>Ga0247739_10000003_pt1 | contig 652713 bp, 555 predicted proteins | sample UWRJL058202B2_FD_180943 | JGI IMG/M metagenome (GOLD analysis project Ga0247739, IMG submission 180943) | Plant litter microbial communities from Arlington Agricultural Research Station in Wisconsin, United States - UWRJ-L058-202B-2 | ecosystem: Environmental > Terrestrial > Plant litter >... | reverse complement strand
AATTATAACTTCTTAAGGTGGTTATTGCGGCGGGGCTCACCTCTTCCCATCCCGAACAGAGTAGTTAAGCCCGCCTGCGCAGATGGTACTGCAGTTATGTGGGAGAGTATGTCGTCGCCTTTCTTTTCAAAATCCTTCCCGATTTATCGGGAGGGATTTTTTGTTTTATAACACTTTTTTATCGCTACAAATCACGAAAGTAAAGCCTGCGTTTCTAAAAAATAAAGTTCGCAAAGTTATTTTTTTAATAGCTTTGCGAACTTTACCATTAAATGATATTTGGATTGGAAATTTTTTCCAATGCTACTACCTGTATTTACGCGGAATTACGTTGGGGAGGAGAACGGCATCCAAAAAAAACTAGGAACTAAAATTATACTAGGCAGCCCGGCCAGCAGCGGCGGGAAAATCCTAAATTCTTATTTACTTTGTTATATAAACTTTTATTTCTGTTAAATTAAAGTCAATTTTGGGTTTTAAATTATGGTCAGTTAGCCATTTTGAATGCTAATCTGTATTTTTGCATTCAAATATTATAATTTAGATATGAAAAAAAGTATTGTATTGTTGACACTATTTGTTATTGCAAATTTAAGTGCTCAACAACGCCCTAAGTTGGTAGTAGGTATTGTAGTTGATCAAATGAAAATGGAATATTTATATCGGTTTTCTGATGATTTTTCTCCAAACGGATTTAAGAGATTAATGAATAATGGATATACTTTTCAGAATATGCATTATAATTACATGCCAACATATACTGCTCCGGGACATGCATCTATTTATACAGGTACAACACCTTCTACTCATGGGATTGTTGGTAACGAATGGTTCAGCAGAACTCTTGGTAAAGAAATGTATTGTACAGATGATGCAGGTGTAAAAACCGTAGGAGACGGAACCGCAGAAGAAGGAGCGATGTCACCAAAAAATCTTCAAAGTACTACTATCACAGATGAAGTGAGAATGGCAACTAATTTTCAGGGAAAAGTGATAGGAATGAGTTTAAAAGATCGTGGTGCAATTTTGCCTGCTGGCCATTTTGCAAATTGGGCTTTTTGGTACAGCAAAACAGGTTCCTTTATCTCAAGTACTTTTTACGGTGAAAAATTGCCTGACTGGGTGACTCAATTCAACAACGAAAAACATTATCTGCCATACATTAATAAAGGTTGGGATTTATATAAACCGGCTTCAACTTATAATGAAAGTTTACCAGATAATAACCCCTATGAAGGAAAACTATACGGAAGTACGGCGCCTGTTTTTCCTTACAACTTGAAATCAATGTACGAGAAAAACGATGCAGGAATAATAAGAGCTACTCCTTATGGTAATGATTTATTAGCTGAATTTGCAAAGAAAGCTATCGAAAAAGAAGAATTGGGTAAAGACAATATTACAGACTTCTTAACGGTTAGTTTCTCTTCTACAGATTATGTTGGACATTTACTTGGGCCAAGATCTATGGAACTTCAAGACACTTACTTAAGATTAGACCAAACTATTGCTGATTTTTTAGTTTATTTAGATACTACAGTTGGAAAAGATAATTATTTGCTTTTTTTAACTGCTGACCATGCTGGTGCTGAAAATGTAATCTACTTAAAAGATCATAAATACAATGTAGATAATTATCCTTCAAAAGATGTGAAAAAAAGTTTGCAGGATTTCTCAGCTAAAACCTTTGGAGTTGATTTGATCTTAAACTATTCAAATTTTAATATTTTCTTTAATAAGCAAATTATTAAAGACAAAGGTTTAGAACTTGTAAAAGTGAAACAAGCTTTTAAAGAGTTTTTAATTTCTCAGCCGCAAGTTAAAAGAGTATATACTGAAGAGGAAATTTTAGCTAATTCAGGAAATGATTACTATTTAAATTTTGTTGCAAAAGGATATGATGTTACTCAGGATGGGGACATGATTATAGTAGACAAACCTGGAGATATTGAATACGCAACTACAGGAACATCACACGGAACACCTTATAGTTATGATACTCATGTGCCTGCTATTTTTTACGGATGGCACATTCAAAAAGGGGAGTCTTATGATAAAAAAGCAATTACGGAGATTGCACCAACTATAGCTCAGAAAATTAAAGTTACTTTCCCAAATGGAACTGAAGCAAAAGTATTGCAGGAAGTTTTGGATGAAAAGAAATAAATAGAATATTAAAAAACCTGTTAGAAATAACAGGTTTCTTTTATGCCATAAAAAAAAAGGCTTTTCAGTTAAGAAAAGCCTTTTAAAATTGAGTGTTTAGTAAGCACTTATTTTAATGTTAGCACTATGCGTTTGCTAACACTAATTCTTCGTTGAAAGGAAGATTCCAAGCTTCGGCAACTCCTTTGTAAAGGATTTTTCCGTTTGCAATATTCAATCCTTTTTTCAATTCTTCATTTTCGCTGCATGCTTTTTCCCATCCTTTGTTTGCTAATTGCACTGCGTATGGTAAAGTTGCATTTGTTAAAGCTAAAGTTGATGTATAAGGAACAGCTCCTGGCATATTAGCCACACAGTAGTGAACAATATCATCAATGATAAAAGTTGGGTTTTCGTGAGTTGTTGGAGTACAAGTTTCAATACAACCACCTTGGTCAACTGCGACGTCAACTACAACAGTTCCGGGACGCATTAATTTAAGCATATCACGAGTAATTAAGTGCGGTGCTTTTGCTCCTGGAATCAAAACTGCTCCAACAATTAAATCAGCATCAGCGATTGCTTTTGTTATATTATAGTGGTTAGACATTTGTGTACTTACGTTTGCAGGCATAATATCATCTAAATAACGTAAACGTGGCAAACTTAGATCCATAATAGTTACCTGAGCACCTAAACCTGCAGCCATTTTTGCAGCCTGAGTTCCTACGATTCCTCCCCCTAAAACTAAAACTTTAGCTGGTGGTACACCTGGAACACCACCTAAAAGAATTCCTCTTCCTTTTAATGGTTTTTCAAGATATTTTGCTCCTTGTTGAATTGCCATACGACCCGCAACTTCAGACATTGGAACTAATAAAGGCAAACTACGATCTGTTTTTTCTACTGTTTCATAAGCCAAACATACAGCACCTTTTTCAAGCATAGCATGAGTTAATGGTTCTGATGAAGCAAAGTGGAAGTAAGTAAATAACAGTTGATCTTTTTTGATTAATGGATATTCAGATGCGATTGGTTCTTTTACTTTAATGATCATTTCTGCAATAGCATATACTTCTTCAATAGTTGGTAAAACTATTGCACCTGCACTTGCATATTCATCATCACTAAATCCACTTCCTAAACCTGCAGTAGATTGAACATAAACAGTATGTCCGTGTTTTTTCATTTCAGAAACACCGGCAGGAGTTAATGCTACACGATTTTCGTTATTTTTAATTTCTTTAGGAACACCTATTATCATTTGTTATATTTTTAGTTTTTTGTAATTGTTTTTACAAATTTACAGGCATAGAATATATTATGGATAAATGATCTTTAAATAAGAAAATATTATTTTATTTAGTATTTTTACAGAAAATATTTCTTTTTGATGTCTATTTTGATTCTCCAAAAAGAAAAAATGACTGAATTTCAATCCTGAATTAAATCGTTTTCGTTATGGCTTTAGATGAAATTGACAAAAAAATCTTACGACTTTTACAAGTAGACGCGCATTATACTTTAAAAGACATTGCAAACAAAATAAATTTGTCCTTAACTCCTGTTCATGATCGGGTTAAACGTCTTGAAAAAGAGGGAGTTATTGAAAAGTATGTTTCCATTTTGAATAAGAAAAAACTAGGTAATAATTTAACGGTTTATTGCCAGGTTACGCTCACCAAACAAACTTATGATACTTCGGAGGGTTTTAATCAGTCGATACTTAATTTACCTGAAGTTGTAGAGTGCAATTATGTTTCCGGAAACTTTGATTACATGCTAAAAATTATAATTCCGGATATGGAGAGTTATCATCATTTTCATCAAAAAAAACTTTCCATTCTTCCTGAAGTTTCTTTGATAAATACAGTTTTTGTAATTTCTGAAGTAAAAAGCACAACTGTTTTGCCTATTTAAATAAAGCAAAAAAACCATCAAAAAAATGATGGTTTTAAGAAATAGCAGGTTTTGGTTTTATATTAATAATAGGTAAAGCGTCTTACTTTAGCAATATATTTTGCTAAACGAATTACTTGGTGACTGTATCCATATTCGTTGTCATACCAAATATAAAGCACAATACTTTTTCCATCTTTAGAGACAATTGTCGCGTTACTATCATAAATTGATGGAGCAGAAGTACCAACAATATCAGAAGAAACAAGTTCGTTGTTTAATGAATATTTGATTTGCTCTACCAATTCGCCTTCTAAAGCGTATTTTTTCATTATTTTATTAATAGCCGCTAGAGATGTTGCTTTTTTAACTTCTAAATTTAAAACAACCAAAGATCCATTTGGAACTGGAACTCTAATCGCATTTGAAGTTAATTTTCCTTCCAAAGAAGGTATTGCTTTTGCAACAGCACTTCCGGCGCCAGTTTCTGTAATCACCATATTTAAAGCTGCTGCTCTTCCACGACGGTATTTTTTGTGCATGTTATCAACCAAATTTTGATCATTTGTATAGGCGTGAATCGTTTCTAAATGACCTTTTACAACTCCCAAACTATCTTCAATAACTTTTAAAATTGGTGTGATTGCATTTGTAGTACATGATGCCGCCGAGAAAATATCTATTTGATCGGGATTATATTCAGTATGGTTAACACCGTGAACAATATTCGGAACTCCTTTTCCCGGAGCTGTCAATAAAACTTTGCTTACTCCGTTTGAAGTTAAATGACGTTTCAGAGCTTCTTCTGTAGTAAATGCTCCTGTATTATCAATAACAAGTGCATCATTTATTCCGTATTCTGTATAATCTATTTCTTCAGGCGTGTTTGCACTAATAATATGAACTGTAGTTCCGTTGATTATTAGGGCATTATTTTTTGGATCTGCTATTACTGATCCTTGAAAATCTCCGTGAATTGAATCGTATCGTAATAAAGAAGCTCGTTTCTCTAAAATTGCCGCATCGCTTTTGTCTCTGGTTACAATTGCTCTTAAACGCAATTGATTTCCCTTTCCGGTTTTCGACATTAATTCTCTTGCCAATAGACGTCCGATTCTGCCAAAACCATATAACACAACATCTTTTGGCTGAATTTCTTCTGATGATTTAGCTTTTTTCAATTTATCCATTACAAAATATCTCGCGTCCGGATATTTTTCATCTTCTAAGCGATATTCATATGTCAATTTTCCTAAATCTAATTTTGCTGGAGGAAAATCTAATGACAAAATAACTTTTGCAATTTCTACCGAATCAAAAATACTGATTGGTTTGCCTACAAATTCACCCGCATATTGATGCAGATTAATAATATCACTGACATTTTTATCTAATAATTGATTTTTGAATAAAACCATTTCGATGGATTTGTCATACCATAAATCACTTATGACTTTGATTAATTCGACACCGGCTCTTCTTCGGTCGACTTGTAATGATACCTCTTTTTGGTACAAAGATTTTTTGCTCATAATTGATTAAATTGAAAAAATAAAATGCTCACTATTTTAAAATTTGGCGCAAAAGTATCCATTTCAATCGATTTCGTAAACTATTTTAGCATTTATTTTTAAAAATAAAAAAGCCACCTTAATTTCTTAAGATGGCTTTTTTTGAGTTTTCAGTTTACAATCTCAGTTATCAGTTTTCATACTTTAAACTGCGACTGTAAACTGTAACTGAATACCGCGATTAAATAATTATTCTGAATATTTCACCGTTCTTATTGATCATTTCAATTCGAACACTTTGTCCTTCATCTTTTTTACTCAAAAGTTTCGAAACTGTTTCAACATTCGTTGCTTTAATATTATCGATACTTAAAATGATATTTCCCTGAAGTTCATTTTGATATTGCGCCAGATTCTCATTGGTGATGTTTTTAATTTTCACACCATAATCAATGTGGAATTTCTTTTTATCAACAGCATCAATATTTTCTAACTCAATTCCTTTAAATTCAGTACTAAAAAACTCATTTTTACTTAAAGTTACCGGAACAACTTTTGTTTTTCCATCTCGAATATAAGTTACTTTAACTACATCATTTGGTCTTTTTGTATTGATATATCCGGAAAGATCAGCAAAAGAAGCAATGTTTTGCTCATCTAATTTTACGATAATATCTGCTTTTGTCAAACCGGCTTTTTCAGCTCCGGAATTTTTAGAAACTTTATTGATATAGAATCCTTCAGTTTGGGCAATTCCTAATTCTTTTGAAGCATTACTATTTAATTCGCCACCTTCAACACCTAAAATTCCGCGTTGAACATTCCCGAATTCCATAATATCTTCAATAATTTTTCTTGCAATATTAGAAGGAACAGCAAATGAATATCCTACGTAAGATCCTGTCATTGAAGAAATCATAGTATTGATTCCAATTAATTCTCCTCTTGTATTTACCAATGCACCACCACTATTTCCCGGATTTACAGCAGCGTCTGTCTGAATAAACGACTGAATCCCGTTTGCATTTAAATCTCTGGCTTTCGCCGAAACAATTCCGGCAGTTACAGTAGAATTTAAATTATACGGATTTCCAACGGCCAAAACCCATTCACCAACTTTTACTGTATCAGAATTTGCAAAAGCAGTATAAGGAAGTTTTTCGCTGGCATCAATTTTTAATAAGGCAATATCCATTTTAGAATCTGTGCCAATCAATTTTGCCTTATATGACTTTTTGTTGTTTAAGGTAATTTCAATTTCGGTCGCATCTTTAATAACGTGATTATTTGTTACGATATAACCATCTTCAGAAATAATAACACCAGAACCGGTTCCGACTTGTTCCTGCTGCTGTTGTCCTCCGTAACCGTAGAAAAATTCCATCATCGGATTACTAACTGTTCTTCGCGAAACATTTTTTACGTGCACAACAGTATGAATTGTTCTGTCTGCAGCTTCGGTAAAATCAACAGTTTCTGCGGCTAATCCAACATTTCTTCCATATGAATTGGGGGCAAGAGTTACAACAGAATTTCCTTTTCCAAAGAAAGAATTATTGCTCTCAAATAATAACTTGTAAGCGCCAAGGGTAGTGGCACCGCTCAATAATGACACTAAAAATAAGGTCGACAATCTTTTCATAATTAGAATATAGGTTTAAGTTATTTACACGTAAAATTAATTGAAAAAATTATTTGGTAAAATGGTTTAACGCTCTTTAACAATGATTAACATTTCATTAATTAATAGTTCGTACTTTTGTACTTATTAATAGAATAAAAATGCAAATAGAATTTTATAAATATCAAGGTACAGGCAACGATTTTGTAATGATTGACAATCGTTCTGATTTTTTTCCTAAAGAAGATACTAAATTAATTGAGCGTTTATGTGACCGCCGTTTTGGCATTGGCGCAGACGGACTTATATTATTGGAAAATGATTCTGAAACTGATTTCAGAATGGTTTACTATAATTCTGATGGAAATCAGAGTTCGATGTGTGGTAATGGCGGCCGTTGTTTAGTGGCATTCGCCAACCAATTGGGTGTTATTGATGATAAAACAACTTTTATTGCTACAGATGGTTTGCATCACGCATCAGTAGGAGATGATGCCATTGTTTCTTTGCAAATGATTGATGTTGATGAAGTTCAAAAGAAAGATTCTTATACTTTCTTAAATACTGGTTCTCCGCATCATGTTCAGATTGTGGATGACTTAGAGCATTATAATGTAAAAGAAAACGGAGCAGCTATTCGCTACGGTGAATTATACGGAGCAAAAGGAAGCAATGTTAATTTTGTAAAAAAAGTAGACGATTCCACTTTCTCGCTTCGTACTTATGAAAGAGGAGTTGAAGATGAAACCCTGGCTTGTGGAACCGGCGCAACAGCAGTTGCGATCGCTATGAATGCCACTGGTCAAACGGATAAAACTTCTATCAATTTAAATGTTGAAGGCGGAAAACTCGTTGTTTCTTTTGATAAATTAGGAGATCACTTTTCAAATGTTTTTCTAACCGGGCCGGCAAAATTTGTTTTTAAAGGAACAATAGAAATATAGAATTAAAAGCCAAAATAAAATTCCAAAATCTAAAGTCTATATTCTTAAATCTAAAATCTACACTCTAAAATCAAAAATTAAATGATCACACTCAAAGGCGATTCAATTTATCTTCGGGCATTAGAACCTAATGATTTAGAGTTTGTGTATGCAATGGAAAACGATCAGAGCATTTGGGAAGTCAGTAATACACAAACACCTTATAGTCGTTTTTTGGTTCGTCAGTATCTGGAAAATGCGCAACAGGATATTTATGAAGCAAAACAATTGCGTTTGGCAATTTGTCAGGATGAAGATTTTCCTGCAATCGGATTGATTGATTTATTTGAATTTGATCCCAAAAATAACAGAGCCGGAATTGGAATTGTGATTCAAAACACAGAAAATAGAAACCAAAACATTGGTTCTGAGGCTTTAGAGTTGTTAATTAAATATTCTTTTCATAATTTAAATCTTCACCAATTATATGCAAATATTAATGTAGGAAATGTAGCCAGTATAGCTCTTTTTACTAAATTTGGGTTTGAGAAAATAGGAATTAAAAAAGATTGGATTTTGCTAAATGGCCACTATCAAGATGAAGCAATTTTTCAGTTAATCAATAAACAAATTTAAATTTTTAGCTTTGAGTATAAAAAAAATCATCACGTTAAGTGCCGTAGCCGTAATTTCAGTTTTAATAATTTACGGATTTATTTTAATTAGCAGAATTTTTAGCGCCAACACTAAATTCGAAGAAAAAGAACTTTATGTATATGTTCCAACAGATGCTACTTATGCAGATGTGAAAAAAATATTGCAGCCTTATATTAAGAATTACGATAATTTTGAAATGGTAGCCAATAAAAGAAGCTATCCTGAAAATGTAAAATCGGGTCGTTTTTTACTTAAAAAAGACATGAATAATATCGATTTGGTTCGCGCAATGCGTTCAAATGTTCCGGTTAAATTAGCGTTTAACAATCAGGAACGTTTAGAAAATTTTGCAGGAAGAGTCGGTTCAGAAATCGAAGCAGATAGTTTGTCATTAATGAAAGCCATTAAAGATTCAACTTTCTTAAAAGAAAACGGTTTTAATGAAGAAAATGTTTTCGCCATGTTTATTCCGAATACTTATGAAGTTTACTGGAATACATCTGCGATAAAATTCCGCGATAAAATGATCAAGGAATATCATAACTTCTGGACACCGGAAAGAATTGCAAAAGCTGAAAAGCAAGGATTAACACCAGTTCAGGCCACAATTTTGGCTTCTATCGTTCATAAAGAATCTGTAAAAAAAGATGAAAGACCCCGTATTGCAGGCGTTTATTTAAACAGATTGCGTTTGGCAATGCCTTTACAAGCTGATCCAACGGTTATTTATGCATTAAAATTAAAAGCAAATGATTTTGATCAGGTTATAAAAAGAGTTTTTTATAATGACTTGATTATGAAATCTCCATATAACACTTACGTGAATGTTGGACTTCCTCCGGGACCAATTGCAATGCCGGATATTACAGCTTTAGAAGCAGTTCTAAACCCTGAAAAACATGATTATATTTACTTTTGTGCAAGCGTAGATCGTTTCGGTTATCATGAATTTGCTTCAACGTACGAGCAGCATCAGGTCAATGCAAAAAAATACTCAGACTGGATTGCAAGTCAGGGAGTGACAAGATAATTATATAAAATATTTATTTAAAAACCGAAGTCATTTTAGCTTCGGTTTTTTTGTTTCATAATTTATCATAACCAAAAGAAAAATTAAAAGTATCCATCAATTTATGAACTTCGTATTTTTCATATTTAATTTTTAACGATTTTAATGAAAAATAGAATTTGACAAGAGTGAATTTAAGTTTTTAATAATAAATAAACTTTTGATCAGATAAAGAACTAAATTTTCCTTTCAAATTAGATCAATTTTTTTTTCAATATCCTTAAAAAAGCCTTAAATATTGTAGGTTAAATATTTCAATTTTAACAAATTTCCTAAAAAATTGATAAAAATGGCATTTTTTGGAATTTTTTTTTCGTGTTTTTAAAGTTAAAAAAATGTTTTGCCAATTGCTCGAATACTGCATCAATAAAGGGTTTCGAAGGAATATGAAAAATTACGAAAACCGTTAAATTACTGGATATCAGCATTGTTTTGTATTTCTTATCTTTGCATCGTAGAAATTTCAAGAGGGTGACAGCGTTTTGAAGAAAAACAATTTATGATAAAGAAATGGTATTTTTATGCGAGTTTGATCGTTATTATTACATTTTTAAGTTTGGGTTTTAAACCCTTTAATCTAAAAACCGAACCTTGGTTTTTAATAGAAAAAACAGATGGATCTGAATACTTATTTCCATCGCAGGAATTGGATGATTATCCAACCTTACACAAGTTAAACGCCCCATTTATAGGAAAACGCCTTATAGGTTTTAAAGAAGCAGTTGCTTTTAAGGAATCTCAGGGAAAATACCGTCTGGTAAATTCTCTTGGTTACATGGGGAAATATCAATTTGGTTCTAAAGCCTTAAGAGCCATCGGTGTAAAAAATGAAAAAGCCTTCTTAAAAGATCCTGCTTTACAAGAAAAAGCGTTTATTGCTTTATTATCCATCAACAAATGGATTTTGCGCAATGAAATTGAAAGGTATCAAGGCAAAATCGTTAACGGAGTTGAAGTTACCGAATCAGGAATTTTAGCTGCAGCTCATCTTGGGGGCGCAGGATCAGTAAAAAACTTCTTTAAAAACAAAGGAAACAGGCATTTTAGAGATGCTTACGGTACTTCGTTAAAAAGCTACATGAAAGCTTTTGGAGGTTATGATCTTTCGTATATTGAAGCAGATAGCAATGCTACCATAAACGATTAAAAGCATTAAATAAAAAATCCCGAATCATTCGGGATTTTTTTATGTGTTATTCTAATCAATTAATATTTCCAGAATTTTAATCGCTGCTTCACTTATTTTAGTTCCGGGACCAAAAATGGCAACGGCTCCGGCATCAAATAAATATTGATAATCCTGCGCCGGAATTACACCACCAACAATTACCATTATGTCTTCACGGCCATGTTTCTTTAGTTCTTCAATAACTTGCGGAACTAATGTTTTATGACCTGCAGCCAATGATGAAACACCTAAAATGTGCACATCGTTTTCAACCGCTTGTTTTGCTGCTTCAGCAGGAGTTTGAAATAATGGACCAATATCAACATCAAAACCAACATCGGCATAACCGGTTGCCACTACTTTTGCGCCGCGATCATGACCATCTTGTCCCATTTTGGCAATCATAATTCTTGGTCGGCGTCCTTCTTGTTTTGCAAAAGCATTAGCAAGTTGCTTAGCTTTTTCAAAATTTTCATCGTTTTTTATTGCTGCACTATACACACCGCTAAAGGATTTAATTTGCGCTTTAAACCTTCCATAAACACTTTCAAGCGCATCACTGATTTCACCTAAAGTTGCCCTGTTTCTGGCAGCTTCAATGGCAATTTCAAGTAGGTTGCCTTCTTTTGTTTTAGCACAAAGAATTAGTTTTTCGAGTGACTGATTTACTTTTTCAGTATCTCTTTTTGATTTTATTTCTTCCAGACGATCTACTTGCTGTTTTCGAACCATTTGGTTATCAACATCCAAAATATGCAAAGGATCTTCTTTTTCTAATCTATATTGGTTTACACCAACAATAATATCCTGTCCGCTGTCAATTCTCGCTTGTTTTCTGGCAGCAGCTTCTTCAATTCTTAGTTTCGGAATTCCTGCTTCAATCGCTTTTGTCATTCCGCCTAATTCTTCGACTTCTTCAATTAATTTCCAGGTACTTTCCGTAATCTCATTTGTCAAACTTTCAACATAATAACTGCCCGCCCATGGATCGACAGTTTTAGTAATTTTAGTTTCTTCCTGTAAATAGATCTGTGTGTTACGTGCAATTCTTGCCGAAAAATCGGTTGGCAATGCAATCGCTTCATCTAAAGCATTGGTATGCAAAGATTGCGTTCCTCCAAAAGCTGCAGCCGTCGCTTCAATACAAGTTCTGGCAACATTATTAAAAGGATCTTGTTCTGTTAAACTCCATCCGCTTGTTTGGCAATGTGTTCTTAAAGCAAAAGATTTATCACTTTTTGGATTAAACTGTTGTAACAATTTCGCCCAAATCATTCGTCCCGCTCTCATTTTTGCAATTTCCATAAAATGATTCATACCAATTGCCCAAAAGAAAGACAATCTTGGGGCAAATTCGTCAATTGTCATTCCGGTTGATAAACCAGTTCGAATATATTCCAATCCATCGGCAAGAGTATACGCTAATTCAATATCCGCAGTTGCGCCGGCTTCCTGCATGTGATATCCGGAAATTGAGATCGAATTGAATTTTGGCATTTTCTTGCTTGTAAATTCAAAAATATCAGCAATAATCTTCATCGAAGGAGTTGGCGGATATATATATGTGTTTCGAACCATGAATTCTTTTAAAATATCATTCTGAATCGTTCCTGATAATTTTTCAATGGCAACACCTTGTTCTTCTGCAGCCACAATATAAAAAGCCATAATAGGCAAAACTGCGCCGTTCATGGTCATTGAAACTGACATTTCATCAAGCGGAATCTGATCGAATAGTACTTTCATATCTTCGACAGAATCTATCGCAACTCCGGCTTTCCCGACATCTCCAACAACTCGTTCATGATCAGAATCATAACCACGATGCGTTGGCAAATCAAAAGCTATAGAAAGTCCTTTTTGACCTGCAGCGAGATTTCTTCTGTAAAAAGCATTACTTTCTTCTGCAGTCGAAAACCCAGCATATTGACGAATCGTCCACGGACGTCTTACATACATTGTGGCATAAGGTCCGCGCAAATTTGGTGTAAAGCCAGCTCCAAAATCAAGAAATTCTAAATCTTCAATATCTTTTTCAGAATAGGTTTCTTTCAGCTCAATTCCTTCGGCTGTGTAAAAGTTGTGAGTTGAAGGCTCAGAGTTACTCGTCAGTTTATCTAACGTTTCACTTTTAATATCTAATTTTATATGTTTAAGGTCTTTTCTCAATTGTAAAAAATGTTATTTAAATAGATTTAAATCACTTTCAATTTCTTTAAAAAAATCATCAATATCATCTGTCTTAATTGAATTTTTTAAATAGTTTTTTGTTCTTTTTCTAACTTCATCAATTTGCCATTTTGGAATTTTAGATTCACTATTTTCAGGATGTAAAACAGCTGTAGAATCATTTTCAATTGATATTGTTTTTCTAAGTCTTTCCATAATAATTTAAGCGAAAAATTTAACTAATCAAGCTTAATTATTCAAGCTCCAGACGTTCCTGCTCCAGTTTTTCAGCCAATCTTTTTTCTATAATAGGCGTAATTAATGTTTTTCGTGGTTTTATTTTCACAAAAGGAAACAGTTCTAAATCGTGTTTCATTTTGTCTTCTTTATTTGGATATTTATTAGTGCCTAACAAAACTTCCTTTTTAGAATCAAATAATTCCTGTTCTTTAGCTGCACTTTCCTGAATTTTCTTTTTTATAGTTCCATCATTCAAAAGTTTAAGAAAACCGCCATTTACTTCAATATCTTTAAACAAAGCCAGACTTTTTTCGGCGAGCTGCATTGTCAGACTTTCAATGTAATAACTTCCGTCGGCAGGATTATTTACTTTATCAAAATAACTTTCGTGTTTTAAAACCAATAATTGGTTTCGGGCAATTCGATCTCCAAATTCGTTGTCTTTATGGTATAATGCATCGTAAGGCAAGTTAGCAACCGCATCGGCTCCGCCTAAAATTGCAGACATACATTCTGTTGTAGTACGAAGCATATTTACATTATAATCGTAAATTGTTTTGTTTCGTCTTGTTGGAGTGGCTAATATGTGACAATCTAAATTTGGATTATATTCAGCAGCAATTAAGTTGAAAAGCATTCGCAAAGCACGAAGTTTTGCAATCTCAAAGAAATAATTCGTTCCTACAGCAACCTGAAAAACAATTGGTTTTGAAATAGCTGAAAACCGATTTAAATATTCATTTGCATGAGCCAGACTATAAGCAATTTGCTGTGTAATATTAGCTCCGGCATTTTGATATAAACTTAAGTCTACACTTAATAAAGATAGATTGGTAGTCGCTTTTGCTATTTTCTCTATCGTTTCAAAATTATTTTTGTCAGATGTTGTAAACCAATTTCCTTCTTTTGCAAAATGACCAATCGTATCTAAATTGCAATAAAAAGTTGTCTTTTTTTGGATGGAAATAGTATCTAATTTATTTACGAAATCGATTGAAATAAATTTCAAATTAAAGTAAACGATTCTGTTTTCTAAAGGAAGATTTTCTAATAATTTTTGAATGTCAATTTTTTCGTCTTCAATAGTAAAACGTAAACTTTCAGCACCTCTTTCGATAGTGTTTAGTGCTCTTTGAATTGACTTTTCGACGTCATAAACAAAAATGTTTTGGCAAATTTTGAATTCGCTTGCTTTTGTTTTTACATTCGCTGCTTTAGAAAATTCATCTCTGTGATAAAATGGTTTTACCTGAATGTCTTCGGGAGAATTCCAAATTACAGTTTCGTTATAATCAGCTCCATCTAATTCAAACTGAATTTTTTGTTTCCATTGTTTGGATGAAATCGGATTAAAATCGTCGAAAAGGGTAGTAGCCATTTAGTGTTTTTTTCTGATTATTCTTTATCTTGAATAGTGTCTCCTTCAAAATGAATGATGTAAATATCCTCGCTGTCTTTTTTCATGAAATATTTCTCGCGGGCATATTTCTCTATTTGTTCAGGATTTTTCAATTGTTTGATTTGTTCCTGATCTTTTTTAATTTCCTCCTGATAATAAGTCTTATTATCCTCAAGTTCATTAATTTGATTGTCTAAAAAGCGATGATCAAAATAGGAGTAATTGTCTAAAAATAACATCCAGACCACAAAGAACAGTAAAACCCAGACATATTTATTGCCTAGAAATTTTAACCACGATCTGTCTTTAAATGGATTTTTCATTTTAATTTTCATTTTTAGCCCCGATTTAGCCCCTATCTTTTTATGTTTTCCAAAACTTCAGAACTTTCATAAAAAGATAAAGGCAAGAGCGGTAATAGCTCCTAATTTTTATGGAATAAATTTACAATAAAAATTATGAAATACGTTGATTAATTACAGCACGAACTACATCAATTGCAACAGTATTGTATTTATCATTTGGGATAATGATATCTGCAAAAGCTTTAGATGGTTCTATAAATTGCTCATGCATAGGTTTTAAAGTGTTTTGATAACGTGTTAAAACTTCATCGATATCACGACCTCTTTCAGAAATATCACGTTTTAAACGGCGAATTAATCTTTCGTCAGAATCTGCATGAACATACACTTTCACGTCAAAAAGCTCGCGAAGTTCCGGATTTGTCAAAATTAAAATTCCTTCAACAATCATTACTTTTCTTGGATGAGTTGATACCGTATCATCAGTTCTGTTGTGCTGGATAAAAGAATAAACCGGCTGATCGATAGTTTCTCCTTCTTTTAATGCTTTTAAATGTTTTACCAGCAATTCAAAATCAATTGCACGCGGATGATCAAAATTGATTAATGCTCTTTCGTCAAACGATAAATTATGGGTTTCTTTATAATATGAATCCTGTGAAATTACACCTACTTCCGTATCCGGTAATTCATTCATAATTTGGTGTACAACCGTTGTTTTTCCACTTCCTGTTCCTCCTGCAATTCCAATAATGAGCATAAAATTAATGTTATATATTTTGTTCGGCAAAAATAATAATTTATGTGGATTGAGTAAATATATTATGTATTTAAACCATATAAGTGATATATGTAAATTTAAGCAAACAGATATTTAAACAATTTATTACTTCATTGAACTTATATTAGTTATATGGTAAAAAACATAAAAAATCCCGACAGCAAAGCCATCGGGATTTTCGTGCAATCAGTATAGTTTTGATAAAATATTCTGAATTTAGTAAGCACTTGTATTTATTTGTTCTTTTTTGCTTTAATCATCATTTCAAGCTGATCCCAAAGTTCTTCGGGAATTGCTTCCAGTAAATTAAATTGTCCTGCGCCTTTAAGCCATTCACCACCATCAATCGTGATAACATCACCATTTACATAAGCTGAAAAGTCAGAAACTAAATAAGCCGCTAAATTGGCCAGTTCCTGATGATCACCTACACGTTTCAAAGGCACTTTTTTGGCCATATCAAACTTTTCGGCAAGATCACCCGGCAATAATCTGTCCCAGGCACCTTTTGTAGGAAATGGTCCCGGAGCAATTGCGTTAGAACGAATTCCGTATTTTGCCCATTCTACAGCAAGACTTCTGGTCATAGCCAAAACTCCTGCTTTTGCAGTGGCACTAGGAACAACATACGCAGATCCAGTCCAGGCATAAGTCGTCACAATATTCAAAATCGTAGCAGAAGTTTGTTTAGTGTCAATCCAGTGTTTTCCAAAAGCCAGCGTACAGTTTTTAGAACCTTTAAGTACGATATCTATAACAGTATCAAATGCATTTGCAGACAAACGTTCTGTCGGAGAAATAAAATTTCCGGCCGCATTGTTCAAAAGAACATCAACTTTTCCAAAAGCTTTTAAAACTTCCTGAAGCATATTCTCCACTTCTTCATAATGACGAACATCACACTGAAGCGGCAAACATTTTCCCCCAGTTTCAGTTTCAAGTTCTGTAGCCGTATTTTTTAGCTTTTCTAAATCTCTTGAAGTAATTGCTACCTGAGCTCCTAATTCTAAAAAATATTTAGTCATTGCTTTTCCCAAACCGCTTCCACCTCCTGTAACCACTATAACTTTGCCCTTTAAAGCATCGTCACGTAACATTTTATCTGTATAACTCATACTTTTCTTTTTTACAATATTAATTAAATAAAATAGGATGCGTGCATAATATTGTTATAAAATTTTAAAAAACTTTATATTTTGCATAATTTTTTTGCAGCAGATTCTAAGGTAAAATCGTCTTTGGCAAAGCAAAAACGAATTAATTTCTGATCTTTATGATCAGAATAAAAAGTAGAAATTGGGATCGCAGCGACGCCATGATCTATGATTAAATTTTTGCAGAAAGTGACATCATCCTCATCTGAAATATTGGCATATGAAGCGACTTGAAAATATGTTCCTTCGCAAGGTTTTAATTCAAAACGGCTGTTTTGAAGCAATTTTTGAAAGTAATCGCGTTTTTCCTGATAAAATTTCCCCAGTAAATTGACATCAACAACATTTAAATATTCGCTTATTGCAGCTTGCGAAATACTATTTACGCTAAAAACCAAAAACTGATGTACTTTTTTAATTTCTTTCATCAAATGTTCCGGTGCAACGGTATAACCAATTTTCCATCCGGTAATATGAAATGATTTTCCGAAAGAAGAAACCATAATACAGCGATCTAAAAGGAAATTTTTAGTGTGTGCCGAAATATGTTTTTCTTCGAAAGTAATGTATTCATAAACTTCATCAGATAAAACCAATATATCAGGATATTTTGAAAGTAGTTTTTCCAGTTCCAAAAAATCATTTTGGTTTAAGATTTTTCCCGTTGGATTATGCGGATTATTGATGATAATCATCTTTGTTTTTGCCGAACACGCTTTTTCGATCGTTTCCCAATTTGGCGTATAATCATCATTTAGGGCAACTCTAACTGGTTTTGCATTACACAATAAAACCGGAGACTCATAAGAATCATAACTCGGATCCAGAATTACAACTTCATCATCCGTTTTTACTAAAGCTAAAATAGAAGTGAAAATTCCCTGCGTTGCGCCGGCTGTCACTAAAAGTTCTACATCAGGATTGATAGTTCGGTTATAAGAACTTTGAATCAATTTTACAATCTGATTCATCAATGGCGGAAAACCTGCCATTGGCGTATATTGATGTACATTTTCTTTAGCTAATCTTGCAATAATATCCGTCAATCTTTCATCAACAGGAAAATTAGGAAATCCCTGCGAAAGATTGATTGCATTATATTCAGTTGCCATTTTAGACATTACCGTAAAAATGCTGGTAGTAATATTTGGAAGTTTACTCATGAAAAAGTTTGATTAGGGAAAACTAGTGAGTACAATATAAGGTAATTTTTACAATTACATTTTATGAATAATAAAAATCGTAGGTCGATTATGCAAATCCACTTTTAATTTTTTCCAGTCTGCAACACGCAATGTCTTGATAAATTCTGTTGGCAGCGTAATATCAGTTGCAATACAAAGATGTGTTGCAGGATTTAAGATTTGCAAAATATCTTCGACTAATTTATTGTTTCTATAAGGCGTTTCTATAAAAATTTGCGATTGATTTTTATCCTGAGATAATTTCTCAAAATGTTTCAATGCCGATTTTTTCTCGTCTTTATCTATTGGTAAATAACCATTAAAAGTAAAACTCTGTCCGTTCATTCCGGAAGCCATCATTGCCAATAGAATAGAAGAAGGACCAACCAAAGGCACAACCTGAATTCCTTTTTCATGTGCGAGTTTTACAATTACAGCACCAGGATCAGCAACTCCGGGACAGCCGGCTTCGCTCATCAAACCCATATTTTTTCCTTCTAATAAAGGCTTGATAAAATCTAAATGTTCGCTTGGTTCTGTACGTTTATTTAAAGTAAAAAGAACAAGTTCTGATTGTTTTTTTTCAGGATAAACTGCTTTTATTGATTTTCGTGCCGTTTTGTCATTCTCAACAATATAATAATCTATAAGTTCAATACTTCTTCTTACGGTTTGAGGTAAAACATCCATTGGATCGCTTTCGCCCATAGTGGTTGGAATTAGATATAGTTTTCCTGGAAGTTTCATGTGATTTATTTTATAGATTATAAAATGAAATATTTTCAATTATGAATGAATCAATAATTGAAAAAGATAAGTTTTAAGAATGCTTTTCTATGAGTTTTTTTGAAATGATGTCTGTTACTTCATCCAACATTTGATATACATTATCAAATCCGTTAGAAACACCAAAGTAAGGATCGGGTACATCTACATTTTCGTCAGGAAATAATTCATTCAGAATAAGCTGAACTTTGTTTTTATGTTCCGGTGTTTTGGCAAGATGAAGAACATCTCTGTAATTAGAGTTGTCCATAACATATATATAATCGAATTCGTCGAAATCAGAAGCTTGAAATTGTCTTCCTTTTTGACCATCGATGCATAATCCATTTTTTTGTGCAACAGCAATAGAACGTTTGTCCGGCGAATGACCAACATGCCAGGAACCAGTTCCGGCTGAGTCAACTATAAAATTTTCATTTGGTAATTTTGATGCCAAAATACCTTCCGCTAAAGGTGATCTGCAAATATTTCCCAAACAAACCATTAAAATTTTTACTGGCATGATGCGCGTTTATAGCGTTAATTTTTTGTTGATGTCTTCGACAAATTTCTTGAATTGTTTGTCTGTAGAAACTAAATTGTCAACGGTTTTACAAGCGTGTAATACGGTAGCGTGATCGCGATCTCCAATTTGTGAACCAATGTTTGCCAAAGAAGCTTTTGTGAATTTCTTTGCAAAAAACATGGCCAATTGTCTCGCCTGAACAACGTGTCTTTTTCTGGTTTTTGATTGAAGTGTTTCAATATCCAACTGGAAATAATCAGACACAATTTTTTGAATATAATCGATAGAGATTTCTCTCTTTACGTTCTTAACAAATTTTTCTACAACGCTTTTCGCAAGTTCAATCGTAACTTCTTTTTTATTGAAAGAAGATTGAGCAATTAACGAAATGATCGCGCCTTCAAGTTCACGAACATTACTTTTGATATTCCGTGCTACATATTCTATAATGTCTTCCGGCATTTCAACACCATCGCGATATAAAATATTTTTTAAGATCGAAATTCTTGTTTCATAATCCGGCTGGTGTAACTCTGCAGATAATCCCCATTTAAAACGAGACAACAAACGTTGCTCAATATCCTGCATGTCAACAGGCGCTTTGTCCGAAGTCAAAATTACCTGTTTTCCGTTTTGGTGCAAGTAGTTGAAAATGTGGAAAAATACGTCCTGAGTTCCTGATTTTCCAGATAAAAACTGAACATCATCAATAATCAAAACGTCGATTAACTGGTAAAAGTGAATGAAATCATTACGATTATTCTTTTTAACCGAATCAATATATTGTTGTGTGAAAATTTCGGCAGAAATATATAAAACCGTCTTTTCAGGATATTTATCTTTTACTTCAACACCAATAGCATGCGCCAAGTGTGTTTTTCCTAAACCAACTCCACCAAAAATCAATAACGGATTAAAGGAAGTTCCTCCAGGCTTATTGGCAACAGCCATACCTGCAGAACGGGCCAAACGGTTTGAATCTCCTTCAAGGAAATTATCAAAACTGTAGTTGGCATTTAACTGCGACTCAATTTTTAAATTTCTGATTCCGGGAATTACAAACGGGTTTTTAAGTTCAGGATTTAAGTTTTTAAACGGAGCATCAACCTCTTGTGGTTTCATTGGCACTCTATTGGCACTTGGCAACTGTTCGGTAAACGGTTGTTTATTACCATAAGTGTTTTCCATTTTAATTTTATAGAGTAACTTTGCGTTTTTTCCCAGTTCTTTGGTAAGCGCAACTTTCAATAATTTTACGTAATGTTCTTCCAGCCATTCGTAGAAAAATTTACTTGGAACTTGAATATATAACGCGTTGTCGGTTAGCTCAACTGATTTGATTGGTTCGAACCAAGTTTTATAGGCTTGATCTTGAATATTGTCTTTTATAAAGGACAAACAGTTTTCCCATACCGATTGAGCAGTTTTAGTCATAAATTCAGATAAATTTTTTTATTATTGATAAAGATTCTCCTAACAAAAATGGAGCAATTTTATTCCGTATTTCGGGATAACAAATATGTGAACAAATTTCTGTAAAAAAAAATATTTTGCCCTCTAATTTTATAAAAAAAAGTTGTAAGTGAACTTTTAAAAGTTTAAATTTTTTAATCTGTAAATAATGAAAAATCATCAAACGCAAGTGCGTGTTCGTTACTCTGAAACCGATCAAATGGGAGTTGTTTATCACGGAAATTATGTGCCATATTTTGAGATAGGACGCGTGGAATGGCTTAGAAATAAAGGGATTTCGTATAAAAGCATGGAAGAAAGCGGAATTGGACTACCAATTGTTTCAATGCAGATTAATTACAAAAAATCGGCACGTTATGATGAGCTTCTTACAATTCATACAGCTTTCAAAAGTCAGTCATCTGTTAAGATTGAATTTGACTGCGCGATCTATAATGAAGCAAATGAGTTATTAACAACTGCGGCGTTTATTTTAGTATTTATTTCGTTAAAAACAGGTCGTCCAACAGCCCCTCCGGATTATATTTTAGAATTATTTAAAACGCTTGTATAATTGTTAAATCGTACTCGTTTTTTATATCAAATTATATGGTTTTGATGTCAATTTCAAACATTAAATCAAAAATGTCGAATATCATTTCGGCATTTTTTTTTCGCGTTTTTGTAATTATTTTACCAATTGGTAATCCCGTTTCTTCATCAATTTCCATTTCCTGAGATACAATTTCCAATTTCTTTTCTTTAATCACACGCATTACTTTGTTCATGTTTTTGTAATCAAAAGAGATTAGAAAATGCACGTCGATCGTTTTTTCGACAATCTCACAAACTTCAAGCGTCATTTGTGCTGTAGTTTTATAAGCGGCGATTAATCCGCCAACCCCTAATTTTATGCCGCCAAAAATCCGAACAACCACTACAAGAACGTTCGTCAGTCCAAAAGATTGTATTTGTCCATAGATGGGCGCTCCCGCCGTATTGCTTGGTTCGCCATCGTCATTTGCGCGATAGGAAATTTTTGGAGCAGTACCAATTTGATACGCATAACAATAATGTACTGCGTGAGGATGCTGTTTTTTTAAGTTCTCGATAATTGGTTTTACCGCATCTTCATTTTCTATAGGAAAAGCATACCCAAAGAATTTGCTGCTTTTTTCTTTAAAAAGCACTTCTTCAGATTCAAAAGCAATGGTTTGATACGTATCGTTATATTCCAAAAGTAAATTTCTAAATTATTTAATAGCTAAAGTTTTTTTGCCACTGATTAAGATTTATGGGATTATTTTTTTGCATTTGTTTTTTAAGCGTGGCTAAATTTTTCACGCAGATTTAAAAAGATCTCAGCTGATCTACGCAGATTATAATTAAAATTAAATCTGCTTAAATCTGCAGAATCTGCGTGAAAAAATCATTTTAATTAGTGAAATCTGTGGCAAAAACTTCTATAATTACAATATTTTTTTCTCAAATAAATCAACAACATCTTCCTGACCAACCTGCAAATTCCAAACATGAAGACCTAAAGCTGCCGCAGCATCTGTGTTTTCTTTTTTATCATCTACAAACAAAGTTCGTTTTGGCGATAATTCGTGTTTGTTAATGATATATAGATAAGCTTCGGGATTTGGTTTTCGTTTTCCAATTTCAAAAGAAAAATAAACCTTTTCAAAACATTGGTAAAAATCACTATAAAAAGAAATCCCGGTTTTATTTTCGAAAGTTTCAATATGAATAGAATCGGTGTTACTTAATAAAAACAGACGGTATTTTTTTGAAAGCATTTGCAGAAATTCTAATCGATACAAAGGAAAATCAGCCAAAACAGCATTCCACGCCTTCAGAATTTCTTCGACAGAAGCATTTGGAAGTTCTTTCTGAAAACCTGCAATAAAATCATCATGCGAAATGTCACCTGTTTCAAACAGAAGATTCAAACGATCCAGTTCTGAATTCCATTCTGTCAAACCCAATTGCTGCAATCCCGAAATAGTGGCTTGTTTATCTAAATTGATAAAAATATCTCCAAAGTCAAAAATTATAGTATCAATCATGATTTCTAACGTATATTAATTCGTCGTTTTGCACGAGAGTTTTTGTTGTATTTTTCTTAGAAATAACCGGTGCCTTTGTTCCTTTTCCAAAAGAAGTTTTACCGATAAAAATTCGGGCTTCATCCCAAATATTTTCGTCTATAAAAGATTGTAACGTTTGTAAACCGCCTTCAATAATAACAGACTGAATTTGATTTTGATGCAAAACGGTTAAAATCTGCGGTATTATATTTTGGTTGAAATCAATACTTTCAAAAACAGTGTTTTCAGTTGAAGAATTAATTTCAGACTTTGTAAACACAATCGTTTTTACTGTGTCATCAAAAATAAAACTGTCTTTTGAAATTCGGTTATTTTGATCTAAAACAACCCGAACCGGATTATTTCCTGCCCAGTCTCGCGTGTTCAATTTCGGATTATCAGCAATAACAGTTTGAGTTCCGACTAAAATAGCCTGTTCTTCACTTCGCCATTTATGAACCAGTTGTCTTGAATATTGATTCGTGATCCAGACCGGTTTTCGATCCTGATCCATTTCTTTTTCAGGAGCTAAAAATCCATCCTCACTTTCGGCCCATTTCAATATTATATAAGGTCTTTTTTGCTGATGAAAAGTAAAAAAACGTTTATTCAGTTCGTTACATTCCTTTTCTAAAACACCAACCGTAACATTTATTCCGGCTGCTATTAGTTTTTTAATGCCATTTCCTGCTACTTTTTCATTGGGGTCAACGGTTCCCACAACAACATTCGGAATCTCATTGGCAATAATTAAATCACAACACGGAGGCGTTTTTCCAAAATGGCTGCAAGGTTCTAAACTCACATATATAGTAGCTTTTTTTAATAACGATTTGTCTTTTACAGATCGAACCGCATTGACTTCGGCGTGAGGTTCTCCGGCTTTTTTGTGCCAGCCTTCGCCAATAATTTTATCTTCATAAACAATTACACTTCCCACCATTGGGTTTGGATACGTAGTTCCAAAACCATTTTGGGCCAATTCAATGCAGCGCTTAATATATTTCTCCTGTATATTCACGCTACAAAAGTAGTTATTTTTGAGTTTATTGCCGATAGCTTTGGGTTAGTTATGAAACATTCTGATAAGTTATAAAACTATCGGAAAAGTATTTCTACTTTTGTATTATATCATACGAATTTGAAATATGGAAAATTGGATTATCAGACAAATAAAAAAAGAAGACAATCAGGCAGTTGCACAGTTAATACGATCGGTTTTTGATGAAATGGAAATCCCGAAAGTAGGTACAGCTTATGCCGATCCGTATTTAGATTTAATGTTTGAAGAATATAACAAACCACAATCTGTTTATTTTGTGGTTGAAAACGAAGGTGAAATTGTGGGTTGTGCCGGAATTGCGCCTTTAGAAAATGGTGATCCAAAAATCTGTGAATTGCAAAAGATGTATTTTTTGCCTAAAACCCGCGGTTTAGGAATTGGAAGTAAAATGATGGAAAGATGCTTATCGCAAGCTAAAGATTTTGGTTTTGAAAAATGTTATATAGAGACGATGCCTTTTATGCATGCTGCTCAAAAATTATATAAAAAATCAGGCTTTGAATATTTAGATGCTCCATTAGGATGTACTGGGCACAGTTCTTGCCCTGTTTGGATGTTGAAAGAATTATAAAATAGTAACAATTTTTATTTTATAAGACTTATTGTAGAATGTGATTTAGCTAAAAATCTCAAAAACCCGAAATGAGAATCAAACAGTATAGAACTCAATTTATAAAAGAACTGTCGCCTTTTTATGATGCATACGAAGCAGAAAGTTTTTTTTATTTAATTTTAGAAAACAAGCATAAGCTTAGGCAAATCGATTTGGCGCTGAATCATGAATTGACTTTTTCAGATGCTGATTTCGCAGTTTGGAACGCTTTGCTGGATCAGTTAAAAAAAGAAGTTCCCATTCAGTACTTACTGGGGAAAACGCATTTTTATGGGTTGGATTTTGAAGTGAATGAAAATGTTTTAATTCCAAGACCAGAAACAGAAGAACTGGTAGAATGGATTATTAATGAAAATAAAGAAACTGTTAAATCAGAAAAAATAAAGATTCTTGATATTGGAACCGGAAGTGGCTGTATTGCAATTTCGCTTGCCAAAAATCTGCCAAATGCAGAAGTTTACGGAATTGATGTTTCGAAAAAAGCAATTGAAACCGCTAAAAGAAATGCAATTATCAATAACGTTGATGTTACTTTTATGTATCTGGATATTTTAGAAACAGATGTACTTACCTGTGGTTTTAATATTATTGTATCCAATCCGCCATATGTTCGCAACTTAGAAAAGCAAGAAATCAAAAAGAATGTTTTGGATTACGAACCGCATTTGGCGTTGTTTGTAGACGATAATGACGCTTTGATTTTTTATAGAAAAATAGCCCTTTTGGCAAAAAGCGGCCTTTTACAAAACGGACAATTGTTTTTTGAAATCAATCAGTATTTAGGAAAAGAAATGACCGAATTACTTGAAAAAATGGATTTTGAAAACATCGAATTAAGAAAAGATATCTACGATAACGACCGTATGATTTCCTGCAAGGTTTCTAAAACCTTGTAGGTGTATTTTATTGATTAGAAGAAAATCTTAAAAGTAAAAAATTTCTAATTTAGCCCCGATAGCAGTGAAAAACCTTTTTTGCTGGTGTTCAGCAAAAAAGTTTGAAACGAATAGCGGGACAAGAGGTCTTTTGAAAGAATTATTTCTGCTTCAAATAACTGAAAACTGAGACTGAGACTGAAAATTACTCATAACGCAAAGCTTCGATAGGATCTAATTTTGAAGCTTTTATTGCAGGATATAATCCGGAAACTAAAGCAACGATAAAACTGGTTGCAAAAGCGGCAAAAATCGCCATCCAGGGAATCACAAACGCAAATTTCATTATAGCGGCAAACGCAGAGCCTATAAGGATTCCAAAGACAATACCGACCAAGCCACCAATTTGACCAATCAATAAAGTTTCAATAAAAAACTGAACAGAAATAGTGATTTTTGTAGCGCCCAAAGCTTTGCGTACACCAATTTCTCTGGTTCGTTCTGTAACCGAAACAATCATAATATTCATTAAGGCAATTGAAGATCCTAAAATGGTAATAACACTAATAATCCACGCAGCCCAGCCTAAGTATTGAGTAATTCCGAGGATTCTGTTAATTAAATCATCGCTTCGGCCAATTCCAAAATTGTTATCGCGAACAGGACTTAGTTTACGAACTCGTCGCATCGTACTTGTTGCATTATCAACGGCTTCGTCTAAAAGTTCTTTTTTAGCCACCATTATACTCATCGTGTAATTGATGTTTGGCGCAGTAAACAAAGAACGCGCCACCTGAATAGGAATCAAAACACGCAAATCCTGACTGTTCCCAAATGTGGATCCTTTTTCTTTTAAAACGCCAATTACTTTAAAGCGCGCGCCTCGAATTGAAATTACTTTATCAATCGGGTTGACATCTTTTAATAAACCTTTTTCAAAATCAGAACCTACAATGCAGGAATAGGTATTGTTTTCAATATCAAATTGATTAAAACCACGGCCTAAAGTAGTTTCTAAGCCTGAATTACCTATAAAATGTTCATCGACACCAACGATAGTGATTTCGGGATCTGTTTTTTTGTCTGAAAATTTTACTTCGGCAGTTGTAGTTGCTGTGAAGGAAAGCGAAGTTTGGGTAAAAGGATATTTATATTTGTTTTTGAAAGCAACCGCTTCAGGATAGGAGATAATAGGATTGATGACTTCACGCTCATTTCCGCCGCGATTTTTAACCGTGTTTTCGTATTGATTGATGTTGAAAGTATTGGCTCCCATTGATGCAAAATTGGTCGAAACAGTATTTTCAAGTGCTGTTACAACGGTAAGAATTCCTACCAAAGCCGTAATTCCGATAGCAATGATTAATACGGTAAGAATGGTTCGCAATAATTGAGTTTTGATAGAACCAAAAGCAATTCGGATATTTTCTTTAAATAATTTTAGCATCATGACCAATTTGTCACGAAAATACGGTTTTTGTTACAAGTTTGTTTTCGAACTGGCATTATTTATTTTAAAAAATAAGATATTTGCAGTCCATTAGAAATAGAGAAATCTAAAAATAAATAATCCAAAAAGATTTTAATTCAGGATTCACAAAAAGAATCTAAAATCTAAAATCAGAAATCTAAAATAAAAAAGATGGCTTCAAAACCAAGTATACCACAAGGAACAAGAGATTTTTCGCCTGCAGAGGTGTCAAAACGTCAATATATTATTCAGACTATAAAAAGTAATTTTGAAAAGTTTGGTTTTCAACCGATAGAAACGCCGTCTTTTGAAAATTCAGATACCTTAATGGGGAAATATGGCGAAGAAGGCGATCGTTTGATTTTTAAAATATTGAATTCCGGTAATTTTTTCTTCAATAAAAATAAAATTGAATTACCGGAATCTATCGAGGCGCTTCAGGCTAATTCTGCTGAAACAATTGATTTGAATCAACGAATTGAGCTGAATAAATTTACCGGAAAAATTTCTGAAAAAGCATTGCGTTACGACTTAACAGTTCCGTTTGCAAGATATGTTGTGCAGCACCAAAACGAAATTGAATTTCCTTTTAAAAGATATCAGATTCAGCCGGTTTGGAGAGCTGACAGACCTCAAAGAGGACGTTACAGAGAATTTTATCAATGTGATGCCGATGTTGTTGGTTCAAAATCGCTTTGGCAGGAAGTAGAATTGGTACAATTGTACGATACTGTTTTTACTTCTTTAGGTTTAGAAGGCGTAACCATTAAAATCAATAACAGAAAAATATTATCAGGAATTGCCGAAGTTATCGGAGCATCGGATAAATTGATTGATTTTACGGTTGCTCTTGATAAACTGGATAAAATTGGTGAAGACGGCGTTAAAAAAGAAATGATCGAAAAAGGTATTGCCGAAGAAGCTTTGGTTAAAGTACAACCGCTTTTTAGTTTTACCGGAACGTTTTCAGATAAAATTAATCAGCTTTCAGATTTATTAGCTGAGTCAGAAGAAGGAATGAAAGGGGTAGAGGAATTGAAATTTATTTGTGACAATGTGGCAACTTTAGGTTTGGCAACTGCAACATTAGATCTTGATGTAACATTGGCGCGTGGATTAAATTATTACACCGGAGCTATTTTTGAAGTAGCGGCACCAAAAACCGTTTCAATGGGTTCTATTGGCGGTGGCGGAAGATACGACGATTTGACTGGTATTTTTGGTTTGAAAAATATGAGCGGCGTTGGGATTTCTTTTGGTTTAGATCGAATTTATTTGGTTTTAGAAGAATTACAATTGTTTCCTGAAACAGTTGCAGCGACATCAAAAGCGTTGTTTATTAATTATGGAGATGCCGAAGCTTTGTATGCTTCAAAAGCAATTCAGAAATTGCGACAAGAAAATATAAAAGTAGAATTGTATCCAGATAATGTAAAGGTTGGGAAACAATTTCAATATGCAGATAAACGTTTGATTCCGTTTGCCGTAATTGCAGGCGATCAGGAAATTGCTTCAAATTCATATTCGCTTAAAAATCTAGTTTCAGGTGAGCAGGTTTCAGTTGATTTTGAAGGATTGAAAGCGGCTTTATTGGCGTAAGATTTTTAAATTGATGGTGAATTAACCACAGAGTGCGCTAAGATTTAATTTTACTTCACGCATACAAAACACAAAGTTCGCAAAGCTTAATCAATACAAAGCTTTGCGAACTTTGTGTTTTTAAAAAATCATATCTATAAAAATCTTAGTGTACTCTGTGGTTATTTTGCAGAGTTTTTGTTTTAATAGAACAGTGCGTAATTTACAAAGCTTTGGTAATGATTATATTAATGAATCATTAGCGTTTGTCTGCTAAAATCTTTTTTAAATGTGCGTGAAATAGTTAGTGAAAAAGAAAAAAAAGCATTTAATTTGCGGCCAGTTACGGGCGTAGTTCAAGGGTAGAATAGCGGTCTCCAAAACCGTTGATGGGGGTTCGAATCCCTCCGCCCGTGCAATGTTTTTATCGCACAGAATGTAAAGATTCTATCTAAGGATATTCTAAAAATCATAAAGTTCGCAAAGCTAAATCAATTTAAGCTTTGCGAACTTTTTTTATTAATCTAAGAATAAAAACTTAGCGTTCTTTGCGGTAAATTTTTTAAAAGCATAAAAAAAAGCTTCGTCTGAAATAGGCGAAGCTTTTTTTAATATAAGGTAAACTTGAATTAATAATTATTTATAAAGCCGAGGCTAACCCTTAAATTCAATTTTGATAGGTAATAATTAGATTATAATTTTGACGTCAAATATACTACAAACTAAAACGTAATAGTCTTAAAATTATACTAAAGTTTACGAGATGTAAATAATTATATAAAGAGCTATTATTTAATAAAGTGACAATTTGACATTTTAGAAGATTTGGCAGTACTTTTGCAATCCAACAGAAAGAAATTGAAAATGAAGTTTAAGAATATTTTTAAAAATACAAATAATATGACTACGGAAAATACAGAATTCGATCAGGAATTAGATGATGTAACGTTAGAAAACAATGCCAACGGTGAGCAGTTAATTGTTGAAGAATTAAGTGTTGAAGAGCAATTGGCTCAAGACTTGGCAAAAGAAAAAGATAAGTTTTTGAGATTATTTGCCGAATTTGAAAATTACAAAAAAAGAACTTCAAAAGAGCGTATTGATCTGTTTAAAACGGCAAATCAAGAAGTTTTGTTAGCGATGCTTCCTGTTTTGGATGATTTTGACAGAGCAACTGTAGAAATCAACAAATCTGACGATGAGAATTTGAAAAAAGGAGTAGAGTTGATTCACGAAAAACTAAAAAGTACTTTGGTAGCTAAAGGTTTAGAGCAAGTTGAAGTAAGAGCAGGAGATGCTTTTAATGCTGATTTTGCTGAAGCAATCACACAAATTCCGGCACCTTCTGAGAAATTAAAAGGGAAAATTGTTGATGTTATAGAAAAAGGATACAAATTAGGAGACAAAATTATTCGTTTTCCTAAAGTGGTTATTGGAAACTAAAAAATGCAAATGAGATATTCTGAAAGTCAATTTTTAAGTATTGGAATTTGGAATTTTAGATTTGGAATTTAACCTAAATTATGAAAAAAGATTTTTACGAAATATTAGGCATTTCAAAAAATGCTGACGCTGCCGAAATTAAAAAAGCGTACCGAAAAAGCGCGCTAAAATATCACCCGGATAAAAATCCAGGCGACAAAGAGGCAGAAGAAAACTTTAAATTAGCGGCAGAAGCTTACGAAGTACTAAGCGATCCTAACAAAAAAGCGAAATACGATCAATACGGACACCAGGCATTTGATGGTTCCGGCGGATTTGGCGGTGGTCATGGCGGTATGAACATGGATGACATTTTCAGCCAGTTTGGTGATATTTTTGGTGGAGGATTTGGCGGTTTCGGTGGAGGCGGAGGCGGTCCTCGTCGCGCTAAAGGAAGCAATCTTCGAATTAAAGTAAAATTGACTTTAGAAGAAATTGCAAATGGTGTAGAGAAAAAGGTAAAAGTAAAACGTAAAGTTCAGGCAAAAGGAGTTACTTACAAAACATGTTCGACTTGTAATGGTCAGGGACAGGTGATGCGTGTAACTAACACAATTTTGGGAAGAATGCAATCTGCATCAACTTGCCCTACTTGTGGCGGATCCGGACAAATTTTAGATAAAAGACCTTCTGAAGCAGATGCTCAGGGAATGGTTGTGGAAGACGAAACAGTTTCAATCAAAATTCCTGCAGGAGTTGTGGACGGAATGCAGCTTAAAGTTTCTAACAAAGGAAACGATGCTCCGGGAAATAGCGTTCCTGGTGATTTGATTGTTGCAATTGAAGAATTAGAACACGAATTCCTGAAACGTGAAGGCGAAAATATTCATTTCGATTTATATATTAGTTTCCCTGAAGCAGTTTTGGGAGTTTCTAAAGATATCGAAGCCATCAACGGAAAAGTTCGTATTAAGTTAGAAGAAGGAATTCAATCCGGAAAAATATTGAGATTAAAAGGAAAAGGTATTCCAAGTATTAACGGTTACGGAAGTGGAGATTTATTAGTTCACGTAAACGTTTGGACTCCTAAAACGTTGAATAAAGAGCAAAAACAATTTTTTGAAAATGCTCTAAACGACGAACACTTTATTCCGAGTCCTGAAAAATCAGAAAAATCATTTTTTGAAAAAGTAAAAGATATGTTTTCATAAGCTAAACTTTTTCTAAAAAGAGCCAATAAATTTTAAAACCCATTCTAATGCAAATTTAGAATGGGTTTTTTGCGTATTATTACGCAATTTCGCTTCGAATTATTTACTTTTACAGGCCGTTAGCCATAATGGTCAACTGACGCAGAAAATTCTAAAAACAGCATGAGCAACTTACTCGAAGTACATAAAGTCGTAAAACAATACGGTGATTATGTAGCGCTTAACGAAGTTTCATTAAATGTACCAAAAGGTAGTATTTACGGACTATTAGGTCCTAATGGAGCTGGAAAAACTTCCCTTATCAGAATCATCAATCAAATTACTTTGCCGGATAGCGGTGAAGTTATTCTGGATGGAGAAAAATTACAGCCAAAACATGTGCAGACTATTGGTTATCTTCCTGAAGAAAGAGGTTTGTATACTTCAATGAAAGTAGGTGAGCAATGTTTGTATCTGGCACAAATGAAAGGGCTTTCTAAAGCCGAAGCAAAAATTCAGTTGGAATATTGGTTTGACCGTTTGGGAATTCAGGGTTGGTGGAACAAGAAGATTCAGGAACTTTCAAAAGGAATGGCACAAAAAATTCAGTTTGTGGTTTGTGTATTGCATAAGCCTAAATTGTTGATTTTTGATGAACCTTTTTCCGGTTTTGATCCGGTAAACGCCAATATTATCAAAGATGAAATTTTGGCATTAAAAGAACAAGGCGCAACGATTATTTTTTCGACACATCGTATGGAAAGCGTGGAAGAACTTTGCGATCATATTGCTTTAATTCATAAATCAAACAAATTAATTGAAGGAAAAGTGAGCGATGTAAAACGTCAATTTAAAACCAATAGTTTTGAAGTTGGTATTTTGACAGACAATGTTGAAGGTTTGATGTATGACATTACGCAGAAATTTACCGTTTCGCAGGCAAATTTTAAATCGCTGAATGATGATTTAAAATTAAATATTCAGATAGGAAATGCAACTCCAAATGAATTATTGCATCTTTTAACACAAAGAGGACAAGTAACCCATTTTGTGGAAAAAATTCCGAGCGTAAACGATATTTTTATTCAAACAGTTACAGAACAGAAATAAAATTCCAAAAAATAAATTCCAAATTCCAATTTCAGAATGATCAAAATTGGAATTTGGAATTTGAAAATTAAAATATTTATGAGTATCATTTCGTTGATTATAAAAAGGGAATTTATTGCAAAAGTCCGCAATAAGTCTTTTGTTGTTATGACTTTTTTGAGTCCGTTGCTGTTTGTAGCAATTGCCGGATTTATTGGTTATTTGAGTTCAATGAAAGCCGAAACGAAACGAATTGCAATTCACGACGAAACAGGTTTGTTTGCCGATGATTTTGTAAAACAGAATAAAAAAGACGGTGAATACAGATACCTGAACCTTTCTGAAATTGATGTAAAATCATTGAAAGACAGTATTGCCAAAGAAAATTTTAACGGTCTGATTATTATTCCGAAAACGAATAACTTAAAAGATCTGGAAAGTAAAATAGATTTTATTTCGAATAATAGTCCAAGTATTGCTTTTATTGAAAACATACAGGATGTTATTGCCGAAAAAATCACAAAATTAAATTTCGAACAGGCAAAACTAGACACTTTAGCAATTCAAAAAGCACATGCTGAGGTTAATATTCATCTGGCAAAAGCTTCGGGAGAAGAAAGTTTAAAAGGACTGAATGAAATAAAAATCGGAATTGGAGGCGCTTTCGGATATTTAATTATGATGTTCATTATCATTTATGGAAACATGGTAATGCGCAGTGTTATCGAAGAAAAAACCAACCGAATTATCGAAATCATCATTTCATCAGTAAAACCATTTCAGTTGATGATTGGTAAAATTGTGGGAACTTCACTTGCCGGATTATTACAATTTATAATCTGGGCCATTATAGGTTTGGGATTGATGTTTGCAGCGTCGGCATTTTTTGGTGTTAATGTTGGTCCAACAGCTAAAATTCCACCGGAATTAATGCATTCGGCGCAACAGGAATTTTCAGGAACGGCACAAATGTATATTAGCGAATTATGGAATTTGCCAATCGTCAGTATCATTATTGGTTTTGTGGTTTATTTCATTGGAGGTTACTTTTTATACAGTTCCTTTTATGCCGCAATTGGTGCTGCAGTTGACAATCAAACCGATTCACAACAATTTTTATTACCGATTATAATGCCGCTTATTTTAAGCGTTTACATCGGATTTTTCACTGTCGTAAATGATCCTCACGGAACAATTGCCGTTGTGTTTTCGATGATTCCGCTTACCTCGCCAATAGTAATGTTAATGCGACTTCCGTTTGGCGTGCCGTGGTGGCAAATCGCAATTTCGGTATCATTATTGTTTGCTTCCTTTTTCCTTGTAGTCTGGTTTGCTGCAAAAATTTACCGCGTTGGTATTTTAATGTACGGCAAAAAACCTACGTGGAAAGAATTGTATAGATGGCTTAAATATTAGTTTTTATAGTTGCAAAGGTTCAGAGGGGCAAAGGTTCAAAGGTTTTTTTTTAGAATCTTTTTACTTTACAACGAAAAACTTTTCGATTATAAAAACGCACAATAACTAATAAAACAATAAAGGCTAAAAGGTAATGAAAAAGCAAAGATTTTTAAACTTTGTACCTCTGAACCTTTGCAACTTTGAACCTTTAAAAAAATGAGTAAAATACTAATTATAGAAGACGAAGCGGCGATCAGAAGAGTTTTGGTAAAAATATTATCAGAAGAAAATGATACGTATCAGGTGGAAGAGGCAGAAGATGGTGTTGCGGGACTGGAGAAAATAAAAAACAACGATTATGATTTGGTTTTGTGCGATATCAAAATGCCAAAAATGGACGGTGTTGAGGTTTTAGAAGAAGTAAAAAAGATTAAGCCGGAAATTCCGATGGTTATGATTTCGGGTCACGGCGATATGGAAACGGCAATTCATACCATGCGTTTGGGTGCTTTTGATTATATCTCAAAACCGCCGGATTTAAACCGTTTGCTGAATACAGTTCGTAATGCTTTAGACAAAAAACAACTTGTAGTTGAAAATAAAATTCTGAAGAAAAAAGTCAGTAAAAACTACGAAATGATCGGTGAGAGCGAAGCCATCAGTCATATTAAATTAATGATTGATAAAGTGGCTCAAACCGAAGCAAGAGTTTTAATTACAGGTCCAAACGGAACCGGAAAAGAACTTGTTGCACATCAATTGCATGAAAAGAGCGAACGTGCTAATTTTCCTTTAATCGAAGTAAACTGTGCTGCGATTCCAAGTGAATTGATTGAAAGCGAATTGTTCGGACATGTAAAAGGTGCTTTTACATCTGCAGTGAAAGATCGTGCCGGAAAGTTTGAAGCGGCTGATAAAGGAACTATTTTCTTAGATGAAATTGGAGATATGAGTCTTTCGGCGCAAGCCAAAGTATTACGCGCTTTGCAGGAAAGCATGATTACCAGAGTTGGAGCCGAAAAAGATATAAAAGTTGATGTTCGTGTTGTGGCTGCAACCAACAAAGATTTAAAAACAGAAATTGCCGAAGGTCGTTTCCGTGAGGATTTATACCATCGTTTGGCCGTGATTTTAATTAAAGTACCGCCATTGAACGAAAGACGTGATGATATTCCGGCTTTGGTAAGACATTTTGCTGAAAAAATTGCTTCTGAACAAGGAAATGTAGTGAAAGTATTTTCGCAGCCAGCCATAAAATTATTGCAGGAATATGACTGGACAGGAAATATCCGTGAACTTCGAAATGTAGTCGAGAGATTAATCATTTTAGGAGGAAACGAAATTTCTGAAACCGATGTTAAAATGTTTGCAAGCAAATAATGATTTAGAATTTTTAATCTTAATTCTAAAATCTTAATTCTAAAATTAGAAGATGAAACTTAAAAAAATAAACGAGAAGTTACAAGATGCGTTAATCGAAAATGGATTAACAGAAGCGAATATTCTGCAAAGAGAAACTTTTTCGACTATAAAAAGTGGTGCCGATTGTATTATTCTTTCTCCTGATGGAACTGGAAAATCGACAACAATTGTATTAAATGTGATTCAGCAATTAGCAGGTCACACCGAAGAATCTCCACGTGCTTTGATTTTTGTTGAAGACAAAACAAAGGTTTTGGAAATGGTTGAGCTTTTTGAGAAATACGGTAAATTTTCTAATCTTGAAGTTTACGGAGTTCATGACAAAGGCGATATGGACTATGATAAAAACTATATTTCAACCGGAATTGATGTTTTAATCGGAACGCCAAATAAACTGAGCGATATGTTTACGACAGCCGGTTATAACGTAAACCGTTTGAAAATGTTTATTATCGATGACGCTGATCCAATTTTAAAATTACGTCATGAAACTAAAATTATGCGAATTTCGAATAGTATCGCAAAAACACAAAGAATCATTTTTGCAGAAACTTTGACAGAACGTATCGAAATTTTGGCAGATAAAATGATGCTGGAGCCTTATTTATTTGACATGGATGAAGAAGGGGAAGAAGAACTGGATGAAGAAGAAGGTTTTATTGAAGAAGAAGAATAAAGTCGCAGTCGCAGTTTTCAGTCGCAGTTCAATACTGAAAACTGCGACTGTCAACTGAAAACTAAATAAAACTATATGGAAATACTCAAAACGTTTAAATTTTTGTCAATTGTGCTTTTTGCATTCTTTATTCTTATTTATATTTTGATCGTTTCTTATGTTTATTTTAATCAGGTTGCTATGGTTTTTCAAAGCCAAAGACTTCCAAAAGATTTTAAGTTTGATTATCAGCAAAAATTTGAAGAGTTAAATATAAAATCATTCGACGGAATTAATTTAAACGGTTTATTGTTTAAAGCAGAAAATTCAAAAGGTTTGATTTTTTATCTTCATGGAAATGCAGGAACACTGGAAACCTGGGGAAAAATTGCAAAAGTCTATACCAAACTCGGTTATGATATTTTTATTTTAGATTACAGAAGTTTCGGAAAAAGTGAAGGAGAAATCGAAAATGAGGAGCAATTAAATCAGGATGTTTCCATTGTTTACAATACATTACGTTCCAGATATCCTGAAAACAAAATCGTCATTACGGGTTATTCCATAGGTTCAGGATTAGCTACTATTTTAGCTTCTCAAAACAAACCGAAAGCTTTAATTCTTCAGGCGCCGTATTATAGTTTTACCGAATTATCGAGTTCTAAAGTTCCATTTTTTCCTAATTTCATGAAGAAATTTAGTTTAGAAACCTATGATTATTTACCAAAAATAAAAGCACCAATTTATATTTTTCATGGAATTGATGATAATCTGATTCCGGTTAAAAATTCAGTTAGATTGGGCAAATTATTAAAATCAGATAAACATTTGTTTCTGTTGAAAAATCAGGATCATATTGGATTGAATGAGAATGAAGATTTTCAGGATCAATTAAAAATAATATTACAATAAAAATTTAAAAATAAAATGTTATGGGATTAATGAAGGTGTTTTCAGGAAGTGAAATATTAGCAATTGCTTTGCAGGAAAGATTAGAACAAGCGGGAGTAGAAACCGTAAAAAAAGATAATATTCAATCGGCTCGTTTGGGAGGTTTTGGACAAACTGATCTGGCTGTTGAGGTTTTTATTCAGGAAACTGATTTTGCAAAAGCAAATCCTGTTATTGAAGATTTCAGAATGAGTATATAAAGGAAGTTTTTTAGTCGCAGTCGCAGTTTTCAGTCTCAGTAAGCGTTGAAAAATGTGACTGAAAAAACTGAAAACTAAAAACTAAAAAAAATATGCAATATAAAATGCTGGTACTCGACATGGATGATACCTTGTTGACAGATGATCATAAAATTTCAGAATTAAATAAAAAAGTACTTCTTGAAGCGCAGGCAAAAGGTGTTCATGTTGTTTTGGCTTCCGGCCGTCCGACTTCTGCAATGACGGTTTATGCGAAAGAACTGGAATTAGATTTAAATGATTCTTATATTATTTCCTTTAACGGTGCTGTAATCAGTACTGTAAAAGACGATTTGGTGTTGTTTGAGCAATGTTTAACGCCGGAACAAATTCATGATTTATACGATTACAGTGTAAAGATGAAAACGCACATTATCACGTATCTTGATGGTGAAATTGTGAGCGAAACAGATTCTGAATACATCGAAATTGAAAAAGATATTACCGGATTGCCACATAATAAAGTGCCTGATTTTAAAGCTGCCGTTACAAAACCGGCGGTAAAATGTATTTTACTGGCAGAACCTTCTTATTTAAAAGAAGTCGAAAAAGATTTAAAATTGGCAATGCCGCATTTAAGCGTTGCAATGTCGAAACCTTTTTTCCTGGAAGCAGCTCAAAACGGAATTGATAAAGCAGCGAGCTTAAAACTTTTAGCAGAAAAGCTAAACATTCATCAAAGTGAAATTATTGCTGTTGGAAACGCAGGAAACGATTTAACGATGATCGAATATGCCGGTTTAGGCGTTTGGGTTGATAATGTAACGCCTGAATTACGTGACAGAGCCAATGTAATCGTAGCTTCTAATAATAATGATGGCGTTGCTGAAGTGGTACAGCGTTATATCTTAAATAATTATGTTGCCGAAGAAATCAATTGAAACGGAACGCCTGCTTTTGAGAGAATTAAATCTTTCTGATGCAGACGGCATGTTTGAATTAGATTCTAATCCGAATGTGCATATTTTTGTCGGAAAGAAACCCGTGAAAGCTATTGATGAAAGTATTGTTCAGATTGAAAATATCCAGCAGCAATATAAGGATTTCGGAATTGGACGCTGGGCTGTTGTTTTAAAAGAAACTAATGAATTTATCGGCTGGTCCGGAATAAAATTCATTACCAATGAAATCAATAAACACCAAAATTTTTACGAAATTGGATATCGGTTTATTGAAAAACATTGGGGAAAAGGATATGCAAGCGAAGCAGGAAAAGCTTTTATTGAATATGCTTTTAACGAAATGAAAATAGATTGTCTGTATGCTTACGCAGATGAAGGAAATGAAAACTCAAGAAAAGTTCTTGAAAAGTTGGGTTTTCAGTATATAAATTCGTTTGAATATGAAGGCGAATTAGAAGTTTGGTACGAATTTAAAAATCCAAACAAATAACTTTAAATCAGAGAAATGTGTCCCAAATCTTTATAAACTTTCCTAACAAGTTTGCAAAGATTTGGAAAACAGCTCGTTGTTTTTATTCTCTGAGAAATTAATTCTTATTATTTTTTAGCTACAGAAACAAAATATTTATTTCCATCACCCATTGTTAGTTTAACGCGTTCGTCACAAAGATCGATAGCAAAATTCACACTTTCGTAACAGCTGCAAGTCGTGTTTTTGTCTTTAGACATTTCAGTTTTGCAATTATTATTTTTGAAAGTCGCTAATTGTGGTGTGTATAAGCTTACTAAATCTGTAGAAGCAGTTACTAATGAAATGATACTTGCAGAATTGTTGTTTGTAATTCTGTATACAATTCTATCAGTATAATTTACTTCATTTACAGTTACTTTACGAATATAAGTATAAGCAGTTGATCCTTCACCTGGTTCTTTTACTTCAAACTTAAAACCAACCGCACGAATAGCGATGTCAAATTGTGACTGAGAGTTTAAACTCGCCCAAGTTGTCAAAGTACTAATAGATGGGAATGGATTAGTAGATGGAGCAGCAGTTTGCGTTTGCGCTTGCGAACTGAAAAAGGTTAAGAACATCAAGCAGATTGTGGGTAAAAATGCTTTCATAATAAGTGTGGATTTTTTTAATTTTTTTGCCTACTCTTTATGGTTTTCGGCTTACCCATTTTTATTTATAACAAAACAACAATATAACGACTAAAAATCAAAATTGTTATGGTTAAATCTACGCTTTATTAAATTATTTTATGTTAAAATTTTTGCCTTGTAAATCTACAATAAAAAAATACAATTTATCAAAGCTAAATGTAAGAAAAATTTAATTTAAAGATTAAAAAAATGCATTTAATCGGCTAAATTTGCTTTTAATCGATGTTTTGTCAATTTATTCTTATTGAATTGAATTTTTTCCTTTTACAAATAAAACTTATTTTTTGATTACATATCATTATTTATCGTTTTTTTTACTCCGATTTTAATATATGATTACTGCAAAATATTGATATTTAGTATATTGTTGATTTTATTTTAAAGAATATTGTATGTAAATTTGCAAACTCTTTAATTTGAGATGTAAATATAATATCTTACTACTTAAAACGTAGTGTATTCCTATGGAAAATAGAAAAAAAGTTGCTTTTTATACGCTTGGCTGCAAATTGAATTTCTCAGAAACCTCTACAATCGCCAGAAACTTTAATGATGAAGGTTTTGATCGTGTTGATTTTGAAGAAGTAGCCGACATTTATGTGATCAATACTTGCTCTGTAACAGAAAACGCAGATAAGCAGTTTAAGCAGGTTGTAAAAAAGGCAATGAAATTAAACGAAAAAGCCTTTGTTGCTGCCGTAGGTTGTTATGCACAGCTTAAACCGGAAGAATTAGCCGCAGTTGATGGTGTTGATCTGGTTTTGGGCGCTACCGAAAAATTTAAAATTACTGATTATATTCATGATTTGAGCAAAAACGATATGGGTGAAGTGCACTCATGCGAAATTGCCGAAGCTGATTTTTACGTAGGAAGTTATTCTATTGGCGATCGTACCCGTGCTTTTTTGAAAGTTCAGGACGGTTGTGATTATAAATGTACCTATTGTACGATCCCTTTAGCAAGAGGGATTTCAAGAAGTGATGCTTTAGAGAATGTATTGCAAAATGCAAAAGAAATCTCAGCGCAAAACATTAAGGAAATTGTTTTAACCGGAGTAAATATTGGAGATTACGGAAAAGGAGAATTTGGAAATAAAAAACACGAACATACTTTTCTTGATTTAGTTCAGGCTTTGGATAAAGTAGAAGGAATCGAGCGTTTGAGAATTTCATCGATCGAACCGAATTTATTGAAGAATGAAACGATAGATTTTGTGTCTAAAAGCAGAACTTTTGTACCTCATTTTCATATTCCATTGCAATCCGGAAGTAATGATATTCTAAAATTAATGAAACGCCGTTACTTACGTGAAGTGTATACAGAACGTGTAAATAAAATTCGTGAAGTGATGCCTGATGCCTGTATTGGTGTCGATGTTATAGTTGGTTTTCCGGGAGAAACAGATGAGCACTTTTTAGAAACCTATCATTTCTTAAACGAAATGAATATTTCATACCTGCACGTTTTCACCTATTCTGAAAGAGACAATACGGAGGCTGCCAATATGCCTGGAATTGTTCCTGCAAATGTAAGAGCAAAACGCAGTAAAATGTTACGCGGATTATCAGTTAAAAAACGCCGCGCTTTTTATGAAAGCCAAATAGGAACCAACAGAACTGTTTTATTTGAAGGTGAAAATAAAGAAGGATATATTCACGGTTTTACCGAAAACTACGTAAAAGTAAAAACACCTTGGAATCCGGAATTAGTAAATACTTTACAGGAAATTAACCTGACAAAAATAGACGAAGACGGAAGCGTTCGTTTGGAGTTTTTAAACAAATTAGCAGAAGTTTAGCGCGTAGTTTGTCATTGCGAGGAACGAAGCAACCACATTAATAAAGTAAAGTTTGTCATTTCGACGTAAGGAGAAATCACATAACGGAATTACAGTTCGTTGCTCTCTGGATGTGATTTCTCCTTGCGTCGAAATGACACAACACAATGGTCTCTCTCATATGACACAAAAAAAAGCCCTTTTAAAGAAAGGGCTTTTTTTATTTCTTTTCCTGCTGCAACATCAGCTTCAAAGAATTAATATAATCCGTATCAAATTCAATAACCCTGATTTTTTCAGGATTAAAACTTAATTCACCGCCAAACTGACCTTTTGTATCTAAAAAGTCAATCGTAAGTTCTTCGTCGTTTAATTCAATCAATTTCCCTAAATAAGCTGATTTTGCTGATTTTTTAGAAATCTGCAAAATGCCATATTTATTATTGATGAAATTAACAATCGAAGCCAAATCCCGAATCGGGATAATATCTTCGGCATTTGTTTTTAAACCTTTCAGGCGAATTACTTTTTCGGTGAAAGCCAAATCTTCATCTCTATGAACGGCTTCAATATTTTTGTTTTTCAAAATCACAAAACCATCCAGAATAAAATCAACGGGATTGTTTCTTAATAAAATCCAGTCATCAGAATAATCAATAAGAAAACCCGTGAAGAGTTCTTTTTTGTCACTAAACTCTATAGCTATTAATTGTCTTAAATATTGTTCCATTAGATTCGTTTTTAAGGCTGTTAGATCTTTGTCACAGTTTTAAACTTTGACAAAGATTAAGGTACGAAATTTTTTAAGGATTTGTCGACCAAATACTGCTGTTTTTTATAAAAACCCTGCGGCTTAATTTCAATTGAGCGATAATTAATTCCGCAATATCTTCAGACTGCATTACTTTTTCAGGATTCCCGTCTGTCAGGTTCAAATCTTTTGCCATATCCGTCGCAACGGTGCTTGGCGTTAAGGCAGTAACGCGAATATTGTGTTTTCTCATTTCCTGCATTAAAGAATCTGTTAATCCCAGAACGGCAAATTTTGAAGCACTGTAAGCACTTGTTAACGCATTTCCGTTTAATCCTGCAGTCGATGAAATATTGATGATATCTCCCGTTTGTCTTTCGATCATATTTGGGATTACGGCGCGGGTTGCATAATACGTTCCCATTAAATTTACCTGAATAATTCTTTCCCAGGCGTCCGGTTCTAATTCCAGGAATTTTCCAAAAGAAGCAATTCCGGCGCTGTTGATTAAAATATCAATATTTTTAAATTCTGCCAAAGCTTTTTCAACAGCAGTATTTATAGAATTAATATCTGAAACATCTGCAGATAAAGCCAATGATTTTACACCTAAATTTGAAGTTTCGGCAGCCAACTGATCGACATCAGCCTGAGTTCTTGAAACCAAAATTACATTCACGCCTTCTTTGGCCAGTGCAATTGCGATCGCTTTTCCAATTCCTTTTCCGGCTCCTGTAATCAGGGCATTTTTATTTTTTAAGTCTGTCATGATTTATGTTTTAGAAATGCAAAAGCATCATTTTAAGTCTAACAAAAATAAAGCTTTTGCTAACTAAAATGATGCTTTTAGAAGTTTTCTTAAACTAAGTTTAACAAACGTTTTATTCTTTCAAAACCATATCAATACACATTACGGCTGCAAGAATTAATTGTCTAAGCGGACTTTCGGGCGCTACGTTTTCTTCTATCTGAAGCACATAATTATCAGCACTTGTAAAAAACTCTTTTCCTATTCCTGCCCATTTTTTACTAACCTGAGCAAGCTGTTTGTTTTCGTGAGAGAATTTAAAATCCCAGCCCGTCCATTTTCCCTGAAGCGTTGCAACCGGTTTTTCGTTTTTATCCAGAATCTCAAATTTTCCTCCAATAGAAAAGAATTTTTGTTTGAAAGTTCCAACCAGACGATCTTTTTCATCTAAAACCTCAACCGTAGAACGAAACCACGCAATACCGCGTCTTACCGAAATTAATTTTTCGCCGGAAGCCGTTGTAATTTCAATATTAAAAGGCGTCATTCTTTTATAATCCGTAAAACGGAAAACTTTGGTAAAAAAGCCCAGATTATTTTCACGGCAATTCATGATGATCTGATTGCTTTCAGGATCATAAATGTCATAATTGTTAGCGGCTTTAAACATTCCAACATGTTCTTTTACAAGAAATAGGTTTTGATTTAAGATTGGGTTCATTAAATTTTGTTTGAAATTGATTTATATATACTTTGATTTATTCTAAAAGAAATCGCACTTGTACAGAGCTTACAATCTTTATTTTTTCAAATTCAATATTAGGTTCATCGGCAGGAGATTCAGAATAAAAACTTCCTCTTGCTTTAACCGTTATTTCGGCAAGGTTACCTGTGAACTGATTCGAAATATCTTCAAAGTTATTGATTTGAATGGCATTTCCAACTTTTTGGTTCAAAGGTTTGCTAAAACTTTCAGCAACTTGTTTGGCACGAAGAATTGCTTTTGCATTTATCAGAAGGCGAATGTTTTTTTGCTGATCATTTTCGACTCTGTCAATTTGAACATTTGAAAGACCAATTTTTTCTAATCCAATAAACACTTTTGATGCAGTTTGCGCATCGGCAACCAAAACAGAATAGGATTTGCTTTTTAAAATGTCACTTTGTTTTAAAAGATAAAATTTATAATTGCTCGTCATATCATTCAGGCTCAGGTTTTTTTCTGTGTTGATGCCAATTTCCTTTAATTTCAGAATCATTTCTTTTTCTAAATCTTCTACGGATTTTTTTCCTTTAGAATCTTTTTCGGTTAATAATACATTGATCCAGATTTTATTAGGCAAAACCAAAGTATCGGCCTGACCGGTAACTTCAATAAAAGGTTTGTTATTTGTGCTTTTGTCTTGAGAAAAAGCATTTATCGTAACGAATAGTAATAGTGTAAAAAGTAAGTTTTTCATTGGTATAAAAATTAAGTGTAAATAAAATGGAACAAGGCATTGATTAATAAACCTGTTTTGCACCTTCAATTAGTCGAATTAATTCTGCTTTGTAACCTTCAGAATCGTTTGTAGATCCTTGTTTGGCTAATTTTAAAATATCTTCAGATGATTTATTTGTAATCAGTTTTGAATCTCTCAATTTTAATCCAAACCAGGCAACTGCCGTACTAAATTTGAAATCATCGCTTGATTTGTCTAAAGAAACCGATTTGTTTTCGATCACTTTTACCATTTCGATACTTTTATCGCCGTCCGGTTTTTTGTAACGGAATTTTATCGTTGCCAATTCACCGCTGTAATTATTAGTGCTTTCCTGAACTTTAGTATATTTTAAAGCATCCGGTTGTTGGTTTAAATAATCGCTTGCAACTCCGGCAGGAATAATTTCGTACAAAGCCGTAACGGTATGATTACTTCCTAATTCGCCCGCATCAATTGCATCATTTTTAAAATCTTCCGGACGTAATTTTCTGTTTTCATATCCAATTAAGCGATACGCCTGAACTTGTTTTGGGTTGAATTCAATCTGAATTTTTACATCTTTTGCAATCGCAAACATCGAACCTTTAAACTCTTTCCCTAAAAAACGATTAGCTTCCTGAATATTGTCGATATACGCATAGTTTCCGTTTCCTTTATCGGCAAGCGTTTCCATTTTGCTGTCTTTGTAATTCCCCATTCCGTAACCTAAACAAGTCAGGAAAACGCCTGTTTTTCTTTTCTCTTCAATTAGTTTTTCCATGTCGGAATTAGAAGTACTGCCCACATTAAAATCACCATCTGTTGCCAGAATCACTCTGTTATTTCCATTTTTAATGAAATTTTCAGTGGCAATTTTATAAGCCAATTCAATTCCGGCGCCTCCCGCAGTACTTCCTCCGGCATTTAAATTTTCAAGCGCATCAACAATCGTTTTTTTCTCATCTCCTGATGTTGGAGCCAGAACCAATCCCGCTGCGCCTGCATAAACCACAATGGCAACTTTATCTTTGTTACGCAATTCGTTTACCAATATTTTCAAAGATTGTTTCAATAAAGGCAATTTATTAGGATCGCTCATAGAACCCGAAACATCGATTAAAAAAACAAGATTGGAAGCCGGTAAATCATTCGTTGGAATATTTTTTCCCTGTAAACCAATTTTCAACACTTTGTTTTTAGCATTCCACGGAGATTCGCTTACTTCTGTATTGATCGAAAACGGATTTTGATCTTGCGGCTGTGGATACGTGTATTTAAAGAAATTCACCATTTCTTCCACGCGAACAGCATCTTTAGGAACACTTTGTCCGTTATTAATAAAACGTCTCACATTGGTATAAGATGCATTATCAACATCGATAGAAAATGTAGAAAGCGGTGCCGTTTTCGGACTTTCAAATGCATTTTCTACAAAAGCGTCATAATCTTCATTGTTGGGTTCAGTTGGCTGAATATTGATGTGATTTAGTTTTGCATCTAGTTCTTTTTCCGAAAGATTTTTATACAAATCACCTTTCGTAGCCACTACAACAACTCCGTTTGCACCTTTACTTCCGTAAACAGAAGTTGATGCTGCATCTTTTAAAACTTTCACATCCTGAATGTCATTTGGGTTTATTTTAGCCATTTTATCAGCTGTAATGGTAACTCCGTCTACAATATACATCGGTTCATTTTTTGATGAAATAGATTGCGTTCCGCGAATTGTAATGCTCGATCCTGAAATATATTGAGAACTATTTTGAACGCTTGGCGCTACAAAAGCATTTCTCTGAACCGATTTTGAAACGGATTTAGCTGCCATTTTTCTTTTTTCAGGTCTATAGCCGTTATCTTCGTATTCTGTAGCTATTCCCGAACCCATCGTAATCACTTCTTGCAGCTGAGTAGAATTTTCTTTCAACGTAACATTAATTACATTTGAATCTTTTACAACTACTGTTTCAGAATTCATTCCAAGATAGCTAAAAACAAGACGATCGCCTTTTTGAGCTTTAATAGAATATTCTCCATCAAAATTGGTAGTAGCTGATGTTTTTGTTTTTTGAATGTAAATATTTACCCCTGGAAGCGGAGTAGCATTTACATCTGAAACAATTCCCTTAATTGTTTTTTCCTGTGCAAATGTTACGAAACATATAAGCATAGTAATGGCTGATGAAATAAGTTTTAAACTTTTCATAATCGTGATTTTTTAAATTAATGTTCGGGTTTATCTTTGTCAGATCCTTAAATCCGACAAAGATTTTTTGAAGTAAGAATTATTTTTTGTTGACCGGTTTTCCTGTTTTGGTAGTAATTATCACAACTCCTTTTTTGCCTTTTTCACCATATTTAGATGTGGCTTCCAGATCCTGAAGAATCGTAATCGTTTTAATTTCCTGTTTGTCTAAAGGCGCATACGGGCTTGTTGGATTTGGACCGTATAAATCATTTTCAGAATAATAAATCCCGTCAATAATATACAAAGGTTCGTCCAGAATTACCAATGAATCTACATTTGAAGGTTCTAAATTAGAAAGTTCGGCAGACATCATTTTGTCTTTTTTTGCATCGTCACTATGTGCCATGGCATTTCCGTTTATGACAACCAACGGAGCACTTTTCTTTGCTTTCGCAGAAGATTGCTTTTCAGCAAAAGCAACTCTGGCAGATTCTCTTTGTGCAGTTTTGGCATAGCCGAAGTTTTGAACCGCTTCCTCTTTTTCAGCAGAAGCTTCTTCTTGCGCATATTTTGGAGCAGCCTGAACCGGGGCTGGAGCAAAAACGGCATCAGGAACTATTTCTTCAGCTGTTCCACTACCAGTTGCTTCGATATTAGGAACTATTATTTCGTTTACCGCTACTTTTTGTTGTTGTTGAATTTGTTTGTCCAGAATTTTGACAGCATCTTCTTTTGGGACTATTTTAGAATTTTCGACTGCAACACCATCTTTTACTACAACCGGATTTTGAAATTGTTGTTCTACAGAATCGCTGGTAACAACTTGATTGTTTTGAATTTCTTTTGTTTTATCGGATAGGAAAAACTGAGATCCCAAAGAAATCAGCAATAAAAGAGACGCTGCAATGGCAATTTTCTTCCATAACGAAATAGTTTTTTTAGCTTCTTTTTTGTCGAGTTTGTCTTCAACACGCGACCATACTTTTTCCATTCCCGGAAAGTCTTTGAGCTCCGAATTGTGCGCAGCTTCTTTAAATTTATCGAATATTTTATCTTGATTGTCCATGACTACTTTGCTTTTTGATAATACAATTTGTTTACTAATTCCTTCAACTTGGTTTTAGAAGCATTCAATTGTGATTTTGATGTGCCTTCAGAAATGTTGAGCATGCTGGCTATTTCCTTGTGTCCGTAACCTTCAATTACAAAAAGGTTGAAAACAGTTTTACAGCCATCCGGAATGTGATTCAGTAAATTGAGCAAATCTTCTTCTTCCAGAGTATTAATCTCATCGGTAAAAGGTTGTGAAAGCAGTTTGACATCGTCTAAATACATATTAAAATTTGTATTCTTTTTGATGGTTGCCAAACAATGATTGACCGTTATTTTTCGCGCCCATGCCTCAAAAGCCAAAACTTCTTTGAGCTGTTCTATTTTTGTAAAAATGGTATAGAAAGCATCAGCCATAGCTTCTTCGATTTCTTCCTCCTTTTTTAAGTATCGTTTGCAAACGCGATACAACTTGGGAGCCATATATTCATAAACCTGACGCTGAGCGTCGCGGTTCATTTTTTTGCAGCCGGATATTTGAGTTTCGTTTATCACAATTGTTGTCTTTCTTATATAGAGAGATAAAAAGATAAAAAGGTTGGGAGGGTTGTAAAAAAAAGTTTTTTTTTAAGGTTCAAAGGGGCAAAGTTACATAGGCGCAAAGGTTTTATTATTATGGTGTAATTGTTTTGGCAATTTCGTAGAGGCGCACAGCAGTGCGTCTCCCGCAAAGATATTTGCCAATTTTGTCTTTACACATGTAATTTTTTACTATGCACAAAGTTTGTTATTTCGATTTAGAATAAAATACCTGATTTAAAAATGCATGTAATTTTATTCTAATTTTAAAATTGCCTCTCTTGACAAAATTCTCAGCTGTTTCCAAAAAGAGTCATTTTTCAACTCGTCTATTTCACTTATAGTTAAATCTTCAGGAGGTATTTGGTCAATATAAAAGTTTATCTCATCTAACATTTTAATCTGTTCATTAGAAAATAGATTTGGATAATTTTCTTTTATAACTTCATAAATATGATTAAAATCCAATAATAATTCGTCTGTTACGACAACAAAGTTTGGGAATGATGCTATTTGTTCATCGGCTTCTAGTGATAGATTTTTTAGTGATCGCTTAAAATTATTTATTATTGCTTCTTATCCATTCTTAAATTTTTAAAGTAACGATTCTAATTCTCAATTAAAATATTTAATTTATTTTACCGGCAAAACCAACTTAAAAATCTTCGTCTCTAAAAGTTCAGTGTCATTATCCTCGCATAATAAAAACTCTATTTTATCATTTGATTTTTTATAGAAAGTCAAACCTTCAAATTTATTGGTTGACGTTATTTTTTGAGTAAAATCGATTTTCATGGTTTTCAAATCTATTCTGCCAATAAAACTACCTAAGATATCGCCATCGTCGTAAGTTGATTTGGTGTCTTCGGCTGTAGAAAGGAAATAGATTTTATCTTCAACCAAAATGGCATCGGTGAAACTGGAACGAACGCCTTTTATTTTTGGGAGTTTATAATTGGTGGCCACCAAAGCAAATTCTTCGCCTAAGTTTTTAGCATGAATCGTGAAAATGGTGTTTTTGTTTGAAATTCCGTTACCGCGATTGAATAAATACCAGTTTTCGCCATCGAAAATAGCGCCTTCCAAATTAAAATCTTCCGGTTTTATAGCACCGAAATTTTGCATTACGGCGTATAAATCAACCAAATTATTTTTTTGTAGAATAGTCTTGGTTTTGAAATCAAATTCGATCATTTTGTTTCGGTTTTCGGTGGAGCCGGAACCAAAAACATATAATGTATCATTGTGATGCGTGAGCGATTCAAAATCGGGTTTTATATTTTTCGGAATATTTTGCGATGGATTATCAATTAAGGGATGATGGCTCAATTGCTGATTCTGCATATTGTATTCATATAAAAATCCGCTGTTGTCGCCGATGATATATAATGAATCGTTATTGAAGAATAATCCTGATGCAGAACCGATTCCGATGATTTGAAATAATATTTCTAATGTGAATTTTTCCATGAATGTTGTTTTGAAACTTAAATCTAGCCCTGATAGTAATGGAAATACTTTGAGAAGAAATTGTATTTTTTACTGACAGAACAAAGCGACCAGCGGAAGCTCTTGTTGTGGCTTGTAAAAAAACAATTTATCGAAAAAGTATTGCAATGGATAGCAGGAATATGCTTCGTAAAATTACTATATTTATAATACAAAATGAAAATATATGAAATCAATAGATCCGAATGATTTTAAAGTTGTAGACAAAATAAAATTGTCAAAGATTCCAACTTTATTAGATATAAATGCCAATGACGACGAGAAACAAGAAAAACTGGATAAGGTTCAGGCAAAACTAAGTGATTTGCAGGATGTAATGTATTCACACAATAAATATGGGGTTTTGATTTGCCTGCAGGGAATGGATACTTCCGGAAAAGATAGTCTGATCCGGGAAGTTTTTAAGGAATTTAATCCGCGAGGAGTAGTGGTGCATAGTTTTAAAACGCCAAACTCGACTGAATTAGAACACGATTATTTGTGGCGCCACTATATTGCTTTGCCGGAAAAAGGAAAATTTGCCATTTTTAACCGTACACATTATGAGAATGTTTTGGTTACGCGCGTGCATCCGGAATATATTCTGGGAGAAAATTTACCGGGAATAAATTCAGTTGATGATATTAAACCTAAATTCTGGAAAAGAAGAATTGAAAAGATCAATAATTTTGAAAGTCATATTGCCGAAAACGGTACAATTGTCATGAAATTTTATCTTCATTTGAGTAAAGAAGAACAAAGACAACGATTATTACGCCGTTTGGAAGAAGGAAAACACAATTGGAAATTTTCGCCCGGAGATTTGAAAGAACGCGAACATTGGGACGAATATCAGCAATATTATGAAGAAGCGATAAACAGAACTTCAAAAGAGCATGCGCCCTGGTATGTGGTTCCTGCAGATGATAAAGAAATGGCGCGTTATATTGTAGCTAAAATTATCTGGGAAGAAATGAAAAAGTACACCGATATTAAAGAACCGGAACTGGATGATAAAATAAGAGCCAATTTTGAGGTTTATAAAAAAGAATTATCTGAAAACAAGTAATGAGATATTTGTCAATAAAATAATTAGATAATTTCAACTTGGCAGTATTAAAATATAGTTTTAAAATCATAAACCCAACATGTCTTTAACGTGTCGGGTTTATTATATAAAGAAACTCATACTTATATAAAATTATAAACCCGGCGAGACTGTGAGGATCTGCCGGGTTTTACCAAAAACAAAAGAATAAAAATGAAAGTATTTTTTATAGATCAAATCCATACGCTAAACGAAGCGCTACCTGATCAGTTTTAAAATCGTGATAATTTTCGTAACGTACACTTACATCAATGTACTTGTTTGCATAACCAATTCCTGGTGCCCATAAAAATGTAGCGTCATTGTAACCGTTTGTTACTGCAAAACCTGCTCCAAGTTCCCCTAGAACATAAAATTGGTCTTCCCATACAAACGCTTTAAAACCAGCTTTTGCAGGAATAAATCCAAGATCTTTTGCATCAACTCCATTTTCATCTTTTCCCTTAAATAAATTAGTGAAACCTGTAGTTAATGTTAATGAAGTTCTTTTAGATAAATCATATTGTAAACGAACATCTCCACCTAGAGACCAATCGTAATCATTATCTGTTGGCAAACCACCGTTTAAACCAAAACCTAATCTAAATCCCTGATCGTAATTTTTTACTTCACTGTCTTGAGCGAAAGTTGTGTTGGAGGATAAAAAAGCGAAAGCAGCAAGGCATATAATTTGTAATTTTCTCATGACAATTTTTTTTGAATTATTAATAATGTAAAATTAATCCCAAGGCAGTAGGGCATTGTTATATAATTTTTACAAATTGTTATATAATATTTCGTTAGAATTCTGAATTCTTAAAATTGGCTTATAATTTTATTAATACCTAAGAATTCAAAGCTTCTGGTTATCTTTGCCGACTAAAATAAGCAGCAGTGAATTTAAAACAGTACACCAAAGAGTTCTCATACAATTTAAGATTAGCCTATCCTATTATATTAGGAATGGTTGGACACACCTTAATAGGTATTGTCGATAATATAATGGTAGGAAAACTGGGAAGTACCGAACTTGCGGCAGTTTCATTAGGAAACAGCATGATTTTTATTGCAATGTCTCTGGGAATTGGTTTCTCTACAGCCATTACTCCAATTGTAGCCGAAGGTGATGCCGAAAAAAACGATTCTAAAATTCGTTCTGCATTTCATCACGGTTTGTTTCTCTGTATTATTTTAGGATTAGTGCTTTTTGGCGTAATTGTTCTGGCAAAGCCAATAATGGAATTACTGCAACAACCGGCCGATGTTATCAAACTGGCAAAACCGTATCTGGATTGGGTGGCGTTTTCCTTGATTCCGCTAATTATGTATCAGGGTTACAAACAATTTGCAGACGGAATGTCGTTGACAAAATATTCCATGTATGCCATGGTGATGGCAAATGTGCTGCACGTCGGGATCAATTATATGTTGATTTACGGTATTTGGATTTTTCCTAAGATGGGAATTGTCGGAGCGGCTCTTGGAACCGTGATTTCAAGGATATTTCTGGTCATGTTTATGCACATCATGTTATCCAGAAGAAATGATTTGAAGCGGTTTTTCCACGGTTTCAGTTTTGATGAAATTAAAAAAGAAACCATAAAGAAAATAATAAGCATCGGATTTCCATCTGCCATGCAAATGCTTTTTGAAGTGGTATTGTTTACGGCATCCATCTGGCTTTGCGGAAATATTGGTAAAACAAGTCAGGCAGCCAATCAAATTGCGTTGAGTATGTCATCAATGACTTTTATGTTTGCTATGGGATTAAGCGTGACCTCGATGATTAGAGTAAGTAATCAAAGAGGTTTAAACGATTATAAAAACTTAGTAGTCGTAGCGCGTTCTATTTTTTTACTGGCGATTATTATTGAAACTGTTTTTGCGATTCTGTTTGTGGCTTTACATGATTTCCTGCCTCATATCTTTTTGAATATGGAAAATGGAGGACAGATTCTGGATAATAATGAAGTAATAAGTATCGCATCAAAATTATTTTTGATCGCAGCAGTTTTTCAAATTTCTGACGGAATTCAGGTGGTAGTTCTAGGTGCTTTGCGTGGTTTGCAAGATGTGAAAATTCCAATGTATATTACATTTGTCGCTTAGTGGATAGTTGGTTTTCCAACTTCTTATTACTTGGCAGAATACACTGATTTAAAAGCACAAGGTGTTTGGATTGGACTTTTAGCCGGATTAACTACAGCAGCCATATTTCTGTATATTCGCTTTCATTACTTAACAAAAAAATTAATCAATAATTCATCTTCAAATAACTAAATTTGACGATTAAAAATTATACACCACAGATTATTTTAAAAAATCATTTTGATCTGTGGAATCTGTGGCAAAAAAAATATAAACAAAAAATAAATTAATAAAAATGGAATTACCTAAATTTTTACTCGGAGACAATACTGATTTTCCAGATGATATTTTCATCATTCACCTTGATTATCCAAGATTTATAATCAATTTAAAAGATGATGAGGTTGAAATTATGGAAGAAGCCGAAGATCTTGACGAAGCAGAATTAAATGCAGAGATGGAAGGATTAATTGTTTTGGCAAATGAGTTTTATGACAGAGAAATAAACCGTTACGAAGAATAGGGGAGCATTTTGTTTCTTTATAATCTGTCAACCAAAATTCACCTGATGAAAAAAATAAGTTTTTTAAAACCCATTTTTAATTTCATAGCAATCGGATTGCTAATTACTACTTTAAGCCGAATCTTTTTGTTTTTTCTTTTTAAAGACAGAGTTAGCGAAACACCAAATTTCTGGTATATTTTTCCAATTGGTCTCCGAATGGACTTAATATTGCTATGTTATTTGTCGTTTCTTCCGGCTTTATTAATTACATTTTTACCGAATAAAGCACTGAAATTTACCAATAGGTTTTTGGTCATTTATAGTTTTTTATTTCTGTTTCTAATTTTGTTTGTAGAATTGGCAACGCCCGATTTTGTAAAACAATACGATACGCGACCAAATAAAATTTTCTTAGATTATCTTATTTACCCAAAAGAAGTTGTGGGTATGCTTTTAAAAAGTTACCTGACTTCGATAATAGTTACTTTCCTTATTTTGGGAGTTGTGATCTATTTTGCTTTCAAAAAAGGACAAAAATATTTTCATACAACCAGCGCCGAATATAAATTTAAACTAATGATTTTTCCATTAGTTGCTTTTTTATTGTTTTTTGGAGCGCGTTCAAGTCTGGTTTCAAAACGTCCGATTAATGCCAGTAATGCTGTTTTTTCGACAGATCAACTGACAAATACTTTAGGATTAAATTCATTTTACACTGTTGCTTTTGCTGCTTATTCGATTAAAAACGAAGGAAATACAAAAATGTACGGAAAAATGGATGAAGCAGAAGCCATTGCCCGTGTCAAAAAATACATGATCGCCGGACCTTCTGATTTTAATGATGCCAATATTCCGTTTTTACATGTACAGCAACCGGATTCAGTAATGAAAAAACCATACAATCTGGTGATTTTTTTACAGGAAAGTTTAGGTGCGGAATATGTTGGAATTTTAGGAGGAAAACCATTAACGCCGGAATTCGATAAACTATCTAAAGAAGGTCTATTGTTTACCAATTTATATTGCACCGGAACACGAAGCGTGCGTGGAATTGAAGCTGTTGTAACCGGATTTTTGCCTTCGCCATCAGAAAGCGTGGTGAAATTAGGAAACTCACAACAAGGATTTTTTACACTTGCCGATGCTTTAAAACAAAAAGGATACGATACCAGTTTCATTTATGGCGGAATGGCGAATTTTGATAATATGGCTTCGTTTTTCAACGGAAACGGATTTCAGGATATCGTAGACCAAACCGATTTTGAATCAGACGGAAATAAATATGCTTTTAAAGGAACCTGGGGTTATTCTGATGAAGATTTGGTAACCAAAGCCAATAGTTACTTTAAAGCAAAAGGCGATAAACCTTTCTTTTCCTTAATGTTTTCGACTTCAAATCACGAACCTTTTGAATATCCGGCAGGAAGAATTAAACCTTATGATGCAAAACCGGCAACAGTAAATAATGCCATGAAATATGCCGATTTTTCTATTGGTAAATTCTTCGAAATGGCCAAGAAAGAAGCTTATTTCAAAAACACGATTTTCATCGTAATTGCAGATCATAATACAAGAACATACGGAAAAAATTTAGTGCCAATTAACAAATTCCATATTCCGGCTTTAATTATGGGACCTGGAGTTCCAAAAGGAGTTTCATACAGCAAACTGGCAAGTCAGATTGATATTCCGCCAACATTATTGGGTTATTTAGGAATTCCATTTGAAACACCTATGGTCGGCAGAAACCTAAATCAATTAGATCCTAAAACGCAGGGAAGATCGATTATGCAGTTTAATGACATAAATGCATTCAGAGTCGAAAATCAGGTTGTCATCATGCAGCCAAATTTGAAACCGCTGCAATTCGAAATCAAAAATGACACGACCTTAGTTCCGGTAAAATTAAACGAAGAATTAGCAAAAGATGCTTTAGCACATGTTATAACTGCGGGTAATTTGTATAAGGAGAATAAATATAAGCTTAGAAAAAAATAGGTTCAAAGCGACAAAGGAACAAAGGTTCAAAGAACAGGGTGTAAAACTTTGTCGCTTTGAACCTTTGCTACTTTGTACCTTTATTAAAATATAATTTTAACAAACTCTGAGCAGCTGCAAAAGGTGATATTTCATCATTTTGCACCGCTTTTTTAATTTGTTCCAATTGCCCAATAATTCCAGGCTGATTGTAAAAATTTGATTTCAAATGTTCATCGATAGTTTCCATCATCCAGAAATGATTCTGGTCTTTTCGTTTTTCCTGAAAAAAACCGGATTCATTTGTCATTTCAAAATATTGGGAAATTGTATTCCATATTTCTGAAATTCCCTCTTTTGTAATGGCGCTGCAAGTTGTAACTTTTGGTTGCCAGTTTGATTTTTTAAGAGGAAATAAATGCAAAGCGCGATTAAATTCCAGTTTCGCCTGATTTGCTTTTTTGATGTTATCGCCATCCGCTTTGTTGATTACAATAGCATCGGCCATTTCCATAATACCGCGTTTAATACCTTGAAGTTCATCACCGGCACCGGAAATTTTCAGTAAAAGAAAAAAATCAACCATGCTGTGAACGGCAGTTTCACTTTGTCCAACACCAACGGTTTCGATAATAATGGTATCAAAACCTGCGGCTTCACATAAAATAATTGATTCGCGTGTTTTACGGGCAACGCCACCCAAAGTATCACCAGAAGCACTCGGACGTATAAAAGCATTTTCGTCTTTTACCAATTCTTCCATTCGGGTTTTATCTCCCAAAATACTTCCGTGCGAAAGCGAACTGCTGGGATCTACGGCTAATACAGCTACTTTTTTGCCTAATTGCGTAAGGAAAGTTCCAAAAGCTTCAATAAAAGTACTTTTGCCAACACCGGGAACGCCAGTAATTCCTATTCTGATCGATTTATTTGCGCATGGCAAACAGCCTTTTATGACTTCATTTGCTTTTTCGGTATGTTCAGGATTGGTGCTTTCGACCAAAGTAATGGCACGGCTTAAAGCTGTTCTGTTTCCATCAAGAATTCCTGCAATTAATTCAGATGCAGAAGGCTGTTGTCTTCTGTTCTTTTTAATTTGATGAATAGCCTCAACATTGGTGATTTCAGGAGCTGAAATTCCGGCTTTTTCTTGTAAACTGCTCGATTGTTTATTTGGACTTGGCAAAACACTTTTTTTGGTCATGTAAAAGTACAGAAAACAAAAACAGTTTCAAAAAAGGATTTTCTTTGAAACTGTTTTGTAAAAGAACACGAATTTCACTAATTAGCACGAATTCTTACCACATTTTTGTCATCCCGAGGAACGAGGGATCTTCGCAAGTAGCTCGACAAAGATTGTAGATTCTAATTGTAGAGTTTCTTGCGAAGATCCCTCGTTCCTCGGGATGACATACAGTATTTAAATATAATTCGTGAAAATTTGTGAAATTTGTGTTTTAATAAGCCGCAGTAAAACGAACCTGATGGTGTTTTGGAGTTTCTGTTTCATCAGCAATTACAACTGCTAAATCTTCTACAGAAAGGATGCTTCTTTGTTCTTCATTAAAAACAGGATTATCCAAACCTAAACGGTATTTTCCGGTTCTTCCTGTTGTAATTCCCTGATGCATTTCAAAAGCCGGGCTAAAAAATGCCCAGTCTAATTCTTTTTCCTCTTTCAGAATATTCAAATAATCTCTTGCAGCAGTGGCACCAGCATGATATTCTTTAGGGAAATCCGGCGTATCAACCGCTTGTAAACCCGGAGCTACAAATAAACTTCCTGCACCACCAATAGTGATAAAACGTTTTACACCTGATTTTTTCACCGCTTCCTGAATTGCTTTCGAACCGGCAATAAAATCATCATAGATATTTGGGTTCGTCCAGCCTGAGTTGTAAGCGTTTATAACAATATCATTTCCTTTTAAAGTTTCTGCCAAAGCATCAACATTAAAAATGTCTGCAGCAATCCACGTTGCAGTTGAGGTTTCTTTTGGGTTTCTTGCAATGGCAGTAATGTCGTGATTTCTGTTTGCTAATTCATTTAAAATAGCGGAACCAACAAATCCAGTTGCTCCAATAATGGCAATTTTCATAATATATAATTTTAATTAGTAATAAAAAATGTTACAGTTTTGCTTAAAAAAATAGTTTTAGAATTGATTAGAGAAATCTTCCAAAGAAATCCCTTCTAATTGTAAACTAACTTTTTCATTCATATCCGCATATAAAGCGGTTAAATTTTGATTGATTTTTTTTCCAACAGGACAATCCGGATTTGGCTGATTTTTAGCATAGCCCAAATTGATCGTTTCAAAAGTCATCGCAAATATCTCTTTCAATGAAATTTTAGTTGGATCAACGGCTAATTTTGTTCCGCCATTTTTCCCTTCCTTACTTTCTACCACATGATGTGCTTTTAAATTGGCAATTTCTTTTCGAACCAAAACAGGGTTCAAATTAATACTTCCCGCAATAAACTCCGATGATAAATAATCATTTGGAAATTTAGTGAGCAAAGTAAGAATGTGAATCGTTATGGCAAATTTACCTGAAAGCATACTGTAATAAAATATGTTACAAATTTATAATGTTTTATGGAATAAAAAAAGTTTTTAACGAAAAATTAATCTTCTACAGTGTTTTATAAATCCTTATTTTTGTGATGAACCTTTGATATGAACAACTTTATTATAATATTCTTTTTTCTGTTTTTAGGATTGCTTTTAAAAAATATAAAGCAATTTCCAACGCACATCTATAAGAGTATCAATAAAATTGTCATTTATTTATGTCTGCCTGCGATTACCTTATATTATATTCCGAAGATAAAATGGAGCAATGAATTATTGTTTCCAATAGGAGCAGGATGGATTAGTTTTTTACTCGCTTTTGTCTTTTTCCATTTTCTGGGAAGAAGATTAGGCTGGTCAAATAAATTAATTGGCTGTTTGATTCTGACGGCAGGATTAAGTAATTCATCATTTCTCGGCTATCCAATTATTGAAGCTTTGTTTGGAAAAAAAGGATTGGAAACCGCAGTTTTGGTAGATCAGCCTGGAACTTTTGTGGTCGTTTCAACTTTAGGCGTTTTTGTGGCGGCTTTTTATTCTAAAGGAAGCCCGGATGCTTTAAGTATTTTTAAAAAAATAATCTTTTTTCCGCCGTTCATTACCTTTGTTACTGCTTGTTTGATGAATGTTTTTCAATACGATTTAGATCTTACTATTCAGTCTGTTCTATTAAAATTAGGAAGTTTGGTAACACCACTGGCTTTATTTTCAGTGGGATTACAATTGAGTTTCGATCGAAAAAGCAGGCATTGGAAATTTTTACAACTCGGAATTTTCTTCCGCCTTATTATCACTCCGTTTATCATAATGGTTTTGTATGTTTTTGTTTTTAACCAGCATTCTGAAGCTATTAAAATAACAATAATCGAAATGGCAATGGCACCGATGATTACGGGCGCAATCCTTGCTTCAACTTATGGTTTAAAGCCGAAATTAAGCAGTATGATGATTGGTTTTGGAATCCCTATTTCGTTTGTAACCCTTGCCATTTGGTACTTTGTAGTAAGTTTTATTTAGCTTATAGCAGTAATTCGATAGAGAATATAGAATTTTAACTTATTTTTAAACTTTGAATGTTTTCTCTATCTATTTTTTAGTTAATTTTAGAGGAACTAAAAACTATAATTATGTCAACATTAAGATTAGGCGATATAGCTCCGGATTTTCATGCAGAAACAACTGAAGGACCAATTCAATTTCACGAATGGTTAGGTGATTCCTGGGGTGTTTTATTTTCGCATCCTGCAGATTTTACTCCCGTATGTACAACTGAATTAGGAACGGTTGCCAATTATGTACCGGAATTTAAAAAACGAAATACGAAAGTTATTGCATTAAGTGTAGATGGTTTAGAATCTCACAAATTGTGGATCAAAGACATCAACGAAACTCAAAATACAACGGTTAATTTTCCGATAATTGCAGACGAGGAGAAAAAAATAGCCACTTTATACGATATGCTGCATCCAAATGCAAGCGAGAAATTTACAGTTCGTTCTGTTTTTGTAATTGGTCCGGATAAAAAAATAAAACTGACCTTAACATATCCTGCTTCAACAGGAAGAAATTTTGAAGAATTACTTCGTGTGATTGACAGTTTGCAATTAACAGCAAATTACAGCGTTGCAACACCTGCAAACTGGAAAGACGGAGAAGATGTAGTAATTACTCCGGCAGTTCCGGATAGTGATATTCCTGCAAAATTTCCAAAAGGACACACGCCAATAAAACCGTATTTGCGCATGACACCGCAACCGAATAAATAGAGGTTTTAAGATACTAAGTTACTAAGGTCCTAAGTTTCTAAGCTGAGAAAGAACTCAGTATCTTAGGACCTTAGCATCTTTAAAAAAAAACTATTTCTTAATTAATTCTCTCATTCGTTTTTTATCTCCAACTACCCAGATAATATCATTTTTTTCCAAAATTAAATGCGATTCAGGGTTTAAAATTCGATTTCCGTTTCTTTCAATTCCTACGACCATTCCGTTGGTTTTGGTTCTAAATTGCCCGATGCTTTTTTGAATAAAATCTTCATCAGAAACTTCCAATTGACGTAAAACGATTTGAGATTCTTCTACAGTTGCGGCAGCATCAGTCTCGTTTTGGTTAAGATATTTAGTGAATTCCGTAACCTGTGCATCGGTTCCAATGACGCAAATTTCATCTCCCGGAAATATTCTTTCATTTTTAGTGGGAATAGAAATAGTAACATCGCCACGTTTTATATAAGCAATATTGATTCCCATTTGTTCACGAATACGCAATTCCTGCAATGTTTTTCCGGCCAGGTTTGATTCTCTTCCAATATCAAAAAATGACATGTGGCCATCCCAAGGCATTAAATTAGCATAACGTCTGTCTATTTTTTTGTTCTCACGATCATTAAGATTCTTTAAAAAGTGATTTTCAATTTTGTGATATTGCTCATTTAGTTTTTTAGGGAATATCTGATATGCGATAATAGCGATAATCAATGCGACAAAAGCAACTAAAGGAGAAAAGAAAATATTTAATAAGAACCCAATGAAAAATAAACCAAGGCTCATTCTTATCAAAATTAACATTAATAGCGCGCCACGATATTTACGTTCTTCCCACAATAGTTCGACTTCTTCTACAGCCACACGTCGCAAGGAAAGTGCCCACAAAAAAGGAGCAATTACTACTAAAGTTATCAATGCCGCAAGAGTATTGCCAAATCTTGTATCTGCTACCAAAGGCGCAACAAATTTTGATGATAATAAAATAACGGCCGCAATAATAATAGTATGCACTACAATTTGCAGAATGTAAGCGTTCAGTACTTTTTGCCAGGTACTTACTGCTTTGATTGCCTGGGCATTTACACTATATCGATTAATGTTTTTAATCCATTTTTTGGGCATTTTTCGTTCCAGAAAATTAGAAAAAGGAACGGCATATTTTACCATAAATGGAGTCGTAAAGGTTGTTACTGCTGAAACCGCAACGACAATTGGATATAAAAAGGAACTTGTAACGTTTAATGTCATTCCTAAAGTGGCTATAATAAACGAGAATTCCCCAATTTGCGATAAACTCATTCCGGTTTGTACAGATTGTTTAAGCGGCTGTCCGGCAAGTAAAGCTCCAATTGTAGAACTTACAGACTGACCCACTATAACTACAAGAGTCAAAATGGCAACAGGAAGTGCATGTGTATAAAGCATTTTTGGATCGATTAACATACCAACCGATACAAAGAAAATGGCACCAAATAAATCTTTCACAGGTTTTATTAAATGTTCGATATGTTCTGCCTGCGTAGTTTCGGCAATAATAGAACCCATAATAAAAGCGCCTAATGCGGGAGAAAATCCAACATTTGCTGCAAAACCTACCATCATTAAACACAACGCAAGCGAAATAATAAGCAGCATTTCATCGGTTAGTAAATGTTTTGTTTTTTTAAGAAGGGTTGGAATAAAAAAGATTCCGCCCACAAACCAAACCGTTAAAAAGAATATTAGTTTTAAAACAGACATCATTAATTCACTTCCTGAAAATTGCTGACTTACCGCAATCGTAGAAAGCAAAACCATCATTAAAATCGCGACAATATCCTGAACGATAAGAGATCCAATAACGATTCCGGCAAATTTTTGTGCTTTAACTCCAAGTTCGTCAAAGGTTTTTAATATAATAGTGGTTGACGAAATGGATATGATTACACCCAGAAAGATACTGTCCATAGAAGACCACCCCATCCATTGCCCGACGAGATAACCAATGATGACCATCGTAATTATTTGCGTAATGGCCGTAATCGAGGCTGTACCGCCGACTTTCATCAATTTTTTAAAACTGAACTCGAGTCCTAAACTAAATAAAAGAATGATTACTCCAATTTCTGCCCAAACTTCTACGCTTTTCATTTCGGTTATAGAGGGAAAAAAATCAAAGTGGTTTCCGGCTAAAAATCCGGCAATTAGATAACCCAGTACTAAGGGTTGTTTCATTTTTTTAAAAAGCAAAACAGCAATTCCTGCAGTGATTAGGATCAATCCCAAATCACTGATTAAAGGTCTTAAATGGTGTGTAGTTTCTGCAGCGGCGTTTAAGGCGATCATACGGTCGTTGTTTTTGTTCAGGTACTAATCCGGATTTTGATTTCAGCTTTTCTTCAAAAAAAATATAGTTTTCACAAAAGGTTTTTCATTTCAAATAAAATTCATTGAACTCTATGAAAAAGAAAAATTAGTGAGCATTTTGGACTAGTTTCCCGATAGGGTTTAGATATAAATAAAAAAGCTATCGATAAAGATAGCTTTTTTTTGGTAAAATATTTTACGTTTTCTTTAAATTCCTGTGAAATTGGCAGGTGTTATCTGCATTAATTCTGCCTTTATAGCATCAGAAACCTCTAAAGTCGCAATAAAATTATGAATTGCTTTTTTGTCAATTGCTTCGTTTGTTCGGGTCAAGCCTTTTAAAGCTTCATATGGATTTGGATACGCTTCACGACGTAAAATCGTCTGAATTGCTTCGGCCACAACTGCCCAGTTTTTCTCTAAATCTTCAGCAAATTTTCCTTCATTCAGCAATAATTTATTCAAACCTTTCAATGATGCTTCAAAAGCAATAATCGTATGTCCAATCGGAACACCAATATTACGTAAAACAGTACTGTCAGTTAAATCACGCTGTAATCTTGAAACCGGTAATTTTGCAGCCAAATGCTCAAAAATAGCATTTGCGATTCCTAAGTTTCCTTCAGAATTTTCAAAATCAATCGGATTTACTTTATGTGGCATTGCCGATGATCCAATTTCTCCGGCTTTGATTTTTTGTTTAAAATAATCCATTGAAACATACGTCCAGATATCACGATCTAAATCGATAATGATAGTGTTGATTCTTTTTAAAGCATCAAAAAAGGCAGCAAAATGATCGTAATGTTCAATTTGAGTTGTTGGAAAAGAGTGGTGTAAACCAAGGTTTGTTTCTACGAATTTATTTCCAAACTGTTTCCAGTCGATTTGTGGATAAGCCACATGATGTGCGTTGTAATTTCCTGTTGCACCGCCAAATTTAGCTGCAAACGGAATATTAAACAATAAACGCATTTGTTCTTCAAGACGTTCTACAAAAACCAGAATTTCTTTACCCAAACGGGTAGGGGAAGCCGGTTGTCCGTGCGTACGGGCCAACATTGGAATGTCTTTCCATTCTGTGCTTAATTCTTTTAATTTTGAAATTAAAGCAATTAAAGATGGCATATAAACCTGCTCAAAAGCTTCTTTTGTAGAAAGCGGAATCGCAGTATTATTAATATCTTGAGAAGTTAATCCGAAGTGAATGAACTCTTTATATTGAGATAAACCTAATTTTTCAAAAGCATCTTTGATAAAATATTCTACCGCTTTTACGTCGTGGTTGGTTACCTTTTCTGTTTCCTTAATCCAAAGTGCATCTTCGGTAGAGAATTTTTTATAGATATCTCTTAAGCTGTCAAATAATTCTGGATTTACACCGGAAAGTTGTGGTAATGGCACTTCGCACAAGGCAATAAAGTATTCAATTTCAACCAATACACGGTATTTGATTAAAGCTTCTTCAGAGAAAAAAGGTGCTAATGAAAGGGTTTTGCTTCTATATCTTCCGTCAATTGGCGATATAGCATTCAATTCGTTTAAAGTAGTCATTGTTATGTTGTTTGTTCGAAAGGTGCAAATATAAACAGAATTTGCGGATTAAAATACGCAAAAAGTGTAAACACGAATTCCACTAATTTTCACAAATGATAAAACTGTTTTAAGATAATTTAATTCGTGTTAATTAGTGAAATTCGTGTTTAATAAATTTCTCATAATCGCAACTCCTTCAGATGCAACTTTAGCAATAACTTCAACTTTATTTCGAAGATTTGGAATTGCGATAGGTTTTGGATCAATGTAAAAAACCAACGTATTGCCTGGTGTATACGAAATCAAACCCGCCGCTGGATAAACTTGAAGCGAAGTGCCAATTACGGCAAAATAATCAGCAGTTTCTGTAATTTCAATAGCTTCTTCGAGTGCCGGAACTTCTTCGCCAAACCAAACAATATGCGGTCTCAGTTGATGTCCGTTTTCGTCAAAATCTCCGGTATATAAATCGTCTGTCCAATCGAGAATTAGATTTTTATTTTTTGTACTTCGCACTTTTAGCAATTCTCCATGCAAATGCAAAACTTTTGTACTTCCGGCGCGCTCGTGCAAATCATCTACATTTTGTGTGATAATATGAACATCAAAATCCTGTTCTAATTCGGCTAAAATTTGATGCCCTAAATTTGGCTGAACTTCTTTGAGCTGTTGGCGTCTTTTATTGTAGAAGTCTAAAACCAATTCCTGGTTTTTATGCCAGCCTTCGGGCGTTGCCACTTCCATAACATCATGACCTTCCCATAAACCATCGCTGTCGCGAAAAGTTTTTATACCGCTTTCTGCACTAATTCCTGCTCCGGTTAAAACGACAAGTTTCTTTTTCATTTTATTCAATTAAAAGATAAAAATAAGGATTTAAACAAACAATAAAAGGGTATTTATACTTATTGTTTCCTTCTTACAAATTATTTAGTTTTAATGTGAGAAAAAACAAAAGAAATTTTCGATGATTTTAATACAATTTACAGGCTTATCCGGTTCAGGCAAAACGACATTGGCAGAAAATGTTCGTCACCTGTTGATTGAAAATGGTTATAAAGTCGAAATTGTAGACGGCGATGCTTACAGAAAAACAATTTGTAAGGATTTAGGATTTTCGAAAGATGACAGATGCGAAAATGTAAGACGCCTTTTTAATGTAGGACGAGATTTTGTTGTAGCCGATACGATTGTTCTAATGTCTGTAATAAATCCGTATGAAAACTTAAGAAATGAATTAAGAAATCATGAATTTGTGAGAACCGTATTTCTCGATTGTTCTATAAATAATTTGATCAAAAGAGATCCAAAAGGGTTGTATAAAAAAGCATTATTGCCTGATCATGACAGTAATAAAATAAATAATTTCACCGGAATCAGTGATGTTTTTGAAACTCCGTCAAGTGCTGATTTAGTATTAAAAACCGATTTTGAAACCGTGCCTTTTTCGACTCATAAACTGTACGATTTTATCATTGACAATTTATCCGGTTTGGCCTAATTTAATTTCTAAAAGATATGAATCCTTCTTCAAGTAAACTTCCAATTTCGTTTTCGATAGATAAATTACAAAAAGAACTCGCCATTTGCGAAAATGATTTGTGGACGCCACATTTCAATACAAATCGCTATCAGGGCAATTGGACAAGTGTTTCCTTAAGATCACAATCAGGTTTGGTAAACGATATAACATCTTTTCCAAATATCGAATATAAAAATACCGAGTTATTGGATCGCTGTCCCTATTTTAAAGAAATCATGGATTGGTTTCAATGCGAAAAAGAAGCCGTACGATTGCTTCGGTTAGGGCCGAGAAGTGAAATAAAAGAACACGTTGACAATGATACTTCTTATGAAGATGGTTTTTTTAGAATTCATATTCCGATTATAACAAATCCTGAAGTGTTTTTTTATGTGGATAAAAAACAGGTTCCGATGAAAATGGGAGAATGCTGGTACGCTAATTTTCAGCTTCCGCATAGCGTAGAAAACAAAAGTGCAGAACCGCGTATTCATCTCACCATTGATTGTATCAGAAACGATTGGTCTGATAAATTATTTGCAGAAATGGGTTTTGATATTCATTATTCGAAAGAAAAAGCACCATATTCAGCGGAAGAAAAACAACAGATAATAGCAGAACTTTCTAGAAATCCATCAGAAATGAACGCGAAAATTATTGCTGATTTATTGGCAGAATAAACGATAAAAATGGAAAATAAAAATCATCCTCTTTCAAATTGGATTCCGTATAAGTTACTAGAAATCGATAATGAAATTTATTTTGAATGGATTTATCTGGCTGATTTAAGATATGCCGAACCTTTTTTTGAAGAAACAATTGCAAAATGCAGAAGCCATGCTTATAATTCAAACCGATTTAAAGTAATTACGACTGCAGAAAACCTTATAGATTGGTCTTCAATATTAATTTCTGCGGAATTAAAATCTTTGATATTTCATGTGTCGCGATGCGGTTCTACAATGATAAGTCAGTCCTTAGCCACTTCTTCAGAAAATATCATGATTTCTGAAGCACCAATAATTGATGAGATTTTAAGAAATGACAATTTAGATTTCCATAAAAAGACAGTCCTTTTAAAAGCGGTAATGGCCTTATTGGGACAAAAAAGATTTCCTGAACAAAAACATTTAATCATAAAACTGGATGCCTGGCATATTTTTAATGCCTATTTTTTAAGATCAATCTTTTCTGAAACACCTTTTGCATTGCTTTACAGAAACCCGATTGAGGTTTTAAAATCGCACCAAAAATTAGCAGGAATGCACATGATTCCCAATTTATTGCCTGCAAATATTTTTGGAATCACGGATAAAGAAATGGGTGAAATTAGTTTGTATCAATACGGCGCTTTGGTTTTAGAGAAATATTTTCAGGAATTTCTTGATTTTTATAAATCAGATCAAAAAGTTACAAAACTGGATTATAATGAAGGAATGAAAAATGTCATCGAAAAATTCATATCCTTTATTCATGTCGATTATTCTGATGCGGAACTTGAAAAAATGTACGAACGCTTAAACAAACATTCTAAAAATGAGAATGCTGTTTTTGAAGGTGATTCTTTTAAAGAAGAAGCTTTAGAGGTAGATTTTGCAAAAGTGAATTTACTGCATGAAAAATTAGTCAATTCGCTTATAGAATTTTGAGCGCATTGAAAATACGTCTAATCTTTCTTTCTATTTTATTTAAAATGTATTTTTGTGCCAAATAAAATTAAAATGATTGATTTAGATTATCTCGCTTTCCTCGAAAATATATTAACAGACAACCGCAAAGAAAAATTTTTAAAAGTTCTTGGCAATCGCACAAAGCATTTTACAATTGTGGTTGAAGATGTTTTCCAAATGCACAATACAAGTGCTGTTATGCGCAGTTGTGAGGTTTTCGGAATTCAGGAACTGAATGTAATCGAGCAGCGCTACGGTAAAAAAATCGATAAGGAAATTGCAATGGGCGCTCAAAAATGGGTAGATATTAATCAGTTTGATTCGGTTACGAATTGTATTTCTACTTTAAAAGACAAAGGATATCAAATTATTGCTACAACACCACACGAAAATGATTGTTTGCTGGAAGATTTTGATATTACAAAACCAAGCGCCTTATTTTTTGGAACAGAAAGAGATGGTTTATCAGAAGAAATTCTGGAAAAAGCAGATGGTTTTCTTAAAATTCCAATGGTTGGTTTTACCGAAAGTCTGAATATCTCCGTTTCTGCAGCAATCATCATTCAAAACTTAACCAACAGATTACAAAAATCAGATATTGACTGGCATTTATCCGAAGAAGAAATTTTGGAAAAACGTTTGTCCTGGGCTAAAAATTCGATTAAAGATATTAAAAGAATTGAAGCTAGATATTTTGAAGAAAATCCGAGATAAGCTGCTAAGATTCTAAGGTACTAAGCTGCTAAGAAAAACTTAGAAACTTAGTACCTTAGAATCTTAGTAACTTTAAAAATTATTTTTTCAAAAACAAAATAAATCCTAAAACACTAACAATCAAAATGGTTAATGCTGCCAAAACCATTGTCAGATCCCGAATGTTTTTTCCTGCCCAATCCATAAATAAAAATTTGTGGAGAATTGCAAAGGAATAGCCTTCAACCATATCGGAGCTTTTAACTACAGCGGCCAATCTTGAAGTTGCAGTTTCTATAAAATAAGTAGTTTTTTCAGGAGTGTCATAAGCCAATTTTACAACTGGTAATCTTTTATTCACGAAGCCATATTCTCTGCTTTCAAAATCAGTCAGGACTTTAGATTCTAATAATTTTGCATTTTCCAATGAAACCTCAGGTTCATCTGAGCTTTCAACCATTTCACAGCAAGCTGCTTTTGGCGCTCCGTCTGTAAAATAATAAGCTAAGAATTCAGCATATTGAAGATCGATATTTGGCGTGATTTTATTTGTTGTAGCATTAATATAAACAACTTCGGATTTTTTATCGTCTTTTTTATTCCATTTTGAATTAGAATCTGTTTTCGAAGTTTTGAACTTTTCTTTCTCTAATAATTGACAGCGAAAATAAGTCGTATCATTTAAAGTGATAATATTTACATTTTGAAAACGGGTCCAGTCTAAATCCAAAGCATTATTTGCTAATAGAATTTCCTTTGTTTCAAAAGTAGGTTCATAAACCATTTGCGACAAAGTGTACGGAGTCCATTTTGTGGTAGCGTGATAGGCGCCGCTAAAAGCAAAGGTCAAAGTAAAAAACGAAATCCAAATTCCAATTTGGCGGTGGTATTTTCTAAGTCCTTTTTTAGGTGCTAAACGATCTGTTTTTTTAAATTGTCTCCATAATAAACCATAAATTAAGATTCCGCTCAAGGCAGAAAATCCAATTATAGATAATAGGAAAATCATTGTAATAATTCGAATACTATTATTCGAAATGGCGTCTATAAACGACCAGTTATGAAAAGTATCAAAAAACCAGATAAAAGCTTGTCTTGAAGTTGGGTTATAAGTCGCCAGTTTACTTGATGATGTTTCTACATAAACCTGCATTGCATCTGGACGATCAAAAGTGAGTTTGTAAACGGGCAAATAACGATTTACGTATTTATATTGTGAAGTAAATTCGGTAACAATTTCGCTATCTTTTATGGTACTTTTTTGATCATCTAAGAAATATCTTGAAAGCCATTCGGCATATTTTTGATCTCCGTTTTCCAGTTTTTCAGCTGTTGTTGTATCGTAATACCATAATTCACCAATTATAGTTTTAAGCTGATAATATGTTTTATTGTTGAATGTAACGATTCTGAAATTTTTGAATTGTGTCAGTTCATTTTTCTGTAAAACTTCCTGAATAGAAAACTTTAATTGCGTTTTATCAATTATTGGGATTTCTAATTTATCATGCGCAATTTCAGGTTTGAAAAAATGCGCCATAAACGGATGCATCAAACCGGATAATGTCCAGAAAATTACCGGAATAATGGTAATCAAACCAATCGTACGATGCCATTTGTACATGTGCTGTTTGATTTTCTTGACAATTTTTGAATCTTTCTTTTTAGACTTTTTCTCTTTTATTTCTTTGCTCATATTTGTATTCTTATGATTTATGGATGTTTTTTTTGCCACAGATTAAAAGATTAACACAGATTATTTTTAAAAAAAAATCATTTTAATCCTGTAATCTGTGGCTAAAAAATAGTAGCAAAAGCTTATTTTTTTAATGAAAAATTATACTGAATTCCAAATACAAAAGTTCTTGGAGCGGCTGCAGTATATGTTGGCTGAGCGTTTGTGGTATTGGCTCTTGAAACATTATAAGCGTATAATTTATCGGTTAGATTAAGTACATTTCCATATACTTCGATTCCTTTCCATTGATAACCAACTCTTGCGTTGAATATGTTGTAACCGCTATATTTTATTGTATTGATCTGATCCTGATAATAACTTCCCACAAGCTGCCATTCGACAGAAGTTCTCAAATTTGGAAGCCAGTTTGGGTAATAACTTACCTCTGAATTTCCGGACCATTTTGGCGCTGCAGGCATTTCTTTTCCGTTTAAATCCTGAACCGGATCTGATGGTTTATCAGAAAGTTTAAAATCGATATATGTATGTTGTGCATAAGTTCCTCCAAAACGAATGTTGAATTGTTTTGATGGACGATACGAAGCTCCAAACTCAATTCCCTTATGACGCGTTTCTCCGGCTGATCGATAATCTGTTGAATTATCAGGAAGTCTGATACTCAAAAGTTCGTTTTTTCCTTCCATATAATAAAAAGCGTAGTCAAAATTTAGTTTGTTTTCCAGGAATGAAAGCCATCCGCCCACTTCATAATTATTGAAAGTGGCCGGTTCCAGATTATAATAAAAATCTGCAGGAACACCAGTTGTTCCGCCAGTTCCGGGTTTTGTTCTAAAAATTGAAGTGATTCCCGGAGGCGCGAAACCTTGTGAATAATTTCCGTAGAAACCTGCAAAATCCACCGGATTGTAATTTGCTCCGGCTTTAAAAGTCATTTTGTCATAAACTTTACTTCCTGTAGAATTGTCCAGAGCATTGTTGTAATTGACTTTCATGTTGTCATAACGCCCGCCAAATGTGATTATTAATTTTTCTATGGGATTAAAACTCAATTGCGCATATCCGGCTGAGTTGAAAATATCTGCAGTATAATCGGCTAATTTAAGATCAGGTCTTTCTTCTATAACTTCATAGTGTTCAACAGTTTGCTTTCCTGTTTCACCAGGATTTAATATCGCTTTTAAATTTGTTCTATATGCCCAATAAGTTACGGGAGAATAATCATATAGAGCTCCGGCAACAAGTTTAGTGTTCAGGAAATCAAATTTTTGAGTATGTTGTCCGATTGCTCCATAACTTTTAAAATTGTTTGAATTTACTTCTCCGTATGCAATTTCTGGGTTATTCTTTTGAGAAGGATAATAAGTATCTTGTTTCGTAGGATCAGGACTCCATTTTATTCCGTAGGAAGGATTTTGTCCTAATTTATTGTCTCTTAAATAAGCTGTAATATAACTACTTGAATTAGGATTCCAATCGTGTTCTAATGTTAATCTGGTTCTTAAAGCATCAGATTTTCTATAGGTAAAATTAGAAGTGCTTTTGTATGTTCTGTTGTTAAAAGCGTCTTCGTTTACGGTTCCGCTCATGTCAGAATAATATTTTCCGTACATCGTATTACTGATCAATCGGGTAGAAGGTGAGATGTTGTAATCGATTCTCGCATTTAGATTGTCTTTGTTATAATCTGAATACGTCATCCAACCGTTTTCCTGTAAACTTGAAATCCCCGCAATATGAAAACCAACTTTTCCAATTGTTGCGCCACCGGCAGCCTGAAATCTGTGGTGCCCATAATTATCTGCCTGAACTCCAAATTTAAATTCCGGATCAACAGGCGGTTTTAACGAAATTAAATTAATAGTTCCGCCAACAGCTTCTGGACCATACAAGGATGAAACCGGGCCTTTTACAACTTCGATACTTTGCAGATTGTATTGATTAATTTCTAATAATGCATTGTGATTGAAGATTCCCATTGGGCGAATTGGCAAACCGTCTTCCAGATACAAATAATAAGCGTTGGTTGTCATTGGCTGACGAATCGACATCATGTGCTGTTCGTTTCCTAAATTGACCATCAAAACTCCAGGCGTTTTATTGATGATTTCGTAAACCGCCGTTGCTTTGGTTTCGTTGATGGTTTTTGCGGTTATTTTACTAATGGCAACCGGAGTTTCTTTACGTAAAGTTGCGGTACGATTGGCTGTTATAAAGACGTTTTCGAGTTCCTGAGATTTTGTTGTGTCTTTTTCAACTTTGTTTTGTGCTAAGACACATTGCCCTATTATTAGTAGGGTAAAGTATATTTTTTTCATTTTAAATTATATAAATTTTAAAAGTAACAAGTGTTCTTTGGCTTAAAGCCAAAAAAGAATCCTTTCAGTTTTGAATTGAAAGTGTGACTAAAATTTATATAAAATAGGATGGAGGGTGAAAAGTAGCGTTTGAAACAGAAATAGGTTTCGTATCGAATGAAGCGAAAAGTTTTACTTCTGATTCGATTGGCGCTATTAATTTGAAATTGTTTGTTGGTGTATTTTGAATGTAAACAACTTCTGCTTTTTCTTTCAGGTTGTTTTGCATTTTCTTTTCGTTATCGGCGTATTTTTTTAAACTCTTTTGAAGTTCACATCGACCGTTACAAGTATTAAAAACCATTTTTCGCTGCACACAAATGGTTTTTGAAATTTCTTCCTGATTTAATTTGAATGAGGTATAAACAAAAAAACTGCCAAAGGATGGCACCAGAAGCATACAGGAAAGAAATATGATAAAAATTCGCTTCAAAGCTTTTTTTGTTTATGATTGCAAAAGTACATTTTATTCGATTTAGAAAGAATATATTTTAATGTTTTAGTGAAAAAAAGTTTTTAGTCTCAGTTTTCAGTTTACAGTCCCAGTTTTCAGTCTCAGTTCGAAACTGAATACTGGGACTGAAAACTATTTTAAATGACAAAACCCGACAGGTTTTAAAAACCTGTCGGGTTTGCTATATATAATCTGGAATATCAATCTGTAAACTGAGACTGTAAACTAAAAACTATAACTTATTTAACAAGAACCCAAGCGCCAGAAGCGATTAAAGATTCTGCTTTTTTAAATTTCATTTCTTCAGTTTTGCCGGTTGCAACTTCCTGAACTGTTACAGTATCATTACGGTTGATTTTTGGCATATCTCTTACAATGGTTTCTGTAACCTGACGTTGTTGTGTTTCTCCAGCTTCACGATTAATATCTTCGCTGTTTACAATTTCGTCTTTGCTTAATTTGAAGTTTTCTTTTTGACGAACTTCTTTTGCTTCGTGAATTTCAGAAGTAACGTTTTGAGCTGGTAAATCACCTTTGAACAAGAATGAAATTACTTCTTTGTTAACGTTGTCTAGCATTCCTCTAAACAAATTAAAAGCTTCTAATTTGTAGATAAGCAATGGGTCTTTTTGCTCGTGAACGGCTAATTGAACTGATTGTTTCAATTCGTCCATTTTGCGTAAGTGCTTTTTCCATGCTTCATCAACAATAGAAAGAGTGATGTTTTTCTCGAAATCAGCGATTAACTGAGCACCTTCACTATCATAAGCTTTTTTCAAATCTGTAACAACATTCAAAGTTTTGATTCCATCAGTAAACGGAACTACGATTCTTTCGAAATGATTGTTTGGTTCTTCATAAACTCCTTTAATGATTGGGAAAGCTTCTCTTGCGCTTCTTTCTGTTTTTTCAGTATAGAAAGCTAAAGTTTCTTTATAGATTTTTCCTGTAATTTCAATATCAGATAATTTTCCGAAATCAGCTTCTGAAATTGGAGAAGTGATAGAGAAATAACGGATCAAATCAAACTCAAAAGTTTTGAAATCATTCGCTGCTTTGTTTTGGCTTACGATTAATTCGCAAGTATCATAAAGCATATTTGCAATATCCAGTTTCAAACGCTCACCAAATAAAGCGTGACGACGACGTTTGTAAACTACTTCACGTTGAGAATTCATAACGTCATCATATTCCAATAAACGTTTACGAACACCAAAGTTGTTTTCTTCTACTTTTTTCTGAGCACGTTCGATAGATTTAGTCATCATAGAATGCTGAATAACTTCACCTTCCTGAAGTCCCATTCTGTCCATTACTTTCGCAACTCTTTCAGAACCAAATAAACGCATTAAGTTATCTTCAAGAGAAACATAAAATTGAGAACTTCCCGGATCTCCCTGACGTCCTGCACGACCACGTAACTGTCTGTCTACACGACGGGAATCATGACGTTCTGTACCCACGATTGCTAAACCTCCGGCAGCTTTTACTTCTGGAGATAATTTAATATCGGTACCACGACCAGCCATATTTGTTGCGATTGTTACAACTCCGGCTTTTCCTGCTTCTTCAACAATTTGAGCTTCTTGTTTGTGCATTTTAGCATTCAAAACGTTATGCGTAACGCCTCTCATTTTCAACATTCGGCTTAATAATTCTGAAATCTCTACAGAAGTTGTTCCAATTAAGACTGGTCTTCCTGCATTTGATAATTCCGTTACATCTTCAATTACAGCGTTGAATTTCTCACGTGTCGTTTTGTAGATATAATCTTCTTTATCTTGTCTTGAAATCGGACGGTTGGTTGGAATCTCTACAACGTCTAATTTATAAATCTGCCATAACTCGCCAGCTTCTGTAACCGCTGTACCCGTCATACCACCTAATTTGCTGTACATTCTGAAATAATTCTGTAATGTAACAGTTGCAAAAGTTTGTGTAGCAGCTTCGATTTTTACATTTTCTTTAGCTTCAATCGCCTGGTGTAAACCGTCAGAATAACGACGACCATCCATGATACGACCTGTTTGCTCATCGACAATCATAATTTTGTTGTCCATGATCACATATTCCACATCTTTTTCAAATAAAGCGTATGCTTTTAAAAGTTGTGTAAGAGTATGAATACGCTCGCTTTTTACTCCAAAATCCTGGAATAATCTTTCTCTTGCTTCTGCTTCAGCGTCTTTATCTAATTTTTGTTTTTCGATAGCAGCGATTTCAGTTCCAATATCCGGAAGTACGAAAAAGTCTGCATCAGTATCACCAGAAAGATATTGAATACCATTATCAGTCAATTCTACCTGATTGTTTTTTTCTTCAATTACAAAATACAAAGCTTCATCCACTTTATGCATTTCGCGATTGTTATCCTGCATGTATTGATTTTCAGTTTTTTGAAGCAATTGTTTGATTCCTTCTTCACTTAAAAATTTAATTAATGCTTTATTTTTAGGTAAACTTCTGTAAGCTCTTAACAATAAGAATCCACCTTCTTTAGTGTTTCCTTCTTTGATTAATTTTTTAGCTTCTGCTAAGAAACCATTTGCCAACTGACGTTGTTGCGATACTAAGTTTTCGATTTTTGGTTTCAGCTCATTAAATTCATGACGATCTCCTTGCGGAACCGGTCCTGAAATAATAAGCGGTGTTCTTGCATCATCAATTAATACAGAATCGACCTCATCGACAATTGCATAATTGTGTTTTCTTTGCACTAAATCGCTCGGCGAGTGTGCCATGTTATCTCTTAAGTAGTCAAAACCAAATTCGTTGTTGGTTCCGTAAGTGATATCTGCGTCGTATGCTTTTTTTCTTGCTTCTGTACTTGGCTGGTGATTATCAATACAATCAACAGTTAAACCATGAAATTCGAATAAAGGTGCTTTCCAGGTACTATCACGTTTTGCAAGGTAATCATTCACTGTTACTAAGTGAACACCGTTTCCTGTCAAAGCATTTAAGTAAAGCGGAAGTGTGGCCACCAAAGTTTTACCTTCACCCGTTTGCATTTCGGCAACTTTACCTTCGTGCAAAACCATACCACCAATTAACTGAACATCATAATGAATCATGTCCCATGTAATTTCTTTACCGGCAGCATTCCATTTGTTAGCCCATGTTGCTTTTTCACCTTCAATAGTGATGTATGTTTTTGTAGCAGAAAGTTCGCGGTCTTTTGGAGTTGCAGTAACTTCAATAAAAGAATTGTCTTTAAAACGACGAGCTGTTTCTTTAACAACAGAAAATGCTTCAGGAAGAATTTCCAGTAAAGTTTTTTCTGAAATTTCGTAAGCTTCTTTTTCAAGAGTATCAATAGCATCATAAAGATCTTCTCTTTTGTCGATGTCTTCGATGTTTTCTACTTCCGCTTTAAGCGAAGCAATTTTAGCATCTTTGTCAGCTCTGGCTTCTTTTATTCTTTCTTTAAAATATGCGGTTCTGGCTCTTAATTCGTCGTGAGACAAACTCATTAAGCTGGTTTCGAATGTTTTAATTTTGTTTAAATAAGGCTGTAAAGCTTTGACATCTTTCTGTGATTTATCACCTACAAAGACTTTTATAATACTGTTTATGAAACTCATGATTTATTGTATTTCTATTTTATGTAAATGTGTATTTGAACCAAAAAAAAAGCCTCCTTGATGAGACTTTTCCTTGGTTTATTTTTTAATATTCATCCTCATTCCAAAGATAATCTTCGTCTGTTGGATAATCAGGCCAAATTTCTTCCATTGATTCATATATCTCACCTTCGTCCTCGATTGATTGAAGGTTCTCTACCACTTCTAATGGAGCACCAGCTCTAATAGCGTAGTCAATAAGTTCATCTTTGTTAGCAGGCCATGGTGCATCACTTAAATAAGATGCTAATTCTAATGTCCAATACATCTGTTATCTTGTTTAGTTTGTGCAAAAATAAATTTTTTACTGAAAAAGACAAGTAAATTTTGATTTATTTTAGTAAAATTTAAGAACGTCTTTATTTAGTATTCAGTTTTCGGTGCCAGTTTGCAGACTGAAAACTGAAAACTGCGACTGTTTACTTCCTCGGAATCCACTTCACTTCCTCCGCTTTTAAGTCTGAGGACAACTTCCGTGCCAAGACAAAAAGGTAGTCAGAAAGTCGGTTTAAGTACATAATTGCGATTTCAGGTACGTGTTCATTATGGCTTAAATGTACTGCCAAACGCTCTGCACGACGACAAATACAACGCGCAATATGACAATGTGACACGGTTGGATGTCCGCCCGGTAAAACAAAATGCGTCATTTGCGGAAGACTTTCTTCCATTTTATCAATTTCATTTTCTAATAATTCAATATCAGTATCGATTATTCCGAGGTTTTTTAAACGAAGTTCACCGTTTTTTAAAACTTCTTTTTCCTGCGGGGTTGCCAAAATAGCGCCAACGGTAAAAAGACGATCCTGAATTTCAATTAAAATAGTTTTATAATGCGAATCCATTTCCTGATCGCGAATGAGACCTATATAAGAGTTCAATTCGTCAACAGTTCCGTAACTGTCAATTCTGATATGATCTTTGGGAACGCGAGTACCGCCAAAAAGAGCCGTGGTTCCTTTATCTCCAGTTTTTGTATATACTTTCATTGTTATTTTAGATTGTAGATTTATGATTTTAGATTTAAATATGGGAATCTTAATTTTTAGATTTAGAAAATAATCTAAAATCTAAAATCAAAAATCTAAAATTACTTTGTTGTGTCGCTTTCGATTAAACCATCGCGCAAACGGATTACGCGGTGTGCATAAGCTGCAATATCTTCTTCGTGTGTTACCAGAATTACCGTATTTCCCAATGCGTGGATATCACCAAAAAGCTTCATGATTTCTACAGAAGTTCTACTGTCTAAGTTTCCCGTTGGTTCATCGGCTAATATAATAGAAGGTTTATTGACCAAAGCGCGTGCAATGGCAACACGCTGACGCTGTCCTCCGGAAAGCTGATTTGGCTGATGATCCATTCTGTCGGCCAGGTTTACCTGATTTAAAACTTCTTCGGCGCGCTTTGTACGTTCAGACTTTGAATATCCGGCATAAATCATAGGTAAAGCCACATTGTCCAAAGCTGTTGTTCTTGGCAAAAGATTAAAGGTTTGGAATACAAATCCGATTTCTTTATTACGAATTCCGGCCAGTTCATCATCTTTCATTTGACTCACATCTTTCCCGTTCAAAACATAATGTCCGGAAGTTGGCGTGTCCAGACAACCTAAAAGATTCATTAAAGTTGATTTTCCGGAACCTGAAGGTCCCATTAAAGCTACATATTCTCCTTTGTTGATTTCTAAATTAATTCCTTTTAAAACATAAACAATTTCATTACCAAGTACAAAATTTCGTTTAATGTCAGTTATTTTAATTAATGGATTTGCCATTTTGTTTTACAATTTTGGATTTAAAAGTACAAAACACTTTTCAATAATTCATAAGTAGCTTTTAATTGATTTTTGTTACACCAACTGAGGCTGGCAGAAGGACTTTTCAGAAATAATTTTATTTTTTAAAATATTATAATCTAATACAAGAAATAGTTGTTATATGATTTTAGTATGTTTTTATATAATTATCATATTTTATAATTTTTATTAAATTATTTTTAGTTTAAGTATTAAATTTTTAGTAATTATTTAGAATTATTCATTTTTTTAACTATATTTGTCTTGTAACTTTTAAAAATCAAAATTATGAAGAACATACAAATTTTATCAGGAATTGCATTAATTGCACTAAGTTTTACATCATGTAAAGATGAGAAACAAGAACAAGCGAAAAAAACAATCGACGCATACGTAACTTACGTTGATTCAGTAAAAAATGTGAAAGCTGACGATTTGAAAGCAGATTGGAAAGATGTTGAAGCAGAATATGACAGAAGAGCAGCAAATGCACAATTGGCTCTTGCAGACATTAAAGACAATACTGCTGAAACAGAAAGAATAAATGAGAGCAAAGTTAAATACGAAGAATTTAAAACTAATATTCAGGCAGCTCTTGCACCACCTCCTGTAAGTCCTAAACAACAATTGCGTAATGCATTGTTTGGTGAAGGAAAAATTGGTGATGACATGAGTTTTTCATGGGTAAATGCTCAAAATATTCATAGTGTATACCAACAATTTGTTCATACAGTAGAAAATAACAAAGACAGTTATTCTCGTGAAGACTGGGATGAAATCAAATTAATGTATGAAGCACTTGACAGTCGTAAAAATACGGTTGAAAAAGAAGGGCTTTCTTCAGAAGACAATAGAAAAATTGCAGGTTTGAAAATCAAATTTGCTCCAATGTATACTGTAAACAGAATGGGAGCTAAATCAGAAGAAACTGCTGCAGCTAAAAAATAGGTTATTTATTTAAAATTAGATTTGGAAAATGGCAATCAGAAATGGTTGCCATTTTTTTTATGTCCTGATTACAAAATGTTCTTTTTTCTGCTCATATCTGAAAAAGACAAATCCCCATTGAAAAGCATCGATTGTTACAATTACTTTTGGATGCTCTTTAATAATCTCCCAGGCTTCTTCCATTTCTTCTGACCAATGAATGTCATCAAAAATCCAAACGGAATCATTATTTATAGTTGGTAATAAAAGTTCGAAATAAGCTAAAGTTGCTTTTTTAGAATGATTTCCATCGAAGTATATTAGGTTAAAGGTTTCAGTGTCAGTTTTCAGTCTCAATCGCAGATCTTCAAAATAACTTTCAAACTCTGTAACTACACTTTCTACATTTTTACAATTAAATTGATCCAATTGATTTTGCGCCACATTTGCTGTTTGCGGACAGCCTTCAAGCGTAATTACTTTTGCTTTTGGATTACCTAACGCAAGTGCAGACGTCGCTAAACCTAATGAAGTTCCTATTTCTAAAATAGTTTCAGGTTTAAAATAATTTGAAACTCTAAATAATAATTCTGCTCTTTTTGGCGAAATCCCCGCTGTTTGTGCAATTTTTGAAATCTGTCTTCTATTGGATTTAAAAACTTTTGAGCCTGCGCCAAAATCTGTTACTTCAATGAAATTATTATTTTGAAGAAGCGATTTACGGTAATTTTTCAGAATCGAATATTCGGGCTTTGCTTTCCTGTCATAAAAACATTTTGTCAGTAAATTAAAGACAAATGGTGAATGTACGCCGTGTTCGTTTTTGGAATTCCAAAGGAATTTTAAATAAGATTTTATTTGAAATAGCATAGAAATAATTACATGTAGGCGCGAAGATACAAAAAAGTAGAAAGGGGTAAAGTCGAAAGTTTTAAAGACATTCGTATTACGTTATGACTTTTGGATTTGAGTTTTTTCGACTTTTAAAAGACTATATTTGCGAACTTTAAATTTAAGCTAATAGTAATACATTTTTATGATGTTGAAGGAAGAAATAGAAGATACAAATACGATATCTTCTGAAGAAATTAATAGATGCATTGCTATTTTGGCACAATTGAATACCAATACAGATCAAATATTTGACATTCCGAAAGAACAGCGAATTGCTTTGATTAAAGAAGCGGGTATGTTTTCCAGACCTGACAGAGGTGAGTTTTCGCGAAGAGTAAAAGATGGATTGCAAGCTGCGAAACGCAAAAAGGAAAAGAAAGATAAAACGGCTCGTAAAGAAACCGGAATTCGTCATGCACGGGAGGCAAGCATTTTTGTTGCTCCTAAATTACTGGCATTAAATGATCTTGCTCACAAAGAACAATTAGAACTAGAAACGCCGAGAAATTGTTATGTCTGTAAAACCGAATTTACTAAAATGCACCATTTTTATGATACAATGTGCACAGATTGTGGAGATTATAATTATGCAAAACGTTTTCAAACGGCAGATGTAAAAGGGCAAATAGCTATTATTACCGGTTCTCGTTTAAAAATAGGTTATCATATTACATTGATGCTTTTGCGCGGCGGAGCTACAGTTATTGCTACAACCCGTTTTCCGGTAGATTCGGCATTGCGTTTTGCAAAAGAAGAAGATTTTATGGAATGGGGACATCGCTTAAAAATTCATGGTTTAGATTTGCGACATATTCCAAGTGTAGAGATTTTTTGCAACTTTATTGAGCAAAAATACGAACGTCTGGATATTCTCATCAATAATGCTGCGCAAACCGTTAGGCGGCCTGCCGGATTTTATTCGCACTTAATGGAAAATGAAGAACGACCAATAAATTCACTTCCGCAGCAAGCACAAGAATTATTGTTAGATCATATCAATTGTCTGGATGAATTAAAAATCCTGACAACCGGAGCTTCTTCAAATGAAAATATGCCCGTTACCTGGCACGGACCAGAACCCGGAATTGGTTTGCGTGCTTCGGCTCAATTATCTCAAATTCCGTATTCTTTCGATAATGCATTAATTGCCAATGAAGTTTTTCCTGAAGGAGAACTAGATGCCGATTTACAGCAAGTTGATTTGAGGAAAACAAATAGCTGGCGTTTGCGTTTAGGACAGATTGAAACCACAGAAATGATCGAAGTACAACTGGTAAACTCTGTTGCGCCTTTTGTACTATGCAACCGACTTTCGGAAGTGATGAAGAAGGATAATACGGGACAAAAGCATATTATAAATGTTTCGGCTATGGAAGGAAAATTTCATCGTTTCTTTAAAGAAGACCGTCATCCGCATACTAATATGGCAAAAGCGGCTTTAAATATGCTAACACATACTTCTTCAGGAACTTTGGCTAAACATGGTATTTTTATGAATGCAGTTGATACAGGTTGGGTAACTGATGAAGATCCTGCAGAATTAGCGAAGAAAAAACAGGAATTAGAAGATTTTCAGCCACCGCTCGATATTGTAGACGGCGCAGCGAGAGTTATGGATCCGTTGTTTGATGGAATAAATACCGGAAAACACTGGTGCGGAAAATTCCTGAAAGACTATAATCCAATTCCGTGGTAGGCTTAGTTTTTAGTCTCAGTAACAGTTTTCGTCTTATCATATAAATAAAAAACCACAACAGAATTAAATTTTGTTGTGGTTTTCTTTTGGAATAATAAAAGTGATTAACGGTAAATGTTTTCTCCTCTATTTGATTTCCATTGTTGTTCGAAATATTCAGCATCTTCGTCGTTACGAGTGTGTACACCCAATACAACATGACCATCTTTAATTCCTGATTCGTATACTTTTGCTCTTTCTTCAGGAATACCTGAACCTACTAAAGCTCCAATTAACCCTCCAGTAATTCCTCCTGCACCCGCACCAGCTAATCCTGCTGCAAGCGGACCAGCAATAATTAATCCTAATCCAGGAATTACAAGACTTGTTCCTAAAGCAGCAATAACGCCTACAATAGCACCAATAGTTCCTCCAATTGCAGAACCAGTTCCTGCAGTTTCAGCTGCTTTTGTGCCTAATTCTGAGTGGTCGTCTTTATCTGAATAATGTTTTTTTCTTGTATCGTCAGACATAATAAGATTGATTTCATCTTTTGTATATCCTCTTTCACTTAATGTTTCGTAAGCTCTTTCTGTGCTATCGCGATCAGAAAACATTCCTGTTAGCATTGTACGTTTGTTACTGTCCGGGTTATGTAAATTTTCCATTTGTATATATTTTAAATTGTGAATTCGTTTTCACTTATACAAATCTCGCAAAACCACTTTGTTTTTATTTATACAATTATTCCAAATTCTTACATATTGAATTTAACATTTTATGAATTTATTGAACTTTTTTTAATTATTATGCAAAAATCCCAATATTCAGTCGCAGTTTTCAGTTTTCAGTCTCAGTTCTCAGTGCGAAATTATTTCTTACATCCAAATTTATCAGGATTGTTTATCATGTAATTTATTAGTTTCCCAATTTCAAGGCTTCTATAATTTAAATTTTCAAATGTTCTTTCATTTATGTATTCACATTTAAGCGAAAATTCTAACCAAACATTTGTTTCCGAATTTTCAGCATCACTATCCGTTAGTTTACTTATAAAGTGGTTTACATATCTTCTTTTTCTATATGATTCTGCAATATTTGCAGAAACACTTCTTGAAGAGCGTCTGATTTGATCTGTTAAGGAATATTTTTCTTCTTTCGGAAATGACTTAGAAAGTTCAAATATTTCCATTGCAAGTTCAAACGATTTTTTATAAGCCAATAATTCTTTAAAATCCATTGTTTAATTTTTCACAAGGATAATAAAAAAAAGTAAGAAAAGTATTGTTTTTTAGATAATAAAAAATTACGCATTCCAACTAAACACTGAAAACTGAGACTGAGACTGAAAACTGACACTGAAAACTAAAAACTACCCTTCAATCTTAGCCGAAAGCTCAAACCAGCGTTCTTCTTTCTGATCTATTTTATTGATGATGTTTTGTAATTCGTTTGCTTTTTTCTCGATATCGGCGTCACCTACTTTTCCGTCAGAGAATAATTGTTCGATTTTCGTTTTTTCAATTTCTAAATCTTTAATTTCTCTTTCCAGTTTTTGATATTCTTTTTGTTCGTTGAAAGTCAAATTTCCGGTTGGATTATTTTGTTTCCAGTCTTTCTTTTCCGCTTTGTTTTCTTCTTTTTGAGCCACATCCGCACTGTCTTCATAAGCTCTGAAATCAGAATAATTTCCAGGGAAATTCTCGATCTCACCGTTTCCTCTAAAAACAAATAAGTGATCGACAATTTTGTCCATAAAATAACGGTCGTGCGAAACCACCAACAAACATCCCGGATAATCCAAAAGGAAACTCTCCAAAACATTTAACGTTACAATATCTAAATCATTTGTAGGCTCATCCAGAATTAAAAAGTTAGGATTCTGAATCAAAACGGTACATAAATACAAACGTTTTAATTCTCCACCGCTTAATTTTTCAACAAAATCGTATTGTTTTTTAGCATCAAAAAGAAAACGCTCTAACAATTGTGAAGCCGAAATCATTCTTCCTTTTGAAAGGGGAATAAATTCTCCGTATTCTTTAATAATATCAATTACACGCTGATTTGGTTTCGGATTGATTCCGCTTTGTGTATAATAACCAATTTTTATTGTTTCTCCTTTTACAACGCGTCCACTATCAAGGGGAAGAGTTCCGGTAAGAAGATTTAAAAAAGTAGATTTTCCAGTTCCGTTTTTACCAATAATTCCAATGCGTTCTCCACGCTGAAAATCAAAACTAAAATTATCCAGAATAACATGATCCTTGAATTTTTTGGAGATTTTGTGAAGCTCGATAATCTTACTTCCCATACGTTCCATGTTAATTTCAAGTTCAACTTTATTTTCGCGGCGACGGCTTTGTGCTTTTTCTTTAATTACATAAAAATCATCCTGACGCGATTTTGACTTTGTCGTTCTCGCTTTTGGCTGACGGCGCATCCATTCTAATTCTTTTGTGAATAGATTTTTTGCTTTGTCAACGCTCGCATTTTCAGAGGTAATTCTTTCTTCTTTTTTCTCTAAGTAGTAAGAATAATTTCCTTTGTATTGGTATAATTTTCCGTTGTCAAGTTCAATGATTTCATTACAAACACGCTCTAAAAAGAAACGGTCGTGCGTCACCATAAACAACGTAATGTTTTCTTTTGCAAAATAACTTTCAAGCCACTCAATCATTTCAAGATCAAGGTGGTTGGTTGGCTCATCCAGAATCAATAAATCCGGACGATTGATTAGAATAATCGCCAATGAAAGACGTTTTTTTTGTCCACCAGAAAGATTTTTTACTTTAAGTTTGAAATCTTCAAGCTTTAATTTGAATAAAATTTGCTTGTATTGCGTTTCAAAATCCCACGCATTATGCTGATCCATTCCGTCAAAAGCTTTTTGATACGCTTCTTCGTCATCCGGATTTTCAAGCGCTTTTTCGTAAGCCTCAATTATTTTAAGCGTTTCATTATCTGAAGCGAAAATACTTTCTTCGATCGTTAATTCTTCCTGCAAATTATTATCCTGAGAAAGAAACGCCATTCTGATTCCTTTTCGTAAAACAACCTGACCGGTATCTGGTTCGTCCAAACCGTTAATGATACTCATAATGGTCGTTTTTCCGGAACCATTTTTGGCAATAAAAGCTATTTTTTGGTCTTTATTAATTCCAAATGAAATGTTGTCAAATAAGGTTCTTTCACCAAAAGACTTCGAGATGTTTTCTACAGATAAGTAATTCACTTTGTAAATTATGAGTTATAAATTATAAGTTCTGAATGATTTACAAAACAGAACTTTTTGCAAAAGTAAGGTATTATATCGCGATTTGCGAATTATTTATGGAGATAGGAATTCAACACCGGACTCAAATCTAAATAATGAATTTGCTGAGGCGTATTTAAAATTGGTTTTCGAACCAAAGATTCATTCGTTGTATAATAATGCAAACCATCTTTTGTCGCAATTCCTTCTATTTGTTGAAAAGAAAGCTGAAGATCGATTCTCCGTTTATTGCCTGAGAGAAAATCATTGTTTTTAAAATCGTATAATAAATATAAAAATGATTTTCCTGTTTTTGAATAACCACAAAGAGCAATCAGTTTTTTTGATTCTAAATAGGTTGCGCCCGTTACAAGGCCTTTTGTGTCCAGCGTTTCCTTAAATTTTGCAACGTGTTTTCCTGCTTGTTTTGGTAAAACGTAAATACTGGTTTTGGATGCGCTCCATTCTTTGGTAAACAAATAAATACTTTCTTTTGAAACAATAAAAGCTTCACAGTCAAAATTTGTTGTGTTTCCTTTTTTTGCAGATAAATCATTTTGGTCAGAATATGTAAATGAAATGGTTTCAATAACCGGATTTCCTTCTAAAAATGATTTTTTTTCTATTTTGAAAATTTCAAGATTATCCCGGTTTCCAGAATAATTATTACCAAAATCTCCTATATATAAATGTCTATCGTCTTGTGAAATTTCCTCCCAATCATGATTTGTCACTTTATCCAAAACGATTTTTTTTCGAATTTTTCCTAAAGAATCCAATCCGTAAATCGTTTTATCGTGATCATCATTATGCGTCCATAATAAATTGTCAAAGGCAATTAATCCGGAAGTTTCTTTAATAGAATCGTTTAATTTCTTCGAATATTTCGGTTTTAGTTTGAAGTTTTGATATTCACAGCTCCCATCATTTAGTGTCGCAGCTGCATTATAATTTTTTGCTGTAGCATCTTTACATCCGGAAATTTGAGCAAATCCTGTTATCGTACTGATAAAGAAAAAGAATATTATTTTTAACATTATTTGGGTAACTGTTTCAGAGATGCAATTTAGTTTTTTATTGAAATTTAAAAAACTGATTATTAGAGATGACTTCTTTTAAGGCAGCAATATTATCTGTTTTTACTTTTTGATGAAGTGAATGTATATGTCTGCTATGATGAACATCGGTTCCCGTAAAATCGTACATTCCTTTTTTAAGAAGCTGATTGGCTATTTTATTTACCTTTTCACCATAATGATCCACCAAAGCCAATAAATTCAATTGAAATAAACATCCGGCTTTTTTTAGTTTTACGTATTCATCAAAGTTTTTATGATAGAATAAATATCTTTCGGGATGGGCTAAAACCGGAGTATAACCTGCAATTTGTAAATCAAAAAGTATTCTGTATAATTCCGCCGGCGCGTTTGTATAAGACATTTCGACCAGTACATAATTATCTTTTAAAGTCAGTAGTTTTTCAGATTTAAAATGATTTTCAAACCAGTCATCAATAAAATATTCGGCTGCAGCCAAAAAAGGAACTGTAACATTGTTGTTTTCTAAAGCAATTTTTGTTTCAATAGAATTTTCAATAATGCTTTCAGGTGAATTATTCCATACATACCGACTAACGTGCGGAGTTGTTATAAATTGAGAAATCCCAATTTCTTTAAACGCATTTGCTAATTTTGTCGTTTCACTTATGTTTTTTGCACCATCATCTATACCGGGAAGTAAATGAGAATGAATATCAATATAGTCCTCTGACAGAAGATCTTTTAAATGCGGTTTTGATTTAAAGAATGATAACATACCGTAAAAGTAAAATAAATAGTGATATTTTCTTACTGATTGTACTATTATTTATCATAATTAGGATTTTAGTTATCCAAAGATATTTTGCGTATTGTTAATAAAGTTATATTTTGCATTGCAAAAAATGTAACATTTTATGAAAATCAAAGAAAATTTATACAATCAAAGAATAATTTCAATAGACGCTTTACGCGGAATAACGATTTTTGTAATGATTTTTGTAAATGAACTGGCAAGTGTAAAAAATGTGCCACAATGGATGAAACACATGCCGGCCGATGCAGATGCAATGACTTTTGTTGATTTGGTATTTCCTGCCTTTTTATTTATTGTCGGAATGTCGATTCCATTTGCATTTAATGCGAGATTGCTCAAAGGCGATTCGACCAAAACAATCTGGACGCATACTTTAAAAAGAGCTTTGGCTTTAATAATCATTGGCGTATTTATGGTAAATGCAGAATATGGTTATGACGCCACAAAAATGTTGATTGCACCTGCTTTCTGGGGACTTTTGGCGTATTCAATGCCAATTCCAATTTGGAATAAATATCCTAAAGATTTTCCACTTTGGTTAAAAAACACACTTCAATATGGCGGAATATTGGTTTTAATCGCGCTTTATTTTTTATATGTTCAGGACACTGGTGAAATAGGAATGACGCCAAAATGGTGGGGAATTCTCGGCTTAATTGGTTGGGCGTATCTTTTTACCGTGATTTATTATTGGCTTGTTTCAGGAAAGCTTTGGGCAATGATTTTGTTTCTGGTTATTTGCGTGGTTGCGAATTCCTTTAATTTGATTGAAGGATCTGTAATTCAGCAAACATCGTGGTTGAGTTTTATTGCCGGACATTTTACGCACGCTTCGTTAGTAAGCGCCGGAGTTGTAATCTCGTTATTATTTTTTGATCGAAAAATTCCACTAAAAATCAATTGGCCGGTAATAGGTTTTGCAGTTTTGTTTTTTGTAACAGGATATTTTTTAAGACCTTATTTCGGAATATCAAAAATAAAAGGAACACCTTCGTGGACGATGTTTTCTGCGGCAATTTGTACCGTTTTGTTTTACTTTTTGTATTGGTTAATGGAAATTAAAAAACAAACCAAATGGAGTGACTTTTTTATGCCAGCAGCCGCAAATCCATTATTGATTTATATTTTGCCGGGCGTGATTTATTATTTCAATCTGGCTTTTAAAATTGAAATAATTCCGGAGTATTTTCGTGAAGGAGTGCCGGGAATAATTTGGAGTCTTGTTTTCTCAACGATTATGTTACTTGTGATGAAGATTTGTAATAAATATAAAATTCAATTGCATCTTTAATAGTCTCAGTTTTACAGTATCAGTATTCAGTTTCAGTCGACTGTAAAAACTGTGACTGCGACTGAACACTATTTTATAAGTACTGATTTTATTTCCAAGAAAGCCCCAGAAACAGGATGATAATTCACAAAATTGAATTTACAAAGATTATGAATGTTTACTGGTTTACCGTTTAGTTTAAAATTCAGCCAGGGAATTTTTATTGTGACAAATTTATCAGGCGAAGCAGGTAAATCAGCCATTGCGTGTGTTCCGCCATGTACGCAGCCAGTGCCCGAATCATTTCCTTCGCGAGCTTGTATTTTTATTAGATGAGAGGATTTATAAGTAATAGTTACAAATTTAGACGCATCTGAAACATTTGTGGGTGCTCCGTCATTTGAATGGGATTCGGTAATCATAACATTAAGTTCGATTTCGCCAACCGGATTATCTTTTGCAGTAACTTTTACTATTCCTTCTTTCTTGCGAATTTTATTGATCATTTCCTGATTTTCTACAGCGGGGCCGGCAATATACCACGTTGACGTTTTTACGAGATCTTGTTGAGAATCAGATTTACTTTCGAATAAAATAAAACCGGAACTCAAAAAAGCGGTTATGATCAGAATCAAGATTTTATTTTTCATAAAATTGCTTTTTTATGCAGAATCAAAAATAGCCTTTTTTGCAATTTGTATGAGTTTTCTTTTTATTATTCTAAAATCATGTTCTGCTTTCAATAAAATTTTAAATTTGTAAGAAGTTGTTTCTGAAAATCTTACAAGATGAAAAATATAAAATTTCTAATTACTTTAATTTTTCTTTTTCTGATGCCGTTTTGTTATTCGCAAAATGATTCGGTTGTAAACAACAAAAAAGATATTCTGGATGTCTTGTACAAACTTTTCCATAAAAACGATTCCATAGCCAGAAATTCAGATAAAAAAATTGCATTTTCATTGCTTCCGGTTCCAATCGATGCTGATAAAAATGCCGGATTGGTCGTTTCGTTTTTAACCACTTTTTACCTCGGAGACCGGGAAACTACAAAAATGTCGCAGGTTACTTTTTCGCCTTATTTTAGTTTTACCAAACAATATGTTTTTCCCATTCAGACTTATATATATACAAAAGATAATAACTGGAATTTTATTGGCGATTATCGTTATATGATTTATCCGCAGCCTACATATGGTTTGGGCGAACATAATACAGATAAAAAAATGTCGACTTTAGATTATCAGCAATGGCGTTTTTATCAATTTGCAACCCGAAGAATAATTGGTAATTTCAGGTTGGGATTGGGTTTATTGCTGGATAATTATCAAAATATTTCTGAGGAATCTTATATAGAAGAAGAAACAGATTATTCAAAATACATGAATGGAAATTTCTCTGACGAAAATTCTTTTGGAGTTGCCATTCAGGGATTATACGATTCCAGAGAAAACAACGTAAATCCCGAGCAAGGTTTGTATATAGAAGCAGATTACCGGATAAATACTAGCGGCGTAAAGGATGAAAAATGGAAATCTTTTTATTTTGATGCCCGTAAATATTATTCGTTTCATAAAACAAAACACAGAGTTCTGGCTTCCAGGGCTTTTTACTGGTCAACTTTTGGTGGAAAACCACATTATTTAGATTTGCCAAGTATTGGCTGGGATCGTGACGGCAAAACGGGCAGGGGATTTACCAGAAACAGATTCCGAAGCAATGCCTTGATTTATTTCGAAACAGAATACAGAACCGATATTACTAAAAATGGTTTTTTGGGAGCCGTTTTTTTTACCAATATTTCTTCGGTTTCAAAATTAGAAACGTATAAATTCACCAAATGGAATCCCGCCGTTGGAACCGGCATTCGCATTAAATGGAACAAACAAAACAATAGTAATTTGATATTGGATTTTGGCCTTAGTAAAAACGATTGGTCGTTGCGCTTGGGTTTAGCTGAAAATTTCTAACTTTCGAAAAAATCAACTGATCAAATTTTCATGCAATTATCCGTTATTATTCTCAATTTTAATGTGCGTTACTTTCTGGAACAATGCGTTTTAAGCGTTCAGGAAGCGATTTATGAACTTGATGCAGAAATTATTGTAATCGATAATAATTCTACAGACGATAGTTGTTTGATGATGCAGGAACGATTTCCGGAAGTAAAATTGATTGAGAACAAAGAAAATTACGGTTTCCCAAAAGGAAATAATATTGCAGTCGATCAGGCAAAAGGCAAATATTTATGCATTTTAAATCCCGATACCGTTGTTGCAGAAGATACGTTTACTAAGATTCTGGCTTACGCCGAAAGGCAAACGAACTTAGGAATTATTGGCTGTAAATTAATTGACGGAACAGGAAGTTTTCTGCCCGAAAGTAAACGCGGAATTCCAACACCTTGGGTGGCTTTTACAAAGATTTTTGGTTTGTATAAAGTTTTTCCAAAATCGAAACTTTTCAATCAATATTATGCACAACATTTAGAAGAAAATGAAACCGGAAAAGTAGATATTCTTGTGGGAGCTTTTATGTTTATGAAACGAGATTTATATCTTGATTTAAAAGGCTTTGATGAAGATTGTTTCATGTATGCAGATGATATTGATTTGTCGTATCGCGCTTTGCAGCAACAAAAAACAAACTATTATTTTCATGAAACCACCGTTCTGCATTATAAAGGAGAAAGTACGGTAAAAGATGAAAAATATATGATGCGTTTTCAGGAAGCGATGACGTTTTTTTACCAAAAGCATTTTAAAAAGTCTTTATTTTTTTCTATCTTCATAAAAATCGGAATTGTGTTTTTTTCTTTTGTTAAAATGTTTCAGGGAAAACCTAAAGTAAAACCATTACCGGAAAGTTATTTTTTGTATTCTTTAAATGCGAAATTGTCTGAAAAATTGACTTTTATTTTGAAAAATAAAGTGGTTATTTTCGATTTCAAAAAAGAAAAAATGGTAAATTCGTCGCAGATTTCGAAGGGCAAAAGGGTTGAGATTATTTTGGATAATCACTATGTTTCGTTCAAAAAATGTATCAAAATCATAGAAACTCTTAAAGATAAGAGCATTACTTTTAAAATTTTCCCTAAAAGAGCAAATTTTATTATTGGAAGTAATTCAAGAAATGATAGAGGTCAAATTATAAAAATTGAGTAAAAAATTATATTAAATGTAATTTATATTTAAAATATTCAGTAATTTCGCAATCTGAAAATTAAAATCATCCTTGAGATTAACAATATGGCAAGATTTGAATTAAAACTTCCTAAAATGGGAGAAAGTGTCGCTGAAGCAACTATTACAAACTGGTTGAAAGAAGTTGGAGACAAAATTGAAGCTGATGAAGCAGTACTAGAAATCGCAACTGATAAGGTGGATAGCGAAGTACCAAGCGAAGTTTCAGGAATTTTGGTAGAACAATTATTTGGCAAAGATGATTTAGTTCAGGTTGGTCAAACCATTGCAATTATCGAAACAGAAGGCGATGCTCCGGCTGCAAAAGTAACTGAAGAAGTTGCTCCTGCAGAAGTTGCCGAAATCGAAAAAACAATTGAAGTGGCTCAGGAAACTGTTGCTGCGCCTCAGGATTTTTCCGGATCAGACAAATTCTTTTCTCCTTTAGTGAAAAATATTGCAAAAGAAGAAAATGTTTCAATTGCAGAATTAGACGGTATTAATGGTTCTGGAAAAGACGGCAGAGTTACGAAAGAAGATATTTTAAAATATGTTGACGATCGTAAATCTGGTGTTATAACTCCAAAAGCGGAACCTGCTAAAACTGAGACAGTGAGTGAAACTGTAACTCCAACCCCGGTTGCTCAAAAAGTAGCTGAGCCAGTTGCTCAAAAAAGCCAGCAGGCAGTTCCGGTTTCTGTAAATGGAGGTGATGAAATCATCGAAATGGACAGAATGCGTAAACTGATTTCAGGATACATGATTGCTTCAGTACAAACTTCGGCACACGTACAATCGTTTATTGAAGTGGATGTTACCAATATCGTAAAATGGAGAGATAAAGTTAAAACTGCTTTTGAAAAGAGAGAAGGCGAGAAGCTGACTTTTACGCCAATTATGATGGAAGCGGTTGCAAAAGCATTAAAAGATTTCCCGGGAATGAATATTTCTGTTGATGGTGAATACATCATCAAAAAGAAAAATATAAATTTAGGAATGGCGGCAGCTTTACCAAACGGAAATTTAATTGTACCAGTTATTAAAAATGCCGATCAGTTAAACCTTGTTGGAATGGCAAAAGCGGTTAACGATTTAGGAAACCGTGCAAAAGCCGGAAAACTAAAACCAGACGATACACAAGGCGGAACTTACACCGTTACAAACGTAGGAACTTTTGGAAGTGTTTTTGGTACGCCAATTATCAATCAGCCGCAAGTGGGGATTTTAGCTTTGGGTGCGATTCGTAAAGTACCAGCAGTTATCGAAACTCCGGAAGGTGATTTTATCGGAATTCGTCAAAAAATGTTCTTGTCACATTCTTACGATCACAGAGTGGTAGATGGAGCGTTAGGAGGAAGTTTTGTAAAACGCGTTGCAGAATATTTAGAAGCTTTTGATATTGACAGAGATTTTTAAAAAATCATAATTTTATAAATAATTAACCCTTTTAACAGTTTAAATGTTGAAAGGGTTTTCTTTTGGTCGTAATTTAATATTCGTAATAAGATTCCTTAACTTTCTAAAAAAAACGGGTAAAATTCGTCTTTAAAATTTATATTTGTAGACTTATTAAAATTTAAATATGGAACTAAAACTAAACAAACCAATTTGCTTTTTTGACCTTGAAACAACAGGAATTGATATAGGAAAAGACAGAATAGTAGAAATTTCAATATTTAAGGTTTTTCCTAACGGAAATAAAGAAAGTAAAACCTGGTTGGTAAATCCTACCATTCCAATTCCACCTCAAACTACAGCGGTTCATGGCATTACAGATGAAAAAGTGGCCAACGAACCTACTTTTTCAGAACTGGCTCCGCAAGTTCACAATATGATAAAAGACAGTGATCTGGGCGGATTTAACTCAGATCGTTTTGATATTCCTTTATTGGCAGAAGAATTACTTCGCGCCGGAGTTGATTTTGATATGAAAAATAAAGTTTCAGTAGATGTGCAGACTATTTTTCATAAAATGGAAGAGCGAACTTTAAGTGCGGCTTTGAAGTTTTATTGTGGAAAAAGTTTAGAAAACGCGCATTCTGCAGAAGCAGATACGATGGCGACTTACGAAATTTTGAAAGCGCAATTAGATCGTTATCCGGAACTGGAAAACGATATGAAGTCGTTATCTGAATTCACAACCCGTAAAAAAATTGCCGATTTTGCCGGAATGATTGCTTTTGATAAAGACAATGAAGAAATTTTTACTTTTGGAAAACACAAAGGTGCAAAAGTGGAAAAAGTTTTAGAAACAGAACCAGGTTATTTCAGCTGGATTCAAAACGCTGATTTTCCATTGTACACTAAAAAAGTGCTGACAGCTATAAAATTAAGAAAACTAAATACGAAATAAGTTTTCAGTCGCAGTTACAGTTTTCAGTTTGTAAGCTGTGACTGAAAACTGCGACTGAAAACTGAATACTATACACATGAAGATAATCTGTATCGGTAGAAATTATGCCAACCATATCGCGGAATTAAAAAACGAAAGACCTGCAGAACCAGTAATTTTTATGAAGCCTGATTCGGCGGTTTTATTAAAGCAGCATCCATTTGTAATACCTGAATTTTCTGAGGAAATTCATCACGAAATAGAGATAATTGTAAAAATTAATAAGGTAGGAAAGTATATCGAGCCTAAGTTTGCACATAAATATTATGACGAAATTAGTGTGGGTATTGATTTTACTGCCAGAGATTTACAAGCCAAATTGAAAGAAAAAGGATTGCCTTGGGAAAAAGCAAAAGCATTTGACGGGTCAGCGGTTATTGGAGATTTTTTACCAAAAACCGATTTTATTTCGATGGAAAATCTTAGTTTTGAACTTACAAATAATGCCCAAACAGTTCAAAAAGGCAATACAAGTCATATGCTTTGGAAAATTGATGAGCTTATTTCATATGTATCGCAATACTTTACATTAAAAATAGGAGATATTATTTTTACAGGAACGCCGGAAGGTGTTGCGGCTGTTAAACCAAACGATGTTTTAGAAGGCTTTTTGGAAGATAAAAAATTATTTAGAATACAAGTAAAATAATGGCTTTAAAATATAACCTTTCGAAAGTGTATGCGCTTTCAGACAATGATCCTGAATTTGTAAACGAAATTCTTAAATTATTTGTTACAGAAGTTCCTGAAGATTTAAAACAAATCAAAGAAGGGATTAAAAAGAAAGATCATAAATATGCCTACGCTTATGCGCATAAAATTAAGCCAACATTAGATTTGTTGGGTTTAAATGTAGCTTTTGAAGAAATTCTTCAGGTCGAAGCATGGACAAAAGCAGAAGGCAAGAAAAAAGAAATTGTAGAAACTTTTAAAAGTATTAAGATACAGGTGAAAGATGCAATTAAAGAAATCAAAAAAGATTTTGACGTTTAATATTTTGGCGTCCCTATTTTTGGACTTTTTTAATTAGGTCAAAAATAGGGTCGTTCCGAAACTTTGGGACACTATATCTTTTGTTCCGGAAAATTTTCGTTAACGTGTCGTTTCTTTTTGTCACAAAAAGATGCCGTTTCTACCCCTCACGCAAATCGTTTTCGACAACAACCTACTTTCTAATAATGACTTACTTTGCTGTAAGTAAAATATTCTATTCGTATGAAAGCAACTATTATTACAATTGGAGACGAGATTTTAATAGGTCAGATTGTAGATACAAATTCAGGTTTTATAGCTAAATCACTTGATCGAATTGGTGTTGAAACCAGAGAAATGATTTCGATAAGCGATGACAAAAAACATATTTTAGATACATTCGCGCAATTACAAAATAAGGTAGATGTCGTAATTGTAACCGGAGGTTTAGGGCCAACAAAAGATGATGTTACCAAGAAAACGTTCTGCGAATATTTTGACGACGAGTTAGTTGTTAATCTGGAAGTTTTGGCTCACGTCACAGAATTGATCGAAGGTTTTTATAAACGACCAATTTCTCAATTAAATAAAGATCAGGCTTTAGTTCCGTCAAAATGCACTGTTTTGCACAACAAAGTAGGTACAGCGCCGGGCATGTGGATGAAGAAAGAAAACACTGTGTTTATTTCGCTTCCAGGGGTTCCGTATGAGATGAAATATTTAGTTGAAGAAGAAATCATTCCGAAGATTGTTCGTGAATATAAGCGACCTTATATCATACATAAAACAATTTTAACCTACGGGCAGGGTGAAAGCCTAGTTGCAGAACGTATTGAAGATTGGGAAAATAATTTGCCTGATTTTATCAAATTAGCCTACTTGCCAAATCCTGGAAGAGTGCGATTGCGTTTAACGGCAAGAGGAACTAACAAAGAAGAATTAGAAGAAGCGATCGAAGCAAATGTAAAATCTTTGGATGCGATAATTCATGATATTATAGTAGGTTACGAAGAAAATGAAACGATAGAATCTGTAGTTGGAAAGATTTTGACGAAACAAAATAAAACCATTTCTACTGCAGAAAGTTTTACGGGAGGAAAAATTGGTTCGATTTTATCCGGAGTTCCCGGTGCTTCAAAATATTTTAAAGGAGGTGTAGTTTCATACGCAACAGAGGTGAAGGTTAATGTTCTCGGTATCTCGCAGGATTTAGTAGATGAATTTTCGGTAGTAAGTGCACAAGTAGCATCGGCTATGGCTTTGAGTGTGAAAGAAATACTTAAAACTGACTATGCAATTGCAACAACCGGGAACGCCGGACCGACGAAAGGTGACTCAAATGCTGAAATCGGGACTGTTTTTATCGCTTTAGCTACCCCGACTGATATAATTGTTGAAGAATTTAATTTTGGCCAACCACGTGAAAAAGTGATAGATAGAGCTTCGATTAAGAGTTTAGAAATATTACAGAAAGAAATTTTGAAAAATGTGCAATAAATTTTTGCTACAATGGTTTATTTTTCTTTTCTTTGCACCCTGATTTTGAATAACGATAAAAGATAAGTATAATGTCAAGAGTTTGTGACCTTACAGGTAAAAGAGCGATGGTAGGAAATAACGTTTCTCACGCTATGAACAAAACTAAGAGAAAGTTTTCTGTAAACTTAGTTAAAAAGCGTTTTTATCTTCCAGAAGAAGATAGATGGATTACTCTTAGAGTAGCAGCATCTACGATAAAAACAATTAATAAAAATGGAATCACTGCTGTTTTGAAAAAAGCACAGTCAGAAGGATTTATCAAATAATCTTTTCCTAAATAAATATATAGCAAGATGGCAAAGAAAGGTAATAGAATCCAGGTAATTTTAGAATGTACTGAGCACAAGACTTCTGGTGTTCCGGGAACTTCTAGATACATTACAACTAAGAACAAAAAAAATACTCCGGACAGATTAGAGATTAAAAAATTTAATCCAATCTTGAAACGCGTAACTGTTCACAAAGAAATTAAGTAATAATTAGAGATTTTTGTAAATCTCAAATGGTTTAGCCATTTCGAGTTTTATAAGAAACTTCAAATAACATTTGAATCATGGCAAAGAAAACCGTAGCATCGTTACAAACATCTTCTAAGAGATTATCAAAAGCCATCAAAATGGTAAAATCTCCTAAAACTGGTGCATATACATTCGTAGAATCTATTATGGCTCCTGAAGAAGTTGATACTTTCTTGAAAAAGAAATAATAACAATTACACTATATAGAAAAGCTACTTTCATTCCGAAAGTAGCTTTTTTATTTTTATATTTGTCTAAAATTTAGAGAAGCCCAAATTGGTTTTTTTAAACATAGATTTATGATTTTAGATCAATCTTTTATTCTTAACTTTATAAGGGTAAAAGATTTTACAATATCTAAACTGGTTTAAGAACAAATTGCCTTTTTTAAGCTTTCAGGCTTCGGATGTCTTAAAATTCGATAGTCTCACAATCTAATAATCTAAACAATAATGAGTTTTTTTAAAAAATTATTCTCTACTGATAAAAAAGAGACTTTAGACAAAAGTCTTGAAAAATCAAAAACTACTTTTTTCTCAAAGTTAAGCAAAGCTGTTGCCGGAAAATCTAAAGTCGATGACGATGTTTTAGATGATCTTGAAGAAATTCTTGTGGCATCTGATGTTGGTGTAAATACAACTTTAAAAATAATTTCAAGAATTGAAAAACGTGTTGCCGAAGATAAATATTTAGGAACAGAAGAATTGAACCAGATCCTTCGTGAGGAAATTGGTGGTTTATTATCTGAAACGAATAGAGGTGAAGCAACCGAATTTGAAATTCCGAAAGATAAAAAACCATACGTTTTAATGGTAGTTGGAGTTAATGGAGTTGGTAAAACAACTACTATTGGAAAATTGGCTTATCAGTTTAAAAAAGCTGGTTATAAAGTGGTTTTAGGTGCTGCAGATACTTTTCGTGCAGCGGCAATTGATCAGTTACAAGTTTGGGCTGATCGTGTTGATGTGCCTATTGTAAGACAAAACATGGGAAGCGATCCTGCTTCTGTAGCTTTTGATACGCTGCAATCTGCCGTTGCTCAAAATGCCGATGTGGTTATTATTGATACTGCCGGACGTTTGCATAACAAAATTAATTTGATGAACGAGCTGACAAAGGTAAAACGTGTAATGCAGAAAGTGGTTGCTGATGCGCCTCACGACGTGCTTTTGGTTTTAGACGGTTCTACCGGTCAAAATGCTTTTGAGCAGGCAAAACAATTTACAGCTGCAACGGAAGTAACTTCTCTTGCCGTTACTAAACTGGACGGAACTGCAAAAGGCGGTGTGGTAATTGGTATTTCAGATCAGTTTCAAATTCCTGTAAAATACATTGGTGTTGGTGAAGGAATTGAAGATTTACAGGTCTTTAATAAATACGAATTTGTAGATAGTTTTTTCAAATAATATTTTCAGATAATTCAATGAGTTTTTCTTCTTTAAAAAATATAACGCCTCTTACTTTTTATTTTGGAAGCGTTATTTGTTTTGTTCTTGCTAATGTGCTGAGAGATAAAAGTTTATCTTTTTACTATGTTTTATTGGTTTTAGGATTAGTATTCTTTTTTATGGGAATCCTAAAGAGATTACGCACGAAACGATAGGTTTTAAAAACGAATATTTTCCATAAGATTTCATCAAAATTGCATTTCCGGATTTTTGGCAATGTGAATAAATTGATGCTAATCTTATTTTTGTTTTTAGCGATTTTTATTTCGTTTGGAATGATATAAAGTTAACTTTGCAATTCACAAAATTTCTTTTGAAAACGAGAGCCCTAGCCCTGATGGAAGCGGCATCCTTTTTTTGTCCGCCGCGGCGGACAAAAAAAGATACAGCGGACAGCAGGAAACAGCTCCTTATTAATAGCATGATTATTATGAAAAATACTTTTATGATTTTGGTTTTGTCGCTTTTGTTTGTAAGCTGTAAACAGGAGATAAAACCGGCAGATATAGCAAAATTAAACGGTTATTGGGAAATTGAAAAAGTGGTTTTTGATAAAGGAGAAGAGAAGGCTTATGGAATGAATGAGAATTTTGATTTTTTTCAGATAAAAGGCAATAAGGGAACCCGAACAAAAGTTATGGCGCAGCTTGACGGAACTTTTTTGACAACAGATACATTCGAAGATGTTTCGGTGAGATTTACTGATAAAGGAACTTTTCTGGATTATAAAACGGATTATGCAAAATGGAGTGAAGAATTGATTTCGATTTCTGACGAAACTTTTGTGGTGAAAAACGATCAAAATAAAGAATATCATTATAAAAAAACGGGACCGATAAATATTTTGAACGATGGCAAAGAGACTAAATAACGAAAGTACGATTGGGGCTGTTTTGCAACAGATTATTCAGGTGAATAAGCTACAGCCGGGAATGGATCAGATTGATGTAAAAGAAGCCTGGAGACAATTGATGGGGAATGGTGTGAATACGTATACAAAAAATGTGGTATTGAAAGGAAGTACGCTATATGTTGAACTTGGATCAGCAGTTTTAAGAGAAGAATTGAGTCACGGAAAATCAAAAATCATTAAAATGATTAATGAAGAGTTGGGGCGTGAGGTGGTGAAGGATGTTGTTTTGAGATAGTTTTTAGTCACAGTCACAGTTTTCAGTCTGGTTCTAATTAATAGCATAAAAAAATCCTGTTTGGAAAACAAACAGGATTTTTTTATGTTGTACAATCACTGCACTGAATACTGAATACTGAATACTGAGACTGAGACTGAATACTAATTCTTAGAACTGCTCTCTACCAGCAAAGTGAAATGCTCCTTCGATTGCAGCATTTTCGTCGCTATCAGAACCGTGAACTGCATTTTCTCCAATAGAAGTTGCGTATGCTTTACGAATAGTTCCCTCAGCAGCCTCAGCTGGATTCGTAGCTCCAATTAAAGTTCTGAAATCTTCTACAGCGTTGTCTTTTTCTAAAATAGCAGCAACAATTGGTCCGCGTGACATGAATTCAACTAATTCTCCGTAGAAAGGTCTTTCTGCGTGAACTGCGTAAAATGCTTTTGCATCAGCTACAGTTAATTGAGTTAATTTTAATGAAACGATTTTGAAACCTCCGTTTGTAATCATTGCTAAGATATTCCCGATGTGTCCGTTTGCTACAGCATCTGGTTTAATCATTGTAAAAGTTCTATTTGTTGCCATTTTTGTGTTTTTAAATTTTGTGCAAAAATAGACTTTTTTATGAATTGATTTTAATAAATTCATAATTAAAACAGGATAGAATGATGTTTTAATTAGGAAATGATGAAATGTAAAGGTAAAATGTAAAAAAGACGCACTGCTGTGCGTCTCTACATATAATGTTTGCGAAAATTTAGACTTTAAATATTAATTTGTTTCTGTAGAATATCCACAGAATAAAAGTCCAGATACATACATAAACCAAAGCTCCGGCTAATGAAGCCATCATTGGATTATTGAAAAACGGCGCAATCCAAAAGCTATATAAAAAATTTAAAAGATTGATTTTTTCTTCCGGATGATGCGGGTTTTGGAATTCGATCATCACTAATGCCTGCGGAATAATTTGTGATGTAAAAAACACGATCATTGGGTTTACACCCCAAATTAAAAATGGTTTGAACCCTTTTTTGTAATCGGCAATATCAATTACATAATATAAAATGGATAGCAATGTAGTTGCTAATCCTGTAGTATAGAGAACATAACTGCTTGTCCAGATTGATTTGTTTATTGGGAAAACAATATTCCAAAGCAAACCGCCAATAATTAAGGCAACTCCGGCAATAGCCATTTTTGTGGCTTTTTGAGTTTTGGATATTTCACGAAGTAATAGCTGACCAACTAATAAGCCTATAATTCCGTTTACAATGGATGGAAGTGTACTTAAAATTCCTTCAGGATCCCAGGTTACAGTTCCGCGGTACATATGGCCTTTTAGGAAAACGCTGTCTATCCAGGCTGCTAAATTGGTTCCTTTATCCAGATTTGCTGCTCCAATTCCGGGCACTGGAACTAAAGTCATTAATGCCCAATATCCTAATAATAAAAGAGCTCCGGTTATGATCTGGGTTTTTTGAGAAGTTTTTAAATACAAAAGGGAAACTACAAAATAGACAATTGCAATTCGTTGTAAAACTCCGGGAAGTCGCACGTCGTGATAAGCTTCTATTCCGCTATAGGCTAAAAACAGATAAATAATAAGAATCGCAAACGCCAGAATGTTTTTGACTTGAGAACTAAAACTTCCCATTAAAGCATAGCCAACAGCAATTGTAATCGCCAGTCGGCCAATAAGAAGTGGAATTCCTTCTAGTCCGAATAATTGAATTTTTCCAAAAAAGTTAAAGAAAATCCCTAAACAAAGCATTCGCAAAGAACGAATGAGAATTTTATTGAAAGTAGTGCCGTCATAAAATTTCTCCGGCATTGCAAGCGGAACTGCAACTCCCATGATAAAAATAAAAAAAGGAAATACTAAATCAGTTAGCGTGCAGCCGTGCCATTCGGCGTGTAATAAAGGCGGAAAAACATTGCCCCAGTCTCCGGGGTTGTTTACAATTGTCATTAATAAAATAGTGAGTCCACGAAAGACATCTAGCGAAATTAAGCGTTCTTTTACCATTTGTTTTGGGTAAATTGGTTAGTTAATAATTTTAAAAATCGCTATTTGGTTTGAAATAATAATTTTGAGAAGATAGGTGGTTATTTGGTTCTCAGAATTATTACCTACTATTTTTTAGCCACTAATTACACGAATTTTCACGAATTCTTTTTTTTTGCTTTTACACTTAGGATTAGTGTAAATTGGTGTAATTAGTAGCAAACTTTTTTAAATGGTTATAATATTAAAATTCATTTCTAAAGGTTTTAATTTCTGCAGTAAAAGCGGTACTAATTGTTCGCCTTTTTCCAGATAAAACTCAGAAAAATTACTTTGGCGTTCCTGTAAACTATTGTTAGGGAACAATTCGCATTGTAAATCAGTGACACGTTGTAGCTGATCGCTTAGTTTTCTTTTTTGTGCTTTTAATAATCGTTTTTCTAAATTTTCAAGACCTTTTATCTGTTTCACTTCCTGTGCTTTTACAGCTCCTGAAAAAGATTTATCCGTTTGATTTGCCAATTCATAAAGATATTGAAATTGGGTTTTCAATATTTCTTTTTGAGGTGTTAAATCAATTGGAAAAGCAGAAATTTTATGCGTAATCGCATTTACTAAATTTTCTTGCTTGGTAAAAAGCGCCGCCCAGTTTAACTGTAACTGATCTGCTTTCTTAACTTGTTTTTCTGTTGCTAAAAGAACAGAATTACGAACTAAAAGCATCGGAAAAGTAATATTTACAGCTTCAAAAAACGATTTCAATTCCAGCCAGTAAGCAATTTCCCCGCCTCCGCCAATGTAGCATAAATTTGGCAGAATAATTTCCTGATATAACGGACGCATGATTACATTCGGGCTGAATTTTTCAGGATTGCTTTCTAATAAATTCAGGATTTCTTCTTTCAAAAATGAAATTTTAGTATTGTTTACGTAGTATTTATCATTTTCAAATATAATTCGCTCACGCAGCGTATCTTCAATATAAAATAAATTGATTTCACGCGGATTTACCTGAACGGTATAGTCCTGAAATTGAGAAATAGTTTCCTGAACCGCTTTAAACGAAGTTTGATTTTCGAGTTCTTCTTTTACAAAAGGAATAAATGCACGTTTTAAATCGGCATCATCAGCATCTAAAATGACTAAACCATATTGCGAGAATAAACTATCTGCCAGAAAACGTGTGGCGTCAGCAAGTTTTTCATGTTTTAAATACGCTTCTTCAAAAAGTTTTTTTAGAACATTGGCATTTGTACTAGAACCCAATTCTGCAGCATAAATGTCTAAGAATTCGGCTAAACCTTCGGTTGAAAGTCTGCCAACCGGACCTGTACTTTCTTTATTCCATCTGAATTTTTTTCCTTTAAAATTAAAATAATTAATCTCTTCAAAATCATGATCTTCTGTAGCCATCCAATAAATGGGAACAAAATTATACGTGGGATATTTTAATTTTAATTCTTTGGTAAGATTAATCGTTGAAATAATTTTATATAAAAAATATAACGGACCGCTAAACAAGTTTAATTGATGTCCGGTTGTAATCGTAAAGGTGTTTGAAAGTCCTAAAATTTCAATGTTTTGTTTTGTAGAATCAGAGATTTCGATGTTTTGATATTGCTTTTTTAAGGTATCAACAAGCGGAATCCGGTTGTTGTTATCAAAGTTCGATTGTTTCTCAGAGATTTGTTTTTCAAAGTTTTCCAGCGTTGGAAAATGATTGTATAGGGAGTGTAATTCGGGTTTTTGATCTAAGTAATCTTGTATCAATTTAGAGAAATATCCTGAGGTTTGGTAGCTGATACAGTCGGTGGGCATAATTTTAGATTTATTTTTGACAGCTGTAAATTTAATGAAAATATATACTTAAAAGTGTTTTTAACGAATGCTTAAGATTTGATTTTTAATTTTAATTTTAAAGTGTTTATATTCAGTGTTTTGATTTGTGATTTTGTTATTGTAAAATCATAAATATTTTGGAGAATATTAAAATCTAGGATTTGACGTTTTTGTTAAAATTTTGATACTAATACAAAACTCTTGTTTGTAAATGTATGTTTTTAATAATGAAACTATATTTTTGCAGACAAATATTTGTTATGTAAAATGAGTTGATTCATTTTTGCAGCATTATTTTTCAAAAAAAAACTATATCAAACTGAAATGAAAAATAACTCTAGTAAGGAGAATTCTTTAAAACATGTTCTCTTTGGTTCCTTAATTGGAACTACAATCGAATTTTTTGATTTTTATATTTATGCCAATGCTGCCGTATTGGTTTTTCCACAATTATTTTTTCCGGGTGCAAGTAGTACCACTTCTACATTAGAATCATTGGCTACTTTTTCTATAGCTTTTTTAGCCAGACCATTAGGTTCTGCTGTTTTCGGTCATTACGGAGATAAAATAGGTCGTAAAGTTACTCTGGTTGTAGCATTATTGACCATGGGATTATCGACGATAGCAATTGGTTTTTTACCGGGTTATGCCAGTATTGGAGTTGCTGCTCCAATTTTATTAATGTTATGCCGCTTTGGACAAGGTGTTGGTTTAGGAGGCGAATGGGGAGGCGCCGTTTTGTTAGCAATCGAAAACGCACCGCCAAACAAACGTGCCTGGTACGGAATGTTTCCGCAATTAGGCGCACCGATAGGATTACTGCTTTCGGGAGGGACTTTTTTAATCTTAACAGATACGATGACAGCTGAAAATTTTATGGATTATGGTTGGAGGATTCCTTTTATTGCCAGTTCACTTTTGGTAATTGTTGGTTTTTATATTCGATTAAAAATATCTGAAACTCCGGCGTTTGAAAATTCTAAGCTGGAGCAAAAAGAAGTTAAAATTCCATTTTTTACCTTATTGAAATCCTATAAAAACCAATTGATTTTTGGAACACTTTCGGCCATTACAACCTTTTTGGTTTTTTATTTAATGACCGTTTTCACATTAAGCTGGGCTACTTCTGATTTAGGTTTTACCAAAAGAGAAGGCCTTTTGACTCAATTATTATCAGTACTGTTTTTTGCTTTTTTTATTCCTGTTTCCGCTTTGGTTGCAGATAAAATTGGCCGTCGAAAAATATTAATTATCACTACGGCAGCGATTGCTGTTTTCGGATTCTTCTTTTCGTACTTTCTTAATTCTGGAAGTCCTGCTTTAGTAACAACTTTTGTTTGTATCGGAATGTCTTTAATGGGATTTACGTACGGACCTTTAGGTACTTTTTTATCAGAGTTATTTCCTACGACAGTTCGTTACACAGGGGCTTCTTTGACTTTTAATCTGGCAGGAATTTTAGGTGCCGCATTTGCTCCATTGATAGCTATTTGGCTGGCAAGCACTTACGGCTTGAATTACGTAGGTTTTTATCTTACTGCTGCTGCTTTGATTTCTTTAATTTCGTTTTTTGTGATTTCTAAGAAAGTGCATCAGTTTTAAATATTCTAACCGCAAAGTTCACTAAGTTTTACTCAAAGACAAGAGTATTAACTTTAAGAACCTTGCGGTTATTTTTTTATCTTTTTAAGCTGAAATGACCTCTGTATTCTGTTCCATTTAATCGCGTTACGGTAAACCAATAATCAGAAGCCGGTTCATTTTGTCCAATATAGGTTCCGTCCCAGGAAGTATCTGTCGTTAATTCCTTGATGAATTTTCCATAGCGATCAAAGATTCGAATTCCTGTATTGGGAGCCAGATAGTCAAAATCAATTGTCCAGGTATCATTATATCCATCATTATTTGGAGTAAAGAATTTTGGATAGGGAAGTTCATCTACAAAATTAATACAATTGCCTTCTGTAGGTTGAAGAACATTGATTTTAACCGCAATTCTGCCACTTTCGCACTTGCTTATAGTTTGTGAAGCGTAATAAGTAACTCCGTTTTGTAAAATAGTTGATTCTGAAACAGGAATTGTAGAAGAAACATTTTCAAACCATTGAATATCTTGTCTTGTAATCTTAATGTCTTTAATCGAAGCATTTTCTTGCATACAAAACGTTTGTGGAGAATCAGCATTCGGATTTTGAGTATCTTGTATTTTTACCGTTACTGCAAATCTTTCGCTTTCGCAATTATTCAAAGTTTGTGTAGCGTAATAGGTTTGGTTTTGAAGTAAAACCGTATTAGATAAAATATTTCCACCACTCGAAGTATCATACCATTTAATTGCTGTTCCGGTTAAATTGACATCATTTAAAGTGGCATTTTCATCTATACAAAAAAGCTGATTTTTATTTCCAATTGGTAAATCTGTATCATAAACCCGAACTAAAATGGAAGTTCTGTCGCTTTCACATCCAACAGTTTGTGAAGCGTAATACGTTTTATTATCTTCTAATAAAGTTGTATTTGGCAAAGCAGCTGCAGAAAAATTGGTGTTGTACCATTTTATATTTTGTCCCGTTGTAATCGCAATATTATTTAAAGTTGCTTTTTGGCTTTTGCAAAATGGCTGATTTGCATTTGCTGTAGGAGCAGAAGGTGTATTTACAATAGCAACCGTAACTCCAAATCGCGGACCTTCACAACCACTTATAGTTTGTGATGCATAATATGTTTTTGCGTTTACAAGACTTGTTGTAGTTGGCAGAAGATTTCCGTTTGAAGCGGCATCATACCATTTTATTAAATCTCCGGTAATTTGAAGATTTGAAATTGTTGGATTTTGTCCTGTGCAAAATGGTTGGTTTGCATTTCCTGTTGGTGCAGATGTAACCTGAATATTGATTTTAACCGGAACTCTTTCACTTTCACATCCGTTTATGGTTTGAGAAGCATAATATGTTGCTTTGTCCTGAAGTACAGTTGTAATTGGCACAAGTGTTCCTGCTGTTTGGTTACTGTACCATTCTATATTTTGACCAGTAATCTGAATGTCATCTAATTTTGCATTTTGATTAACACAGAAAGTTTGTGGTGTATTTACAGCTGGAAGAGGTTGACTTGTAATAGTAACCGTTTGATTTTGATGAGAAGTGTTTCCATTTCCGTCATTATAATCCCAGACAATAGTGTAAATTCCGGGTAAACTGTATGATAAAGGATTGATTGTTGTACCAGTAATTGGTCCCGCACAAACATCTGTAGCAGTTGGGAATGTAGTTATTGTGGTATGGCAATCTCCGGTTATTATTGGAAGAGTTGCTAAATCGGGAATTGGAGATTGAAGATCGCCAATAACTACAGTGATTTTTTTAGTATCGTCGCAACCACCTGTTCCAGTAATTAAGCAGCTATATTCACCACTATTAATACTAGCAGCATTTGTAATTGTTGGATTTTGATCAGTTGATGTAAAACCGTTTGGACCTGTCCAGATATAATTAGTTCCTCCAGAGGCTTTTAGTTCTAAAGTTTTTCCGATGCAGACTGGGGAGTTGCTTGAAAGTTGAGGATTTGACAAGCAGTCTTGGAATTTCGCAACATATACATTGTAAAGTCCACCGAGTGAATTCAATGTATAATGCTCTTGATGTGCTCCTGGAGTAGAGATTCCTTTTGAACTTTGTGTATTTCCAACTAAATAGATATTGTCTAATTCGTCTAAGGAAATTTTATTGTTTACATCTGCAGCTCCATTAGTTCCTTCAGTGAAATTTCCTCCGTAATAAGTTCCCCATTCTCTTTTTCCGTTCTCGTCAAGCTTTATCATGTAAGCGTCTCCATATTGAGGGACAGTAGAATAGGCATCTGGTGTTGCAATTCCGTTAGTTAGATCGGTAACTCCTTCAATTATCACTTTGTTTTTTGAGTTAACCACTATATCTTGAATAATTTCACCAAAATATGTACCCCAGACTTGTTCTTGGGTATTAAGATCTAACTTAATTACATAACTATTGTAATTATATCCTAACCAAAACGATGATGTTTGAAAAGTAGAATTAAAAGTATTAGCACTCTTTAGGTTAGTTTTTGAATCTGTTGTACCAATTAAATATAAAAAGTTTTGCTTTATTACTGATTTAGTTAATGTTGAAAACCTTGCTCCATTACAATAACTTCCCCAAACTCTCATTCCATCTAAAGTGAATTTTGCAATCATTGCGGAACTATAACCAATAAAAACGGGTTCATAAGAATTTGGTGTTGCTATGTCGCTGGTACTTGTAGTGTTTCCAGTTACATATAAAAAACCATCATCGGAAATATTACATGTCTTAATATCGTCATTTCCAGTTCCTCCAAAATAGGTTCCCCAAATTCGAACTCCTTGAGGATTAAATTTGACAATGTAGCCATCACTATCAAGATAACCCGCAGCATGAGTGGGTTGATAACTGCCATTAGTTGAAATTTTAGTAGAGCTTTGTGTTTTACCTACAAGATAAATATTTTGTAAACTATCAAAACATAAATCATTTCCATAGTCAAATCGACCATCTCCATAATACGTACCCCATTCTCTTACTCCAGAAGAATTTAATTTTACTAAATATGCCGTCGAATAATCATAAATAGTTTTTGAAGGTTGATGGGAATCCGGAGTTGTTACATTTGATGCTTCAATGTTTTCTGTTCCTGTAAAGTATAAATTATAATTGGAATCTACTTTAATTGTAGATGGAATAACGGAATAATATGAACCCCAGATTCGAACTCCATCTGGATTAAATTTTGTTACATAACCATTCCCATTGTAATATGTATAAGAAGTTGATTCTGGGATTGTTCCCATTGTAGCAATATTTATTGTACTTCTTGTATAACCTGAAAAATAAACATTGTTATTTTTATCGTTGCAAATGTCAGACGAGTAATCTCCACCATTTCCACCATAATAAGTTCCCCAAAGTCTAATAGGAACAGGATCGATAATTACAGTTTTATCAGAAGCTGCATCATTACCACTAAACCCATAAACATCCTTTTTAATTTTTCTATATCCAACAGCAATTTCCTTTTTACTTGCTCCATCTTCAATCCAGCTCGCAGGCAATGTTTCTTCCATTTTTCCAAAACGAACATTCATCTGGATTTTATTGGCAACTAAATCAGTTTCTGCGCCGCTAAATTTTAACTGAATATCAGAGATTTTTCCTTTTGGGTGAATGACAAAATTGTATTCAACAACTTTCTGAGGATCATTTGGAATCGAGAAAACAACATCAATATTTGGGTAAATATTTTTGTAAGTGATTTGTTTATATTGATGAACGCCTGTAATTCCCTCAGGCTTATTTGGAACATTATAATAATTGTCAAAATCTTTGGATTCCTGATCTGTAATTAATTCAACTTTCGAATTTGAGTTTACAAAATCAATGTCAATTCTATGAAATAGATACTCCAGATTATATTCCGGTTTTTCTTCATTGTCTTTTTCCGGAATTTTATAAGGAAGCGTTTTTGCTGTTTTTGAACGATCAATTGGAATTTTCTTCACTTCATAAATATCATACGAAAATCCATTTTTTTTCAGTTGAACATTTAATCCGTTAGAATTTAAAAGATATTTTACAGAAGCATTAGATTTACCTTTTTGATCAATAATTTGACCTTTATTTTCTTTAAAACCAATAGACTGGCTTTTATTTTGTGCCAAAAGAGAAAAAGTAATTATCAGAAAAAATAAAAGTAATTTATGTTTCATCTTTATAATTTGAATTGGCGCAAATGTAATTAAATATCTACAAAAGAATATCAAAAAATCAAAACGGCCCACAATAAAATCTTTTCCTGAAAAGTCTCCAAATATCCCGTATTTTTGCAAAAAAAATAATCCTTTTGAAAACGAAGCTTTTTGTAATAACACCGCCTTTTACACAACTGAATACTCCGTATCCGGCAACTGCGTATATAAAAGGTTTTCTGAATACTAAGAATATCGAATCGGTTCAGGCTGATTTGGGTATTGATGTAATTTTAGAATTGTTTTCAAAAAAAGGATTGATTGATTTATTTGAATTTTCAGGTTTCAGGTTTGAAATGCCTAATCAGGATGTTTCGGATAATTCAAAACGTATTTTTGCTTTGCAGGATGAATATATTAAAACGATTGATGCCGTAATTCAGTTTTTGCAGGGAAAAAATCCAACATTGGCCTTGCAGATTTGTCAGGAAGATTTTCTGCCCGAAGCTTCTCGTTTTGCACAATTGGAAGAACTCGATTGGGCTTTTGGAACAATGGGAACGCAAGATAAAGCAAAGCATTTAGCAACATTATACCTTGAAGATATATCTGATTTTATTGTCGAATGTGTCGATGAAAATTTTGGCTTTAGCCGATATGCCGAACGTTTAGGCCGAAGCGCGAATTCTTTTGATGAATTGTACGACGCTTTACAACAAAGCCCAACTTATATAGATGTCATTTTAATTTCTATTTTAAAAGATAAAATTGAAAAAGTAAATCCAACCTTCTTTTTAATTTCGGTTCCCTTTCCGGGGAATTTATACAGCGCTTTTCGTTGTGCGCAATGGGTAAAACAAAATCATCCCGAAATTAAAATTTCGATGGGAGGCGGTTTTCCAAATACCGAATTACGTTCGCTTTCAGATGCTCGTGTTTTCGAATTTTTTGATTTTATTACTTTAGATGATGGTGAAGTTCCGATAGAAGAATTAATTTTCAATCTCGAAAACCCAAATGCTGTCACTTCGAGCGAAGTCGAGAAGCGGTATAAAAGAACTTTTCTTTTAGAAGATGGAAAAGTCGTTTACAAAAACAATTCCTTAAAACACGATTATAAACAAGCTTACGTAGGAACTCCGGATTATTCTGATTTGCCTTTGGATAAATACATTTCGGTTATCGAAATCGTAAATCCCATGCACAGAATGTGGAGCGACGGACGCTGGAATAAACTCACAATGGCGCACGGCTGTTATTGGGGAAAATGTACTTTTTGTGATATTTCGCTGGATTATATAAAAGTTTACGAACCTGTTGCGGCAAATTTGTTGTGCGACAGGATGGAAGATATGATGCAGCAAACCGGGCAAAATGGTTTTCATTTTGTAGACGAAGCAGCTCCGCCAGCCTTAATGCGTGCGTTGGCTTTAGAAATTTTACGCCGAAAATTAGCCGTAACGTGGTGGACAAACATTCGGTTTGAAAAAAGCTTTTCCAAAGATTTATGTTTATTGCTAAAAGCTTCTGGTTGTATTGCCGTTTCCGGCGGTTTAGAAGTCGCTTCAGATCGATTATTGAAATTGATTGACAAAGGCGTAACGGTCGAACAAGTTGCCAAAGTTACCCGCAATTTTACCGAAGCCGGAATCATGGTTCATGCCTATTTGATGTACGGATATCCAACCCAAACGATTCAGGAAACGGTTGACAGTCTCGAAATGGTACGTCAGTTATTTGAGGCCGGGATTTTACAATCCGGTTTTTGGCATCAGTTTGCGATGACGGCACATAGCCCGGTTGGATTGTACCCGGAGAAATTTGGCGTTACCAAAAAAACAGAAGCTATAGGAACTTTTGCTAATAATGATATTGATTACACGGATTCTACAGGAATTAATCACGATAAATTTAGTTTCGGATTAAAGAAATCGCTTTTTAATTTCATGCACGGAATTTGCTTTGATTATCAATTGCAGGATTGGTTCGATTTTAAAATTCCGAAAACAAAAATAGATCCCGATTTTATTTTTAATGCGCTTGAAGAAGGAAATGATTTTAACACAAAACCAAATGCAAAAGTAGTTTGGTTAGGAGGAAAGCCTTCTGTAGAATATTTTACAAAATCAAAAAAAGGACAAACCTGGGAAATGATGACTTTTACTTTTCATGATAAAAAGGAAAGTTTCAACATTCAAACCAATAAAAATGAAGGGGAATGGCTAGTTGAAATGCTGAAAAAAATTACCATTTCAAATGCTAAAAATTATACTTTTCAGGAAGTAAAGACTGACTTCGAAACGGATTTGGATGATTTTGAATTATTTTGGTATTCGAAACCTGTTAATACTTTGCGTGAGTTTGGGTTGCTTGTATTGTAGATTCTTTATAATAAAGCGAATTTTTTGTCATTTCGACCTAAGGAGAAATCACATCCAGAGAGCAACGCACGTTAATCCGTTATGTGATTTACTTCGTCCATTCGCTATCGCTCGCGTCTCGTTCCTCGAAATGACAAAACTATACGAAAATATTGTTATGAAAATGAATGTTGAAGTAAACTCAATAAGAAACATTCTCCCCATCCTCAGGAATCGAAACTTTAGACAAAAGATTATTTTCTTCTAAAGCCGCTCTTAATTCAGATCTTTTTGTAGGACAATGATTTAAAGCTTCCAGATGATTGGCAAAAACCTGATTGGGAGCCAAGGCAACAAATTTCAAAATATCATTCATTCGCATTAATAAAGGCTGACCAATATCAAGTCGGGCGGTTCCACAGGCGACGACGGCAATTTCGGGTTTAAATTCAACCAAAACCTTTTGTACATGTTCAGTAAAAATGGTGTCAGAACTAATATAAATTGATTTTTCATTTGGCAATTCGATATGAAAACCCATTACATTTCCCATTAATTTGGCGATAAAACCATAACCATGAATCGCCGGAATTCCAATAATTTTTCCCTCTAAAAACAATTGCGGTTCCCAATAATCTAAAGGCTGAATAACGTTTAAACCTCTTTTGGTTAACTCTTTTTCGTCCTTTTTGCTGCATATTACCGGAATACTTTTTCGTCTTAAAAAAACTTCTCCCGCTTTATCAATATGATCCGGATGTAAATGTGTGATTAAACAATAAGTCACTTTACTTAAAATTTCCCGACTGTTTTTAGGCAGGGAAACCAAGGGATTTCTTTTGGGTTTGTATCTAAATATTGTAAAAGGCGGAATCGTTTTTCTCTTGCCTAACATCGGGTCAACCAAAAGCACATGTTGGTCCGTTTCTATAACTAAAGTGGCATTTCGTAAATGATGTAGTTTCATATCGGAGCAAATTAGATATTAAAAATACAAAATTTTAAAATAAATAGTAGCAATAAATTACATCTTAAAACGAAAACCAACGCCGTGTATATTTTCTATCGAAATCCCTTTTTCATTAATTAAAAATTTACGCAAACGCGAAATAAAAACATCCAGACTTCTTCCGGTAAAATAATCATCATTTCCCCAAAGTGTAGAAAGGATTTTTTCTCTTTTTAAAACTGTGTTTTTATTATCAAAAAACAACTTTAGTAATTCGGCTTCGCGTTGTGTAAGTCCAATTTTTTCATTTTCATTAAAAAGAAAAAAATTAGTATAATCAAATTGATATTTCCCAATTGTATATAACGGACTGTCAATATTACTGTTTTTCTGAGAACGTTTCAGGAAAATCTCAATTTTCAACAATAATTCTTCAATACTAAAGGGTTTTACCAAATAATCATCGGCGCCTAAACGCAATCCTTTAATACGGTCTTCTTTTAAAGTTTTAGCCGAAAGAAAAATAATCGGAATATCAGTATTGTTTTTTCTGATTTCAGTAGCGAGTTCAAACCCGTCAATTTTAGGCAGCATAATATCCAGAATGCAAATGTCGAAATCTTCATTTCTAAAGGCTTCCAAACCAGCTTTTCCATCAGAACAATGTACTACTTCATAATTGTTTTGCTGCAAATTATCTTTAGTCAGAAACGCTAATGTTTCATCATCTTCGGTATAAAGAATTCTAAAATTTTTCATTTTTTATAAGGAATTGATATGGTGACAGTAACACCTTTTATTTCATTATTTTCGGCTTTTATTTTCCAGTTTTGCAAATTGCAAATTTCTTTTACGTAATACAGACCAAGGCCAAAACCATTGACTTCGTTACTTTTTTCATTTTGAATGCGATAAAATTTATCAAAGATTAAAGATAGATTTTTAATCGAAATTCCAATTCCATTATCTACAAAAGCCAACTTTAAAATTTGGTTTTCTTCATAAATCTTAATCGTTATTTCCGGTTTTTCACTGCAATATTTCACCGCATTATCCAACAAATTGTACACTAAATTCGTAAAATGAAACACATCAGTTTCAATGACATAATCATTTGATTTACCGTCAATTTTAATGTTGGCTTCTGGATATTTCAGGATGATATTTTCGATTGTTTCTTCAAGAATCGGAACGATCAAAACAGATTCTTTTTTCAATTCTAATGTTTTGTAATCAGACTTGGCAGTGTTTAGAATTTTCTCAATATGATGATTCAGTTTATGACTTTGCTTGATGATAATATCCGTATAAGTATGCAGTTTTTTATCTTCCTTAATCGGATTTTGTTCAATTAAATATTTTGAAGCAATTAAAATAGAAGACAAAGGCGTTTTAAATTCATGCGTCATATTATTAATGAAATCACGCTGTAGATCAGAATATTTTTTTTGTTGTAAAAGTGTAAAAATCGAGTACACATAAATCAATAAAATAAGAATCAATACAATAGAAAGCACAAACCAAAAACGCATCGAACTAAATAAATAAGAGGTTTCATTTGGAAAACGAACCGCAAAATAATAGACTAGATTTTTGTGTTTTGGAAAATAAACAGATTGTTTTGCTTTTTCGCTATTCGATAATGAAATGTAATTCCCGTACACCATTTCATTACTTTGACAATTGTACATGGCGTATTCAAAATCAGTCGTAATATTCATTTTTTTGAATTCTGTTTTGAGATAAAATTCAAGAATATCAGGTTCAAAGTCATTTTCGACATTTACGATATAATAGTCATTCGCTACTTTTTGCACGGGATTTTGCGCCGGCAGCTCGTGATTGGTGCCCTCATAGAGTTTTTTTGCTACTTCAAGTAAAGCAATATGCGTTTTCTGACTCAGTTTTTTTTGCTCTAAAGTAAAAGCTTCTTTCGTCCACAGCAATTGCGCTACCAAAATACTGATGATGGCAATAAGTCCTAAAAGAATGATACTGTTGAGTTTATTTATTTTCAAGAATAAGCATTTTTGATAGTGTAATATAGTCAAAATTTGAATGAAAAATAACTGTTAACATTCGTTAACAAACATTTGAAACCGCTTAACAGCGAATTGTTTTTATCTAAAGTACTTTTGTTAAAGGAAATGTAACCATAAACCACTTTAAATAAATATATTATGAAAATTATTAAAATTTCAATGTTAGCTTTAGCTTTAGGATTAATGTCTTTTTCAGCAATAGCGCCAGTTCAGTCATTAGTTTCTACAAATGAAAATAGTGCAATTACTGCTTCAACAATAGTTTGGAAAGCAGAAACAGTTGATGTAGGTGAAATTCCTCAGGGAACACCAAAAGCAATTGTTTACGAATTTAAAAACACAGGAAAAACAACAGTTGTAATTACTGATGTAAAAGGATCTTGTGGTTGTACAGCAACAGATTATACAAAAGAACCAATTTTGCCTGGTAAATCAGCAAAAGTAACAGCAACTTATAATGCAGCAAACAAAGGTGCATTTACAAAAACAGTGACTGTGACAACAAGTGCAGAATCAACACCAAAAATCCTGACATTAAAAGGAACGGTGATCTAAAATAAAAGGTTGATTATAAAGGGGAAAACTCCGGATATGTAATGTATCCGGAGTTTTTTTTATGTTTCTTATTGAAAAAAATGGTTCGTTCTAATATTGTAAAGTCAATATTAATTTTGGTCCAAATAACTTTGATTTCATTAAAACTTTTCTATTTTTATTGAAAAAATCATTATGAAAATTTTGTATCCGCTTGTTGCTGTTGTACTTCTTTTTAGCGCTGTTTCTTGTAAGAAATCAGTCAAAAAAGAAGAAGAATTAAAAAAGACTTCAGAAAAAGTGGTTCCTGAACTTAAAATTAAAATCGATAGTGCTGTTGTGGCAGCTTTTTATCAAACCTATCCTAAACTGATTAAATTTCAGAATGAAGTTCAGGCTTTATACAAAAAAAATAAATCGATTCAATTGTGGCTGGACAATAAAGGCGTTGTAGAATACGGAAATACTTTGTTTAACAAATACAAGGGATTAGAGATGGAAGGCCTGAAAGCTAATTTTCCTTACAACGAAAAAATCAATCCCATTTTTGAACATACGGCTGAAAATAAATTATCGAAATCAGATACGGATTTGATGATTTCCAATTTGTATTTCTACTATGTTCAGAAAGTTTCTGGTGTAGACGAAAAAACAACCCGATCATTAGAATGGCTTTTACCGAGAAAAAAAGTCAATTATCAGGTTTTTTCAGATTCGATTTATAAAAAAGCGACCATTAGCGATGATAAAAAAAGCAAAATGTTCAGCCAGTATTACAAGCTTCGTGATGCGCTTCATGAATACAGGGAAATTGAGAAAAAAGGTGGCTGGAAAACGATTGAAACTGATGAAGATTTTAAAAGTTTTAAGCTTGGAGATTCTGTTGTTGCAATTGGTCAAATTAGAGAAAGACTTTATATTACGAAAGCTTTAAAAGAAAATAACAAAAGTAATATATGCGATTCTACTTTGATTAAGGCGATTAGAAAATTTGAATTACATCACGGTTTAACACCAAAAAACACCATTTTACCAGAACATATTGCTGAATTGAATATTCCGGTTTCAGACAGAATCAAAACCATTATTGCAAATATGGAACGCTGCCGTTGGATTGATCCCGAACTCGAAAAAGGCAAAGAATATATTGAAGTTAATATTCCGGAGTTTAGATTGTATTTGATTCGCAATCACGAAATTGCTTTTGTATCGCCGGTGGTAGTTGGAAAAGCGATGACCAAAACCGTGATTTTTAGCGGAATGATGAATAATATTGTTTTTAGTCCGTATTGGAATGTTCCACCAAGTATTATCAAAAGTGAAATTAAGCCCGGAATGGCGAAAAACAGTAATTATCTTGCTCAGAAAAATCTTGAATGGAATAATGGCGCTGTTCGTCAGTTACCCGGGAAAAATAATTCGCTTGGTTTGGTGAAGTTTTTATTTCCAAATTCCAACAATATTTATTTGCATGATACGCCGGCAAAAAGTTTATTCGAAAGAGAAAACAGAGCTTTTAGTCACGGCTGTGTTCGTGTGGGAAAACCTAGAGAATTAGCGATTGAACTTTTAAAACAAGACCCAAGTATGACACCTGCAAGAATTGATAAAGCAATGCACGCAGGTAAAGAAAGCTGGTATACGCTTAAAAAGAAAATTCCGGTTTACATTGGCTATTTTACTGCCTGGGTAGATCGCGACGGGAATTTGAATTTTTATAAAGATGTTTATAAAAGAGATGAAAGTTTGATCAAACTACTTACGGAAGAATAAATTTTAAAAAGATTGGTTTTCCTACAAGGTTTTGAAAACCTTGCAGGATCTCAGTTTGAAAATAATTAATAGAAAAAACTATTTAGACAATACATCAATACATTTATAAAAACGTTTTGTATAATGTTCTGTATCAAGAGAAGTGATCGTGACGCTGCTTACTTTTCCGGAAGAGGCATGTATGAACTTTGACTTCATTCCGTTGGCTTCGCAGATAATTCCCAAATGCCCGATGATGGTTTTGTCCTGATAACCATAAAAAACCAAAATATCGCCTACTTTAAAATCCTCTGGCTCTAATGCCGTTCCTAAGTTTTTGTAACTGCCGGAACTTCTGGGTAAATCTTTACCGAAATTTTTAAAAACATAACTCACAAAACCCGAACAATCAAAACCTTTTTCAGGATCATTTCCCGCATATACATAAGGAACTCCTAAATATTGTTTGGCATACTCTACAAGTAAATCCCTGTCAACATTTGAGCCTATTTTTTGAATGGGAACATTTACCGTTTTATTGTCTTTTGAAGTAAAAGAACACGATAAAAAGAATATTGCGAATAATATGTAAATGGCTGATTTCATTTTGAGAGAATAACTGATGTTTAATTCATAAAGATAGAGTCTTGCTTTTGAATATCAAAGCAATAGTTTTTAATATATGTAGATTAATACTATTAAAACGAAAAAAAGGAATTAATATTTTGGTTATTTTTTATTGCTTTTTGATGTTTTAGTATCTTTTTGACTGTATTATTTCAGGTATATTTGTGAATCACATTTATATTTTCATAAATAAATTATGTTTCTACAAAAAATAACATTTATAATTTTGTTTTTGCTGATTTCGGTTGTTTCGAATTCACAAACCAAAAGCAATAATTTTCTATATGCTGGCCGCGTTGAAAAACTTCAAAATAATACGGTTCTTTTGATTGGAACGGCTTCTTCGGTTTCGTTTAATTTTACCGGAAGCAAATGTGATATTTCACTTCAAAGTATTGATTCGTACGAACATCATAATTATGTTTCGTTGGTTTTGGACGGAAAATATATTGGTAAAATAATAATTGAAAAAGGTGCAGCACAATCATTTCCGATAAAAACTTGGGGTAATAAAAAAGTTCACAGACTCGAAATTTATAAAAATACGGAGGCACAAAGTGGAAATATTTTATTTGCCGGTACAAATGCAAAACTGACTTCAATTGCTGTAAAAAAGAAAAAGAAGATCGAATATATTGGAGATTCAATCACTTGTGGTGCAGCAAGCGATTCGGTTGATTGTGACAAAGGCGAATATATGGATCATCACAACGGATATTATGCGTATGGCCCAAGAATTTCAAGAAAAATCGGTGTTGATTATCTGGTAAGTTCTGTTTCCGGAATCGGAATGTACAGAAACTGGAATGATGAAAACAAAGACGAAGCCATCATGCCGGATGTTTACCAGAATTTATATTTAACAAAAGATCCTTCAAAACCTAAATATGATTTTGCTTTTCAGCCAGATATAATAAGTATTGCGTTAGGAACAAATGATTTTTCGGGCGGAGATGGCAAAAAAGAACGTTTGCCCTTTAATGCCGAAAAATATGTTTCGAATTACATCAATTTTATAAAAATGCTGTACAAACATAACCCGAATGCACAAATCGTAATTACAAACAGTCCAATGGTTAACGGAGAAAGAGCCATTGTTTTTGAAGATTGTCTGAAAAAAGTAAAAAGTGCTTTTGCATCAGATAAAACCCACAAACCAATCCTAATTTTCAAGTTTAAACCGATGACACCAAAAGGTTGTCTAGGACATCCGGATGTGTCCGATCATAAGGTTTTAGCCGATGAATACGCTCCGTTTTTAAAAAAGTTACTAAATGAAAAATAATATATTTAAGTTTGTTTTCTTTCTGATGATTTCCAGTACTATGATGGCAAACGTAACACTTCCGAATATTTTTGGTGACAATATGGTTTTGCAGCGCAATTCTGAAGTAAAAATTTGGGGTTGGGCAAGTCCAAAAGAAGAGATCAAATTGGTCTCTGGCTGGAACAATCAGGAATACAAAGTTGTCGCTAATAACCAGGCACAATGGGAACTTCATATCAAGACGCCAGAAGCCGGAGGACCTTACACGATTTCGATAAAAGGATATAATGAAGTGGTACTTAAAAATATTTTGATTGGTGAAGTTTGGCTTTGCACGGGACAATCCAACATGGAAATGTCTGCGAGTTGGGGAATCGATAATAGCGAAGAAGAAGCTAAAAATGCCACAAATCCTAACATTCGGTTTTTTACCGTTCCAAAATTAACCGCTACAACGCCTCAAAATAATCTATTAGGAAACTGGGTCGAATCGACTCCAGAAACCATGAAATATTTTAGCGCCATTGGTTACTTTTTTGCAAAACGGTTACGCGAAGACTTAAAAAATGTTCCAATCGGATTAATTTCATCCAACTGGGGCGGAACTCCGGCTGAAATCTGGATGCCGGAAGAAGTGGTTCAAAATGATGCTGTTTTATTAGAAAATGCCAAAAAACTCAACGAACAGGAATACGGTCCACGTCAACCTGGAAGAGCTTATAATGCAATGATTTATCCTATTACCGGATTTAAAATCGCAGGAACACTTTGGTATCAGGGCGAATCGAATGTGGGTTCTTTGGTTTATGATAAAACATTATCAGCGCTGATTATGTCATGGCGAAAAGTCTGGCAAGACGAATTTCCTTTTTATTTCGTTCAGATTGCGCCTTATAAAACAGGCAGTAATAACTTCTCAAATGTTACGGTTAGAAATTCTCAACGAAAAGTCCTGAAAGAAGTTCACAAAACCGGAATGGTTCTCACAAGTGATATTTCGGATACAATTGATATTCATCCAAAGAATAAGAAAGATGTTGGCATTCGTCTGGCAAATTTGGCTTTGGCCGATATTTATAAGGTTAATACTAATTTGGTAAACGGACCACTTTTCAGAGATTTTAAAGTAGATAAAAACAAAGGAATCGTTTCGTTTGATTATTCAGATGGATTGTATTTTAAAAACAAAAACGCCAATCAATTTGAATTGGCCGGAGCCGATGGAATATTTTATCCGGCTGAAGCTTCGATTAAAAATAACCAGGTGATTGTAACGAGTAAAAAAGTGGCTTCTCCTGTAAAAGTGAGATTTGCGTGGGGAAATACAATACAATCAGATTTGTTTAATAAAGCGAATTTGCCGGCTTCTTGTTTTAATTCTGATTTTGGAATTTAGATTTTAGATTTGTTGTGCATTTTTTGTCAGGCTGAGCGTAGTCGAAGCCCGCGCAAAGTTAAGACAGGAAGTTTGTCATTTCGACCGAAGGGAGAAATCACACTAGAAACTTTGTTAAGAATGTCGCAAAACTTTGTCGAGCTACTTATGTTCCTTCAACTCCGCTCAGGATGACATGTGCTGAGATGACATAAATATCGAAAAGTTCTCGTCAACCGCTCGCGTGAGGGATAGCAGCGAAAAGCCCACAGCCTGACGAAGGAAGTGCGAGGACTTGCAGCGAATAGCCCGACCCGCCTTTTTCGGCGGGACACGCCCAAAACAGGAAATTATCTGACCAATATACTATCATGAAAAATAAAAAAATAATAACGATTGGGGTTTTTGCCCTGTTTACTGTTGGAAATATGAATGCACAGAAAAAGCCGTATCTGGATAAAAATAAAACAATTGAGCAACGTATCGATTTGCTTTTGCCTTTGATGACTTTGGAGGAAAAAGTGGGACAAATGAATCAATATAACGGTTTTTGGGATGTGACGGGACCGGCTCCAAAAGGCGGAACTGCCGAGTTAAAATACGAACATTTACGAAAAGGACTCGTGGGTTCGATGCTGACTGTTCGTGGCGTGAAGGAAGTTCGTGCCGTTCAGAAAATTGCGGTGGAAGAAACCCGTTTGGGAATTCCGCTGATTATTGGTTTTGATGTTATTCACGGTTATAAAACATTGAGTCCGATTCCGTTGGCAGAAGCGGCGAGTTGGGATCTGGAAGCAATTAAAAAATCGGCGGCGATTGCGGCGGATGAAGCTTCGGCATCTGGAATTAACTGGACTTTTGGCCCAAATGTAGATGTCGCAAACGATGCTCGCTGGGGACGTGTGATGGAAGGTGCAGGGGAAGATCCGTATTTGGGAAGTAAAATTGCGATTGCCAGAGTAAAAGGTTTTCAGGGAGAAACAGTTGCTGATTTGGCCAAAGTAAATACAATTGCGGCTTGTGCGAAACATTTTGCGGCATACGGTTATGTCGAAGCAGGTTTGGAATATAATATTGTGGATATCAGTAATTCTAAATTGTACAATTCGGTTTTGCCGCCTTTTGAAGCTACGGTTCAGGCGGGAGTTCGTACGTTTATGAATTCTTTTAATACTTTGAACGGAGTTCCGGCAACCGGAAATGCCTTTTTACAAAGAGATATTCTAAAAGGAAAATGGAAGTTTGATGGTTTTGTGATTTCTGATTATGCTTCGATTCGTGAAATGATTGCACATGGTTATGCAAAAGATGAAGCTGATGCGACTGCAAAAGCGGTAAATGCGGGTTCAGATATGGATATGGAATCGTATTTGTATGTGGCAAAATTGGTTGATTTGGTGAAAGAAGGAAAAGTAAAAGAATCTTTGGTTGATGATGCGGTTCGTAGAATTCTTCGTGTGAAATTTGAACTAGGTTTGTTTGATGATCCGTACAGATATTGTGACGAAAAACGTGAAAAAGCGGTTGTTGGAAGTAAAGCCAATAATGACGGAGTTTTGGATATGGCGAAGAAATCAATCGTATTGTTGAAGAATGAAAAAGGTTTGCTTCCGCTAAAAAAATCAGGACAAAAAATTGCTTTGATTGGCTCTTTGGCAAATGATAAAAACAGCCCGCTTGGAAGCTGGAGAATTGCGGCTGATGATAATACGGCAGTTTCGGTTCTTGAAGGAATGCAGCAATACAAAGAGAATCAGCTTGTTTTTGAAAAAGGTACAGATTTGCTTTCGCAAAAAGCTACTTTTTTGACAGAAACTGTATTTAACACCACAGATAAAAGCGGTTTTGAAGCCGCAAAAACAGCTGCAAAAAATGCTAATGTTGTCGTGATGGTTTTAGGTGAATATGGTTTTCAGAGCGGCGAGGGCAGAAGCAGAACGGATTTGAACTTGCCTGGTTTACAACAGGAATTATTAGAAGAAATTTATAAGGTAAACCCAAATGTAGTTTTGGTTTTAAATAACGGTCGTCCGCTGAGTATTCCGTGGGCAGCAGAAAATGTTCCGGCAATTGTTGAAGCCTGGCAGTTAGGAACTCAAACCGGAAATTCCGTAGCACAGGTTTTATATGGAGATTATAATCCGAGTGGAAAATTGCCGATGTCTTTCCCAAGAAATGTGGGTCAGGTTCCGATTTATTATAACAAATACAGCACCGGAAGACCGGTTGACAGCGATAAAAATGTGTTTTGGTCACATTATATGGATGTGGAGAAAACGCCGCAATATCCGTTTGGTTTTGGTTTGAGTTATACGAAGTTTGATTATAAAAATTTGAAAGTAAATAAAACTGCTTTTGCAAAAGGAGAAAATGTTCAGGTTAGTGTCGAAGTGACAAACTCCGGAAATTATGACGGAAAAGAAGTGGTGCAATTATACATTCATGATGAATATGCAAGCATCGTTCGCCCAATAAAAGAATTAAAAGGTTTTGAATTGGTAAACCTGAAAAAAGGAGAAACTAAAACGGTAACTTTTATTTTAACCAATAAAGAACTTGGTTTTTATGATAATGACGGGAATTATTTGGTAGAACCGGGCACTTTTAAAATTATGGTTGGAGGTAGCTCTGATAAAGGATTGGAAAGTGGTTTTGAGATAAAAGAGTAATTTTTTGAGAGGCAGAGATGCAAAGGTTTTTTCGCCACGAATTCACGAATGAATAGTTTGAAAATTCTTGAATTCGTGGCGATTTTTTTTAATAAATTTCTAAAATCATTAATTCATTATTGAAAATGAAAGATTCTATAATATCTTTTTTTAAAATCAGAATTTCAGCAATCTCTTTGGTGTTTTTATTAAAAGTTTTTAAAATTATTATTTTTGGAGGAGCTCCTTTTAAAAGCAATAATTTTTCAAAATCATCATCGTGAGTAAGTATAGTAAAATTATTTTGCCTCGCATATTCCCAGATTTCTATGTCTTTTGCTGGTTGATTTACCTTAATATCTTTAGCATGAAAGCAATCTGAAAAATCATTTCCAATAAGCTTAATGACTCTCCATGAAATATTTGCATCAAGAAGTAATTTCATTATGCTGCAATTATTTTTGTAATATTCTCTCTATTGGCAGCAAATGCTAAAGCAGCCAGAATATCTTCTTTTTTTAATTCAGGAAAATCTTCGATAATTTCATCAAAGGACATTCCGGTAGAAAGCCATGAAAGAATATCTGAAACACAAATTCTAGTTCCTGTAATAACAGGTTTTCCAAAACGAATGTCTGGATTTATTGAAATTAAATTTTGCCAGTTATTTTCCATAATTTTATTATTTAAACAAATTTACAAAATTAAAGACAAATTAGATTTTTAATTATTGAAGTTTGTTTTCTACCTTTAAAACCTATAAAAACTTCCAACCAATTAAATTAAAATAATGAAATATAACAGATGTGGAAAAAGCGGGTTATTACTGCCTGAAATTTCTTTAGGATTGTGGCATAACTTCGGATCGGTAGATAATTTTGATAATGCAGAAAGTATTGCTGTAGAAGCTTTTGATAAAGGAATTACCCATTTTGATTTAGCCAATAATTACGGTCCGGTTCCGGGATCTGCAGAAACTAATTTCGGTAAAATTTTATGGCATAATTTTCAGGGAAACTTGCGCGACGAAATCATCATTTCAACAAAAGCCGGTTACACCATGTGGGACGGACCTTACGGCGATTGGGGTTCCAGAAAATATTTATTATCAAGTTTAGACCAGAGTTTAAAAAGGATGAAAGTCGATTATGTCGATATTTTTTATTCGCATCGTCCTGATCCTGAAACGCCAATTGAAGAAACCATGATGGCACTTGATTACGCCGTAAGAAGCGGAAAAGCGTTGTATGTTGGAATCAGTAATTATTCGGCAGAGCAAACCAGAGTTGCCGTTGATGTTTTAAAACAATTGGGAACACCATGTTTGATTCATCAGGCTAAATATTCGATGTTAGAGCGTTGGGTAGAAAATGGTTTACTGGATGTTCTGGAAGAAAAAGGAGTGGGCTGTATCGCATTTTCGCCTTTGGCACAAGGACTTTTAACCGATAAATACCTAAACGGAATTCCGGAAAATTCAAGAGCGCATAATCCAAACGGACATTTAAAAGAAGATGAGGTTACTCAGGAACGTATTCAGAAATTAGTTCAGTTAAACGAAATTGCACAGAATAGAAATCAGTCTTTGGCACAAATGGCGTTGGCATGGCTGATGAAAGACAAACGAATCACTTCGGTTTTAATTGGTGCAAGTTCTGTTAGGCAATTAAATAATAATATTGATTGTCTGGAAATTTTTGATTTTACACAAGATGAATTGAATGCGATTGAGAAGATTTTGTCTTGATTTTTAATAATAATATCAAGTTTACAATTAAACCCGACAGGTTTTAAAAACCTGTCGGGTTTGAAACGTATAGAATTAAATGAGCTAATTGTTTCTTATCTTATTATCATTGCTAATCCTCCGCCACTGGCCAATCGATATTTTAATTTGGTCGTAGCATCTACGGTAATAATTTCCCTTTTATAATCTACTGCTGCTTTATCTGCATTTAAACCGTCTGAGAAAATTTCAGCTTCGAATTTTTTACCTTTTTCAAGGAAAGAAAAATCAATTGTTATTTCTCTCGAATCCCAATTGGTAATCGCTCCTAAATACCAGGTGTTTGCTTTTTTTCTGGCAATGGAAACAAATTTTCCCACTTCGCCATCCAATGCGACTGTTTCATCAAATGTAGTTGGAGTTTTGGCAATAAAATCAGTACTTTCCTGTTCCTTCATATAAGCTGTCGGACTATCCGCCATCATTTGCAAAGGCGCTTCAAAAATCGTGTAAAGTGCCAGTTGATGACATCTCGTTCCCTGACTCATCGGGTTTGAATGACTTGGTCTGAATTCGCTTTTTGTGGCATTTCGCATCGCGCCGGGCGTGTAATCCATTGGGCCGGCCATCATTCGGATAAACGGAATCGTACAATCATATAACGGAACATCATCGTTTGGCGTCCATTTATTATTTTCCAATCCTTTTACACCTTCAAAATTTAAAATATTGGGATAAGTTCTCTGAATTCCGGTTGGTTTGTACATACCGTGAAAATCCAAAAGCAATTTAGCATCAGCCGCTTTTTGTGCAATATCATAAACCGAATTCACCATTTTGGCATCATCACGATCCAGAAAATCAACCTTAAAACCTTTGATTCCCAAATCAGCATAATTTTTTAAAATTCCGGCTGTATTTGTGGTTAGCGCCATCCACGAACTCCACAAAATAATACCCACGTTTTTTTCTTTTCCGTACGCAATCAAAGCTTCCAAATCAACATTCGGATTGTGTTTCATGATGTCTTCTTCCAGACTCCAGCCTTCATCCAAAACCACATATTCCACTTTATTTTTAGAAGCAAAATCAATGTAATATTTATAAGTCTGCGTATTGATTCCGGCTTTAAAATCAACATTATAAATATTCCAGTCATTCCACCAATCCCAAGCTACTTTTCCCGGTTTTATCCATGAAATATTTTTGATTTTACAAGGTTCGGATAATTTTTGAACCATATCATTATTGGCTAAAGCAGCATCATTTTCAGAAACAACAATAATTCTCCACGGAAAATTTCTCGTGCCTTTTGTTTTAACCAAATAATCGGCTCTTTCCGTAATTAATCGGTTAATGTTGTTGAATCCGCCGTTTTTTTCCTGCAAAGGATATTTCGAAAAACGAGATTCAAAACCTGATTTTGAAATGTTATTCGTTACAAATAATCCCGGATAATCTTCGAGATTTGCTTCCAGAAAAACGGCTTTCTTATGATTTTTATAATCAATCAAAAACGGTAAAAAAGCCAAAGTATCTTTCGCAAATTCGCTGATTTCTTTATTTTCATAATGCGCTTCAAACGAAGAAATAAACGGATCTTTTGGATTTCGTAAATCACGAACATACGGCATTAAAGTGTTATAATCCTGATCGAAATTCAAAACTATTTCTTCTGATTTTACCTTAATATCTTTTTTCTTTTTGGTAATAAATCGATACGCAACACCATCATCAAAAGCACGATATTCTATGCTAAAATCATTTTTAAAGTTTAAAGTCAGTTGATTGTATTTATTTTGAACCGTTTTCTTTTTGTAAAACGGAGTTTCAAATGAAGTATCGATACTTTCTTTCTTCGAATTTAAAACAATCGCATTTTTTCCTAAAACGTCACTTTCATCCAAAGTCATTGACATTGCCGACGGAGCCAAAATCAAATCCTTTTCATCTGAAATTGCCCAGCTTATTTTATCATTCACCAAAATTTTAATCTCAATTTTCCCATCAGGAGAATTCAAAATAAAATCCTGTTTCTTCTGCGAAAAAGAAAGATTTAAAAAAGTAAAACAAAAAAGAATAAAGATTTTTTTCATGTTGGGATTTTTTCCACCATATAAGTGATTATAAGTTCATTTAAATAATAGCGCAAAGTTTGGCTTATAATATATAACTTATATGGTTTAAAATTTTTATTTTTTCTTAAACTCTGCATTGTATTTTTTTACAATTTCCAAAGTCGATTTATCACTCGAAAAAACAGAGTTTAAACCTTGTGGTTCTTGCGGCGGATCTGTTGTTAACGGATCTCCGGGATTCCATTTTCCGTCTTTGGTAATTGCTTTTCCTTCACCGCCAAAACCCCAGAAATTAGCTGCCTGCAGCGGACCATTATTTTTAACGCTTTCGGCAACTCTGCTAAAAATAAAATTATAGAAAATATCTCGGTTTGCCACAGAAGTTCCTGCGGTTAAATTTTCATTTTCTCGTGGTAAACCAAATTCCTCAATAATAATGGGGCGTTTTAAATTATTGGCAACTTTAATATGATCGTCAATATATTTTCCGGCATTTTCGAGTGTAGTTGGCAATGTTTTTTCACTGTCATCGGCCTTAAACCAGTTCCAGTTTTTGGGCCAGATATGCATCGTTAAATAATCAATATTCGGATTTTGATGTGTTCTTTCGAAGATTTCCATGCTGTCATTCGAACTGTTTTTTCCTTCAGATCCTGTCGAAACCAAATGATTTTTGTCTAAACTATCAATTAAATTGACAATATTATTGAGCCAAACCGTAAATTTTATCTCGTTCTCCACCGTAAAAAGTCGTGGTTCATTTCCAACCTGCCACGCCATAATCGTATTGTCTTCCGTATATTTCTTTTTCGAATATTTATTGGTTCTTCCAATAATAAACTTTACATGATCTTCTAAAGCTTTCATACAAGGCTCACAGCTATGAAATTGCGCTGTATACGACATAAATTGCGGCCAGGTATTCGGGGCAATATTCGGAACCGGAATTGCACCTTTGCCATTCCACTCTAAATATTGAGACATTCCGCCAGACCATTCCCAGTTATTCGTCAAATACAAAACTGCATACATTTTGCGTTTCCTCATTTCATTGATCAAAAAATCCAGTCCGTCAAGCAAATCTTCATCGTATTTTCCTTGTTCATATTGCAGCGCCGGGCGAACGGTAAAATCGTATTTTCCGCCATCGGCACCAACCAAAATACGTAAATTATCGATTCCGTTTTTCTGCATCAAATCCAGTTCGCGGATCAGTCTTTTTCGGTCGCCTATTTTCTTCGAAGCCAGCAAACTTCCATACCAATAATTAGTTCCAATGTAGGCGTACGGTTTATCACCTTTATAAAATTGCGTTCCCTTTACCGTAATTCTTTCCTGCGCCTGACAAGCGATGGTCGAGAAAATCAAAGCCAATCCGAGGGTTTTTAGAAATTTATTTTTCATTATTTATTTTTTTAGGAGCTGTTTCCTGCTATCCGTTTCAATCTTTTATTTTTTTAAAGAAAAAAAATAAAAGGATTTCCACTTCTATCAGGGCTAGGGCTTTTGGTTTTCATAAGATAATTTTTGTCACAGTTTTGTCATTTCGTGGAACGAGAAATCGCACGCGAAAATCCGTAAAGCATATCTCAATCTGTGTCGATCAACTAGTGTGATTTCTCCTTCGTCGAAATGACAAAAAAGAACGTGACTTCAAAATTACTTCGGCAATTCATACATCTTCGGCAAAGAATTCAATAATGCCGATTTTGGTTTCGCAACAAATGTTTTAAAATCAGCAGCATTCGAAACCGAACTATTTGGTACATAATATCCATCCAGATTATTATTCCAAAACATCACATAACTTATTGAAATAATCTTAAGGTCAAACGTTGGATTATCATTCAATGCGCTGTATAAATAACTTGAAAACCAGTTGTCAATTGAAGGTGTCGTTGCCGTAACGCGATAACCGGTTTCAGTCAAGGCGGCAATTTTTACTTTGTCTAACGCCATATTTGATATCATTTTAAGCTTGGCATTTGCTTTATTCACGCCGGTACTTCCCTGATTGGCAAAGTCACCGTAATTATCCATTCCCAAAACGTCAACATATTTATCGCCGGGATATCTGCTTAAATAATTTTCTGCAGTTAAATAAGAATTGTCAGGCGAAAACGCATACAAAATATTGTGAACGCCTTTTGTGTTTTTCAAATAATCGACCGTAAACTGATAAGCCGTTTTATATTCATCAGCTGTGCAAAAATTAGCGCCCCACCAAAACCAGCTTCCGTCAAATTCATGAAACGGCCTGAAAATTATCGGAATCAATTCTCCTTTCGAGCCTTTTAAATTCAAAACAACGCTGGCAATCTTGTCGAGTTTTTTCTTGTACCATTCGTGATTTGCTCCGCCAGGCAAAATACTTTTAAAAGCAGTGGTTTTTTGTTCCGATGTCATATCGGCAGCATAAAAAGATTCTTCTTTGTAAGGTTCTCTTAAATGCCAGCTAAAAGTATTTATGATGCCTTTGGCGTAAGCAGTTTTTACATCATTTGTAATTTTTATTTCCTGTTGATAAAACCAGTTATCAGCCTGATTATTATTGCTTTTGTCAGTAATAAACGAAAAATCAGAACCTAAAACCGCAGGATCATAACCTGTGTTTTTCTTAATATCAGAATCACCGCCAGCATCTTGGTAGAAACTATTAAATGCATCTTGCTGGCCAATGGCAACTTTTGTTTTAGCGAGTATTTTTAAATTATAAAATAACGCGATTGTTTCTTTTGTAGCATTGGCATCAACCATATAATTGGTCACATTTTGCGTTGTTAAAACATTGCCCTGCGTTGATGGATCAACAATGATTTCATTATTTGATTCGTTATCTGAAGAACAACTTGCCAGAGTCAAAATCGATAGACTTAAAAAGGCTATTTTGAGGAAATTGATTTTCATTTTTTGTGGTTTAAGTTGGTTAGTTAGTCTTTTTATGTAATTAATTCAAATTGCTATTTAAGTGTAGTCCCTACGGGACAAAAAATGGCGCAGATAAATTGATTTCTACCAATATGTAATCTCTACGAGATATTCTTTATTACTCCGTTAGGAATTAAACATTAGTAGAATTAACTACGGGACAAAAAATGGTACAAATAAATTGATTTCTACCAATATGTAATCTCTACGAGATATTTTTTATTACTCCGTTAGGACTTAAACATTGGTAGAATTAACTACGGGACAAAAAAATGGGGCAGATAAATTGATTTCTACCAATATGTAATCTCTCCGAGATATTCTTTATTACTCTGTTAGGACTTAAACATTGGTAGAATTAACTACTGGACAAAAAATGGTACAAATAAATTGATTTCTACCAATATGTAATCTCTACGAGATATTTTTTATTACTCCGTTAGGACTTAAACATTGGTAGAATTAACTACCGAGATGTTCTCTATTACTCCGTTTAGGAGTTAAATATTGGTAGAATTAAACACATGAACTCTGTAGCAATATCCCGTAGCGATAAAACTTTTTCACAACCAATTAAATTTTATAGAATTCGGTTCATTAATTCCATACAAGCGCGGCTGTTGTGATAAGGACATTTCCAGAATCCGGCCTTGTCTTTTTCAATTACAGCATAATCGCGGTAAACTCCCCAAAACCATTCGCCGTTGTTAGTGTCGAGAATGTGGTTTTTAATAAAGTTCCAGTTTTTTAAAACAATGTCTAAGTAATTTTCATTTCCTGTTAACTGATAAGCGTTGTAAAATCCAATTAAGGCTTCAGCTTGTACCCACCAGTGTTTTTCGGCAATTAATTCTTCTTTTTCAGGGTCAAATTCATACCATAAACCTCCGTCAGTATCTAAACCTTCCTGGGTCACTTCTGCCATTTGAATCGCATATTTTTTATAATTCGAAATTAGCTTTTCATCTTCAGCAATTTCCGCACATTGTAACAAAAGCCAGGCTGCTTCAATGTCGTGTCCGTAGGATATAACGTCTGGTTTTTCGATCCAGTTTTCATCAAAAAACAAACGTAAATGTCCGGTTTCAGTATTGATAAAATGTTTTTCTATAGTTTGTAATAATTCAATAATGTCGTTTTGAAGTCCTTTATCTTTCCAAACCTTGTACAAATTCGCATACGCTTCGACAATATGCAAATGTGTATTCATGGTTTTTTTTTCGTTGGCATCTTTTTCGCTCAAACGTAAATCGTCTATAGGCTGCCAATCTCTTGTAAAAGCTTCTAAATAACCTTTGTTTATAGGATCGTAACTGTATTTTTGAATTTTTAAATATAAATTTATGGCAATTGTCAGCGCTTTTTCATCTTTAGAAATAGCATAATATTCGGATAATCCGTAAATCGCAAAAGCTAAAGCATAGATTTGGTTTTTAGTATCTTTTGGCGTTTTGTCAATATTGATACTCCAGAATAAACCGCCAAATTCTGCGTCATAAAAATAATTCGACAAAAACTCAAAAGCCCTTTTTGCCATTTTTTTATGTTCTTCATTTTTAGTGATTTGATAACTTGACGAAAACGACCATAAAATCCGCGCATTTAAAACAGAGCCTTTTTCAGCCTCTTCAATTACATTTTCTTTATCATCAATCTGACCAAAAAAACCGCCATTTTGATTGTCGATCGTGTTTTTTGACCAATAATTCAAAATAGAATCCAGTTCTGTTTTTAGTTCAGATTTAAGCTGTTTTAGTTTTGATGACACGATGATTATATTGCGTTGTTTTTTTCGATTTGATTGATTATTGTTTTTACGGAACCTGCAGAAATAAAAGTATCTGCGGGCGTATTTGTTACATAATCAACTAATTTTGCAACTGATGAAACGGCAACATGCATTCTTGTATCTGACGAAGCGTAATACACATATACGGTTCCGTCATTGTCTTCTATCCATCCGTTTGAAAATAAAACATTTGATACATCGCCAACTCTTTCAATTCCTTCAGGTCCCATAAAATGTCCTGCCGGAACATGTGTTACTTTTGTAATGTCATGCAAATCAGTCATGAACATATAAAGTGTATAACGCAATCCTGCAGCGGTATTTCGAACGCCGTGTGCCAGATGGAGCCAGCCTTTATCTGTTTTGATAGGAGCGGGGCCAAGTCCGTTTTTTAATTCATAAATCGTATGATATTGTTTTCCAAAAATAATTTTCTCCTCTTTTACAACTGGATTTGTCATATCATCCACATATCCCAAACCAATTCCACCGCCGGCACCAACATCAATAAATCCATCTTGCGGACGTGTGTATAAAGCATATTTTCCGTTTACGAATTCCGGATGTAAAACAACATTTCGCTGTTGTCCGGTATTCGAAATTAAATCCGGCAATCTTTCCCAGTTTACCAAATCTTTCGAACGCACGATTCCGGCATTGGCCACAGCCGAACTGGTATCGCCTTTTGGTGCTTTTGGATCTTTTCTTTCGGTACAAAAAATTCCGTAAACCCAACCGTCTTCATGGTTGATTAAACGCATATCGTACACATTTGTGTCCGGTTCTGCTGTTTGCGGAATCACGCAGGGTTTCTCCCAAAATTTGAAATTATCAACTCCGTTTGGACTTTCTGCAATAGCAAAAAAAGATTTCCTGTCAATTCCCTCTACACGGACGGCCAAAAGATATTTTCCTTTCCATTTCATAGCGCCTGCGTTGAAAGCAGCATTCATCCCAATTCTTTCCTGAAGAAAAGGATTTGTTTTTTCGTTAAGGTCAAAACGCCAGTTCAAAGGAACGTGAGCTGCCGTAACAACTGGATTTTTGTAGCGTTCATAAATACCGTTTCCGGCATGATCCTGCGGAGCATTTTTTTGCTCAATCAGGGTTTTATGTTCTTTTTCTAATGCTGTTTTTCTATGCTGAAAAGTAGTCGAAGATGTTAGTGTTGTCATATAAATCGATTTCTGAATCCGTAATATTTTAGTTGGTTAAATCTCTTTTTTCATTTAAATCCTGTTCAATTATTTGAAGTTTTTCTTCGGATAAAGGATAAAGAATAATAAAAGCGACAGATATAAAGGCTGCCAAAGCAGGAAGTACGCTTAGCATTAATTGAATTCCGTTTTGAGTTACAGCGGTTTGCTCAACATTGGCCTGAAAACCATAATAACCTAAAAGCCATCCGGTTCCGGCACCGCCAATGGTCCAGCCAAATTTTTGTGACATAGACGAAGCTGAAAAAACTAATCCGGTTGCTCGTCGGCCTTGTTTCCACTCCGAATAATCAGCACTGTCTGCATACATCGACCAGATTAAAGGGAAAATGCAGCCCGCACAAATGCTGATTAAAACCTGAAAACTCATGATTAATAGAACATCTTCTTTTTCGAACAAATAGAAAACCAAACTTAAAAGTGCAGCTAATGCCATGGCACCAAAAAAGGTGTTCTTTTTTCCAATTTTATTTGCAATTGGTGTTGCCAGAATAACGCCGATGATATTGGCAGCTTGTCCTAAAACCAAATAAATAGAAGTTGGCGTCATGTGAAAATCGGTTCCGGAAAGTGAAAAATCAAAGTTCACACTTGAACCTACATAATATTTAAAGTAATAAACAGCAGCGCCATCTCGAATAGAATTGAAAACTAGAGCACCAATTCCGGCTCCGAGTAATATCCACCAAGGTTTGTTTTTTAATAAATCTTTTAAGTCTTCCTTTAGATTATTTTGCTCGTTTGCAATGGGTTTTACTCTTTCTTTGGTGAAGAAAAAGCAGCCCCAGAAAAAAGCGGTTGTGATAACTCCAAAAACAGAAATGGTTGCGAGCCAGCCTGTTTTTGAATTCAGGTTTCCACCAAAATACTGTACCAAAGGTTCAATTAGCCAAAGTGCCAAAAGACTTCCGCCAAAGGCAAAAACCATTCGGTACGAGGATAAAGTGGTTCTTTCTTTTCTATCAGATGACATGACGCCCAAAAGTGAAGCGTACGGCACATTGATTAACGAATAAATCATCATCATGGCAGAATAGGTTACATAAGCGTAAATTATTTTTCCTTTTTCGTCAAAGTCAGGTGTGTAAAAAGTCAAAACGCCAATCACGGCAAAAGGCACGGCAACCCATAATAAGTAAGGCCTGAATTTTCCCCATTTGCTTTTTGTTCTGTCGGCGATAATTCCAACGATTGGGTCAAAACAGGAATCCCAGATTCTGGTAATCAAAAACATAGTTCCTACTACGGCAGGCGCCAACCCGAAAACATCGGTATAGAAAAATAAAAGATACATACTGAAAATTTTCCAGAACATCGATGATGCGGCATCTCCAAGACCGTAACCTATTTTTTCTTTTAAACTAATTTTGTCGTGCATTTAGGTTTTTTTTATTGTTGTGGTTTAGATTTAGTTAGTTTTTGCTTTTATGTTGTGCGCAGATGACGCGGATTAAGCAGATTTTTAATTTTTAATTTTATTTAATGTCTTTCTCAAACAAAGTTTTGTCCAAATTATAAAAATCGACAAAATCTTTCTCACTTATTTGTCCTGTATATGGTGCGTAATAATGCATTTTTTGTTCTTTTTCCTGCCAGCCGTGATTTCTCCACAATAAAACATAGGATATTTTATACTCTCCAATGGCTTTTAGTAGAGTTCCTGTCCACCATTTTGGGTCGGGAATGGCTTCATAACCGGCTTCTGCAATAGCAATTGGTTTGTGTTTTTCTATGCCAATTTCATTTATAATTTTCAATTGGTTTTGAACTTCTGCGATGAATTTTTGACCGTCTTTGTCATCGTTATTTTGATAAGAATCAAAACTGATCATATCAGCATAATTGTCTCCGGGATAGTGGGCTAAAAAATCTTCTTTGGTCGCAAAACTGCTTGTGTTGTAAACATAAATGAGATTGTGAACTCCTTTTTTCTGTAAATATTCAAAGGTAAATTTCCATGCGGCTTTGAATTCTTCCGGCGTGCAATTTCCTTTTCCCCACCAAAACCAGCCGCCTGTAAGTTCGTGATAAGGTCTAAAAAGCACGGGAATGTTTTTGCCTTTTTTATCTTTTAAGGATAATAAATAATTTGCGGCTTTGTCCAGCCAGGTTGTAAATTTCTGATGATTTTCTCCACCAGGTAAAATTGTTTTAAGTGAATTTGGCGTATTGTCCCAGGCACTTTTTCCGGTCGCGGGGTTATCAAAATGCCAGCTTATAGTATTGATTCCGCCTCGTGCGTGGCTTTCTTCAATATATTGTTTCATTTTGGTAAACGGAATTCCGTCTATATTATTCGGACTGTCTTTTTCCAGACCTGCAAGATCCCATCCGTAAACTGCCGGATAATCGCCTGTGACATCTTTTATATCACTTCTTCCATCTTCATATTTCCAGTTTACGCCATAAGCAAGATCGTCCTGATGCCCAAAAAGAAAGCCTTTTTGAGTCAATTTATTTAGTTTTTTGTAAAGAGAAACAGTTTCTGGTGTCGCTTTTTTATCTGAAAGTGACAAATTAGTATTATTGGTACTATTCTTTGCAGAACAAAAACTTCCTATTAATACTGTCATTACTAAGGTTATTACGTTTTTTTTCATTCTCGAATATAGTTGTTTTTCTGCATTATAGTATAAAAAGCCAAATTGATAAAAGGTTTTTTAAGCTTCATTTTTTCAATATTAAATTTGATACTCTTTAAGGATTAAATTTATTAAAACTTTAAAAAGTTATTCTATTAAAAACGATTAATGTTTATTATGGATACACTTTTTGAAATTATCGTAATTCTATTTTTCAAAGATAAACGGATGTTTATCGTCTATTTAATATTATTTTATCAATTATATATCATATTATTGCAATTAGAAAACAAGAATATCATTTTATAAAACAGTTTTAAAGATGAGTAATGCTAAGAATTTTTACAGAGAAATAGCTCCACTTTCTGCGGGAGACAGCTTTTTAGTATTTGACAGAGTAAAGGATAGTTTTGATTTTCCGGTGCATTATCATCCGGAATTTGAGATCAATTTTATTTTAAACGGAAAAGGAGTAAAGCGTGTTGTGGGAGATAATATTGAAGAAATTGATAATATCGAATTGGTTTTAATTGGCCCAAATTTATATCACGGCTGGGAGCTAAATAAATGTACGAGTAAAAAAATTCATGAAATTACAATTCAGTTTCACAATGATTTATTTCATGAATCTTTATTGTCCAGGAGAATTATGAACCCCATTCGGGATATGTTCAATCGCTCTATTCACGGAATTTTATTTTCTAAAAAAGTAGCGGAAGAATTGACTCCAAGATTAGTAAAACTCTCTAAACTAGATGGTATGGATTATTTTCTTGAAATTACTTCTTTATTATATGATCTGGCCAATTCCAGAAATCAGCGTTTGCTTTCTACTTATACGGTAGATTATGATACGTTTGATGATTATGATAAAATGAAACTGGTTTACGAATATGTGCAGAAACATTTTGCAGAAAAGATCACTTTAGAAGATGTTGCCAATGTTGCGAGCATGTCTATTATTTCTTTTAATAGATTTATTAAAAAACGCACGGGAAAAACTTTTGTCAATTATATTAATGATATCAGAATTGGATATGCGGCACGCTGGCTGGTTGAAAAAGACATGAGCGTTTCTGAAGTTGCTTTTAAATCCGGCTTTAATAATATTGCAAACTTCAATCGTAGCTTTAAGGCTATTAAAAATTGTACACCGAGTCAATATAGAGAAGATTTTTCTGGATTAAAGCGAATTTTGTAGTGATACTTTTTTTGCACTAACAAATATTATTTTTAACGAAATCGATTGCTTTTTGAGCATTTCGTTATTTTTTATTTATAAAATTTCACAATACAGTGATATGAAATTACGAATTATGTAATTTTTGTTACTTTTTATTTTCATATATGTTTTTTTAAGAAGATATAGTAAAAATATTATCATCAAATGATATAATACTATCGATTTAATGTTTCCTTCTGTTATAGATTTGTTAAATAATTTAGAAAATAAATAGCATCCTTTTTTTTATTACTGAATTAGACACAATTTAAACTAACCAAACATTTATTATGAAAAAACTAATGACTAACTTCATTCATTGGAACGCTAACCACAGATCTGTTCCTTTGATTTTATTTTTGTTACTAACCAGTAATTTTATAGCAGCTCAGGTAAAAGTATCCGGAACGGTATCTGATGAAAAAGGGCTGTCGATTCCCGGAGCTAATATTTCGATTGCGGGTTCTAAAACAACTGCTTCGACTGACTTTGACGGAAAATATACCATTGATGCTCCTGCAAATGCGACTTTATTATTCTCATTTATTGGATTTAATACACAAAAGATAACGGTAGATGGAAGAACATCTATTAATGTAGTATTGAGATCAAGTGCGGAAGATTTAAAAGATGTTGTTGTAATTGGTTACGGAACTCAAAAACGTAAAGACATAAACAGTGCGATTTCCAGTATCAGCTCTAAAGATATCGAGAATTTAAAAGTAGTCTCTTTTGATCAGATGATGCAGGGTAAAGCTGCTGGTGTTGTTGTAAACAGCAACTCCGGTGAACCTGGAAGTAATGTTTCGGTAAGAATTAGAGGGGTTTCGTCTTTAACAGGAACAAACGAACCTTTGTATGTAATTGATGGTGTGCCAATTTCCGGTGATGCCAGAAACTCATCTACTTCAGGAAGAAATGCGCAGGGAAATACAAATTTTTCTAACAATGGTAATATTACAGTAAGTCCGTTGGCCCTTATTAATCCTAGTGATATTGAGTCTATTGATATTTTGAAAGATGCTTCTGCAACTGCCATTTATGGTTCAAGAGGAGCAAATGGAGTTATCATCGTAACGACAAAATCAGGTAAAAAAGGAACAGGGAAATTGTCTTTCGAAAACTCTTATTCGATCAGTAATCTTCCAAAGAAATTGCATTCTATGAACTTGCAGCAATATGCAACGCATCAAAATGCTTTGGGAGATGTTTATGACCCAAGTGGTAAACGTCCGGAGTTTGCACATCCTGAACTTTTGGGTGCGGGAACAGATTGGCAGGATGCGATTTACGAAACCGGAATTATGACTTCAAACCAATTGTCATTCTCAGGAGGTAAAGAAGGAATTAACTATTACATTTCAGGAGGGGTTTTAAATCAGGAAGGTATTGTTATCGAATCTGGTTTTAAAAGATATAATTTTCGATCAAATGTTGATGCAAAGGTAAATAAATTCATCAAAGTAGGTGTGAACGTAAGCGGCGCAATTACAGATGAAAAACTGACTTTGAACGGACAATTTAATGGGGTTGTTGCCACTTCATTATTAGCGACTCCGGATGTTGCCGTTAGAGAATTAACCGGTGCTTTTTCAGGACCTCCGGCTGGTGGCGCAACATCATTTGTAAACCCGGTTGCTACTTCTTTGTTAGGTTCTAACAAATTAGTTAGAAAAAACTACGCAGGAAATTTTTATACTCAAATTGATTTGTTTAAAGGTTTAGAATATCGTTTTGAAGCCGGTGGTTATATCTATGATAATTTAGGACAACGATTTGATCCAATGTATTCTTTGGGAAATGCTGCCAAAAGCTATGCAAATTTATATTACAATCCTTCGACGGGTAATTCATGGAACTTAAAAAACATGCTTACGTATAGAAATTCTATTGGTAAACACAATTTTACAGTTTTGGCAGTGCAAGAATCCAACAGATCGCACTGGGAAGGATATTCTATAACAGGTTATGGTTATAAGGATAATAATGATAAATCGCTTGCTGCTTCAGATTTGTCTAAAGCGGTGACGAGCGGTGTTTATTCAGGAACTCAGACTTTGGCTTCTTATTTAGGAAGGGTTGTTTATGACTATGCTGATAAATACAGTGTTTCAGCTGCGGTTAGAGCTGATGGATCTTCAAAATTTTTCGTAGGAAATAAATGGGGTGTTTTTAGTTCGGCTACTGGTTCATGGAAACTTTCAAACGAAGCTTTTATGGAAAGTACTAAAAAGTATGTGGATAATATTAAAATTAGATTGGGTTGGGGACAAACAGGAAACAATCAAATTGGAAATAATTTATATGATTCTAATCTGCATTTGGTTAATAGTACAATGGGAACTTCTTATTTGCCATCCAACACAGCAAATAAAGATTTGAAATGGGAAACTCAGGAACAAACTAACTTAGGTTTAGATTTTACAATGTTTGATTCTAAACTTTCTGCTACTGTAGATGTATATAAAAAAGTCAATAAAAACTTCTTGTATCAGGTGCCTTTGCCAAACTTCCTTTCCGGAGGCGGGGATTATGAAGGTGGTGTAAATCCTCCTTATTTTAATCTTGGAAGTATGGAGAATAAAGGTTTGGAAATTACGCTTAGTTATACTAATCAATTTACAAAGGATTTTTCATGGAATGCCACTGCCAACTTTACTAAATATGTAAATGAGGTGACTAATATGGCGGGATTAAACATTGTAAAAACAATGGGAACGCTTGCTTACAATACGGTAACGGTTTCCAGAACGCAGGAAGGTTTGCCAATTGGTTCGTTTCTTGGATATGAAGCTAATGGTATTTACAGAACAGATGCAGATTTGTTGACTTATGGTCATGAAACGGCTCCGGGAACAAGAGTAATTCTAAAAAACGGAACAAATTCATTATTGCCTGAGTTTCAAAAAGGGGATGTGATTTACAAAGATCAAAATAATGATGGTATTATTGATACCAAAGATTTAGTGACGATTGGAAATCCAAACCCGAAATTTACTTACGGATTTACGAATAATTTCAAATACAGAAATGTTGATTTGTCTATTTTCCTTCAGGGAACATCAGGCAATAAATTGATGAATTTAACGCGTATGTCGGGTACTTTAAATAGCAATTTGGGAACAAATTACTTAACAGACGCAGCTGATTTTTATACAGCTTCGAATACAGATGCTTCTTTGCCAAGACCATCTGCTTATAATGACATCAACAATGCAGTTTCAACACGTGTTATAGAAGACGGATCTTATTTAAGAATTCAGAACGTTACGATAGGATATTCTCTGCCTCTTGATATGATTTCGAAACTACAATTAACAAGATTGAGAATTTATGCTTCAGGACAAAATCTGTACACTTTTACAAAGTACAAAGGATACGATCCGGAAGTAGGTTCTTATAACCAGGATGCTTTATTGTCTGGTGTTGATAACGGCCGTTATCCGGTGCCTAGACAAATAACTTTTGGTTTTAATGTTGAATTTTAATACGTATTAAATATGAAAAATATAATAAAAAGAAGCAGCGCTGTATTAATGACATTTGTGTTATTGGCATCGTCGTCATGTTCTCAGGATTTTTTGGATGTACCTGCAGAAGGAGCACCAACGATAGGTAATTATTACGACTCAGATACTAAACTTGATAATGCAAGTAACGGATTATATGGTATTGTCTGGTTTAATATGAACAAGGAAGGATTTTATGGAATTACTGATGTAATTTCAGGAAATATGTATGCCGGTCCTTATAATGAGTTTGGAAAATTCACAGATTTAAGTTTTACAAATTCGCAGTCTTTTATTGGCGATTCATGGAGATCCTGTTTTGGAGCAGTTGCAAATTGTAACTCTTTTATTAATACTTTACCGCAAAGTGTTGGTCCGGATGTTAGCCCTGCAGCACTTAATAATGCGCTTGGAGAAATGCATTTTATCAGGGCTTTTTCTTATTTCTTTTTGGTAAGACTATGGGGAAATGTGCCAATTATCGAAAACAATGCTGATTATTCTAAGAATTTTGTGATTCCGAGTAATCCTGTTGAAGATGTTTATAAGTTTATCGAAAACGATTTGAAATTCGCAATTGCCAATTGTAAATCCAAAAACAGAGGTTCTGATTATGCAGCAAACGCACACGTTTCCAGCGGATCTGCTAAAGCTCTTTTGGCAAAAGTTTATTTATATCAAAAGAAATATGATTTAGCAAGAGCAATGGCTCAGGAAGTAATTAATAGTGGAGAATTTAAATTGTTGGGAGGAGATGAATTGCCAACAAAATCTTTTGCTGATTTATTTCTGCAAAAAAATAACAACAACGAAGAGTCTATTTTTTCATGGCAATGGACAGGTGCAGGAACTTATTTTGAAGGAAATTTTTCGAATACATTATTTGCTCCTGAAAACAGATTGGTTGAAACTACATATTCTGGTCAGATAGCGCCATCTCAGGATTTGATTCACAATGTTTTTGAAAATGGAGATAAAAGAAGAAAGGAAACTTTTATGCTGCCTGGAGATTTTTATCCAAACTTAACCTATGCACAAACACTTGCTGTAGATTCTCCAAAAATATTAGGATATACATTTGAAGAAGCAAATCAAGCTCAAAACTCAGGTTCAGGTTTGAAAAAGTATGTAATCGGAAAAGAAAATTTGCCAATAACCGGGCCTTTCAACGCTCCTTTTAATGGAGAAAGCAGCATGAACAGTTATATGATGCGTTATGCAGAATTACTTTTAATACATGCAGAAGCAATATTGGGTTCGCAAACGGGAAGTACTACAGATGCTGCGGCTCTTAAATCTTTTAATGCCGTTCGTAGAAGAGCCGGTTTAACAGAAAAAGCATCAATCTCTTTTGATGATATCTTCAAAGAAAGACGTGCAGAACTAGCCTGTGAAGGAGATTATTATTTTGATTTGGGACGTTTGCCATTTAGCAAAGCCAAAGCAATATTAGAAGCACAAAACAGAGGAGATAAAGACATAGAGAAACACATCACAATTTCTGCAACAAGTCTTTTATTGCCTTATCCTGCCGATGATTTAATTAAAAATCCAAAATTGACAGAAGTAGCACCGTATACTTTTAAATAATTTTTAAAAATAAAAATATGAAAAATATAAAAATTGTTTCGTTAACAGCATGTTTGACATGGATGTTATCTTTAATGCTTTTTACTTCATGCTCAAATGATGATGCAGATGCGGCTTATAGCGGCGGACCAGTTATAGAAGCCGTAATGCCGTCTGGTTATAATACTGACGGAAGTATGAAACCGTTAAATCCGGTGACATTAGTAGATCCTAAAAATTATTATGTAATTCACGGTAAAGGATTGCTTACTACAAAAAAAGTATACTTTAATGATTATGATACCTACTTCAGACCCACTTTTGTAACAGATACGGATATCATTATATTGGTTGATGAAAATACTCCTTTTGCCGATGCTTCAAATGAGTTAAAGGTGGTGACAGACAAAGGAACAGCTGTTTTTAGTTTAACAGTTGCGCCTCCGGTACCTACTTTTAGCGGATTTAATTTCATCAATGCAGTTGAAGGTGATGAGGTAACTATCAAAGGGAAATATTTCTTAGATCCTGTTGTTACATTGGCAGAAACAGCAACAGAACCAGAAGTTCCGGTAACAATTATATCTTCGACTCTAGAACAAATTGTTGTAAAAATACCGGCAAATGCAAATCACAGAAATCTTGCAGTAACGAATATTTCAGGAACGGCAGTTTCTAAGGAAGCTATCGGAACGGCATTGTATGATGATGTATTATATGGCATGCAATGGGGCGGACCTTGGGCTGGAAAAGGTGTGAATTTTGATTATGATGGCGATTCTTACCAGGGTGAAAAATCATGGAGATGGGAATTTGGTCAATGGGATGGAGGAAACTGGGGTTTCAATGTTGACATGACGCCGTACAAAGCAATGAGAATTGCTGTTAAAGGTTCAAAAAATGGTCAGGTTAATTTTAGTGTAAACGGAGGTGCTAACTATATTCTTCCGGTGACAACTTCGTGGGTTTATATAGAAATTCCTTTAAGTACTTTAGGAAATCCGTCCAGTATAACAATGCTGACATTCCAGGAATCAAATAACGATGGAGGAAATATTGTTTTATTTGATGATATCGGATTTGTATTAAAATAGTAAGTATTTTGTTTTGAGTTTTGTTTTAGATATTCCCTAATTGAAAAATTAGGGAATATCTTTTTACACCATATTTTAAATTAAATTATAATGAAGAAAATAATTTTAGTTTTGGCTGTATGTGTTTCTGCTTTTGGCTTTAGCCAGGGAAATACACACACGCAAGCAGGAGGGAAATTTGAAGGTCTCGCCATGACGCCGCCAATGGGATGGAATTCCTGGAATACTTTTGCAACAGCAATCGATGAGAAATTAGTCAAAGAAACGGCTGATATTATGGTGTCATCCGGAATGGCTGCAGCCGGCTACAATTATATAGTACTCGACGACGGATGGATGACAAAAGAGCGTGATCAAAATGGAGATCTTATTTCGGATCCTGTAAAGTTCCCTAACGGAATGAAAGCGGTAATCGATTATGTACACAGTAAAGGTTTAAAATTTGGTTTGTACAATTGCGCCGGAACTCAAACTTGCGCCGGATATCCCGGAACGAGAGGTTATGAATATCAGGATGCCCGTTTTTATGCCAAACTGGGAATTGACTTTCTAAAATACGATTGGTGTAATACAAAAGGAATTACAGCTCCCGAAGCGTATACCACAATGAGCAATGCGCTAAAAACTGCCGGAAGACCTATTGTTTTCAGTCTTTGCGAATGGGGTGATAATCAGCCTTGGGAATGGGGAAAATCAATTGGAAATCTTTGGAGAATTTCCGGAGATATTTACCCGTGTTTTGATTGCGAATTCAAACATCCGGAAAATTGGTCGTCCTGGGGATTTATGAAAATTGCCGAAATGCGAAAAGACATTCGTAAATATTCAGGTCCGGATCATTGGAACGATTTTGATATGATGGAAGTGGGGAATGAAATGAATGATACCGAAGATAAATCACATTTCTCGATGTGGTGTATGCTGGCGTCACCTCTTATTGCCGGAAATGATTTTAGAAAGATGTCAAAAGAAACTTTGGCGATTTTAACCAATAAAGAATTAATTGCTGTTGATCAGGATAAATTAGGAATTCAGGGTTTTAAATATTTAGCAGAAGACGGATTGGAAGTTTGGGTGAAACCTTTATCAGATGGAAATTGGGCGGTGACTTTCTTAAATAGAAGTGAAGTCGCAAAAAAAATCAATTTCGATTGGAAAAAACATATTATAAAAGATGCTGATTTTGGCTATGAAGCCGATTTCAGTAAAACGATTTATAAAATAAAAGATCTTTGGAAAAACAGAGAGGTGGGAAATACAAAGAAGAATTTTACTTCAGATCTTGCTCCTCACGATGTAATTACGCTTAGATTAATTCCGTAAAATCAATTAGTAATGAAATCAAAAACGAAATTTTTTACTCTTGTCTTATTGATGCTGGTTTCTTTTTCCTTTGCACAATTTGTAAAACAGCATGGACAGCTTCATGTTACGGGAACTCAATTGATGGATAAGAACAATAATCCTGTTGTTTTACGAGGTCTGAGTTTTGGCTGGCATAGTATGTGGCCCAGATTTTATAATGAAAAAGCAGTGAACTGGCTCAAGAAAGATTTTAAATGTACTGTAGTTCGCGCTGTAATGGGAGTCGAATTAGGAAAGTGGTCTTATATAAATGACCCTCAATTTTCAAAACAAAAAATTGAAGCGGTAATTAAAGGAGCAATACAATCAGATATATATGTCATTATTGATTGGCACAGTCATAATATCAATCTAAAAGAAGCCAAAGAGTTTTTTGCAGAAATGTCGAAGAAATACGGAAAGTATCCCAATATAATATATGAGGTTTTTAATGAACCGGATTATGAAACCTGGCCAGAGGTTAAGGCTTACGCCGAAGAGGTTATTAAGGTTATAAGAGAAAATGATCCCAATAATATTATTTTGATTGGTTCGCCACATTGGGATCAGGATGTTAATCTGCCGGCAGCAGATCCTATAAAAGGATATACTAATTTAATGTATACGATGCATTTTTATGCAGCTACTCATGGAAAAGAATTGAGAGACCGAACTGATGAAGCCATAAAAATGGGTTTGCCTGTTTTTGTTTCAGAATCTGCTGGAATGGAGGCTTCCGGCGATGGCCCATTAAATTATACCGCATGGCAGGAATATATCGATTGGATGGAAGCACGTAAACTAAGCTGGATAACCTGGTCGATATCTGATAAAGAAGAGACTTGTTCTATTCTGAAAAAATCAGCTAAGTCAGAAGGAAAGTGGAAAAAAGAAGATTTAAAAGAATCCGGAATTAAAGTTCGCGAGTATTTAAGAAAGTATAATACTAAGAAATAGTAGTTAAATATTATTTAAAAGTAAAGCCTGTTCAATTTGAACAGGCTTTTTGTTTTTAGGTTTTTAAAAAGATCTCGCATTAGATATTTAGTCGGCTTTTGTAAATATTATTTTGTAAGAATTTAGATTAAAATAAAATCTTTGTTTTCTGAACCTTATTAAGTGTTTTCTTTTTCTTTTTTATTTTAATTTATAAACTACCCCTATTTTTTTATGGGGTGGTGTCTAATTTTTGTCTTTTTGTAGATTATTTTTTGTTGTTTATGTGTTGTTTTTTGTTGTTGACCCTTATTTTTAGGTTGTTTTGGCTCTAAAATCGTTATTGAATTTTCAAAAACAAATCTTTATAAATATCAAATAACGATTATTGTCGAAATAATTTTTGTAATCCATAATTCTTTATCCAAAACGTCAAAAAAATAGACTTCAATTCTTTTACTCATACAAAAGTTAATAAATTCGCTAATGAAAATGAAGAGGTTTTAGAGGGAAAGAAGAGGTTTTAGAAGTGGCTTATAGTATTACATACATATATAAAAATTTAACTAACCAGAATCAATTATTAACTAAAACCAATTTAAAAATGAAAAAAGCTTTTCACATTTTTGCTGCAATGTTAACCAGTTCTTTTGCTTTTGCACAAGACGATACAGAAACAGCGACACCACCTGCAACGACCTGGGGAGGATCTGCAGATGCATATTATAAGTATGATTTTTCAAAACAAATGAATGGGTTAACGAGCTTTACCAACTCACAAGATTCATTTGAACTAGGAATGGCTTCCGTTGAGGCAGCGCATTCATTTGGCAAAGCCTCTGTTTTTGTAGACTTAGGATTTGGTAAAAGAGCAGGAGAGTTTTCATATAATGAAACAACAGATAAAGATATTAATGCAAAATTTTTAATTAAACAATTATTTTTCACTTACCAGGTTACAGAGAAATTTAAATTCGTTGCTGGTAGTTTTGGTACTCATATAGGATATGAAGTATTAGATGCAGTAGATAATAAAAACTATAGTATGTCGTATGCATTCTCATACGGGCCGTTCTTTAACACTGGATTAAAAGCACAATATACCTCAGGTAAATTTACAGCGATGTTCGGGATAACAAATCCTACTGATTTTAAATCAGCGATGGATGCAGGATCAAGCCAAAAAACATACATAGGACAATTAGGTTATATTGGTGAAACTGGAAGTGCTTATTTGAACTTTACGTCAGGAAGTACAAATCCTACACCGGGAACTTTGGTTGTGCCATCAGATGAAAATAAAACACAAATTGACTTTGTGGCGTCAAAAACAATAAGCGACAGTTTTGGTCTGGGATTTAATGCAACGTATGCTAAATCAAAAAATGATTTTGACAGTACATTAGACGGAGAATGGTTTGCCTTGGTAGGATATGCTAATTATTCATTCAAACCAGATTTGCTTTTGGCTTACAGAATTGAATATTTTGATGCTAAAGATGCTTTGAATCTTGGAACTCTAAATGGTTCTAGTGTATTTGCAAACACATTGTCATTAAATTACAAAGTTGGAAAACTGACTATAATTCCTGAGGTAAGATACGATGCTGCATCAGAAGATATATTTTTAGACAAAGATGCTTTGCCAACCGGCGGATCATTTTATGCACTACTTGCTACAACATACTCTTTCTAGAGATAAAGATTGATATTTTTTTTTTTTTTTTTGGAGCTGTCAATACATATTAATGTTTTGGCAGCTTTTTTATTACTGCTTGTTTTTTATAACAGATTAAAAATGATTCCTAGATATTTTTTGCCATGACCCGCGCGATAGCCAACAGGCACAGCAATCCCACGATTTTTCTAATTACTTTTCTTCATCTATTAAAGTATCACTTTTTTATTTGTGTTAATTTGTGCAATTTGTGGTTAAAAAGACTAACAGAACAGTAAAAAAAAATCTATTTAATCCTATAATCTGTGGCAAACTATTTTATTCGAAGTCATATCAATTTATCTGTACAAAAAAAAACGCGTTTCTAATTATTTAGAAACGCGTTTTGTATTTATTAGTTTTCTTCTTTTATTGAAGCTGTTTTTTATAAATCGAATAAATAGTATCAATTGTTTTTCGATCTAAAACAGAAGTCGTATCTGTTTGGATATAATGTAATTTGAAAGCCTGAATGGCAGCAGAAAGGTTTTTTGTATTGTAACCTATAATGCGTAAAGCGGTTTCTATTTTAAAATCAAAAGGAGCTTCTTCTAAAACTTCATCCGGCCAGATTCCAAACCCTTTTTCTGCTAATGTTTTCCATGGAAACAATCCGCTTGGGTCTTGTTTTCTGCCAGGAGCAATATCAGCATGACCCAGAATATTTTGAGTTGGAATGTTATAGTCCTTTTTCAATTTTGTTAAAAGAGCCACCAAACTGCTTATCTGCGCTTCAGTAAATGGTTTAAAGCCGTTATTGTCCAATTCAATACCAATCGAAGTAGAATTTAAATCAGTGTTTTTTCCCCAGGTTGATGCTCCGGCATGCCATGCTCTCAAATAGTCATTCAGCATTTGAACCACTTTTCCGTTTTCAGAAATGATATAATGAGCACTTACCTGTGTTTTGGTTTTGGTAAAAGTACTTATCGTTTGCTGAATAGAATCCTGTGCAGTATGATGAATAATAATAAAACTCGGTTTTCTTAAATTAAAGTTTACCGTGCCAATCCATTCTGTATTTATTCCGTTTAGTAAAGCAGTAGATCCTGTTTTTGACAACGTATCTTTTACAATACCTAATTGTTGAGCATACGTAGTATCAATAACCACTGGACTAACCGCAGGGATAGTTTGTGATTCTTTACTGGTAATTTGATTTTCTAGAGTTTTAAGCTGCTGATCGTATGCTTTTTCAGTAGTCTTATAAGGATTTGTAGAGCAAGAAGTTATAATAATTGCTAATATTAGGAAACAAAAAAGTTTTTTTGCCATGGTCATTATATTTATATGGTATTAAAACAACTATTATTCAACTTTTATTGCTTCTTGAGTATCTTTTTTTTCGTCTTTATTTTCTTTGGAATCTTTTTTCTTTTTAGATTTTGATTTTTTTATCTCCTTGAAATTCTCCATAAAATTGGTGTATTTTTCAATTTGATCCGGATTAAGGAAAGCAGTTATTTTTTTAGTAGTACTTTCTCGTAACGCCTTCATTTGCTCAATTTTTTCATCTTGACTGCTGCTTTCGTTTTTCAAAAGAACTCCTTGTTCTTTCATACTGTCCGTCAACACATTTGTGATAGCAATAGCCTGCAATTCATCAAGATTTACTTCCGGTTTCATTTGCTCAACGATTTTAGCTGCAGTTTCTTCAGCCGGAATTTCCTTAGGTTTACTTGTGTTTCCCTGAGGTCCCTGCATCATACTTCTGTCCATACCCATTCCGCCGCCTCTACTGCCATATCCGCCACCGCCATAACCATTATTATATCCGTTTCCGTATTGTGCAGAAACTGAATTGAAACATAATAAAGCAAACACTAAAAGAAATATAGATTGGGTAGGTTTCATAAATAGTTTATCTAAAATTAGCAAATGAATACGTAAATTTAAGCAGGTTCTCCGTATAAATCAAATTCTGTTGCTTCAATTATTCTTATATTAACAAATTCACCTGTTTTTACGTAATGTTTTGATGCATCTATTAAGACTTCGTTATCAACATCCGGACTGTCAAACTCAGTTCTTCCCACAAAATGAGCACCTTCTTTTCTGTCGATAATACATTTAAATACCTGTCCAACTTTTTCCTGATTCAGGTCCCATGAAATTTGCGATTGCAATTCCATAATTTCATTTGCTCTTGCTTGTTTTACATCATCCGGAACATCATCTTCAAGTAAATAAGCATGTGTATTTTCTTCATGAGAATAAGCAAAACATCCCATTCTGTCAAATTTCATTTCCTGAACAAAATCTTTCAAAATTTCAAAATCTTCCTGAGTTTCTCCTGGATAACCTACAATTAGAGTTGTACGAATTGCCATTCCCGGAACCGCAGCACGGAAATCTTTCAATAATTGCGTTGTTTTTGCCTGAGTTGTTCCGCGACGCATTGATTTCAAAATCGAATCAGAAATATGCTGCAACGGAATATCAATATAGTTACAGATTTTAGGTTCGCGTTTCATTACTTCCAAAACATCCATAGGGAAACCACTAGGGAAGGCGTAGTGCAAACGAATCCATTCAATTCCTTCCACTTTTACTAATGCTTCTAAAAGTTCTGCAAGATTTCTCTTTTTATAAATATCAAGACCGTAATAAGTTAAATCCTGAGCAATTAAAATTAATTCTTTTACGCCGTTTTTTGCTAAACCTTCTGCTTCTTTAACCAGTTTTTCAATAGTTTGCGAAACGTGTTTTCCACGCATTAACGGAATCGCACAAAAACTGCAAGGTCTGTCGCAACCTTCGGCAATTTTTAAATAAGCGTAGTTTTTTGGAGTTGTAGTTAAACGTTCTCCTAATAATTCGTGTTTATAGTCGGCTCCTAAAGCTTTCAATAGTTGAGGTAATTCTGTTGTACCAAAATATTGATCTACATTCGGAATTTCTTTTTCTAAATCAGGTCTGTAACGCTCAGATAAACATCCGGTTACGAAAACTTTATCAACTAAACCTTTGTCTTTTTTATCAGCATATTCCAAAATCATATTTACCGATTCTGCTTTTGCATTATCAATAAATCCGCAAGTGTTAATTACAATTATGTTTCCTTCTCTTTCTGCCGGTGCTTCATGTTCAACTTCTTTTCCATTCGCACGAAGCTGTCCCATAAGCACTTCGCTGTCATAAACATTCTTTGAACATCCAAGAGTGATTACGTTAATTTTGTTCTTTTTTAAAGACTTGGTTCTCATACTTTTATAAATTGGAGTGCAAAATTACACTTTTTTATTCAAACACCAGTTGTTTCGGTTTCTTTTACGTGTTTTTTATGAAGCTAATCCTGCTGTCCGCTATATCTTTTGTGGTGAACCCCACCACAAAAGGATGCCGCTTCCATCAGGGCTAAAAAAAAATCCGTCAAGTAAAGACCTGACGGAAATTTCCATTCATCTATTTATTCTTAATTACAATTCAAATATAGCAGTCAAAGAAACGGTATTTAGTTTCGATGTAATATTAGCGCCATCAGTAAATCCTGTGGCAAAAAATCCCTGATTTGTTTTTCTCTGTGCGTAAGAGTAGGCTAAATCTAATTTGGTTCCTCCAAAATTATATCCTAAACCACCAGAGTAACTGTTTAAATCTCCAATTGTTGTTTTGTCTTTATAAGGGCTTCCTTCATAACGATATCCACCTCTTAAGCTTAATCTTTTTATTTTGAATTCAGCACCAACTCTTAATTCACCATTATTAGTTAGTTGATCGCTAATGTCATTGTTTACACCTCTAAATCCGTTATCGTTTGTTGGTTTAAATTTTGTGTTTCCATAATCTTTTATAGAATAATCAACACTAATTAATCCTGATTTTCCAAAAACATAAGCACCGCTAAAGGTGAATTTTCCTGGGGTTTGTAAAGTATAAGATTCGTAAACGTTTACAATTCCGGGATTAACGTCTTCATAAAGTTCAGGTCCTCCTGTAGCTTGTCTTGTTGAATATAAGCTCTGAGAAACTTCATCGTAAAGTTCGTACCAAGTATTTGATTCGTATGCAATACCAAGACGGAGAGCTTCTGTAACTTTCGCGATGGCTCCAAGTTGAAATGAGAATCCATTTCCATACGTATATAGGTCGTTGTTGAAACTTAGTCTTGATATTGTTGGTGTTGGTTGTAAAGGATTATCGTTGTCTTCATAAAAGCTGCTAGATCTTGTATAGTCAGTAATATGTACATTTAAATTAGCTCCAAAGTATATTCTGTCTTTGTATGAAGTTGCAATATTAAAGCTTAGTTTGCTATTATAGCCTCTTGTGTATATTTCATTCTCATGATAATAATTACCTCCAGCTGGAACATTTGTTGTGTATTGTGTGTTTTCGTTGTTGTCTGCTAATGGATTTATTACAAATCCTTTATATCCAAAATAAGCTTGTTGTTCATTGTAAAGTTGATCAGAATATGGAATGTTTTTAATATTGCCTAAAGGAATTCCATTAGCATAAGCTAAAAAATATTGGTCAACAGAATGCGTTGGATTTGTTCCTGCTGAAAAAATATTATTGTCAAAATTATTGGTGTTTTCATAAGCTGCTCCAATAACAATTTTATTCCAACCATTAGGATTTGTGTTATTAAAAACAAAAACACCGCCAGCCTGATTCAGTATAAAAGAATTGTCTTTATCACTGGTTTGAGTTCCAAAATAATCAGAATTGTTTTTGGTGTTTACATTACTTAAAGTTACCGCAACCTGATTATTTAGAAATATAGCAGATCCTGCAGGGTTTACAGAAAGAGAGGATAAATCTCCACCTACAGCTCCAAAGGCTCCGCTCATAGCTCTAAATCTGGCAGTTCCAGTCAAATTGTCCTGAGCATAACGTACAGCATCTGACACTTCTTGTGAATGTGAGACGCTAAATGTTAGTCCTGATATAATTAGGAAGAATATTTTTTTCATTTGATTTAGGTGTTAAATGATTTTATAGATGTTGAAACAGTAGAGGAATTATCTTCTTCCTCCACCGCCACCGCCGTAAGATCTTCCTCCGCCGCCACCGCCGCCAGATGATCTCATGCTTCCACCGCCACCACTGTTATAAGAACGGGAAGAACCTGAACTTGGTGTTGAATAACTTCTTGAAGAGTTATTGCCACTGTTGTTGTAGCTTCTGGTAGTCGTGTTGCTTGAACCTCTATTTGAATAATCGTAGCTGCTGCTTCTGTTAGAGTTAGAATAACTTCTGTTTGTAAAAGTAGGACTTGAAGTTCTGCTATTTACAGAACCTCTTCTGTAATCAGAATAACTATTGCCTTGTCTGTTAGTGTAGTTTCTATTTGTGGTATAGTTTCCTCTGTTTGTGTAGCTTCTGTTTGTATAATTTCTATTTGAGTAGTCTCTGTTTGTGTATCCTCTACTTGTATAATTTCTGTTTGAAGCATAGTTTCTTCCGCCATAATAAGCTGCAGAACCTCTTCTTCCATAGTTATAAGCATAGTTGTTGTAACCGTATCCGTAATAACCGCCACCCCAATATCCAGGGTAACCCCATCCAGGTCCCCAGTATCCAGGATAACCCCATGTATATCCAGGATATCCCCAGTAACCACCACCATAGCCCCATCCGTAATAAGGATAGCCCCATCCTAAACCAAAACCTATTGACCAGGTTGGATCAGAATAGACGTTTACGGCGACATCAGTATTTGCGCTTCCCCATGCAGGATAAGCAGTAGCAGATACAGTTTGCGTACTGTCATTTTGAGCATAGTTTCCATAAGAATCTACGTCTGTAAAAATTTCAGTAGGCTGATTGTCGTCTTGTAATGATTTAAAGTATTCCTTGTATTGATTGTTTGTACTTGTGGTATTTGATTGAGCATACGTTCTTGAAGAACCACCATATACTCCGTCATTATCACTGTAAGAAGTATTTTGGTAAGAACCACACGATGCTGCTAGAAAACTCAGTAATCCAATTAAGTAGAAATGAGCTGAATTTTGGCGAAGAGAAATAGAAGTTTTCATATCTGTGGTGTTTTTTATTGTTGCACATTACAAAAATAGTTAGTTTTGTCAAACTATTTAGTTAAAATTATTAAAACAAAATTTGTGCCAAACTATTCAATATGAGTAAGAACCTCACTACAAGATCAGAAGATTATTCGAAATGGTATAACGAGCTGGTTGTTAAGGCAGATTTAGCCGAAAATTCAGGAGTTAGAGGATGTATGGTTATCAAACCATACGGATATGCTATTTGGGAAAAAATGCAGGCTGAGTTAGACAGAATGTTTAAAGAAACAGGACATCAAAACGCATACTTTCCTTTATTCGTGCCTAAAAGCATGTTTGAGGCTGAAGAAAAAAATGCAGAAGGATTTGCAAAAGAGTGTGCAATTGTAACACATTATAGATTGAAAAACGATCCGGACAAACCCGGAAAATTAATGGTTGATCCAAATGCTAAACTAGAGGAGGAGCTTATTGTTCGTCCTACGAGTGAAGCAATTATTTGGTCTACTTATAAAGGTTGGGTGCAGTCTTACAGAGATTTGCCTCTTTTAATTAATCAATGGGCAAATGTGGTTCGCTGGGAAATGCGTACGCGTTTGTTTTTGAGAACTGCCGAGTTTTTATGGCAGGAAGGTCACACGGCGCATGCCACAAAAGCAGAAGCGCTAGAAGAATCTGAAAAGATGATGAATGTTTATGCTGATTTTGTAGAAAACTTTATGGCAATTCCGGTTGTTAAAGGGATAAAAACAGAAACAGAACGTTTTGCCGGTGCTGACGAGACTTATTGTATCGAAGCTTTGATGCAGGATGGAAAAGCATTGCAGGCTGGAACATCTCACTTTTTAGGGCAAAATTTTGCAAAAGCATTTGATGTGAAGTTTGCCAACGCCGAAGGAAAGCAAGAACACGTTTGGGGGACTTCATGGGGAGTTTCTACCCGTTTAATGGGAGCTTTGGTTATGACACATTCTGATGATCAGGGGTTGGTTCTTCCTCCTAATTTAGCACCAATACAGGTTGTTATTGTGCCAATTCATAAAACAGATGAGCAATTAGAACAAATTACTACTGCTGTTAATGAATTAGTAGCTAAATTGAGAAAATTGAAAATCTCGGTTAAATATGATGACAGAACAACTCAAAAACCAGGATTCAAATTTGCGGAATGGGAATTAAAAGGAGTTCCTGTGAGAATTGCTGTGGGGCCAAAAGATTTAGAAAATGGAACTTTTGAAGTTGCAAGACGTGATACCTTGACAAAAGAAGTAGTTTCTGCAGAAGGAATTGTTACCTATATAAATGATTTGTTAGAGCAGATTCAGGCAGATTTATTTAACAAAGCATTAGACTATCGTAATACTCATATTACCGAAGTAAATAGTTTTGAGGAGTTTAAAGAAGTTTTAGATGGAAAAGCAGGTTTTGTATCGGCTCATTGGGATGGTACTGCTGCTACTGAAGAGAAAATAAAAGACCTTACAAAAGCGACAATTCGTTGTATACCTTTAGACAGTGTAGAAGAGGCGGGAACCTGTGTGTTTACTGGGAATCCTTCGTCAAAAAGAGTGCTGTTTGCGAAGGCATATTAATTTTTTTTGATTTTTTTTACATCAGGTATTGTACATCTTAAAAATAGTTGTATTTTTGCATCCGCATTAGAGAAGCAGGCCCGTTCGTCTATCGGTTAGGACGCATGGTTTTCATCCATGTAAGAGCGGTTCGATTCCGCTACGGGCTACTACTTTTACTGCGAATTGTTCTTAAAATATTGAGAATTAAAATGGCCCGTTCGTCTATCGGTTAGGACGCATGGTTTTCATCCATGTAAGAGCGGTTCGATTCCGCTACGGGCTACAATAATACCTCTATTTAAATATAGAAAAACTTAGAAGGATATGGTCTGTTCGTCTAGGGGTTAGGACTCCAGGCTTTCGTCCTGGTAACAGGGGTTCGATTCCCTTACAGACTACTAAAATTAGTTGTGAATAAGTTTTATAAAATGGAAATTGGTGTCTCGGTTTTTATTTTATTAGTTAAAACCAAAGTGATTGTTTTACAATTGTGGGAGGTTTTTCTTTTTTAACTAGTATCTATAATAATTATTACATCTAAAATTAAAACAAAATGGCAAATCATAAGTCAGCATTAAAAAGAATCAGAAGTAACGAAAAAAGAAGAGTTCTTAACAGATATCAACATAAAACTACTCGTAATGCTATTAAAGCATTAAGATTAGCTACTGATAAATCTGATGCTACTTCAAAATTATCAACTGTAATTTCTATGATTGATAAATTAGCTAAAAAGAACATCATTCATGATAATAAAGCTTCTAACTTGAAGTCTAAATTAACGAAACATGTTGCTAAATTGTAATTAATTACAATTTCCTAAAATATAAAAGTCCTCTTCTAGAGGACTTTTTTTTGTTTACACACCATGGAGAAACTCCAAATAAAAAATTCCAAATTCCAATTTATGCGTTCATCTAGCGCTATTATTGGAATTTGGAATTTATTTTTTTTTGAATTTTTACTAAAGCTCTATTTTCTTTTTTAAATATTCAAGCATAGGCTTTGTTATAGGCTTTGATAAAAAATCTATGATAATTGGGTACTTTTTTGCTTTAGCTAAATCGTGTGGGTCTATGGTCGAAGATAAAACAATGACTTTGGCAGTATTAAAATCTGAATAAGCAGAAGAAGTAAAGTGATCTAAAAATTCCCATCCGCCCATTACCGGCATATTTAAATCTAAGAAAATTAATTCGGGTTTTTTAATTGTCTTGTTTTTGTTATTGTATTTTAAGGTGTTAAAATGATGTAGTGCTTCTTCGCCATTTGGAGCTGTAATGATTTCTTTAGAGAAAGAAGATTTCGAAATCACCTTTTTGCAGAGCATTAGCGTGATCGGATCGTCATCAATACATAAAATTTGCTCAAGCATAATTAAGTTAATTTTTAAATGTTATGGTAAAAGTGGTTCCTTTGTTAACTTCACTTTCTATACTAATTGTACCGCCCATAGTTTCTACCTGAGATTTTACAAGATATAATCCCAATCCCTTACTATCCGGGTAATTGTGAAATCTTTGATATAAACCAAAAATTTTCTCACGATTTCTTTCCAGATCAATTCCAATTCCGTTGTCTCTAAAAGTCAGCATGATTTGATGGTCTACTTGTTCTGCAAATATTGAAATTTTCAATTTTCTATTTTCAGATTTATATTTTATCGAATTCGTGAGCAAATTAAGTAAAATACTTTCAATATAGGCTTTGTTTGTAATTAATAAAGGTACTTTTTCGAACTTTAACTTTATGATTGGTTTGTGTAATTCGATTTGAAATGACAACTGGCTAAAAACATTTTCGAAAACTTCTTTTAAGGAAACTTCTTCTTTTTGCATCGAAGGATTGTCCTTGATAATGATAACTTTTACCAAGTCATTGATAGTTTCATTTAATAAATGAGTTGATTTGCTAAATCCGGCGAGGATTTCTTTTAGTTCTGGATTTTCAATTGGAATGTCTTCTGTCAGGTTTAAAAGGCCTATTAAATTAGATAAAGGGGCACGAAGATTATGCGATGTAATATATGAGAACTGCTTTAAATCCTTATTGTTTTGTGTTAATTCGCGGATAAGATGCTCTTTTTCAGTTTCTAATTTTTTCTCATCTGTAATATCTCTTTGAATAGAAATCCAATGCGAAATCACACCTTCATTATTAAAGATAGGAATCATGGAAAATCGAACCCAATATTCTTCTTTTTTCTTGGTGTAACTAATGGTTTCTATTAAGCATTCTTCTTCGTTTTTAATAGCCCGCAAAAGTTTTTTTAACTCTTCTGAATCTGAATTTGGTCCCTTGTTGAAAATGTTAGTTGACTTACCTATTATTTCATTGGAATGATAACCGGACATTTGAGAAAATGCGGGATTTACATAAACTATTTTCGGGATTTTCCCATTGATAGAATTGGCTTCTGTAATTAAAATAGAATCTTTAGATTGGGTAATTACGGTTTCTAACAGTTTTAATCGCTGCTCTTCTTCTTTTTGTTTGGTGATATCCTGAATTGCCCCAATCATTCTAATGGCTCTTCCGTTTTCGTCTTTTAATAAAAAACCTCTGTCTAAAACATATCTATAAGTTCCGTCCGCACACCTAAAACGGTATTGATCCTGCCATTTTTCGGTTTTTTGTTCAATAAAAGAATATAATTTGATTGACATTCTGATGCTGTCTTCAGGATGAATTTTGTCAAACCACCATTTTGATGTTTTTCCAACTTCTTCTTGTTTGTATCCAAAAACGCTTTCAATTCCTTTGTTCCAATTGATGCTGTCTTCCTGTATTTTCCAGTCCCAAATAGTGTCACTTGTTGCTTTTGCTACGATATCATATTTTTCATTTGATTCCTTGATTTCTTCGTTTGTATTTTTAAATTTCTCAAAGATTGAAATGTTTTTATTTTCATTTTTTGAGAGTATGTATTTGAAGATTAAACCGGTAACTAAAATGAAAATAATGTCTTTTATAATAAAAAAATAAAAATTTTCTTTGGAGGAGATGAAAGCAGTGAGTAATTTGTAGGAGATTATGGCTACAAATAACGAAATGATAATATAAACCAGAATTATTTGGAGAGTTTTACTTTTCATTACTCAAATATAGTTAAATTAACTATAACTAAACAATAACAAAAGTTGATTTTACACTTAATTGATGCAGTTTTTTGTTAACTAATTACTTGTATATACGCAAACTATCTCAGAAACGTTTTTTATATCAAAATAAAGTGTACCTTTGCACCCATTAAAAATCACAGATGGAATCTATTAGAAACATTGCAATTATTGCCCACGTCGATCACGGTAAAACCACTTTGGTTGATAAAATTATGTATCACTGTCAATTATTTCGTGACAACGAAAACACAGGTGATTTAATTCTTGATAATAACGATTTAGAGCGCGAGAGAGGTATTACTATTACTTCAAAAAACGTATCAGTTCAATATAAAGGAACAAAAATCAATATTATTGACACTCCAGGCCACGCGGATTTTGGAGGTGAAGTAGAACGTGTATTAAACATGGCCGATGGTGTATGTTTGCTAGTTGATGCTTTTGAAGGTCCAATGCCACAAACGCGTTTTGTATTACAAAAAGCGATTGATTTGGGTTTAAAACCTTGTGTTGTTATCAACAAAGTTGATAAAGAAAACTGTACTCCTGAAGAAGTTCATGAGAAAGTTTTTGACTTAATGTTTGAATTAGGTGCTTCTGAAGAGCAATTAGACTTCCCAACTGTTTACGGTTCTGCTAAAAACAACTGGATGTCTGACGACTGGAAAAACCAAACTGACAACATTGAGCCTTTATTAGACATGGTAATCAAAAATGTACCAGCTCCTAAAGTATCTGAAGGAACTCCTCAAATGTTGATTACATCTTTAGATTTCTCTGCTTTTACAGGTCGTATCGCTATTGGTCGTCTTGAAAGAGGAATTCTAAATGAAGGTATGCCAATTTCTTTGGTAAAAAGAGACGGTAAAGTAATAAAATCACGTATTAAGGAATTACATACTTTCGAAGGTTTAGGCCGTAAAAAAGTACAACAAGTAATTGCTGGAGATATTTGTGCAATTATTGGAGTTGAAGGTTTTGAAATTGGTGATACTATCGCTGATGCTGAAAATCCTGAAGCTTTACAAACAATTGCTATTGATGAGCCTACAATGAGTATGTTATTTACAATTAACGACTCACCATTCTTTGGTAAAGAAGGTAAATTTGTAACTTCTCGTCATATTAGAGAAAGGTTGACAAAAGAATTAGAGAAAAACTTAGCTATGAAGTTAGGTGAAACTGATTCTGCTGATAAATTCATGGTTTTTGGCCGTGGAGTACTTCACTTATCTGTTCTTATTGAAACAATGAGAAGAGAAGGGTATGAGCTACAAATTGGTCAGCCACAAGTTATCATCAAAGAAATTGATGGTAAAAAATGTGAGCCAATTGAAGAATTAACAATCGACTTACCAGAAAACCTTTCAGGAAGAGCAGTTGAATTCGTTACAATGCGTAAAGGAGAAATGCTTTCTATGGAAACTAAAGGGGAACGTATGATTGTAAAATTTAATATTCCATCACGTGGAATTATTGGATTGCGTAATCAATTACTTACTGCAACAGCTGGTGAGGCTATTATGGCACACCGTTTTATTGGATATGAGCCTTACAAAGGAGAAATCGCAGGACGTAACAAAGGTTCATTGATTTCTATGGAAAAAGGAAAAGCTATTCCTTATTCTATCGATAAATTACAAGATCGTGGTAAGTTTTTTGTTGAACCAAATGCTGAAATTTACGAAGGTCAGGTAATTGGAGAAAACTCTCGTGCTGATGATATGTGTGTAAACGTAACGAAAGAGAAAAAACAATCTAACGTTCGTTCTTCTGGAAATGATGAAAAAGCGAGAATTATTCCACCAATTATTTTCTCTCTTGAAGAAGCTTTAGAGTACATTCAAAAAGATGAATATGTAGAGGTTACACCAAAATCTATTCGTTTGAGAAAAATCTATTTGACAGAAACCGATAGAAAAAGATTTAAAATCTAATACGTTTTAAATTTCAATATAGAAATCCCAAATTCCATCAGGAGTTTGGGATTTTTTTGTTATAAAGTGAAGTATTGGAATTTGGAATTAAATATTAAATATTTAATATTTAATATTTGGAATTTACTATCCCTTTATCTTTTCAAACTAAAGTGCCCTTTTATTACTTTACCATCGACAAAAGTCAGGTTAAACCAATAATCATCTGCGGGTAATTCCTGTCCATTAAATATTCCGGTCCAGCCGCTGCTGCTTTGATTCATTTGTTTAAGAAGTTTTCCGTAACGATCAAAAATAAAAAGTGTATAATCTGGCAGTTGATTCAGGTCTTTAATAAACCATAAATCGTTATATCCATCTCCGTTTGGAGTAAAAAACCTAGGATAATCTAAAACATAAATGATATAAGCGTTTGATAATCCGCAGCCATTTTTGTCTCTGATAATAGCATAATAGGTTCCCGGAGATACATTGTTAAACAATGGCTGATCCTGAAAAACAGTTTGATTTAATGAAAATTCATAATTTCCAACTCCTGTATATTGGAGTAAAACTGAATTTTCATTGGCAGAAAAGTCTTTTATAATCGCTCCGGTTACAGTAGCGGCTTCTGATAGAATTACTTTGAATTTTTTCGTTTTCTCACAGCCATTTACATCTTTAACAGTAACCGAATAATCCGCTGCTGTACTTACAGTTATAGAGTTTGTGGTGTTACCAGTATTCCATAGATAGCTTGCGAAACCACCGTCAACTGTTAACTCCATTTGCTCACCTTTGCACAAGTAGAGAGTTTCATCTTCAAAATTAGGAGGATCAAAAGTGTTTACAACAAGCGTAACAGCAGTTATAGCATAGCAATCAGGCCCGTTAACTATTCTTGCATAAATAGTTTGTGTAAAAGCTATAGTGTTTTTAAAAATATTAGGAACCGCATTTGTTTCTGTAACAGCATCAGAAGCATTTAAATAATACTGTACAGTTAATCCTGCTGGCATTCCCAAAATAATTTGTGGAGTTGCCTCTTGTTGAAGATCGAATTGATAAAATCCATCTTGTTTATTATCTCCGTCGCAAGTTGCTATTGGGTTTTGATTTGAAATAGCTGCATTTGAAATCTGTAATGTTACTTCAGCTATTTTATAACAGCCGTATTTATTTTCCAGTCTTGCAAAAACAATTTGGTTTGGAGACTTATTTGTGTATTTTTCCGGTGTTAATATTGGATTTGTTTTTGATTCGGCATTGGGTAATGACTCATAATATCCTTTATTTAGAATTTCGGCATTATTATTTTTTACAATATTATCTGCTTTAGTTAAATTGAATACAGAGATTCCATCTGCATTATCATCACATTGTATTAAAGTAGTATTTAATACTACCATTTCCGAAGCAAAATCAACTTTAATTTTACCATTTAAAATACAAAGCGAAGGTGTCAGGATTACTTGAACAGTATAAGTTCCGGATTCTGTTGGAACATAGGAAGGGGTATTTGCACCGCTAATTAAGACTCCGTCTTTAAACCATTTATAGGAATATGCGGATGATAATTTTGTATCTAATGTTAATTGCTCTCCATAGCAAACAGGATTTCCGTCAGCTATTGTTCTGTCTGTTCCAAAATCAATTTTTGAAGAAAAACTACCTGCTTCTAAAAATACAGCCGAATCATAATATCTATTTCTGTCATCGGCTATAACAAGTTTTATGTGGTATTTTTTTCCTGCAATGACATTGGTTTGTGCATTCATTTCAATCGTTTGTCCTGCATAATTTACAGGACTTGAGAGATTATTTAAACCATTAAAATAGCTCTCGTTTATTGCTTCGCAACCATCGTATTTGTCGCCATTAAGGGCGATAGAAGGTTCGATTTTAGTATGGATATTTGTAGAAGAAACTGGTGTATTGGTATTAGGAATGACGGCCAGATTTTTATAAGGATCACTTGTTCCCGCTTCTTTAATTAAAAAAGCAAAACCATCAGAATATACACAAGGATAAAAAAATTGATATTCATTTGATGCAAAAACATAATTGAAACTTAAAAAATTAGTTAATGGTACAAAATCAAATTCAAGTAATGTGGAATTTAAGGAATTGATACCTAAAACCTGATCTAAATCTGGGTCGCCTAACCAGTTAACATTACCGTCTCCTATGTCACTTATGTAAGGACCAATTGCATTTTTACTTTTGGAAGTTGTTAAAACAACACCTTCAGAAAAAGGAAAACTAGTTGAAGCGGCGTTGAAATAGGCATAACTATTTTGACCCGGACTAAAAGAATCTCCTTTTCCTGAGGTATTAGTAACAGAAACACATGAACTATTTACTAAAATATTTTCAATAAGCTGCTGGGGTGTTTTTTGATCATCAATACTTATAAATTGCGCATTCACCTTTACAGATGGGCAACAAATAAACAAAAGGAAAAGGAGATATTTAAAATAATTCATAGTAAAACAAATATACTACAAATCTCTATTTTTTAATAATTTGTAAGAAAAATAAACAAATAAAAATGTCCAGACTAAAACGATAAAAACAGAAAGATAATGCACATCATAATCTTTTGTGTTTTCAATGCCAATTTGATTTCCCAGTGCTTTTATTACCGATAATCTTGAGAATGGCTCAATGATTAAATTCGACATGGCTTCTAATGGGAAAAATTGTGTGATATAATGTGCTTTATTACTATTTGGAAAAACCTGAAAAATCAAAAGACCTTTAAGGATACCTTCCAAAATACTCCAGACTAAAAGAAAACCTAAAGCAAAGGCAGATCTCTTTACAAAAATCCCTAAAAAGAGACAGAAGGAAAAGAATCCCATGAGCTTCACAAAAAATGCGAGCAAATAATCCATATCCATAAAAACAACATCAAGTTCTGTATAAGATGAAAAGCTAAATCCTAAAATTAAACTCATCACAAAAACAAAAACTGTAGAACAGAGTGCAAAAAGAACTACCGTAAGAAACTTGGATAAAATAAATTCTTTTTTGCTTAAACCGTCAATTAAATTTTGTTTTAAAGTGCCATAACTATATTCATTTGCCATCATAGAAACGATTACGATCGCCAGGAAAAGTTTAAGCCAGGCAGCAATATAAGTATTAAAATGCCAGATAAAAGGAAAGTTAAAAATCCCCATGTCGGCTACGTGAATTTTAACAACGCCAAAATCAAATTTTATCGATGCAATTAATGCAATGAATGAAAGTAAAATAAAATAGGTTAAGGTAAGAACGCGACTCGCTTTGTTCTTCCAGATTTTTTGTAATTCTATAGAGATAAGTCTGTTCATGGTTTAGTTGTTTTGAGTAGTGGCGGTTTTAGTTAATTCTAAAAATTGAGCTTCTAAACTATTTTTACGTTTTACTAAATGGCTCAAAGTAATATTTTTAGAAAATAAAAATGAATTTAATTCTGAAGCTGAGAAATCTGATTTCAAATAAACAATGATTTTCCCTTCTTCTTCCGTTAATCTTTCAACTGCGGGATGATCTTTTAAAACTAATTTTAAAGCAGCATTATCTTCAGCCATAACTTCAAAGAAACCTTCGTTTGCAGACATTCCATCAACAGAACCTGAATATAAAATTTCGCCTTTTCGCAAAACAATCACATGCGAACATACTTTTTCTACTTCGTCAAGCAAATGCGAAGCCAGTAAAATCGTAGTTCCCTGAGAGGCAATTTTTTTGATAATATCGCGAATCTGATGAATTCCCTGCGGATCCAGACCGTTTGTAGGTTCGTCTAAAATTAAAATTTCAGGATCATTTAAAAGTGCCGACGCAATGGCCAAACGCTGTTTCATTCCTAATGAAAAAGTACTGAATTTGCTGTCTTTTCTTTCCGATAAACCTACTAAATCAAGCTTTTCATTTATCTTGGAATAATTGATGCTTTTAATTTTACAGACTAATTTCAGGTTTTCTTCAGCCGTCATGTAAGGGTAAAAGTTGGGTCTTTCGATAATTGCTCCCACTTTTTTAAGCGCCTCATGTGTCTGAATTTTTCCGTCAAACCAACGATAATCGCCGGATGTTCTGTTTACAACATTTAGTACAATTCCCAAAGTAGTCGATTTTCCACTTCCGTTAGGGCCCAAAATGCCATAAACTCGGCCTTTTTGTATTTCAAAAGATACATTTTTCAACGCCTGAATGCGTCCGTATCGTTTGTAAAGATTTTCAATAGTAAGAATGGTTTCCAAATTATTTCGGTTTTAGTTTTAAGTATGACGATTCAACTTACATATTGTTACGCTAAATTTTATTTAATGTAAATTTGTAATAAAGATATTCAAAATGAGCGAACCTTTAATGGTCTTAAAAAAACCATCTTATCCTTTAACGCAGTCACTTTTAAATTATTTAGAACGATACGAGCGAATATCCAAAGTATCTGTATTCTATGATGATTTATTGCGATTTGCCGGTTCTGTAAATGTATACGATAAAAACGAAACCGATACTTTATGGATTAGGGTTTACTATAGCGAATTTGAAAGAAATGAAATTGATCTGAATTTAAAGAAAATCTATTCACTGCTGCATTCTGACGGAAATAGCGAGATTATTCAGTTTTTAAATGTCGATGCCATTGACTATTGTACTTTCGGAAATTCAAAACCGTTTCGTGTAAAAGTCCGAAACATTCTTAACGATAATTACGTTCATTTTTATATCAAAAAAGCAGACGCTTCGAGAATTTACGGATTGGAATTAGAAGACATTCTTTCGCCGGATAAAATCAATTTTCTGGTTTATAAAGACACTTTGATCGAAGAGCATATTATCGGAATTCCCGGCGATGTTTTTATGGATACTTTATTGGATAATTGTACCGAAATGGAAAAATCACAGATTGCAAAAGAATTTGTGAAGTTTAATGAACGGTGTATGATTCGTCTTTTAGGCGATATGCGGGCTTATAATTATGTAATTGTACCAATTCACGATTTTGATCAGGTTGTTTATAAAATTCGCCCCATTGACTTTGACCAGCAATGTTATGAGGGGAATTTTAAAGTGTACCGTCCCCAGTTTTTCAAGGAAAATTATCCGATGATAAAACTTATTAAGGACAAATTAGAAGAACGTTCCATTATTCAGTATAAAGACGAAGAAAGAGCAATTTTGGCAAAACGTATTCACTCAGCCGAAAACAGAATCAAAAAGTTATTGAACATCATGTGTCATGATACCATTTCGACAGAAGAACATCTCAATCAACTAAAAATGGAATTGTACCGTTATACTAATGATATGAAATTTAAAAATGCCAGATCGATGGGGCATATTATGTTCGCGGCGTTTGAGTTTATCACGCGTAATTTTAAAAATACAAATTTAATTTAAAGTTCTTCACTATATAAGTTATAAGTTCATATAAACACAATTTCTTAAATTTACTTATATGACTTATATGGTTTAAAAAATATATACTATGAAAAAGTTTTTTCTACTTGGAATTTCAATTGCTTTATTGGCTTGTCAGCAACAATCAAATAATGATTTAAAGACGCTTTATTCACTTCCTAAAAAGTTAAAAGAAGTTTCAGGAATTACTTATTTTCCTAAGAACAATTTAATTTACACGCTGGAAGACAGTGGAAATGCAAATAAAATCTACGCAATAAATGCTGATGGAAAATTAAATAAAACAATCACAGTAACAAACGCCACAAATGTAGATTGGGAAGATATTACAAAAGATAAAAACGACAATATTTATATTGGCGATTTTGGAAATAACGACAACGAACGCAAAGATTTATGCATTTATAAAGTTGGTAAAAAGGAACTGAATAAAGATTTGGCTGTAGCCGAATATAAAGTTTCATTCTCATATCCGGAACAAACAGAATTTCCTCCAAAGAAAAAAGAAATGTTTTATGATGTTGAAGGTTTCTTTGAACATGAAAATTACTTCTATCTCTTCACAAAAAACAGAAGCAAAAACTTTGACGGAACAGCTTTTATCTACAAAATCTTAAATGCGCCGGGAACTCAAAAAGCAATAAAAATTGGAGAGTTTAAAACTTGTGATAATTACAATCATTGTGTGCTGACAAGTGCAACAATTAGTCCCGACGGAAAAAAAGTAGTGGTTTTAAGCCATGATAAAATAGTTTTATTCCAGGATTTCAAAGGCGATTTATTCCATAAAGGAGCACAAACCGAAATCAAACTAAATCATTTTTCTCAAAAAGAAGCCATCGTTTTTAAAGACAACAACACCTTACTAATCGCCGACGAAAAAACAAACAAAGTAGGAGGGAACGTCTACGAATTCAAACTGAAATGATTTCAAGCTTCTGAGGTACTAAGTTTCTAAGACATTAAGAAAAAAGTTAGCCACGAATTCACGAATTTTTTATTATAATAATTCGTGAATTCGTGGCTAAAAAACCTTTGAGACTAAGAAAAAAACCTTAGAACCTTAGCACCTAAGAATCTTAGTATCTTTCTAAAAACTATATGCCGCTCCAAAAATAACTCTTCCAACCTCTTCCGGAGATTTAAAATAGGAAATTCTGGCCGTTAAAAGGTTGATGGCATTAATCCAAAATCCTCCACCGTAATCCTGATGCCATTTTCGGGAATTTTCTCCGTCAAGCCAAACTCTTCCGTAGTCAAAGCCACCTAAAATTCCGTAAGTTAAAGGAGCAATTGTTTTTTGAATTTTACCAATACTAAAACGTAAATCAGTACTTTGAGAAAAATAAGAACTACCTAAAAAGCGTTCGTTTCTATATCCTCTCAAGTCCGTATCGCCGCCTAAAGCAGCACCGTGATAAAAATCAAAATTATTATTTAAAACTGCTTTTCCTTTTAAAAGAGTCGCTAAAACTAATTTTCCGTTGTGATCAATTTTATGTGTAAAACCTAAAAGACTCTCAAGAGTTGGAAAGTTTTGTTTGCTTTCATTTAAATTAGTAAGCCATGTTGCGGATATCATAAACGCAACTCCCAATGTAGGTTTTGCTGCAAAATCAGAATTTTTGAAAAGATATTTTGCTTTTAAACCTCCATAATTCTGACTCTCAAAAACATTCGGATTTACAATGTTTGGTGTGTTAATATATCTGCCTTCAGTATCTTCAACAGTCATTCTCTGAAAAACTGGCTGTAAACTAAACTCACTTCCATAACGCCCAACATGTCTGATGGCAGCCGAAGCATTAAATTTTCTAATACGCACACGATTATAATCCATTCCAACCTGATCGTCATCATAGGTAGTTTCATTTCCGTATCCAAAATAATTCATAGCAAAATTTGGAGTGGTATAAAGCGATTCGACATCAATAACCCATTTACCCAATAATCCCGGAAAATGTGCCACATAATTAAATTCTAAACCACCCGTGGCAAAATAGTAAAAAGCATTTACAACATGTCTTTGCGTATACGGATTCTGTTTGAAATTATTCACTGTATAATTCAAATTAATACCCACTTTTACACCATCATCAGGATTAAATCCAATGTTTGGAAGACCTGAAATTACATTGTATTTTGGTTTTTCGTAATTGTATAAGTTTACATCATAATCATCTGTAAGCTGTGTTTGGGTTTTAGAATCAAGGTTATAAGTATTTTCTTTTGATTTAAAATCGTAAACAATAACTTTTTTCCCGTTTTCAATATTATAAGTATCATTGTTTTGACCGCCAATTAAACGAATTTTTATGTTTGATTTCTGATTTCCAACAACTTCAAAAACATCAGCATCATCTAAACCATAAATCCACAGATTCTTGGTTTTTGCATCATTCACGGTTTTGCTGTAAACCAATTCATCGCCATCTTTTTTAACTCGGTAAACCTGAATTTCAATGCTTTTTTTCGCATTATGATTGATTACAAATTTGTCTTTTTTATCAGTGCCGGCAATCATTACCGTTTTAGACAGTACATCTGAATATTCCAAAGCATATTTTTGAAGGTCTTTTTTTCTGTTTTTTAGCTTTCGTTTAATATCATCAACTGTTCCGTCCTGAACTTCTTTCGGCATGCTTTTAAAAGCGTTATCTATATCAGCATCAGATAAATTTTCCTGAATAAACTTCGCCTGTTCAATCCAGTCCTTTTCATCAGAAGTTCTTAAGAAAGCCAAATCCATAGGATAAGGTTCTCTGCTCAGCCATTTTACGTTATCAATTTTATTTTTGAAAGTACGCATATGGCGAAGTGCCGGAATGTTCATTAATATCGAAAGTAAAGTTCCGTCGTATTTGGCAAAAGCCTGATCACGGTCACGCGGAATAGGCTTATAAATAACTTTGTCGCCTTTTTTATATTCACCCCAACGCCATTGATCGCTGTGTCTGTCCCAGTCGCCAATTAGCATATCAAACAAACGTGCTTTCATGTATTCTTTCTCATCAACAGAATATTTTTCATCTTTATGAAGATTTGACATCATATCTTCAGTGCTGATAATATTAGTTGGGTTTCCGAAATTTTTTCCGTCCAGATGATTATCAGCAGGTCTTTCTTCGACCATATACAATTCATCTCCAAAATTCGAATTAAACTCTTTTAATCCATTTTGTTTTGGAATATAATATAGAAGCGGATTTGTGTGTGAAATGCCCAGATGATCAGCCATATTGCCAATTACAAAAGGTGCATAAGGATGAGAAGTGGTGTAAAAATCCAACAGGAAATTCTCGGTATATGTTTTCTCAAAATCATTTACAATATATTGATCTTTAAAAGCAACCGACTGTAAAAAAACGGTCGCACTTTTTTTCATCGCACGAAGTACATATTCCCTGCCTTTTGGATCAGACATTCGTAAAGATACAGATTGATGTCCACCGCCTTCGCGAATAGGTTTTAAACCACCTTTTAAAGTGTCTACAGTTGCAATTTTAGCTTCGATAGGCAGACTATAATATTTTCTGTAATGCTGACCGAATAAAAATTTATGAAATAAACTTTTATCGGTCATCTCTGGAGAATAAATTGAGGTAGTAATAGTTGTCGGAAATTTATTCGAAGCACCTGCGGCCCAGTTAATTTCTTTGGCTTTTATAATCTCACGTTCAAAAAGTAGTTTCTCCTTTTTATTTTCATTTCCAAAATAAGCCACTTTTGCATCTCCGCTTTTAAATAAAGTCAGGGTTGCATAACCATTTCCACCATAAGAAAAATCATTTTCATCAATTGCTCTTGCAGCTTCAGATTTAGATCCTGCGCCACTAATAATCTGCTTGATATTTTCCTTATTAATGTATTGAAGATTATGATCATGTCCCGAAACTACAATTACGTTTTTCTGCCCTTGCAAAAGCGTTTTAATTCTCTTCGCATAAATAGTATATTGTTTATTTTGAATATCCTGCGGACTCGCACCAGATGTTTTTCGCAATAAATTGATCAAAGAACCAATTACCGGAAGCGGAATTTTTTTCTCTAAAGGAAATAATTGTTTTTCCAAAGAAAACTGACCTCCGTGTGTTCCGTTGCTCAACAAAGGATGATGAATGGCGAGAACAACTGTTTTTTCCTGATTTTTGTTCAGAATATTTTCCAGTTGATCAAAGAAATCTTCTCTGGTTTTAATGTCGCAATTATCATTTATAGTAGGATGATTATCCCAATCTTCCAGAAACCATTCACTGTCAACCGTAATTAATGTAGATGTACTGTCAATTTTCACATCTTCGATAGGACAGCTTTTTCTTGGAAGAAATGCTTTTTTATCGTTTAAATATTTCGTTACAAAATCAGCCTGAAGTTCCAGACCTTTAATGCCGCTGTACCAATCGTGATTTCCCGGAATAAAAATTGTTTTTCCTTTAAAACCTTTAGTCAATTTTAATTGATTCGTAAGTTTTGTTTCTGCCAAAGCTTTTTCTGAAGCATTGTCATTACTAGGAAAACCTTTTGGGTAAATATTATCACCCAAAAATATCAAAGTCGATTTTTTGTTTGCTTTTTTTAATTTTTGATGTAATAATTCCAGAGTTTGCTGTGATTGCTCTTCATCGGCATTTCCTGCATCTCCCACTAAAAATAAAGTGTGGGAAATTTTTATTGTGTCTGTCGCGTTTTCCGTTTCGTTTACGCCGACATTTTTTCCGTATTGCGCCTTGTGTGTAGCACACGAATACAGTAAAAATAATATAGAGATTACTAAAGAATAAGTTTTAATCTTAGTAATAAAATGGTTATCCAAAAACAATTTCATAATTTAGTGGTATATAAAAATATTCGCCATGAATCTAATAGAACAATCCGAAGATTTCGTCAGTAATTTACTCAAAGATAAACTTTCTAATCTATATTCTTATCATAATTTTAACCATACTTTAACCGTAGTTTCTGCAGTAAAAGAACTATGTAAAAAAGAAGATGTAAGTGGTGATGATAAAGAAGCACTTTTAATAGCCGCCTGGTTTCACGACACAGGATATATTGAAGGTTATGAAAATCACGAAGAGTCAAGTGTAGAAATTGCTTCTGATTTTTTAAGAGAAAAAGGAAAATCTCAAGAGTTTATAGCAACTGTTTCACGTCTCATTCTTGCAACCGTAAAAGAATATGTGCCAAAAACACATTTAGAAAAAATTATTAAAGATGCTGATTATGCGCATCTTATGGGAACAGAGTATGTTACAACCTGCGAATTACTTCGTTTAGAATTAAAAAATACCGGAATTGCAGCATTTTCCAATGCCGAATGGACAAAGGAAAACCTGAATTTTTTATTGAATAAACATCGATTTTACACAGATTATGCCTTGAAAAAATGGCAGCCTTTAAAAGAAAAAAATCTAATTCTGGTGCAGAAAAAAATAGACAAACAAGAATTAAAAGTGGCAAAAACGCTGGAAGATGAAATAAAAAAGAAAGAAAAAGTAGAAAAACCGGATCGCGGCGTTGATACTTTATTCCGCGTAACACTTGGAAATCACACCCGTTTAAGCGGAATTGCAGATAGTAAGGCGAATATTTTATTATCTGTAAATGCGATTATTATTTCGATTGCACTTTCTTCTATAATTCCCAAATTGGATAGTCCGAAAAATGCACATTTAGTAATTCCGACATTTATTATGTTGATGTCCAGTGTGATTACTATCATTTTTGCTATTCTTTCTACACGTCCAAAAGTAACTTCGGGAGTTTTTACCAGAGAAGATATAGAGAACAAAAAGATCAATTTATTGTTTTTTGGAAATTTCTACAAAATGCCTTTAGAAGAATATGACTGGGCAATGAATGAAATGATGAAAGACCGTGATTATCTTTACTCAAACATGATCAAGGATTTATATTATCTGGGATTGGTATTACAGCGAAAGTATAATTTACTGCGAATAGCCTACAACTTTTTTATGGTTGGCCTTATCGTTACCGTAATGGCATTTATAATTGCTTTTAAATCGATTTGATATTCCTAACTAAAAAAAATAACCCATAGAAACATAGTTTAAATAATTGAAGCGTCTTTAAAGAAGTTTCAAAAACTATGTTTCTATGGGTATCTTAAAAGCCCAACTATTTAATTAAGCTCATCTAATAAATCCTGGTACGTTATTTTTTTCGAAACCAGATTTTCTGTATTGTTAATCACTTTTACGCGAATGGCACGTAAACCGGAAACGCCCTGAAGATCTTCAACTTCAAATTGTTCAATTGAAGGTTCCAGTATTTTTTTATGCTGTAAATATTTGATGTATTTCAAATATTCTGTTTCTTCATTGTTTTGAGAATATACAATCGTAATTTTTTCTTTCTCCGTAATTCTGTCTTTTGTTCCTTTTATATTTGCTTTATCAATACGTTTTTTCACCACTTCATATCTTGCATTATAAGTTCCGTCAACGTCAAAACGTTTTTCATCCATTCTAAAGCGAATAGAAAGAGCTGAACTAAACACTAAAATCAAAGAAGTAACATCAAGTTCATAAGGCAAAGATTCCTTAAGCTGATGATGTTCTAACTCCATTTCGCATAAAGTTTGTAATTGCCACAAACGTAAATTGTGCAAATACATGATATCAAAAGGTTTCGTTGGCGAAATTGAAGCTCCGATATATAAATTGTGTTCAACACCATCCGTTTTAAAACGCTCGTAATAATGTGGATAAATCTGCTGTGCTTCCACTTGTTTTCTATCCAGAACAGAGGCTAATCTTTTGTTTATTATAGACATTGCATTGTCAAACTTTTTTCTTTCCTGATAAAACATTCCTGTTTTTTCATCCAGACTTTCAAAATACAATTCTTCCAGTTTTTGATTTTTTGCAGTGTCTTTTGTGTTTTTTAGAATAGGATGAATTTCATCTTCAATATATCGCTGAATATGTTGTTCCGTATCTGCTTTAAGCGGATTTTCCAATTCAGCACGCATTGATTCCAATTCAAATTTTCGTTGTTCAAGAAGTACCAGACTGCTGTTTGGTTTCTGATTTTCAAAAATTTCCAAAAGTGTACTCAGCTGATTTTTTAAATCTCTTTTAACCGTTTCATTTCGATGTTCAGAAGAACCTTTAATGTCAATTTGTCCATATAAAGGAAATACATTTTTAAAAACAATTTCTTTAAAAATATAATCTTTGGTATGATTCGTATTCTGAAAATAATTTTGAGATTCTTTTTTAAATTTCCAATATACACTTGGGTGAATCGTAGTATATTCACGTTGAATAATCGCTTCAATCTGATGTTGCATATCCGTATTGTAGCGGTCAATTGTATCTGTTAAATAAGGTAAAACCAATTCGAGTTTTGTCGCATTGACACTATTTAAATCTCTTGGATTTTCAGAAACCAATTCGACAACTCCCAGTAAATGGCCGTCTTTTATAACAGGTGCAAAAACACAGCTTTGAATTCCTTGTCTTAATAAATGCTCGCCAAGTCTTTTATTTGGAGATTCTTCAATAAATTTCTTCACATTCGAAATCACAAAAGGCTCTTTTTTATCTAATAAATTCTCAAACGAGCATCCAAAAAAAGCATTTTTACACTCGACTTCCTGTTCTTTTGAAAGCAGAAAACTCTGAAGCTGATTATCGAATTTTACAGGTCTGATGAATTTTTCTTCCTCGGGATTATAGATAATAAAACCAACTTTTAAGTGTGAAACTTTAAAAATGGACTTAAATATATTTTCTATAATCTCATTTGATGCTACCGTTTTAGTATCTGGTTTAAGTAAATTACTTTTCAAATTTGAGATAGCACTTTCTGTAGTGGCATCAAATAAAGAAACAATTCCAAAACCTTTTAAAGTCCAGCTTCCGACAGGAAATTTAGATTTCCATAACTCAAGATCATTATAATTGTCAATTAATAAATCAATATCGTCTTGCGTTAAATGCACTGAATTTTCAGTCGGAATAATTTCCATGAAATCAGCATTGTATAAAATTCGATAATGTTTTTCCACACCTTCCTCATCCGGAATATCATAAAAAAATGGTTTATTAAAATCGATATGCTGTTTATAATAACTGCTCAAAATCAGGCAGCAATTGTTGATATAAAACTGATGACTGTCGAAATCACGAATTTCCATATAAAATTCATCACCGGCATTGCGTAAGATTTTCTTAAAGCGTTCCGTATAATTGAAAGATATATTTTGAAAAGGAATTGTGATGGCTTTTATTTCATTGTGAGTTAGTGCAGTAGGAAATAAATCAGCCGTTATGTTTTTGATTAAAGCTTCATGTGTTTTGATCAGACTATAATCATGAATTCCGGTTCTGAATTCGGGAATTGATTCAACTTGTTTCAGAATCGCTTTGGCATAGTTCGATCGATAATCAACATTTGATAAAGCAATTTCTTCAAAAGATTCAATTAGTTTATGAAATGATATGATTGTGGTAAAAGGACTTTCGTTGTGTAGAAGGCTACCCATTTGATTTTCATTTAGGCTACAAAATTAAGCATAAATTAAGAATGTTTGACATTTTACGATTTCTTTCATTTATGATATCATAGAAAGAATCCCTTATAAACAGGAGGTTTCAAACGGCTGTTTTAATTTTAACTAAATATTAACATTAATAATAACGGAACGATCGTTCCGTTATTATATCTTTGTACCATAATAATTGAATAATCAATAATTTAAAACAAATAAAAATGAAAAATTTAGAAAACAAAGTAGCTATAGTAACAGGTGGAAATAGCGGAATAGGGTATGCAGCAGCAGCTGAATTAACTGCAAAAGGTGCAAAAGTAATTATTACAGGAAGAAACAAAGAAGCTTTGGCAAAAGCCGAAAAAGAATTGAATGTAACCGGCATCGTTTCAGACCAATCAGATTTAAAATCAATTGACAGTTTGGTTGAACAGGTGAAAGCACAATTTGGAAAAGTAGACATCTTATTCTTAAATGCCGGAATCGCTTCCTTTGCTCCCGTAGAATCTGCTTCAGAAGAACATTATGACAGCATTATGAACGTAAATGTAAAAGGAGTTTATTTTACTGTGCAAAAAGTATTACCAATTTTGAATGATGGGGGATCTATAATTTTTAATACTTCAATCAACGCGCATGTTGGTATGCCAAACTCTAGTGTTTATGCTTCAAGCAAAGCTGCGGTTTTATCTTTGAATAAAGTTTTTGCAACAGAATTAGCACCAAGAAAAATCAGAGTAAATGCCGTTTCTCCTGGTCCTGTTGAAACTCCGCTTTATGGAAAATTAGGTTTAGAAAAAGCAGAAGTTGATGGCTTTGGAGCAGTTTTAGGAGAGAAAATTTTATTGAAACGTTTCGGACAATCTTCAGAAATTGCAAAAACAGTTGGTTTCTTGGCTTCAGATGATGCTTCATTCATAACAGGAACAGAAATTGTTGTTGATGGCGGACTTACTGTAAATGCAGTGGTATAATTTTTTTCTCTAATTCAGGAACGATTGTTCCGTATTTTTGTATCTTTGTAAAATATTTCAATTTTAGAAATCATGGCTAGAACAAAAGAATTTAACGAAGATCAGGCTCTGGATAAAGCGATAGAAATTTTTTGGCACAAAGGCTATAACGGTACTTCGGCGCAGGATTTGGTAACGCATTTGGGTTTAAGCCGTTCGAGTTTGTATGATACTTTTGGAGACAAACAGAAGCTGTTTAGTAAGTCGTTGCAGCGTTATCAAAAACAATCGCAGGATCAGGTTATTAAACTTTTAGAAGAATCTGAAAATGTAAAAGAAACGCTGCATGATATTTTTAAACAGGCAGTTGTAGAAAGCCTGCAAGACCGACTTACGAAAGGCTGTTTTATGGTGAATTCTTCTGTAGAACTTGCCATGCATGACGAAGAGATTGCAAAAATCGTAAAAAGCAATAGCCAGACTATGGAAGAAGTTTTTACAAAAGCAGTCAAAAAAGGACAAGAAGCCGGACATATTTCCAAAGCCATTGAGGCGAAAGTCTTAGCCCGATTTATCTTTAATAATTATTCGGGAATTCGGGTTTTGGCAAGAACCGGAGAGAGAGACAAGCAAGTCTACGATGATATTGTAAAAGCATTGTTTTCTATATTATAATTTAGAAAACAGCGAAAACAAAAAACGGCAACTACATCAGTAATTGCCGTTTTTTGTTTAATAATGGAAAATGAATTATCTGTTTTCGTCCAGTAATTTCATTTCGTCTATGACAGAAAGAATTGCGAGTTGTTCTTCCTCATCTAATTTTTCAGTATATAAAAGTGTAATTAAAACAGTATAAGAATCGTCTAAACCTGAATTTTCTTCAAGCGTAAGATTTTCTGGATTTGGATATTTTTCGAGTAATGTTTTTGCAGTTTTAAAAGCACGTTCTTCTAATTCTGTTTTTCTTAAATCTACCATTATTTTTTATTTGAGTTCGGTTATCAAATCTAGCAAATTTAAATTGGTTTAAACTTTTTATTTTATTGAAAGGAAATGTGATCAATAAAAAAACGGCAATTACTGGTGTAGTTGCCGTTTTTTGTTTTAAGTAAGTAATAGAAAATGAATGACTCTTAGCTTTTTTCTTCTTTGTTGAAATACACTAAGTAGTAATACATTTGTTTTTCTTCATCCCAGCCTTTTTCAACAAATTTCTCGGCGCTTTCAGGATTAATAAAATCCATTTTAATCTGAATGTGAGTATCCAGATTAATAACATTTTTAATCGATTTTCTGGCGTCAGAAACTGCTGCGTTTGCAATAGGGAATGAGGTTACATCTTCGATGCTGTATTTTTCTCCTTTATCAACTTTATAGTTTTTGAATTCAGGAATTAAGTCAGGATTGTCTAATACTTCGTTCAGGAAATTTTGTTCTTCAAACTGATCATTTTTAGCGAAATAATTCACAGATCTGTTCATAAACATTACTTCTTCTTTTTTGTCTTCTGCAGGTAAAACCACATCTTTTGCGAAGTTCTGGCAGAATTTCAAGTATTTTTTGGTAATGAAGTTTTCATCTTCAAAAGCATCAACAGATAAAAAGTGCTCTAACCAATAACGCGCATCATAACGGTTACTGTCAACAGTCAGGATTTTATATCCTTCTTCTTTTTTATAATTAAAAATCAAACAGCCTTTATCTAACTTATTAAGATTGATACCTTGCTGCAATATCATTTCAAGATTGCTGTTTTTTTCTTCAAACTGCAAAAAGTCGGCTTGTATTTCGCTTTTAAAAATTCCAATAGCGTCAACAACGTTGTTATCGATACTTAAATTCGTTAAATACGTTACATAAACCTCTCCGTTTTTAATGTGCGGATGATTGGATTGTTCGAATAAATGAGTAGTGATCTTTTTTGAAATCTCCTGTAAATTACCAGGATTGGTAAAAATCTCCGTAGCATATTTAAACATGTCGTTATAATCCAAATCGACTTCGTGCGCAAACTGATAATAGTTTTCTTCTTTCTCTCTAAAAGGCTTAAAAAAGTATTCTTTTATCAAAGGCACAATTTCATCATTCAAATTAAATGGTTGTTCCGATAAAAAAATTGCCTCGTTTCTGCTCTTGTTTCCTACGCGGTGTATCGCAAGCGTCTCGATGTGGGTGTTGAATAAGTTGATCATTTTTTTTAGATGCTAAGGTTCTGAGTTGCTAAGGTACTAAGGTTTAGTTTCTGCCTTTTATTTTTTTAATAAAAGAAACTAACATTCTTTCTACTTCGCGACTGTCCTCATATAGGTTATTAAAATCGTCTTCTTTTATGTACGATATATTTTTTGCGATTTCTAATTGAGTCTGCATTTCAAATAAAGACCCAACAGAAATATTTAAAAAGCGTAAAAGATCTTTATCACTTTCTCTTCCAAATCCTTCGGCAATATTGCTGGGAACTGAAACAGAACTACGTCTTATTTGTGAAGTTAATCCGAAAATTTCTTCTTTTGGAAAATTGTTTGTTGTAAAATAAATTTTGGTAGTCAAGGCCATTGATTTCTGCCAGATAAGCAGACTTCTAAAGTTACTCATTTTGTTATTTTTAATTAATCGGTAAAACTAATAAAAAATAAGAAAAAACTTTCAAAATAAAAACCTTAGAATCTTAGCATCTCAGAACCTTAGCAACTTAGAACTAATTCCAATTCTCCTCAAATCCGTAATCTTCAAAGCTGTCGTCTCCTTCGAACATGTCGAGGTCGTCTTCGTCAAGATCGTCTTCAAATTCTCCGTAGATATCGTCGTGCATATCTGCTTCAAAGTTTTTTTCGATGGCTTCGTCCGGCATTTCTCCGTGAGAGAATAAAGTTTCAGGATATGGAGCTCCGGCAATTTGATCTTCAATAGCGGCCAATTCAACTAAGAAAGTCCACATACTGATGAAATCGTACACGTAGATAATTTTGGTGTTTTCTTTATCTAAAATACTAGATAATGGATAATCACTCATAGTTCGTTGTTCGCCGGGAATGTCGCCGGTATCAAAAAGCGGAATTTCGTCTTCCTGATTCCAGGTTTCGTCACAAGTATAAAATGAAGCAACTTCAGTTCCGTCAAAACCAAAAGCGTTGAAGATTGCATTGTGTAAATCCTCAAGCGTATCGTCTTCAAGAATTGCAATGTCTCTAAAAATGTCTTCTTCGGCGTCTAGAATTACTCTAAATTTATAAACCATAATCTTTGTATTTTTGAAAAGTCAAAGGTAAAATATAAAAAATGAAATACGAATCACGAATTGCGATTTGTTGAAAAGATTTTTATTTGTCAGGCTGAGCGGAGTCGAAGCCCATTTAAGGTTAACAAGCCTTCGACTCCGCTCAGGATGACAATAGTGTAATCGAATTACTATTTAAGGGTTAATCTCTTTCTAATCCTGTGATAATGTTTATGATACGTACTATGACTTGGATAACTTCTGCCTGAAGTCATATTATTAAATATCAAAGCCGTTAAAAGTAAAATCAAAGTTCCAATTAAAACCGGCGAAAACACATACATATAGCCTAAAGCTTTTACTTTCTCGGTACCAATAATCGCGATTAAAGCAGTTGCGCCTCCCGGAGGATGAAGTGTTTTAGTAATTTGCATTGAAATTATAGCCAATGAAACGGCTAAAGGAGCAGCAATCCAGATAATATCCGGTGCTAGTTTATGAACTGTAACGCCTATAAATGCCGAGATAACATGTCCGCCAACTAAGTTTCTGGGCTGCGAAAACGGACTTTGAATAATGCCGTAAACTAAAACGCTTGATGCGCCAAAAGAACCAATTAAATAAACAGCATCGTTTCCGGAAAAGTGAATCGATTGCACATAAGCCAGAATTCCAATTCCAACAAACGATCCGATGAAAGACCAAAAGTGTTCTTTAAAATCGATTAAAGTTTCTCTATAAAGAATGTAGCGTGTTTTGCGATAGCTTCTTTTTATTTTTGGAGTGGGCATTTATATGGTATTTTATTTTAAAACTTTGAGATTTTTTTCCACAGATTTAAAGATTCTCGCAGATTATTAATCTTAAAATCATTAAATCTTTGGCATAATATTTTTATTTTACTAAACCTGGCGAATAGGAATAAACCGTAAATGGATAAATCATTTTCGCAGTATATTTTGAAATCAGGCAAACTACAAGAATCGGCAAAAATAAAGTGTAATCATTTGTTAGTCCGCAAACTAAAAATATGGCGGTAAAAGGTGCGTGAATACTGGCACTTAAAACTGCCGCCATTCCGATAATCATGAAATTGACCGGAATTACATTGACATGAAAAAATGTATTTAAGATCGAAGCCAGTAATAATCCTAAAAAAGCGCCGATAAAAAGACTCGGAGCAAAAACACCGCCGTCACCTCCGGAAGCTAATGTTATGGAAGTTACAATAGGTTTTAAAAGCAGAATTCCGACGAAAGTAAAAGCCAAAGTTAGCGTTAATGGAAGTTCTGATGAAGAACCAAATATTCCTTTTATCGCGTGATATCCTTCTCCATATAATTGTGGAAAAATAAAAAGAGAAACACTCAAAACAACAGATCCAATAATGATTTTATAATAATGAGTATCGATTTTTCCGAATTGAGATTTAAAAAATAATACGCAGCGTGTCAGGTAAACAGAATTTATTCCGGCTAAAATTCCCAATAGAATAAAATATGGAATCGCTTTTAAATGCCAGGTTGTAATCGAAACTGCAAATAAAGGTTCTTCTTTTAAAATGGAAAGTAAACCAAAAGCAATAGAAACCGCAATGACATTTGAAATGATGAAAGCTCTGGTAACTTTTCTGGAAATAACTTCAAGAGCAAATAAAATTCCGGCAATTGGTGAGCTAAATAAAGCGGTAACTCCAGCCGCAACGCCCGCGCAAATTAATTCGGTTTTGTATTGGCGAAATACGTTTTCTTTTTGTTGTGCTACAGAACCAATTGTAGCAGTGGCAACAACAGTCGAAACTTCGATTCCGGTTGAACCTCCAAAAATAACCGTTAATAATCCGTTTATAAAGTGAGATGGAATTTTATAAGAAGGTAAGTTTTTTGAATTTGATTGTGTGCTTTCAAAAACTTCTTTGATCCCTTTGTTTTCTTTTTTCTTAAACAAATATTGTCTCAGAAAATAAATTACAGATAATCCGAAAACCGGAAAAAGAATGTAAAAAAGTGGATTTACAGAAACTTCATGAAAGAAAATTTCTTCGTAATATTCAGTTATTTTTTTAAGTGAAATTCCTAAAAAAGCCGATAAAAAGCCAATTAAAACAGAGACAATAACTAATTTTCGGAACTTAATAAATTGATGATTTTTTTTGATTTGCGCCGTTTTGTTCATCAGAAGTAAATTTGTAAATCGCATTAATTTTATTTGCGATTTCACAAAATTAAAGAATCATATTCGGTTTTTAATAAAAAACACTCATTATATTATGTTAAAAACTGTTTTGAAAGACAATTCTTTCTTTTATAAGACTAGTTTTGTCATTTCGATGAACGAGAAATCACAAGCGTAAATCAAAGATTGTCGCTTAACATTACGGAATTTCTAGTGTGATTTCTCGTTCCTCAAAATGACATAAAATAAGAAAAAAACTTTGTGTCTTAGTGCCTTCGTGGCAAAAAAAAGTGTTAGTTACCGTTCGTAAAATTCAATCGGCAATAAATCCGGATCAGCAATAAAAGTAAAACGTTTATTAGTCGTTTCATCAATTCGGATTGGTTCTGATTCTATATTTTTTGAATCTAAAAAAGCAACAGTTTCATCCAGATTAATGACTTCAAAAGCCAAATGACGCAATCCAACCGCTTCTGGTCTTGAAGGTCTTTTTGGCGGATCCGGAAATGAAAATAATTCAACTACATAAGTTCCATTTAAAGCCAAATCCAGTTTATAAGATTGACGTTCTTCGCGATAGATTTCTCTAATGATTGTTAAACCTAAAACCTCCGTATAAAAAGTTTTAGATTTTTGATAATCAGAACATAAAATAGCGATGTGATGAATTTTGTTTAAAGTAAGCATTAGGTATTGGGTTCAGTTTCTTGATTTAATTTTCGAATTACTTTTGCAGGATTTCCAACGGCTAAAGAATTATCCGGAATATCTTTTGTTACGACAGATCCGGCACCAATCACACAGCCTTTTCCAATGGTTACGCCAGGACAAATAACAGAATTTCCGCCAATCCAGCAATCGTCTCCAATTGTAACGGGATATGCATTTTCAAGCGATTTTCTTAATTCGGCGTCAAGCGGATGCGATGCGGTATAAATTTGAACATTGGGCGCAATAAAAACATTTGACCCAATATTTACTGGTGCACAATCCAGAACAACACAATTTACATTGAAATAAACGTTGTCTCCGCAAAAAATATTATAACCATAATCACAGTGAAAAGGAGGTTCTATGTAAAAACCTTGTCCGGTATTAGGAATCAGTTCTTTTAAAATTTCTTTTGCTTTTTTGGTTACCCGATATTCTTTTACATTTAAGGTATGCAGAAGATTTTTTGCAGTTCGGCGGCCTTTTACTAATTCCGGATCAAAAGCGTTGTAATACTCTCCCGAAATCATTTTTTCTTTTTCTGTTTTCATACAGTATAATTATATTTTTTTCTGGTATTTTCGACTGCAGTTCTTTAATTATTCAGCATTTTATTTTCAGTTAATTCAATGTTTTTTATTGAAGCAATTGGCGCAATTTTTACTGTTTGTTCTCCTTTTGTTACATAAAAATAATAGGTCGTATTTGATCCTATTATGTAAACCTGTTCCGAGTTTTCATCATTAAAGTTTAGAATATTGTTGTAGTGTAATTTTTTGCCTTTTATTTTTGTTGCAATTGATCTGCCATCTGCAAATCCATATCCCAAAAAAATAGAGATTAAAAAACTAGCAAGAAATTTTATTGAGATAGTTGTGTAATAATCAATTTTTTCACTTTCTGCTAATTTATTCACTTCGGTAATGTCTTTTACACCAAACAATTTGTGAAGGCCTTTTTTATCTTCGTTTTTTAATAATATTTGAGGAAGGTTATAGGAAAAGATAAACAGTACTAAAACAGTTATAAAAAATACAGGATGCGAAGTAACGGCCGCCAATGGACTTATTAAAATGTCTATAATAGATGAATATCTGATAATATTTATTCCTATTTGATAATACGATATAGTTTCTTTCACAATTCCCAAAGTGACAAGAAAAAGATAACCTAAAGGAAGTAAACCTTGCACTTTATCAATGTTTTTCATCTGAATTACCTATTTAATCCCCTAAATTTAATTTTTAAAGCAACTTCTTCAAAATAACAATTTGTCCTAAATGATACACATCATGCTGGATAATGCCATGAATATCTTCATAAAAATTATGATTGTTGTTTGGGTCTATTTTTTCGAAACCGGCATCCTCAAAATCACTCAAAAAGGCGGTCCATAATTCCTGAGATTTAGCGAGACTTTGCAGCGATTGTTCCCATGCTGGTTCAGATGAATCCAGAATTGGCACAAAATAATTATGATCTGGCGTGGTAATTATTTCACCCTGAACGCGTCTTAAAATATTTCTTCTCCATTGAGTAAGATGGTTAACAATTTCCCAAATTGTATTCAAATTAGGGTTTACTTTTTTAATAGCCTGCGCTGCGGTAACATCTTTTAAAGTATCGGCTAAGGTAACCTCAAGCCACGGATTTCCATTATAAATGGATTGATATAAATTTGAAACTCTTTTACTTTCTGACATGATTAATAGTTTTTAAACGTGAAAGCTAAGATACGAATAAGTAATTTACAACTCATCCTCAAAATTCTACAATTGGGTGATTAATTATTTTATACCTTCGAATGTTAAAATACATTTGCTTCATCAAAATCAAAAACCATGAGAACCAAATTACTTTTTACAATTAGCTTTTTATTTTTAACAACTGCATTTTTTGCTCAAAATACCATTTCTGGAAAAGTGGTTGATGAAAAAGGAAAACCCGTTCCCGGAGCAAATATTTACATAGACGGAACTTACGATGGAGCAACAAGTTCTGAAACAGGTGAATTTTCTTTTGAAACAACGGCAACAGGAAATCAATTTATAGTAGTGAGTTTTTTACTTTATGAAACGTTCAAAACAGAAATTGATGTTGCTAATTTTAAAGATCAAACGGTAAAACTAAGAGAGAATGTAAACGCACTTGACGCTGTTGTAATCACTGCCGGAACATTAGAATCCGGAGACAAAGCAAGAGTTTCTGTTTTAAAACCACTGGATATTGTAACCACAGCAGGTTCTGCGGGAAATATTATTGCCGCTCTGCAAACATTGCCGGGAACACAAACTGTTGGTGAAGACGGACGTTTGTTTGTTCGTGGAGGTGAAGCCAGTGAAACTCAAACATTTGTTGACGGACTTCGCGTAGCACAGCCTTACGGTGCATCAACCAATAATTTACCAACACGAAGCCGTTTTTCTCCTTTCTTATTTAGCGGAATTGCTTTTTCTACAGGTGGATATTCTGCAGAATACGGCGAAGCTTTATCAAGTGTTTTACTTTTAAATACGCAAGATGAACCTGATCAAAATAAAACAGATATTGCTTTAATGACCGTTGGTTTAGGAGTTGGAAATACTCAAAAGTGGAAAAAAAGTTCGTTTAGTATCAATACAAATTATATCAATTTAGCACCTTATCAGGCTGTGATTCCTCAAAATGTTGACTGGAATAATCCGTATCAGTCTTTGGGTGGTGAAGCTGTGTACCGTTATCATTTTGAAAGAGGGATTTTTAAATTATACGCTGCTTTCGATTCAGAAAAATTCGATTTAAATCAGAAAAATGTAAACTTTGTTGATCCGGTAAGAACAGACTTAAATAATAATAATTTTTATTTTAACGGATCTTATAAAGGTGATTTTGGAACAGGCTGGCAAATTACTTCAGGAGTTAGTTACGGTTACAGCAAAAATAAAGTCAAATATGACATTAATGATGTAAACACCAATGAAAATGCAGCGCAGCTTAAATTAAAGTTGAGAAAAAACATTTCGAATTACTTTAAACTATCTTTTGGAGCAGATTATTTCATCACCAAATTCAATGAAAATTTCAAGGATAATATTTCTATTGATGTTGCAAACGGTTACGATTCAAATATTGCCGCTTTTTATACCGAAGGAGATATTTTATTCTCAAAAAACCTGGCATTGAAAGTAGGAGCAAGACTTTCAAATAATAGTTTATTAGATGAAATTAACCTCGCTCCAAGAGCTTCTATTGCTTATAAAGTTTCTAAAACAAGCCAATTTTCATTTGCTTACGGAGATTTTTCTCAAACACCGGTTGTGGATTACATCAAGTATTCAAAATACCACCAATTTGAAAGTGAAAAAGCACAGCATTACATTTTGAACTATCAATTTACAAGACCAGGACAAACTTTTAGAGCCGAAGCTTATTATAAAGATTACAGCAATTTAGTGCAATACGATACAAGAGATATTACTTACAATTCGGTTTTCAATAATAACGGTTCAGGATATGCAAAAGGATTGGATTTATTTTGGAGAGACAGTAATTTGTACAAAAACTTAGAATATTGGATTTCGTATTCTTATATCGATTCTGAAAGACAATACAAGAATTTTCCAACTATGGCGACGCCAAGTTTTGTAGCCAATCATAGTTTATCAATTGTAACAAAATATTTTATTACCGACTGGAAATCACAAATAGGTTTTACAAATAGTTACAGTTCAGGACGTCCGTATAATGATCCAAACCAGACGCAATTCATGAACGGAAAAACAAAATCATACAATAGTTTGAGTTTTAACTGGGCTTATCTATTAACCACACAAAAAATCCTGTATTTCTCCGTTTCAAATGTATTAGGGTCACAAAACGTTTTTGGATATGATTACGCAAAATTGCCAGACGCAAACGGAGTTTACAACAGACAAGCCGTAACTCCAACCGCAGACAGATTTTTCTTCGTTGGTTTCTTCTGGACAATCAGTGATAATAAAAATGAGAATCAGTTGAAAAATTTATAGTCTCTAAGTTGCTAAGGTTCTGAGTTGCTAAGTAAAAAAAACTTAGAATCTTAGCAACTCAGAACCTTAGAATCTTTAAAAGAAACAATTCAGTAACCAAAATCAACAACTGAGTATTATTTAATTTTAAAAGAATAAAAACCAAAGTACTTTTGAAGTATAAATTAACAAACAGAGTTTTAATCATCAATTAATTAGCCACTAAGTTGCTAAGATCTTAAGACACTAAGAAAAAAACTTAGAAACTTAGCAACTCAGAACCTTAGAACCTTTAAAAAAAAATCAACCCATGACCAAAATTATCACAATAACAATGATGTTTATCTGCAGCTTAATGTCTGCTCAAAATGTAAAACTAACCGTTTCTGTTTCAGGATTGAAAAACAACGCAGGAATTATTAAAGTAGGTTTGTACAACTCAGAAGGTACATTTCTTAAAACGGCATATAAAAGCCTTGCTTCTGAAATTAAAAATAATGAAGCCACGGTGACATTTGACAATCTTCCGACAGGAGAATATGCAATTTCAACCTATCACGATGAAAACAACAACGGACAGCTGGATAAAAATATGATGGGAATACCTTCTGAAGATTATGCTGCTTCAAACAATGCTAAAGGATTTATGGGACCACCTTCCTATAAAGATGCTAAATTTGTTATAGATAAAAATTCAAAAATTAAAATTGTATTATAAATAGTAACCAACAAAAAATAAACAACCATTAAATTACTTTAAAATGAAAAAAATCATCACTTTAATCGCTTTATTTGTAGTAGTAATAAGCTCTGCACAAACACAATTTGAACAAGGAATGGGAAAAGCCTTCGGACTTTGGAAAGAAGGAAAAAATGCAGAAGCTTCGGCAATGTTTGAAAGAATTGCTGCTGCTGAAAAAACAAGTTATCTGCCAAATTATTATGTTTCTCTAATCAATACTACAACTGCTTTTACTGAAAAAGACAAAACAAAAATTGATTTATTATTGACAAAAGCACAAGACGCATTAGATGTCGAATTGATTAAAGATCAAAACAATGCCGAATTATATGCGATGCAAGCTTTGATTTATACGGCTTGGGTAGTTGCAGATCCAATGACAAACGGAATGAAATATTCTGCTAAAGTAATGGAAGCTTACGCAAAAGGAAAAGCGATCGACCCAAATAATCCAAGAATTGTTTTTGGTGAAGCTGATTATCAGTTAGGTGGAGCAAAATGGACAGGTGTTGATACAAAACCGCTATGTGCTCAGGTTGACAAAGCTATTGAACTTTTTGGTACTTTTAAACCAGCGACTGCTTTTTCTCCAAAATGGGGATTAGAAAGAGCTTTGGAAACTCAAAAATCTTGTAAAAAATAATATTTAAGCAAATTCATAAATGAAAGATAATAAAAATGTAAGTTATAGAGATTTTAAAAGTGGAACGCTTGTTTCTTTCAAGATTTCTATGGTCTTTACCATTATATTTTGTGCCTTTTTAGGAGAAGATTTAAATGTTAAAAACGTTCTTATTACTTTTTTTATAAGCTGTCTTTATTCTTTCGGATTGGGCTTTGGTAATGCATTTATCAATGTTTTTTTAGATAAAAAATGGGATTGGCTTGAGCAGACAAACCTGAGAGTTTATTACGGGATATTGGTTACTGTTTTGTATACCGTTCCTGTAATATTAGGAATAAATTACTATATTTTTATGGTCCTGCAGGACATGACCGTGCGGGAATTTTTTGGCGAAAGAATGCTTTGGGTGCATCTTTTTTATATCATTTTATCGCTGGGAGTTTCGACTTTTATGCAGGCGAGAAGCTTCATGGTGAAATGGAAACAAGCATCAAAGTTTGAGATTACACAGCAAAAGATTATTGCAGGAACAGCAAATGCGAAATTCGAAAGTTTAAAAAATCAGATAGATCCGCATTTTCTTTTTAATAGTTTGAATGTATTAAGTTCTTTGATCGAAGAAAATCCAGATAATGCACAACGATTTACGACTTCTTTATCTAAAGTGTACCGCTACGTTTTAGAACAAAAAGACAAAGAATTGGTTTCTGTTGAAGATGAATTGTCCTTTGCAAAAACCTATATGAATCTGCTGAAAATGCGTTTCGAGAATAGTTTGTTTTACGAATTGCCAAAAACAGACATTCATCCGGATGCAAAAGTGGTTCCGCTATCGTTGCAGCTTTTACTCGAAAATACCGTAAAACACAATGTAGTAAGCGAACAGAAACCCTTGCATATCAGAATTTTTGTTGATGGAGATTATCTGGCTATTCAGAATGATTTTCAAAAGAAAGAAGTTTTGCAGGACAGGCAAGGGGTTGGTTTGCAGAACATTGTAGACCGCTACGGAATCATTACAAACAGAAAAGTTTTGATAGAACAAAACAAGGAAACATTCACGGTTAAAATTCCAATTTTGACCAAACAAATTACAGTTATGGATGCAAGTTTAGATTATAACGATGAAAATAAAGCATATTTCAGAGCTAAAAAAAGAGTAGAAGAATTAAAAGGTTTTTACGGAAACGTACTTTCTTATTGTTGTATAATTCCGTTTTTAGTTTTTATTAATTTGAAATTTTCACCTGGTTTTCATTGGTTTTGGTTTTCGGCATTAGGATGGGGATTTGGCGTAGTGATGCATGCTTTTAAAGTTTTTGGTTACAGCTCAAATTGGGAAGAACGAAAAATACGGGAGATTTTGGAAAAAGAAAATAATAAACAAACCTGGAAATAATCATGGAAACGAATTGCAATTTTGACAGGGGAAAATTTGAGTTTCAGCAAATCTTTAACAAGAGGATCGTTAAACTAAAATCATTTTGCATTCATGCTATTATATACTTTTCGGCAGTAACGGTTTTTATTTTAAAAGAATTTTTTGGAGTTCATTTTGATTTTTATCCAGTCAAATATCTAAATTATGTTGTACTGATAATCTGGACTTCGGTGTTTTTATTTTCTGCTATTGATTTAGTTGTTTCCTATACAATTTTCGGGAAAGAATGGGAGGAACGTAAACTCAAAAGTATTCTGGAAAAAAGACAGCAAAAACACAAATGGGTCTAAGTATGGAAAGGCAATTTATTGAAGAAGAACGTTATTATCAGGCTCAAAAAAGAGTTGAAGAAATTTTAGAAAAAGAAAAAAAACAAAAATGGGAGTAATCATGGAAATGAATTTTAGCGAAGAAGATAAATACTATCTTGCAAAAAAGAAAGTAGAAAGCATAAAAGGATTTTACGCAAACCTTACGTCTTTCATTGGTGTAAATGTGATTTTAATTTTCATTAATTTATATACAACACCAGATCATTTATGGTTTTACTGGCCGCTAATGTGGTGGGGAATAGGTGTGCTTTTTCACGGATTAAAGGTTTTTGAAGTATTTCCGGTTTTAGGAAAAGACTGGGAAAGAAGAAAAATCCAGGAATTCATGGAAAAAGAAAAAGAGAACAACAACAAATGGAAATAATTTAATTTTACATATAATGGGAAGATTTAGAAGACGTATGTACGAAGAATATTCACAAGAATTTTCATCAGATGAACGCTTTAATGCGGCGTACAAAAAAGTAAAAAGAATACAAGGGTTTTATTCGCATTTACGAATTTATATCATAGTAAACATCCTGATAATTGTTGCCAGCGTAAACGGGAACTTTTTCTCAAAAGGAATCCTGGACAGCGGATTATTAGATTGGCAAACATATTCTACCGCTTTGTTTTGGGGAATAGGTTTATTGGCTCATGGATTATCTGTTTTTGGCAGAGATGTTTTTTTTAGTGCTGATTGGGAACAAAGAAAAATTCAGGAATACATGAATAAGGAAGCTGCCAATAATAAATGGGAATAATTGTAGATTTACTTTTTCAAATTAGCTTTGTAAAATGACAACATTAATAATAGAAGACGAAAAACCCGCTGCCCGATTATTACAGCGAAAACTGGAAAAATTAAATATTGCTGTAGAAACCATGCTGCATTCTGTAGAAGAAGCGATCAATTGGTTTTCGAATAATGAACATCCTGATTTGATTTTTCTGGATATTCAATTGTCAGATGGTTTATCGTTTGAAATTTTTGATAAAATAGAGATTAAAAGCGCCATTATTTTTACAACTGCTTATGATGAATATGCTTTAAAAGCCTTTAAACTCAACAGCATTGATTATCTTTTAAAACCAATTGACGAAGATGATCTGGATGTTGCCGTTACTAAATTCAAAGCACGTTTGCCTAAAATAGAATCGGAGCCGAAAAACCTTCAGTTAGACTTTGAGCAAATACGCCAAATGCTGTCAAATCCTTTTGAGAAGAATTTCAAGAAACGATTTACCGTTAAAATTGGTCAGCATTTAAAGGTGATTACAACAGATGAAATCGAATGTTTTTTTAGTGAAAACAAAGGAACTTATATTCATACTTTCGACAATAGAAATTATCTAATCGATTCGACGTTAGAGATTTTGGAACAGGAATTAGACATGAAGAACTTCTTTCGCGTAAGCAGAAAATTTATTGTTCCGCTTCCTGCAATTAAAGAAATTCAGGTTTACACCAATTCGAGACTTAAAGTCATTTTACCAACTTATAAAGAAGATGAGGTTATTGTAAGCCGCGAAAAAGTTCAGGATTTTAAAAATTGGTTGGGGTAAAAAAATGATATATATGAACTGGATTAAAATCCAGCTCTACATATAAACCATTCCTACGGAATTCAATCCAAAATTAAAGAGCCATCGGCTCGATTTATTTTGTAGGGCCGGATTTTAATCCGGTTTTGGTTCAATATGATTTAGGTCTGTAATAAAACAAAAAGATCCTTCGTTTGAAGGATCTTTTTGTTTTATAAAACATTATTTGCTCAATCTATGTAAAGTAAAAGTCATAGCGCTTAAAAGGAAAAATGCCATAATTTGGTGAATCAATCCTAAAGCCAACGGAACGCTGTATAATAATGTAAAAACGCCCAATACGAACTGAATAAAAACAAAAAAGACTAATGTTTTGATTCCTTTATTTTGAGTGCTGTTAAGCGAAAATTTAGTGCTTTTGTAATATAAAAACAGAATAAAAGCTACGACAACATAAGCAAAAGTTCTATGTACAAACTGAACACCGCTTTTTCCTTCAATTAAATTTTTAACCAAAGTAGATTGTTCGATAAAAACAGAATCGTGTATAAATTGTCCGTCACTCATTAAAGGCCAGTGATTATGAATTAATCCGGCATTTAATCCGGCAACAAAACCACCATAAATAATTTGAATTAATAACGCAACCAAAGCAAAACGGGCAATATTACGAAGCGGAATTACTTTTGTAATTGTTCTTTCCGGATAAATTAAATCCAACGCCACCCATAAAGTATAAGCAAAAGTGATAAAGGCAAAAGTTAAGTGCAATGAAAGTCTGAAATGGCTAACATCCGGATTATCAATTAATCCGCTGCGAACCATAAACCAACCAAGAAATCCCTGAAAAGCGCCCATTGCCAAAAGAACGATACATTTTTTAATGGTTTCACGATCCAGTTTTTTTCTGATTAAGAAATAAACAAAAGGAACAAAGAAAACCAATCCGATAATTCGCCCAATGAAACGGTGAAACCATTCCCAGAAATAGATGAATTTATAATCTGAAAGCTGAAAATCATTGTGAATATTGATTTTTTGATATTCAGGAAATTTCTTGTATTGCTCGAAAGCTTCGTTCCATTTTGCATCTGTCAAAGGCGGAAAAGTATCGGTTACCAAATGCCAGTCCGTCATTGATAAACCTGAATTGGTTAAGCGGGTAATACCGCCAACAACCACCATTAAAAACAATAAAACACAACCCGATAGTAACCAAATGATTACTGATTTATTCTCTTTTTTCATTTTATAGTACTTATTCTTATACTTTTTTTAAACCTAATTTTTCAGCTCTTTTAATAATAAAATCATAAGCAGCCTGATATTCATTCGGAATATCGCCTTCCAGAATAGCTTCTTTTACAGCCTCTTTCAAAACGCCGATCTCGCGACCAGGTTTCAAATTGAATATTTCCATAATTTGTTCACCGGAAATTGGCGGTTGAAAATTACGAACATGATCGCGTTCTTCAACCTCAACAATTTTCTTGCGAACGATATCAAAATTCTTGTGATATTTTTTAAATTTTGCCGGGTTCTTAGTTGTAATATCAGCTTCGCACAAAGTCATTAAATCCTCAACATCTTCACCCGCATCAAAAACCAGACGTCGAACGGCGCTGTCTGTCACAATATCTTGTGCCAAAACAATTGGACGCGAACTCATAATCACCATTTTTTGCACAAATTTCATTTTGTGATTCAATGGCATGTGTAAACGTTCAAATATTTTCTTGGCCATTTTTCCACCCAGAAATTCATGACCGTGAAAAGTCCATCCTTGTTTTTTATTGAAACGTTTTGTTGGTGCTTTTCCAATATCATGCAATAAAGCCGACCAGCGTAACCAGACATCATCTGTATTTGGGCAAATATTATCGACAACCTCTAAAGTGTGATAAAAGTTGTTTTTATGTGTATGACCTTCAATTTCTTCGACCTGATTCAACGCTGTTAGTTCAGGCAGAATAATATCTAAAAGTCCGGTTTGGTATAAAAGTAAAAACCCGATTGAAGGTTTATCTGTCGAAAGAATTTTGTTTAGTTCATCAACAATTCGTTCGCCTGAAATGATTTTGATTCTCTCAGCGTTTTTAGTAATCGCATCAAGAGAATTTTTCTCGATTTCGAAACCCAGCTGATTCGCAAAACGAATCGCACGCAGCATTCGCAAAGGATCATCAGAATAGGTGATACTTGGATCTAAAGGCGTTTTGATGGTTTTATTTTCCAAATCTGCCAATCCGTTGAAAGGATCCGAAAGATCTCCGAAAGTTTTTTCGTTTAGCGATAAAGCCAAAGCGTTGATTGTGAAATCACGACGATTTTGATCATCTTCAAGCGTTCCGTTCTCGACAATAGGATTTCTGCTGTCAAAATTATAGGATTCTTTTCGGGCACCAACAAATTCAATATCAGTATCTTCAAAACGAAGCATTGCTGTTCCATAAGTTTTAAAAACCTGAACTTTTGGTTTTTTTGGAAGCAATTCAGATACTTTCAAAGCCAATTCAATTCCGCTGCCAACTGCAACAACATCAATGTCTTTTTTAGAACCTCTGTTTAAAAGCAAATCCCGAACAAATCCGCCAATAACATAACTGTCAACGTTTAGTTCCTGAGATGCTTTCGAAATTATTTCGAAGATTTTATGTTGTAAAGCTGTTTTATAGTTTGTTTGTATAGCCACGAATTCAGTAATTTTAAATATTACATTTCTATTCTTGAAGAGAATGAAAGGTCTGCAAATTTACAACATAGAAAATGCCTTTTATAATCTATTGTTGACTTTTTTGAACAAATTCACAGTTTATAGCATTGAATTTTATCAAATAAAAAAAGGTTGCCACGAATTACACTAATTTTCACGAATCACATAGAGTTTGTAAAAATAAAAATTCGTGAAAATTAGTGTAATTTGTGGCGAAAAAAAAACATTTATAACGTCATCAAACAAATCAATTGCAATAATATTTTTTTAGAAATTCAATTTGTATTTTTGAGTTCTATAAAAACGCACAAATGAAAATTGTTATATCGCCTGCAAAATCTTTGAATTTCGAAAAAGAATTACCAACTTCTAAATATACAGAACCAGCTTTTTTAAAAGAAGCGCGTCAGGTTCATAAAGTTTTAAAACCTAAAAAACCGGCTGAATTATCAGAACTAATGTCGATTTCAGAAAAACTATCAGACTTAAACTGGGAAAGAAACCAGAAATGGAAAACACCTTTTTCTCCGGAAAATGCCCGTCCGGCAGTTTATACTTTTGATGGAGATGTTTATACTGGTTTGGATGCTTATACAATTCCGCTTGAAAAATTAGATGCTTTGCAAGATAGATTAAGAATATTATCAGGACTTTACGGCATTTTGAAACCACTTGATTTAATGCAGGCTTATCGTTTGGAAATGGGAACAAAATTGCCTGTTGGCGAATACAACAACCTGCACGAATTCTGGAAACCAACCGTGACAAAAGCTTTAAATAAAGAATTAAAGAAAGGTGAATTATTTGTGAATTTGGCGAGTAATGAATATTTTTCGGCTGTTGATGTAAAAGCTTTAAAAGTTCCTGTAATCACTCCGGATTTTAAAGATTATAAAGACGGAAAACTAAAAATGATCAGTTTCTTTGCTAAAAAGGCGAGAGGAATGATGGTACGTTATATCATCGATACAAATGCAGAAACTATTGACGACTTAAAAGGTTTCAATTATGACGGATATGGTTTTGATGCCAATCTTTCTGAAGAAAATCATTTGGTGTTTACGAGATAGGTTTTTTTGGAAGGGACAAAGGTGCAAAGTTGCATAGGTTCAAAGTTTGTAAAGAGTCGTAGACTCGGTTTATATTGTAGGGAGGGATTTCAATCCCTTCAAATAAGAGAATATTGTAGGTAGGGATTTTAATCCCTTCAAATTAGAGAAATATTATAGGTAGGGATTTATTTTAATCCCGTATAAAATCAATAGATAATTTCAAAATTCACAAATAAAAAAGCCGGGTTAAATTACTAGCCCGGCTTTTTCGTATTATAAATTATAAATCAATTATTATTAATGCATTGCATCAGCAGGATTAATCTTGTTCTTTCCTTTTTTAATGAAAAGGATAATAGGTATACAACATAAAAACATTATTCCTAAATACATGAAAATATCCATGTATGACATTACTGTACTTTGTTTCATTACTGAATATTCAAGAGCCTGATATGTTTTTTTAAGGGCAACATCGGCACTGTAACCTTTAGCCATAAAAGCTCTTTGCATTCCGGCAATACGTTGTTGTACATCGTATTTTGCAGGATCTAAATTGTTCAATAAATTTACTCTGTGTTCCTGGCTAAATCGGGTAATAAAAGTGGTGATAATTGCAATACCAAATGAACCTCCTAATTGACGCATCATTCCGGTAAAAGCCGCTCCTTCACCAATTTGTTTTCCTTTTAAAGTAGAAAGTGAAAGCGTAGTAATAGGAACGAAAAGTAATCCTAAACCAATTCCTCTTAATATCAAAGGCCAATACATATGCTCAACACCGGTATCAGGCGTCATACGAGTCTGCATCATAAAGGTAAAGAAGAAGAAAACTAAAAATCCTACCCCTACCATATAACCTTGCGGAACACCTTTCTGAATCATGTTACCCACAAATGGCATCATGATCGCTGTTGTAATCGAACCGGGAATCAATAACATTCCGGCATCAGTTGCTGTCCATCCTAAAATAGACTGCGTATAAATCGGAATAATTAAAGTCGAACCGTATAATCCGAAACCAAGAATAAAACACATTATGGTTCCAATTCTTAAATTTCCATCTTTAAGAACACTCAAATTTACAATTGGATGTTTGTATGTTAGCTCTCTCCAGATGAATAGAATTAATCCAAGAATTGTAACAACACTTAAAGTCACGATTAATGAATCGTTGAACCAGTCGTCTTGTTGTCCGTGTTCTAATACAAATTGTAGAGATCCAATGAAAGAAGCCAGTAAAATAATTCCCCACCAGTCAACCTGATTTGCTTTAAGTTTTTCTCCATATTTTGGACTTCTTACGAAAGTAAGCGCCAAAATTGTAGCAATAATACCCAAAGGAATATTAATGTAAAAAATATAAGGCCATGAATAATTATCTACTAAATAACCTCCCAAAGGCGGACCTAAAGTTGGACCAACAATAACCCCCATTCCGTAAATAGCCTGTGCCATTCCTCGTTTTGCAACCGGATAACTTTCGGTAATAATGGTTTGGGCTGTTACAAGTAATGCTCCACCACCCATACCTTGTACGAACCGGAAAGCAACCAATTCCCAAATATTACTGGCATTACCACACAAAAAGGAGCAGACTGTAAATATGATGATAGAAGCCACAAAATAATTACGTCTTCCAAATTGCTGCGATAGCCAGCTCGTCATCGGTATTACAATAACATTCGCAATTGCGTATGCTGTAATTACCCACGCCACATCTGTCAAAGTAGCACCAAGGCTGCCTCGCATGTCTGTTAGCGCTACGTTTACAATGGTCGTATCTACGATTTCAAGCAAGGCACAAAGTACTGCTGTAATCGTGATTATGACACGTCTGTAACCGTATTCTACTAAATCGTCGTCTGCTTGTACTGCTGCTGCCATATTTTATTTTAAATGTACGTCTACGTCAACATTCATTCCCGGACGTAATAATTTTACTTTTTCTGGATCATTTGATTCATCTAAACTAATTTTTACCGGTAATCTCTGAATTGTTTTTACGAAGTTACCTGTAGCGTTATCAGGAGGTAATAATGAAAAACGAGATCCTGTAGCCGGAGAAAATGAAGTTAAAGTACCTTTGAATTCATAGTTAGGATAAGCATCAACTTTTAAACTTACTTTTTGACCCACAACCATTTTGTTTAATTGTGTTTCTTTAAAATTAGCTACAACCCATGCTTCATTATTATTGATGATATAAAATAAAGATTGTCCCGGTTGAACCAATTGTCCTGGCTGAATATCAACTTTAGAAACCTGACCGTCAATTGCTGCAGTTACTACAGTATAACTAAGATTTAAATGCGCAACATCAAGCATTGTTTTTGCTTTTTTAATGTTTGCAGAAGCAACTTCAGTTTGTTTATCAGAAACTTTTGATTTCGATTGAATAACAGATTTCTGGAAAGAACTTGCTCTTTGTTGTTGTTCTAAAACTCGAACTTGATTTTCAGCTTCGTCTTTTGCAGTCTGAGCTTGTTCAAATTGTTGTTTTGTAATCGTATGCGTCTTATACAAATTATTGTAACGATTGAAATCATTTGTAAGCTGTCTCAATCTAATTTTTGCACTTTCGATAGAACCACCCGCAGATCTCATTTGAGCATCAGAAACAGAGATACTTGCGTAAGCACTTCCAATATCTGCTTTTGCAGCTTCGTATTGACCTTCAGCACCTAATAAAGCAGCATTTGCTTCATCAATCTTCAATTGGTAATCTCTTTTATCGATAGTAAATAAAGTATCTCCTTTTTTTACAAAATCATTATCTTTTACGTACACTTTGCTGATATATCCGGATACTCTCGGGATAATTGGATTCATTTTTTTCTCGATTTGAGCATCATCTGTTTCCTCGTGAGCTAATGAGTGCATGTATTTTGTTATTCCGTAAGTTCCGCCCACTAAAACCAAAACGGTTAGTATAATGATGAATTTAGTATTTGTTTTTTTCTTTTCCATGAGAGCTATCGATTATATTTTAGAAAGATTGAATGATTGTGATAATTGTCCTGATACTGAAAGTAATTCGTAATATTTTTGAATAATAGTTGCTTTTGAAACAGCGGTATTAATTTTGGCACTTAACTGCTCAACATCGGCTTCAACTAAATCGTTAGTGTCAGATAAACCGTTATCAAATTTATCTTTTACCAGTCTGTAGTTTTCTGCAGCCTGTTGAAGCGCTTCATCATAAACCACACTTTGATTAATAGCTAAGTCATAATCTTCAATAGATTTTTGAACCTCAACTTTAATGCGATCTGTCATGATAGCTTCCGTATTTTTTACTTCAAGAGCTCTGCTTTCAGCTTCTTTTACATGTGCACTGTTTTTCAGAATTCCTGATAAATCATAAGATAAACCTAAACCAAAATTCATTGCATATTTTACAGTTACAATATCTTTAAGATCTAATGCAGTATAACCGCCAAGCAATGAAATTGTTGGGTAATATCCGGCTTTTGCTATTTTAACATTTGCCTCAGAAGCTTTTTGCTGCAAGCGAATAGCCTCTAAATCTTTTCTGTTCTCAAGAGCCAAAGCATCAGATGTTGGTGCATTGGTTGTTTTTAAGCTGAAAAAATCATCTTCATTAACCTGAATTTTTACTGATGGATCTAATTTAAGTAATGTCGTTAAATAAAAATTAATGTTATTGATATTATTATTAGCTTCATCAATAGATAATTGTGTTTTTGAAACTAACAACTGCGATTTCAATAAGTCATTTCTCGGAATAATTCCGTTTTTCTCTAATTCTGTGAAATCAGTAACACGTTGTTTCGCGCTTTTTTGATTCTCATTTAAGACATCCAATGTTTTTTGTGCTTTGTATAAAGCAGTGTAATAAGTAATTACCCTTAAAGCAACATCTTCTTTTGTTTTAAGAGCAGTAACTGTTTCCGCTTCGTATAAACTTTCGTAAGCGTCAATACTACTCTGGATCTTAAATCCTGCAAAAAGTGGTAAACTTAAATTTGCCATTCCAATCATTGCACGATCCGGAGAGGCTAAAGAAGCACTTTCTCCCTGATTTGGCATCTCTATCGAAGCTTTAGTCAAGCGCTGATATTGTCCTGAGATTTTTAAATCGGGATATTGGTTGTTTTTAACCGTTTGCAATTCGTATTTTTTTGAGTTTACCTTAGTGTTGGCAAGTGTAACTTCGTTACTTTTTTCCCAAGCCATTTTAACGGCTTCGTCTAAGGTTAAACTTGTTTTTTCTTGTGCTTCTATTGATGAAATTCCGATAAAGAAAATACCAAAGAGCATTAATTGATTAATTTTCATAAACAAGTAGAGCTTTTATAGTTTGTTGAATGTGCTTTGTAAGACTGTTTTTAATGTAATCGTTATATAACGTTTCTGTATTTAAGTTAAGAAGTTCCTCAAAAAAAGGTTTATTCATGTGAAAGTGAAAAAAAGTTCCGATGATAGTAGGAGTAATAAGCGGAATGATAATATCTTTTCTAAAAACACCTTTGGCTTGACCCTGAGTAATAATGCTTTCAACAGATTTTAAGTTTCCTTTTTTTAATTCTGTAAAAGCGATCATACTTTTTTCTCTTTTCTGAGAATTAAGTTCAAAATGTAAAACTCTGAAAATCCCTTTGTTACAACTAATTCTGGTGATGTAAATTTCAACTAGTTTATTTACTTTTTCAAGAGGTTCAATATTTTCCTGTAATAAATTTTCGAGCTGTAATTTTAAATCAGAAGTTTTGTAAAGAATTAAAGCTTCCAGTAATCTTTCTTTTGAACCAAAATAATACGAAACCATGGCAATATTTATTTTGGCATGTTTTGAGATATCCCGTATTGATGTACCTTCAAATCCTTTATCCGAAAAAAGCTTTTCAGCCACTTCCAGAATCTGAATTTTTTTATCGTTTAATTCGATGTTTGACATGGTATTGTTTCTAAGCGGGTACAAAATTAAACAAGTGTTTAAATTAAACGCTTGTTTAATTTTTGTTTAACAAAATATTAACAGAAAACGGTGTAGTGTTTTTGAGTAAAAAAAAGCTGAATTAATATCCTAAGATTTTAATTCAGCTATAGTACTTTGTCGAAATGAAAAACTATGTGATATTTTTTAATAAAAAATAATTTACCTAATCTCCCCAACAAATTCCTCAATTTTTCCACTTCCACTTTCACTCAAATGTTTAATAAAAGCACTTCCAATAATAGCGCCTTTAGCAAATTTTGTTGCCTGATTAAAAGTTTCTTTATTTGAAATTCCAAAACCAATAATCTGTGGATTTTTTAAATTCATATTTGCGATTCTTTCAAAATAATCTTCCTGAACGTTTCCAAAACCAGATTGAGACCCCGTAACGCTTGCAGAACTTACCATGTAGATAAATCCGTTTGAAACGCTGTCGATAAAACGAATACGTTCGTCAGCGGTTTGAGGTGTAATTAAAAACACATTTATTAATCCGTATTTTTCAAAAATAGCTTTGTATTCATCAGCATAAACATCAACCGGTAAATCAGGAATAATTAATCCATCGATACCAATTTCAGCGCATTTTTTGCAGAATTCTTCCACTCCGTATTGTAACATCGGATTAAAATATCCCATAATAATCAACGGAATTTTTACGCTTTCGCGGATGTTTTTCAGCTGATCAAAAAGAATTTGAGTTGTCATTCCGTTATGAAGCGCCGTCGTAGAACTTGCCTGAATTGTTGGTCCGTCTGCCAAAGGATCGCTAAAAGGCAAACCAATTTCGATTAAATCAACACCATTTTTTTCTAAATCCTGAATAATCTGAACCGTATCATTTAAATTAGGATATCCTGCAGAAAAATAAATAGAAAGTATCTTTTTATCTTCTTGTAATTTTTGAGTTATTCTGTTCATTTCTTTTATGTTTTTCTCCTGCAAGGTTTCCAAAACCTTGTAGGTATTTATTAAGTTATTTTTTTGCCACAGATTAAACGATTTTCACGATTATCTTTAAATTTTTAACGTAGATTTAAATTGATTACGCAGATTTGCTTTTTATTTAATCTGCTCTAATCTGCAAAATCTGCGTGAAAAAAAAATCTTTTTAATCGGTGCAATCTGTGGCATTATTTTTTAAATTTTCACAACTTTACTTGTCCAATTATTATTTTGATTTTCGACCAATAATAATCCAGAATCAGAATCATTCATTTGCCTGACAAGTTCTCCTTTATTATTCCAAAAGGCGCTTTTTCCGCCAGAAGGATAACCCCAGGATTCTCCACTGAAATTAGACATCAAAACATTCATTTTGTGTTTTTGAGCATAACTTTGCAAATCTCTGTAAGCATTCGGAATTCCGTTTGGCGAAAAGAAAATGCTCGCAATATAAATGTCAGTCTCTTTTTTAAAAGCGTTTTCCGGATGCAGCGGATTATCAATATCGGCACAAATAGCAAAAGAAATCTTTTTGTCTTCAATCGTAATCATCGGATTATAATCGAAAGAAGATTGAAAAAACGCATCTTCACCTTCATGCAAAAACTGCTTCGTATAAATTGAAACCGAGTTATCCGGAGAAATCACAAATTCACCTATAAATAATTCAGAATCAATTTGAATGGGCGCACCGGCGATAATTGTAATGTTATTTTCGACAGCCAATTTTTTCAAATGATCCAATTTTGAATCGTCTTTTTTGAAAGCCAGTTTTTGAGCATCTTCTCTTTCATAACCTGTAATCGACAATTCAGGAAATACAATTAATTGCGCTTCATTTTGTACCGCCAATTTTATGAGACGATAATGATCTGATAAATTAGCGTCGATATTTCCTCTTGATGGTTTAGTTTGTGCCGCGGCTAGAATCATTTCTTTTTTATTAATTTTCTATGTAAATCCAGGCAACTATTCCGGAATTCAATTTCACCTGAACTCTTTTATAGGCGTTCGATTCGAAGATGTCTACTTTGGCTAATTCTGCCTCAGTAATATTGAAAACCACACCATGAATAATATCAGAATGAATTTCGCTTGGTACCGCCACAACATAATCTGCCATTCCAAATTCTTCTTCTATCTGCAGACTTTTCAATTTATAGCCCAAAATCTGATCTGCAGTTCCGGTTAATAATCGATTAAAAACCTGCATTTGAATTTGTTTCGACCGTAATGTTCCGTAGGAAAATAATTGTTCCATAGTTCTGTTTTTCTCGTTATTTGATGCGTTAGAAATTGTGAAGGCCCAAATTACGATTTTTATTACAATTTAAAATAATCAATATAATTGTCTAAATCTTTGTCGCCACGACCAGAAAGGCTTATAACCACAATATCTGTAGGTTTAAATTTCTTTTGATCTAAAACAGCAAAAGCATGCGCGCTCTCAATCGCCGGAATAATTCCTTCTAACTTCGTAAGCTGCAAACCTGCATTCATGGCATCATCATCGGTTACAGAGAAAAATTCGCCACGGCCTGTTTGTGCTAAATGTGCGTGCATTGGACCAACTCCAGGATAATCCAATCCTGCCGAAATAGAATAAGGTTCTGTAATTTGTCCGTCAGAAGTTTGCATTAAAAGGGTTTTACAACCGTGAATAACGCCTACTTTTCCTAATTTGCTTGTCGCTGCGCTATGACCGCTGTCAACACCTTTTCCGGCTGCTTCAACGGCTATAATTCCAACTTCCGGCTCGTGTAAAAAGTGATAATATGTTCCTGCGGCATTACTTCCGCCACCAATACAAGCGACTACATAATCAGGATTTTCGCGTCCTTCTTTTTCTTTTAACTGCCATTTTATTTCTTCGGAAATTACACTTTGGAAACGCGTCACCATATCCGGATAAGGATGCGGCCCAATGGCAGATCCAATGATATAATGTGTGTCAACCGGATTGTTAATCCAGTCTCTAATTGCTTCGTTTGTAGCATCTTTCAGAGTTCTTGAACCCGAAAGTGCCGGACGAACCTCAGCGCCTAACATTTTCATACGAGCTACGTTCGGTGCTTGGCGTGCAATGTCAATTTCGCCCATATACACAATACATTCCATTCCCATTAAAGCGCAGACTGTTGCCGTTGCAACGCCATGCTGACCTGCGCCGGTTTCAGCAATAATTCTTTTTTTGCCCAAACGTTTTGCAACCAAAATTTGTCCAATTGTATTGTTGACTTTATGTGCTCCGGTATGATTTAAGTCTTCTCTTTTTAAGTAAACTTTTGTATTGTATTTTTCAGATAAACGGTTTGCAAAATAAAGCGGACTTGGGCGTCCAACATAATCTTTTAGCAATTGATCGAATTCAGCCTTAAAATCTGGTTCGCTTGTTATTTTTAAATAATTCTGGCGTAATTCTTCTACATTTGGATATAACATTTCCGGAATGTAAGCTCCTCCAAATTCTCCGTAATATCCTTTTTCGTTAACGTTAAAATTCATTTTATTTCCAATTTTAAAAGTTGGCAACATCAAATTTTCGTTTGAAATTGCTAAATAGATTTTTGTTTTTTAAGCCTGGTTCGATTTCAAATTTACTATTTATATCGACGGCATAAATAGGAAGATTTGTTTTTGAAATTTCTTCTATGGCTTTTAATTCATTTATTCCGATTCCGCCACTCAAAAAGAATGGTTTCTTTGAATTGTATTTTTTTAATATTGTCCAGTCAAAAGTGGTTCCGTTTCCGCCGGGTAATTTTCCTTTTGTGTCAAACATAAAATAATCGCAAACTTCTTCGAAAGGCTTTATAATTTCAAAATCAAAATTTTCATCAGCAGAAAATACTTTGATGATTTCGATTTTCTTTGGCAATTGTTTTTTTAGTTCTGATAAAAATTCAACAGATTCATTTCCATGTAACTGAACGGCTTGCAGATTGTATTTTGTTACTTTATCCAGAATTTCTTCCTGACTTTGATTGACAAAAACACCGACTTTTTTAATTGTTTTGATAAGTTCCGGAATCGTTCCGTTAAAATATCTCGCGGATTTTTCCCAGAAAATAAATCCCATATAATCGGGTAGGAGTGCGCCTACTTCGAGAATGTTTTCGGGATATTTCATACCGCATATTTTGAGTTTCATTTTGTTTTGTTTTTTGCCACGAAGGCGCTAAGACACTAAGTTTTTTTGTTTTTGTTTGCCACGAATTACACTAATTTCCACTAATCTAATTTGTGCTAATTCGTGAAATTCGTGGCAACTTTTTTATAGATTTAGTTTGTCAATAAAATCTTTAGCTGCTTTTCCTGCGTTATCAGTTTTCATGAAGTTTTCTCCAATTAAGAAACCGCTGTAACCATAAGGTCTTAATTCTGAAATGGCTTCTATGGAAGAAATTCCGCTTTCAGAAACTTTTACGAAATCATTTGGAATTTGAGATGCCAGTTGTTTACTGAAATCCAGACTTACTTCAAACGTTTTTAGGTTTCTGTTATTAACACCAATCATGTCTAAACTTGGCATAATAGATTTTTCAAGTTCTTCCTGATTGTGAACTTCCAATAAAACTTCTAAACCTAATTTTTTCGCAAATTCAGATAAAGATTTAATTTCTTCACGTGTTAAAACCGCAGCAATCAGTAAAATCAAATCGGCTCCAAAAGCTTTAGCTTCCAGGATTTGGTATTCATCAACAATAAATTCTTTTCGCAAAAGCGGAATATTTACACTCGCTCTTGCCAGAAGTAAATCGTCCAGAGAACCGCCAAAATATTTCCCATCCGTTAAAACCGATATTCCGCAAGCTCCGGCATTTTCGTAACCTTTTACAACTTCTTCAACCGTAAAACTGTGATTGATTACTGATTTTGAAGGAGAACGGCGTTTGTGTTCTGCAATAATTCCGGTAGAACTTGTTCTAAGTTTTTGACTTAAAGAAATCGCTTCTCTTTCAAAAAATACAGAACTTTCCAATTGCGAAACCGGAATGATCGATTTTTTAAGAACAACCTCTCGTTGTTTATCAAATATTATTTTATCTAAAATATTCATGGCTGTTATTTTGCCACAAAGTCACAAAGGCGCAAATTTGTGTAGTGCTAATTCGTGAAATTTGTGTTTGTTTTTTACTTACTTAATTCTTGTAATGTCTGTAATGCTTTTAATCCTTTACCATAGAACAGGCTCTCTTTTGCTAATTCAAATCCTTCGAGTGGTGAACATTTTGTAACTGTTGCGATTGCCATTGCGGCATTTGCTAAAACTACATTATTCTGTGCTTCTGTTCCTTTTCCTGAAATGATATTGATAAACATATCAGCCGATTCTTCAATGGTTTTTCCACCTTCGATTTCAGTTTGAGACAAAAGTCTAACTCCAAAATCTGATGGATTTAACATTCCTTCCATATGCGATGTGATCGTTTTGGTTGGACCTGTTAGTGAAATTTCATCATATCCGTCAAGCGAATGTAAAATGGTGAAATTGATATCGGTATTTTGATATAAATATGCATACATTCGGGCTAATTCCAAGTTAAAAACACCAACTAATTGATTTTGTGGAAATGACGGATTTACCATTGGTCCCAACATATTAAAAAACGTTTTTACCGCTAGTTCTTTTCTAATTGGTCCAACATTTTTCATTGCCGGGTGAAATAGGGGAGCGTGCAAAACGCAAATTCCGGCTTTATCAATACATTTTTCTAAAAACGCAGGATCATTGCTGAATTTTATTCCCATTTTTTCCATCACGTTGCTTGATCCTGAAATCGATGAAACGCCGTAATTTCCGTGTTTTGCTACTTTAATTCCGGCTCCGGCAGAAATAAAGGATGCCAAAGTTGAAATGTTGAAAGTGTCTTTTCCATCACCGCCGGTTCCGCATAAATCGATTGTATTATATGCTGATAAATCAACGCGAACACATAACTCTAACAAAGCTTCGCGAAATCCCGAAAGCTCATCAATCGTAATACTTCGCATCATAAATACGGTCAAAAATGCCGAAATCTGACTTGGATTATAACTTCCGCTTGAGATATTAATCAACACATCTTTTGCTTCTTGTTTAGAAAGCACTTCGTGGTTGATTAATTTGTTTAATATAGTTTTCATTTTTTTTAAGGTTCTAAGTTGCTGAGATACTAAGGTTCTGAGTTTTTTCAGAGTAATTACTGAGACTGTAAACTGCGACTGAATACTAACTCTTAATCCAATTCTCTAAAATCAATTTCCCCTTCGGTGTTAAAACACTTTCCGGGTGAAACTGAACGCCTCTTACGTCAAAAGTTTTGTGTCTTAGTGACATAATTTGCCCATTTTCATCGATTGACGTTGCTTCTAAAACATCAGGTAAATTCGCGTCAACCACCCATGAATGATAACGTCCCACTTCAAATTCATTTCCTAAACCTTCAAACAAAATTTCATCCGAAACTACTGTTTTTACATTTGTTGCAACACCGTGATATACTTTGTCAAGATTCGAAAGTGTTCCGCCAAAAACTTCCCCAATCGCTTGTTGTCCTAAACAAACGCCAAGAATACTTTTTGTTGGTGCATATTTCTGAATTACTGCTTTTAATAATCCCGCTTCATCCGGAATTCCAGGCCCCGGAGAAAGTAATATTTTATCAAAAGTTGCGATTTCATCAATTTCAAATTCATCGTTTCTGTAAACCGTTACTTCGCAGTTTAAATCTTCCAGATAGTGCACTAAATTATAAGTGAAACTATCGTAATTGTCTATAACTAATATTTTTTTCATTTTTTTGAGTTTATAAGTTGCTTAGGTTCTGAGTTACTAAGTTTGTAAACTGAGACTGTAAACTGAGACTGGCTACTAATTTTTTTAATTTTCTCGAACGTATTTTTCAGTGATAATGCGGTCGATCCCTAATTTTTCTACTTTTTCTATTCCTTTTTGGGTTAAAGTGTCATTTTTAATTTTTACAACAAATTCAAATTTGCCATTTTCCCATTGACGATTATTGAAATATTCCAAATTCTCGGTATAGATACTATCTTTCAAAGTATATTTTCCGCCTCCGCCAAAGAAGACTGCATTTGTTGAATCTTTACCATTATTCAAATCATGATTGAAAAAAGCAAAATGAGTGTCATTTATAATTTTAATCATTTTTATTTTTGGATTGAAAGTCGAAAAAGTGGAATCTTTCTCTGTCGTTTCTGCTGATATCAGACGCCAGGTTCCTTCAATTGGATTTCGCTTTTTTTCTGAATTACAAGCTGTCATGCTAATGATTAAAACTAAAATTGAAATTGCTTTTTTCATGATTTTTGTGGTTTTTATTTTATTTCAGGTTTTCACCAATCTTTGTCCAAACGGTTGAAACCGTTCGCTATGTTTATATTTGTTTTTCAAACATTGCCCGAGGTTTTAACCTTGGGAGAACCTGTAATTCTGAGACTGAATACTATATCTTCTCCGCCATTTCCAGTGCTGTATTCAAGGCTCTTAATTTATTATAAACTTCTTGCATTTCGCTTTCTTCATCTGAACTTGCTACAATTCCGGCTCCGGCCTGACAATGTAGTTGATGATTTTTGCTTAAGAAAGTTCGAATCATAATGGCGTGATTAAAGTTTCCATTAAAATCCATGAAACCAATTGCGCCGCCGTAAAAATTACGATTTGTTTTTTCATAATCTTCAATCAATTGCATCGCTCTGTGTTTTGGAGCGCCGCTTAAAGTTCCCGCCGGAAAAGTATCTGCCACAACCTGCATTGTCGTTGCTTTTTCATGTAAATGTCCCGTAACTTTTGAAACCAGGTGAATTACATGCGAGAAAAACTGAACTTCTCTGTATTTTTCTACGTTTACATCATGACCATTTCGGCTTAAATCATTCCTGGCCAAATCAACTAACATTACGTGTTCACTGTTTTCTTTTTTATCTTCAGAAAGTTCTTTGGCTAAAAGGGCGTCGCGTTCGTCGTTTCCGGTTCTTTTGAACGTTCCGGCGATTGGGTGAATCTCGGCTTTTCTGTTTTTTACGATAATTTGTGCTTCGGGCGAAGACCCAAATATTTTGAAATCTCCATAATCAAAAAAGAATAAATACGGAGATGGATTTATGCTTCTTAAAGCTCTGTAAACATTAAATTCGTCCCCTTTAAAACCTTGTGTAAAACGTCGTGAAAGTACTAATTGAAAAACGTCGCCACGGAAGCAGTGTTTTTTTGCTAAAGCCACATTATGTTTGAATTCTTCATCGGTTAAATTAGAGAAACCTTCGCCTTCTTTGGTGAATTTATAAGAAGCAATATTTCTGGATTGTAATAATTGTTCGATTTCTGAAATGTTATTTCTTCCGTCAACACTATGACAGAAAATATAAGCTTCATTTTTAAAATGATTGATGGCAATAATATTTTGGTAAACCGCATAAAACACATCCGGAATTGAAGTTGCATTGTCTTTTTTGGCAATCGAAACTTTCTCAAAATAACGAACGGCATCATAAGAAATATATCCAAAAAGCCCGTTGTTGATAAATTTAAAATCATTTTTCTCTGATTGAAACTGACTTGAAAATTCCTGAATTACTTCCGGAATATTGGTCGAAGCGTCAATTTTATTTTGTTCCGAAGTTCCGTCTGGAAACGTTTTTGAGATCGTTTCGTTTTCGATTTTAATCGTAGCAATCGGATTGCAGCAGATGTACGAGAAACTATTATCATTTCCATGATAGTCGCTACTTTCCAGTAATAAACTATTTGGGAATTTATCTCTGATTTTAAAATAAATACTAACCGGCGTGATTGTATCTGCCAGAATTTGTTTGTAGTGTGTGTTGAGTATAAAAGGTTTCAAAGTAGGTTGTTTTTAATTTTAATATTTTTTCACTTGAGTTTCGGCCAAAAAAAAAGGCTTGTCGTGATGACAAGCCTTTTATATTTATAGTTTTGAAAATACCATAGGAAGCTTAGTTCACGACGTTTGACGTAAATTCTTCCACCACCAAGTATTGTTCATTATTGTTTTCATATCTTATTTTGATGTCACAAATATATAAATGTAATTTGAATTAGAATACATAAAACCTCAAAAAAAACTTTTCTAAATCTGAAAATTTGTTAAATTTCAGAAAATCAGATTATTTTAAAGCCTAATTTCCAATAGCAATTGTGTTGTTTTGGTTTATTCTAAAATCAGGATTTCCTTTTATATTTGGCATTGTAAACAAATCACTGTTTTTGATCTTTGTAAAATCTATATCATATTGGGGATTGCTGTAATAACTTTGAAGATCTGTATTATTACTGCTGGATTCACTTACAATACCGCCATTACAATTGTTTACAACCAGATTTTTAAAAGTGATTTTGGCTAAATTAACTTCTCCATTTCCAATATTTCCTTCTAACAATGTAAAAGGCATAAATCCTGACACAATGCTATTTGTTAAATTAAAGAAAGTGTTTTCTTTTATATGAATAGCTTCACGAACCAATCCCTGATTATTTTCTTCCAGATTAACCAATGTAATGTTAGTGGCGTTTATTTTTGTCAATCTTTTTATGTCTGTGTTTTCAATTTTATCATACGAATCCACTTCGAAACATCTCGAACCTGAAATATCTGATGAAAACGGATGACGAATTGCAATACTATTGCTGATATTTATTTGAGCTCCCTGTGTAAAATCAAAATCATCATCGGTAGTTCTGTATGAGATTAAGTTGCTCATATTCAATTCTCCGCCATAACATTCAAATGAATCATCATTTGAAAAGCTAATTTGAATATTATTTAAAACTGTTTTGCGGCCTACTCCGGCCAATGAAAGTCCGTTTAGTTCTTTTAAAGCACTTAATTTTCTTCCTGAATATTCAATTCTAATATAATTTAAAATCCCTGAATTGTCTTCCGCATCCTGACCTCCATAGTGATTTAACAAAGGTTCAAGATCAAAAGGCAATGTGTGTAAACCGCCAAGACTATTTATTGGGGCTTTTCCTAAAATCACAATTCCTCCCCAGTCGCCTGGTTTGCGATCTAAATTTTCTTTATTAGAAGTAAAAACAATTGGATCTGTTTCTGTTCCTTCGGCTATAATTTTAGAACCGTTTGTAATTACCAGAGTTCCGCATGTTTTATCATCGCCTCGAATTACAGTTCCCGGTTCAATTGTTAACACGGCATTATTAGTAACATATACAATTCCAACTAGTTGATAAGTATTTCGTCTTAATAATTTAGTGTCTTTATCTATTGTTCCCGCGATAATATTACTTGCTTCGTTATATTCTGTATTTGCTGGTTTAAAATTTGTCCAGTTGCTCATCCAGTTTGTGGTGCCAACAATTCCTCTTTGTTGTTGCTGTGCGTGTAGAAAAAAAGTGCTTAAAATACTTAGAATTGCAATACTGATTTTTGTTTTCATAACTATGATTTTGATTTCTAGTTTTTGATTTTTTTTATTACTTCAAAATTAGAAGCCGTATGTTAATCAAAACATCATGCGTTGTTACGAAAGGGTTATTATAGTGTTAAGAACGTTATTATTATGAAAAGTATAAAAAAGAAACCCCAAAAGTCTAAACTTTTGGGGTTTTCTAAATTTTGAAACAGTAAGTTTAAAATATTAGAATTTTAAAGCTACAGTCAATTCGAAATCGTCATTGATAGTTTTGTCTCCTAAGTTTTCGAAGAAGTTACCAGAGTTGTATTTGATATCGTATTTAGTTCTGTCAACTTTAAATGCTGTAGTAGCAGTGTTTCCAGCTACAGTGATGTCAAAAGTTACAGGTTTAGTGATTCCTTTGATAGTTAAATCAGCAGTTACAGTATAAACGTCAGTTGCTTTAGCTCCGATAGTTTTGAAAACTAATTTTGCAGTTGGATATTTGTCAGTTCCAAAGAAATCATCAGCTTTTAAGTGACCATTCAATTTTCCTTGGTATTCTCCAGTTAAATCTGTAGCAGTTAATGAAGTCATATCAACAGTGAAAGATCCACCAGTTAATTTTTTTCCTTTAAATACTAAAGCTCCGTCTTTAAAGTTTACAGTTCCAGAGTGCTCTCCAGTTACTTTTTTACCTACCCATTTGATAGTACTTGCTTTTACGTCGATTTTTTTTGTTTGAGCATTTACTGAAATACTAGCCGCTGCTACGAATAATGCTATTGCAATTGTTTTTAAATTTTTCATGTTGTAAAATTGATTTTGGATTAATAATAATTATATAGTGATAAATAATTCTTCGTGAGATTTTCTAACTTTTTTGTGATGTTGAGCTTCGTCTTCATCATGTCTGTAACCAACAGTAGCAATAACTGAAGCATTTAAGCCTAATTTATCGAAACCTAAGATTTCATTAAAAGCAGCCGCATTAAAACCTTCCATTGGAGTTGCATCGATTTTCAATTCAGACGCAGCACTTAATAAAGTTCCTAAAGCGATATAAGTTTGTTTTGCTGTCCAGATATTTTTAGCCTCTTGCGATAAATTTGAGATCACATTATTCATCATGTCTGCAAATCCGCCTAAAGCCTCAACAGGAACACCTCTTGTTTCGCTAATGTTTTTGATGTAAGCACCTACAGATTCTGCTCCGGCGTTTAAGTCGTTTGCAAAAATAAAAAGCTGAGAAGCATCAGTAATTTGAGTTTGTCCGTAAGCAGCAGCTTTTAATTGCGCTCTAATTTCCGGATTTTCTACGATAACAACTTTATAAGGCTGTAAACCGTAAGAAGAAGCACTTAATCTAACCGCTTCTTTTAAAGTATTTAAATCGGCTGCAGATATTTTTTTTGTTGCATCAAACTTTTTTGTTGCATATCTCCAGTTTAGATTTTCTAATAATGTACTCATAATATTAATTTTCTTGGGTTCGGTATTTTTCTAATAACTGATTTAATAATTCTAATTCTTCAGGGCTTATATTCTCTGCAAATCTACGCTCATGTTCATCTACTTTTGGATCTAATTCTTTTAGAACGTCCAATCCTTTTTGCGTAATCAAAACCTCTATTTTTCGTCGGTTTCCCTCGCAGACTTTTCTGGTAACAAAATCCTTCAATAATAGTTTATCAACTAATCTTGTAGTATTACTTGTTTTCGCCAGCATACGTTCCTGAATAACGCACATATTAGCAGGTTTGCCTTTTTGTCCTCTTAATATACGCAACACATTATATTGCTCTCCGGATAAATCATACGGTTTTATCAACTCGTTAAAATGATCCTGAATCACGTTCTGCGTGTACATGATATTCAGGATAACTTTTTTCGCATTATCCATCTTAACTGTACTTTTTATAACCTCTTCAATTGTCATAGTCGTAAGTGTATAATTTGTATATACAAATGTATAACTTTTAATATTTGTATATACAAGTGTCATGTTAATTTTTTGTTAATAATACTTACATGAAATTATAACTTGACAAAGTCTATATAACTAGTGTAAAAATACTATAAAAAATTTGAATTAAAATATTGATTCTTACTATTTAATGATTGTTAAAGGAAGTGAAGGCCGGTAGGAGGAAACCCTAGTAATAAGAAAGGTTTATTGAAATTCAGCCAAAAGAAATCCTTTTGAAATTTCTTTAAAATTCAGAACCTCTTTACATACCCATTGATCATCATGACCCAATTCCTTCGCCAGTAATCGAGCTACTTTTTCTGAAGACTGAATCGCAGCTCTGGCATCTAAAAACAACAATCGAACGCGTCTCGCCAGAATATCGTCTACAGTTCTTGCCATTTCATGTCGAATAGCCCAAACCACTTCGGCCATAGTAAACTCATGCTCCGGATGTACTTTTTCGCTAAATTCCGGAGCGCTTTGTTGCAATTCGATTATTTTAGAAATATCTGAACCATAGATATACAAATGATTTTCCCGATCTAAAGTAGTCGTAATTTTATTTCCATGAATGGAAAGATGTTCGGTAACGCATTCTTTTTTAGGAAGCTTTCCCGTTTTAATCGCCTTGTTTATAATGTCTTCGGCAATTTTTCTATAGGTTGTCCATTTTCCTCCTGTAATAGTAATCAAGCCTGTTTCCGAAACTATAATTTTATGACTTCTCGAAACTTCTTTCGTACTTTTTCCTTCTTCTTCAGGGGCAGCAAGAGGACGTAAACCAGCAAAAACAGATAATACATCGGCTCTCGTAGGTTTCTTTGCCAGGTAACGTTGCGCGGTTTGCAGTACAAATTCAATTTCGCTCTCTAAAGCAATAGGTTCTAAACTTTGTTTTTTGATCAAAGTATCTGTTGTGCCTACAACAATTCGGTTATGCCAGGGCACGGCAAATAAAACTCGTCCGTCACTTGTTTTCGGAATCATCAAAGCGTGATCCCCGGGCAAAAAAGATTTATCAAACACAAGATGAATCCCCTGACTCGGAACGATATATTTTTTATAAACCGTATCGTTTAGTTTCATTATAGCATTTGTAAAAACCCCCGTAGCATTTATTATCGCAGATCCTTTTACATCATATTTCTCTCCGGTTTCCTGATCTAAAACCTCAACACCAATAACCTGATTGTTGTCATCTTTTAATAAGTTTACAACTTTCGTATAATTTAGAAGGCAAGCACCATTTTCTACTGCTGTCTGAGCAATATTTATAGCCAGACGAGAATCATCAAATTGACCGTCGTGATAAATAACGCCACTTGATAAGCCGCTTTCTTCTACGTTAGGAAGCATTTCGATTGTTTTTTTCTTCGAAATATATTTTGAACTTCCCAAACTTAAACTCCCAGCCAGTAAATCATAAACCTTTAATCCAATCGTATAAAAAGAGCCGCCCCACCAATTGTAATTCGGAATCACAAAAGACTGGTTTTTGACTAAGTGACCTGCATTTTTAGCTATTAAACCTCTTTCTTTCAAGGCTTCTCTAACCAAATGAATATCTCCCTGTTCTAAATAACGCACGCCGCCATGTATCAATTTCGTACTTCGGCTCGAAGTTCCTTTTGCAAAATCAACAGCTTCGATCAATATTGTTTTGTAGCCTCTGCTTGCGGCATCGAGCGCAGTTCCCAGGCCGCTCGCACCACCGCCAATTATAATAACGTCCCACTTTTCAGTATTTTTTAATGTCAACAATTGTTCTGAATGCTTCATATGGTATTTTAGGGATTTGGTGGGCTTTATTTAAAACAAACTTAACGAAAGCAAAACAAAAAGAAATAACTCTGGAGAAAATAATTACATTTTAAAAAGAAATATATAATTTTAAGAGCAGGGCGTGCCACCATCCCGATAAGAGGGCAAAAATACTTTGCGCATATACGCCCTCTTATCGGCATGCTGTCGGGCTATCCGCACTGCTTCGGCAGTTAGCTTCTATCCCTCACGCGAGCTACACAATACGACAAACCCGACAGGTTTTTAAAACCTGTCGGGTTTGATATAATAGTAAATCAAGAAGAAATCTTAATGAGGCAGTTTGTCTTTTATCAAAGCATAAACCCAGGTTCCAAAAATGGCACTTATTAAAGTAACCACAATTACGGTAACCCCAGTTCCAATTTGAGCAAAAAGAGGTCCGGGACAAGCTCCTGTAATTGCCCATCCAAAACCAAAAAGTAATCCGCCGTAAATTTGTCCTTTACTGAAAACTTTAGGCTGAATTTCGATTTTCTCGCCCTGAATGGTTTTAATATTGAATCTTTTAATAATCTGAACAGAAATTATTCCAACCACAACAGCGCTTCCAATTACGCCGTACATGAAGAAGGATTGTAACTGAAACATTTCCTGAATACGAAACCAACTGATGATTTCTGCTTTTACGAATACAATTCCGAAAAAGATTCCAACAACTAAATATTTTAGATTTGAAAATGCTGAATCTTTCAATTGACTTCCGTTGATTCCTTCTGTATCTGTATTTTTATTTTCTAAATTGTTCATTTTTGAAATTTTAAAGTGAAAGAATAGCTTAAAGCGAAAGAATATAAGGCAGAATCAAATTAGCCATAATAAAACCGCCAATCATAAAACAGATTGTAGCTACCAATGAAGGCCATTGCAAATTTGAAATTCCCATAATGGCATGTCCACTCGTACATCCGCCCGCATAACGGGTTCCAAAACCAACAAGAAATCCTCCAACAACAATCATGATAAATCCACGAAGCGTCAATAAACTTTCCCACGAAAATAATTCTTTTGGCAATAATCCCGAATGATCCGTGATGCCGTAAGTCGATAATTGGTAAGAAAGCAGCGGCGTTATTTCAACCGGATTTGGATTTGCCAGAAAATAAGCGGCAATTATTCCGCCAAGGAAAATTCCGAAAACGAAAAATAAATTCCAGCTTTCTTTTTTCCAGTCGTATTTAAAAAACGAAATGTTTGCCGGAATACACATCGCACAAATATGTCGCAATGACGAACTAATCCCGAAAGATTTATTTCCAATAATCAACAAAACAGGAACAGTCAACCCAATCAACGGACCTGCAACATACCAAGGCCAAGGTTCTCTCAAAATTTCTAGTAGGTTCATAGTTTATTTTAAAAATTAGATTTTTTTTCACCATATAAGTGATATAAGTAATTATAAGCTGGCGTTTAAATCGCACTGAACTTATATGAGCTCATATAAGTTTACCCATTTAGAGTTAAAACGCAATGTAATTAAATGAACTTATATCACTTATATGGTAAAAATTGATTTCAATGTTTATGCTTTCAAAACCTTGCTTTGGCAAACGAAATCAGATTTTGGGATATTTGTTTTTGCAATTGCTCCAAAACCACCGTCAATTTCGGTAAAATTTCTGAAACCACGCGCTTGTAAAATAGAAGCCGCAATCATACTGCGATATCCGCCAGCGCAATGCAAATAAAAATGCTCATTTGGGTCAATATCTTTTACCCAGTCATTAATATAAGCCAAAGGTTTGCTGTACGCATCTTCAATATGTTCTGCTTCGTATTCTGTTTCTTTGCGAATATCGATTATTTTATCTTCTTCGATTTTAAATTCAGATGCAAATTGCTCTGCCGAAATTCGGTTTACCGTATCAACTTCAAAACCCGCATTTTTCCACGCTTCAAAACCACCTTCAAGATGTCCGATAATCGAGTCAAAACCTACACGGCTTAAACGCGTTACGGTTTCTTCTTCAAGACCAGCTTCTGTAACTAATACAATAGGTTGTTTTACATCGGCAACTAAGGTTCCAACCCACGGTGCAAAATCTCCGTTGATTCCAATATTAATAGATTGCGGAATAAATCCTTTATAGAAGTCGCCGCTTTTTCGGGTATCTAAAATCAATGCTCCGGTTTCTTCGGCAACAGCCTCAAAATCTTTTACTGCAATAGCTTTCATTCCGTTATGCAAAACCGATTCGAAACTTTCGTATCCGCCTTTGTTCATTGCTACATTCATGCTGAAATAGGCTGGAGGAGGCAATAAACCATCAGTAACTTCAGCAATAAATTCAGCTTCCGTCATATTCGCACGCAAAGCATAATTATTTGCTTTTTGATTCCCGATAGTTGAGACTGTTTCTTTGCTCATGTTTTTTCCACAGGCACTTCCCGCACCATGCGCTGGATAAACAATTACATCATCTGCAAGCGTCATAATTTTATCTCTTAAAGAATGAAATAAAATCCCTGCCAATTGATCCTGAGTCATTCCCGCCGCTTTTTGAGCCAAATCCGGACGTCCGACATCACCAATAAATAAAGTATCACCAGAGAAAATCGCGTGATCTTTTCCGTTTGAATCAATTAGTAAATAAGTCGTGCTTTCCATGGTGTGACCCGGAGTATGCAATGCTTTAATGGTAATATTTCCAATTTTAAATTCCTGTCCGTCTTTTGCAGAAATGCAGTCAAATTCGCAGGCAGCATTGGGTCCGTAAACAATGGGAGCCTGAGTTTCTTTACTCAAATCGATATGACCTGAAACAAAATCAGCGTGAAAATGGGTTTCAAAAATATATTTCAATTTTACCTGATCGCGTTCTAAACGATCCAGATAAGGCTGGATTTCTCTAAGCGGATCGATAATTGCCGCTTCGCCATTCGAAGTAATATAATAAGCACCTTGCGCAAGGCATCCGGTGTAGATTTGTTCTATTTTCATGATATGTATTCTAAAAATATGGGAACACAAAGGTAACCTGAATTTTCATTAAAATAGGTGACTAATGTTACAGAAATTTGATTTTTGTGTAAAAAATGAAATTTAACCATATAAGTGATATAAGTAAATTTAAGGTGCCACTTAATCTCCATTATATTAAAATACAAGTACAAATTTAAGGCTTCGTGTAATATGCATCAGGTAAAATGACTTATATCACTTATATGGTGAAAAAAAAAATCTCCGTAATTTTACAACTCTACAAAAAACATTAATATGAACACAGAAAATTTATTGAATCAAATTGCTTTTATAAAAGAGATTGATAAATTAAAATACATTCAGCGAAAAACGAAGCTGTTTAATAGCGACCGAAACGAAAATGATGCAGAACACAGTTGGCATCTGGCGTTGATGGCGATTGTTTTAGCTGAACATTCAAATGAGCCAATTGATGTTTTGAAAGTTGTAAAAATGGTTCTGATACATGATATTGTAGAAATCGACGCCGGAGATGTTTTCATTTATGATACACAAAAAAGTCATTCGAATACTGACGAAGAACGATTGGCAGCTGAACGTATTTTTGGTTTACTTCCGAAAAAACAGGCAGAAGAAATGATTGCCATTTGGGAAGAATTTGAAGCCGGAGAAACAAATGAGGCAAAATTCGCAAAGTCGATGGACAGATTAGAACCTTTATTGCAAAACACATCAAACAATGGCGGAACCTGGAAAGAATTTGATGTAAAATATGGTAAAGTATACGAGAAAAAGAGCGTCATAAAAGAAGGTTCCAAAACGTTATGGAATTACGCAGAAGGTTTAATAAACGAAAGTGTTGAAAAAGGAATTTTGAAAAAAGATTAATTTTTTAGTATTGAAAACTTTGTCAAAGTTTCAAACTTTGACAAAGTTGCCGTAAAGCATAAGTTTAATTTATACTTTTTAATGTTGAAAAGTTTAACAAATATCAGTCGATAAACTTTTTTTAAAGGCAGGAATTTCGGGTTTTAATGGGTAAATTTGTGGGACTTCATAAATAAAATACCACTATGGAAGAAATGCTTTTTTATGACCGAATGCAATTCGCCTTCACAATTACTTTTCACTATCTTTTTCCGCAACTTACAATGGGTCTTTCGCTGATCATTGTTTATTTTAAGTGGAAATACCTCAAAACTAAAGACGAACAATACAATCACGCCACGCATTTCTGGATGAAAATCTTTGCCCTGAATTTTGCAATGGGTGTAGTAACCGGAATTCCAATGGAGTTTCAGTTTGGGACGAACTGGGCAAAATTCTCTGAATTAACCGGTGGAATTATCGGTCAGACATTAGCGATGGAAGGCATGTTTTCCTTTTTCTTAGAATCGTCTTTTCTTGGGATCTTTTTATTTGGAGAAAAACTCCTCGGACATAAATGGCATTTTGTCACAGGATTACTAATTATGATTGGTTCCTGGGCAAGTGGTTATCTCATTATAGCAACACATTCGTGGATGCAGAATCCTGTGGGGTATGAAATTCTCCAAAACGGAAAATTTGTGCTGACGAATTTCAAGGCTTTATTTGCAAATCCGTGGTTGTGGCCTTCTTATTTGCATAATCAGGCGGCCTCTTTGGTTACAAGTTCGTTTGTTGTAGCCGGAATTGGTGCTTTTTATATTTTGAGTCAGAAAAATGTTTCTTTTGGAAGATTATTTCTAAAAACAGGCGTAATCTTCGGATTAATTTCGAGCATCATTGTAGCAGTTCCAACGGGAGATTTACTGGCTAAAAACGTGGTAAAATACCAACCCGTAACTTTTGCCGGAATGGAAGGAATTTTTCATACCGAAAAAAGAGGTTCAGAAATTGTTTTAATTGGTCAGCCCGATGTAAAAGATAAAAAACTGGATAATAAAATCGCAGTTCCTAATATTCTGAGTTTCCTGACTTACGGAAATTGGGATCAGGAAATCAAAGGTTTAGACCAGTTTGAAGAAGATTTGCATCCAACAAATATTTCAGGATTGTATTATGCCTATCATATTATGGTCGGACTCGGAACACTTTTTATCGGATTAATGGTTTTGGCACTTTTTCAATTGGTTAGAGGGAAATTATACCAAACCAAATGGATTTTATGGTCACTGATGTTCATGATGCCGTTTCCGTATATCGCAAACACAACAGGCTGGTACACCGCAGAATTGGGAAGACAACCGTGGCTCGTTTATAATTTACTGCGAACTGCCGAAGGCGCATCGCCAACGGTTTCGTCTGGAAATACCTTGTTTACCTTATTGGGTTTTATAGGATTGTATCTTTTACTGGGCATGTTGTTTTTGCTTTTGATTGGAAAGATTATCAATAAAGGACCTCATCATGTGGAACTTTCAACAGAAAAAATATAAGTATGGAATTTTTTTGGTACGTAGTTTTAATGGGAATTCTGGCCGTTTATATTGTATTGGACGGTTACGATTTTGGAGCAGGAATTATTCATTTGTTTTTCGGTAAAACAGAACAAGATAAAAAAGCGATCACCAATTCAATTGGTCCGTTTTGGGATGCTAATGAAGTTTGGCTTATTGCTGCCGGCGGTGTTTTGTTTTTTGCTTTTCCCACTTTATATGCTTCTTCTTTCAGCGGATTTTATTTACCGCTAATTATGATTTTATGGCTTTTAATTTTCCGTGCGATTGGCTTGGAAATGCGCGGACAAGTACATCATCCTATGTGGGAAGCCATTTGGGACAAAGCTTTCGGAATCGCAAGTTTGCTTTTGGCTCTTTTCTTCGGAATTGCTTTGGGGAATATAGTACGCGGTGTCAATCTTGGAATGGTGCAAAATGGCGTTTCAACGCAGGAACCACATTTTTTCTTTTTGCCTTTATGGAATCCAACTTTCAGCCCGCAGGCAAACGAATTAGGAATTATAGATTGGTTTACGCTTTTTCTGGGAATTGTAAGCGTTGTTGCTTTAACGATTCACGGTGCCAACTGGATTATTTTTAAAACCAATTCGGCATTAAATCCACAGCTAAAAGAAATAGTTTTCAGACTCAATATTGGTTTATTGGTTTTGGTTTGTATTTCGTTGCAAATTTGGCATTTTATCGAGCCGGAACCATTTCATAATTTTATTGAAACTCCAATTCTTTGGTTTTTTCCGGTAATGGCTTTTGTTGGAATTTTAGGTTTATTCAAAGTGCGTTCCTTCAAAAAAGACGGGCAAGGATTTATATTTTCTTCCTTATTTTTAGTGGGAGGATTTGCCTCAACAGCCGTTTCGATCTTTCCAAATGTTTTGCCGTCAACAAACAAGGTAAATCCGTCTTTAACAATTTACAATACCGCCGCCGGAGAATATGGATTGAACGCCGGTCTGAGCTGGTTTTTCATTGCACTGTTTTTGGTGATTATTTATTTTATTATTCAATATCGTGTTTTTAGCGGGAAAATGGATGATGTGGGGTATGGGGAGCATTGATTTTTGTTTGCCACGAATTGCTCGAATTTTTTTTGCATTGTGAAGTAAATTACATTTAAAATATATAAGATGGATGTAGAGATAATTATAGATAGAGATGATTTACAAACTTTAATAAAGAAGTTTCTTTTGGAAAAACTAATTGACAATTCAATAAGTTTTGGTATTAAAGTTTTTCCTATAGATAAAAATCAAAAACTAACATTAGTTAATGATTCTTCATGGTTTAAATTATGCATTAATGACAGTTTTATTTTAAATCATTTTTCTATACAATCTAAAGATTATAACGAATTTATAAAAGAATTAAATGTTTTATTTGGCGTGTTTTCGAAGGATTTTGAAAACATTTTAAATCATCTCCCTTCTTTTTCATCATTTTCAGTTGTTTATCATTTTCAAAAATATGAGCTTAATTTTCCATTTAATTTTTTAGCAAAAAATTATATTATAGCATTTGAAAGTTCATTAAAATTAATTCTGTCGTTAATAAATGATGAGAATGAATCTCTAATAAAAAGTATTAAACAAGTTTTTGATGAAGGGAATAATAAACGGATCTTTACTTTTAAAAAGGATCGATGGACTATTATTGATCCATTAACTGTTATTTCATCAGGACTTAATGATCGTTATCGAAAAAATAAAGACTCTAGAATAAAAAAACCTCACATTTTAGTTAACAGAGATAATCTTTTTAAAAACTTTGTACTTGATACAAATTGGGTTTTAGTTTTTGATAAACTAGAAACACTAATGACACAACCAAACGATGTTTCAATATATTCTAATATTGCTGAAAAAAATCTTAAAAATGCAATATTGTTTTATAATGAAACAATATTACCTCGACATAAAAGTTATCATGGATCTTTTCCTTCTGAAAAAATACAAAAAGAATATTTTGATTATTTCGAATTAATAATTGAAGCTGTAATTTTTTCATATACCTCTTTAGAAGCGTTTGCGAATATATGTATTCCAGATAATCACGAATATATCATTGAAAAGGATGATATTAAGACAATATATTCAAAATCAGCTATTGAACGTAAGTTTTCGTTAAGAGATAAATTCAAAAATATATTGAAAGATATATTGAACACTCCAGATATAACTAAAACAAATTGGTGGAATTCCTTTGTTGAGCTTGAAGATATAAGAAATGAAATTGTTCATTCTAAACCTTCAAAATCTGAGGATAGATATTCTAAATTGTTAGAGAAGAAAATATTTAAGATTATTGAAGTTAATAAAATAATTATTAAATATTATGGGGAATTCATTTCAGAAAACAAAAAATATTTGTTGAATGAATTTCCGTATGAATTTGGTTATGATGATGTTTATCCTGGGCTTATGAGTGATAAAAGCTATGAAAGGAGTTATAAAATAAGTCATAATATTAAAATGTAGAGTGATCATTTGATAGTAAATTTGCGTTAGGGATAGAAACGGTATCTCCCGATTTAGAAAAATAAGGCTTTTTAGCCATAGTTTTGTGTAAATTGGGAATTTAGCGGATAGCCCGACCGAAGGGAACGCCGAAAATATATAAATTGTATTTTTGATTTGCATCTAAACATGTAAAACGTATCTTACAAAAAAAGAGCCTGTATTTTACTATATCTATATTTTCTAAAGAATTTTAAATATCTTTGAACTATGAGCACAGTAACAAAACCAAAACATATCGGACGCAACATAAGCCGAATCAGAGAGCTTAAAGGAATGAAACAAGAGATTCTTGCAGAAGCAATTGGTGTAAGCCAACAAACTGTTTCCAGCATTGAAGGAAGCGAGGAAGTTGATAGTAAGAGACTTGTAGAAATTGCAAAAGCGCTTGGAGTTACGGTAGAAGCAATTGAAAACTTTTCGGAAGAATCAGTTTTTAATTTTTTTAATAATTTTTACGACAATAGTGCAAGTAATGGTCAAGGTGCATCTGGACCTATTTTTACTTTCAATCCTTTAGATAAAATGGTTGAACTTTACGAACGTTTGGTTCTGGCTGAGAAAGAATTAGTTCAAGCTGAAAAAGCAAAAGTTGAATATCTGGAAAAGCTTTTGAATAAATAGAAATATAAAAGACTTAAGATCACGTGAATTTGCGTTCGCCGCGGCGAAAACGCCCAAAAAATACAAATCCGTTTATTCATCAAAATAAACGGATTTTTTAGTTTCATCTTTGTCAAAGTTTTAAACTTTGACAAAGATTAGTCTACAAGTGAAACTAAATTCAAAATATTTAAAAATCTGCGTTATCTGCAAAATCTGCGAGAAACTAAAACAAAACCTCTTTTGTAATTATATAAAATCCCATTACGAGAACAAACCAGCCAAAAATAGGTTTGAGTTTTGTGCCGTCGATTTTTTTAGAAAGCTGGCTTCCAATAAGCATTCCCAGAAGTGCCATTGCCGAAACGCTTAATAAAAAAGGATAATCTATGGGAGTTCCGATATATAAATCGCCTCCAAAACCTATGGAAGAATTGATCGTTATGATTAATAAGGAAGTTCCAACGGCTTGTTTCATCGGTAAATTAGCGAAAAACAACAAAGCAGGAATAATTAGAAATCCACCGCCGGCGCCAAGAAATCCGGTTATGATGCCGACAACGAAACCTATTATGCTCAATTGAATGTAATTGGTTTCGGTGGTTTTTATTTCGGGTTGGTTTTTTCGAATCATCGAAATCGCTGCCGTAATCATTAATATGGAAAAGATAATCATAATCAGAAAATCTTTCGAAACAGAATACGAAGCAATTGAAAACAATGTCGATGCAATTTGCGGAAAAATTACTTCACGGATAATCAAAATCGAAATCACAGAAGGAATCGCAAAATACAAGGCCGACTTTAATTTAAGATTTCCCATTTTGTAATGGCTGTAACTTCCAAACATTGCTGTTAATCCAACTATAAATAAGGAATAAGAAGTAGCTTGCTCCGGATTTACCTTAAACAAATACACTAAAATAGGAATCGTCAATATCGATCCGCCGCCGCCAATTAAGCCCAGCGAAATCCCGATAATGATTGAAGCAAAATAGCCGATATATTCCATTGCAATTGTTTTATGCAAAGGTGATTCGTTAAAAAGAAATCTACAGTAACATTTATCACACAAGGATTGTGATTTGCTAACATAAAAATTATTTTACCCTTAAGATATTAAGATAGTTAAGTTTAGCTTGTTTGCGTTTTAGTATGTAGTAACAAAATTAAGCCTAACAGTTTAATTTTTCTTAATCTCTTGATGGTTCAATCAAAAAAAACTTAGTGTTAATTAGTGAAATTCATGTTCAATAATTCAATCTGGTTTCGGTTGAGTTTGACCAAACCTCGCTGTTCCATTTTTTTGAGTAATCTTGAAACCACTTCGCGAGACGTATTTAATTCGGTTGCAATTTCCTGATGGGATAATTTCACTTCAGAACAACCGCAGGCATCAGAATGTCTTTTTAGATAAAACTCCAAACGTTCATCCATTGATCGAAAGGCAATGTTATCAACCACTTCCAGAACTTCTTCAAAACGGCTTCGGTAGGTTTCGATTACGAATTCAAACCACGATCTGTGTTCCATCATCCATTTATCCATCATTTGCAAGGGAATCATCATGACTGAAACATCTTCGACTACTTTTGCCATAATTTGGCTTTTTTCACTTTTAGAAGTACAAATCATTGAAATGGCGCAGGCTTGTCCGGGTTGTAAATAATACATCAAAAACTCGCCGCCATCTTCGCCTTCACGGTAAATTTTGATTTTTCCTTTGGTAATCAAAACGGTATTTTTAATGTATTGTCCGGTTCGCATTAAAATAGTTCCGGCTTCAAAATCCTGCAAACTTCCGTTTTCTTCAATAGTTGAAATAAGTTCGCTGGAGAAATTAGGAAATATATTTTTAAGTGAATTTTGCATGGAGTTATTTTTAAACATAAATCTTTTTTTCGCCCCGAATTCACGAATTTTTATTAATTAATTCGTGTTCATTTCTGTAATTCGCGGCGAACATTTTTTATCAAATTAAGATTAAAACATATAATTTGATGTAAAGATACTAGATTGAAATGGTATTAATTGTGAGAAAACCAGATTTGAGATGAATTTTATGTAAATGAAAAAATCCTATTTTCGATCGATTTTATAGACTATATTTTTAAAAATAGTAAGTAAATTTGTAAATCACTGATTATAATAGTTTCTCTAAAACGTTTTCTGAGAATAATAATCGAAATCGCATTTGGCACGTTTTTAATTAATAGAAACGTCGTAATTTTACAAAAAACACATATTATGAATTTATCACAAGAAGATTGGGTTAATCAGCTTGCTGCTGACGAGAATGCAGTTATACTGGACGTAAGAACTGAAGACGAATTTAATGACGGTTACATCGAAAATGCCGTAAATATTGATATCAATAAAGGTCAGGGTTTTATTTATGAAATCGAAGAACTTGATAAAAATAAAAATTACTATGTGTATTGCCGTTCCGGAGCAAGAAGTGCCAAAGCGTGTCAGGTAATGAATGAGTTAGGTATAAACAATGCTTATAACTTGCTTGGCGGAATCCTGGACTGGGAAGGTGAAACCGTAAATCCATAAAACAATAAAAGAGGCGTTAAAAGCCTCTTTTTTCTTTAAATACTATTAATAACCAAACTATAAAATTACCAGATTATGAGTTTAATACCAGAAGAGTATCAAATTAAAACGCTTATAAATCAAGATACTTATCTTGTAAACGGAGAATTGAAAAAATGGACAGGACAAACAACACCTGTTTTTTCGACTATTTCTTCTACAGAAAAATATTCGCCAACAGTATTAGGATCAATCCCGTTTATGGGAGAAAAAGAAGCGGCAGAAGTTGTTGAAGCTGCAAACGGAGCCTATAATAAAGGACAAGGATTATGGCCAACGATGAAAGTCGCTGACCGAATTAAATGCATGGAAAATTTCGTGCGACAAATGAAGGAAACCCGCGAAGAAGTGGTAAAACTTTTGATGTGGGAAATTGGAAAAAACCTGGGCGATTCACAAAAAGAATTTGACAGAACCGTTGAATATATTCAGGATACAATTGATAGTTATAAGGAACTAAACGGACGCAGTTCTTACTTTTCGAAAGTACAGGGTGTGAATGCCATGATTCGCCGAGGACCTCTTGGTGTTGTGTTGTGTCTTGGACCTTACAATTATCCATTAAACGAAACTTTCTCTTTATTGATTCCGGCTTTGATTATGGGTAACGCCGTAATTTTTAAACCGGCAAAACATGGCGTTTTATGTATTTCGCCGTTGTTGCATGCTTTTAGAAGCAGTTTTCCTAAAGGTGTAATTAATATTGTTTACGGCAGAGGCCGCGAAATTGCATCTCCAATTATGAAATCGGGAAAAATTGATGTTTTGGCATTAATTGGAAACAGTAAATCAGCGATTGCTTTGCAGGATCAGCATCCAAACAAAAACAGATTGCGTTTGATTTTAGGTTTAGAAGCTAAAAACCCGGCGATCGTTTTACCGGATGCCGATTTGGATTTGGCAATTCAGGAATGTATTGCAGGTTCTTTATCATTTAACGGTCAGCGTTGTACAGCTTTGAAAGTTTTATATGTTCATGAATCTATTGCGGAAGAATTCAACAGACGTTTTTCTCAAAAAGTAGATGAATTAGTATTTGGAAATCCTTGGGATAAAGGTGCGTCGTTAACGCCACTTCCGGAAACAGATAAACCGGCTTATATTCAGGGATTAATTGATGATGCGACTTCGAAAGGAGCAAAAATCCTGAATGAAAAAGGTGGAAAACATACGGACAATTATATTTTTCCGGCCGTTTTATTTCCTGTAGATAAAAATATGAGAGTATATCACGAAGAACAATTTGGACCTGTCGTGCCTATTATTTCTTTTAAACATATTGACGAACCTCTTGATGATATGGCCGAATCAAACTACGGTCAGCAAGTAAGTTTGTTTGGAAAAGATATTAAAACGCTGGCGCCGCTTATTGATTCTTTAGTGAATTTAGTTTGCCGCGTTAACCTCAACAGTTCTTGCCAAAGAGGACCTGATGCGTTTCCGTTTACAGGTCGTAAAGATTCTGCTGTGGGAACTTTAAGTATTCCGGATGCCTTGCGTTCGTTCTCCATTCGTACGTTTGTTGCTTCAAAAGATATCGCTTACAATAATGAAATTCTACAGGAATTGCTAAATAGCAAAGAATCGAATTTTGTTAATACCGATTATATTTTGTAGTAATCAGGGTTATATATTATTTGTAGATGCCGTCTTTTTCTTCTGGAATTAGGCGGTTTTTTTTTGAAGTTGCTACGAAGGCGCTAAGGCACAAAGGTTTTTATCTTATAATCTCCAGTCTTGGTGACATAACAAACTAAAAAATCTTTGCGTCTTAGCGCCTTTGTGGCAAATAAAATTCCAAACTTTGTAACTTTATTCAAAAAACTGCAACTAATATTCGTAACAACTATTAATAAACAAATTACCAAAACCACTTATGGAAAAATTTATACTAATCGTCTTTTTGTTTTTGGCACAAAACAATTTTGCGCAGGAACTTTATATGCCGCGAAATATTAAAGAAGCTTACGCAAAAGGAACGCGCTCGATGGATGGAAAACCAGGAAAAAACTACTGGCAGAACCACGGAAAATATGATATTGCCTTAACAATAAATGCTGATACAAAAGTTGTTAGCGGAACTGAAACTATTGAATATGAAAATAATAGTACTGACACTTTAAAAAACTTACCAATCAGGTTTGTCAATAATCTTCATAAACCCTCTTCTCCAAGAAGCGGAAATGTCAGCGATGATTTTTTAAGTGACGGATTAACTATTACATCCTTAAAAATTGCTGGCGAAGTTTATAAGGAAGATGCGAGAAGCTGGGGAACAGTTGGAAACGTTAAGTTGAAAAAAGCAATTCCGCCACATTCAAAAGTTACTATAAATATCGATTGGAATTATCCTTTATCTAAGGAAAGTGGGAGAGAAGGACAAATCGATAACACGACTTTCTTTGTTGCTTACAGTTATCCGCGTGTTACAGTTTTTGACGATTACAACAGATGGGACAGATTGCCACACACAGATCGTCAGGAATTTTACAATGATTTTAATGATTATACGTATTCTGTAAAAGCACCAAAAAACTATGTGGTTTACGGAACCGGAGATTTATTAAATCCGGATGAGGTTTTACAGCCTGAATTTGCTGCACGTTTGAAAAAATCATACGTAACAGATGAAATTTTGCATATAGCAAGTGAACAGGAAATGAAAAGCGGCGTAGTAACCAAGCAAAACGATTGGAACGTTTGGAAATTCGAAGCGAAGCATATCTCAGATGTATGTTTTGGCTTAAGCGATCATTATTTATGGGATGCCAGCAGCGTTGTGGTAGATAAAAAAACAAACCGTCGCGCGAGCGTTCAGGCGGCTTATGATGTAAAAGGAACTGATTTTGTCAATTCAATCAAAAACAATCAATATGCTTTAGATTTCTTTTCGAACAATTGGCCGGGAGTTCCGTATCCGTTTTCTAAAATGACGGCTTTTCAGGGTTTTGCAGATATGGAATATCCAATGATGTGTAACGATTCTCAAATGAACGATCCTGTTTTTGCACAATTAGTTCAGGATCACGAAGTAGCACATACTTATTTTCCTTTTTATATGGGAATTAATGAAACACGTTATGCTTTTATGGATGAAGGATGGGCAACTACTTTTGAATATTTAATTGGAATTGCAGAACACGGTAAAGAAGCGGCAGATAAATTTTATAAGCAATTTAGAGTTGAAGGTTACATCAAAGATGCCTCAACAGAAGAAGATCAGCCCATTATTTCAATGTCAACGCAGGTTTCAGGGCCAGGTTACGGAAACAATTCATATGGAAAAGCGTCACTTTCGTACATCGCTTTAAAAGATTTACTGGGAGATGATTTGTTCAAAAAATCGTTGCATCATTATATGGATACATGGAACGGAAAACACCCAATTCCGTGGGATTATTTTAATTCTATGAATACTGCTTCAGGAAAAAATCTGAATTGGTTTTTTAATAACTGGTTTTTCACCAATAATTATATTGACCTTTCGGTTAAAAAGGTAGAGAAAAACACAGTTTCAATTGAAAATATTGGAGGTTTTGCTATTCCTTTTGATGTAAATATTGTTTATGCTGATGATTCAAAAGAGACTTTGCATCAAACTCCGGCGATTTGGCAAACCAATCAAAAAACAGCTTTAGTTGCTTTAAAAAATAAAAAAGCAATTAAGCAGGTTAGTATTGACGGTGGAATTTTTATGGATGCTACGCCAAACAATAATACTTTTTTAGTAAGATAAATAAAACATTTTCCATAATAAAAATCCTTGTTCTCAATTGAGAATAAGGATTTTTTTATTTTAATAAATTGATATTTAGTTATTTGTGTTTTTTGATCTTTGTGTTTTTTAAAAAATACGGGAAACCACAAAATAATTCTAAAATTAACAAGTATGTTTGCAAAAAAATAAAGCCCTATTATAATGAAAAATTACTTAAACATTGTTTTTTTACTGTTAGCAATTAGCACTTTTGCTCAAAATGATGCAAAAGCTAAATTTCAAAAGAATAAATACGAATTGGCTATTTCTTATTACAAGAAGTCAGATTTTAAAAACGCCCTGGATTTATTTTCTGTAGCATCTAAAATCAGACCTGAAAATGAATTAGGTCAGGAATCCATTAAAAAAGTAGATACGCTAAAATCTATTTTAAGAAAAGACATAATGGACAAAGCTGTAGGAATCTGGAAAATGACAGGCGATAAACCAGTTTGGGCTGTAAAAACAGCAAATGATTCTCAAAAGCAAGTCGATGAATTTGTCGAAATTACGCAAAACAAGATTGTATTTTATGAACAGGATAAAAAAACACTGGCTAAAAAGATTGTAAAAACAGAAGATTTAATTTATTACAATAGAGACAAATCAGATTCTTTGTTCTCAGCCATTATTCTTTCTGACGGTACAATATGGAACTGCACTATTAGCGAAAACGCAAGTACATTACACGTAATTAACATTGCAAAACAAACAGAAAAAGGTGTAGAAAAAATCGAAAATGAAAATCCTGAATATTTTTATATGAAAATATAATTACTTTATACTGTTTTGTAATAAAACATAAAAATCATCATAAAACCGCAAAGATATTAAACTCTTTGCGGTTTTTATTTTTTGAGAATTAGGTGTTCAAAAATCAATTTTTATAGTTTTTGTCTTATATTTATTGTCTAACTATTAAACCAAAAGTAAAAATGAAACAAGTTGATTCTCAATGTAATTTATCGTGCTTTTTAAATTTCAGGGTAATAATAATATATTGTTTTTTATTGTTTGCCAATTATTCAATCGCTCAAAATAAAAGTCAGATTACCATTGGAACAATCGACAGTATTTCTTCGAAAGTTTTAAATGAAGAAAGGAAAATTTGGATTCATCTTCCCAGAAGTGCCAATTTTAAAGGTTTTTCTAAACAAAAATATCCTGTTGTTTATTTATTAGATGGCGATGCTCATTTTAATTCTGTTGTTGGAATCATCCAGGAATTAAGTGAAACAAACGGAAATACAATTTGCCCGGAAATGATTATTGTCGGAATTCCAAATACAAACAGAACGAGAGATTTAACGCCTACACATTCAGATATTGATTTGCCTTTTGTAAATAAAGGCTTAAGCGAACAATCGGGCGGCGGAGAAAAGTTTGCCGAATTTCTTGAGAAAGAATTGATTCCGTACATTGATTCAAAATATCCAACAGCGCCTTATAAAACCTTGATCGGACATTCTTTCGGTGGATTGACAGCCATAAATATTCTGACCAATCATACGAGTTTATTTAATGCTTATGTGGCGATTGATCCAAGTATGTGGTGGGATCATCAAAAGTTTTTAAAAGAAACTGCAAAAACATTATCGAATAAAAATTTAGCAAATGTTTCTTTGTTTTTGGGAATTGCCAATACAATGGAAGATAATATGGATCTTGTAAAAGTTCGAAAAGACACTACAGTCGTCACAAAACATATTCGCTCTGCATTGGATCTGAATGATTTTTTAAGTCAGAATAAAAAAAGTAATTTAAATTATCAATACAAATATTATAGCGATGACAATCATGGTTCAGTTCCGTTAATTGCGACCTATGATGCACTTCGTTTTCTCTTTGGTTTCAATCAGCTAAAACTTTCTATTGCCGAACAAATGAATTTCAATAAAGCAGTATTTACCAAAATTGAAAAACATTATGAAAATGTATCCAAACATTTAGGCTATAAAGTAAATGTTCGCGAAGATGTAGTAAATAGTTATGGTTACCAATCACTTGGTAAAAAAGATATTGATTTAGCCGGTTATCTGTTTGAACTTAACGCAGCAAATTATCCTGAAAGTCCAAACGTGTTTGATTCTCTGGGAGATTTTTATGAAGCAAACGGAGATAAAAAAAATGCCATTGCCAATTATCAAAAAGTATTGGTTTTAGACAAAGATTTTCCAGATACAAAAGGAAAATTAGATAAGCTTTTAAAATAAAATTTATTTAAAAACAGCCATGTCAGGAGAAAAAGATTTACAGCAATTACTCAAAAGTATGAAACCGGAACACAATCCCGGAGATTATGTTTTTTGTAAAACAGAAAGTTTAGAGCAGGTAAATCTAAATGAAATTGAAATGTTTTTTAGAGAAAAAGAAGCCATTACATTAATACTAAAAAAAGAAATTGCCGAAAAATTAAACCTCGAATATTCAGTGGTAACGTCTTGGATTACATTGACAGTTCATTCTTCCTTAGAAGCGGTTGGCTTAACGGCAGCATTTTCAAAAGCACTTTCAGAAAACGGAATTAGCTGTAATGTGGTCGCAGCCTTTTATCACGATCATATTTTTGTAGCGCAAAAAGATGCTGCAAAAGCCATGGAAATTTTGAATGCATTTTCGAATTAAATCTATTTTTTGCCACAGATTTCAATATTATAATTTACTTAATCTGTGAAATCTGTGGCATTTATTTTATAGAAATTTAAACCCAAGTGAAAAATTAGTAACTCCGGTTTTTAATTCTCTTCCTGAATTATCAAGATCTGACAGTCCTGCAAGGTAACGAACATCGAAAGTAAGTTTCCATAAATCGACGCCAACGCCGCCTAGAATACTGCTGTTATCCTGTTCAAAAGCGATTAGATTAAGATTGTTGCTTGCTTTAATATCTGAATAATGTTTCCAGTTATAGCCCACAAAAACACGTAGATTTCCTAATTTACCAAACGGAAGTACTTTATATCCGGCAATTAATGTAGCATCAGTTCCGGAAAGTTCATATTCAGTTTCTCCAATTCCGGTTTGAGAAACACTAAATTTATTTTTTGCATAACCAAACTCGCCCTGACCGTAAAAAAGCAATAAATTCACTCTCGCAAATCCGGCAAGACCAATACCTGTTCCTGAACTTTTAGAGCTAAAATCATCGCTTATGGGCGAAGTAACATTGGCCGAAAATTGAGGTCCAAATTGTATCAATTGTGCAAAACCGTTTACACTAATACATAATAATGCTGCGATAATTAATTTTTTCATAACGGATTTTATTGGTTTTAGATACTATAAAAATAATTATTATTAATTAAAATAGAAAGATTTATCTTATTTGTTTTTTATTATATGTTTGATAATTAATGTTATGTGATTCGTCTCACTTTAACTATGATTAAAATTAATTGCCTTAAATTTGGATGCAAATAAAAAGAGAATGAAAATTAAAGAAATTCAGGCTTCTGAAACCTGGCAAATCAGACACGAAGTAATGTGGCCGGATCAGCCTTTTGAATTTGTTCAATTGAAAGAAGATAATTTAGGAAAGCATTTTGGTGTTTTTGTGGATGAAAAATTGGTATCCATAGTTTCTTGTTTTTTTACTGATGAAGAAATGCAATTTAGAAAACTGGCAACATTAGAATCGTTTCAGGGTCAGGGAATTGCATCTGAACTTTTAAAATATATTTTAGAATTGGCAAAAGAAAAAGGAGTAAAGAAGGTTTGGTGCAATGCCAGAACCAATAAAAAATCCTTTTATAAAAAATTTGGAATGAAAGATACCCATAAAATTTTTATCAAAGCAGGACAGGAATTTACGATAATGGAAATTTTATGGTAGAAAAAGGAATTAGAATTATTAAATAAATGATACAGCTTCAGGTATTTACGATTATGATGCATTTTGGCAGATTACGTTCTGAATCTGTCGGCAATGTTGTCTCAATGTTAAGTTTACCTATCATTTTAGCAAAAAAGAATTACTATAATTGTGAAATAAAAAGCTAAAATAAAAAGAAAACGTTTTCGTATATTTTATGTTGTTAAGACTTTCTTATTTTATTTTTTTTATTCCAATCTTTTATTACTTTCGCACTCAAATGAGAAAGTTAGTTGTATTTTTAACATTCATGAATTTCCTTCTGTTAGGCGGAGGGCAATATCTTAATGCAGAAACGCACCTAAATTCTCACCACAATCTTGAGAAAAGACACAGAGTAAAATTCACGAATAATGAACAAGGCAGTTCGATAATCGAAGATGCTGATGTAGATTTGGATGAAGAGTATCTTGGACGTGATGATCTTAAAGATATTTCAACTAAGTTCTTTGCAACGAACTATAGTTTATTAAATGATTTATATTTGACATTCTCACGTCAAAACGTTGCAAACTCTTATAGCCTTTTTGAAATTTTAGGACCATCTTGTGGTCAGTCAAATCCTATCTACATTACTCAGAGAGTTTTAAGAATTTGATTCTATTTATACATCGGTTACCAAAAGCGTGATCATGGATAAATATGGATTTTATTTTTAGAAAAGACTTCTTTTTACGGATTTGTTTTTAAAAAACGTACTTCCTAATTACAACAAAAATCACGTATTCTGGCGGCTGATGACTTATACTCTGGGATTTCTATATCCCTAACTCAATCGCTTAATTTCCAATTAATTTACCATGAAAAGAATTATCGTGTTAACGGGCATGCTTGCCTTGTTGTGCCTTACCAGTTGTACATCAAAAAAAGAAGAAAAAGAAGAAGAAGAAAAATTTACAGTTACCAATCCTGTAAAAATCGACACTTCATTTACCAAAGAGTATGTTTCTCAAATTAAATCTGTTAGAAACATCGAAATCCGCGCCCAGGAAAAAGGGTTTTTACAAGACATTTATGTTGATGAAGGTCAGTTTGTAAAAAAAGGTCAGCTTTTATTTAAAATTATGCCAAACATGTATCAGGCAGAATTGCTTAAAGCACAAGCTGAACAAAAATCTACCGAAATCGAATTGCAAAATGCCAAATTACTGGCAGACAAAAATATCGTTTCTAAAAACGAATTAAGTGTTGCTCAGGCAAAATTACAATCAGCAAAAGCTGAAGTGGCACTGGCAAAACTTCATTTATCGTTTACCGAAATCAGAGCTCCTTTTGACGGAACAATCGACAGAATTCCGTTAAAATTAGGAAGTCTTATCGACGAAGGCGAATTGTTGACTAGTCTTTCAGACAACAGTCAGATGTTTGCTTACTTCAATGTATCTGAGCCGGAATATCTTCAATACCAAACCGATATAAAAGATCGCGCAGGAAATAATGTGAGTTTGCTTTTGGCAAATGGAGAATCTTTTAAATACAAAGGAAACGTAGAAGTTATCGAAAGTGAATTTGACAATGAAACAGGAAATATCGCTTTCAGAGCAAGATTCCCAAATACAGGAAAATTACTTAGAAACGGAGAAACCGGAAAAGTGCAAATGCTTGTTCCGCTTAAAAATGCTATTGTAATTCCACAAAAAGCAACTTATGAAATTCAGGACAAAAAGTATGTTTTTGTTGTGGATAAAAACAATCATGTAACTTCAAAAGAGATCACAATTACAGGTGAAATCCCTGATTTGTACGTTGTAAGCAGCGGACTTGCTGAAACGGATAAAATTTTACTTGAAGGAGTTCAGAAAGTAAAAGAAAATGACAAGATTAAATATGAATTCCTGGAGCCTCAAACGGTAATTAATCATTTACGCATAAAAGCGGAGTAGATTTTTAAAATTGTTTCAGGTTTAAAGTTTCAGGTTCAGTGCGCAACTTGAAACATGAAACATGAAACAACTTTTAAATTCCAGTTTATTTTAATCATTAAAAAAATATAAAAATGTTTAATAAATTTATTCAAAGACCTGTTCTGTCGATAGTAATATCGCTTATAATTGTCTTTTTAGGGGTTTTGTCGGTGTTGAATTTACCAATTACCCAATTCCCTTCCATTTCTCCTCCAATGGTAAACGTTACGGCGGATTATCCCGGATCGAATGGTGAATTGATGATCAAATCGGTTGTTATTCCTTTGGAAAGAGCATTAAATGGTGTTCCCGGAATGAAATATATGACTTCTGATGCCGGAAATGATGGTGAAGCCAGTATTCAGGTGGTATTTAATTTAGGTACAGATCCGAATCAGGCAGCGATTAACGTTCAAAACCGTGTGGCTTCGGTTACCAATAAACTTCCTCCGTTAGTTGTGAGAGAAGGTGTTAAGATTACGCGTGAGGTTCCGAGTATGTTGATGTATGTGAATCTTTACAGTACGGATAAAAATACCGACATGAAGTTCTTATACAACTATGCTGATATCAACGTATTATCTGAATTGAAAAGGGTTAACGGTGTTGGATCAGGAGATATCTTAGGAACACGTGAATATGCGATGCGTATTTGGTTGAAACCGGATCGTATGTTAGCTTATAAAATATCTGCTGATGAAGTAATGGAAGCATTATCTAGTCAGAGTTTGGAGGCTTCTCCGGGTAAGACGGGAGAAAGTTCCGGTAAACGTTCTCAGGCTTTTGAATATGTATTGAAATATTCAGGGCGTTTTACAACTAAAGAGCAATACGAGAATATCGTAGTAAGATCAAGCAGTAACGGGGAATTGTTACGTTTGAAAGATATTGCCAAAGTAGAATTTGGAAGCTCGATGTATGATATCTATTCTAATTTGAATGGTAAACCTTCTGCAGCGATTGTATTGAAACAATCTTTTGGATCTAATGCCAATCAGGTTATTGAAGATGTGAAAGCGAAACTGGAGAAAATCAAACAAAAATTCCCAAAGGGAATGGATTATGAAATTTCGTATGACGTTTCTAAATTCCTGGATGCATCTATCGAAAAAGTAATTCATACTTTGATTGAGGCGTTTATTTTGGTTGGTTTGGTTGTATTCCTTTTCTTAGGAGACTGGAGATCTACCGTTATTCCGGCAATTGCAGTACCGGTTTCTTTGGTTGGAACCTTTGTGTTCATGACCTTTTTTGATATTTCATTGAACTTAATTACGCTGTTTGCTTTAGTATTAGCGATTGGAGTCGTCGTCGATGATGCGATTGTGGTTATCGAAGCCGTTCACGCCAAGATGGAAGAAGAACATCTTTCGCCATTTAAAGCAACTAAAAAAGCGATGCATGAGATTGCAGGAGCAATTGTGGCGATTACATTCTTAATGGCTGCGGTATTTATTCCGGTTGCTTTTATGTCTGGTCCAGTGGGAGTTTTCTACAGACAGTTCTCGATCACGATGGCAACAGCGATTATACTTTCCGGTATTGTAGCTTTGACTTTAACACCTGCGCTTTGTGCCATGATGTTGAAAAACAATCACGGTACGCCTAAAAAGAAAACGCCTATTAACAGATTTATAGATGGTTTTAATGACAAGTTTAACCTTGCACAAGGTAAATACCAAAATGTATTAGGTAAAATTGTAAACAGAAGGGGAGTTACCATTATTGCGCTGCTAGGGTTTTGTGCCGGAACATGGTTAATCAGCAGCACGGTTCCTTCAGGATTTATCCCAAATGAGGATCAGGGAATGTTTTATGCCATTATTCAGACGCCTCCGGGTTCATCATTAGAAAGAACAAATAATATTGCTGAGCAGCTTCAAAAAATTGCAGAAACTGTAGAAGGAGTAAAATCAGTTTCGTCATTGGCGGGTTATGAAATTTTGACTGAAGGTACAGGATCTAACGCTGGAACTTGTTTGATCAACTTAAAAGACTGGAACGATCGTAAGCAATCCGTTCAGGAAATTATGATAGAACTGGAAGAAAAATCGAAAGATATTCCGGGTGCTAATATCGAATTTTTTCAACCGCCGGCAGTTCCGGGATATGGAGCAGCGGGAGGATTTGAGCTTCGTTTATTAGACAAAACAGGTTCTAGCGATTTCAAAAAACTCGAAGCAGTTAATAAAGATTTTGTGGAAGAATTGAACAAACGTCCGGAATTATCGAACGTGTTTAGTTTCTTTAGTGCGAGTTTTCCTCAGTATATGATGAAAGTCGACAATGATTTGGCACAGCAAAAAGGAGTTTCTATCGAAAACGCGATGAATACTTTGTCAACTCTTGTGGGTAGTAACTACGAAATCAGTTTTATTAAATACGGTATTAACTATAAAGTAATCGTTCAGGCCGCTCCGGAATATCGTGCACAGCCAGATGATATTTTAAAGCTTTACGTAAAAAATGATCGTGATGAAATGGTGCCTTTTTCAGCTTTTATGAAATTAGAAAAAGTGTATGGTCTTTCAGAAATTACGAGACATAATATGTATACTTCTACAGAAATTAGTGGAGGAGCTGCTCCGGGTTACAGTTCCGGTACAGCGATTAAAGTAATTCAGGAAGTTGCGGCTAAAAAATTACCAAGAGGATATGACATTGACTGGGCCGGTATTTCTGCCGACGAGGTGGCACAGGGTAATCAGGCAATTTGGGTATTCTTAATTTGTTTGGGATTTGTGTACCTGGTTTTGGCTGCCCAATATGAAAGTTTTATTCTGCCATTATCAGTAATTCTTTCTTTACCTGCGGGTATTTTTGGAGCATTCCTTTTATTGAAATTGACTGGATTAGAAAATAACATTTATGCTCAGGTTGCCATGGTAATGCTTATTGGTTTACTGGGTAAAAATGCCGTGTTGATTGTAGAATTTGCTATTCAAAGGCATGCCGCCGGCAGAACAGTTCTTGAAGGCGCAATGGAAGGAGCGAAAGCGAGGTTCCGTCCAATTTTAATGACCTCATTTGCTTTTATTGCAGGATTACTGCCACTTGCTTTTGCTACTGGTCCTGGTAAAATTGGTAACAGAACTATTGGTACTGCAGCTGCCGGAGGTATGCTTATCGGAACTATTTGTGGGGTATTTGTAATTCCCGGATTGTATTACATCTTCGGAAAAATTGCTGAGAAACACAAATTGGTGAAACATGAAGAAGAAAATCCATTAACAGAAGAAATTGACAACAATCATGTATAAATTTAAAACATATCAATATGGAGTTGCTGTGGGACTTTGCCTTGCTGTTGCAAGCTGCAAAGCTCCGCAGGCGACAGCCGAAACACCAAGTAAACCAGTTCCTGAGGCTTTTGCAACCAGCAAAGACACAACGAATATGGCAGCTATTCCTTGGCATGATTTCTTTAAAGATCAAAACCTTGTAAACTTAATTGACTTAGCCCTGAAAAATAATCAGGAGTTACTGATGACGTTGCAGGAAATTGAAATTGCTAAAAATGATGTCCGTGTTAGAAAAGGGCTTTTATTACCAACGCTTGGCGTTAGAGCAGGAGCAGGAGTAGAAAAAGTAGGACGTTATACCAGTCAGGGTGCCGGAGATGCTTCGACAGAAATTATGCCGGGTAAAGAAACACCGGATCCGCTTGGAGATTTTGCAGTTGCGGCTTATGCAAACTGGGAAGTAGATATCTGGAAAAAACTGCGTAATTCTAAAAAAGCGGCTTTAACGAGATATTTGGCTACAGTAGAAGGAAAAAACTTTGTAGTAACTAGTCTGATTGCTGAAATTGCAAATTCGTATTATGAATTATTAGCTTTGGATAGCCAGTTGGATATCGTAAAACAAAATATCGAATTGCGGTCTAACGCTTTAGAAATTGTAAAAATTCAGAAACAGGCTGCTAGAGCTACAGAATTGGCTGTTCAGAAATTTCAGGCTGAGGTTTTAACTTCAAAAAGTCTTGAGTTTAATATTCGTCAGCAAATAAAAGAAGCCGAAAATAAAATTAATTTCCTTGTGGGTCAATATCCACAGGAAATTAAAAGAGACAAAAACAATTTCCTGACTTTGTTGCCTTCAACGGTTCAATCGGGAATTCCGTCTCAATTGTTAACGAATCGTCCGGATGTTAAGCAAGCAGAATTGGAGCTTACCGCTGCAAAACTGGATGTAAAAGTAGCTCGCGCAGAGTTTTATCCATCTTTGGATATTTCTGCTGCAGTTGGTTTTAATGCTTTTAATCCGTCGTATTTATTTACGCTTCCGGAATCATTATTGTATTCGTTAGCCGGAGATATTGCTGCTCCATTAATTAACAGAAATGCGATTAAGGCAGAATTTAACAGCGCCAATGCAAGACAGCTTCAGGCTTTGTACAATTACGATAAAACGATTTTAAACGCTTATATAGAAGTTTCAAATCAACTTTCTAAAATTGATAATTTAGGAAAAAGCTATGATTTAAAATCTCAACAAGTTGATGCCTTAAATACATCAATTGATGTTTCTAACGATTTGTTTAAATCAGCGAGAGTTGATTATTTTGAAGTATTGATGACACAAAGAGATGCTTTAGAAGCTAAACTAGAATTAGTAGAAACTAAAAAAGATCAATTAACTGCTGCAGTCAATGTTTATAAAGAACTGGGCGGCGGCTGGAAATAATATTGCCTTGTTAATTTGTAGACAAAAGCCTTTCGGGAGAAATCCTGAAAGGCTTTTTTATTTTGGTTTAAAGAAAAAATAATGATCAGGATTCTTTTTCATTATTGATTTCTGCTTCTTCAGATTCCTCAACGTAATTTAATTCCTCTTCAATTTTTTTGCGGTCTTTTTTATTCTGTTTAATTACAATATAAACCAACAAAACAACAGCAATAAGAACTGCAGCTATAATAACCCAATTGATTTCCATAATATTGCTATTTAAGTTAATATGAATTTCAGATTTTACCTTTAAGTTTTATTTCGACAGAAACTCTCCAAACCACAAACCGGATTGTTTAATAGTTCTTTTTTGAGTTTCAAAATCAACATGAATTAATCCAAATCTGGCGTTGTATCCTTCAGCCCATTCAAAGTTATCCGTTAAACTCCATACAAAATAACCATCGACATTGTAACCATCGTGTCTGGCTTTTAATATTTGCTCTAAATGGTCTTGTATATAATGTGTACGTTTAATGTCGTATACTTTTCCGTTTGTTACGTTATCCGGAAATGCGGCGCCGTTTTCCGTTATAATGATTTTTTTGATGTTTTTATAATCATTAAATCTCTTTATAATATGATATAGGGCAGGAGGATAAACTTCCCAGCCCATTTCGGTTGTAATGACATTTCTTTTTTCGGCACTTACTAATTCAGCACCAACATACGGAATCAACATGGATGATTTTACAATTTCACGGGTATAACATTGTAATCCAATGAAATCAAAGTCAAAAGCTAAATTATTTAAATCATCTTGTATAATATAATTGTTAAGCTTTTTAAGCACCGGCAAATCTTCCTGCGGATATCCCAGTCCTAAAATTGGCTCAATAAACGTTCTGTTTAGTAAAGTATCGACTCTTTTTGCTGCCTGAATATCAGTAGGTTTGTCAGAGAAAGGTTCGATATGTGTACAGGAAAAAGTGGTACCAATATTAGCATCAGGAACTTTATTTCGCAGCATTTTTGCACCGGCAACAGTTGCTAAGGTTACATGATGCATGGCTTTTATGAAATTTGTAATTCCTTTTTTCCCCGGAGCATGAATGCCCAGAAAATATCCTGCGCCAGTAAAAACAGAAGGCTCATTCATAACCATCCAGTTTTTGACTCTGTCGCCAAAATGTTGTGCACAGACTTCGGTGTATTCAGAAAACCATGTTACACATTCTCTGTTGGTCCATCCGCCTTTTAATTCTAAAGCTTGTGGCAAATCCCAATGATAGAGTGTAACCCAGGGTTCTATATTACATTCAATTAAAAAATCAATGATTTTATTATAGTAGTCAATTCCTGCCTGATTTACAGGATGAATTCCTGTAGGCATAATTCGCGGCCAGCTGATAGAAAACCTGAAATTCGGAATATTTAATTGCCGAATATATTCAATATCATCTTTATACGTATTATAAAAATCGCAGGCATTAATGGCATGATGGCCATTTTTTATTTTGCCTTTTTGAGAAGTAAAAACATCCCAGATAGAAGCACCTTTACCGTCAGCATCATGTGCACCCTCAATTTGAAAAGCGGCTGTAGAAACTCCCCATAGGAAATCCTTTCCAAATTGTTCTTTATTTAGTAGCGAGTTGTCAATTTTATTCATTTAAATGCTGCTTTCCTTAATTCTTAAAATATTAATGAAGAAAAGAAGATTGCATAGCTTTTAAAAAAAGCCATTCTTTAAATGAGGTCAGGAATGAAAAGTTAAAGAATTTCATGGTTTTTAGTTTTAATCAAATTAATAAAAAAGATATAAACTGATCGTAATGTAAAGGTTATGAAATAGTTAACTATTTTTTTGGATTAAAAAATGGAAATTATGTAAAAATTAACAAAACCCTGTTTATGGAGTTGTTTTTAGATAATTATTCAATGAATTTAGTTAAAATTCTATAAAAATATAAATTATGTAAGAATTCGGGAAAATTATAGAACATAGAACAACTACTTTCCTACTAATTTTGGCATAACAATTAAACATAATAAATAATTAAAACGAAATCAAATCATGAAAAATTTAAAAAGAATATTATTCGTAGTAGCATTAGGGTTAGGAATTTTCGCTACATCTTGTAGCAGTGACGATAACGATGGAGAAACAATTGTTCCAATTGAAGGAAAATATAACCTTAGCAAACAAGGTGTTATTGTAAACGGTCAAGAACAACTAGTTGATGCTCCGGCAAATCAAGCAGGTTGTCCTGGAGATTATTTAGACTTAAGAGTAAGTAATGCTGCAGTTGTAGGTGATTATGCTGGAACTTCTTGTGCATTAACAGAAACTACAGGTACTTACGCTAGATCTCACAACGATTTAACTATTACTATTAACGGAGTTGGTACAACTTCTGACATCATGAATTTAACTAACAAAGAGTTAAAATTAAAAGATAAAGCTACTGGTATCATTACAGTATATACAAGATAATTTATTTTTTTGAATTGAAATCCTGACTTCATCGAAGTTAGGATTAAAACGGAAACGACTTTTAAAGGTTGTTTCCGTTTTTTTTTTTTGTACTATATTTTTATAAGGGAATATAAATGTCGAATGTTGCGCCTTTGTCCAGTTCGCCTTTGGCAGTAATATAACCATTATGGTTTTCTACGATTTTTTTCACGATAGCAAGACCAATCCCGGTTCCGTTGTATGTTTCTCTTCCGTGTAAACGCTGAAACACTTCAAATATCTTGGTATTATATTGTTGGTCAAAACCAATTCCGTTGTCAGAAATACTAATATGACAATAGTGTCCTTCATCAGAAAAATTATTTTCTGTGTTTGTTCCTTTATGAATCTGACTTGTGATTTTTATAACAGGGGTTGTATCCGGTTTAGAAAATTTTAATGAGTTGCTAACTAAATTGTATATCAATTGTCTGAACTGAAACGGAATAATGCTGATGTCGCATTTATCATTGTTTATAATAACTGCGTGTTTTTGTTCCAGTTCTTCTTTTAAATCTTCTCTTACCTCATCAATAATTTTAGAAACATCCGTTTTTTCAAATATTCTTTCCTGCGTATTTGTTCTCGAATAAGAAAGTAAATCGTTAATCAGGGTCTGCATTCTTTTTGCAGCATTTTGCATTCTCTGAAACTTATCTTTTCCAACTTCAGATAAATTTTCAGATTCTCTTTCCATAATCTGCGAAGCAAAAGTCTGAATTTTTCTAAGCGGTTCCTGCAAATCGTGACTGGAGATATAAGTAAAAGACTGGAGTTCTTTATTCATTTTCTCCAATTCCATATTATTGTTTTCCAGTTCCTGGGTTCTTTCAGTAACCTGTTTTTCTAATTCATTTGTAAAAGCTTTTTCCGTTTGAATATCGGTAAAAGCGCCCACCCATTTTATAATTTTATTTTCTTCATCAAAAACCGGCTCGCCAATTACAGAATGCCAGCGATAGCTTCCGTCTTTGCTTCTTATTCTCACATCAGATTTGTATACTTCTCCTGTTTCCAGACTATTTGCCCATGTTTTGGCATTTTCTTCATAATCGGCAGGATGGATTATGGTTCTCCATTCGTTTTCACCATCCGGATGAAGGCCTGTAAATTCAAACCATTTTCCGGAAGCAAATAAAGCGTTTCCTTTTTCATCTGTTTCCCAAATTAGTTGTGGAATACTTTCTGTCAGGGAACGGAACCTTTTTTCGCTTTCTTCAATTTTTTTTCTGGCTATAACTTTTTCAGTTACATCAATAATTGTCATTTTTATTCCTGAAATCGTATTGTTTTTTTCGCGCATTGGCGCATATTCAAAATCAATATACATTTCATGTCCGCCATCTTTACCATCAATAAAAATTAATGATTCAGATTCTGAATGGACTTTTCCGGTGGTATAGACTTCGTTTAATAAATCAGCATATTTTTGTTGCTGCAGTTCGGGGAAAATATCGAAGATTCTTTTGCCCTGAACTTCTTCTTCATTTTTTTTCCAGATATTTTTCAATAGAACAACATTTACCATCTCAACAATCATGTCATTGCCTTTCAATATTGCTTTTGGCACGGGAGACTGCATTACAAGATCGCGAAATCTTTTTTCGCTGTCTTCTAATTGCTGCTGGTGTTCTTTTTCGAGAGTAGTATCTCTGATGGTACCAATTAATTTTTCGGGATTGTTGTTTGAATCATAAAAAACTTTTCCCTTGCTTTCCATCCAGTGTACAGATTGGTCGAGCCAAAGCATTCTTGCCTCATAATGCAGATATCCTTTTCTGAAGGCATTTTTGAGCGCTTTATTTCTGACCGGCATATCATCAGGATGAATATGTTTCAGTAATTGTTCGTGTGTCAATTGAATATGGGTTTTATAACCGCCCACTATTTCCAGATATCTTTGTGAATAAGTTGCTTCTTTTGTTTTTAAATTTAGTTCCCAGGTTCCTAATTCACTGGCTTCTACGACAATATTGAGGTGCTCTTCGTTTTGTTCTGTTTTTTTTCTGGATTCTACTTTTTCCGTAACTTCAGTAACGGTGACAATAATCCCCGATATTTTGCCATCTACCTCTTTTAAAGGATGATATAAAAAATCAAAATATAAATTATCTAATTTTCCAAATCTGTTGATCGGAACCGGCACTTCATTTCCGTGATACGGAATTCCGGTTTCTAAAACGTCTTTTAATAAAGCGCTAACCGTTTCTTTTACTTCTGGTAATGAGTCAAATAACGGTCTACCTACAAACGTATTTTCTTCTCGTCCTACTAATTTCAAATAGGCTTCATTGGCCATTTCAACCATATGATCTGGTCCGCGCAAAATAGTAATTCCAACCGGAGCTTGTTTTACAGTATTACGGAAACGTTTGTCGCTTTCTTCTATTTTCTGTCGAATTTTTACCTGATGTGTGTTATCTAGAACCCAAATTGATATTTTCTTAACTTCTCCTGCTGTATTTTTTAGTGGAGCATATACAAAAGTGACAAATATTTTCTCTTTTTTGCCATGCCTGATCAGTTCCATTTCGACTTCACTTGCCGAAAAAGGAATTCCTTGAGTTACAACCTTCTGAAGCGCTTCTTCATAATACGGTTTTACTTCTGCAAAAGTATCCCAATAGTATTTTCCGGCAATTTCTTCGTATGATTTTCCTGCAACTTCAATAAAACTGTCATTTACGATTTCGCTAACCAAAGTAGCAGCGTCTAATACACAAATACCAATTGGCGCTTCGAGCACCATACTGTGTAAATTATTCTCGTTTTCTTCAATTTTTTTCTTGGCGAGATTTAAATCAGTAAGATCAACTCCCGTATTCATTACGCCATAAATATTGCCTTTTATGTCGTAAAGGGGCGTTAAGCTGTAATTAAAATAAAAGGTCTGTAATTTTCCATTTACGGTTAAATCCAGAGGTGTATTTTGGGTATGAAAAGATTTTCCTGTTTCAAGAACAGTATTAATCTGCTCAAAAACAAGTTGGTTATTAAGTTCAGGTAAAATTTCTTTGAATGATTTTCCGATAACATCATTTCCTTTTCCCCAAATATTGATAATAGAATCATTCGCAAGTTCAATACGCATTTCTTTCCCCACATATACTGCAATAGGAAAAGGGGCATTTTCTACTAGCGCCCTGACTTGTTGTTCACTTTCTTCTACTTTTGCTCTTGATAATACTTGCGGTGTTACTTCGATTGCAATTGCCACAACGCCAGAAATAGTTCCGTCAGTTTCTCGTAAAGCTTCGTACACAAAATTAATATAAGTGTCTTCTATCTTACCATTTCTGGGAAGTTTTACAAGTTGTTCATTAGCAATAAATTTTTCGCCGGTTTTATATACGTTATCAAGTAAACTTTCTAAATACTGATTTTTTGTTTCCGTTAATACTTCAAAAACAGGTTTGTTAATTATTTCCTCGCCTGAAGTTCCCCACAACTGAATCATTTGTTCGTTTGCAATTTCCACAGTATGATTTTTACCTCTAAGAACGCACATCGCAACAGGCGCCTGCATGATATTGTTTCTAAATCTGGTATTGCTTTGTCTTAAGGCTTCGGCAGTTTTTTTCTTTTCTGTAGTTTCGATTACGGTGACCAAAACGCCGCCAACTTCTCCATCTTCTTTCTTAATTGGACTGTATGAAAAATCAAAGTAACATTCTTCTGTAAATCCATTTCGGTATAAAGGCACCATAAAATCTGGAAAACTAACCGGTTTTCCTTTCATTACATCGGCAAACATTGGGCCTATAGTATCCCAGATTTCAGAAAAAGTTTCCCTTGAACTACTACCAAGAGCGTTCGGGTGTTTGTCTGAACCTAAAATAGGCCTAAAACTATCATTGTATAATTGTGTATATTCAGTTCCCCACGCAATATACATCCCAAAGGGATTATTGATTACGACTGCCAGTATGGTACAAAGACTTTGCGGCCAGTTGTCAGGATCGCCAAGAGGGGTTTTGCTCCAATCTTTAGATCGCATGAGTTTTCCCATTTCTCCACCACCTTCCAGGAAATAATGCTCTTTATTTGTAATGCCCATTCAAATAAATTTTTTTAAGGTTGAAGGATAAAATTCTCTCTTACAGGCTGTTTGAAGTTGCTTTGAGAAGTAATGCTTAGCGCGTTTGCGATCACTTTTTTTAGTTTGGCAAATTCACCTGGTTTTCTAATATAATGAACGGCTCCTTTTTGATAAACCAAATCAACAATATCTCTGTCCAGAGAAGTAGAAAAAATAATAACAGGAAGATCCTTGTATTCCTGTTTTTGTTTAATTTCCGTTAAGCATTCCAAACCATTTTTACGGGGCATATTTAGGTCTAAAAATAAAATATCCGGCAAATTTTCAGCACCGCTTTCAGACAAAAAATCCATAAGCTGTACACCGTCATTAACCGTTACAAGAGATGTAGGAAGAAGTAACTCGTCGAGAGCTTCTTTAAAAAAATCACAATCATCTTCGTCATCATCTGCAAGTAAAAGATTGTATTGCTGTTTATTCATTTTTATAAGATAATTATTTCAGCTAAGATAAAACTTATTTATTGAAGTGCATTTTAATAAACTTTAATATTTGGTTTTATATAACATTTAACTGAATCGACATAAACGAATATTCTTATAAAGCAAAAAATAAATTACCCCTATAATTACTCTGTACCAAAATTGTAATTGAAGTTCGAGATATCAAAATCGTTATCTACAGAGACTTCTCCCGTTTAATTACTAGTTAGTTTTTTCCTTGATTATCATAAACTTAAGAAGAATTTTTTAAAAATTACAACATTGAGAAATATAAAGTGAGGAAAAAGGGGAGTTGTTTAAGAAAATTTTCCTTTTGTATTTTATCCTTATAAATACCTTTTTTAGAACATGTAGAAAATACCGGAAAGTGGGTATTGTAATTAAAGACAAAATCATCTATTATTGTAAATTAATAAAGTAATTACTTACAATAATAATTTTTAATATGAGAAAAAACTACTATTTATTTCTTATTCTTTCCTTTTCCTGTATGTATTCACAAGATATTCTTTGGGAGAAAACATATGGAGGTATACACGCAGATTATCTTTTTGATGCGCAGCCAACCGCCGACTATGGTTTTATTTTGGCAGGTAGTTCCTTGTCTAATAAAACGGGAAACAAAGAGAACAACAATAATGGAGATCTTGATTTTTGGATTTGGAAAATGAATGAAAGCGGAGCATTGGATTGGCAAAAGAATTTTGGAGGCAGTGGTTTCGATGTACTTCAAAGTATTAAAAATACAAACGATGGTGGTTTTATTCTGGCAGGAACCTCCAATTCTCCAAATGATTTCCAGAAAAAACATCCTTGCAAAGGCGCTACTGATTTTTGGGTGATAAAGTTAGATGCCAAAGGCGAAGAACTTTGGCAAAGAACAATAGGTGGCAAAGGTCAGGATGAACTTTTGTGTGCCTTTCAAACCTTTGATGGAGGGTATATGTTGGGCGGTTCGTCTTCATCTAGTCTTGATATTATCGAAAATAATTCTATAGATAGTAAATTATTATTTGCAGAACCGGATTTATATACAAAATCTGAAAACAGCCGTGGTAATATGGATTACTGGATTATAAAACTTGATAAATCAGGAGTTATTGAATGGCAAAAAACATATGGCGGACAATACGCAGATGTATTAAGAAGCATGGAACAAACCCACGATGGCGGATATATTTTGGGAGGTTATTCTAATTCTCCTCAATCCGGCGATAAAACAGAACCAAGTAAAGGAATAGGCGATTACTGGATTATAAAAATCGACGGTACTGGAGAAATCGAGTGGCAAAATACGTACGGTGGTAATGGAGATAATCAGTTATATGTGATTCATCAAACAGAAGATGAGGGATATATAGTGGGAGGAAACTCAAACAGTACAAGCGCTCTTACATCGCTGGGAGGTATCGTAAACAATGGTACAGATTATTGGGTACTTAAGCTGGATAAAAAAGGAGGTGTTTTATGGAGCAAAACCTACGATTTTGGTAAAAAAGATATTTTGACTTCGCTAATAGAAAACAAAGACAATACCTATTTAATAGGCGGATATTCTCAGGGCGTTGATGTTTCAAAAGAGGGAATAGTTGGGAAAGCTGCCGGAATTATAAAGAAGAAAGAAGAAGATGGTTACATCGCTTTAAAGATTGATGAAAAAGGGGAAGAAATCTGGAAAAAAACTGTTGGCAGCAACGGGGAAGATGTATTGCAAAAAGTTTTCGAAACCCGTGACGGAGGTTATTTAATGGCAGGATCATCAAAATCAGATACTTCTAAAAATAAAAGTTCAAGTATTGGCGGTAATGATTTCTGGATCGTAAAATTAAAAGACAAAACAAAACCAGAAAAAGTAAAAACAAAAGGAATTGAAGCTATTCCTAATCCGGTGGTAACCTATACCAATATTATTATTGGATATGATTATGAAAAAGGTACTGCTACTGTTGTAGACATGGCAGGTCGAATGTTACAGCATTTTACTATTTCAGGCAGAACTGTTCCAGTCGATTTAAGTCGTTATCCCGAAGGAATCTACATCGTGAATATAAAAACGAACGTTCAGAGCGATGGAGTGAAAGTGATACGAAAAGGGAAAAATTAAATCACTTAAGCTACTACAGAATAGGTATTTCGATTTTAAATCGTATTTCCTAATTCGTCAATAACCAGTAATTCAATAACCATGAAAATTAAATTTACAATACTATTTATATTATTAAACCTGAGTTTATACAGCCAGAAATCAACAGAATATGATTACGGTATTCCTTTACCACCAGAATCTTATCAGTTTAAAAAAAGATTATTAAACAATGTATCTCTTTATACCGGACAGCCTTCCATCGATATCCCACTATATTCTATTAATCTGGACGGTATGGAAATTCCTATTTCTATTTCGTACAATACGGGAGGTATTAAAGTCGAAGAAGATGCAACATCTGTGGGGTTAGGCTGGAGTTTAAATATCGGCGGGCAAATAACACGCAACAACCATGGTGCGCCAGATGAGCGTTATTTTATACATCAGGATTATAGTAACAAAAATACTTATGGAATAGGCAGGTTAAAAACTTCGATAGATCACACTGAAAGTACACCTTTTGATTGTAGAGGTCCAGGGGATGAATACAGGCATAGAGCACAGTTTTATGCAAAAGCATTTTTAGCAGGAAATGATAAAAGAAGTGTTTACGGAAATGAAGATACGCGCCCGGATGAATTTTACTATAGTTTCTTTGGTCATAGCGGCAAATTTATGTTTAATCAGGAATTAAAAAAGTTCATCACTTTTCCATTAGATGATATAAATATTACTTATGAGTTAGGTAAGTTATCTACTATTCCAGACAGCAACTTTTTTGATAATTTTAATATTAAACTACCTAATGGGTTTAATTTAATTTTAGGGAAAGAGGGAACATCATCCATAAGCCAATATGGACTTTCTCCATTTCATCAATCATGGCAGTTAAAAAAGATTATTTCTCCAAAAAGCAAAGAAATTATTTATAATTATATCTCTGCTAATTATAACCTGTTTACAAATTTATCAGGTGAAACAACTCAGATAGTAACGGCAGCAAAAGATGAGATAATTGGCAGTACTCCTGACTGGAATATTACCAGTACAAAGGAAAAATTGATTTCTGAAATTATTTTTCCTGCAGGCAAAATTAATTTTGCATATGGAGATCGGACAGATCTACAAACAGGGTCTAAAAAATTAGAAAAAATCGAAATCTATGATAATACAAATAATTTAATTAGAAAAATTGAATTCTTACAAAGTTATTTTAATGCCAATATACATCTTTATTCTAAAGACGAAGTAAATAAGCGTTTAAAACTTGAAGGAGTTAGGTTTTACGATACAAAAAATACAGTTATAGAAAACTACAACTTTGATTATTATTTATTTGATAAAATCCCCTCTAAATCATCAAAAGCACAAGACCATTGGGGGTATTTTAATGGTAAACAAACGAATGTTTCTCTTTTACCAGAATATTTATTACCCTTTCATAATGTTGAAAGCAGTTATGGTTTTAATAGAGATTTAGATACTTTATATACTAAAACATTTTCACTTAAAAGTATTAAATTTCCTGAAGGAGGAATTAAATATTATAATTATGAAAATCATAAATGTTTAACAGGTGCAACAACAGCAAATTATTTTGATGCTATTTCTGATGAAAGATACGGGATAAAAAGTCCATCATTTAGTGTTTCAGGTTATGCATTAAATTATTTTTATCCTACTCCTAACGAATCAAATCCATTAAAAAATATATTCTATAGCGAACCCTTTGAAACGAATATTTATAGTACTTCTTTAAAAGCCAATCAGGTAAGTATAATGATAAATTCAAATTTTCCATTTCAAGCTCCGGATTATAAAAATATAAATTCAGAGTTTAATAAAGTTGAGTTTTATCTGCAGCAGAAACAGACTGATGGAACTTTTAAAGATATAAAATACCATGGTACGATTTCTAAAGATCAAAATACATCAGGAAATATTAAGGGTTATTTTGAAGTAGGTGGTAAAGGAACTTATAGAATGAAAATTATAATTATTCAAACTTATTTCCTATCAAGTCCTAAGGATTATAATTTTTATCATAATAGTAGTTTTACAATTAGTTATAGGGATAAAATAAAAGATGATGTGCTTGTTGGCGGATTGCGGATAAAAGATATTCGAACGTATACAAGTGAAAATTTAAATAAAGAAAAATATACAACTTATTTTAAATATCTGGAAGATAATAATATTACCTCCGGAAAAATGATGAATGTACCTTCTTATATTGAGAACATTTCTCGTTTCGGTCCTTCAGGGACTATTGATAAGCCTGATCGACTTGATCTAGGAATTAGGATGTCATCATCATCTACGTTATCATTATATAAAACGTCAGGCTCAAATGTGGGTTACACAAAAGTTAGTCAAATAGAGTATGACAATACAAATAAAAAAGAGATTAAAGAAGACCATTATTTTAGTTTTAAAGAACCTTTGTTTTCTGAAATAACATTATTTGACGACAGACGAGAAGACGAACCTCAGGAATGGCATAGAGGTAAACTATTAAAAAAGCTTTTTTATAATGATAATAATATTATAAAAGAAGAATTGTATGATTATTACGGAAAAGAAGTAGAAAAAAACAGAGGATATGTAGATGAAATTAATTACGAGCTTTTGGACCAAAACGAGCTATGTACTAACGGTGCGGAAGAGCGTGTATCAAAACACATATATCCTTCAATTAGTTTGATTGATGTTGCAATGTTTCCATCAGATTTGAAAGGATTTCTTACCAGTGCAAACCGCTATCCAATCAACAAATATGCTATAGAAAATTATAACCCTACTGGTTTAAAAATCCCCTATTTCAAAATCTACACCGGCTTTGATAAACTAAAATCAAAAACTGTAAAAAATTATTTCAAGGATGGTATAGTCGAAGAAAGTGAGGAATATGTATATAATAATTTGCCCGATAATATTGAACTAACTTCGGTTAAAAGTACTACCTCAAAAAATAATGAAATTCTCGAAACCAAATACTTTTACCCACAAGATCCGGAAATGGCAGGCGAGCCATTTGTAAAAGATTTAATTGCTAAGAATATGATTGGAACTCCTTTAAATACACAAACATTTAGAGGAGCAACCAAATTATCAGAGCAAAAAACAGTTTACGATAAAAGTATTGCAACCAGCAACTTATTATTGCCTAAATATATTCTTGAAAATAAAGGAGCTGCAGCTTTAAACGCAGCAATCGACAAAAAAATCTCTTACGATCTCTATGATGATAAAGGAAATGTTTTGCAGTATACACAAGAAGGCAATACACCTGTATCAATTGTATGGGGATATAATAAAACATTGCCAGTTGTTAAAATTGAAAACCTGGCCTATAAAACTATTCCAATCAGTTTAATTAATGAAGTGCAAATAGCATCTTCGGATAAAGGAAGTGAAACAAGCATGACAACTGCATTGGCTAAGTATTTTTATAATTTCAGCATAGGGCTAAGCAATACCATGATTATCACATACATGTATAAACCTCTGGTAGGAGTAAGCCGTATTATCGACCCAAAAGGTATGGCAACATATTACGACTACGACAGTTTCAATCGTTTAAAGTTTGTGAAAGACTTACAGGGAAATGTTTTAAACTCTTACTATTATAATTATAAAGGGCAAATTATGGATTTGTCGCTAGATGTAGCGCCTGTTTATAGTAATGTTGCCATGAGTAAATCTTACGACAAATACAATTGTCCTTTAGGGCAGGTAGGACCTGTGCAGTTTTCTGTTTTAGCAGGAACCTATACTTCGCTTATTTCGCAAGCCGATGCAGATGCGAAGGCTTTAGCTTATTTAGATACGCAAGGTCAGCTAAATGCAAACAAAAGTTCGTACTGTGTGTATATGAATACGGAAAAAATTGGAGTATTTACTAAAAATAATTGTCCTTCTGATGCTATAATTTATGAAGCAACATACTCAGTTCCAGCACGCAAATACAATTCCTATACTTCTCAGGCATATGCTGACAGTAAAGCTCAGGCAGATATAGATAAGAATGGACAAAACTATGTCAATGAAAATACTTTTTGTTATTTTAAAAACAAGGCTATAAGTGCAATGTTTACAAAAAATGATTGTCAAGTAACGGGAGTTATTCCCGCTGCAGTCTATTATTCAGTAAACGCAGGCAAATACACTTCGATAATTTCACAAGCAGATGCCGACACCATGGCTCAGGCTGATTTAAATACTAATGGACAAAAAAATGCCAATACCAATAGCAATTGTACCTATACAAACAAAGAAATAAGAGGCTATTTCGCCACGCGCGCATGGTGGTATAATAACGATTATGTGTATGTATATTATTACGTTGCGTCAGGAAAATTCAGTTCAATAATTTCTCAGGGTGATGCCGATAATCAGGCATATGAAGCTTACTTAAAATGCCAGCATAAGTTTCTTTGTTCAATAGAAGAATGTCCTCTGCCGGATAAACTAGAAGAAGAACCCAAAGATTGTGACAGCATATTAACAATTATAGATTTTCAAGATGTAGACTTTAACTTACCAATCAAAATGTTATGAAAAAATACGTACACTTATTAATTTTATTTGCATTTTGTAACACTATAAATGCCCAGTATTTTAGCGATGATAATTTTATTTATACTGCCAGACCTAAAAAAGCAGTTTCTGGAGATTATTTTAAAACCCTGAAAAAAGAAGAGATGACCCAAAACGTCACTTATTTTGATGGTTTAGGCCGTCCCGTGCAAACTATTGCTATTGGGCAGGGTGGTGATGGATCAGATATAATAACAGCCATTGAGTATGACGGATTTGGCAGACAGGAGAAAGAATATTTGCCTTTTTCGCTTCCTAATGCTAACAATCAATATCCGAGGATTGAAACCCAAACAGCAATAAACAATACTCTGTCATTTTACAGTAACGAAAAATACAATAATACTGCAAACCCTTTTTCTCAAAAAAAGTTTGAAAATTCTCCGCTTAACCGTGTTTTAAAACAAGCTGCTCCAGGTAACGATTGGGCGATGGATCAGGGTCATGAAATAAAAATAGACTACCAGACTAATACAAACGAGGAAGTACGATTATTTGAAGTAATCACAACGTGGGATCCATCAGTAGGATTGTATGATATTTCGTTTTGGGACAACGGACATTATGACAAAAATGAGCTGTATAAAATGATTACTTACGATGAAAATTCAGATTCAGATCCTTATGAAAAAAACGGCAGTACAATTGAATTTAAAAATAAGGAAGGGCAAATTGTTTTAAGAAGAACATACAACTCTAATCAACAACACGACACTTATTATGTATATGATGAATATGGACAATTAACTTATGTGATTCCGCCAAAAGCAGATGGCGTTATTACAGATGAAATTTTGAATAATTTATGTTTCCAATACAAACATGACGAGCGCAACCGTTTGGTCGAGAAAAAATTACCGGGAAAACAATGGGAGTTTATCGTCTACGACAGACTAAATCGTGTAGTTGCAACCGGACCCGTAAATTCTCCTTTTCAGGATGATAATTCCGTTGGGTGGCTGATAACCAAATATGATGCGCTCGGCAGGCCAATATATACAGGATGGGACAATAAAGCGGCTGATAGTGCCGGAAGATATATTTTGCAACAGGAATACAATCATGAAAACCCAATATTAGAACCAAGCCAGAAATCAGGTACTATTGAAGGTATTTTGGTAAATGACAGTAAGGTTCCATCATCAGGTTTTAAAATCCTTAGCGCTACTTATTATGAAAACCATAATTTTCCCAAAGCAGCCACTAAGCTATCTACCATACAGGGACAACAGGTTTTATTTACAAATACACGTTTGGTTACAGGTGGCTGGACAAGAGTGCCTACAAAAGCCTCGGAAGTTTTGGGCGAAACCAATTCTATATTTTATGATGTGATGCGAAGGCCTATACAAAACTATATTGTCAATCATTTAGGCGGTTACACTTATATTGATGACAGACTTGATTTTACAGGAAAAAAACTGTATTCTGCTACGAACCACAAATATTCGTCGAGCACGCTGCCTCTAAATATTGGCGAAACTTTTACCTATACTCAACAAGACAGATTATTAACCCATACGCACAAAACAGCCTATGGCAATGAGCAATTACTTGCTGAAAACAGCTATGATGCACTGGGGCTGCTAACTAATAAAAAAGTAGGGAACACAAATGCAAACCCACTACAAAAAATCGATTATAAATACAATATAAGAGGCTGGCTGACCAACATTAATAATACAGATAATTTGCTAGAAGATAATGACCCAAGAGATTTATTTGCTTTTAAAATAAATTATAATAAACATGAAGGTCTTACGTTTCAGTCAGAACCACTTTATAATGGCAATATTGCCGAAACTTTTTGGGCAACAAATTCAGATGGAGGTGTAATGCGTGGTTATGGATACCGTTACGATAAGTTAAACCGTTTGCAATTAGCAACCTACCAAACACCAAAACTTACTGATAACAAAAATTATTTTGGAGAATTTGCAGCCTATGACAAAAACGGAAATATAACCAATATGCAGCGTAAATCTATAGCAGGAACATCGAGTAACCCCTACATTGATGATATGGATATTTTGGGTTATTTCTATAAAGATAACTCGAACCAGCTTATGAAAGTAACAGATTCCACCAATAACCCGCAAGGATTTAAAGAGGACAGCGACGGCAGAAACGATACCGAAGATGATTATGCCTATGATGACAATGGAAGTTTAATAAAAGACCAAAACAAAAACATTACGGAGATTACCTATAACCACCTTAACTTAACTAAGAAAATAACATTTGCAACCGGCAACACGATTGAGTATATTTACAACGCAACAGGGCAAAAACTGGAAAAAAATGTAACCGAAAATGGCGTAGTAACTAATACGAAATACTTAACCGGTTTTCAGTATAAAAACAATGTTTTACAGTTTTTTCCAACGGCAGAAGGTTATGTAAGAAACACTAGTACTAATCCAGCAACCTATACTTTTGGTTATGTATTTAATTATACTGATCATCTAGGAAATGTGCGTGTAAGTTATGCACAAAATGCACAGAAAAATAGTCTTGAAATTCTTGAAGAAAACAATTATTATCCCTTTGGATTAAAACATCAAGGGTATAATACAGATAATAAGCAGATTGGATATAATTATAAGTACAACGGAAAAGAACTCCAAGACGAGTTAGGGCTTAACTTTTATGACTACGCAGCAAGAAATTATGATCCTGCTCTTGGGCGTTGGATGAATATTGATCCAAAAGCAGAAACATCAAGACGTTTTTCTCCATTTGCATATGCGCTTAATAATCCAGTCTATTTTATTGATCCAGATGGAATGCAAGCAGATGATTGGGTTAGTTATGTAGGTCACGATGGGCAACAGCAGGTAGTTTATGATGAAGGAGTACATTCGAAAAAAGATGCTGAAGCGAAATATAAAAATGTTATAGATTCTTTTAAAAGCGGTTCTATTACAGGTACAGCTCCTGATGGAAATAGTAGTTATTCATATCAGCTTAATGAAAATGGTTCTGTAACGGATGTAGGAGCGGGAGGAACAAGTATAGAAAAAGGCTTCACAACTGCTCAAGGTACATATGTCGGAGAAAATAAAAGTACACTTAAACAATTATCGTCTGTTGCATCGAATTCTGGCGACGTGGCAGTAGTTGCAGGAAGTTTAATGGTTCTTACAGGTGTTGGAGCTCCGATAGGAGCTGGTTTGATATATTATGGCGGTATCGCTTCTAATGTAGGAACTGGAATGGATATATTGAATGATGTTAATACAGGAAACTTCTCAACGGAAAAAACGTTAACGAAAGGCGCTATGATGATTGCTCCGAGTATTGGAGGTGGGGCTCTTAAATCATTGGGAGCTCCAGAAACAGCAGGTACTCTTTTAAATTTAGAGGTTATGGCTGTTGATAAGTCTGTTGATTTAATGAGAGAAACTAAAACAGGAATGTTTAAAGAAAATTGATATGAAAGATATTATTGTATTAGGAGTTTTGGTAATATTCTTAATTATTTGCCTTTTAATAGCTAAAAAAGATTGGAAAGAATCGGATGATTCGAATGGAATTCAAAAAGGTTTTGTTATGAAGGCTGTAATTGGTATAAGTATACTAATTTTAATAATGATTTATAAGATTATTAAAGATAATTAAAGATAATGTATGATGTATCCTCCTCCGCTGGCGCAAGCGCCTCGCTTGTGCCTTCAATGAAAATGGCGTAGTAACCAATACGATGTCTAGTCCTGAAACAAGTTTACATATATCTCAATGTAAAAAATAAATCTTCAAAATTTCAGAAACCTTTCCTATAAAAATTAATTTCACCTTATTATGTTGTAAATGAGTCTTTTAATGGTATTTTGTTTTTGTGATTCGTAGTAATTTTGTCCCATCAAAAACATGATAGTTAATCTTAAGAACTTAGAGACATTAGTAGAGCAATAAGCGAAAAATAAAAAAGGTACTAAAAGAAAAAGCAACAATACATTGTTGTAGTTCATAAAGCAGACTTAATCATAGTTTTATCTTATATATAAAGGTAAAAAACCACTCATGAGGGAGTGGTTTTTTTTTGTTTAAAACTTTGAATAATTTACTTTTTATTCGAAAATATAAAAAATGAAAACACATTAGAAATTAAACCTGCAACTAACCACGAACGCATCCAAAAAAATAAAAAGATAGATTTATTGTTGCAATTAATGCTGGCCAGTGCAAAAGTTATAAAAAACGTGGTTGTCAAATTTCGCAAAATTATAATTCGATATTTCTTATTGCAAAACGGAACGATTTTCATCTTAATTTAAATTAATAAGCTGAGGTCCAAATTCTTCGTAAAAAATATTTTCCTGATTCACATTTAGATTAATCAGCGCTTGATATTGGGTTTTGATAAATATTTCAGGACCACAGATATAATATTTTGCCTTATCTAATAAAATAGAATCTTTGCATTTGTGAAGATCAACACGACCCTGAATTATTTCATTTTCCAGATTGTTTTCATCTTCAATAGTATCATAAAAAGTAAACGTTTCGAGATGTTTTGCTTCTTCTTTTAAAGTTGAAATCTGATTTTTAAAAGCATGAACCGATTCGTTTCGGCAACCGTGAATCCAGATTGTTTTTTTATTCTGAATGTTGTTTAAATTGGTTTCCAGCATGCTCAACATTGGCGTAAGCCCAACACCGCCACTTATTAATACCAGAGGATTTTGAGAATCTTTTTCTAAGTGAAATAATCCGGCAGGAGCAGAGATGGAAATAATATCGCCTTCAGATTTTGAATGCAGAGTATTCGAAACAAAACCGGATGGATTGGGTGCAACTCCGCTTTCTTTTTTTACCGAAATCCTGTAATATTCCGGATTAAAAGCGCTCGATAAACTGTATTGTCTTGGCTGTAGTAAATTTAATTCAGGCACAAAAACCTGCACACTGATAAATTGTCCCGGATGATAATTGGTGATTTCCTTTCCGTCTTCGGGATATAGATAAAATGATTTAATTTCGGCAGATTCTTCTGTAATATTTTTGATAACGAATTTTCTCCAGCCATTCCAGCTTCCGGGTTTTGAGATGTTTTCCTTGTACATTTCTTTTTCAAGATCGATCATAATTTGCGCCAGCTGATAAAAAGCAACGGTCCAGGCTTCGAGTATTTCGGGTGTTGCAGCATCGCCAACCACTTCGCCAATCGAAGCAATAAGATGTGTTCCCACGATTTTATATTGATCGGGCTGGATATTCAAACTTCGGTGTTTGGTTCCAATTCCTTTTAGAACACTGATTAGAACAGAAGGATCGTCAATATTTTCGGCGTAAGCCAAAACTGCATTTGCCAAAGCCGATTTTTGTCTTCCGTTTGCCTGATTTCCCATATTAAACATATTTCGCAGCTCGGGATGATGCGTAAACATTCTTTTATAGAAATAATTGGTAAGATCTTCGCCGCTCGCTCTTAAAATGGGAATTGTTGCTTTGATAAGCTCTTTTTGATGTGGATTCATTTTGTGATACTTAGGATTTGATTAGGATTTAAATATTTAAAATCTAAAACGGTAAAAGTGTTTTCGATTTTGATATTTACAAATTTAGATCCTGCATGAACCTCTGTTTTATGACTCAAATCATAAGAATCAAAAAAAATGAAATTTAAAGTTAACTGTTAGATGTAATGTCTAAATATTTTGATTGAACACATAGAAACATAGATTTTATACTTCGAAAAAAGAAATAAAAAAGAAACTCGTTTCTCACACATAGCTTTGTTTGTTAACGCAAGTGAAACGCCTTTTTTTTTAAGCCCATTAATTATATGTTTCTATGTGTTAAAAATAATTACATCAGCTGATTAAGTTAGATGTCAGAAAGTGAAAGTTTAAAAAATAATTCTGATTTACTTTTAAGAATTTAGCCAGTTTTTGAAATTATTAATTTCTTTTTTACTTAAAATAATCGGCTCAGTATCTGGAACGGAAATGTTTAAAAGCAATTCGATTTTTTGACTCGAATGTTTTACGATTTCCTGAATATGATGTCTGTTGATGATGTACTTTCTGTTGATTTTAAAGAATAACTTCGGATCAAGATTATTGATCAGATCTTTCAGATTGCTGTTGTACAAATAACTGTTTCCGGAATTGGTATGAATAAAAAGATGTTTTCCGGTGGCAAAAAAATAGGGGATAGCCGTATCGTTTATAGAAATCAGTTTGTCTCTATGATTTACTAAAAAGTGATGCTGAATGTTGCTTTGATTTTCAATTTCGACCAAAGATTCCAAAATCGAGTTTGGATTGAAAGTATCTCTGATGTTTTTGTATTTAGATAAAGCTTCTAATAATTCCTGTTCTTCATAAGGTTTTAGAAGATAATCAATCGTAAAATGTTTGAAAACTTTTACGGCGTAAGAATCATAAGCCGTAATAAAAATAACAGGACATGTAACGGTTGCTTCTTCAAAAATATCAAGACTTTTTCCGTCTCCCAAGTGAATATCCATAAAAGCAAGATCGACTGTGTTTTCTTTAAAAAAAACTACAGCATCTTTTACAGATTTTAATATTGTGACTTCACTTATGGTAATAATTTGCTGCTGTTCGAGAATTGATTTCAGATAATTTGAAGCCAGGTGTTCATCTTCAATGATGGCAATTTTCATTTCCTTTTTTTTGCAAAGGTAAAAAAAAAGCTCCGTTAAAAACGGAGCTTAATTCTTTCTACAAGTTTGGATTATTTAAACGTGCATCTTTAGGATATGGTATTGTATAACGCGGATCATTTTCGATCAGTTTATATTCATTTCCTAATCCGTCATAATGCAGGATTTCTTTTTGATTATTTCTTCTTAAATCAAACCAGCGGTGTCCTTCTGCAGCAAATTCACGGTGTCTTTCTTCACCAATAAAATCAAGAAGTTCAGTTTGGTTCATTGCATCGATTTCAATACTAAGCTGATTGTAACCGGCAGCTCTGTATCTGTTTTTGATAAAAGCCAATACGGTAGTTTTTGCCGTTGTAAGATCATTTAATTGTGCCGAAGCTTCTGCTTTAGTCAAATATAATTCAGAAGTTCTGAAAGAACATTTTTGAGCATCTTCTCCACCTTTTAAAATAGAAATGTCGCCTCCAAATCTTTGAAAATATAAAGCATAACGCAAGTCGTTTGTTTGATCGTATGCATCAGTCAATTCAGATGAGGCGTAAGAAATATTTTTTAAACCAACAACAAACACATCTTCAAGGGCCAAAATTGATTCTACACCATCATAACGGTTAGCTAAAACAGGTGTAGCATTTAAATCTACTAAAGCGCTTTTAATAGCTAATGCCTTATCTGCAGATTCTATAGCTTTTGCCCATTCTTTTTGGTATAAGAAAACACGTGTTTCTAATGCATAAATTGCTGCTTTAGAGAAACGATAGTTTAAACCTTTTGTTTGCGTGTCTTTGTTAAGCAATTTTTTAGCTTCTTCTTTATCAGAAAGAATTTGCTCGTAAATTCTTGCTGTGCTTTCAGGAACATATGCTTGCTCTAAATCTATTTTTAAAGCTAAAGGAACTCCTTTGTCTGTACCTGCTGTTGCAGCATTGTAAGGTTTTGCAAACAGGTTCAATAAATCAAAATAAGCATAAGCTCTCAAGGCATAAGCTTCTCCAATTAATTGATCTTTATCAGCAGATGCTTCAAGTTTAACATTTGCATCATTGATAATTACATTAGTAAAGAAAATAGTATTATAAAGATTTGCATACTGAAATTGTGTTGTAATACGATCTGGAGTCGCATCATTCCAGTGATAAATATCTTTGAAAAAAGGATAATCAGGACCAAAACTGTAAGGATCAAGTATTAATTCATCTGCTCTTAGCGAAGCAAGGTTTTTATGATCAGGGTAAGTTTCGTAACCTCTTGTAAGAACGGCTCTGAAATCTGTCAATGTTTCCGGAATTACTTTACCAATAGGCTCTACGTCCAGATAATCATCACAGCTTACCGTAGTAATAGCTGTGACGAAAAAGAATGCATATTTTAATATATTTTTCATTTTAAATTAGTTTAAAAAGTTAAGTTACATCCTAAAGATATTGATCTCGGGATTGGTTGTGCATAGATATTTCCGAATGTTTCAGGGTCAAAATATCCTTTGTAATCAGAGCTTACAACAAATAAGTTTCTTCCCTCGATACTAAATCTAATATCTTCCATGAAAATACTGTTAGTCGCTTTTTTAGGTAAAGAATATCCTAAACGCACACTGCTTAATCTCATGTAACTCATTTCTTTTACCCATGTATCCAGTAAGGCAGTAGTATTGAACGGACCTGAATCAGCATACCAGTTGTAAGCCATCCATCTGTCATCTCCGGTTCCTGAATCTCTACCCACAATACCCGGTAAGTTTGTATTGGTATTTGTAGATGAATAAGCATTCAAAATAGCAGTAGAATAGTTTTGTCCCGGATCTACTCTGGTTCCATTATAAGGAGGCGTCTCAACAACAGTTTGTTTAATATTAAAAGTAGTAGCAATGGTTAGGTCAAAGCTATGTACTTTAAACGTGTTGATAAAACCTCCTGTAAATTTAGGGTCACGATCTCCTACGTAGGTAAATAGGTCTCGCGTTTCCTGAGCTGATAAGCTCGATTGTGATAATTCTCCAGGGAAAATATCAGGGTATGAGTCAACAAGGGCAAAAAGGGTATTCGTATTAACTGTTTCTCCTTTTTTATTAATATATAAAGGATAACCATTTTCATCGATTCCTGCTGTTTTCAGGGCAAATACAGCATTAACCGGGAATCCTTCTTTTGAAGGCAAATAACTATTTTCTCTAATCTGAACACGGTCTACGTTACTCTTATTATGAGAGAAATTAATGTTTGTAGTCCATGAGAAATTAGGACGCTCTATATTTCTTGTTGTTAAGGCAATTTCATAACCTTTATTAGACACTTGTCCCCAGTTTAGGTTAGAGAATTCAAAACCATTTTCAACAGGAAGTGATTGTAAACCAATCAAATCAGTACTTTTTCTTCCGTAAACATCAGTTACTACGCTTACACGGTTGTTAAACAAACCAAGATCAAAACCAAAGTTGGTATTGGTTGTTTTTTCCCATCTTAATTTATCGTTTGGAGGAGATAAAACATTAATAGTCTGCTCAGTTTGTCCCGGTAAAAGAGTTGTATTACCGTATGCTCCAACTACATATGGAGAAGTGTTTTTGTCAATATTTCCTTGTAAACCATAAGAAGCACGTAATCTTAAAGCAGAAATATATGGATTCTCTTTTAAGAAATTTTCTTCAGATACTAACCATGAACCCGAAAGAGCCCATAATGGTAAGTATTTGTATTTAGGATCTACACCAAATAAATCTGATCCGTCGTAACGCACACTACCAAAGGCAGTATATTTTCTGTTGTAAGTATATGATGCTGTTGCAAAGAATGAAGCAAATGCATTTTCATTCTCTGTTTTTTGATACGTTCTGTATGTAGCTGATGTAGCATCATTTGCGTTAGGGAAAATGATTTGTTGAGTAGTTAATGTTTTAGGGTTGTATCCAAAACCTTTAGTTGCGATAGAAGTATTGTAATTTCTTCTTAATTCGCTACCCGCCATTACCTCAACCTCGTGTTTTTGGTTGAAAACAGCACTGTAGTTTAACATTGTTTTCCAGTTGTATTGGAAAAAGTCAGTATTTGAATTTTGGATAATTCCACCTTCAGGAAGGAAATACTTACCAACTCCACCACTGAATCTTTTTGTAGTTTCTCTTACTTTTCTAGTATAGTAAGTTTCTTTATCAGCAAACTTTTCAGATGCACTGTTGTCAAACTGAATACCTACCTGTGTAGTTGCTTTGAAGTTTTTAGTAATGTTATAATCAATATCAAGTATCGCTTTTATAGCTCTGTTTTTTAATTCGTAAGAAGTATTATCTCTTTCTTCAAGGAAGTTGAAAGGAACATATACAGAGTTATTACTGTATCCGCTAATGTCCTTATCGTAATTATAACTTCCGTCAGCATTTTTTGGATTTAAATAAGGGTTTACAGTTCTTGAATAATACGCAGGATTTGTAAAACCATCTGTATCTGTGATGTAAGATTTTGTACTACTTTGAGATCCAAAAACACTAACGCCAACACGTAATTTATCGCTTACGTCAAAATTGTTTTTCAAAGTAAGGTTGTATCTGTTGTATCCTGTACCAATTGTAGTTCCTTCTTCATCATAAGCGCCAAGAGAGAAATAGTAATCAGATTTTTCTCCACCACCTGAAACACTAACACCATATTGCTTATTAACAGCATCCTGGTACAATAAATTACCCCAGTTTGTATTGTTGTTTCTTAAAGCATTGATAGAATTTTGAGAATCTGTACTTAAAGCAGAAAATCCTCCGCCTCTGTAAGCTCCTAATTCACCGGCACCATTAATAATACGGGAAACTTGTCCGTTTTGGCTTCTGTAAGTTAAATTTGGATCAGCAGCCAGCGCTAATTCTAAATCAACTTTTTGAGATGAATTCATCAAGTTTAATTTAGAAAAGTCAGGTCTTTGTGTAAGGAAAGTATTGGTAGTAAAGTTTACTCTCATGTTTCCTTTTCTCCCTTTTTTAGTCGTAACAACGATAACTCCGTTTGCAGCTCTTGCACCGTAAATAGCAGTTGCCGAAGCATCTTTTAAGATCGTGATATCTTTAATATCCTCAGGGTTTAAACCTGCGATAGAAAAGTTTGTCAACTGATCGATATTGTCTTTATCATAGTTTTGCGGAACGTCATTTCCTTCTAAAGGCAAACCATCTAAAACCCATAATGGATCTTGTGGACCTGAAAGCGAAGCTGTACCACGAATCCTCACTTTCGCGATAGTACCAGGAGCACCTGTAGCCTGACTAACAGCTACACCCGTAACCTGACCAATTAATAATTGATCGATACTGGCAACACCCGCTTGCTTAATGTCGATCATGTTAGCCTTACTAATAGCAGAAGTAAGTTTTCTTGTTTCGATTTTTTGGTAACCCGTAACAACAACCTCTTTTAATTCTGCAGATTCAGATTTTAAACTAACATTGTAGTTTTTTTGGTTGGTAACCTCAAGAGAAGTAGACTCATATCCAATATAAGTTACCCTTAAAAACTTTACATTACCATTTATTTGTAGTGTAAATGTACCATCAAAGTCAGTAACGGTACCAAGACTTGAACTTTGAATTACACCTTTTTGTTGTGTACTGTTTGAAATAGAAGCGTTTTCTACAAAGACAGATACACCATACAGGGGCATACCATCTTTCGAATCCGTTACTTTTCCTTTAATCGTTCTGGTTTCCTGGGCATACCCGGACAGGGCAATAAGAAAACTCAGCATGTAAAATAGATTTTTCATTCTGGAATTTGGGTTTGGTTAAAAATTTATAATGTGTTGTTTAATGCTCTTTCTATACGCTGAATCAAGTCGAAATAATGGTTCTTCGTTTCCTGATTTCCGATATTTCTTTTCGATTTTAATAATTGTAAAACCTGATTTAATTCTCCTTTTTTATCCGATGTTACTTCCGAAACTCTTTTCATGGCAGACTGATTAATATTGCGTACCATTTTGGAATTATCCAAATAATCACACAATTGCGGCATGTTTAGACTTTCATGAATTTCAATAGTCTTTTTAGGTTCTGTTTTTTCAAAAAGTTTGTTTGTTGATACAATTAAAACATCAACATAATTTTTCTGAGATAAACGTTCTAAAATCGTCAGTGATTTATTCTGAATTGTCGAAGCAAAAATATTTTGACGTAACATTTTAAACAATTGCGTTACTGTAAACACGTTTTCTTTCGTTTCATTACGCTGAAATAATTCATTCTCCGTAATTCGAAGCAAACGATCGTCGCTCAGCATGTTGTAAAGAACTCCATATTGTAATTCTCTCGCCAATGTGTAAGGCGTGTATTCGTATGGTCCTATCGGTGTATCTTTTACAGGATTTGTTTTGTCTAAAATTGGATTGAAAAACAACCATTGAGGAAGCGTAAGCGTGTTTTTTAATAAATAAGCCACAGCTCTTTTTTGTATCTCAGCCGGAACCGCAACATAACTCGCTTTATTATCACCGTGAACCGTAGCATTTAAATAAATTCCGCCAAGATTACTTAAAACATGGTAGTTGTACAAATTCCACTGACCAATTGCACCAATATAAAGATTACCTGTTCCGAAATAAGATTCGTCTTTATCATACGTCCAGTCCAGAATATTGCTTACCACTCTTTTCAGGTTTTTCAGTCCGTATTCTCCGGCTTTCATGGCATCATTTCCTAAATCTTCAGATTGAGAACGCGGATCAATTGTAGCATCTGCGCTTTGTTGTTCTCCGTAAAAATAAATCGGATCATTTTGATGTTTCGTAATTAAAGCGTTTAAAGCAGTATGTTCTTCATTTTCGTTTGCATACCATCTGTAACCCCATTCGATAGCGTATTTATCATACTCACCAATTTTTGGCGTAATCGCTTCTACATGATCTTCCGGCTGAGCGATATAATTGTATCGGGCATAATCCATAATAGAAGGAGCAGTGCCGCCCATTTTTGCCGTAAAAGCTGGAGATCGAAGTGATTCAACATCATAAGCAAAAGAAGCGCCCATGTTGTGTTTTAAACCAAAAGTGTGTCCAACCTCATGAGACGAAACAAAACGAATTGCTTCTCCCATATGTTCATCACTAAATTTGTTTGCTCTCGCTTTCGGGTCAATTGCACCGGTTTGTATGCGCATCCAGCTATGAAGTGACGTCATCACATTATGCCACCAGATAATATCTGATTCGATAATTTCGCCACTTCTTGGATCAACAACCGCTGGTCCCATCGCATTAGACTTTTGCGACGCAACATAAGTAATAACAGAATAACGAACGTCATCGATGTCAAAATCGGTATCTTCATCCGTAGGTTCTTTTGCGATAACGGCATTTTTAAAGCCCGCTTTTTCAAACGCAACTTGCCAATCGCGAACCCCTTCTATTATGTAGGAGCGCCATTGTTTAGGTGTCGATGGATCGATGTAGTAAACAATGGGTTTCTTAGGCTCTACTAATTCGCCATTTTTATATTTTTCAAGATCTTCTTTTTTAGGTTCTAATCTCCAGCGTGTTATCAATTCTTTCTCACGCAGTGCTTGTTGGTCATCACTAAAATACCAGTGTTTTTCAGAAAAATAACCAACACGTTTGTCTGCAAAACGAGGCTGCATTGGAGTTTTATCTAATAATATTATATTACTCGTAACGCCCAGAGTAACCGAAATGGCAATGCCGTTTTCGAAAACAGAAGTGGTAAGCTGCGATTTAACAACAATATTTTTTGGAAAAGTTTTCACACTTTCTATATACGAAAGTTCCGATTTTACAGATCCGCTAAGACCAATATTGCTTAAAACATCGTTGAAACTTTTTTGTTTTCCGTCAAAAACTTTATTTGCTTTGATTACGATCGAAGTAGAATCATTATTTTTTGTTTCAATATCAAAAACTTCTATAATAGATTCTGAAAAATTTGCATTTACCGAATTCGTTATAGCGTCTCCCGTTGGTGAAGAAACGTTTGGGACAGATGATTTTACCCAGACTTTTTTTGCAACAAGATCTTTATGAAAAGTAATAATCTTGTTTTCATAGTTCATTCCTCGGTTAAGCCCTTGATCGTTAATCGTCATAGGAACGTTTGAAATTTTATTAACCACCAAAAATTCTCTTTGAAATAAAGAATCGTTGATTTCCAGGTACAAATCTGTTTTTACCTGAATGGTATTAAACAAACCTTGTTTGAATGTACCTTGTTTGATAAGGTCGTTGTATTTTTTCCCTTTTGGAGTTTTAAGAGAATCTGAAACCTGTTCTGTTTTGTCCTTGTCTTTTTTGTTCTTTTTTTGAGAAACCATAGTACCGGTACTTAATAGTACAGTCGCTAAAACAACGGTTTTTAGGTTTATCAGCAATGCCTTTTCTCTCATCTTGAAAGTTAAGTTTAGGTTAATTTTTGCCGAAATTATTCGATAGATAATGTTAAAAAAAACAAAATGGAGTGAGTGGCTTTTTTTTGGGAGTGAAAGTTTTGTTTTTAGCCAATAAGCGGTAAAATGCAAGTAAATTTCCCGTCTTTTTTGTAAACCTCAAAATCAGTTTTAGAATAATAATTATAAATACTTTCTAAATACTTGAGACCAAACTGAGAACTCTTTTCAGTATTTTGTTTTTCGTTTAGATTATTGGTAATAACAACCTCGTTTTCACGAATTTCAATAGTAATGGTAAGAGGATTTTCGTCAGACGCAATATTGTGTTTTATAGCATTTTCGATCGCAATCTGAAAAGCGAGATATGGAACTTTTTTCGACAAAACAGTCTCATCATCAACAATATCAACAGAAAAAATGAATTCGTCTTTAAAGCGCGTTTGCTGTAAAAAAATGTATTTTTCTATAAATAGTAATTCTTCCTGCAGCGTTACAATATTTTGCAGCGGCGGATTAATTAAATAGCGGTAAATTTTTGAAAGATTCAAAGTAAACTTTCTCGCCACCGTTGTATCGCTATCAATAAGCATATAAAGCGAATTGAGCGAATTGAATAAAAAGTGCGGATTAATCTGTTCTTTCAGCTGTTGCAACTGAATTAATGCTTTTTCTTTATTTGTTTTTTCATTTTCTAAAAGAAGCCTGTTTTTTTCTCTCAAAAGAATGGCTTTTTCCTTGAATATTTTTTTGTTAAAAATCGTAAAAAGATAGAAAAAGAGAATCAGTATCGAAGTGGTAATAATGTAGATTAAATATCCATATTTTTTTACTGCATCAACATCTTCATTTCCCACATCTTTTGGGGAATTAGTGCTGATGTACCAATTGGTGTTTTTTACATTGAGGCGTTTGGTATAGCGTATAATATCTAAGTTCAGATATTCTGATAATGCTGTTTTTTTTCCATAAAACTCGTCATTGATAAAAGTAGTATCGGCCGGAGTCATGTTGGTAATCTTAAAAACATTTTGGTCTAAAAGTTTTCCTTCCGGATGATACAGAATCGTTCCTTTTTGATCAAAAACAAAAGCATAATTTGGAATGTTATTTTTTATGTTTTTAAAATAAGATTGCAACGACTTCAAATCAACATCAAAACCATATCGAACAATTGTTCCGTTTTCTGAAACAGATTTAAAATAAATTCGCCAAAAAAAGTTTTTGTTGTCCTTAACAATATTATTCGATTCGTCTTTGGAATTATTTTTAAGAATAAAATCTTTAATAATACGATCAAGATCTGAATTGCTTTTTGAAGTCGTAAATTCTATTTTGCCGTTATTAATCTGAAACCAATTATTTTTAATAATGCTGTCATTCGCATGAATCGTGCTCAAAACCTTTAAGTGATCTGCAAGATTTTCGGAATTACTAATTTTGATAATATGATCTAACTGTTTGTGCGTATCCAGAAAACGGGAAAATTCCTGTTGTACCATTTCCTCTCTTTTCGCGAAGAATCTTTTTGTACTGTCGTTATTTGATTTTTCTGTTATCTGCGTAATTAAATTACTTAATATATAAAGAGATAATAAAGAAAGGGCGATAAAAAAGATTCCTAAAATAAAGAAGTTCCGACCGGAGAAGCTATTTTTTAAAGTAAATTTCAAAGATGTAAAAAGATATAAAAGAGTAATTAAAAGGCGATCAGAATCAAAAATTTTCGTCGGCAAATATAGTCTTTTCTTTTAAACAGTTTTTGATTTTTTACAACGGATATTGCTGACACTCAGATTGAAAGAATTTTACTCCCTATTTTTTAAAATCAAACTTTAGATTTTAACCTGCTTAAAGTTTCCTGCGAAATATTAATGTAAGAGGCCACAATTTTATTGGGAAGTCGTTTTACAATTGTTGGGTTTACTTGTAATAACTGGCTGTATCTTTCCAATGCGTCCATTGTTGTAAAAGACATTAATCGGTTAGTATTATTCACATACGCTTTTTCGAGATACACACAATAAAAGGCGCGCCATTGCGGAATTGTTTCCATCAAATGATTAAAATCTTCATGGGTGATGGATAAAAGTTCACATTTTTCGATAGCCTGAATATATTCTGCCGAAGGAGATTTTGTGATGAAACTAACCAAAGCCGTCGCCAGCTGATTTTCAAAAGCAATATATCGGGTTACATCTTTTCCTTCTTCATTAATAAAAAAAATTCTCAAACAGCCTTTGCCAACAAAAAAACTCTGTTGGCTGGTTTGTCCCTGAGAAAGCAGAAGATCATTCTTTTTTTGTTTTAAAGGTTTAAAATAAGAAAGAATCGTATTTAAATCTTCATCCGTAATCTCGATATTCTTTTTGATGTAATTACCAAGCTGCTCGTATATCATATTAAATGTAGTCTCTCACAAATTTACGGTAATAGACAATATCTTCTATCGATAAAACGACTAAATCATGCTGATCTGCAAAGCGAATTATTTTGTCCATTTTTGCCATAGAACCATCTTCATTCATTAATTCGCACAAAACAGCCTGAGGTTTTAAACCCGCAAGTTTCATCAAATCGACGCTTCCTTCCGTATGTCCGTTTCTTTCCAGAACGCCGTTTCTATTTGCTCGAAGCGGAAAAATATGCCCCGGTCTAGCCAAATCTGACGGGTTTGCATTGTCGTTGCATGCCGTTTTAATTGTAGTAATTCTGTCTTGTGCCGAAACTCCGGTTGTTACACCTTTTGCAGCTTCGATAGTAATCGTAAACGGAGTTTGAAAACTGCTTGTATTTTCCTTTACCATATAAGGCAAGTCTAAAACATCTGCTTTTTCATTCGTGAGGCAAAGGCAGACGATTCCGCTGCATTCGCGAATCATTAGCGCCATATTGGAAACGCTCATGTGCTGTGCCGAAAAAATTAAATCGCCTTCATTTTCTCTGTCTTCATCATCTGTCAGTAAAATGCCTTTTCCGTTTTGTAACTGTTTCAAAGCATTTTCTACTCGTTGCTGACTGGTTAAACCAAATTTTTCCAGCGGACTTATTAACGTATCTATCATTTTGCGGGATGCTATAAATTATTGTGAAATTTTACCCTGCAAAGCTAAAGTTGTTTTAAATCGAAAAGTTTGATGTAAGTCAATAAATGATGTCTAAAGTTTTTTCAAAGTTTTAAACTAGACAAAGCTGATTTGCATCTTTAAATTAGTCTGGAAATCGATGTTTAGATGTGTTTAAATAAAATAGGAAAAAAGTTTTACATATCAAATAAAAAAAATAATAAATAAAAGAATGTTCATTCATTTATTATTTTAACTTTGCCAAAATTATTGGCATGAGAATAAGAGATATTGATAAAGAAAATTTGGTAATTGAAATTGCAATCGACCAAATCGTACGAGATGGATTTCAGGGTTTTAGTATGAATAAATTAGCAAAAGCCTGTTCTATTTCTGTCGCCACTTTATATATCTATTACAAAGACAAAGATGATTTAATTCAAAAAATAGGCGCAAAAGTTGCTTTGAAGTTTTTAGGAGGAACTATTAAAGATTTTTCGCCGGATATGTCGTTTGAAACAGGGTTATGGAAACAATGGGAAAACCGCGCCGCGTTCACGATGAAATATCCAAAAGAAGTTGCATTTTTTGAAATAATCAAACATTCGCCGCATGCCGAGGCAATTTTAGATTCTATCCAGGAGTTTTCAGATTTCAGGGCTATTATGAAACAGTTTATTGATAACGGACTAAAAAATAAAGAGCTGATTCCGATGTCATTTGAAGCTTTTTGGAGTATCGCTTACGGACCATTATACACATTGTTAAACTTTCATACCGAAGGAAAAAGTTTGGGAGGAAAACCATTTGTGTTGACCAAAGAAATAATGAAAGAAGCTTTTCAGGCAGCTGTAAAAGCACTAAAACCATGAAAAATTATGGAAACAGATTTACAAAAAATACATATTTTTAAAACAAATATTGATAAAATATATCCGGATTGTGCTATAAACACAACCTTGAGTAATCATCAGGATATTCAGCAGTGGAGCGTTGATTGCGAAGATATTGATCGCGTGCTTCGTGTGGTTTCAGAAAAACTGCAGCCGGAAATAATTATCAGTATTATCAATGAGCTTGGCCACGAGTGCCAGGAATTAGCCTAATCAAAAATACAAACCGTTTACAATGGAAAAACCAAAAATAGAAGTTCCTTCTTTCACTTCAAATCAAAAAATTATTATTGCCATACTGGCGCTTTTACAATTCACTGTTATACTTGATTTTATGGTGATTTCTCCGCTGGGAGATATTCTTATGAAAACCTTAAACATGACTACTGCAAACTTTGGTTTCGCTGTTTCTGCTTATGCATTCAGCGCCGGAATTTCGGGATTGCTTGCTGCAGGTTTCGCAGACAAGTTTGACAGAAAAAAACTGTTGATTTTCTTTTATACAGGTTTCATTATCGGAACCGTTTTTTGTGCCCTTTCTACAAGTTACTTCATGTTGCTTATGGCAAGAATCGTTACCGGACTTTTTGGCGGTGTAATTGGTTCCGTTTCACTAGCAATTGTAACCGATTTATTCGTGATTCAGCAAAGAGGCCGCGTTATGGGATTTATACAAATGGCTTTTGCAACAAGTCAGATTTTAGGAATTCCGGTTGGCTTATATTTTGCCAATAACTGGGGATGGCATTCGGCATTTATTATGATTGCGGTTTTGGCAGCACTTATTTTAGTGGCTATTATTACACAAATGCAGCCCATAACAAAACACTTAGAACTGCAGTCAGACAAAAGTCCGTTTTTGCATTTATGGCACACATTAAGTAACAAACAATATCAGATAGGTTTTATGGCGATTGCATTTCTTTCGGTTGGAGGATTTATGTTGCAGCCTTTCGGAAGCGCATTTTTAGTAAATAATATTCATATCAGCCAGCTTCAATTGCCAATGGTATTTTTCTTCACTGGAGTTTCGGTTCTTTTTATAATGCCGTTGGTGGGGAAACTGAGTGATAAAGTAAGCAAGTTTAAATTGTTTACAGCCGGATCAGTCATTTCGATCATTATGATTTTAATTTACACCAATCTTACCCCAATTCCGTTATGGGAAATTGTCGTAATCAACATGATTCTTTTTATGGGAATTATGAGCCGTATGATTCCTGCAACAACGCTTAATACCGCAATTCCCGAAATGAAAGATCGTGGTGCATATATGTCTATAACCTCATCATTACAGCAAATTGCAGGTGGAATCGCAGCAGTTTGTGCCGGATTTATTGTACATCAAAAAACGAAATCTTCTCCCTTAGAAAACTATGATATTTTAGGGTATGTAATTGCTGCAGTAACCTTATTGACAGTACTTTTAATGTGGAGAGTAAACCAATTGGCAAAATCAAAAAATGCCGTTATAAAAGCGCAGGACGCTGTTGATTTGCATTAAATATTGGCAATAAAAAACGTTCGAAGTTTTATTTTTTAATTCTAAAGCCTTGTGAAGTACAGATTCACAAGGCTTTTTTATGTTTTAATGGGAAAAAATCAGTTCAAATAAGTAAGTCTTATTGTTTTGTTTTTCAGGCTTTTAAGTGTGTTTTTGTTTTTTGGTGCAGTGTAATTTTGCAGCTGTAAATCAATACTTTAAACAAGAGCATTATGAAAATATTCAATATGATTTTATTTTTCGTCATCAGCTTTTCTGGCGGGATAAAAGAAAACAATACTTCACTTACTGATGCTGAACTGGAACGATTCAATACACAGTTAGAACAGGTAAAAACAACAATAAATACAACAGGAAATTATAATACTAAAATTGCATTTTTTGTAGATATGAGAATAAAATCGGGCAAGAACAGATTCTTTGTTTACGACCTGGTACACGATACAATTATAGATCAGGGATTAGTTGCAAACGGTTCAGGTTCTGAAACTAAAGTTAGAGGAGAACTAAAATTTAGCAACGAACCCAATTCAAATAGTACTTCACTTGGAAGATACGTTGTCAACAAACCCTATAAAGGAATGTTTGGCAAATCATATAAATTATCCGGTCTTGATGAAACCAACAATAACGCCTTAAAAAGAGCGATTGTTTTGCATGCCTATTCTGCCGTTCCTGAAGAAGAGCAGGACTACTACATTTCAAACAGTCATGGCTGCCCAATGGTAAGCGAAAAATTCTTTAAACGCCTCGAAAAAATCATAGACAGTTCTAAGTCAAATATCATTTTGAACGTTTATTACTAATAAATAAAAAAATAAGTATTACCTTTTTAAAAAATAGATTATCAGCTAAATCTTTGTGTTTACTGATAATCTTTCTTTTTTATGGGAATAAAAAAAGAATTCGTTTAAAAAATAATTACAAAATCGTTTTAGTAATTGTTTTTGTATATATTTGTTATATTGTTAATATCTTACAAATACCTAATTTACCGAATGAAAAAGATTACTATTAAAAATATTGCCACAGAGGCGCAAGTGTCGATATCTACTGTGTCTTTTGTAATTAATGGTAAGGGAGAAAAAATGGGAATTAGTGCCAATGTTATCAAAAAAGTGCAGGATGTAGCAGAACGATTAAATTACAGACCCAGCATGATTGCAACCAGTTTGAGAACTGGAAAAACAAGGTCTATTGGCCTTATTGTGGAGGATATTTCCAATCAGTTCTTTGCTGATTTGGCGAGGGTTATTGAAGATGAAGCGAAGAATATTGATTACAGGGTTTTTTATTGCAGTACAGGAAATGATGATGAACGTTCGCAGGAGTTAATACACAGTCTTTTACAGGCAAATGTTGATGGATTTATTATTACACCGACTCAAAACCTGGAAGAAAGTATTGAACATCTTATAAAATTAAAAAAACCGGTTGTATTAATCGACCGATATTTTCCGGGACAAAGAGTGAGTCATGTCGTAATGGATAATTATGAAGCTTCAAATACAGCAACAAAATTCCTTATCAACAAAGGCTGCAGGAATATTGCCGTAGTCAATAACACTTCTGAAATGGTGCAGATGAAACTACGGGAAGACGGTTACAGAGACGCTTTGAAAGAAGCAGGGATTTACAAGGATTCGCTCGTGCTGCATATGGAATATCATACCAGTGAGCAACACAGAATTGCATCTGTAGTTAGTTTTTTTAAAGGAAATCCTGAAATCGATGCTGTATTATTCCTGACAAATTATATGGGATTAACAGGTTTACAGGCTTTTAAGAATATGGGAATCCTAATTCCGCAAGATATTTCGGTAGTTAGTTTTGATGATCATGACAGCTTTAAATTGCATACGCCAACGATTACGGTTATTGCCCAGCCCATTGAAGAAATTGCCATTAAATCCATACAATTATTAATGAGCCAAATGACTGATATGGAATCATACAAAATAGAAAAAAGCCTTAAAAAAGGAAAATTAATTATAAGAGAATCGGTTTAAACCTATTCTGAAAAATAGCAATTAGAAGACAAAGGAATTTGTTTTTTTTTAAACAATTTACTAAATCGTTTTAGTAAAAATTTAGTTATCAAATCGAAAATTAGGTCATTTTTTTTAACCTGTTTACTTATCGATTTTTTAAAATATAGAAATACTTACGTTCCAATAAACCAATAGTATTCGGCGTTTACGAACCTTGAATACCATATTAAAGTTGAGTTCAAATTTTTATTAATTATTTAAAACACGTTACAAACAAAACGAAATCAAAACAAATTAAACCAAAAAGATGCTTATGAAACGAATATTGGCAATGTTAGCGATGGTATTGTTTAGCAGTTTAGGAGCTGCAGCACAAAATCGATTAATAACAGGCGTAGTCACAGATGCAGAAAACAAGGGAGTTGTTGCTGCATCTATAGAAGTTCAGGGAAAACCATTTAGCGCAAGTACAGACGCCGAAGGTCGATTTAAGATGAATGTACCGGAAGGAAAAGTTACATTAAATGTATCTTCTATGGGTTTTGGATCAAAACAAGTAGTACTTCAGGAAAATGAAAACCGGGTTTCGGTTGTATTAATAGAAAATACACAGGAATTAAAAGATGTTGTAGTAACCTCATTTGGAGTTAAAAAACAAAGAAAAAGTTTAGGTTATGCTGTTGGAGAATTAAAAGGAGAAGATCTGACAAAAAACAAGGAAATTAACTTGGGAAATGCCCTTCAGGGAAAAATTGCCGGAGTTAACGTTTCTGCGCCGGCTTCGGGGCCATCAGGTTCTAGCCGTGTTGTAATTCGTGGAGCAACCTCAGCTTCAGGACTTAACCAGCCTTTGTATGTTGTAGATGGTATTCCTATAGATAATACACAGCAGGGAAATGCAGGAATGTACGGTGGAGCAGATAAAGGGGATGGTATGTCTTCCTTCAATCCTGATGATATCGCTTCGATGTCTGTATTAAAAGGTAGTGCGGCTTCTGCGCTTTACGGATACAGAGGATCAAACGGTGTTATTTTAATTACAACGAAAAAAGGGAAAAGCGGAACCGGAATTGGAGTAGATTTTAGTACCAATTCTACTTTTAATACACCGGCAAGTCTTTTAAAATGGCAAGATCAATACGGAGCCGGACAACCTGTAAATGGTGTTCCTACGCGATTTACAAATTTGCAGGAAGTTAGAGATAATTATTATTTTGCCTGGGGAGATAAATATGACGGAACGCCTTCTCTTGGAGTCGACGGAATAACCAGACCTTATCAGTCTTACGGAAAAAACAACGTTGAAAATTTCTACAGAACCGGATATTCTTTTAGTAATACACTGGCAATTTCAGGCGGAAATGAAACGACTAACTTCAGATTGTCTTTCGGAAATACAAAAGACGAATCTATTTTACCGGGAACAACTTTTGGAAGAAACAACGTGTCCTTAAGTTTGAATTCTGCTGTAAACAAAAAAATAAGCATAGAAACAAACGCTCAATATATCTCTGAGAAAAGTCATAACCGTCCTTATTTGAATGATTCGCCAAAAAATCCTTCTTTTCCAGCGACTTTTTTAACTCCTGGAACAGATATAAGATGGTTAAGCAATGGATATGATGAAAACGGTGGCGAAGCAGATTATTTTGCTACAAATGTATATCATACTAATCCTTATTTTGCCACGCAGGAAGATTTGAATGATGACCTTAGAAAACGTTTTATCGGTTCTGCGAAAGTGAATTATAACATTACAGAAAGAATTTATGCAAAAGCTGTAATTGGTATTGATGATATTAACTATGAATTTACTGAAATTGAGCCTACAGGTATCAACTATAGTCCGGGAGGAGCGTATGAAAACACCGTACAAAACCGTTCAGAAATGAATGCTTCAGGATATTTAGGATATAAAGGTGATATTGCTAAAAATCTGTCATTAGATGCTTTTATTGGAGCAAACCGTCAGGACAATAGATACAGCGGTATTAAAATGAGAGGAAATAATTTTATTGTTCCGTTCAAATATTTTTATGCCAATACACAACCGGTAAAAACAGAAAAATTATTTTCTGAAAGTCAGGTAAATTCACTTTTTTATTCAGCCGATATAGGTTATAAAGATTTTTTATATGTAAGTTTAACAGGTCGTGAAGATTGGTTTTCAACTTTAGATCCTGCAAATAATAGCACTTTTTATCCATCAGTAAGTACAAGTTTTATTTATTCTGAAGTAGTTAAATTACCGGAATGGATGACTTATGGTAAAATTAGAGCAGGTTGGGGTAACGTAGGAGGTGCCTTGCCGGATGCTTATGCTTTGGCTTTAACTTACAACACACCAGACGGACAAACAGATTCGCAAGGACAGCCAATTTTGGGTATAAATGGAGACACAGTTCCAAACAAATATTTAAAACCGTATAATGTTAGTACAATCGAATTTGGTTTTGAAAACACCTTCTTCAACAACAGATTGAGTACAGATTTGACTTTTTACCAAAAAAGAACCACAAACGATATTGCCGATGCTGATATTTCTAAAACTTCCGGTTACAGAACAACAAAAATCAACGTGGGAGAAATTTTAAACAAAGGAGTTGAATTTGCCATCAATGTAAAAGCAGTAAAAACACCAAGTTTTAGCTGGAGCGTTGGTTACAATTTTGCTTATAATGATAGTGAAATTGTCAATCTTTCTGATAAAATTCCAACAAAATTACTGGATGATAACAGAGATGCAAGAGCTTCTGTAGTATTAGAAAAAGGACAGCCTTTTGGTGTAATCAAAGCATATGATTATTTGAGAGATGCAAATGGTAATATTGTACTTGACCCAAGCGGAAAATTCCTGAGAGGAAATTTAATTATTGCAGGACAAGGTGTTGCGCCAATGTCAATGGGACTTTCAAATGATTTCTCTTATAAAAATTTCACACTTTCGGTTTTTGTTGATGCTAAATTTGGAGGCGAAATCTATTCGGCTACAAACCAGTTAGGAGCACGTTACGGATTGTCTGAATTGACTCTTCAGGGTCGTGAAGGCGGAGTTGCCGTTACCGGAACGGATACAAACGGAAATCCTGTAAACACAACATTATCTGCATTTGATTACTGGAGAAGTTATAGCGATGTAACCTCAAACTTTGTTTACGATGCTGATTTTGTGAAACTAAGAGCTATTTCTTTTGCTTATAATTTTCCAAAAGATTATTTGTCAAAAACACCATTTCAATCGATTAGCTTAGCCTTTTCTGCTCATAATTTATGGACGATTTATGATAAAGTGCCAAACATCGATCCAGAGTCAAACTATAACAATAGTAATGCCCAGGGACTTGAAAGAGCTACTATGCCTTTGACAAGAAATTATGGTTTAACCCTTAATGTCAAATTCTAATAATAAAAAGATGAAAAATAAACTTATACAACTATTTTGTATCGCAATTGTTAGTGCTGTGACATTGACATCGTGCGATAAAGGATTCGAAGAAATGAATACGAATCCAAATGCCTTAACAGATCCGGCTGTAAAATCCATGTTTACACTGGCTGAAATTTATGTAGACGGGCAGGATTTTTCTAATACAAGAGGAAACAATATTTATGCGGCACAAATTGTACAGCAGTTTGCATCATTAGGAGGTTCAGGTTCAAAATATACTTATTCTTCAGAGTATTCAGCGGCACTTTTTGGAGAATCATATGGAAAAGGATTAAATCAGATTTACCAGTTAATGTCGGTTTTGCCCGATACACCCGAAAATTCAAACATGATTCAGGCCTGCAGAATCATGAAAGTTTTTCTGTTTCAAAAACTAACAGACACCTATGGTGAAATTCCTTATTTTGAAGCCGGAAAAGGATATAACGGAAATATTTTTACTCCAAAGTATGATACACAGGAAGTTATTTACAACGATCTTTTAAAAGAACTGGATGAAGCAGGAACCGCTTTAGATGCCAATAAACCTTTTGCAGGCGCTGCAGATTTGTATTACCAAAGTGATGTGACAAGATGGAAAAAACTAGCCAACTCTTTAATGTTGAGAGTAGCAAATCGTTTGTCTAAAGTAAATCCTGCAAAAGCAAAAGAATTTGTTGAAAAAGCAGTATCAAAAGGTGTTTTTACCTCAAATGATGATAGCCTTGTTTTAAAACATGATGCAGGTCCGCAAGGAGTCAGAACAAATCCTATCACTTCTTCATGGGTTGTAAATGATTTAAACAAAGGAGAATCAAATATAAAATTCAGTAAAACATTTATCGATTTACTGAAAAATACCAACGATCCACGTTTGAGAATTTATGCTAAATTAGAAGCTACGGGAGACAACAATCCGGCAAATCAGCAAGGTCTTGCAAACGATGCAAGAGAGTTTCCGGGCGGAGATAAAAAACTCTTCTCAGATCCAAATACCTCAACCGTATTGCGTTTAGATGCACCAACATTAATCATGTCATATGCTGAAGTTCAGTTTATATTGGCAGAAGCAGCGGTAAAAGGCTGGAACGTTGGCGGAAGTGCACAGCAATATTATGAAAACGGAGTAAAAGCAGCGATGGAAATATTAACCATTTTTGGAGATAAAGTGCCAGCCGTTACAAGTGCAGAATACAATACTTACATCACCACTTATCCATTTAAATCTGCCGGAACAGAAGCCGAAAAAATCGAACAGATTATCACTCAAAAATGGATTGTATTACTATTCAATGGTTTTGAAGCATTTTCAGAATACAGAAGAACCGGATATCCTGTTTTAGTACCAGTTAATGATCCAACGGGAGAAACAGGCGGAACAATTCCAAGAAGATTGATTTATGATCAGTCAGAATTGTTGACAAATGCCGATAATTATAAAGCAGCCATCCAACGTCAGGGTCTGGATTTATTAACAACCAGAGTTTGGTGGGATAAACAATAGTTTAAATTGGTCAATTAGTTGAGTTTTTGACGTAAGCCGGGTAGGATTACCTGTTCCGCCCGGCTTATTTTTTTTTTGGAGGTTCAGAGGTTTATTTAAAGGGACAAAGGTTCAGAGGAGCAAAGGTTCAAAGGGAAAACTTTGTGGGTATTTTTTGCCACGAATTTCACCAATTTTCACGAATTAAATTTTGAAAATGCTTTGCGAACTGTGGTTAATTTTCGCCACGAATTCACGAATTAATTATAAACATTCTGATTAAACTTAGCGAACTTTGCGTAAATCGTTGCGGACTTTGCGGTTAAATTTCCACCACAAATCCCACAAATAATAGCATAAAGCTTTACGAACTTAGCCTTCTTTAATCAGTTAAAAAAAACTTAGTAAACTCTGTGTAAAACTTCGTGAACTCTGTGGTTAATTTTCGCCACTAATTCACGAATTAATTATAAACATTGCGATTAAACGTAGCGAACTTAGCGTAAATCCTTGCGAACTTTGCGGTTAAATCTCAATACAAATTTCCACAATAATACCATAAGGCTTTGCGAACTTAGCCTTCTTTAATCAGTTAAAAAAAATTTAGTAAACTCTGTGTAAAACTTTGTGAACTCTGTGGTTAATTTTCGCCCCGAATTCACGAATTAATTATAAACATTGCGATTAAACGTAGCGCACTTTGCGTAAATCCTTGCGGTTAAATCTCACCACAAATTCCACAAATTTCCAGTTAAATTTTTTATCTTCAAAAGCTAAATCCGTCCAAATAAAAATTATAGAATAATGTTTACAAAATATAATAAAACAGTTTTCACCAGTATTTTAGCTTTTAGCCTGTCTTTTACAAATCCGGTAATGGCACAGCAAAAGAAAACAAAAGAAAAAAATATTGATTACACCCAATATGTCAATCCGTTGATAGGTTCAGCCGGACATGGGCACGTATTTGTTGGTGCCAATGTTCCTTTTGGAGCCGTTCAGTTAGGCCCTGTAAATATTTTTGAAGGATGGGATTGGTGCAGCGGTTACAATTATGCCAGTAATATCATTTTAGGATTTACCCACACCCATTTAAGCGGAACGGGAATTGGTGATTTAAATGATATTCTTTTACTTCCGGTTTCAGGAAAAGTGCCTCTTTTTAAAGGAACAAAAGAAGACATGACAAACGGTTACGGCTCTTATTTCTCCCATGAAAATGAAATCAGTAAACCCGGATATTACAGCGTTTTATTAGATAAATATAAAATTAAAGCAGAATTAACATCCAGCGAAAGAGTTGGTTTTCATAAATATACTTTCAATTCTGCAACAGATTCTCATGTTTTATTAGACCTTGCCGATGGCGTAGGTTGGGATAAACCGGTAAAAACTTTCATAAAAAAAATAAACGAAACTACACTTGCAGGTTATCGTTTTTCAACCGGATGGGCGACAGATCAGCGTGTTTATTTTACGATTGAATTTTCAGAACCCATTTCGAATTTAGCATTATACGATGATAAAACCGCTGTTTCAGGAACTGAAGGAGAAGGCTTAAAAATGAAAGCAGTTTTGGATTTTGCTAATTTAAAAAACAAACAGGTTTTAATAAAAGTGGGAATTTCTCCGGTAAGTTCTGAAAACGCTTCCGCTAATATAAAAGCCGAGATTCCGAATTGGGATTTTGAAAACACAGTAAAAACAGCAACTTCAAAATGGAATAAAGAATTAAGTAAAATTGAGGTAAAAGCAAATGATAAAACAATGAAAGTTTTTTATACCTCGTTGTATCACACAGCATTTGCGCCTTCTATTTTTAATGATGCAAACGGAGATTACAGAGGAACAGACAAAAAAGTCTACGAAAAAGCAAACTTTACCAATTACACGACTTTCTCACTTTGGGACACGTACAGAGGTTTACATCCATTATACACCATTACGCAACCCGATAAAATCAATGATATTGTAAAATCGTTTCTGGCGATTTACGAACAGCAGGGCAGATTACCAGTTTGGCATTTAATGAGTAATGAAACCAATACCATGAACGGAAATCATTCCATCGCCGTTATTGTCGACGCTTATTTAAAAGGATATCGTGACTATGACACCAATTTAGCCTACGAAGCCATCAAAAAAACAGCGATGCAAACCCGCGACGGAATGGATTATGTTCAAAAACTGGAATACATTCCCGCCGATAAATTGCTGGAATCTGTTGGAAATGCATTAGAATATGCCATTGATGATTATTGTGTGGCCCAAATGGCAAAGGCTTTAAACAAAACCGAAGATTACACGTATTTCTCTAAAAGAGCCAATTTATACAAATTGTATTTTGATAAAGAAACTACTTTCATGCGTGGAAAATTAACCGACGGAAAGTGGCGAACGCCTTTTAATCCGCTTTCATCTGCACATCGAAAAGACGATTATGTCGAAGGAAATGCGTGGCAATATACATGGCTGGTGCCTCAGGATCCTTATGGATTAATTAATTTATTTGGAAGTGAAAAGAAATTTTTAGACAAATTAGATTCTCTTTTCCTTCAAACAGAAAAAGTAGAGGGCGAAGAAGTTTCTCCGGATATCAGCGGATTAATTGGACAATATGCACAAGGAAACGAACCAAATCATCACATTCCATATTTGTATGCATATGCCGGCGAACCGTGGAAAACAGCAAAATTAATTCGTGAAATCGATGATAAATTCTACTCGATAAAACCAGACGGATTATGCGGAAATGAAGATTTAGGACAAATGTCGGCCTGGTATATTTTATCTTCCATGGGATTTTATTCTGTAAATCCTGCAAACGGAATTTACGTTTTGGGAAGTCCGTTGGTAAACGAAGCTACAATTCACCATAAAAAAGGAATTTCATTTACCATAAAAGCAATCGATAACAGCGCTGTAAATATCTATATCCAAAAAGCAGAATATAACGGGAAACCGTATACAAAATCATATATCACACACGATATGATTGTAAAAGGCGGCGAGTTTAAATTGTTTATGGGAAGCAAACCTTCGACAACTTTTGGGGTGAAGAAAGAAGATAGACCTTTGTAAATTTTAGATTTTAGATTTTAGGAATATAGATTATAGAATATAGAATATAGAATATAGATTTTAGATTTAACAAATTACTCTGCGCATTTTTGTCATCCCGAGGAACGAGGGATCTTCGCAAGTAGCGCGACAAAGATTGGTGAGGTTTACGTAAGCTTTGTCAAAGTTTTAAACTTTGACAAAGCTTTGAAAGTCGGTATTTACAACAAATATATAATACCTGTTCGGTTTGTAAACCTTGCAGGATAAAACAGAGAATATGAAAATAAAACATTTAATTTTTTTAGGACTCATCCAATGTTTTGTTACAGCAAATGCGCAGGATAAAACTTTAGATCCGGTAGAATATGTAAACCCTTTGATGGGAACGCAGTCGCTGCCCAATCTTTCAAACGGAAATACATATCCGGCAATTTGCAGGCCTTGGGGAATGAATTTCTGGACGCCGCAAACAGGAAAAATGGGCGATGGATGGGCATATACGTATACAGCAGAAAAAATTAGAGGATTCAAACAAACGCATCAGCCATCGCCGTGGATGAACGATTACGGACAGTTTTCGATTATGCCGGTAACGGGAAAACTGGTTTTTGACGAAACAGAAAGAGCAAGCTGGTTCAGTCATAAAGCTGAGGTTTCAAAACCGTATTATTACAGCGTATATCTGGCAGATTATGATATTACAACAGAAATTACAACGACAGAAAGAGCCGCACATTTTCAATTTACTTTTCCTGAAAACGAACAATCTTCCATAGTTGTTGATGCTTTTGATAAAGGTTCTTATATTAAAATTATTCCTTCTGAAAATAAAATTATCGGCTACACAACCCGTAACAGTGGGGGAGTTCCAACGAATTTTAAAAATTATTTTGTTTTGGTATTCGATAAACCATTTTCGGCAAAATATACCTGGCACAATAAGATTTTAGAAAAAGATAAATTAGAAAAAACCGATATTCATGTTGGAGCGGTTGTTGGTTTTAAAACTAAAAAAGGAGAAATAGTAAATGTAAAAGTTGCTTCGTCGTTTATTAGCGCAGAACAAGCCGAATTAAATTTAAAAAACGAATTAGGATCAGCCACTTTTCAGGAAACTGTAGCAACTTCAAAAAAAGAATGGAACAATGTTTTAAGTAAAATTGAAGCAGAAGGCGGAAGCGAAGAACAGTTAAAAACCTTTTATTCATGTTTGTATCGCGCCACTTGTTTTCCTCAAAAACAATACGAAATAAATAAAGACGGCGATATTGTGCATTACAGTCCGTACAATGGCAAAGTTTTGCCGGGATATATGTACGCCGGAACCGGTTTTTGGGACACTTTTCGAGCCTTATATCCGTTGCTGAATCTGGTTTATCCTTCCATAAATAAAGAAATGCAGGAAGGATTAATCAACGATTATAAAGAAAGCGGATTTTTGCCGGAATGGTCAAGTCCCGGTTTACGAAATGTAATGGTAGGAAACAATTCAGCCTCAGTAGTTTCTGATGCTTATATGAAAGGTTTACGCGGTTATGACATCAACACTTTATACGAAGCATTAGTTCATGGCGCTAATAATGAAGGTCCGATGGATGCTGTGGGAAGAAAGGGAGTTTCGTATTACAATACTTTAGGATATGTTCCTTACGATGTAAAAATCAATGAAAATGCCGCGAGAACATTAGAATATGCTTATGACGATTTTGCGATTTGGAAATTAGCAAAAGAATTAAATCGGCCTAAAAAAGAGATTGATGTATTCGAAAAAAGAATGATGAATTACAAAAAACTCTACAATCCGGCAATTGGATTGATGAGCGGAAGAAATAAAGACGGCAGTTTTCCTGCGAATTTTAACCCGTTTAAATGGGGAGATGCCTTTACGGAAGGAAATGCTTGGCACTACAGTTGGAGCGTTTTTCATGATATTCAGGGTTTGGTTGATTTGATGGGCGGTCAGAAAAATTTCACGGCAAAATTAGATGCGGTTTTTACAACGCCACCCGTTTTTGACGATACCTATTACGGATCTGTTATTCATGAAATCCGCGAAATGCAAATCATGAATATGGGACAATATGCACACGGAAATCAACCAATTCAACACATGATTTATTTGTATAATTATGCCGGCGAACCGTGGAAAACGCAATTTTGGTCGAGAGAAGTAATGAACCGTTTGTACAAACCAACTCCGGATGGCTATTGCGGAGATGAAGACAACGGACAAACCTCAGCCTGGTATATTTTTTCGGCAATGGGATTTTATCCGGTTTGCCCCGCAACAGACGAATATGTTTTGGGCGCGCCGTTGTTTAGAAAAGTGACTTTGCAACTGGAAAACGGAAAGATACTCATCATCAATGCTCCGGATAATTCAGCAACCAATAAATATGTTCAGGAATTAAAATGGGATAATGCGACCTATTCTAAAAATTATCTCAAACATTTTGATCTTTTAAAAGGCGGTGAATTAAATTTTGACATGACCAGTTCGCCTAATTTACAAAAAGGAATTTCACCGGACGATTATCCTTATTCTTATTCAACTTCAAAATAAAATTTATGCAGTCACGTAGAAAATTTATAAAAAATACAGGCATTTTTTCAGCAGGATTACTGGCTTTACAAACCGATGCTTTTGGATTTAATTCTGATGCTTTCAATTTTGCACTAAAGGATTTTGTAAGCCAAAGACCGCCATTGGCAGAAAGAAAATTTACAAGTACGGCGATTGAATCCGTTATCGTCAGAATCAAAAAACAAATCGCAAATACGGAACTGGCGTGGCTGTTTGAAAACTGTTTTCCCAATACTTTAGACACCACGGTTGATTTTGAAATCATCGATGGAAAACCGGATACTTATGTCATTACTGGAGATATTGATGCCATGTGGCTGCGTGACAGTACCGCTCAAATCTGGCCTTATATTCCGTTTGTGAAAGAAGATAAAAAACTGGCAGAACTTGTAAAAGGCGTAATCAATCGTCAGGCGAAATGTATTTTGTTAGATCCGTATGCGAATGCTTTTTATAAAGATTTTACCAAAGAAAGCGAATGGAAAAATGATTTGACCAAAATGCAGCCCGGAATTCACGAACGCAAATGGGAAATCGATAGTTTGTGTTATCCAATTCGTTTAGCACATGGATATTGGAAGGAAACCGGAGATATAAGCATGTTTGATAATAAATGGAAAGAAGCCATGCTTTTGGTACTCCAAACTTTTAAAGAACAGCAAAGATTAGATGGAAAAGGCGGTCCGTACAGTTTTCAAAGACAAACTGCGTGGGCTACAGATGGCGTTCCGTTAGGCGGTTACGGATATCCTGTAAAGCCTTGTGGATTAATTGTTTCGACTTTCAGGCCAAGCGACGACAGTACTTTATTTGGGTATTTAATTCCGAGTAATATGTTTGCCATTGAAGTTTTAGGATATTTAATCGAAATTTTCTCTTTACCGGCCATGCTCGACAAAGATTTGGTTGCCAAAGCGACAGCGCTTAGAGCTGAAGTTCAGAAAGGATTGGAGGAAAACGGAATTATCGAGCATCCAAAATTTGGCAGAATCATCGCTTTTGAAGTCAACGGCTACGGAAGTTTCCATATGATGGATGATGCCAATGTTCCTTCGCTATTGTCATTGCCTTATTTAGGCGCCATTGAACCGGATAATCAGCTTTATTTAAATACAAGAAAAGTAGTGCTGTCAGAAAATAATCCGTTTTTCTACAAAGGAAAAGCAGGAGAAGGAATTGGAGGTCCGCATACCGGAGTTGATACCATCTGGCCCATGAGTATTGTGTTGAGAGCGATTACAAGTGTCGACGAAAAAGAAATCAAAATGTGTATCAGTAATTTGATTAAAACCAATGCCGGTACCGGTTTTATGCACGAATCATTTCATAAAGACGACGTAACAAAATTTACCCGAAAATGGTTTGCCTGGGCGAATACCCTTTTTGGCGAAATGATTGTCCATACGAGTATTCATTATCCACAGATTTTAAAGGATAAGAATCTTTAAAACTAACAAAAAAATAAATCATTTGATCATACCAAAAATGGCTGTCCTGGTAAAGACAACCTTAATGAATTTAATTTTAGTGACCAAAGAGACAGTTCAAAACTGTCTCTTTTTTTTTATAAATAAGCGTATTAACAAAAAAATAATACAAAAAAATAAATCTATTTTTTATTTAATTCATTGATAATTAAGTACTTGTTTCTGTATTTTGAAATTCTAATGTTATTCTAATGTTGCGCTTTCAATTTAGTTTTACCTTGCGCACCCACGAAAAAAGCGTAGTAAAATCACGCTGATTTTCGACAAAAAGAAATTGTTTTTTGGATGAAAAAGTAAATTAAGAAACATTAGAATGCTGAAAAAAATTAAAAATAGTCTTTTATGCAAATGCCTTCAGGTGTTGCTAATTGGGTACTTTTTATTAAGCAGTATTAACATCGCCTATACTTTTGACCGAATCATAAAAAATAATTCAGAGTTGCATTCCGTAAAAGGGATGACGTGCAATTTTCTGAAAAAAATATTCAAATGCGACGGAATTCCGGAAGAATTGGATGATTACAAAACTAAGGAAACCAAAGCGCCTAAATTGGCAAAAGGAATCCCATCATTAGATTATTTAGTTCCTCTAAACACTTCATTGCCAAGTTTATATTTTCAAAAAGAATCTAAAGGAAAAAACTACATAAGCAACCCTATGTTTTCATTTGGGTTTCATGGTAAAATTCATTTACCGCCTCCTCAAAATATCGTATAAATATTCGTTTTTCGGATCAGCAGCAATGTTGAAAATCCGTTATATGGTTTTAACCGTATATTAATATCTATCTATTAATCACGTATTTATATAAATTCATGACACCATTTAAACGTTTTATTAATTTACTAAAACTAGATAAGCGCGACGTATATCAAATTATATTTTATGCCGCATTTGCCGGTCTGGTTAATCTTTCTTTGCCGTTAGGAATCCAGGCTATTATTAATTTTATTCAGAGCGGACAGCTTAGTGTTTCCTGGATTGTTCTGGTGTTTTTGGTTACGATCGGAGTTGGTTTTGGCGGCGTTTTAAACATTTTGCAATTGCGAATCGTTGAGAATCTGCAACAAAGAATTTTCGTAAGATCTTCTTTTGAATTTGCTTACAGAATGCCTTTAATTAAATTTAAAGAAATGTATTCTGAATATGCGCCTGAAAAAGCAAACCGTTTTTTTGATACGCTAATGGTTCAAAAAGGTACAGCAAAACTTTTATTAGACTTTTGTACCGCTTTTCTTCAGGTAGGTCTGGGGATTATTTTATTGGTTTTATACCATTCTTTCTTCACTGTTATTGGGCTTTTCTTTATCGCCATTTTATATATTATTTTTAAATTTTCCTATAAAGACGGATTAGAAACCAGTCTTAACGAATCGAAATTTAAATACAAAGTTGCGGCCTGGCTTCAGGAAATAGCACGCAACCGCGAAAGTTTCCGTAAAAAGGGAAGTTTCGAATATGCCCTTGAAAGAAATGACGGCTACGTAAGTCAATACATCAATTACCGCGAAAAACATTTTCAGGTAATGAAAAAACAATACATTCAGCTTACTATTTTCAAAGTTATTGTTACGGCTGCCCTGCTGTCAATTGGTGGTTTTCTGGTAATTCACCATCAAATGAACATTGGGCAGTTTGTAGCTGCTGAAATTGTTATTGTGTTGCTTATCAATTCTGTAGAAAAAATAATCTTTGGGTTAGAATCTTTTTATGATGTGCTGACTTCTGTAGAAAAAATTGGTCAGGTAACGGATATGGAAATTTCATGTGTTCCAAAAACCGCTGAAATTACGCAAACCGGAATCACGATCGAAACCGAAAGTATTGCCTATAATTATCCGGGTTACAATAAAAAATCGCTTAAAAATATAAATCTGAAAATCGCTCAGGGCGAAAAAATCGTTTTAAGAGGAACAAACGGAGCCGGAAAAAGCACCTTATTGCGACTTCTTTCCGGTTTACTTGAGCCGGAAAGCGGCGCTATGTATGTGACGGACAATTACATGAATCGTCTTGATGAAGATGCATACAGAGCGCAATCAGGAACTTTTCTACAAGGCGATACACTTTTTGCCGGAACCATCAGAGAGAATATTCTTTTTGGAAACAAAGCTATCAACAATGATGACCTGAAATGGGCGCTGGACAATGTTTGCCTGACACCGTATATTAAAACTTTTCCAAACGGACTTGAAAATCAAATTCATCCGGGCGGAGGCGAACTTTCAGCTTCTGATATTCAGAAAATATTGCTGGCGCGAAGTATCGTTCATAAACCAAATATTTTATTCCTCGAAGATCCTGTTGACAAAATGGACGAACTGACTTCGGGTAAAATCATGGATTTTTTACTATCTGATGAAAATGACTGGACGGTAATTGTTACTTCTAAAAATGATATTTGGATGGACAAATGCGACCGTATGATAACGATTGATGATGGAAAAATTATTAACGACATAAAGCTTTAATCATGCTCAATATATCTAAAGATAATAATATACTTATAACGCCGGGAAAATACGCTTCGATTACCAGCGTTGCCCGCAGGCCTCATTATAAAATTTTAAACAGAGTAATAGTTGGTTTTTTAATTTTTGCTGTTGGCTGTTTGTTTCTTCCGTGGACACAAAATATTTCGGGAAGCGGTTCTGTTACGACTTTAAAACCGGACCAAAGACCGCAAACGGTTCATAACGCCATTGCGGGAAGAATCGAAAAATGGTTTGTAAAAGAAGGTGATTATGTAAAAAAGGGAGATACAATTTTGTTTATTTCTGAAACGAAAGAAGATTATTTAGATCCCAATTTGGTTGGAAATACAAAAGATCAGGTTGATGCCAAAAAAATGGCTGTAGAATCGTATGGTGATAAAGTAAATTCTCTTGATGTTCAGGCACAGTCGCTTAACACAGAAAGAGAATTAAAACTGCAACAGGCTCAGAACAAAATAAGACAGGCGCACTTAAAAATTAAAAGTGACAGTATGGATCTTGAAGCGGTAAAAACCCAGTTAAGAATCGCAACTACCCAGTTTAATCGTTCGACAACATTAAACAAAGAAGGCCTAAAACCGCTTACAGATGTGGAGCAAAAAAGATTGAAACTGCAGGAATCTGAAGCGTATATTATTACACAGCAAAATAAATTGTTGAGCAGTAAAAACGAACTGATCAATGCCAAAGTAGAGATCAATCGTATTACGGCTGAATATGCTGAGAAGATTTCAAAGTCAAGAAGTGATAAATTTACCGCCTTAAGTACACAATATGATACTAAAGCTCAGGTTAATAAACTTCAGAATCAGTATGTAAATTACAGTTTGCGAAACGGCATGTATTATATTACCGCACCTCAAAGCGGTTATGTAAACCGCGCTTTACTGGCAGGTCTTGGCGAAACCATAAAAGAAGGAACTCCGGTGGTAAGTATTATGCCGTCGAGTTATGATATTGCCGTAGAAACGTATGTCGATCCTATCGATCTTCCCCTGGTACATCGCGGTGCAAAAGTTAGGGTTTGGTTTGACGGATGGCCAAGAATTGTATTTTCGGGCTGGCCGGGATTATCATACGGAACTTTTGGAGGACGCATTGTAGCGATCGAAAATTTCATTAGTGCCAATGGAAAATACAGAGTGCTTATTTCTCCCGATGATAAAGATCAAAAATGGCCAAAAGAATTGAGTATTGGCGCCGGTGCACAAAGTATCGCTTTACTCGAAACTGTTTCGGTATGGTATGAAATATGGCGTAACCTGAATGGTTTTCCGCCAAATTATTATAAGTCAGATGAAAAAGCAGCAAATGGAAAAGAGAAAAAATAAAATAAGATACGCTGTGTTTTCTTTTTTGTTTTTCCTTGGCTTTTTAAGCGCATACAGTCAGGATTTTAATAAAGAAGAATTAAGTTACAGCGAATTTTTGGGATACGTAAAAAAATACCATCCGCTGGTAAAACAAGCTAATCTGGAAGTAAGTAATGCTCAGGCAGCGCTTATGATTGCCCGAGGAGGATTTGATCCGAAAATTGAAGTAGATTACAGTAAAAAAGAATTTAAAGGAACAGAATATTATTCGCTCTTAAACAGTAGTTTTAAAATTCCAACCTGGTACGGAATAGAAATAAAAGCCGGTTTTGACGATACAGACGGACAATATTACAATCCGCAAAATCGTACGCCGGATGCAGGATTGACTTCTTTGGGTATTAGCGTAGCATTGGGTCAGGGAATGTTCATCAACCAGCGTATGGCCGATGTGAGAGAAGGAAAATTGCAGATACGATTAAGCGACGCTCAGCGAAAATTAAGAGCAATCGAAGTTTTGTACAAGGCAAGTGAAGCTTATTTTGAATGGAGAAAAAGTTTTAACGAAGCCGAACTTTATAAAAATTATCTTGGTTTTGCAAGTACTCGTTTTGAAGGTGTTAAGAAGTTAATACAACATGGCGATTCTCCGGCAATTGATAGTGTCGAAGCAAAAATCACCGTTAGAAACCGACAATTGAATGTAGAGAATGGGAATTTGAAATTGGCCAAAGCCAAATTGAATCTTTCGAATTATTTATGGATCGAAAATGTTCCGGTTGAACTCGATGAAACTGTTAGACCCGAGCAAAATTTAATTGCAACGCTCGAAGAAACGCTTAAAACTTCGGCAATGATGAATGTCGAAACTTTAGATTCACATCCAAAATTGCAGGCTTTGGAAACGAAATTATCGATGCTGGAAATCAACAGACAACTTAAGGCAAATTCATTGCTCCCGAAGTTAAATGTGGGGTATAACTACATTTCAGAACCATCTTATTTTGACTCTTTTAATGCCGATGATTATAAATTTAATATCGATTTCAGTATTCCGATTTTTTTGAGAAAAGAACGCGGAAGCCTGAAAATAGCCAAACTTAAAATTCAGGATTTAAAGTTTGATATCGATCAGCAAAAACTGGAACTGAAGAACAAAATAAAAGCACAGCAAACTGAAATTGCTTCATTGCGAAGACAAATCGATGTTATTGACAGTCTGGCAAAAGATTATCTGACGATGTTAAACTCAGAAGAGAAGTTGTTTTCTTTTGGCGAAAGCTCAATCTTCCTGATCAATTCAAGAGAAAATAATCTGGTAAGCGCCAAACTATCTCAAATTAGTATCGAAAATCAGTTTTATATTTCAAATGCCGAATTGTATAAAATACTGGCAAATCCGGATTAAGAATTTAGTTAGTTGCGTTAATTTCTATTTAATAAAAATGCCCTGCCGAATTATTATTTTGCAGGGCTTTTATGTGGAATTCATTTTTTTATTGTTTGTCACTATTCCTCCACATGAAATTTAGGATTTATAGTGGTCAGCAGTTTTTTAAACAATTGTATTAAGCGATCTCTTATCGTCTTAAGGATTAAGGTCAAAGCATCGAAATTCTCGACCTCTTTTTTTGTTTTTATGGCAATAATGTTACTGATTATCGAAATTCCGTCACTCACAATAAGTAAGTCCATTACTACCGTTACACACCATTTAGAATTATAATTAAGTCCTATGCTTATTAATGCTAGGGCTGTTGGAATAAATAATACGGCTAATTTGGAAACAATTCCTAGTGCTAATTTTTTAAAGCTCAGGACTTTGTTTAAGGCGATAGTTTTGATAACGCCTAAAAAAGTATCCATTCCCATTAGGTAAAAAAGGACTTTTACAATTTCTGTATCCATTTGTAAGTAAGTGAAAAATCCGTATATCATTGATTGCAATTCGTTTGAATATTCTGAGATTGTATGCATGATTATATTTTTTAAGTTAATTTTTATAGTTTTTGGGTATTGGGTTTTCTTTCCCACCACAACAACCGCTGGATTGGAAGTAAAAACAGAATTCACCTGCTTAGATTATTTTAAAACAAGGCAAAAGAATTTCAGTAACAAGTTGTTAAACTTATTATATTCAGTTGTTTATGTTTTTATTGTGTATTTTTAGAATCCAAAGCAGATTAGTATTTTGGACATTTAGTATAATTGGATTAACCTTACGTTATTTAATATTGGTTCCTGGCGACCGGAACAATTAAACCTAAAGTTGCTTTACCAATTTAGCGATCTCAGAACCATTACTTCAATGGTTAATTGTCTTTTTCTGTAGAAAGACCTTCATTTATAATGGTATAAATAGTGCGTTCTGTGAGGAACAAACTATCAGAAAGTTCAGATACGACAACTTTCATTTGTTTGTCCTGATTTCTATTTAAATAGTTAATCACATAAGCTCTTCTTTTTTCTAATAATGTTTTGCTTCGTTTCATCTGTGGTATTTAAGAATGGGGTTACTTTTGCATATATCTTTATTTAATCATCAAAAAATAAAATAAATTATTACACTCATAAAAGAATCGAAGTAGCATCAAAACAGGATTCTTTGCATAAAATATTCTAAATCATATGATTGATTATTTTATACAAATGTAAATCATATGTTTTAATTTTTAAAACATATTACAGTTAAAAATGCAATTATTTCAGTAATATGATTAAATTATTTCTGACAAATATTACAGTATTACTATAAGAAAATCAATATAAAGTAGTTTATAATCAGTTTTTTATAAAAAATAATGTCTAAAATTATTTTTTTAAGTATATATTCTTTAGCTTTGCAACATATGATTGATTTTGATTTAATACAAAAAACATATTACAAAAAATAAACGCGTTTACAATATGGATATACATACTAAAATAAAACGTATTATAGATGAATTAAACTTAAATAACAATTCATTTGCGAAGCTAATAGGAGTTACCAGCACCACAGTAGATAGTATTACGATTGGAAGATTACAGGCTGATGGCGAAAGAAAAAGAACAAAACCAGGTTTTGATTTACTTCAGAGTATCATTAAAAAATGTAATGTAAATGCTGATTATTTTTTTGGAGACAGCAAAGAAATTTTTACCAATAAAATAGCCACGGAAGCAAGTTTAAATCTGCCAAAGATTATAACGGTAAATGAAAACGGAGAGGAAAATATTAATTTCGTTGGTGTAAAAGCACGTGCCGGTTATTTAGACGGTTATGCTGATCCCGAATATATGGAAACACTTCCTTCGTTTAGTATGCCAATGCTAAAAAACGGAACGTACAGATGTTTTGAAATTAAGGGAAATTCCATGTCGACCACCATACATGACGGGGATTATCTTTTTGGAAAATATGTAGATAATTTTGATGATATATTAGATGGGCGAATTTATGTAATTATCAGCAAAAATGATGGATTAGTCGTTAAAAGGGTTTTAAACCGAATTAGAGAAAGCGGAAAATTAATTCTGAAATCTGATAACAAAGATGGCAATTATCCCATGTATTCCATTTATGCAGAAGATATTTTAGAGGTTTGGTACGCGAGTATGTATGCCTCAAGGCAGATGCCTGATCCAATTAATATTTATGATAAAATTCATGCCCTTGAAAGTAAATATTTTGAACTGGAAGAAAGTTTACACAAAAAACAGAATTAATTCAAACACATACAAAAACCTGTAAATACTTTTTTAAGGTTTTTAAATCTCAGAATGAAATATAAAGTAGTTTAAACCTCACTCAAAATTCTTCCTCAAATCAATTATTGTCTGATTCGGTACATCCAGATTCACAAATCCTCGGCGTGGTCTGTCTAAATCTAAGGTAAATAGGATAACAAGCGAAACTAAAAGGCAGAACCCAATTTGAACCAGCCAGTCAATTTTGCCTTTACGTCCTTCAGAATAGCCGCTGTAAAATGCAATTATTGTTGACAGAAAAAACAGCATCACTAATATACTCTGCGGCACTTTTGCTTTTTCTCCCGAAAGGCGGGAAGTCGTGACATCGATCATATCATTTAAAGCCGGAATCATTTGTTGGGTTGCAGCCAGATTTGCAGGATCTTTCGATAAATCTGTGGCGCGTTTCCACAATTTAGCCGAAATTATTTGTGACAAACTATCCGCTTTTAAAATACCTTTTGCGTCTGCGCCAACTTCATAATACGTTATTCTGGTTTCTACATAATCTTTAAAATCTTTACGGAATAAAACTCTTGTAGGATCTGGATATAAATCACTTCGAAGTATGGCAGTTCCAATGATATTAGCTTCTTCAACCACCACTTTTCTTCGCGAATCATAGCGATCGCCGCTCATGCTAAAAGTAAATGCGAGTAAGAAAAAAAGTAACCCAATAAGTGCTGAAGTTTCCGGAAGTTTTTCCTCGCTTTGATTTTTTTTCTGAATGTAATTTCCGGTAAGTTTCCCCAGAAAAGTCGCAATAATCATCAACGTAAAAAGAAGCAGCGCAATTATCCAGGCTTCGGTATGTTCTAATGTATTTACATTCATATTCATTATTTTGAAAGTGATTTTAGATATAGAAAAGCCATGCGAATTATTGCCGCAAAAATTAAATTCAGTTTCTAATTTTAATAGTTAAAAAGACTTTTTTTCGAATTAAAGTCCGGCTTCTTTTTTGGCTTTTTTAAGCGCTTTCTTTTCAGCTTGTTTTCTTTCAAATTCTTCATGAGCCGCAATAATCGTACGGCCGGCTTCAAGAACAAAAATCAGATAAACACCAACACCAATAAAAATGTAGATAATATTAAAAACAACGCCAATAGTCGAAAACGTAATTTCATGGTCGTACGGACTATTCATGGAAAGCGTTCCTACCGAATATGCCAAAGCTTTAAGAAACGGAAGATGTTCTACAAGCCAAAAAAACATTGTACCAACTAAAATGAGCACAAAAATTAAAAAACCTAAAGTTCGAAATGTTTTGTCATTTCGCAGTCTTTTCACAATATCAACGATAAATTTTCCGGTTAAAGCAAGTTCTATAAACATAGTTTTGTGGTTTTAAGTATCTCAATATTAGTGATTTATTTCAATATAATAAAATTTTTACTACTTTTATGTCAGTCAATTTTAACATAATATTTTGATAATCCTTTAAAATTAAGGGTTCCTATTATTTTTCTGATTTATTTTTTTTCAATTCGCCCTAATAAAAATAAAAAATTCATGCATTTTTCTGAATATCAGTCTATTAAATTATAAGCAATGAGTTATTCCTTTCATAAAAAAGTGTCTTTCCGAATTTTGCTTTTGGCTTTGGCCTTTTTTGATATTATGATGCTTTTTGCTCAAAATGATAGTCTGGGAAATGCAAAACCAATCAGGCTGCAAGAGGCACTTTTATTAGGAGCCCAAAACAACCGCCAGCTTAAAATGGTTTCGCTGGATGCCGCCATTGCAGAAGAAAACATCAGTCAGGCAAAAAGTGTTCAGTTGCCGCGTATTGCCTTAAACGGCGGTTATACCTACATCGGAAATCCGAAATTGTATGAAGGTTTTTATGAAGAAAGCATCACGGTAGATTATTTTAACCATCAGGCTTTTGCCAATATTGTTTCGTCGATGCCCATTTACAGTGGCGGATTAATCCAAAAAAAAATCGAACAGCAAAAACTGCTTAGTCAAATGCAGGAATCGGCGGTAAAAATGACGCAAGCCGAAGTTAAAAACGCGATTACGGTTTATTATTTCACTCTTGAAAAATTATACAGGCAAATTGAAGTGACAAAACAAAATATTGTCAATACCGATCTTCGGTTAAACCAATTGAAATCGCGTGTAGACAACGGTCAGAATTTAAAAAGTGATTTGCTCAGAACCGAATTACAGCAATCTGCTTTTAAAGTTTCTGTTTTTAGAAATACGAATGATATTGAACTGGTCAGCAATTATTTAGATATTCTGATTGGGCTTCCGACAAATACAATTCTGAAACCTCAGATAGAAGAAAATAATATTCCATCAGAAGAAATAAAACTGCAAAACAGCCTTTCAGAAGCTTTTCAAAACAGAGAAGAAATTAAAAGAGCGGAGATTAGCATTCAGTTATCAGAATCGAATTTAAACATTACAAAAAGCGGTTTTCAGCCCAATATAAATGCCAATCTTATTCTCAATACCGAATATCCGGCGCAATGGCCCAATTATGTCAATATCATTAATTACTGGGCGGCGGGAATTTCCTTAAACTGGGATATTTCTAGTTTTTACACTATAAAACACCGAATTCGTGGAGATAAAATGCAAGTCGATAAAAGCAATATTGCGCTTGAAGCAACTAAAAATCAAATCGAAAATGAGGTAAAAACGGCTTTTGTAAAATACGAAGAAAGCAAAAGAAATATCACGACATACAAAAAAGATGTTGAGCTTTCACTGAGCAATTATAAAATTGTAAAAAGCAGGTATGATAATGATTTTGCTTTGATAAGCGATATGGTGGATGCTGAATTACAATTGAATAACGCTAAAATTTCGTTGGTAAATGCCAATTTAGATTTAATCATTCAGTATTATTCCCTGCAGTTTGCGATGGGTAAACTTTAAAATAAAAGTAGTATGAGCGAAGAAAATAAACCTGAGGAAGCGGTTCAGAAAGAGAAAAAGAGAAATACGATTTTAACCGTTATTTCTTTCCTGTTTTTAGCTGCCGGAGGATTTTGGATTTTGAGTTTATTTTTCGATTTCAGTAATTACGAAACGACGAATAATGCTCAGGTTGAAGCCTATATCAACAATGTTTCGGCAAGAGCGTCGGGACATATTAAGGAAATTCGGTTTGAAACCAATCAGTTTGTCAACAAAGGCGATACGCTTGTTATTCTCGATGATTCGGAATATTTAATCAAAGTGCGCCAGGCCGAAGCCGATTTGGCTATAGCCGAAGGAAACCTGCATTCGCTTGAACAGACAATTGTTACATCGTCATCTAATCAATCTGCGGCAAAAGCAAAACTGGCGGGAGATTTGGCAAGTGTGGAAAAGGCGCGGAAAGATTATCAGCGTTTTAAAAATATGTATGCAGATTCGGCAGTAACACGAAATCAGTACGATCAGGCAGTTTCAAAATTGCAATCTGAGGAAGCGTATTTAAAAGCAGGACAAAAAGGATTAGAAGCAAGCGGTTCTGTAACAAGGCAAAGCAATATCAATCTCGAAGCCGCCAGAGCCACCGTTGCCCGCAAAAAAGCCGATCTTGAAGCTGTAAAACTGCAATTATCTTATACCAATATTATCGCTCCGGCGACTGGTATAGCCGGTGAACGTAAACTCTCTATTGGCGAACTTATAAATGCCAATCAGATTATTGCAACCATTGTGTTGAATGAAAAATTGTGGGTTTCGGCAAATTTTAAGGAAACGCAAATTGGAAAAATCAAGCAGGGACAACAGGCTATTATCAAAATTGATGCACTTGACGGAAAAGAATTCAAAGGAAAAGTGATTGGTTTTTCGCCTGCCACCGGCGCTAAGTTTTCAATGGTTGAACCGGATAATTCGACTGGAAATTTTGTGAAAATCACACAGCGAATTCCGGTTAAACTGGAATTTGAAGTCGAAGCCAAAGATTTAAAAGAAGTAAAACCAGGAATGAATGTAACGGTCGAAATTAAAAAATAAAATATGTTTGCAGGAAAAAAAGGAAGCATTCTTACCCTAATCGGATTATATATCCTGACGATTCCTTTTTTTAACGGACTGAATGTCACTACTTACGACAATTCGCAAATCCTGGGGCATTTTGGCGCTTCGACAACGGTTTTTACGTATTCGATTTATATTCCCATTTTTACGATGCTGGCTTTTATGCCTTTGGGACTCAAATTGGGCAAACAGATAAAAGTGCGTACGATGATTTTGTCTGCCGCTTTTTTGTCTATTTTGTTTAATACGGCATCGTTGTTTGCGTCTGATATTGAATGGTTTACTTTTTGGCGTTCGCTTTTGGGAATCGTTTCTGTTATTGGAATTTTTGCTTCAATGGTTCCGATATTATTAAAATACAATCCGGCTTTTAATATGGCTTTGCTGTACGGAATCCTTCAGTTTATCCAAAAAGGAAGTCAGCATGTTTATCAATATTTAGGAGCCCATTTTACTAATTTTTACAACTGGACTTTTGGAATTTACTTCTTAAACATTAACTTTTTACTCTGTATTATTCTCGCCTGGTATTTTTATAAAGCCGATGTTGCGCCCATGAAAACCAAATTTCAGTTTGACTGGCGAGGCTGGATTATTATGATTTTGTTTTTCATCGTAATTCTTTTTTTAAGTGCCGAAGGACAAAGCAGAAACTGGTTCAACGACCCCAAAATTAGTCTGGCAACCGCTTTATTATTGATTATTATTGGAATTTACCTCATACACGCGCGATTTACAACTGATCCCATTATTGATCCTGATGTTTATCAATATAAAAACGTCATTATTGGCGCTTTTTTAATGTTTTATATTGGTGTCATAAACGGAACCGGAAGTGTTATAACAGGTTATATGACAAATATTTTAGGTTTTGATTCGGTTTCTGGAGCGAGAACGCATTTGGCATTATTAATCGGATTGTGCGTTTCTATTCCGCTTTCGACTTATCTTTTATTCAAAAGAACCTATTTGGCAACCATTTGGATTATGGGTTTTGCCTGTTACGGATTTTATCATATCATTTTGTTTTTCAGATTTTATCCCGGAATTGATTCCTCTGATTTTTTTCTTCCGTTAATTTTTAAAGGCCTCGGAATGGGTTTTCTTTTCCCGATTTCATTATTGTATATTTCAGAAGGAGTTCCGCCCAAATTAAGTGCTTCCAGAATGATGAGCGGTATTATTGCACAAGCCGTTTTTGCGGGATTATTAGGCAGCGCCATTCTTGGAACTTTTGTTTCAAATTTAAATGCCCAGCATAAAGTTGGTCTCAGCCAGCAATTGACAGCAGTAAACCAGCAGGCTCAAAAACAGCTTGAAAACACGAAAAGGAAATTTCTCTACACGGGTTTGTCTGAAGCCGAAGCACAGAAAAAAGCAGAAAAAAGTCTTTCGGGACAAACGGCTCAGGCTTCGATTTTACTGGCTTACAAAGATATTTATCTCGTCATGTCGGCGGTTTGTTTTTTGCCTGTCATTATAATTCTGCTATTTAAACTTTGGCGAAGACCAATAGGAAAAGTAGAACTCGAACCAATTCCAATTTAATTGACTGTTTCGTTTTTTAAGCGTCGATTTCGTTAAATTTTAAAATAAAATTTCTGTTCTTTGCAGCTTAGAATTTTCTAAAGAAATGCTTAAGCAAGTCTTATGTTATGAACTTTAGAAATGCAATATTATTCCGGACATTGAGTTTAGAGTAATTATCATGTTTACGTTATGGACAACAAAAAGTTTATATTAAGTTTAAAAAAAGGTAATGAGGCTTCTTTTAAGGAAGCATACCTAAACTACTACGATAAACTGGTAAACATTGCCAAACGATTTAATTTTACGGTTCTGACTCCGCAGGACTTTGTTCAGGAAACTTTTTTACGACTTTATAACAAACGCGAGTTGCTCAATGAAGATGTTTTATTTGATAAACAATTGTTTACTATCTGCAAGAATATCATCATCAACCATTTAAACAGAGAAAATAAGATCATTTCCCTTGATCCGGAGTTTGAAATGGAGCAGGAGACTACAGAAACCGGAGTTTTTGAAGAAAGAAAAGAAAAATTATATACTTTCATCAATCAGCTTCCGGAGCAGCAGCAAAAAATATTTACTTTACATAAACTGGAAAACCTTAGCTATAAGGAGATTGCAGCAATCACAGAACTTTCTGAAAAGACAATTGCCAATCATATTTATCTCGCCAGTAAATTTATTCGAAAAAAAATCGAAGAGCATTAGGAACTTTTATGTTCTCGTTTGTTATCTATAAAACGGAAACATAGAAATGAATACTGAAGCTTATAAAACAGATGTTACCACAAAGGAAGATGCAAGATTTATTGTAGCGCTTCTTCAATTTGTTATTTCTGATTGTATCATGAATTTTGATTTGGAAGATCATGATCATGTGCTGCGAATTGAAACCAACAGAGATATAAAAGAAATGGTTTATGGTGTTTTTAATAAACAGGGATTTTATTGTCAAAAACTTTAACGCTCAAAGAAATGGACGAAAAGAAATTAGAAGATGAATTAAAAAAGTTATGGGATGAAACTCCCGCTTCACATTCTGATAATGAAAAAGAGGCTTCCTGGGAGAAATTTCAATCTATGGCTTTTCCTTCAAAAAAGAAGAAATTTAAAGTTTGGCAATATGCTGCAGCTGCGGCAGTTGTCATTTTTATGGGTATCGGAACCGTGATTTATTTGAACAAAAGTCCTTTGCAAAATGAATCTTATATCGCTTCGAATACAATTGAAATAAAAAATACAACTTCAAAAATAAAAACGATTTTCCTGCCGGATAGTTCGAAGGTTGAATTAAACCCAAGTTCGAAAATTGTGTATGCCAGTAATTTCCAAAGCAATAGAAAAATTGAAGTAGAAGGTGAAGCTTATTTCAAAGTAAAAAAAGATAAAAAACATCCTTTTCAGGTTTTTTGCAATGAAACGACGACAACGGTTTTAGGAACTTCATTTACTGTAAAAGAGTATACGCAAAAGGGTGTAATCGTTGCACTTTATGAAGGAAGCGTCCAGATGAATGTAAAAGGGCAGACAAAAAAATGGATACTCGAGCCAGGCCAGCAATTTACTTACGGAGACCAAAATGCTGAGGTGTCTGAATTTAACAGATTTACGGATTTTGAAAATGAGAAATTAAATGCGGTTTGCAAGTATGTTGAAACAAACTACGGATATAAAATGATACTTCCGCAGGAATATAATAACCAGCGAATTACGGTAAGAATAAATAAAAAAGAAGATTTAAAAACGATTGTTCAATTACTGTCAGAAATGTATAACCTAAACTTTGAAATAAACGATGAACTAAAAGAAATCACTTTTCAATAGAAAAGAAAAGGATGCACTAGCCGCGAAACTACACATCCTCCTCATAATCAGGTTAGCATAGTGCTATCCATTATTAATTATTCAAAAATACAAAATTTCATGAAGCATATAATTTCAGCTTGCTTTTTTTTATTCAGTTGGGGTGTATTTTCTCAAAATGTAACTGTAACTGTTGATCAGAATGTAACGCTAAAAGAATTTTTTAAACAAATTGAGAATCAAACCGATTTTAAATTTGCCTTTACAGATCAGGTTGATACCGGTAAAAAATATTTTACAACTAAAAAAACTTATAATCGTGTCGAAATAAAAGAGCTTATAAATGAGTTGAATAAAAGTTCTTCAATTCAGTTTTCAATCGTTGGCAATAATATTTTTGTAAAACAAAAATCTGTAAAAGCAGTAAAAAAGAACCATAAACTAACAGGTCAGGTTCTGGATGATGAAAAAGAATCTGTTATAGGCGCTAACATATTTGTAAAAGAACTGCAAATTGGCGCTACCACAGATAGAAACGGAATGTTTTCCTTAGACTTAGATAAAGGAACTTATACGGTTTTGATTAGTTTCGTAGGTTTTAAAAATAAAGAAAAACAAATCACGGTTTCTGCTGATATGAGAATTGATTTCAACATCGAATCCGACAGCCAGCAATTGGAACAGGTGATCATAACCAACACAAAAGCAGTTGATGTACGAAATACGCAAATGAGTGTCAACAAGCTTACAATGGAAGAAATAAAGAGAATTCCGGCCGCTATGGGCGAGCCGGATCCTTTAAAATCGATTTTGACATTGCCCGGAGTTACAAATGCGGGCGAACTTTCTTCTGGTTTTAATGTTCGAGGCGGTGCTGCAGATCAGAACTTGATTCTTTTAGACGGAGCTCCAGTTTATGGCGATTCGCATATGTTTGGTTTTTTCTCCATTTTTAATGCCGATATTATCAGCGGACTGGATTTATACAAAGGTGGAATTCCGTCTAAATTTGGAGGAAGAGTTTCCTCAGTTCTTGATGTAAGTCAGCAAATTGGTGACTTTGAAAATTTTAAAGTAAACGGTGGAATAGGTTTAATATCAAGCCGTTTATTGGTTCAGGGACCAATTAAAAAAGAAAAAGGTTCGTTTATTATTGCCGCAAGAACTTCTTATGCACATTTATTTTTAAAGCTGGCAGATAATGCGAATTCTGCTATGTTTTATGATATTAATGCCAAATTAAATTATCGTTTGGGTGCAAACAACACGATTGCTTTTTCAGGATATTTTGGAAATGATGTTTTTGATATCAATGATCGTTTTTCAAGTACTTACGGAAACACCATGGGAATCCTGAGCTGGAAACATACATTCTCAGATAATTTAAACACTAATTTATCGGTTTTTTACAGTGATTATAAATTTAATCTTGGTATTCAGGTAGAAAATTTTGAGTGGAACAATACGATCAAAACGTATGGTTTTAAATATGCATGGAATCACACTTTATCAGAAAAATTTAAACTTAACTACGGAATCGATGGTCAGTATTATGATTTTAACCCAGGAACTGTAAAGCCTACAAGTTTAGATTCGCCTTTTAATTATAAGCAGCTGGATAAAAAGTATTCTTTTGAATCTTCTGTTTATCTGGATTTTGAACATGAGATTACAGAAAAATTTAATCTTAGATACGGACTTCGTTACAGCATGTTTTACCGTTTAGGAGGCGAAGAAGTCAGCACTTATGAAAATGGACAGGCAGTAGTATATAATCGGTTATATAATATTTATGAAGAAGGAACTCCAACGGGAAGTATAGCGTATAAAAGCGGAGAAACGATCAGTAAATTTAATAATTTGGAACCTCGCGCTGCATTGTCTTTTGCTTTTAATGATAACACTTCTGTAAAAGCTAGTTACAACAGAATGGCACAATATATTCATATTTTGTCTAATACGCAGTCGCCATTGCCAATGAGCATTTGGACACCAAGCGGACCTTTTACAAAACCACAAATTCTGGATCAATATGCTGTAGGATATTTTAAGAATTTTAAAGAAGGGGAATATTCTTTTGAAGGCGAAATGTTTTATAAGAATATCAAAAATCGCATTGATTATATAGACGGTGCAGATATTTTGGCCAATAATAATATCGAGCAGGTTATATTAAATGGTAAAGCCAGATCGTATGGTTTAGAATTATTAGTTAGAAAAAATACCGGAAATTTTACAGGATGGGTTTCCTATACCTTATCCAGAGCTGAGCAAAAAACGCCCGGCAGAACTCCTGAAGAACCGGGAATTGCAAATGGTGACTGGTATTTGTCAGGATATGATAAACTGCATAATTTGAATGTTGTAGGAAGTTATCAATACAATCCGAAATGGTCTTTTAATGCTAATTTTTCTCTACAATCAGGGCAGCCTGTAACGTATGCAAATGGGTATTATGAATTTGGCGGAATCAATATTCCTAATTTTTCACTTAGAAATGAAAACAGATTACCGGTTTTTCATCACTTGGATCTTGCTGCTACATATACGCCAAAACCGGATAAAAAGAAAGGCTGGCAAAGCTATTGGGTATTTAGCATTTATAATATCTACAACAGAAAAAATGCCGCTTCTATGACATTTGCAACAAATGAAGATACGGGAGCAAATGAAACCAGAAGGCTTTCTATTTTCGGAATAGTTCCTGGTATTTCTTATAATTTTAAATTTTAATGATTATGCAAAGGTTAGAAATATATAATTTTAAAAATAAGGCATTCACTTTATTGAGTCTTCTTTTAGTACTGTTTTTTTCATCTTGTGAAGATGTGGTAACACTTGATCTGGAAACCGGTGCAACCAAAATAGTCGTAGACGCAGAAATTATCTGGCAAAAAGGAACAACTGGAAATGAACAGGTTGTAAAAATCAGTAAAACGGCTCCATATTATAATAATACAACGCCAAAAGTCTCAGGTGCACAGGTAAGAATTGAAAACAGTACCGGCGATGTTTTTACTTTTAATGAAACAGAACCGGGTAATTATGTTTGTACCAATTTTGTTCCGGTTATAGGTATGGATTATAAACTTTTTGTAACTGCCGAAGGACAAAGTTTTACAGCGGTAGAAAAACTGACTTCTGTAACGCCAATTGACAGGGTAGAACAGGCCATTGTTCCTGATTTTGGAGGAGAAGATGTAATCGAACTTACTTTTTATTATAAAGATCCGGTGGATCAGGAAAATTATTATCTGACAGATTATAAAAGTGATTTTCTGCTATTTCCTGAATACGAACTTACAGATGATGAATTGTATAATGGAAATGAAATAAGCACACGATTTTCTGATGAAGATAAAATACAACCGGGAACTATTGTAAATATTACGAATCGTGGTATTTCTAAAAACTTTTATAATTATATGAATTTACTTTTAGAAGTATACGGAGGCAGTCCTTTTTCTGTTCCTCCCGGAAATATCAGAGGAAATATTGTAAATACTACTGATGCCAATAATTTTGCTTTTGGATATTTCAGGCTTTGCGAAGCAGATAAGGTTTCGTATGTGGTTAAATAAAACATTATATAAAAAATGCATAATCCTTCTGAACAAGAGCAGAAGAAGTGTTTCTGATTATAATAATTGACGCGTTTTTTATTTAAAAAATTAAACCACTCAACACGTATTGTGAAGAGTGGTTTTTTGGGTTTTAGACTGATTTTATAAAAAATAAAATAAGTCAATTGTGGGCGTTTATTTAAATTTTACTGGCGTTTACTCTTTATAATAAACAGTAATTTTACGGTATTATTGTAATTTTATGCCTTTAATTGATTCTGAAGGTTTACAGAATCAGCTGATAATCATGTGAATTCGGTTGTGTTATCGGTGTTATTTGAAGATTTTAAAGAATTAAAAATTCCGGATAAATTAAAATAATTCCAGTTGATTATTTGGATTTGAAGGTTTATTTTTGGGAGGTTTAGCAGCTCCAAAAATAGTTCTTCCGCCATAGAGATGAGATTCATTTCGTTCTTTTTGAATCAACGCATCAAAGTTTGAATTGGGCGTAAAACTTTCTTCGGCTTTTCTGGAGATTTCAGATAATTTTCGAATAGCATCTACTTTATCACTATTGCCAATTTTAGCACGATTAATGGCTCTTTGCAAAGTATCAATGGTTTCATCATAGATTTTCACCGGAACAGGAAACGGATGTCCGTCTTTTCCGCCGTGAGCAAATGAAAAGCGCGCCGGATCTTCAAATCGGGTAGGAGTGCCGTAAATTATTTCGCTCACCAATGCTAATGATTGCAAAGCGCGCGGCCCCATACCTTTTAAAAGCAATAATTCTTCAAAATCTTCCGGTTTGTTCTCGTGCGTTGCCCAAAGCATTGCGCCGAGTCTTTTCATATTCACATCTTCCATTCTCACATCATGATGTGCGGGCAAAGAAAGGTGCTGCATCTCCTTGATAATTTTTGTAGGAGATTCTTTTGATAATTCTAAAATACCTTCTCTCGATTTTGTAGCTGCCTGAGCGGTAAGGTTTAAGATATTGCCTTGATTTTCACCATAAATAAAAGTGTGCGGTTCATTTATAAAAGATTTCAAATCCTGTGAATGCCAATGATATCTTCTGGCCGTTTTAGAATTTGGATTCATTCCTTGTTGAATAACCGCCCATTGTCCTTTATTATCCACAATAAAATTATGCTGATACAACTGAAATCCGTCCTGAATAGCTGTGTTGTCTACTTTGGCAGTAAGTCTGCTGCAGTTGGCAAGATTGTTCCCGTCAAGACCGGTTTTTTCGCCCACAAACAAAAGCTCCTGTGGTGTTAACATAGAATGTTTGCCTTTGCCTCCACAAATGTATATTCCCAGTTCTTTAGAATGTGGATTTACCGACTTTTTCAACGCTCCAAGAACAGAAGTTGTAATTCCCGAAGAATGCCAGTCCATCCCCATTACAGCGCCAAAACTTTGAAACCAAAAAGGATTACTTAGTTTGCTGATAACTTCAGCAGTAGAAAATTCTAAAGCAATCGTTTCTACAATGGCAAAACCAAGTTTAGACATACGTTCAGCAAGCCACATTGGAACATGCCCATAATGTAATGGAAGATCTGCGGTACCGGAACGTTTCATTGAATGTAGTTTGAGTATGCAAAAATACGCAAAAAAAAAAGTTTTAGATGTAGATTGCGTTGTTAATGGATTGGGAGAAAATTTAGTTTTCAGAATCCTGTAAAATGAATTTGGCTAAAATTTCAAAAGCCTGTTTTGCTTTAAAAGAACCATAGTTGCCTTGTATAAAAACAACGGTTAAGTTTAAACGTTCTATGATGAAGATATACTGACCGCCATTACCTGATGCAAAGAGCACGCTTTCCTGTATATTGTTTGTTTTTATGGTTTCGCGATACCAGTAATAACCGTAATAGGCAGGTTGGGGAATTCCGAATTTACTTCTACTGGATTTCATAAATGAAAAATCAGGAATTGGAATATCACAAACGGTAGATTCTGCAATCCATTTTATTGAAATAATCTGTTTCTGGTTATAAATACCTTTGTTTTGTACCAGCTGTCCAATTTTTAACATGTCAAAAGGCATTATATAAAAAGAACCAGCGGTCATAGCATTGCCGCTTGGATCTAAAGTCCATTTATACGACGAAATATCAAGAGGATCAAAAAGGTATTTTTTAGCAAAGTCTTTGACAGACATTTTGGTGGCTTTTTTTAAAACACCACTTAAAATCATCGGATCAATCGAAGTATATGCCCAAATTTCACCGGGTTTGTTTTTCATGGGAAGCTTAAGGGAATATTCTACCCAGTTTTTGCTTAAACTCATACTATCCTCGCAGTCTTTGGTATCATTAAATTCTTCACAATCAAAACCTGATTTCATTTCAAGAAGATTTTTGATAGTCAAAAGTTTCTTAAGCGGATCTGTTTTCAGCGATGGATATTCCGGAAAGAATTCATAAACTTTTTGGTTGATATCTTTTATAAAGCCTTTGTCAACCGCTATTCCAACAAGAAGACTTGTAATTGATTTAAAGGAAGAACGCGTATCATGAAGAGAATCTTTTGTGTAACCGTTAAAATACTTTTCGTATATAAGTTGATTATCTTTTGCGATAAGCACACTATGGATTCCCGCATAGTGATTATTTACTATAGAATCCGTCATTTGATCCAGATGAGCAAAATATTTTGTTTTCTGAATTTGTGCAGATATGGTAAATATATTCAGTAGTATTATTAGATAAGCTAAGTGAATTTTTTTCATAATTTAACCTATTTATTATCAATGATTTCAAAATAGAGTGATCATTTTAATTCGGTTAAATTTATATATAATTTGACAATTAAATAGATTAGGCAATATTGTTTTATTGATATTTGAAAATAAAAAAAGGAAGATATATAAAATACCTTCCTTTTTGTGGAGTCGCCGGGAATCGAACCCGGGTCCAAACAAGCAACTAAAGAGCTTTCTACGCGTTTATTTCCTGATTGGATTTTCGATGTTAAGCTAGGTCAGGAACAACCACTCAACACTTATCTTCTTAATTTCGAAATCCACCCGAAGCTCATGGAAATCTAGGTTTATTTTTACGGTTCCCCTATACTGAACGCCACAAACCAAGGCTTTCAAGGAGAATCCAGCTTCCCTATCTGATAGGGACGTGGCGCAATCTTACTATAATTCGGATTATGCAGCTAAAGCGTAGTTATTTTCGCCGTGTAAAAGTGTAAGATCTTATATTTACGAGCAAGGTCTTAATGCTCGACGTGCTTACTTTTCAATTCGACTTGCTGTCAAAACCAGTCGACCCCAAAAATGAGTTTGCAAATTTATACTATTTGAAGTTACTATTATAATAAATTTTTCAGAAAAATTTTATTATTCGTCATCTTTAAAATTAAACGGATAATCGCCAAAAATTGGAGCCAGTTTTCGAACTGCATATGTTTTTCGGGTCATTTTGTTTGAAAGCGCAATGATGGTTACATTTTCTTTCATAAGCGGAATGTAAGATGAGGTGTTTCCGTGCCACCAGCCGTTGTGGAAGTAGTAATTTTGTCCTGAATCCCAATTGATCATGCGAATTCCCAAACCATAATTCTTTTCTCCTTTTCGTTCGTTGCTGTAACCGGTGTAAACTTGTTTTAGCAATTCAGGTTTCAAAAAGTCAGGAGAATTTCTGGCTCTGTCAAATTTTAAAAGATCTCGAACAGTTGAAAATACGTTTTTATCTCCGTAAACGTTATCCAGATAATCAAAACCAATTTCTACACCATTTCCTTTATAAGACGGAACAATAGTTTTTCTTTCCTTGTCATCGTCAAAAACATAGGTATGCGTCATTCCCAAAGGTTTGAAAATCATTTCAGACATCGCTTCCTTATATTTCAAACCCGTAACTTTTTCAATAATAAGCGCCAGAATGGCATAATTTGTATTGCAATAACTAAAACGTGTTCCGGTTTTTGATTCTAATCCAATATCTTTTGTGGCTAAAATGTCTAAAATATCCTGATTAGTAAGCTGATTGTGTCTGTCCCAAACTGATTTATCGTGATCCGTAAAATAAGCATAATTACGCATTCCGGTTCTGTGAGATAATAACATTCTAATGGTGCAGTCTTCGTATGGAAATGTTTTCAGGATTGTATTTACTTTTTGGTCTAAATCTATTTTGCCCGCATTTACAAGTTTCAAAATTGCTGTAGCAGTCAAAACTTTACTGACAGAAGCAATTTGTACCGGAGTTTCTGCCGTAATTTTAGTTCCTTCATTTTTATTGGCAAAACCATTGTAGCGTTCAAAAATAATTTCCCCATTTCGGGCTACTAAAAAACTTCCGTTCATACTATTATTCGGCCAGTTTTTAGTATAAAAATGATTTATTCTCCCTTTAACCGAATTTACATAATTTGCCGGTAGTCTTTTTTCAGGAGCATGCGGCTTCATTTTAGGTAAAGTATCTTCTATTGTCTCGACAATTTTCTCCGGAGTTGTTTTTTGTTTTGCGCATGAAGCGAAAACTAAAATTAAAAAAAGTATTTGTGGTATATTTGTTTTTTTAAGGAAGCTCATTTTCATCATTCTTTAAAACAAATATATAGAATTCAATATTTATGTTTCGGTTTTTTCGGACTCTGGAAAAACTTTTTTTAACATTGTCTTAACTTCTTTTTTTGTTATTCGATTGTACATCAGTTAGTAACGTTATAAAAATGTTTGATAGTCGAAAAAAGCAACAAAATTTTAACTATTTTTGTTATATTTGAAACAAATTGAATCTAAAAAGTTATATAAATAATTATTTTAATACGATATAAATGAAGTTCGGCATCATAAAAGAAAGAAAAAACCCACCAGATCGACGAGTTGTGTTCGCACCGGATGCACTTGCAAAATTAAAACAACTTCATCACGACGCGTCTGTTGCCGTTGAGAGCTCGGATATTAGGATTTTTTCTGACATCCAATACAAAAGTTTGGGGATTACTATTACAGATGATGTGTCTGATTGTGATGTATTATTTGGAGTAAAAGAAGTTCCGATAGAAAATTTAATTCCAAATAAATCCTATTTCTTTTTTTCACACACAATTAAAAAACAGCCATATAATCAAAAGCTGCTAAAAGCCATTTTAGAGAAAAATATCGAGTTATATGATCATGAAACGATTGTCGATGAACAGAATCGCCGTTTAATTGGTTTTGGAAAATATGCCGGAATGGTTGGTGTCTATAACGGAATTCGCGCTTTCGGAATAAAATTCGAATTGTTTAAACTTCCAAAAGCAGAAACCCTTGCCGGAAAAGATGCGATGATTATGCACTTAAAACGCATCACTTTACCACCTTTAAAATTTGTAATTACAGGAACAGGAAAAGTGGGATCCGGCGCAAAAGAAATTTTGGATGCCATTAAGGTAAAAGAAATTACGATCGAAAATTATCTGACAAAAAACTATACGCAAGCTGTATATGTTCAGTTGGATGTTTTAGAATACAATAAAAGAATTGACGGTCAGCTTCTTGATTTTAATGATTTTGTAAGCCATCCGGAAGAATATGTTTCTGATTTTGAAAAATTCACAAAAGTTTCAGATGTCTATTTTGCAGGACATTTTCATGCAAGCGGCGCTCCGATGATTTTAACGAAAGAAATGCTGAATGCCAGCGACTGCAAAATAAAAGTGGTTGCCGATATTTCATGTGATGTAAATGGACCAATTGCCTGTACTTTGCGTTCTTCGACAATTGAAGAACCTATATATGGTTATTTTCCTTTAGAAAACAAAGAAGTTGATGTTTTTCATCCGGCAGCAGTTGTAGTTATGGCAGTCGATAATTTGCCATGCGAAATTCCAAAAGACGCCAGCGAAGGTTTTGGAGAACAGTTTATGGAACATGTGATTCCAGCTTTTTTTAACGGAGACAAAGACGGAATTTTACAACGTGCCAAAATCACCGAAAAAGGAAAATTAACACCAAGATTCGCCTATTTGCAAGATTATGTAGACGGGAAATAAGGTAAAAGTTTTCAGTCTCAGTCCCAGTTTTCAGTTCTTGAATTGGCAAACTTTGTCAAAGTTTTAAACTTTGACAAAGTTGTAGAACTGAGACTGAGACTGAGACTGAGACTGAGACTGAGACTGAGACTGAGACTGAGACTGAGACTGAGACTGAGACTGAGACTGAGACTGAGACTGAGACTGAGACTGAGACTGAGACTGAGACTGAAAACTTTTTAAACCATCTCTTCAGGTTTCACCCAGGCATCAAAATCCTCAGGCGTTACATAACCCAAGCGAACGGCTTCGTCTTTTAGAGTTGTTCCGTTTTTGTGGGCGGTTTGTGCGATTTCTGCGGCTTTGTAATATCCAATTTTGGTATTTAAAGCAGTTACTAACATTAGAGAATTGTCTACTAATTCTTTGATACGTTTGTAATTAGGTTCGATTCCCTGAGCACAATGTTCGTCGAATGAAATGCAGGCATCACCAAGCAATCTCGCCGATTGCAGGAAATTAGCAGCCATAACAGGTTTAAAAACATTCAGTTCATAATGTCCCTGCATGCCGCCAACGGCAATGGCCATATCATTTCCAATCACTTGTGCGCAAACCATTGTAAGGGCTTCACATTGCGTTGGATTTACTTTTCCAGGCATGATAGAAGATCCCGGTTCGTTTTCAGGAATATGAATTTCACCAATTCCGGAACGTGGTCCAGAAGCCAGCATTCTAATATCGTTTGCAATTTTATTTAAGGAAACAGCCAGTTGTTTTAATGCACCATGCGATTCAACAATAGCGTCGTGGGCTGCCAAAGCTTCAAACTTATTTTCGGCAGTTACAAAAGGGTGATTGGTAAATTGCGCAATATATTCTGCTACTTTTACGTCGTATCCTTTTGGGGTGTTTAATCCGGTTCCTACGGCTGTTCCGCCTAGAGCGATTTCAGATAAATGCGCTAACGTATTTTTAAGCGCTTTTAATCCGAAAGATAATTGTGCAGCATAACCTGAAATTTCCTGTCCTAAAGTCAAAGGAGTTGCATCCATAAGGTGCGTACGGCCAATTTTTACAACGTCTGCAAATTCTTTCGCTTTCGCGGATAAAGTAGCGTGTAGTTTTTCGACTCCGGGAATTGTGGTTTCAACAACCATTTTGTAAGCAGCAATGTGCATTCCGGTTGGGAAAGTATCGTTTGATGACTGTGATTTATTAACATCATCATTTGCTTTGATAAATTGTTCGCCTTCACCAATTTCAAAACCTTTAAGAACCTGAGCACGGTTTGCAATTACTTCATTTACGTTCATGTTACTTTGCGTTCCTGAACCGGTCTGCCAGATTACAAGCGGAAATTGATCGTCTAATTTCCCCTCTAAAATTTCATCACAAACTGCTGCAATAGCATCTCTTTTCTCTATAGGCAAAACTCCAAGATCGTAATTGGCATAAGCAGCTGCTTTTTTTAAGTAAGCAAAACCTTCTATAATTTCCGGTGGCATAGATGCCGATGGACCAATTTTGAAATTATTTCTGGAACGTTCTGTTTGTGCACCCCAATATTTATCGGCTGGGACTTGTACTTCGCCCATGGTGTCTTTTTCTATTCTGTATTTCATTATGTTATATGTAAAGTGTTATGTTCGTATGTAATTTGTAAAATGTTGTGGTGAAAGGAACGCGGATGACGCTGATTTACTTCGTAAAAACGCTGATTAACACGGATTTTTATTTGATGTTTAAAATTTCTTTTGAAATCGAATGCCTAGCCCTGATGGTAGCGGCATCCTTAGCGGACAGCAGGAAACAGCTCCTAAAAACACTCATATTCTTCTACTTTAGACAGTTAAATAATAATCCGAAAAACCCCTTATTTAAAATGAGTTTAAATATACGGATAATTGTGATTTTACGAAAATTGATTTGGATTTTATTGCTAAGGAAAAATATAAAACTTACATTTGTCCTTACATTCAAAAATTCCGGAAAACATGTTTGAATTTTCACAGTACTTAGGTTTTTTACTTTTCTTGACCATACTAACTATAGGGTTTTGGTTGATGTTTTTCTTAGTTGGTTTCGTATCTTACTGGGTTACGGGCGCTAGCTGGGAAATGTTCAAAGAGAAAAGAGCAAAGAAAAGACAAGAACAATCAATTTAATTTTAAGTTGATTTCATAAAAAAGGACCCGTGAAAACGAGTCCTTTTTTTTATAAAAAAAAGAAATTCCAAATTCCAATTTTTGAACTTAATTATTAAGTCCTGACAATTGGAATTTGGAATTTTTAATTTTTGGAATTTAAATCATCTTATCCCGGAAATTCTCCGCCGCCATCACCGCCATTTTCATTTTTAGGAGCTGTACCTTTTTCTCTTTCGTTTTTAGCTTTGTTGAAACGATACGTAAACGATAAGTTGAACTGACGTTTACGGAACTGCATTTCACTATACGATTTTTGACTTTCAAAAGTGGTGTCATTTTGAAGATACGTATACGATCTCATGATTCTTGAGTTAAAAATATCACTGATATTAAAAGCAATAGTCGCTTTGTCTTTCATTATATCCTTACTAAAAGCCGTATTCATTGAGAACTGATCCAGATTTTTTCCTTGTGCGGTTTTTTGCTCACCATTGTAGGTGCCGTTTAATTGCCAGTCAATTTTGTATGGCAATGTAACTTTTGAACCAATTCTGGCAAACCAGGTGTTGGCTTGATTATCAAGATCCTGTACAACCAAATTATTCTGAGTATCTGTATAAGTATTTTCTCCTGTCGTTTTTACGTTGTAAAGGTTGAAATTACTGTTTAACCTCCACCATTTAAACGGAGTGTAATTGAATGTAAATTCGAAACCAAATTTTTGCTCTTTTCCTAAGTTAATAGGTCGGCTTAAGATAACTGGAATTCCGCCTACATTATCCCCATTTGGAGTTCTCACAAAGCTGAAAACATCTTTTGTGTCTTCAAAATAAGCTGAAGTACTGAAGGTTACTTTATCCCATCTTTTGATATAACCTACATCATATTTGTCTGTCAAAGATGGATCTAAGTCCGGATTTCCCTGAAAAACATTAATGTTACTTGAATAGTTAAGAGCAGGGTTCATAAAACGTCCTCTCGGTCTTGTCAAACGTTTACTATAACTCGCTGTCAAGTTGCTTTGATCTGAAATTTCATAGCTGATAAAAGCGCTAGGAAACAGATTATTGTATTTTTTTGTATTAAAAACACTGTTATCCAGTAGGTTTACCTCAATATTAGTGTCTTCCCAGCGTAAACCAAATAAATAAGAGAATTTGTTGACCTTTAAGCCATATTGTGCATAAAGAGCGTTGATGTTCTCTTTGTATTCTAAAGTATTTGATTTGTTTGGATCTTTAACATTGATTCCATCTACAAGATTCGTAACATAATATTCGTTATTTAAATCTCCAAAACTTCCTTTGTAACCAGCTTCAAACTGACTTCCTTTTCCAAGTGGTAAAACGTAATCTGCTTGTAATAAGACCTGCTTTTGTACCTGATCGTTTAAAGTAGTATTATAGTTTGGTGAATCTGTAATGATACCGTCACTGTCATCTGTATTTCTTGAAATCGATAAATCAGCAGTAAGTTTGTGTCCTTTATCGTTGAAGTTTTTGATTAAGTTCGACGTAAATTCTACATTTTCACTTCCGGTATCGCCGTTGTTGAAACGAGAAGTAGTTCCTGTAAAATTATGAGCCGCATCAAAATTATTGTAGTTGATTACATCTTCATCTTCTCCGGTATTTTTTTGGTAATTAATGGCATTTGTCCAGAAAGTGGTTGGAGTAATTGTCCATTCAACTCCGGCTCTTCCGTTAAAACCGTCTCTGGTTCTTTTGGTGTCACGATCTTCGTCTAAATACCCTTTTGGAGTACCATCAGCATTAAAATAAGAAGTATTTGTTAAACCGCCTCCTTCGTTGGTTCTGTAATTGTAACCTGCTGTTGTAAAGTAGTTTAATTTTTCTGTTTTATAGTTCAAATTGGCACTTAAACCATATGTTTCAGGAAGTCCTGTAGAAGCGATAAAAGTTCCATTGAAACCTTGGTTTTTACCTTTCTTTAAAACAATATTAATCATTCCGGATCCTCCCTCGGCATCATAACGCGCTGATGGATTGGTAATAACTTCAACTTTATCAATGGCATCAGCCGGAAGCTGGCGTAAAGCTTCGGCAACATTTATAGCATTTGAAGGTCTTCCGTCAATTAAAATACGGATATTATCACTTCCTCTTAAACTTACATTCCCTTCACTATCCACAGAAACAGAAGGTACATTGTCTAATACGTCACTTACAGTTCCTCCTTTTACGATCATGTCCTGGCCAACGTTGTAAACTTTTTTGTCCAGTTTAATTTCTACGGTTGATTTTTCGGCACGAACTACAACTTCATTCAGTTGTGCAGCATCTTCAGATAAGTTTACAACACCTAAATCCGTATTGTCCTGAATGCTTTTTTGTTTGATTTCGGTAGCTTTAAACGAAATAAACTCAATTTTAATATCGTATGTTCCGGGAGCAACGGCAATGTCAAATTCTCCTTTTGGGTTTGTGATTCCGCCCGCAATAACTTTTGTATCATTTGGCGCCATAATCGAAATTGTGGCATATTCAAGTGGTTGTTTGCTTACTTTTTCGAAAACCTTACCGGTAAGTTTTACCTTGTTTTTTCCGTCAGGTGGTTGTTGTGCATAATTGTAAAAACTTGTAAGAAGTAATACAAGCAATACAGCAAATTTAAATTTTTTCATTGTTTTTTCTGGTTTCTTTTTCCTTTTAGACCACAAATGTAGCTTTTGGTTTAAAGAGAAAAATCACAAAAAAATGTTAATGCGGTTCTTTATAATCAATCTAAAAAAGAAGCAACACGATCCAAATCTCTTCCTATGATGGCTTTTCCGTCTTTTATTACAATTGGGCGTTCAATCAAAATAGGATGATCAGCCATCGACTGAATCACTTCATCATCACTCATTGTTTTTCCTTTATAATTTTCGATCCAGATTTTTTCTTTAGTTCGAACTAATTCAATTGGTTGCAAATCTAATTTTTGTAATAAGGCTTTTAATTCTTCAAAAGATGGGCTTTCTGTTAAGTAAGGAATAATCTCGTATTCTTGTTTTGACTGATCGATAAATGCAAGACAATTTCTGGATTTTCCGCAACGGGGATTATGGTAAATTTGTATCATTTTGTTAATTTTAATATGTTGTAAGGCAGTTCAGATAAAATTTAGGTATTTTAGCTAGACCAAAAATAAGATTTACTTATTTATCATTTATCTTTTTAAGGGAATAAATATTTCCTAACTTTAAAGATATTATTTCTCATTTTTTAAATTTTTGTATATGTTTTTAGAACAAGGAGTTAAGCCCGAAAATAAATTTTGGAAATACCTTATTGGATCAATTATTATTATCACAGCATCATTTATCGGTCAAATTCCTTTTTCTGTAGCAGTACTTTATAAAAGTTTTACAGATAAAGCTGTTTTTCCTACGGATAATGCTGAGGTAATGAAAATGTTTGAGCCCAATATGACTTTGTTTTTGGTGATGATATCTTTTGCTTTTGCCTTTGCCGGAATTTATTTTGTTGTCAAATATTTGCATAAGCAAACCCTTTTTTCTATTACAACTTCCAGAAATAAAATAGATTGGAACAGGGTTTTCTTTTCTTTCTTTTTATGGTCCATATTTTCGATATTAAGTTTTTTGATAATTTATTTCAGGGCTCCTGAAAATTTTGTGTGGAATTTTAAATTAGTTCCTTTTTTAGTTTTAGTGGTTTTAGGCTCTATATTAATTCCAATACAAACCAGTACAGAAGAATATGTTTTTAGAGGTTATTTGATGCAGGGATTTGCCAATTTGTCTCTAAATAAATGGTTTCCCTTATTGATGACTTCAATGATTTTTGGATCGATGCATGTTTTTAATCCTGAAGTGGCAAAAATGGGTTACATCATTATGATTTATTACATAGGAACAGGATTGTTTTTGGGCGTTCTGGCACTTATGGATGAAGGAATGGAATTGGCGTTAGGTTTTCATGCGGCTAATAATCTGGTTGGTGCATTATTGGTAACCTCAGATTGGTCTGTTTTTCAGACACATTCTATTTTTAAAGATTTATCGGAACCCTCTGCAGGTCTGGATGTGATCCTTCCTGTGGTGGTAATTTATCCTATTTTGCTTTTTATTTTTACCAAAAAATACAATTGGAGTAACTGGAAAGAAAAACTAACCGGGAAAATAAATATTTTAGAATCATCAAATTAAATAGTATATGTTACAGTTGACACATAAAAACGTTCATAATTATTTTAAAATAAACGGACATCATTTAACCGCAGATGCGTTACGCGGAATAGGTTATGATTATATAAAAGAAGGCGATGCAAATGAGCAGGCGATAGGCGAGTTTTTGCTGGATTGGTTTGATGATAAAGATTATATCGAAATGAGAACTTCCGGAACTACAGGATTGCCTAAATTGGTGAAACTAAAAAAACAAGCCATGATTCAATCTGCACTGGCGACAGGAGATTTCTTTGAATTAGCGCCACGCGATAAAGCCCTGCTTTGTTTGCCGGTAAAATTTATCGCCGGTAAAATGATGTTGGTGCGCAGTTTTATTTTAGGACTTGATTTGGATATTGTTGAGCCAAGCACACAGCCATTGGCTTTAAATACCACTAAATATGATTTTGTGGCCATGGTTCCGTTACAGGTTCAGAATTCAATTGATGCTTTAGAAAATGTCAAAAAGCTAATTGTTGGCGGTGCAAAAATGGATTCGACTCTGGAAGAAAAAGTTTTGCCGTTAAAAACCGAAGTTTATGAAACCTACGGAATGACCGAAACGATTACGCATATTGCAGCAAAAAGAGTAGGGGAAAAGGTTTTTACCGTTTTGCCAAATGTAAAAATTGCCCAGGATGATCGCGGATGTTTGGTAATTACCGTTGATAGTATTTCTGAAGAACCAATTGTTACCAATGATTTAGTCGAATTAATAAGAGAAAATCAATTCATGTTTTTGGGAAGAATTGATAATGTTATCAATAGTGGTGGAGTCAAATTAATTCCGGAACAGATTGAAGCTAAATTAATCGATAAAATAACTAACCGATTTTTTGTCACCGGAATTCCGGATACTGTTTTAGGCGAAAAATTAATTCTGGTTGTTGAAGGTGAAAAACAAGATTTTCCAGCTGATTTTTTTGATGTTTTGGATAAATATGAAAGACCAAAAGAAATCGTTTTTGTTCCAAAATTCAAAGAAAACGAAAATGGGAAGTTACTGCGTAAGCCAAGCTTAGTCCGAGAAAATTCCAATTTCTAAAATTTCAAATTTCAATTTTTAGAATGAAAAATAAAAAATCCCAAATTCCAATTTTGCAGTTGGGATTTGGGATTTTTAAATTTTTAAATTTATTTTTTTTATTCTTTACGTTCTAACAATGCCATATAAAATCCATCAAAACCAGATTCTGAAGCCAGAATTTTGCGGTCTTTTACAAAATTAAATTGCTTTCCGATTTCAGTTTTCAGGAATTTTTCCACTTGTTCCTGATTTTCTGATGGTAAAACAGAACAAGTAGCGTACACTAATTTTCCGCCCGGTTTTACAATTTTAGAATAACTCTCTAAAACTTCCGACTGCACTTTACGAATGTTGTCGATAAATTCAGGCTGTAATTTCCATTTTGCATCAGGGTTTCTTTTTAAAACTCCCAAACCGCTGCAAGGTGCATCAATTAAAACACGATCTGCTCTTTCATGTAATTTTTTGATCACTTTTGTAGAGTCAATGATGCGATATTCAATATTAAAAGCACCATTTCTTTTGGCTCTTAATTTCAATTGTTTCAATTTGCTTTCGTACAAATCCATTGCAATCAATTGTCCTTTGTTTTCCATTAAAGAAGCAATATGCAATGTTTTTCCTCCGGCTCCGGCGCAAGTATCTACAACACGCATTCCAGGCTTTACATCAAGAAAACCGGCAACTAATTGTGAGTTGGCATCCTGAACCTCAAAAAGTCCTTGTTTAAAAGCGTCTGTCAAAAACACATTGGCTCTTTCTTTTAAAACTAAAGCTTCCGGCTGATCTTTTAAATATTCTGTTTCAATATTCAAATCCATCAACGTGTTTCTTAAACTTTCCTTAGTTCCTTTAAGCGTATTGGTTCTTAAAATAACTTTTGCAGGCTGATTTTGAGCTGTAATCTCTTGAGACCAAACTTTTTCGCCCAATTCTTTTACACCCAATTCATCCATCCAGTCCGGAATAGATTCTTTGAATGCTCTCACTTTTGAAAGTTCGTCAAAACGTCCTTTTATTTTTCTTTCAGGTGTTCCTTCCAGTTGTCTCCAATCCGGAATTGGATATCCTCTTAAAACTGCCCAAACCGCGAACATTCTCCATAAGTTATCTCTGTCGTAAGGTTCTTTAACTTCGGCAATTTCAGCGTATAATCTTTTCCAACGAACAATTTCGTATATCGTTTCAGCAACAAACTTCCTGTCAGAACTTCCCCAACGTTTGTCTTTTTTTAAGGCTCTTGCTACCACTTTGTCTGCATATTCTCCTTCATTGAAAATAGCATTTAAGGAATCGATGGTAGTATAAACTAAATTTCTGTGTAATCTCATTTTTATTATTTGAGTTGCAAAGGTACTATTAATTGATTGAAAGTTAAATTTTTAATTCTAATTGTGGTTTCAACTTTCATTAAAAAGAAAAAAAACACTCTAATAAAGGTTAAAAGAGTGTTTTTTGAATTTATTTTTGGAATAACTTTATTTTATAATTCTGGTTAGTCCAATATTTTCCGGAGCGTGAAGCACCATTGGAAATTTTTCTATTTTTACAGAACTGCTGTCTAAGCCAAAAGCTCTTTCTTCAGATAAACTTAGTTTTTTAATGAAGAAATAAGAGTTCATGATAATATTCTCGTGCCATCTTAAATCATTATCATTCGATAAAAACTTCTCAGATAAAACAAATTTAAAGTCACCAATAATATTGTTTTTGTTTAATGATTCGTAACGGCTGGTAATATCCACTTCACCATTTTTTACCATATCTCTGATTACTTCACGAAACATCAGATTGATTTTTGTTGGCTCTCTAAAACCTAAATTAAAATCGACTCTGTAAATATCGTCTTTTGCAATTTCGGTTACTTTATACTGTGTCTTGTACGGTTCAGTTAAAATGTTTACATGTACAAACCAATAGATATCAGCTCTTTTAGGACGTTTTTGTAATATAGAATACATTACTTTTTGTTCTAATTCGTCTACACGGTTAGCATTGGTCATATAAACCAAGTGCGTCGCGTATTTTGGTATTGATAAGTCTTCGCTTAATTCCATTAACACCTTTTTGTAATCATCAATTTTGACAATTTTGGTGTAGTTTTTATTAATTTTCTTAGCAAGATACCAAATCGTCATTATCGAAATTAAAACAGCCGCGATGATTAAAGTAACATAACCACCTTCTGTAAATTTGGTAACGTTGGCAATTAAAAAGCTAAATTCAATCAATAAATAAATAGTAATTAACGGAACCATGAAATACAATTTGATACGTTTCATGATCAGGTAATAGTTTAGCAAAATAGTTGTCATGATCATACATAACACAATAGCCAAACCATACGCATGTTCCATATTGCTTGATTTTTCGAAGTGAAGAACAATTCCCACACAACCAAAAAACAATAACCAGTTTATAGACGGAATATATAATTGTCCTTTTACCTCGGTAGGATATTTGATTTTTACTTTTGGCCAGAAATTCAATCGCATTGCCTCATTAATCAAAGTAAATGATCCGCTAATCAAAGCCTGAGAAGCAATTACTGCTGCTAAAGTTGCAATGATAATTCCGACTGGCTGAAACCAATCCGGCATTATTAAGTAAAATGGATTTCCGTTTTCTCCGCCTAAAGTTTGCAAAGTCTGCCCCTCATGGTGAATTAAATAAGCTGCCTGACCAAAATAATTTAATACCAAAGTTAGTTTTACAAAAATCCAGCTTATTCTGATATTTTTTCTTCCGCAGTGTCCCATGTCTGAGTACAATGCCTCAGCTCCGGTTGTACATAAAAATACTAATCCAAGAACGAAGAAACCTTCGGGATGAACTTGCAGTAAATGATACGCATAATAAGGATTAAGGGCTTTTATTACTTCAGGATGTTGTGATATTTGTATCACTCCCAAAGTTCCCAGCATGGTAAACCAAATTAACATCATTGGTGCAAAAAACTTTCCAACCAGTTTAGTTCCAAATTGTTGAATAGTAAACAGCACAAATAAAATTCCAATAACGATAGGAATGGTATTGATTTCCGGATAGTATGTTTTTATTCCTTCTACAGCTGATGAAACCGAGATGGGCGGCGTAATAATTCCGTCTGCCAGCAAGGCACTACCGCCAATAATTGCGGGCACAATAAGCCACTGAATTTTTGTTTTTTTGACTAATGCATATAAAGCAAAAATACCACCTTCTCCGTGATTATCAGCACTTAAAGTAATAAGGACGTATTTTATAGTAGTTTGTAAGGTTAAGGTCCAAAATACACATGAAATACCACCTAAAACGATATCCATACTAATAGCATGTTCGCCCAGTATGGCTTTCATTACATATAATGGAGAAGTACCAATATCTCCATAAATAATTCCTAGTGTGATTAATAAACCTCCAATAGACAACTTACTGTGTAAGTTTTTATGCGCTGCGCTCATGTATATTTTTATAAAAGACGGTTGCAAATTTACTGTTTTAAAACAAATTAGCGGTAATTAAAATTAAAAAGATAAAAAAAAGCACAATCGTCAAATTGTGCTTTACTTTTTTACTCAGAAATAAGATTTTATTAACCTCTTCTTCCTCCGCCTCTTGATGAGCCTGATCCGCTTTCTCTTTGCGGTTGGCTGCCTCTTTGTTCCTGGCTCACTCGAGGTGCTTCAGAACGTTGTGTTGGAGCGCTTTGTGCTCTTGATGAGTTATTAGAACCTGATCTGTTACTGTCATAACTTCTTGTTGGCTGCGTTTGTTGCTGTGGCGATGAGGTTGCTCTGTTGGTATTTGATCTGTTTTCAGAATAGCTTCTTGTTGGCTGCGATTGTTGTTGTGGCGCAGTAACAGTAGAAGTTCTGTTTGTATTTGATCTGTTTTCATTAGAATATCCTCTGTTAGATTCTGTTCTTTGTGTATTACTGTTATTATCAACTCTCACAGGATTGTTTGGTCTTGCCGTATTATCTCTGTTTGAAGTTGCTCTATCAGAATTATAACTTCTGTTCGTATTTGTTCTGTTTTCAGTATAATTTCTGTTAGTACTTCTGTTCTCTGTACCGGAAACTCTGCCAGAATTTGATCTGTTTGTGTTGTAATTATTTGATCCTCTGTTTGCTTCTCTGCTGGCAACGCGTCTTTGATCTAACTCATAACGATTACTTACATTCGAATGTCTTTGAGAAAAACTGTTGTTTGGACGCATTTTTTCGTAACCATAACTACGTCTTGTTTGATAAATAGCAGGCGCTCTGTAGCTTCTACGAGTATTTACGTAGTTATAATGGTTGTTTACGTTAATATATACGTTAACATTATTTCTGTATCTGTAAACCGGATAAGGAGTCCATGCAGTATAATAAGTTGGATAGTAATTCCATCCCCAGGTTGAATAGTAAGGTCTGTAATTTGTTACCCAAAATGAAGTATAAATTACTGGTGCTACACTATAAACAGGCTCATAAATGTAATTATCTCCGTATAAATAGCTGTTACCAACCACCTGAACAACAACTTTATTAGAATTATCTCTTTCAATATCTATTGTTGCAATATCCTGAAATACATCACGATCCAGTACAGCCTGAATAATTACAACGTGCGTTCTGTCTTCTACAGATTCAATTACACGTAAATAATCAACCTCGTTGTCTCCGTTTAAGTCAAGATTTGATATTTGATATTTCGGATCATTCAATCTTCTTTCAAAATCCTGAAGATTGTCTGAGTCCCCAAACATCGAAGCAACTGCTCTAAGGTCTAAGTTATCGCTTATATCTGAATTTTTTGCATAAACAGTAGTTTGGCTTTGTGCTTTACAAGATCCAAAACCTATTGCTATTAGCGCTATTAAAAGTAGTTTCGCTTTCATGATAAATCATATTAAGATTAATATTGTTGGATATCCAATTACTGTGCCAGAAAAAATAATCAAACCGCTTTTATATGTTATAATTAATTGTATTTTAGCAATAAAAAAAATCTAATCTCTATGAAAAAAGTAATTTTAATTTGTACTGTATTTGTCTTGATAGTGTCTTTTAAAACACTGAATTACAATGAACAACAAGCTGTTTTTGGTGGTTTCACATCAGTGCAGATAGATACTTTATTTAAGGATAAGATTAGTATTCGTGCCATTATGATTGATAAAAATAAAGTGTGGTACGGAGGTGATAATTCCCGTTTTGGCTATTATGATTTGGATAAAGGCGAAAAATTTGAGGAACATATATACCGAGATACGTTAAAGTTAGAGTTTAGAAGCATTGCTCAGACTTCTTCAAATATCTATTTATTGAGTGTGGCGAACCCTGCGTTGCTTTATCAGGTTTCTAAAAAAACACAAAAAGTAAAGCTTGTTTATAAAGAAATTAATCAAAAAGTGTTTTATGATAGTATGCAATTTTGGAATGATAAAGAAGGTATTGCAATTGGTGATCCTACAGAAGATACTTTTTCTATAATTGTTACGCGCGACGGTGGCGAAACATGGACGAAATTATTATCAGATAAATTGCCTACAAATTCAAAAGGAGAAGCCGCTTTTGCAGCCAGTAATTCGAATATTGTAATTAATGGAAATGATACCTGGTTGGTTTCAGGAGGAACAAAAGCACGTGTTTTCTATTCTCCGGACAAGGCAAAAACATGGAAAGTAATTGAAACTCCAATTGTTCAGGGAAAACCAATGACAGGTATTTTCACAGCTGATTTTTATGATTCTAAACACGGATTTATTGCCGGAGGAGATTATGAACTTCCAAGCAAAAAAGCAAATAATAAAGCCTTTACTGTCGATGGAGGATTGACCTGGACTTTAATAGGTCAGGATATGGGTTTTGGATACGCATCTTGTATACAATATGTTCCGGGCGGAAATGGAAGAGAAATTATTTGTGTGGGTTCAGAAGGAATACAATACTCTCAAAATGGCGGCGAAAACTGGATGCAGTTATCTACTGATTCTTCCCTTTTTACAATTCGTTTTGTCAATAGAAATACTGCGATTGCAGCAGGTTTTAATAAAGTAATAAGACTTAAATTTAAATAATAAAATTTTACCGCAAAGAACGCTAAGATTTTATCTGGTATATAGTTTAAAATGAAAGTTCGCAAAGCTAATTAACACAAAGCTTTGCGAACTTTTTATTTGCAAAAAAAAAAACAGTTGCCTAAAAAACTTTGCGTGCTTTTCGGTTAAATAGCACACGGATGACACGGATTTAATGCAGATTTTTTGTTGTCATTCTTTGCGTTTACTAAACAAGGTGAGAAAAAAACCTTGCGTGCTTTGCGTTTAAATAGTAATTAAAATTGCTGCTTAAATAAAATAACAAGACCCCTAAATAATAAAGTAAGTATTATTATATAGGGGCCTTGTCGCTGTTGTTATTTTTAATCTTTTTTAGCAGCTTTGTCTCGATATTGTTTTAGCAATTTTCGGTTAAAATCGTCTTCAGATTTTTTAAGCTTCAATATTTTTTTTGCAGAAAGAATTTTTTTAAGATTCGCTGTATATTTTTCACGTAAAAGATATAATTCCTTATCCGTACTTTCTATTTGTGCCAATAATGATGATGCTTCTTTTTCAGAAATAGAATTTATATTATCATCATCTAATCTTTTTAAATACGTTTTCATTTTTTCATGACGCAATTCAAATTGTTTGTCATCATAAGCATTATAGATAGGCCAGAATTTTTCTGCTTCTGTTGAAGTCAATTCAAGTTCTGTTGTTAAAAAAGAGACTTTATAAGCTTTAATTTTTTCACGTTTTTCGTCTTTATCACTTTGTGCATAAAATGAAAAACTTACTAAAAACAGTAATATCGGAAGTATATTTTTGAGTTTCATGTTTTGAGTTTTTGTTTTATTCTGAAATTAAATTTTCAATATTTGGATTTGACGATAAAATATCTTCCAGTGTTTCCTGTTCAAGTGCAACACTTTTATTCAGTTTATCAATATCTTTAGTATCCAATTCTTTAATTAAATCATATTGATTCAAATTCGACTGATACGACAAATAAGTTTCCAGAGTTGCCTCGTCAAGTTCTTTTGAAGTATTGTTGTAATTGTTTACTATCGGAATCATAAATGCTATAAATACAACCGCTGCAGCAAGCATAGCAAGAACATTTTTACGTTTGTAAATCGGAATTACTTTTACCTCTTTTGTTTCGTTTATTTGCTGTAAAACTTTTGTCGAAAAAGCATCAAAATAACGATCCGGAGTTTTAAATCCAGTTGTTATTTTCGGTTCGTTTTCTAATTTAAATGTTTTCATAATGTCTATAAGATATGTTTTATAACAAAAGGTTTAATTTGACGTAACATATAATTCAATTTTTTTCACCGCATGATGATAAGAGGCCTTTAAAGCGCCAACAGAAGTTCCCAGAATTTCTGCTATCTCTTCGTATTTCAATTCCTGAAAATATTTCATTTTAAAGACCAATTGCTGTTTTTCCGGCAATGTTACAATGGCTTTTTGAAGTTTAATCTGAATTTCATCTCCGTCAAAATAAGTATCGGCTTTTAAATTGTCGATTGTTTTATTCTGTAAAGCTTCAGATGTTATTCCGTTTAATTTTGCTTTCTGGCTCAAAAAAGTCAAGGCTTCATTGGTCGCAATGCGATACATCCAGGAAAAAAGCTTGCTTTCTCCTTTAAAATTCTTTAGATACTGAAAAACCTTCACAAAAGTGTTTTGTAAAACATCATCGGCATCATCATGATTCAAAACAATATTTCGAATATGAGAATATAGCGGTTTTTGATAATCAGACAGGAGTTTTTGAAACGCTGTATTTTGCGTTTTAGGGTCTAATAATTGTGCTATAAATTCCTTCTCGTTTGTCAAGCTTTGTCATTTATCTTGTTAGAATGAATTTAAAACAAAAGGTTTAATCTGCCTTTTAATTTTTTTTCTTAGAATTCAGATTGCTCTTCTTCTTTTGCCGGTGGAGGCGTAGTTGTAGCAGGTTTCTGCTGAACCGGAGTCTGAGTCTGAGGCTGAGTGGTTTGAGTTGGCGTTGTTTGAGGTTGTTGGTAAACAGGCGCTTCAACCGGAATTACTTTTGGTTTTGTTGGAAAATAAATTTCAGTCACCAATTTCGACGGACTTTTTGTATCTAATTTACTAACCGTTAAAATTTCAAGATGAGACCAGGCTAATTCAGGAACAATTTTTTGGTTGTTGATATAAGCTCTCGTTTTTGCAATTGCTTCATTAGTATGCGAATAATCACCCGTTAAAGTTGTTTTTACGGCTTCGAAACCATTAAGCTTTCCGGCCAGAATATCGCTTCCTGCACTTGTAGAAATTTCTTTATTGATTGGTAAACAAATCGAGATTTTTGCCAATCCGGTATTTGTGTCGTACGTGTGATAGATGATAAAAGGTTTTCCGTTAGTATTCAATCCGTTTGTTTCACTAAAATGAATCAATTTGGGAATTACAACACGGGCATTTTTATTTACTTTAGAAATTTCGCTTGTAAAAGTTTGTTTGATATAAGGTGTTTCCGTTTTCTTAACAACACCATTTACTTTAACTGTAAAAGTTTTGGTTTCGAAATCTAAGTTTTTGTCAATGTTGGCAAGGCTTTTTTCGTAAATAGTTCCTATTACATTATCAGATCCGCCGTTTAGAGCTGTATACACTTTAAATAAAAAACTCATTGTTCCTTTGGCTTTCCAGGTTACGACTGTTTTTCCTGCCAAAGTATCTTTAAAAGTCCAGTTGATATCAGCCTCAGTACCGTCAAATTTCATTTTTTGTTCGATACTTTCGCCTTCTTTTGTTTTAACTGTAACGGCATTTCCTTTTCCTTCAACGCCTTCCCATGAGTAAGAAGCGCCCTTTCCAATTGTTTTATTCGGATAATAGCTTTTCATAGTCGGATCTTCAACAGACCACGATTGAAAATCTTCATAATTTCTAAAATCATTTACGTAGTTGTAAACGGTATTTCGCGGTGAATTGATCACTTTGCTTCTTTCGATAGAAAAAATTCCTTTTTGAGTAGCAACAAATACTGTAAGGGCAACTAAGGTTAGTAACGATAATAGAAATAGATATTTTAAGATCTTCATTGTGCAGGTTATTTGGTTCGTAAAGTTATAAATTTTATTGCTAGTCTCGCGAATAGCACAAAAAATAAAACAGTACTTTTAGTTATCTTATCAACAAAAATGTATAAACAGAACGTATTTAATGAGATTTAAGTATAAATATCAAGTTGCTGTTTTTAGATTTTTAAATATAGAAATAAATTCCGGAATTACCTTTTAAAAAAGAACTTGATAACAAATAATATAGCAATAAAAAGTAAGAAAGTTATTAAAACCTTATAATTTCCTTTGTAAAAAATTTTGTGCAGTGCAAGATCTTTTCGGTAAGCAAAAATCATTACGATTACAAATGCGATAAAAAAACAGACTGCGAATATTAATTGTCCCTGACTAAACATAGTTGAAATTATTTTTGGCAAATTTAGAGAATTGTATACGAATAGTTGCTAATTTGGTACTCCATTAATTAAATAAAGTCATGAAGAAACAAATAGACGCAGTAAAAGAATTTCATACTGCTTTTAAAATAGGTCATAGCGAAACGCCAATTGCAGATGTAGGGGAAACCAAAAAGTACCTTCGTTATAATTTGATGAAAGAAGAAAACGAAGAATATCTTGATGCGGTTCAAAAAAATGATTTGGTCGAAATTGCTGATGCTCTTGGAGATATGATGTATATTTTATGCGGAACTATTATCGAACATGGTTTGCAGGATAAAATTGAAGCTGTTTTTGATGAAATTCAGCGCAGTAATATGAGTAAATTAGGCGACGACGGTCAGCCCATTTACAGAGAAGACGGAAAAGTAATGAAAGGCCCGAATTATTTTAAGCCAGATTTTTCGAAATTACTTTAAAATAAATCCCTAATAAGTGCTACAACATATTAGGGATTTTTGATTTTTGTTATTCCGCATGTGGAATATCCTGTAAGCGATAATAAATTTTCAAGCCTCTTTCTGTAGCAATTCTTACATCGTTGTCAGCTCCTTTTGATTCGCCTTCAAGTCGAAGTACGGCATCGCATTTTTCCAGTAGCCTGTGAGCAACAGGATATTGTATTTCATCCCAAACACTATCGCCAATTTTTTTGGAACCAGCTAAATGAAGCAAAGGCACAGCTAACCATTCACCAATTACAGGCAAATGTCCCATTCTGAATAAAGGAAGGGCCACGCTCTCTAATTTTTCTAAATTTTTTTGAATTAATTTTGGGTCGTCATTTGTCCCGCCTCTATAAGGTCCTGCAATAAGTATCATCATAAGTTCTATTTTTTACAAATCACGGGAAGTTACTATTCTAAAAAAATAATGTAGTTTAAGAAAATGCCTATTTGTTTTTATTTGCCCGAATCATACTTAAAAATTCCGGAGTAATTCCTAAATACGAAGCGATTTGTTTCTGTGTGACTTGCTTTGCCACCTGAGGATATTTCTCCAGAAAAATATAATATCGCTGTTCTGCAGAAAGTGAAAGATTCTGAATAACTCTTAATTGTTCTCTTATATAAGCGTTTTGCATGATAATTCTAAAAAACCGTTCAAATTTTGGAATTTTGAGATACAACTCATCAAGGTCTTCTTTGTTTAAATGAAATATCAGGCTATTTTCGATTGTTTCGATATTTAATATAGCAGGCTGTTGGTTTATAAAACAAGCCATATCAGTAATCCACCAATCAGAAATGGCAAACATAATAGTGGATTCTTTTCCTTCGGGATCTCTGTAAAATGCCCTTAAAGTTCCGGACTGAACAAAATTTATGGTTCTGCAGATTTCTCCTTCTTTTAAAATAATACTTTTTTTGGGATATTTTTTTTCCTTTAAAATCGAAAGAAAATAAGAAATTTCATTTTCGTCAAGCGAAATATGTTTGGCAACATTTTTTAAAACCAGATTTTCGATCATTTTGTGGAGTTTGAAACAAATATAAAAAAGAAAGCCCGACGTAAGATGAAACGTCGGGCTTGTTTATTTTAAAACTTCTTTTAGTTACTGCACTTTTACAGTCCATCCAAAAGTATCTTCAGAAAGTTTGTTTTGAAGATTTGTTAATTTTTCTTTTAATAAAGAAGCATACGAATTTTCAACCGGAGTCATTTCATAATAAACATCCTGATAAGAGAATCCTTTGATAACGCTGATTACCGCAGCAGTTCCGGCACCAAAAATTTCTTTTAAAGTTCCGTTTTTAGCAGCTTCAACTAATTCAGATACAATAACCGGACGAACTTGTACATCCAATCCTTCTTTTTCTGCCATTGCAATCAAACTTTTTCTGGTAATACCATCTAAAATTCTCTCGCTTGTTGGAGCAGTTAATAAAGTATCGTTAATTCTAAAGAAAACGTTCATTGTTCCCGCTTCTTCCAATTTTGTATGCGTTGCATCATCTGTCCAGATTACTTGTTGAAAGCCATCTTTGTTTGCCAAATTAGTTGGGTAAAACTGAGCAGCATAGTTTCCAGCAGCTTTTGCAGCACCAATTCCGCCATTTGCAGCTCTACTATAATGTTCAGCAATAATTACTTTTACTTCTCCGCCATAGTAAGATTTTGCAGGAGAAAGTAAAATCATAAATTTATATTCGTCAGACGGGTTTGCGATAACGCCGGGACCTGTAGCAATCATAAAAGGACGAATGTACATACTGCTTCCGTTTCCTCTCTGAATCCATTCCTGATCAATTTTCAATAATTCATTTAAACCTTCCATGAAAATATCTTCCGGAACTTCAGGCATTGCCATACGAACAGCAGAATTGTTGAAACGTTTGTAGTTTTCATCAGGTCTGAACAACCAAACATCATTGTTTTCATCCTTATAAGCTTTCATTCCTTCAAAAATCGCTTGTCCGTAATGGAAGACTTTTGAAGAAGGATCCATTAAAATAGGAGCATAAGGCTTAATGACAGGATTTTGCCACTCTCCATTTTTAAAATCACATTCGAATAAATGGTCTGTAAAAACAGCACCAAAGCTTAAGTTTTCAAAGTCTACTGCGCTTATTTTAGACGAAGTAGCTTTTCTGATTTCAATTTTGCTTGTTTGAGTTGTACTCATAGTAATGTGTGTTTTATGTAATTATCATCTCAATAAAATAATTTTAAAGTAATGATTTGGTGTTAAATAACTTTTATTGAATGCAAAATTAAGGAAAATTATACAATTTACTTGGTAAAACTGCATTAATTCCCGTGTTTAATTGAGATTTATTTATCTTATAATAAACAGAAAAAAAATACTTAGTTTTATAAAGATTTTATGAAAAAACAATCGAATTTTAAGGCTTTACGCATTTGTTTTGAGTAATTTTGACTACTAAAATGGGTTCAAATAAATAAAAATCCTACTGATAATTCTAAAAAAGTGGAAAGAGAAATAATTAAAACGCTGGATGGTTCAACGACAATTCATTTAAAAGAATGGGATGAATGTTACCATTCAAAACACGGTGCCATTCAGGAAGCAAAACATGTATTTATAAAAAACGGACTTTCTTTATTTGAAGATAAACCCGTTTCAATTCTCGAAATTGGGTTTGGAACAGGTCTGAATGCGTTTATTACTTTTTTGGAATCCACCGAAAAAAAACAGCAAATTGATTATGTTGGAGTAGAGGCATACCCTGTAGATGCTAAGGAAGTGTTAGCAATGAATTATGTTACAGAACTGGACGCATTGGAATTTGAGAACATTTTTGAAAAAATGCATAAATGCGAATGGAATAAAAAAAACGAAATTAGCACTGATTTTTCGTTAACCAAAAGGAAACAATTTTTTGATGAAATCGACGATTTTGAAACTTTTGATTTGATTTACTTTGATGCCTTCGGATATCGGGTTCAGCCAGAGTTGTGGAGTACTGAAATCTTTCGGAAAATGTATGAGAGTTTAAAGCCAAATGGTGTTTTAGTAACTTATGCCGCTCGGGGAGTTGTTAAAAGAAGTATGATTGAAGTTGGATTTACAGTTGAAAAATTGGCAGGCCCACCGGGAAAACGCGAAATGTTTAGAGCCTTTAAAAAGGTTTAAATGAATTATTTAGAACAGTTCTATATTGAGTTATGTATATTAAGAAAACGTATTCGTTGATAAATTTTTTAAAATAATAAGTTAAAATGAATGCTTATGAATGATATTTGATTAAATTTGTGCGAGTTTAAAAATATAGATAACCCCCAAAAATCTTATTTTATTATGTCAAAAATGATGTTTGATTACACGAAATCGATACTTGAGAGAGTTAGTTTCGATCCGATACTTTTCTGTAAAGAGCTAGAAAAAGCTATCAAAACCCTGTTACCATACGAAATGGAACAATTACAAGAATGGTTATTAAATTTCATTATTGAAAAACCAGAACTAAAACAAAGTTTACTGCTAATTAAAGTATAAAAAAAAAGGAGCCAAATTGGCTCCTTTTTTTATGATTACTTTTTTTGCAGCGGACTGATGATTTGAACATTCTGAAAAACAATTGCTCCTTTTACAACACCGGCAATTGTAGATCTGATGGCGTCAATGATTTGCATTTTTAATTCGCTCTTTGGGTAAATTAAACTTACCTCACGGGCAGGTTTTGGTTCCTTAAAATTTCGTAGTTTCAGCTTATCGGAATCTTTTAAATCTAAGGTGTGCAAGTACGGAAGTAACGTTGTGCCCAAACCTTCATCGGCTAATTTTATAAGGGTTTCAAAACTTCCGCTTTGAATCTGAAAATTGTTTTGTTCGCTATCAGATCCGTTTTTGCATAAATTTAAAATTCCGTCTCTAAAACAATGTCCGTCCTGCAAAAGCAAAATTTCGTTGATGTTTAAATCAGCAACTTCAATTTCTTCTTTTTGAAAATTTGCATGATGTTCCGGAATGTACGCTACAAACGGTTCAAAATATAAAACAATTTCTTTTATTTTCTCATCTTCAAGCGGAGTAGCGGCAATTGCAGCATCAAGATGACCGTTTTTTAATTTTACAATGATTTCATCTGTATTTAATTCCTCAATTAATAGTTTAACTTTTGGATATTTTTTGATAAAATTATTCAGGAACATTGGCAAAAGCGTTGGCATAATCGTTGGAATAATTCCTAAACGAAATTCTCCGCCGATAAAACCTTTTTGCTGTTCTACTATATCTTTAATTCTGTCGGCTTCGTTTACAATATTTTTGGCCTGATTAACAATCTTTTGACCTATATCTGTAAGTTGGATTGGTTTTTTTGTTCTGTCGAAAATTAAGATATTCAATTCTTCTTCAATTTTCTGAATCTGCATGCTTAAAGTGGGTTGAGTCACGAAACATTTCTCTGCAGCAAGCGTGAAGTTTTTATGTTCGGCTACGGCTAATACATATTGTAATTGGGTTATCGTCATTGTGATAGTAAATTTTGATACAAAAATAAGAAAATATAATTTTTTTTTATTCTTTTTTTAAACAACTTCCTTTAAATTTGTAGTAAGTTACTGTAAAAAACAAAAAAACATGAAAACAAATATTTTAGGCTTACCTGTTAAGGAATCAGAATTATTAGTAAAAGAGTTAAACGTTTTACTATCAAACTTTCAGGTATATTATCAAAATTTAAGAGGAATTCATTGGAATATCAGAGGAAAACGTTTCTTTGATTTACATGTAAAATTTGAGGAATTATACACAGATTCACAATTAAAAATTGATATGATTGCAGAAAGAGTTTTAACCATTGGCGGAACTCCCTTGCATACATTTGAAGATTATATCAAGAACAACAAATTAGCGGTTGGTAAAAATATTTCAAATGATGAAAAAGCAGTTCATTTAATAGTGAATTCATTATCTGATTTATTAAAGATTGAAAGAGAGATTCTTAACCAGGCAGCTGAAATCAATGACGAAGGAACAAATTCTATGATGAGTGACTTTATTGCTGAGCAAGAAAAGACAATCTGGATGATGCATGCATGGCTTGAAGAAGAATTGTAAAAAGCTATTTATAAACAAATTAGAAACAGAATGGTTAATTAAACATCATTCTGTTTTTTGTTTTTGTTAAATTTCTATAAATTTTTCCGTTCTTCGCTTTGATTTTATTTGTTTAACGCTATTTTTGCCGCAATGAAATTAATTGCTCGTATATTATTATTCATATTTATTGCCTTCTTATCGACACCTACAGTAGTAACGTTGATGAAGAAATGCAATAATACGTCTATATCTTTCAGTTTTTCTGAAGAAGAGCATTCTCACAAAGAATTAAAAGCGGCTGTTCATCCTGCTATACTTCAGCATGAAGTTTTAATGCCCGCTTATATTCAAAAGAAAACAATAGTTTCTGAAAATATTGCCAAACTGGATAATATTTCTCCGAGCATTTTTGCTCCACCACCCAACTTGTCATAATACTTCGATTGTTTAGCACTGTATTTATCGTAAATGCAGCTGCTCTTTAACGTATCAATTTTTAGTATTGTATTATTATGACAAAAAAAATTAATCTTTTTGCCAACCTTAAGTCTGACTTTGCTTCAGGTTTAGTGGTTTTTTTGGTGGCTCTTCCGTTGTGTTTAGGTATTGCAATGGCTTCCGGGGCACCTTTATTTTCTGGAATTATTGCAGGTGTTATTGGTGGTATCGTGGTGGGTTTTTTAAGCCAGTCACATATTAGTGTATCGGGTCCTGCAGCTGGTTTAACAGCTATTATTTTAACCGCAATCACTGATTTAGGTGCTTTCGATGTGTTTTTAATGTCTGTTTTTATTGCTGGATTAATTCAATTAGCATTAGGATTTTTAAAAGCAGGAAGTATCTCAAATTATTTTCCAACAAACGTTATCGAAGGAATGCTGGCGGGTATTGGTATTATAATTATCTTAAAACAATTGCCGCACGCTTTTGGTTACGATGCTGATTTTGAAGGGGATCAGGCGTTTATCCAAAATGATGGAAGCAATTCATTTTCATTTTTATTCAATGTAATTAATCATATTCAATTAGGAGCGGTAGTAATTTCACTAGTTTCGTTTGTAATCTTGATTGCCTGGGAAAAGGTTCCATTTTTAAAGCGATTAAAATTAGTTCCGGGCGCTCTTATTGCCGTTATTTTGGGAGTAGTTTTAAACGAAATTTTTATTTCTACCGGAAGTCCATTGGCAATTGCAAAAGAACATTTGGTTTCTTTACCCGTGCCAAAATCTTTTGATGAATTTAAATCGATTATAATTACACCAAATTTTAGTGCCGTAACAAATCCTCAGGTTTGGGTTGTAGGTATTACAATTGCTATTGTTGCTTCAATCGAAACGTTATTATGTATCGAAGCTTCAGACAGAATGGACGTTCAAAAACGTTATACTGATACCAATGTTGAGCTTAGAGCTCAGGGAGTTGGTAATATCGTAAGTTCACTTTTAGGTGGTTTGCCAATGACATCGGTTGTAGTTAGATCTTCTGCGAATAATAATGCAGGAGCAAAATCTAAAATGTCGGCTATTATTCACGGTGTACTTTTATTGGTAAGTGTTTTGGCTATTCCGGCATTGTTAAACAAAATTCCGTTGGCTACTTTGGCAACTGTTTTGATTTTGGTTGGATATAAATTAGCAAAACCGGCAACGTTTTTCCATTTCTGGGAAAAAGGAAAATATCAGTTTGTGCCTTTTATTGCCACTTTAGTATTTGTTGTTGCAACAGATTTACTTAAAGGTGTGGCTTTGGGAATCATCATCAGTATTATTTTTGTATTGAGAGGAAACCTGAAAAGAGCCTACAGCTTCAAAAAAGAAGAGTATGAAGACGGAGATGTTATCCATATAGATTTGGCGCAGGAAGTTTCATTTTTGAATAAAGCAGCAATCAAATTAACCTTGAGTGAAATTCCGGAAAACTCAAAAGTAATCATCAATGCACATGATACAGAATATATTGCGCATGATGTTCTGGATTTAATTCGTGAGTTTAAAGAAACGCGTGCCATTGATGAAAACATTAAAGTAAAACTTAAAGGGTTCAAAAAAGCGTATGATCTAGAAAATACGCCGGATAATAACAACCACGTTTCGATAGAACATTACTACGATGTTGCAAAAAGAGCACTGGTTAAGAAAGAAGTTACAAAAGAAGAATTTTAAAACAATTACATAAATTTTAGGTATTTCGGAAGTGAAGAAGTATCAGAATTTAGGTAACTTTACGACAAAAGTCCTTATTGATATTTTTACACGTTAAAAATACCACTATAAATAATAATAAATTATGAGAGAATTTTATCAAAAATTATTAGACAACAACAAAGAGTGGGTTGAAAAATCATTAGCATTAGACCCAAATTATTTCGCAGATTTAGCAAAAGGGCAAACTCCGCCATTATTATGGATTGGATGTTCTGACAGCCGTGTTCCTGCAAATGAAATTATTGGTGCTAAGCCGGGTGAAGTTTTTGTTCACAGGAATATTGCCAATATGGTCGTGCATTCTGATATGAATATGCTAAGTGTTTTAGATTACGCAGTAAATGTTCTAAAAGTAAAACACGTAATTGTGTGCGGACATTATGGTTGTGGTGGAGTAAAAGCTGCTATGGGAAATATGTCTGTTGGAATTATCGACAACTGGATTCGCCATATTAAAGATGAATACCGTTTGCATGATAAATACTTAAATTCAATTGAAGATGAAACAGAACGTTTTAATGCTTTTGTTGAAATTAATGCTAAAGAACAAGTTTACAACTTAGCAAAAACATCAATTGTACAAAGTGCCTGGAAAAATGGTCAGGATTTAATGCTTCACGGATGGGTTTACGGTTTGAATTCTGGTTTTGTAACCGATTTAAATGTAAATATCGCTTCGAATGATGAATTAGATGAGGTTTATCAGTTAAGTAATTTATAAGAACATAATAAAATATATAAATAAAAAAATCGCCTCTAAAGGGCGATTTTTTTTATTCGTTTTCGTCTAGATTTTCATTAAAAGCCGATGGTAACATCGTTGGAATAAACTTAATCAGAATCGGTAATAATAAACTTCCGCCGGGAAGTAAAAATATAGTGAGTGACGGAATCGTTTTGCAGATATCCAAAAGTTGTTTTTTTACTTTTTTCTTTTCTTTGGCATCCAGATCTCTTGTTGTAGAATAAGCCAATAGCACCATTAATTCTTTACTCTGAACAATTTCCTTAACCAGTCTGTTTTTATTTCTTACAATCAGTTTAACAACGGTATGCGTCATTTGATCATAAAAATGTTTAACCGGATTTGAATAATTAAAATACGGAATTTTATGTTTATGAGTTGTAATAAAATCATGCGTTGTATCGATACTTTGAGTAACAAAATCATCAGAAACATGCATCATTGATCCTAACGAATAGAGAAAATAAGCTTCTTCGTTTTCGACAACACCATCGCTCCACAAAGCCATTCCGGCCATATCGATCAAATAATATTGCTCTAATTTATTGCTAAAATAATCCAGCTGCAAAGTTTCTAAAGTATCAACTGTAACTTTCGAAAATTTTGAATAGCGAATAGAAGCTTCAAAAAGTTTAATCAGTAAATCGTCGTGCTGTGATTTGGATGTTTTTGTTTTTAATGCTAAACCAACAATACCCAAAACAGTTTCTTCAATTCGTTTTAAATATTTTTCCGGAATTTCGCCATGCTGCAGATATTGTCTAAAAGCCAAAACATCAATAAACAACAAGGCATTGGTTACCAGATGCGAAAAGTTTTTACTAATAATACTATCATTAGTCTGAACTCTTTCGTCAATAATATTTTCTAAAGAATGGGAAGGTGTATCTTTTGGAAGTAAAATTTTAAAAAGATTAAAACCTTCCGGATTCATTTTTTTATAAAACTTTAAAACTTCAGCAATAAAACTCTTCGGTTCAGAATTTCTTTTTTCCAGACAAAAAACACCATATAAAGTATTTAGTAAGGCAATTTTAGAAATTTCGGTTTTAAACCAGCCTTTTATCGGAATAGGAATTTGGGAATCAATGGAAATAATGTGCCCGTAGATAAAGCCAGTTTCTCTAACTTTATAGTAAAAAGAATCTACAGTCTCAAAAGGAATTGCTTCTGAAAACTTTTGTTCGCTAAAAAATTTATCGATCCAGCCTGATGCCGATGGGTTAATCATTATTAACTTTAGTTTGAGGCTACAAAGCTATATCTTTTTCTTGTGGTATGTTTAAAATTTAAATGAAATAACCACTAAATTTTGTGAAAAAATAGTGGTTATTGTGTTTTTACTTGATAATTCCCGCACAAGCAGCTCTACCGCCTGCATTTCCGGTTGGCTGTGTCGTAAAATCATCCGTTCCCTGATGTACTATTAAACCTTTTCCTAATACATTTTTGGTTTCATCTTCACAACCTATACACCATTCGTCAGTAGTAAGCGTGATACTTCCGTTACCGCTCGCGTCTGCAGTAAAGTTCCCGATATCACCTTTGTGATATTCGCCAACTCCCCATTTTCCGTGTTTTTTAAAAGTTGGATTCCAGTGTCCGCCTGCAGAACTTCCATCAGCAGCACTACAATCAGATTTTTCATGAATGTGGATCGCGTGAACTCCAGGTTGTAATCCGGCCATTTTTGCTGTAAAAGTTACTTTGCCGTTTTTCTCTGTAAAAGTAGCTGTTCCGGTTACGGTGCTGCCGCTTTTTGGCTCTAATGCAACTGTCAAAGTTTTAGCATCATTTGATTTTGTACTTGTTTTACAACCAACAACTAAGGCTGTAATTATAGCGAAAGAAAAGATTATTTTTTTCATTTGAAGGCGTTTAAATTAATTTATAAGTAAATTTAACATAAAATTACTGAAATTGTCTGAAGCCAAAAGTTAAAAAAAACCAAAACTATCGCTCATTATTGAAGGTTGTTGTAGTAAAAATAGCTAACTTTAATGTATAATTCATACTTATTTCTGTATGATATTTTAATTTTAATCTATTACATTATGATAAAGAAAGCTTTAATTTTATTTGTTTTGGCAGTTGTATTGACTTCATGTAAATGCACAAAAAATGACTCAGTTTCTAAACTTGACGGAACATGGGAACTTAATTATATTTCAGGACCAAGAATTGCTTTTGATGGTTTATATCCAAATAAAAAACCAACCATAGTTTTTGATTCTAAAGAAAGTCGTTTTTCAGGCAATAGCAGCTGTAATTCTTATAACGGAAAACTGAGCGTTGACGGCAATAAAATTGATTTTACACAACCAATGATGATGACCAAAATGATGTGTCTGGACGGACAGGGAGAACAGACTTATATAAGTACACTGCAAAAAATAACTTCGTATGATATTACAGATCATGGCAAAACGCTGAATTTAATTTCGGGTGATGTTGCCATGATGCGATTCACAAAAAAATAGAAATCATGAAAAGTAGGGTAGTCGTTTTATTAATTATGTTTTGTTTTTTTAGTTTTGATGGTGTTGCACAGGAAAAAACAAAAAAAGAATTAAAACAAGAAAGAGAACTTCAAAAACAAAAAGAAATACAAGCACTCATTGATGCCAGGAATTTTGTTTTCGATGCAGAAAAAGCCTATCCACAAGGAACACGAATGCTTAATCTGGACTACAATACCTATTCTATAAAGTTTAATTCGGAAAATGTAGTTTGTGATTTGCCTTTTTTTGGGCGTGCTTTTAATATTGCTTACGGGGCTGATGGCGGAATAAAGTTTGAAGGAAAACCGGAAAATATTAAGGTGGAACAAAAAGGAAAAAAATGCCTTATCAAAGCTACCATAAGTGGAACAAATGATGTGTATGATCTTATGTTTACTATTTTTTATGATGGGGGAACAACCGTTAACATCAATAGTAATAACAGGGCATCCATTTCTTACGACGGCCGAATCAGGGCGCCAAAAGAGAGCGAAACGAAAAAATAAAAAAACGGCAGTTACTTCTTAGAAATGACTGCCGTTTTTTTTATTTTAAAATGAATTTATTTAGCTGTTTTAACTTCATAAATTGCATTTACCATTCCGTTTTTCGGACTGTCTAATGTAAGTTCCCAGAACATAATTCCGCCTAATTTTTTAGCTTTTACGTATTCTGTTTTAGCTTTTATAGATTTAATGTCATCAGATGTTGCAAATGTTTTTGTACCGGCATTATACCAATATGGCGCTTGTGCTTTTTCATCATAAAAATATTTCCATCCGTTTGCTTCCGTATAAGTTGTAGCAAAGTTTTTGAAATCAGCGCCTGGAATATGTTCTCCTGCCTGATATAAACCATTATTTACATTTTCGACATTTTTCCATGTTCTGGAATAAAATGCTCCGCCAATAATCAATTTTTCAGCAGGAACGCCTTGTTTTAGTAAAAAAGTAACCGCTCTGTCTGTAGATTCTTCATTTGGATTTGTGCTGTATAATGGCGTATGATGTCCTGTAACTTTAGAATATCCGTTTACCAAATCATAACTCATAATATTGATGCGGTTTACCAATGGCGCAACAGTTTTCCAGTCGATAGATTCGTCAAGATATTTTTGAAAACCTCCTGCAGCAAAACTCAATTCGTATTTTTTGCCTAAAGTAGAGCGTAGTATTTTGATCAATTCTGTAAAATTAGCTTTATCGGCCGGTTGGTATAAATGACCCGGAAGACCTTCGATTGCAGGATATTCCCAATCAAGGTCTAAACCATCCACTTTAAAATAAGTACTCACTTCTTTTACAGATTTTGCAAAAGTCAATCTTCCTTCCGCAGTAGAAAATGCAGCAGAGCAAGGTTCGCAGCCGCCCCAGCCACCAAGAGATAAGACAATTTTAAGTTGTGGATTTGATGCTTTTAAAGAAACTAAGTGTTTAATTGTAGTAGAATCTTTAGATGAATCTACACTTAGTTTTCCGTCTTTTAAGTGACAAAAACTAAAGATAATCTGGTCTAGTTTTTTTACTTCGTATTCGTTAATTATTTTGTCATCGCCTGTGTAATAAGCGATAACGTCCATTTTTTTATTCTTTTGTGCAAAGATGTTTGTAGTAAGGGCACAAAATAATAAAAGGGCAATCAGGTTAATTTGTTTCATTTTTAAGCTTTTTGTTTTTTGAAATGCTAAATATAAAACATTAGAATTGAAAATTCACTATAGAAAATGTAACAGAAAAGCAATTTTAATAAAGATTTGTGAAATCGCATCGTAAAAACCGTAGAGGCGCACAGCAGTTCGTCTTCTCGTTGTGTAGACGCACTGCTGTGCGTCTCTACCATTATGGTGAAAAATAAAAATAAAAAAAATAAACCCGCACTGTTTCGGATTAGTGCGGGTTTAAACAAATTAAAAGCTAAAAACTATTTTTATATTAGAAGCAGTATTCGTTTTCTGCAACTAATTTAGATGTAATAACCTCTCTTAAAGCTACCACATTTGGATTGTTTGTGTATTTTGTAAAACGTTTTAATCCCATTAACATCATACGTTGTTCGTCACCTTCGGCAAAAGAAATAATTCCTTCTTTTCCTCTTGAGTTTACGATATCAACTGCTTTATACAAGTATAATTTTGCCATTGCAATTTGCTCCTGAACTTTATCTTCACCTTGATTTTTGGCTAATTTTTCAGTTCTCAAAATAGTACTTTCAGCCATATAGATTTCGATTAAGATATCAGAAGCAGCCATTAATAACTGTTGGTGAGAATCTAAATCCGGCCCATATTTTTGAACAGCGCTTCCTGCAACCATTAAGAAAACTTTTTTCAGGTTAGCGATGATTCCTTTTTCTTCAGCAAATAATTCAGAGAAATCAGGAGTATCAAAAGATGGAATTCCCATTAATTCTTCCTGAACTTTCATAGCTGGTCCTAATAAATCAACATGACCTTTCATAGCCTTTTTGATCAACATTCCCACAGAAAGCATTCTGTTAATTTCGTTTGTTCCTTCGTAGATACGAGCGATACGGGCATCTCTCCAGGCACTTTCCATTGGAGTGTCTTCAGAGAACCCCATTCCACCAAAAATCTGAATTCCTTCATCAGCACAAGATTGTACGTCTTCAGAAACAGCTACTTTCAGGATAGAACATTCGATAGCATATTCTTCAACACCTTTCAATTCAGCTTCCTGATGAGTTGTTCCTTCTGCTTCACGAGCAGCAATTCTGTCTTCAATATCTTTTGCAGCACGGTAAGAAGCACTTTCTCCTGCGTATGCATTAGTTGCCATTTCAGCCAATTTAGAACGAATCGCACCAAAAGATGAAATTGCAGTATTAAACTGAATTCTTTCGTTAGCATATTTCACTGCATTTGAAGTAACTCTACGTTGTGCATCCAAACAAGCAGCAGCCAATTTAATACGACCAACATTCAAAGCATTCATTGCAATTTTGAAACCGTTTCCTCTTTCAGACAACATGTTTTCAACAGGAACTTTTGTATCGTTGAAGAAAACCTGACGCGTAGAAGAAGCACGAATTCCTAATTTATGCTCTTCTTCATTCATAGAAATTCCGTTTGAAGGATCGTTTTCTACGATGAAACCGGTAATATTTTTATCATCTCCAATACGGGCAAAAACGATGAAAACGCTGCAGAAACCTGCATTCGAAATCCACATTTTTTGACCTGTAATTTTATAATGCGTTCCATCTTCAGATAAAACTGCTTTTGTTTTTCCTGAATTAGCATCAGATCCTGCTCCTGGTTCAGTTAAGCAATACGCTCCAAACCATTCTCCGGAAGCTAATTTAGGAACGTATTTTTTCTTTTGTTCTTCAGATCCGTAAAGTGTAATTGGCATAGTTCCAATTCCGGTATGCGCACCAAAAGCAGTTGAGAAAGATCCTGTAGCACCAGAAATGTAATCACAAACTAACATAGTAGATACAAATCCCATTCCTAATCCGCCGTACTCTTCAGGAACCGCAACTCCAAGAAGTCCCAATTCACCCGCTTTACGCATAGATGATTCAGTATACGCATAATCTTTTTTCTCAAAACGATCTTTATGTGCCCATAATTCTTTGTCAACGAACTCCTTAACAGAGTCACGCATCATTAACTGCTCTTCCGAAAAATCTTCTGGTGTAAAGACATCTTCGCACTTTGTTTCTTTAACTAAAAACTGACCACCACGGGTTACGTTTTTTTCGATTGTATCTGCCATTGCTTTTGTTTTTTTGTATGTTTTTTATTTATAACCTTGTATAATTTAGTATTTCCGGCTTTTTGTCATTCCGACGGAGGAGGAATCTCCGCAAGTAACTCCATAACGATTGACAAACTTTGCGGATAATTGTCGCGGAGATTGCTTCGCCAGTTCGCTTTTGCTCGTGTCCTCGTTCCTCGGAATGACAAACTAGACGTTTACTTTGTCGAATTACTAGTGTGATTTCTCCTTCGTCGAAATGACAAAAAGAGACGTATTTGTCTTAAAGCACTTCGTAAATCCCGGCGCTTCCCTGACCAGTCCCAACACACATACTCACGATTCCGTATTTGCTACCTCTGCGTTTCATCTCGTCAAATAACTGAACAGAAAGTTTAGCTCCTGTACATCCCAGAGGGTGTCCTAAGGCGATAGCTCCACCGTTTACGTTTACGATATCAGGATTTAGACCTAACTCGCGAATTACAGCCAAAGACTGAGAAGCAAAAGCCTCGTTTAATTCAACCAAGTCAATATCTTTCAATTCTAAACCGGCTTGTTTCAAGGCTTTCGGAATTGCTTTTACAGGACCGATACCCATGATTCTTGGCTCAACACCAGACGAAGCAAAATTTACAAGTCTTGCAATTGGCTCAAGGTTTAATTCTTTAACCATATCCTCACTCATGATTAAAACAAAAGCAGCACCATCACTCATTTGAGAAGAGTTACCGGCAGTTACACTTCCGTCAGCAGCAAAAACCGGTTTTAAACCTGCCAGAGCAGCGACAGAAGTTCCGGCTCTTGGACCTTCGTCTTGTTTTACAACATAAGATTTAGTTTCTTTTTTACCATTTTCATTGATGAAAGTCTGGTCAACAGTAATTGGGACGATTTGTTTGTCGAATTTTCCTTCTGCTTGTGCTTTCAAAGCTTTCATGTGAGAGTTGTAAGCAAACTCATCCTGATCTTCTCTTGAAATTTTATATTGATTGGCAACCGCTTCAGCAGTTAAACCCATTCCCCAGTAATAATCTTCGTGACCTGCAGCAGCAACTTTATAATCCGGAGTTGGTTTGTAACCTCCCATCGGAATAAAACTCATACTTTCTGCACCACCGGCGATAATACAATCTGCCATTCCTGACTGGATTTTAGCAGTTGCCATTCCGATAGTTTCAAGTCCGGATGCACAATAACGGTTTACAGTAACTCCGGGAACATCTTCTACTTTTAATCCCATTAACGAGATTAAACGTCCAACGTTAAGTCCTTGTTCTGCTTCCGGCATGGCGTTTCCTACCATTACGTCATCGATACGTTTTTTGTCAAAATCAGGCAATTCATCCATCATAAACTGAATGGTTTCTGCAGCTAATTCATCAGGTCTTTTAAATCTAAAAACCCCTTTTGGTGCTTTTCCCACCGCTGTGCGGTAAGCTTTTACTATATATGCTGTTTTCATAAATGATTGTATTAAGATTGGAGAATTAAGTATTAAGATTTTCCAATTGTTTTGTTGATTTTATCTTTTAATGTTCTTTGAAACGAAAAGTTCATATTTGAAACCTCTACTAATTGATTAATAGTAGGTTGAATAAGATCTTCACTAACAAGCTTAAGTCTTTTAGCAAGTATTAATTGCGTTATTAATTCGAAAGTTGAACCATTTGCAATTCCTAAGAAGTGCATAAATTCTTTTTCAGAATTTCTTCCAGAACCTTCTGCTATATTTGAAGGAATTGAAACCGCGCATTTTTTTATTTGATGAATTAAATTGAACTTTTCGTCATTCGGTAATAAGGAAGAAATTTCATAAACATGAACCGCAATATCCATTGCTTTCTGCCAAATCTTTAATTTTTCAAACTGGTGCATTTCTTAATACTTAATTCTTATTACTTGATACTAGTTTCTTAAAGGTTTCCCTTTAGTTAACATATACTGAATTCTCTCCAATGTCTTACGTTCTGTACAAAGAGATAAGAAAGCTTCACGTTCGATATCTAATAAATATTGTTCAGATACTAAAGTCGCTTCAGATAAATCACCACCGGCCATTACGTAAGCCAGTTTGTTAGCTATTTTCTTGTCGTGCTCAGAAATGTATTTTCCGGCTTCCATCTGGTCAGTTCCCACTAAGAACATTCCAAGAGCTTGTTTTCCTAATACTTTCACATCCGTTCTTCTGATCGGTTGTGTATAACCCGCTTCTGCTAATAACAAAGCATGTTTTTTTGCTTCAGCAATCTGACGGTCTTTGTTTACTACGATAACGTCTTTTCCATGTTGAAGAAGTCCTGTGTCGAAAGCTTCGTAACCAGAAGTCGATACTTTTGCCATAGCGATCGTTAAGAAATACTCCTGAAGAACGTTTAATTCCACATCGTTTTTACGGAATAAATCAGACGCTCTCAAAGCCATTTCTTTAGATCCACCACCACCAGGAAGTACACCAACACCAAATTCAACCAATCCCATATAAGTTTCTGCGGCAGCAACTACTTTATCAGCGTGTAAGCTCATTTCGCATCCACCGCCAAAAGTCATTCCGTGAGGTGCAACCACAACTGGAATTCCAGAGTAACGCACGCGCATCATTGTGTCCTGGAACATTTTGATTGCCATGTTCAATTCGTCGTATTCCTGCTCAACCGCCATCATGAAAATCATTCCGATATTAGCTCCAACAGAGAAATTCGCTGCCTGGTTTCCAATAACTAAACCTTGATATTCTTTTTCAGATAAGTCAATTGCTTTATTGATAGCAGCAAGAACGTCGCCACCAATTGTGTTCATTTTAGACTGGAATTCTAAGTTCAAAATTCCGTCTCCTAAATCCTGAATGATTGCACCACTATTACTCCAAACTTTTTTGCTTTCGCGAATGTTGTTCAGAATAATGAATGAATCTTGTCCCGGAACTTTTACTTGTGATTTTGTTGGAATGTTATAGAAATAAGTCGCTCCTTCTTTTACAGAATAGAAACTTTCGCTTCCCGAAGCCAACATTTCAGTAACCCATGCAGCAGGCTCTAAACCTTCTGCTTTCATGATTTCGATTCCGTTTGCAACACCAATGGCGTCCCAAATTTCGAATGGACCATTTTCCCATCCAAAACCAGCTTTCATCGCATCATCAATTTTGTATAATTCGTCTGAGATTTCAGGAATTCTGTTTGACACATAAGCAAACATTCCAGAGAAACTCTTACGGTAGAATTCTCCCGCTTTATCTTTTCCTTTCACCAAAACTTTAAAACGGTTGATAGGTTTATCGATCGTTTTTGTTAGTTCAAGCGTAGCAAAATTTGCTTTTTTAGCAGCGCGGTATTCTAATGTATCTAAGTCTAAAGAAAGAATATCTTTATCTACTTTTTTATAAAAACCTTGTCCTGTTTTGCTTCCTAACCATTTGTTTTCCATCATTTTGTTGACGAAATCCGGAAGTTTAAACAATTCGTGCTGTTCGTCTGTCGGACAGTTTTCATAAATACCATTTGCAACGTGTACCAAAGTATCCAAACCAACAACATCAACCGTACGGAAAGTAGCTGATTTTGGACGACCAATAACCGGACCTGTCAATTTATCCACTTCTTCAATCGTTAATCCCATTTCTTTCACTAAATGGAACAAACTCTGAATTCCGTAAATACCAATTCTGTTTCCAATAAAAGCTGGAGTATCTTTAGCAACAACTGAAGTTTTTCCTAAGAATTTAGAACCGTATTCGTTTAAGAAATCCAATACTTCAGTTGAAGTTTTCGGACCAGGAATAATTTCAAATAATTTTAAGTAACGCGCAGGGTTAAAAAAGTGAGTTCCACAGAAGTGTTGTTGAAAATCTTCGCTTCTTCCTTCGCTCATAAAATGAATCGGAATACCAGAAGTATTAGAAGTAACCAAAGTTCCCGGTTTACGGAATTTCTCGATTTGTTCAAATACCAGTTTTTTAATATCCAAACGTTCTACAACAACCTCAATAATCCAGTCAACATTGGCAATTTTCGCCATATCATCAGTCGTATTTCCAGTCGTAATTCGGCTAGCAAATTTCTGACTGTAAATAGGAGACGGTTTCGATTTTAATGAATTCGCCAAGTGCTCGTTTACCACACGGTTGCGAACAACTTTACTTTCAAGCGTTAATCCTTTTTTAGTTTCAGCTTCTGTCAACTCGCGTGGTACGATGTCAAGTAATAGAACTTCAACACCAATATTGGCAAAATGACAAGCTATTCCTGAACCCATAATTCCGGATCCAATTACAGCAACTTTTTTAATTGTGCGTTTCATAATTTGTTACTATTTGTTTTTTGTATTTTGAATTGAAATAGCCAATCTTCGTTTCTGAATTCTGTTTATTCCTTTTCTTTGTTTTCTGTTTGCTTCGCCAGTTCGCTGGCGCTCGTGTAATTAAATATGTTTTTATCCTGAATCAATTCGTTGATGATTTCAGAAACTTCGATAAAATGTTTTAGCTTTTCATCAGAAACATGTTTTCTCACTGTTTCATTAAATTTCAGAACAGTATTTTTAGATAAATCTCTTTTTTCTTTTCCAAATTCCGTCAGGTAAATTAAAACACCGCGACCGTCTGTTGGGTTTTTTTTGCGAACAATTAAACCTTTGTCTTCCATCGATTTTAAAGTTCTCGTGAGGCTCGTAGCTTCCATTCCCATTCTTGGCCCTAAGGCTGTCGACGGAGTTCCATCTTCTTTGTCAATACTTAAAAGTGCAAATCCGGTCGCCATAGTAGCATCGTATTTTGCTGCTTCTTCGTTATACATTCTTGATACAGCTTGCCAGGTGGCTCGTAAAATATAATCTATCGTTTTGTCTTTCATATTGTAACTATATCGATTTCAAATATAATCAAAAAATACTATGCATGCATATAATTTTTTAATAAATTTTTGGTTAATAAAAAAATACCTCTGAAATAGAGGGGTTTGGGTTAGTTTTTGAATTGAAATATACTATTCTTTTTTGAGATTTGTACATGTTTAAGATTGTAAAAAAGAATTTTTCATCTTAAAGAGGGCTTTTATTATTCTTAATGCAAAAAAATAAGAGTTTAAATGCGAATAAATTTATTCATCATAACGGGATAATGCCTTCTGAATTATCTTTTTCATACGATTTCGAAGATTTTCCGGACGCAGAATTTCGATTCCGTCACCAAAACCAAGCAGCAAACGTTCCATTTCATAATTAGGAGAAATAAACAAATGCACAATAATACTTTTGTCCTCATTTTCCTGAATCAGCCGCTGACTTTGATGCAACGGTTTTGTTAATACATAAGGCGCATTTTCCGGATTTATCCAAAGTTCAATACGTCTGGGCTGCAAACCCGAGTTTACTGTAACACCAATTATATTCTTGTAAAAAGATTCTGCATCAAAATCTTCATCCAAATAAGGAAAATTAAAATCATAATCAATGGCAATAATTCTGTCCAAAGCCAAATTGCTGATAGGAGCAGAGCCTTTTCTCTTTCCAATCAAAAACCAGCGATTATTAAATTCCTTCAAGATAAAAGGATGAAAATGAAATTTTGTTTCTTCTCTCGATTTAAAAGATTTATAAGTGATTACAAGCGTCACCTTTTTGATAATCGCCTGATAAATTTCATCCAGATAATGCAAACCTTTTAAGTTGTCGTTTTTATCCAGATAAATAACCGGCTTTGTATGCGACTTTTCGGCGTAGATTTTATCCTCCAAACGCTGCAGAATATCCGATACATCATTAAACAAAGAAAAGTCCTTAAACTGTTTCAGCATCGAAACTGTTTCCGTCAAAACATTCATATCCGTTTCCGTCAGCGGAATATCCGTAATCGTAAATTCTTCGTCTTCATACTTATAATATTTTTTATCGTACACAACAATTGGTGCATTATAACCCAGCTTTTCACTTCGCATCAACTGAATATCCATCTGAATCGTACGTTTGCTAATCGGGTTTTCACGGCCTTCATATTCAAACAAAGCTTCAGAACAGCATTCGATCAAATCCTCCAAAGTCCATTGTCGGTATCTATTTTGTAGACATTTGTCGATCGTCTTGTACCTGATTAAGGCGTTTTTATTTTGTGACATAGTATGTTTTTTTTGGGCGTGTCCCTCCGGGTCGGGCTTTCGGCTTTATCTTTTGTTCCGTTCCACTTCACAAAAGGATATCGCCTCTATCCCTCACGCAATTTTCGTTAACAAGAAATCTCGTTTTTATATTGTTATAATCTATTTTTCGTTTCCAATATTCCGTCCAGAAACCCGACAGGTTTTTAAAACCTGTCGGATTTATCGTTGCGGACAGATTTTAAATATCTGCAATGTTCGCATTAATAATGAAATCACATTTCTTATTAAATGATATTTTCATTCCAATTTTCGTTGTGAATATTCGTTGCGTAGACGCACTGCTGTTCGTCTCTACAATATACTATAAGGTTATTATTGTCTTCAGGCAAACCCGACAGGTTTTTAAAACCTGTCGGGTTTATCGTTGCGAACAGGTTTAAAATATCTGCAATGTTTGCATTAATAATGAAATCACGTTTCTTATTAAATGAACGTATTTCCATTCCAATTTTCGTTGTGAATATTCGTTGCGTAGACACACTGCTGTGCGTCTCTACAATATACTATGAGGTTATTATTGTCTTCAAGCAAACCCGACAGGTTTTTAAAACCTGTCGGGTTTATCGTTGCAATATGTAACCGTTAAAATGAATCAATAAAATCTGCCCGATCTGCAAAATCTGCGAGAGAAAAACTCTGCGCAATTCAATTTTTAGCTTAATAATTTTATCTCTTTCTCAATATTCAATCTCGCTTTATCTTCATATAAACCCCTGAATTCATCGGTCTGAAAAATAAATTCATACTCCAAAAAATGTTTCAAAGCTTTTGCCCTTCCGGGTTTATATAGAAAATCAGGATAAATGCGGTATTCTTTCCGAATCTGTTCAAAGTAGGTTTTATAATCTTCCCAATCTCTGGCGAGAATCTTCAAATCAAAATCAATTAACCAGTTAATATCCTCATTTATATTATGCTGATGTAATTGTGTGGCGCAAATAGCATCAAAAACCAATTGTTTATCAAGTTTAGAATTTTGAGGTAAAATTGACAAAGCATATTCGGCACTTTTGAGTTCATTGTCTTTTTTACTGCTTACATATATATAATCGTGATAAAAAATAGAAAATAATATTTCGTTTGGAGATTTGATTTGGTCATAGTAAGTTTCAAAACATTCAATCATATCTTTAATATGCGTAAGATTATGATAATGTCTTGATTTCTTGGAATATGCCTTTTCTAAATTCAACCAATTCTGTTGAATCTCATTTTCTTCAAAACCAATATTGACAAGCAATTGAGTAAATTTTTCCTTTAGATTCATAACCTTTTTTACTCAAATATAGAATTCTTTTTTTACTGCGCAAAATAATTGCGCAGTACTTATGAAATCTTTGTAATGTCAAAAGGGAACAACAGTAGCTTGTTTAATTTTAAGCTAAAAGAAAATTAAACCATTCCTAAACATTAACTCTTTTAAATTAATAACTAAAAATAGATATATTAAAATGCATAAAGTAGTAAAAGCACTGGTTTGTCATTTCGACGGAGGGGAAATCACATAAAGTAAAGACATGCAGTACGTCGCTCTCTGGATGCGATTTCTCCTTCGTCGAAATGACATAAAATGAGGGAATCTGCTCAATCTGCATGATCTGCGTGAAACAAAACTTTGGATTCTGCGACTTTACGCGAAAATTGCCACCAAATAATAATAAAAAAATCTACGCAAAATAACTGCGCACTAATGTAGAACCTTTGCACCTATGAACCTTTGTCCCGATAGCTATCGGGATTGTAACTTAAAAAAAATGAAAACACAAATAAACGGTACAGATATAATAGAATTAGGATTCCCGGAAGGAAAAATAATCGGGATTGCCTTAAAAATAAACAGCAAAAGACACGGATTAAAACGTGATGAAATGATCACTAATTTCAAAAACGTCTTAGAAACTCCAGAGCATTATATCGACGATAAAATCTTCAGCAAACTGGCAATTGCTTTGATCGAAAAAGCAAATGAAAAACCGGAAGATTTCATTTCATTAAACCAAAACCCAAGCGAATATTCTGCTTACGGATTAGATCAGATCGAAGACGGAGCCAGAAAACAAATGGAAGTAGCGATGAGGTTACCCGTTACCGTTGCCGGAGCATTAATGCCAGACGCGCATCAGGGTTACGGATTGCCAATAGGTGGAGTTTTAGCGACCAAAAATGCCATTATTCCGTATGGTGTGGGAGTTGATATTGGTTGTCGAATGGCATTGTCGGTTTATGATATTGCGGAGGATTTTTACTTTGAAAACGAAGCCAAATTCAAAAAAGAATTAATCGCGAATTCGATTTTTGGAGCCGGACACGGATTTCACGGGCAATACAAATCAGATCACGCGGTTTTAGAAAACGACGCTTTTAATATGACTCCGTTTGTGAAGAATTTGAAAGATAAAGCCTGGTCGCAATTAGGATCTTCGGGTGGTGGAAATCACTTTGTCGAATTCGGAATCATGGAATTTGCAAAAGATGATGCGGTTTTGAATATCCCGAAAGGAAAATATGTGGCTTTGTTAACGCATTCAGGTTCACGCGGAATGGGTGCCACAATTGCCGGATATTACACCAAAATGGCGAAAGACGTTTGTAAACTTCCTGAAGTAGCCAAGAATTTGGCTTATCTGGATATGAATTCACAATTGGGTCAGGAATACTGGATGGCGATGAATCTTGCGGGAGATTACGCTTCGGCTTGTCATGAGATTATCCATAACAAAATGGAAAAAGCTTTGGGAGCAACGATTTTAGCTAAAGTCGAAAACCACCATAATTTTGCCTGGAAAGAAATCTGGAACGGCGAAGAAGTTATCGTGCATAGAAAAGGAGCCACTCCGGCAGGAAAAGGCGTAATGGGAATCATTCCGGGAAGTATGACCGCACCGGGATTTTTGGTGAGAGGAAAAGGCGAGGAGAACGCCATTAATTCGGCTTCGCACGGAGCAGGAAGACAAATGAGCCGAACACAAGCCATAAAAAACATCACCAAAAACGAGATGAAATCCATCTTGCAGCATCACGGCGTAACGCTTATTGGCGCAGGTCTGGACGAAGCACCAATGGCCTACAAAGACATCAATCAGGTTATGGAAGCGCAACAGGATTTAGTTGACGTTGTTGCCAAGTTTACGCCGAAATTGGTGAGAATGGCGGATGATGGGAGCCGTGAGGATTAGTTTTCAGTCGCAGTGGCAGTTTTCAGTGTTGGGGCGCACTTTTAGTGGTTAGTCGCAGTGTCAGTTTTCAGTGTAGAGGTGTGCTTTTAGTGTTAAGTCGCAGTTGCAGTTTTCAACGTAGAGGCGCACAGCAGTGCGTCTAACACAACGTATTCTCATTTTATGTCATTTCGACGGAGGAGAAATCACACTAGAAACTCGACAAAGAAGAATTTTTCACGCCGATATTACAGATTCCAGCAGATTTAATTAGATTTTTTTTAGAATAATTTGCGAACCTCTGCTTAAATCTTTTTAAATCTGCGTGAAACAAAAACTTTATCCCTTAGCGCCTTAGTGGCAAAAAATAATAATAACCAGACCAAAGAATAGAAAACTTTGTGTCTTAGTGCCTTCGTGGCAAACAAAAAAAATGAAACAATACATAGATATCGGAATTAATTTAACCAATAAACAATTCCACAACGACATAGACGATGTCGTACAAAACGCTTTAGATGCCGATGTATCGCAAATGATACTTACCGGAACAAGCGTAAAAAACAGCGAAGCTTCGGCTGAAATGGCAAAAGAATATCCCGGAATATTATATGCTACGGCCGGAATTCATCCGCATGATGCGAAGAGTTTTGATGCACAAAGCATTTCGAAACTGCGAAATTTATTAAAACAGAAACATGTGGTTTCGGTAGGCGAGTGCGGACTCGATTTTGATCGTGACTTTTCGCCCAGAAATGTACAGGAAACGTGTTACAAAGCGCAATTAGAATTGGCGATCGAAGTTCAGAAACCTTTGTTTTTGCACGAAAGAGCGGCTTTTACAAAGTTTATGGGCATTACAAAAGACTATTTGCCACAATTGCCAAAAGCGGTCGTGCATTGTTTTACCGGAAGTTTGCCCGAAGCCAAAACCTATCTCGATAACGGATTCTATCTTGGTTTTACCGGCGCAATATCCGACAGTAAACGTTTTGATCATTTAAAAGAAGTGATTCAATACGTTCCACTGGACCGAATGATGATCGAAACCGATGCGCCATTCATGCTCCCGAAAAACACACCAAACAATCTCCTGAAAAAATACCACGAACGCCGTTGCGAACCTGCTTTTCTGCCTTTTGTTGCAGCGACGGTTGCGCAGTTTAAAGGAATTTCGAGGATTATTGTTGCGGAGGAAACTAGTAGGAATGCTAAAGAGTTTTTTGGGATTTAGTTTTAAGAATTACATTTTTTTTTAAAATACTAACATTTTGACGGATTTATTGGTTAATTACGGATTAACGTAACCATAAGTTTTTTTTTATAATTAGATTTGAGTTTAAATTTTTTAATATGAATAGACATGTTTATTTAAATAATGATAAATCAAACCATCCTAAATTTAACAGGCAAAGAAATGTTAGTAATGGTAAGAATAATGTTAAAAATGAGGAGATTGATGAACAATATGAACCAAAGATAATTCAAGAATATCAAAAGGAAAATTTAAGAGGCTTTAATGCTGATTTTTTTTATAAGCGAAAGTATAGAGCTGAAAGAAGAAGTATCGAATTACCAGCATACATCGATCTAATTAAAATCAGATTTTATAATACTTTTAATCTGGATTTGCGAAATAAGTTCTTTGAAAAATATGGCTTATTTCCTATTGAATATAAAGATTTTAATAAGACTGTTATTTTTGAAATAGTAGATGTGAATTCTTTTAATAATTTCATGAATCACATTCAGTTAATTATTAATAGTAAAGAAGGCGCTTCTTATTATAATCAAGACTATAACTTATTAGCTCTAGTTTATCAGTTTAAATTTGTTGATTCTGAAGCAAGAATTCAAACATATAATAGCGAAGGAGTTTTGTTAAATTTAATAAAATCTATCAGTTTAAATTCAGAACTACAAAAGCAAAAGTTGTTTCAGTATTTAGAAGAAAACAATTTTCAATATTCTTATAATAGTGAATCTCCTGATATGTTATCTATAGATTTGATTAATAGAAAGGACTTAAAATTTGTTGCCGATAATTTTGATGTTGTTAAAGCTATTATAAGTTCGAGGATTCAAAAAATTAGACCAGGTTATAATGGACCAATAAGAGATTATGATTTTGAAATCAAATTGGTTAATTCTATTACTACAGTTGGTGTTATTGATACTGGAGTTCATAGAATTTTGCCATTGAGATCAATAATTTTAAGTGAGCATATTGATCATACTAATACTGGAGCTTTTTGGGATGAAGTAGGGCATGGTACAATGGTAGCAGGTTTAGTTGCTTTGGGTGAAGATTTTTATAAAGAAATAAAAAATGAATATGAGGCTAAATCAAAAATATTTGTAATCAAAGTATTGCATAATGATAACGATCCTCTGAATATACCGAAATTAATTAGTGATATTAAACAAGTAAAAAGAACTCATGGAATTAGAATATTTAATATGTCTTTAGTTATTCCTGGTGCAAAAAAATATAATGAAACATATAGTCAATTTGCTTATGAATTAGATAAACTTTCTTATAAAGAAGATGTTTTAATTTTTATTTCTGTTGGTAATTTTAGTGCAGAAAGTTTAAAAGCATTAATTGAGGAAGAGCCTCATCCCGACCATGATTATCCTGATTTCTTTTATAAAAGGGAGATGAGTACTTTGGTTCATTCCTGTGAAGATACTAATATTTGTATTCCTTCAGAATCATTAAATAATATTTCTGTGGGAGCTTTAGCAGGAAATTTGGAGGAATTTGATAATTCTCATATAACTCCAAATCAAATTTATCCTGCATATTATACGAGAAAGTTTCATTATGATTATTCTCAAAGTGTAAATGGACAGGTAATCAAGCAAAAAAATAAACATTTAAATAAACCTGATTTTATTTTTGAAGGAGGGGATTTGTTTAATGAAAAATCAGGACTGGAAATTTTAAGATCACCATTTGCTATGGAAGATAAATTCTATGGACGCTCATGTGGAACAAGTTTAGCTACTCCTCTTGTCACATCTTATGCATCTGAAATATTAAATGCTTATCCAAATTTAAAAACACAGACGGTAAAAGCGTTACTGATAAATTCTGCAAGATATTTTAATAAAAGTAAATTACCTCATTTTCGAGAAAAACCAGACTCATTACTTAAAAGCTTAGTGGGATTTGGGAGACCTTTAAAATCAGAGTTAATTTTTAATAATAATAATTCTATTTCATTTATCATTGAAGATGATATTAAAATTGGTGAAATAATAAAAATTCCAATAAACTTACCGAAAAAATTGAAGGATAGCGGCAATAAATTGCAGTTCGACATTTCATTGTGTTATAGTTTTATGCCGGTGAAAGATAATCAATTAGATTATAATCCGTTGCACATTTCTTTTAGTTTGACGAAAAATATTGATGTTACTAAATTTGAAGATGGAATACAAGATGATTATGGTATAAAGAAAACAATTTCATGGAGTGAAGACCATTTTGGTATTGATAATAGATTGTTTTCTAATAGTCAATTTATGACATATAGATTGCAACCTACTGATTTTTCTAAAATAGATGATACGTTAGCTTTATCTGTAAGGTGTCTTGCTAAGAATCAATATTTAAATGAATTATCAAAAATCAATCATTCATTCTCTATTGTATGCAAAATTTCTGAATTAATGAGTAATGATGGTGTTAGTGATTTATATTCAGAGATGTTAGAGGTAAATGATTTTTTAGAAATTGATAATAATTTAGATCTGGATATTGATTTATAAAACTAGATGCCAATTGATTTTTTTTCAATATCAATTAAATTTTTCCAGACAGTTGTATCAATTTTAGGTGATAATATAAATTCAGGCTTAGTAACAGCAAATAAACTTCTTTTTATTGCTGTTACTAGCGTTTTTTGAATGCTATAATATGATAGACCAATACTATGCTTAATTAATTTATTTGCTTTTGCTTTACTATCAAAAGTAAAATTGCCATTTTTAAGTGTTAACGAAATTAAATCTTTTATTTCGTTTTCAGTAGGTAAATTAAAACCAATAGAAAAATCAAATCTTCTTACTAAAGCTTCATCAAGCATATCTTTTTGATTTGTAGCAGCTATAACGATACTATTTTGTGGTAAATAATCAAACAGCTGTAAAATAGTATTTACAACACGTTTCATTTCTCCATGATCTTGACTGTAGTCTCTTACTTTGCCAATAGAATCAAATTCATCGATGAAAATAATACAATCTTCAGAAGCAGCTTTTCGAAATATTTTGGATAAATTTTTACTAGTTTCCCCTAATTTAGAAGATACTATGGCTCCTAAATTAACTACCACCATCATTTTGTTTAATTCTCCAGCAACAACATAAGATGCTAAAGTTTTCCCACAACCTGAAGGACCATGTAGTAATAATTTATTTGAAACAGGGAGATTAAATTTCTGTAACAATTCTAATTTGTTATGCTCCTCAATAAAGTAATTCAGATTTTCTATTACAGTTTTATCTGCAACGATATTATTAAGATTGTAATCAGATGTTAATTTCTCAAGAATTAAATCTCCAACTTCTTTATCTTCAATTCTATTGAAATAAGAATCCGACCCAGTTTTAAGTAAAGGGGAATTTTTTTGATGTTGAAAAGATTCTTTTAATATGGATTGTAATTGAATTGCAAAATTTACCTTCTTACTTTTTTTTGAATAATCAATAAATTCATTTAAAGCAAACAATAATTTCTCCTGATCATTTTCAAGACCGTATTTAGCAATATCTTTTATGTAATCAGATTGGCTCATTTAGTGCAAAAGTAATGAATTTTTATGGGTTATGGAAAATTTGTTTTACTGCTGAATGTTATTATAATTCTGATTTCAATTTCATCAACTTCTCTAAATACTCAACCTTATCTTTTTCAGCCTGAACCAAACGTTCATAAAGCTCCACAACCTTATCAAGAGGATTGAAAGTACAAGCATTATGATTAGTATTGCCATTTCCCTGACCATTATTAGCACTATTATCGTAAAAATTATTAAAGAAATTAAAAACAGATTCTTCCGAAAAGTTTTCAATAGCTTCTACAGTAACGCCCAGAACTTTAGCAATTTCTACAAGTTTTTTAGTTTCAACTTCCTCGCTTCCTTCAATACTGGAAACAGTTTGTTGGCTTATGCCAATTGCTTCGGCGAGTGCTTCTTGTTTCATACCTCGAAGTTCTCTTATTCGGCTAATATTTCTGCCAATATGTTTTGGTTTTGTTGCTGTGCTCATAATTCAAAGGTATTTAAAATTTTTATAAAAAACAGCGATCCGTAAAAACACGCTTGATGGCGTAAAATACTTTTCTGCTGTTTTAGCAGGATATAAATATATGCTTTTTCTTACTTAATTAAAGGTGTGTTTTTCGCTTCACTTAAATTTTATAAAGCATAACAGTAAATAAAACATTAATCAAAATTAGCGAGAAATAACATTCTCAACAGTTTTTAGTTCGCTTGCATCAGTTTTTTTAGTCTTTACAAACTTCCAATAAATCAAATATTCAACAAACGGAATAATCAGGAAAAGTGCGAAAAACAATAATTCATGTTTCATGATTCCTTTATACATATAATCTAAAAAAGTTTGCAGTTTATGGCTCATTTCTAACTGAATAGAGTCTTCAATTCTTTTAGGTTCGATCTTGTCGAGTTTCTGCAAAAGCAGTTTAAATTCCGCATACTTTATTTTTTTGAAAGAAGCAAGATCAGCTTTATCGTCAACAACTTTCATAAAGCCGTAAATAATAGCGCTGTAAACTTCAGGTTCGTATTTTTTTAGCAAATAGGCACTCGACGAATTTTTAAAATTATCGACAGAACTCATTCCGGTATTCTTATTTTTGATGTACAAAGCAATTGCTTCTGTTGTCGATTTACTTACATTTTCAGATGAATTGGATAATTCCTGAAGCGTCACCAAAAATGCTTTTTTATCTTTTTCTGAGGCAAATGTATTTCCAATTGTTTTGGTATAAATACTTGCCGTCAAACTTTTATTTTCTTTGGATAAAATAGAATGTGTGCCATAAAATAAACCCAGCATTCCGAAGAAATACAAACAGATTATTACGATATACGGAATCCAGAGTTTGGCAATCCAGTTGTAGTATTTTTTATCTCTCGTAAAAAAGTTTTTTCTATATAGGTAAACATTTAGAACAATGCTGATAATGAGTCCTAAAACAACAAATAAAATAGTCCAGAATATAAACCAACCCATGTTTGGTAATAGTATATGTTTTGAAAATTCCCAAACTTCCGGCCAATTAATGGAATCAATATATTCTTTCATAGTGTGTTTTTGAAGTGATAAAAATATTAAAAAAAGTATTGCTTTCACATTTTAAAAGAAAATGAAACACAGGACTTTTTAGAATTTTAAGTCAATTTGCTACAATATTTGTTAAAAACAATTACTTTTGCCCACGAAATGAAAATGAAATATATACATATCAATCTGTCAGAAAGACTAAATAGCGACTGTTTAGCAGGATTTGTTCCGGCTAAAGGTATCGGATGCGATATGTATTTTATAGAAGAGAAATGTAATTTGTAGTTTCAAACTCAACATAAATATATAAAAGCGTCCTAGTCGGGGCGCTTTTTTTGTTTTAAGAAGTTTGAAAAACACTCTGAATCCGATCAGAATAACCAAAAAATCACCCTTAACTAAAAATAATTAAAAAAATAATTGACCAAATGTTTAATGATTAGACTAAATAGCGAAATATAATCTTGAAAAGTAATCTGATGAGAGACAGTCATTTGATAAAAAAAGAGATCTGCATCAGTATGCGGACAGGATTTTTATGGCTTTTATTTTAAGTTAACTAATTGATAATCAATAAAATAATTTTAAAAATGATTTGGATAATTGATTTTTTCGACATTATCTTTGCCGAAGAAAATTTCAAAAGAGAATTTCAAATAACAAGAATGATTTCAAAATATAATACAACATATAAAATGGCTTTCAATAAAAACATATATAACGAACAACTGCTAAACCCGAGCTCAGATCTTGGATGTTTAACAATACAGGTGCATGAATACAGGCAATAGGATACTTATATCGTATTTGATCTCATGAAGCACCTTTAACCGGGTGCTTTTTTTGTGCCCAAAAATAAATGATTTCGTAGCTCAATTGGCAGAGCGCTTGACTGTTAATCAATAGGTTGAAGGTTCGATTCCTTCCGAAATCGCTCGTTCTCTAGAAAGAACTGGCTTGTAGGAGCCGCTTGTTTTTATGCCACGAAGGCTCGAAGGCACAAAGATTTTTTAAAAAGAATGAAAATTTAAGCTTTGTGTCTTAGTGACTTTGTGGCAAGACAAGTAAAACAAGCAGGAATGGCGGAATGGTATACGCGGCTGACTTAGAATCAGTTTTTTGAGAGTTCGTCCCGATAGCTATCGGGACTCTTCTTGTACTAAATAAACATTCTGACGGAAGAATGTGCAAATTAAGAAAGTCAGATTTCGGAATTAAACGTTTGGCATTAGAATTTGCTTAGAGAGTTGTATCACGAAGGCTCGAAGGCACAAAGATTTTTTAAAAAGAATAACAACTTAAGCTTTGTGTCTTAGTGAATTTGTGGCAAACTAAAGTACTACGCAAAATAGTTGCGCAGTACAATTTGAATATTTGCTCAGGAAATAAAACAAGTTCTTTTATAAACTGAAATACATCAAAGGAAACTTTGACTTACAATATCAAACAAGTCCTGTTGCGTGTTTCTGTATAGCACCATTGTAGGGAACTTTTCGCGAAAGCGTATTATGTTTTTCTATGCAACTTGATTTGGAGGTTTTTGGTTGTTTTCCAAAAAACGACTTCCTCTATGGGTCATGGGTTCGATTCCCATTCGCAGCAATGCGATAGCTCAGTTCGGTTAGAGCAATAGAAAGGCAACGCAGGTTCGAATCCTGCACCGAATTTCGATCGGTTTGACAGCGGCTTGTCGCCATACAGACTCAAAATCTGTATTTAGAGAGACCATCACTCTTAAAAAGATGACCAGAAAAAAAACTGATTTGTCTTTGTCAGTGAAATCAGGATTTGGGGATCCAAAATTTCACACTCATGATAAAACCAGTGCAAACAGAAATGTATTTTGAAACGCTCATTTTCTTTTCGGTTTGATTGTCTAAGTGATTTTTTTAGAATTTAGAATCGCTTTTACAAAACAGAATCGCAAAACAATTTGAGCAGACAAAACACAAGCTGTTCGTCCGTTTTTCTCAGAGGAGAGAGGCAAAGAGGTTTTTTTATTTAGAAAAGAGAGAATAGAATATAGAATATAGAGAAAAGAATATACGAATAAGTTTTATCCGGTTTCAAAAGTTGAAACATGAAACCAAAAAAACTTGAAACAAAAAGAAAAAATGATTAAGAGAATTAAAATCGAAGCGTACCAAGTAGGTTTGGTATTCGAAAACAGAAAATTAGTTAACGTATTAGAAGAAGGTTTGCACTGGATTTTTGGAAACAAAAACGTAATGATTTACGATATGAATGCAGCATTTCAGTCGCCATATGAGTTGAATATTTTGTTGGAAAACGAAGTATTAGCTTCTATTCTGGAGGTTGTTGAGGTTGCCGATAATGAAATTGTTTTGCAGTTCGTAAACGGTAACTTTAAAGAAGTTTTAACTGCAGGAAGATATGCTTTTTGGAGAGGAGTTGTAAAAAATGAATTTGTAAAAGCAGATCTTTCTAAAATTGATATCACCGAAAAGATTTCGGTAAATCTATTAGAAAATGCAAAATTGAGATTTTTTATAAGAAAATTTATTGTGTCAAGCAACGACAAAGCTTTGTTGTTTGTAAACGGAACTTTTGTAAAAGAATTAAAAGCCGGAACTCATTATTTTTGGAACAATTCGATTACAATTGAAGTTAAAACGGTTGATGCAAGACAACAACAAGTTGAAATTTCAGGTCAGGAATTGTTGACCAAAGATAAAGCCGGATTGAGAATCAACTTTTTTGTGAGATACCAGGTTGTTGATATTATGAAAGCGGTGGTGGATAACAAAGACTTTGAAAAACAATTGTATGTTGCCATGCAACTGGCTTTAAGAGCTTTTGTAGGCGGATTGACTTTAGACGAATTGCTGGCTAAAAAAGACGCTATTGCTGAGGCTATTTTAGCAGAAGTAACAACTAAGATAAACGAATTAGGTTTGGTAATTTCTGATGCCGGAATTCGTGACGTGATCTTGCCTGGAGATATGAAAGAAATCATGAATCAGGTTTTGGTTGCCGAGAAAAAAGCGCAGGCCAACAGCATTATGAGAAGAGAAGAAACCGCTGCAACAAGAAGTTTGCTAAACACAGCAAAGCTGATGGAAGAAAACGAAATGTTGTGGAAATTGAAAGAAATGGAATACGTGGAGAAAATCGCCGATAAAATTGGAGAAATTACAATTTCAGGCGGTGGAAACGTCATTACACAATTGAAGGAAATCTTCGTGAAGTAATTAAAAAAACGGCTGTCAATTGACAGCCGTTTTCCGTTGGTTTGTATTATTTTGATTTATTTAATTTTGACCATATATTTTAGCGTAAAGATCTTTGTAAATTTCTTTAACAATCTTACGTTTCAATTTCAAAGTAGGAGTCAATTGTCCGCCATCGATAGACCAAACATCCGGAGTAAGTTCAAAACGTTTGATTTGTTCCCAGTGTCCAAATTTTTTGTTGATTTCCTCAATTTCAGTATCAATACGTTTAACAACTTCAGGATTTTCAGCAATTTCCTTGTTAGAACTTCCTAAAGTGATTTTATGAAGTTTTGCCCATTCTTTTACAAAGTCAAAATTAGGCTGAATAAAAGCTGCCGGCATTTTTTCGCCTTCGCCAATTACCATAATCTGCTCAATAAAACGCGATTGTTTCATGGCGTTTTCAATAAGCTGAGGTGCAATATATTTTCCGCCCGAAGTCTTGAACATTTCTTTCTTACGATCGGTGATTTTAAGGAAACCTTCGCTGTCAATTTCACCAATATCTCCCGTGTGGAAATAACCGTCTTGTAAAGCTTCGGCAGTTTTTTCAGGATCTTGGTAATAACCCAACATTACGTTTGGTCCTTTGCAAAGAATTTCACCGTCCTGCGCAATTTTCACTTCAACATTGCGAATTACTTTTCCAACCGTTCCTATTTTGAAACCTTTATTTCTCTGATCGTTTACGGCAATTACCGGCGATGTTTCAGATAATCCGTAACCTTCCATAACCGGAATTTCTGCAGCAGCAAAAACTCTTGTTAAACGGGGCTGTAAAGCCGCACTTCCGGAAACCATTAATTCTAATTTTCCGCCCAAACCTTCTTTCCATTTGCTGAAAATAAGTTTACGGGCAATTTTCAACTGAAATTCATACCAGAAACCATTTGCTCCGTAAGGCTCGTATTTTAAACCTAAATCAATAGCCCAGAAAAACAGTTTTTTCTTGATTCCTGTTAGTTCTCCGCCTTTGGCATAAATTTTATCGTATACTTTTTCAAGAAGTCTTGGCACGGCTGTAATTACAGTTGGCTGCACTTCTTTTAAGTTATCACTAATTTTTTCAATTGATTCTCCGAAATAAACCGAAACACCATAATATTGATAGATGTACAAAATCATTCTTTCAAAAATATGGCAAATAGGCAGGAAGCTCAAAGCAGTGCTTTTTCCTGCATCAAACGGAATTCTTGGTGAACTGTCTAAAACATTCGAAACGATGTTTTTGTGCGACAGCATAACTCCTTTTGGTTTTCCGGTAGTTCCGGATGTATAGATTATAGTCGCTAAATCATCTTCTTTAATAGCATCTTTTTTAGCTTCAACTTCAGCCTGATTGCTTTCGTCCTGGCCTAAAGTCAATAATTCTGTCCAGTGTTTGCAGCCTGCGATTTCATCAAAAGAATACACTTCTTTTAAAGTGGGTACATTCGCTTTAATGGCATTTACTTTTTGCAATACTTCGGTATCCGAAACAAAGCAATAAGCGCTACCGCTATGGTTTAATATATATTCGTAATCTTCTTCGGCAATTGTTGGGTAAATAGGAACGTTTTGTGCTCCGGTTTGTAAAATACCAATATCCATGATATTCCACTCTGTACGATTATTAGAAGTAATTAAAGCAATTTTATCATCTTTCTGAACGCCCATACGCAATAATGCTCTCGAAACGGCATTAGCTTTTGCAATATATTCCTGAGTGGATGTTTTTTCCCAAGCTCCGTTTTTTTTCGTTGCCAAAGCAACCGGAAGATTGTAAGTTTCTTGTTGATAATAAGGGAAATCAAAAAGGCGTGTGATTGAAACCATGTTTAATATATTGAATTTTACTGCAAATTAAATAAAAATAAGGTACAATTTTTATTTTTATGAAATTTTATGGGAAAAATTATAGGTACTATTGAAAATCAACGAAAACGTTTTCTTTTTTGTAGTAAAATTTAGAAAAAAGCAAGAAATGTTTATTTTGATGCAATATTATTGCACGTTGTAATCTTCGTATTCCTTAACTCTTTCTCCCATCAGAAACATTCTTTTCTTGGCAAAATGGATCGAAAGCTGCGTATAATTCCATTCTTCGCTATCTGTAGTTCGGTACCAAAAAGTATATGAAGCGCTGTTAAAACCTTCTTTAAAAATTGGCACACCTTCTTCTGTACATTCAATTCCCCAGTTGATTTTGCTTTTGCTTAAATCGTCATTCTGGATAACACCGGATCCATCAGGATTTAATACCGTACTTGGCGCCTTTTGACCTATAGGCAAATACGTTCCCTGTATAGGATAATTAAGCGTCGTAGTGATGTAACGCTCTTTATTTTTATAATTAATTATATCAATCTGATTTTGAGAATGTGATTGGGTAGCAATAAAAAATAATGCAAAAAGAAACACTTTAAAAATTTTCATTGTTTGTAGGTTTTAATGTTTTTGGGTAAAAAAAAAGTTTTGTGGCAGGAACTTTTTGGCGAATATAGTTCAAATTTCAATAGAAAAATAAATCGGAAATAAATATGAGAAACTTTTTTTAACTTTTTATTTTCAGAAGTGTTTTATTGAATAAGTAACTGATTCTCTTATAATTTTTGCTAATTATGCAGATTGTACTTCCTCAAGTCTGTTTTTTAAAAAAAGGGTGTTTTTCCCCTTTAAGAAACAGGGAGTTCCCTTATGGGTTTTTTAAAGCATATTCTATTTTTACCAAATCAAAAATTGTAGGCGCAAAAGCAAAGGAGCAGGATTGAAACTGCTTTTATATGGTAATGGATTTGTGTGGAACCAAATACGTATATTAATATAATTGCTTTAAAAAAATCGCATGCAAATGCAAAACCCCGCCGAAGTTGCAGAAGATATATTGTTTAGCAATACCATCGTGGAGAATCAATTTTTTGGGGAAATGCGATCTCTTCAGGGTTGTTTGTTTTAAGTGTGTCAAATGCAAGAGTCACTTCGGTACTAAAGGTTAAAAAAATGCCTCAGCTAATAGGGATAGCGCTGAGGCATTTTTGTTTTTTTTGTTTGCCGCGAATTACACGAATTTTCACCAATTTATTATTTATTTGTTTACTAGTTGCAAACAAATAAGTAACTTTTAAAATCATTCTAATCTTTTAATCTGTGGCTATTTTTTTAAAGCAACAAATATTAATTCGCGAAAATTCGTGTAATTAGTGGCAAAAAAAAACGCCCGATAAATTCGGGCGTTTTATAGTAGAATATATTTTTTTAGTTTTTCTCAATCCATTTTCTGGCGTTGATAAAAGCTTCGTGCCAAGGTGTAAACTCGTCATTTCTGTCTTTTGGATAATGCGCCCAGTTCCATTGAAAAGTTGAACGCTCAATATGAGGCATTGTTACCAAATGTCTTCCTGTTTTGTCACACATCATGGCTACATCGTAATGAGAACCATTCGGGTTTGCAGGATAACCTTCGTAAGCATATTTAGAAACAATGTTGTAGTTTTCTTCGCCCATTGGTAAATTGAATTTTCCTTCTCCGTGAGAAACCCAAACTCCTAAAGTAGTTCCGGCCAAAGTCGATAACATAACCGAATTGTTTTCCTGAACTTTTACAGAAGTAAAAATACTTTCGTGTTTCTGGCTGTCGTTATGAAGCATTTTTCCGTGAACTTCATGCTCCGGATTAATCACTTCCAATTCCATAAATAACTGGCAACCGTTACAGATTCCTACAGATAAAGTATCTTCTCTTTTAAAGAAATTATCCAAAGCAGTTTTTGCTTTTTCATTGTATAAGAAAGCACCGGCCCAACCTTTTGCAGAACCTAAAACATCTGAGTTAGAGAATCCTCCAACAGCTCCGATAAACTGAATATCTTCAAGCGTTTCACGACCGGAAATTAAATCGGTCATGTGAACGTCTTTTACGTCAAAACCGGCTAAGTACATTGCATTTGCCATTTCACGCTCAGAATTACTTCCTTTTTCACGAATAATGGCCGCTTTTGGTCTTGGTTTCGAAGCATCAATTACGGGTGCTTTACCTGTAAAGTGAGCTGGGAAAGTATACTCTAAAACCTGATTTTTATAATTTTCAAAACGTGCTTTTGCGGTTCCGTTTTTAGATTGTTTTTGATCTAATAAGTAAGAAGTTTCAAACCAAACATCTCTGTAAGTTGGAATATCCAATTTATAATCTGCAAATTCTAAAGTAGCAGTATTTTGAACTGAACCAATTTTGAAGAATTCAATATTATTAGCGTTTAATTTAGCTTCAACCGCTGCATCTGATTTTGCCTGAAATACAATTCCGATATTTTCTGCGAAAAGAATTTTCAATAAATCTTTTTCCGCGAAAGCGCTAAAATCAATTTTAGCTCCAAGGTTTACATCTGCAAAACACAATTCTAAAAGAGTCGTAATTAAACCACCGCTTCCGATATCGTGACCGGCTAAAATTTGATTTTCACCGATTAATTCCTGGATCGTATTAAAAGCATTTTTGAAGAAAGAAGCATCTTTTATCGTAGAAGTTTCGTTTCCGATTGTGTTTCTGATTTGTGCAAAAGACGAACCTCCAAGTTTGAAATCATCCTGAGACAAATTGATATAATAAATAGAATCTCCATTTTTCTGTAAAACCGGTTCTACTACTTTTCTAATATCGGTACAGTTTCCTCCAGCCGAAATAATTACCGTTCCCGGCGCGATTACTTCGTCGTTTGGATATTTTTGTTTCATCGAAAGTGAATCTTTTCCTGTCGGAATATTGATTCCCAATTCGATAGCAAATTCTGAACAACCTTCAACAGCAGCGTACAAACGAGCGTCTTCACCTTCGTTTTTACAAGCCCACATCCAGTTTGCAGAAAGTGAAATTCCTTTCAATCCGTCTTTAATCGGCGCCCAGATAATGTTTGATAACGATTCACCAATTGCATTTCTAGAACCCGCAACCGGATCAATCAACGCCGCAATAGGAGCGTGGCCAATAGAAGTTGCGATTCCTTCTTTCCCTAAATAATCCAGAGCCATAACTCCAACATTATTTAAAGGCAATTGTAACGGACCTGCATTTTGTTGTTTGGCAACTTTTCCGCCTACACAACGGTCCACTTTATTGGTTAACCAGTCTTTTGATGCAACCGCTTCTAAACGTAAAACGTCTTTTAAATATTTTTCAAAATCAGCTGTGTCATAAGAAACCGCAGTATATTTTCTATCGATAGTTTTATCAGTCATAACCGTTTTAGGAGAACTTCCAAAGAAATCTTCTAAAGCATAATCCATAGGTTTTGAACCATTTGATTTTGATTCGAATGTAAAACGGTGATCTCCCGTTACGTCTCCAACCTGATACATTGGCGAACGCTCTCTGTCAGCAATTCTTTGTAAGGTATCAATATCTTTTTGACCAATAACCAATCCCATTCTTTCCTGAGATTCGTTACCGATAATTTCTTTTGCAGAAAGCGTAGGATCTCCAACAGGTAATTTATCCAAATCGATTAATCCACCCGTTTCTTCCACCAATTCCGAAAGGCAGTTTAAGTGTCCTCCAGCACCGTGATCGTGAATAGAAACAATTGGGTTGTGATCGCTTTCTACCAAACCACGAATGGCGTTGGCAGCACGTTTTTGCATTTCAGGATTAGAACGCTGAATCGCATTTAATTCAATTCCTGAACCAAAAGCTCCCGTATCAGCAGACGAAACCGCAGCTCCACCCATCCCAATTCTATAATTTTCTCCACCTAAGATTACGATTTTATCGCCTTCTTGCGGTTTCTTTTTTATCGATTGATCTAATTTTCCGTAACCAATTCCACCAGCTTGCATGATTACTTTATCGTAACCAATTTTTCGGTCGTTTTCTGAATGTTCGAAAGTTAGAACAGAACCTGTAATAAGCGGCTGTCCAAATTTATTTCCAAAATCAGAAGCTCCGTTTGAAGCTTTGATCAAAATATCCATTGGCGTTTGGTACAGCCATTTTCTTTCTTCAACAGCATTTTCCCATTTTCTGTCATCATTCAAACGAGAATAAGAAGTCATGTAAACTGCAGTTCCGGCTAATGGCAATGAACCTTGTCCACCCGCTAAACGGTCACGAATTTCTCCTCCTGATCCTGTTGCGGCTCCGTTGAAAGGCTCAACTGTTGTTGGGAAATTGTGTGTTTCTGCTTTTAAGGAGATAACCGAATCAAATTCTTTTATTTCATAGAAATCAGGTTTGTCAGCCGTTTTTGGTGCAAACTGCTGCACTTTTGGTCCTTTTACAAAAGCAACGTTGTCTTTGTAAGCAGATACTATATCGTTAGGATTTTCCTGTGATGTTTTTTTAATTAATTTGAAAAGAGAAGTTTCTTTTTCTTCGCCATCTATAACAAAAGTTCCATTGAAAATTTTGTGACGACAGTGTTCTGAATTCGCTTGTGAGAAAGCAAAAATCTCAGAATCGGTTAACTTTCTTCCCAGTTTTACGGCAAGATTATCTAAATAATCAACTTCTTCCTGGCTTAGAGCCAAACCTTCAACTTTGTTATAAGTGGCAATATCATCGATTTCCAGAATTGGTTCCGGCTGAATGTTAATCGTGAAAATTTCCTGATCCAATTGATTGAATTTCTGAAAAAGCATTGGATCAAAATCATTGAAATCTTCCGTTGCAGGAAAAAATTCTTCAATTCTGATAATGCCCGGAATACCCATATTTTGGGTAATTTCTACAGCATTTGTACTCCAAGGCGTGATCATAGTGGCGCGGGGACCAACAAAAAAATCCGACAGCGCGGATTTTTCGATCTTATTAGAGTTGGCAAAAAGCCAGTTTAGTTTTGAAATGTCTTGAGCTGAAATTTCGTTTTGCGTTTGTACGGCAAAAACAGTTTTGCTTTGGTTTTCAAAGAAATGGATCATTGTTTTGTGTAGTTTGTTGTATTGAGGTGCAAATTTAGTGTAAATAAATAGTAAGCGCAAATTTGGAAACAAACTCTTTTGAACTTTTTGCCACAAAGGCACGAAGGCGCAAAGTTTTTTTGTTTCAAGCAGATTTGGCAGATTGAGCAGATTTAGTAGATTGATTTCTATTAAATCTGCGTGAAAGTAATTTTAGGCTTTTGATCTCACAAAGATTCACAAAGTTAATCGTACTGTTTGTCATTTCGACGAAGGAGAAATCACATCCAGAGAGCACGCTGCGTGAATCCGTAATGCGGTTGCTTTATTTCCTCGCAATGACTTAGATTGCGTTAAACCCGACAGGTTTTAAAGCCTGTCGGGTTTACTGTCTGGATGTCATTACGATATGTTGCGCTCTGGATGTGATTTCTCCTCCGTCGAAATGACATAAAATGAGAATAGTTTTATCTTTTCGTAAAAAAAGAAAAACTTAAATTATCTTATATAGCTTATATGGTAAAACAAAAAAAGCGACAAAATTTGCCGCTTTTAAATAAAGTAAGATGTAATTTATCTAGTTGATAATTATCTTTTTAACTATTGTTTTTGAATCTGTAATAATCTGAACAATATAAATTCCTTTCGCCAAATGACTTACGGCAATTGCAGGATCAGTAGTATTTTGTTTTTCGAAAACTTTTTGACCGGCAAATGAAATAATTTCGATTGAATACGTAGTTTCTAAATTATCAAAACTTACATAGAAGTTTCCGTCAGAAGGATTTGGATAAATGATGATTTCATTAGAATCAGCAATTTCTTCGTCGATTGGTTTTGCAATTTTGCTTGCGAGATTATTACAAGTATCGGTTGCGTAAGAATCCCATTGAGAGCTTAAATTGAAAGTTGTGGATGGAGCCGTTACAGTCGATTTTCTTCTTAAAGTCACATCAACAGCAAAGTTCGCAGTTCCGCCATTAAAAGTTCCGATGATGTCAATCAAAACACCATTTTTAAATAAACCTACGGCATCATTTCCGTTAAACATTAACTCCGTTCCTGAGGTTGAAATATTGGCTGCGCTTGTAGAATAACAAGTTGAAGAAATAGAACTGTTTACAATTACGAATTTACTTCCTGTAGTTAAAGTTCCGCTCAAGGCTAAACCTGTGCTCCAGGAACCGGCACCATTGGTTTGTTTTTTAATTGTATAAGCAGATAAACTCACAGAATTTCCTGTATTGTTGGCAATTTCAAGTGCTTTATTATTTCCTGAGCCTTCAATATATTCAGAGAAAAGCAGGTCTGTTGCAGTTCCGCCAGTTCCGCTGCTGTTTGTTGTTACGGCAATTGTGCTGCTTGACGCAGAAGTATTTCCGGCAGCATCTTTAGCTTTTACATAAATAGAATAACTTGTAGAAGCCGTTAAACCGGTAATCGTCGCAGATGTCGCTGAAACGGTTGTTTTTAAAACGTTATTAGCATAAACATCATAACCGGTAACGGCACCATTATCTGTAGAAGCATTCCAGGCAACAGTAATCGAGGTAGAAGTTTTTGTAGTCGAAGCTAAACTTGTAGGGGCAGTTGGCGCCTGAGTATCTGTAGAAGAAGTTCCGCCCCAAATTTGGTTCACATATTCCGGATGATCGATGTATGGATTTCTATTGTTTTGGCGTCCGTAAACGGCATTATTTCTGGCAATTTCTCGTGCGCTTACCGGATCTTGCGCGTGCCAGGCCAAGAGAACATTTAGAAAAGCTGTTGTAAAAACCTTGTTACTTGAACCGTCAAACATGGCGTATGAATATCCAGCAACCGTATTTTCATAACGCGTTGCAAAATAAAAATACATTCTTGCAATGTCACCTTTAAAAGCATTAATAGGTTCAAAAACAGTTCCTGAATATCCGGATACAGAACTTGATCCCAATTTGCTGCCATTTTGAGAAGTATAAGTTGTAGAACTTACTGTTCCGTGTGGATAATTAGAACGCATTCCGTTTACTTTTCCATCTGTTGGTGTAATAAAATGGGCATCCGCAACCATTGGCGACTGCTCATTAAATACTGATTGCGGAATGATGTGTTCTCTGTTGTAGCAATCGCCTTCTGCAGAGTAATTTCCACAACGTTGTGTCGTTCCTGTTGTATAAGTATAAGGATCTGTTCCTGATGGATTTTCAGAATACATGTCAAGAACAGTTCCGTCGTTTTCGTAGAAATTATCAACATCAGAAGTTTGATACGTCGTATACAAACCTGCATATCCATTATCTGTATGACCTTTGATGATGTTGTATAATTGTGTTTTTAAAGTATAACCTGTTCCGGTTGCGGTGTTGTAATAACCACTTGGAATCTGGGCAAAACTGACCGCAAATGACAGCAATAATAAAAAAGAGTAGCTTTTTTTCATAAAATAATAGTTTAAGGTTTGGTTGAAATTGTTTAAAAATTAAGTTTTCAATAAATTGATTTTGAGAAACTTAATTTATAATTGTACCAAATCTACTACTTTTATGCATACGTTGCGTTAAGTGATGTTTAAATTTAGATATATTTTCTTACGGATGATGGTTTTGCCGCTAAGACTCAGAGACACAAAGTTTCTTTTCTCATTTTATGTCATTTCGAGGAACGAGAAATCACACTCGAAACTCCGTAAAGAGAATCGCCAATCTTTGTCGAATTACGAGTGTGATTTACTTCGTCTGTTCGCTATCGCTCGAGTCTCGTTCCTCGAAATGACAAATAGTGCGATAAAAAATAATTTTAATTAAAACTTTGCGACTTCGCGTCTTTGCGCCTAATAATTTTATTTAGGAAATACAGCACTCTGATAAGCGCCCAAATCCGGTGGAGAAGTTCTGGTCACTCCAATAATATCTAACGGAATTATATATATCGGATTTCCTTTCGCGAAAGCGGCAGAAGTATTATCAATATTGAATTTATTCTGCGAAACGTTATAAAACTTCGGATTTTCGTTTAGAATAATCTGATTATAATGTTCTGTATCTGTTTTAAACTGATAATCTGGATTTGATGAAGAACTGCTGAATTTTAGTAAACAATTGTTTAATTGATAGACAAAAGCAGCGGCGGTATTTTTGTTCAAATTAAATTCATTACTGTTCGAACCATAAATAATGCAGTTATTGAAAGTCGCATTCGTTAACGGATTTGTTTCCGGAGTTTGACCTGCCAACGAATTACTTAAGTTAACGGCAACATGTGAACTATTTTGCCAGTTGTTGTAAAAAGTACAATGGGCAAAATTGTAATTACCGCCGTAAACACAAGATAAACTGGCAATTCCGGCATAATTGATTACAATATTTTCGGCTATAATATGAGTGTCCTGAGCTAAAATTCCGTATTCGACGCAATTGTAAATTTGGGTGTTTTTGATTTCAACGGTATTAAACGGACTTCTAAAATCTAAACCTGTTACAGCATTTTTTAAAGTTAAATGATTGATCGAATGATTGGCACTTCCGTTAGAAAAAAGAATAGATTTCCATTGCCCGGGAACATCAGCATATTCAGGTTCTAAACGATCGCCTTCAAAAATAACTTCGTTTTCCAGTGCTTTCGTGGTTGAGACATTTCCATTAATTTGAAATGAAGCATCATCACCAACATATAATCCTGAATTGGCATGAAAATGAACTCTCGCTCCGGGCTCAAAAGTTACTGTTTTGAATGCAGGAACTCCGGCAAAACCATAGATAACATACGGTTTCTGATTGTTGAAAACCAGTTCATTTCCGTTTACGGCATCATTTTCATCCAGATAAAAACCATCTACTGATTTTCCGTCAATTTCAATTTTTTCTTTAGTTCCGTCCGGATTTTGTTTTGGATACAGAAAAACAGCATCCTGAATTAAAGTGACCAATGCCACTTCCTGAAGATTGGCGCCGCTGTCAAACTGAATTTCATCGGTATACAAAAAATCGGTTGGATTTGCATCTGTAATATCAGCTGTCGTTTCTATAAAAATATACAAACTGTCTTTGGCTAAAAGCGTAACATTATTGAAAATTTTGCCGTTGTTTCCGTTCATTCCGTCAACCGTCATTCGGTATTTAGAATTCAATCCTTTTTTAAGCTGAATTGTCGGAATCGAAATATCGTCTTTAGTGTTGTTGTACACTTTAAGTTGGTAAGTACTTGAACCAATGTTTTTAAAAACAGTATCCAGATAAACAGTGTCTTTTGAAAACTTTAAATCTCCGGAACTGGCAACAGTATCAAAATCAGTTCGGCAGGAACTGGCAGCTAAAAGTAAACCGAAAACGAAGAATATAAAGTATTGACGCATTTTGAAAAGGTTGTTTTTTTAGCCACAGATTTCACAGATTTAAATGATTTTTTTGCATTCTTTGCGAATGATTTTAATCTGTGTTAATCTGTGAAATCTGTGGCAAATATTTTTATCGTTTTGTAAAAATAACAAAAAACTTACATGTTTGAAGATGATTTGAAATAATAGAATTGTATTTTCTAATTTGTATCTCATCTTTTCTTTAATTTTACGATTCTAAAGTCCATTTTAATGAATTACACAAAAGAACAAATCTTAGAGCGCTGCAATCAGTTTACTAAAAACACCTTGATGGAAACGCTAAAAATCGAATATATTGATGCCGGCGAAGACTTTTTAGTAGCCAAAATGCCTGTAAATCCAAGCGTTCATCAACCAATGGGACTTTTACACGGCGGCGCTTCTGTTGCTTTGGCCGAAAGTGTAGGAAGTGCCGCCTCTTTCTTTTTTATCAACCCAAAAGAACAAGAAGTACGCGGAATAGAAATCTCTGCAAATCACCTGAAAAGCATTCGCGAAGGCTGGGTTTTTGGTACAGCACGCATTATTCATAAAGGCAGAAGTCTTCATTTATGGGAAATTAAAATTACCGATGAAGGTGGAAATTTGATTTCACTTTGCAAATTGACGAATATGGTTTTAGATAAAAAAGCGAACTAATTATGAACGACTTTTTTTCTACCATACGAAAACATCAGGAACAGAAATTGCCTTTTGTGATTTATTCCAAACCAAATTCATCGCTTCTTTTTGCATTTTTACAACAAGATGATACTTTATATAAAGTTTCTGATTACAGCGAAAAAGGTTTTGTTTTTGCTTCTTTTGATGAAAAACAGCTGATTTTAATTCCGGAAAAAGAATCAAAAATTATAAGCACAGAGCAAAAAGAAATCAAGTTCGATTTTAATGAAGTTGATGATGCAAACCTGAACAACGAAGCAAAGACGCAATATGAAGAGCTGGTTGAAAAAGGAATAAGCGCCATTAAAAATGAAGAATTCAAAAAAGTAGTTTTATCCAGAAATGAAAAAGTAGATCTGACTGATTTTGATTTTGTAATTACTTTTCAGCGTTTGATTCACGCATATCCTGCTACTTTTTCGTATTGTTTTTTCCATCCCCAAATTGGACTTTGGATGGGAGCAACGCCGGAACAATTGCTAAAAGCAAACGGAAATATTTTTGAGACGACAGCTTTGGCCGGAACTCAAAAAGCAAATTTAGAAGAAGAAATTCTGTGGCAGCAAAAAGAAAAAGACGAACAGCAATATGTAACTGATTTTATTGTAAAAAGATTACGCGAAGTTGCTAATTCTGTTGTGGTTACAGACCCATACAGTATAAAAGCCGGATCGATCTGGCATATTAAAACCGATATTTCGGGAGTTTTAAATGATAATTCAACCCTTGAAGAAGTAATTGATACCTTGCATCCAACGCCTGCAGTCTGCGGTTTGCCAAAGAAAAAAGCAAAAGCGTTTATCATTGAAAACGAAAATTACGACCGAACTTTTTATACCGGTTTCCTTGGTGAACTCAACAGCAGTTTTGCGCATAAAACCGCAAGTTCTGATTTATTCGTAAATTTGCGCAGTATGCAGATTGTAGAAAAAAGCGCCATTTTGTTCATGGGATGTGGTATAACCAAAGAAAGTATTCCGGAGAAAGAATGGGAGGAAAGCGTCAATAAATCCATGACGATGAAAAGAGTTTTGAATATAAAAAAGAGCAGTAGCTGTTAGAAAGTATTCAGTCTCAGTTTTCAGTCTCAGTCGCAATGTATAATGAATACTGAGACTGAAAACTGCGACTGCAACCTGAAACTAAAAAAAAACAAAAAAAGCAGATGAAATTAGATATATTAGCCTTTGGCGCACATCCCGATGATGTAGAATTAGGCTGCGCAGGAACAATTTTAAAAGAAGTATCGTTAGGAAAGAAAGTTGGAATCGTTGATTTAACCCGTGGCGAATTAGGCACACGCGGAACGGCAGAAACCAGAGACGAAGAAGCAAAAGCGGCAGCAAAGATATTAGGCGTTTCAGTACGTGAAAATTTAGAAATGCGCGACGGATTTTTTGTCAACGATGAAAAACATCAGTTAGAAGTCATTAAAATGATTCGTAAATACCAGCCTGAAATCGTTTTGTGCAACGCAGTCGACGATCGCCATATTGATCACGCAAAGGGGAGCAAATTAGTTTCTGATGCCTGCTTTTTATCGGGATTGATGAAAATAGAAACTTCGATTGACGGAGAAGCACAAAAAGCCTGGAGACCAAATGTGGTGTACCATTATATTCAGTGGAAAAACTTAGAACCGGATTTTGTTGTTGATATTACCGGTTTTGAAGAGAAAAAAGTAGAAGCAGTCCTGGCTTATAAAACCCAGTTTTACGATCCAAATTCAAAAGAACCTGCAACGCCAATCACGAGTAAAAACTTTATGGAAAGCCTAAATTACCGTGCGCAGGACTTAGGAAGGCTCGTTAACAGAGATTTTGCCGAAGGTTTTACTGTCGAAAGATGTTTGGCAGTCAATAGCTTAGAAGATTTGATATAAAAAGTTCAATATTTTTTCAATTTTTTATTTGCGGAAGTAAACATTAGTTGTATATTTGCAACCGCTAAGCAAAATGGTGGTTGTAGCTCAGCTGGTTAGAGTAGCGGTTTGTGGTGCCGCGGGTCGCCGGTTCGAACCCGGTCAGCCACCCAGAAATTTAAAGCCTTGAAGAAATTCAAGGCTTTTTTTGTGCGTGTAATTTTCTTTTACCATATAAGTGATGTAAGTTCATTTTAGATTGAACTTGTAGAAATCCTTCATGTGCATCTTAAAATAAAAGAGAGTTCTCTTTTTGTCATTTCGACGGAGGAGAAATCACACTCGTGAATCGACACAGATTATCGACATTTTTTTGCAGAGTTGCTTGTGTGATTTCTCCTCCGTCGAAATGACAAGATTGTGTTTAGCTAAAATGAACTTATATCACTTATATGGTTCAACAAAACACAAAAAAAGCATGACGTTTAAATCATGCTTTAGTGGGTTTATTATATTTGGTTTGTTGTATTATCGAATTTCTTCAAAAGTAGTTCCTTGTTTGATATCGCCGGTTTTAAAACCTTTTTTAAACCAGTACATTCTTTGTTCTGATGATCCGTGGGTAAAAGAATCCGGAACAACCTGTCCGCTCATTTTACTTTGAATTGCGTCGTCACCAACAGCATTTGCAGCACTCAAAGCCTCGTCGATATCATCTGTATCTAAATTTTTCTGATTATAGTGCGTCCAGACTCCCGCATAAAAATCCGCCTGTAGTTCTAAAGCAACCGAAAGTTTATTGGCTTCAGCCTCACTTTTTCCTTCTTGCTCCTCACGCATTTTTGCTGAGGTTCCGAGTAAAGTTTGCACGTGATGCCCAATTTCGTGCGCTATAACGTATGCAATGGCAAAGTCGCCACCCTTGGCACCAAATTTAGTTTTAAGCTCCTCAAAGAAACCTAAATCCATATATACTTTTTGATCTCCGGGACAATAAAACGGTCCCGATGCAGAAGATGCACCTCCGCAGGCAGTTTGAACAGAACCTCTAAAAAGCACCAATTTTGGATTTTTATACGTCATTCCGTTTTCTTGAAATATTTTACTCCAGATATCTTCGTTATCAGCAAGGATTACCCGAACAAAGTTACCCATTTCTTCATCTTCTTTACTTAACGGAGCAACAGCTTCAGTTTGCTGCTGACCACCTTGCATCTGCTCTAATGCAGATCCTACAACCTGGCCGGTTTCACCACCAAAAACGTTTAGTAACAAAATAATTATACCAATAACTCCGCCACCCAGAGCTACTTTTCCGCCAGAAACACCTCTTCTGTCTTCAACGTTATCACTTTGTCTTCTGCCTAGCCATTTCATATTTTATTGTATTAAAAGTTATTATAAATTTTGTTGTACGAATTTATATATTTTTTTGTAAAATATGTTGTATTAATATCATTTACTTTATTATTTTATCCATTTGGATAAAGCCTCTTCAACTGTTCCGCGAATAATTGGTTTTGAGATATAATCGTTCATTCCGGCCGATATACATTTGTTTCTTTCGTCTTTTTCGGCACCGGCAGTTACGGCGATAATCGGAATACTTTTGCCTCTTGAAGTATTTCTAATTGCTTTCGTGGCTTCATAACCATTCATAATAGGCATTTGAATATCCATAAAAACCAAATCGGGATTAATAGTTTCGATTTGATTTACAGCTTCATAACCATTTTCGCATTCAAAAATAATAGTATTTAAGTTGAGGTTTTTTACAATTGTTTTCAAAAGAAGCATGTTTACCTTGTTATCTTCCACAATTAAAATGCTTAATTTTTTCTGGTTTGAATAATAACTTAAAGCATATTCCGGATTAATGTTTTTTGAAATAATTTTATACTTTTCAGTTATACTTTTATGGCTGATATTCAGATTCAGATCAAAATAAAAAGTACTTCCCTGATTGATTTTACTTTCAAGCTGCAAGCGGCTTTCCATTAATGCCAAAAGCTGATTTGAGATGGTAAGTCCCAAACCGGTTCCGCCAAATTTTCTCGTTGTGGAACTGTCTTCCTGCGAAAAAGCTTTGAAGATCTTCTTCTGATTTTGTTCTAAAATCCCAATTCCTGTATCGACAACGGCAAAACGAAGGATATAATTTTCTTCTGATTTTTCTTCAATTACCGTAACATTTAATTTGATCGAACCTTCGTTTGTAAATTTTATCGCATTTGATAAAAGGTTGATTAGAATTTGTTTTAAACGTACAATATCGGTCCAGATATATTTAGGAACATTAGGATCAACGTTGAGTTCGAGTTCCAGATTTTTTTGGTTGGATTCAAAAATAATCAAGTCAAATATCTGCCCTAATATTTTTTGAATGTCATATAAATCAATGAAAAGTTCGAGTTTTCCGGCTTCAATTTTAGAAAAATCCAGAATATCATTGATAATTTCAAGTAAAGAATGTGCTGATTGATTGATTGTTGTCATGTACTTTTCCTGAATTTCTTCAAGATTTGTTTTCATCAGCAAATGCGTAAAACCAATAATCCCGTTTAAAGGCGTTCGTATTTCGTGCGACATATTGGCCAGGAAATCCGACTTGGATTTATTGGCTGCTTCCGCTAATTCCTTCGCTTTTATAGCGTCTTCACTTTCCTTAATCTTCGCCTGATTTCTATTTCGGTCTAGCGCCGATGAAATATTATTGGCAAGCGTCTGGAAGATGTAAATTTCATCATCAGACCATTTTCTTTCCCGTGTACAATCATCAAAACCAATAAATCCTGAGAAATTATTGTTGGCATATAAAGGCAAAATCAAGATCGATTTAATCTCATTGGTTACCAGTAAATTTTTAAAATAAGTGTCTTCCAGATTTTTTGTGAGCGAACTTAAAACTTTTTTGTTTTGAGAATGCCAGATAATCTCTTTCAAATTATCTTCTGTAAAGTGTTGTAAAGTAGTTATCTGATGCGCTATTCCTTCTCTCGACCATTTGTATTTCTGGGTGATAGTATTGGTTTCAAAATCTTTTTCATAATAAAAAATATGATCGACTTTTGATGCTTTTCCAATAATTTCATACGTTTCCTGAAACATCTTTTGCGGACTTTTACTCAACAGAAATTTCTCTGTACAAAGTGCCAGTGCCGATAATAAATCACTTTTGAGTTCCAGTTTTTTCTCTGCTTTAAGTCTCATTTGCGACGAAATTGCCAGTGAAATCACATCCGAAATTGTTCTTGCATAATTAATGTCCTCATTGTCCCATTCTCTTTTTTCTTCGGTACTTTCAAAACAGGCAACGCCGGCAAGTTGTCCGTTTAAAAAGATAGGAACATCCAGCATTGATTTTATTTTATTTTTGATGAAATAAATCTGCTGAAATTCAGATGTTTCGAGTTTGTTGAAAACATCAGAAGCATTTATAATGGCTTTGTTTTTTAAAGTTTCAAAATAAATAGGATACGATTCTTTATCCAGGATATTTTTATCATTTAAACTTTGATTGTCACGGCTAAAAAGGTTTCGGCACGTAATTGTATCATTAGAATATTTCCAGAAACTCACTCTGTTTGTTTTAGAAACCGTTGCAGCTTCCTGAATGATATAATCAATTACGATTTGCAAATTATTATAACCCCTAAAATCTGTTGTCGATAGTTTTTTGGTCGAATTGTTGTAGGCTTCGATTTTCTCAAGGCGAAGTTTTTTCTCGTTTTCTATATTTTTTAATTCGGTAATATCTCTTGCTATTCCCGCAAAACCAGTTGTTTCACCCAAATCATTTTTACGGATGATTACCTTTTGCGAAATCCATAATTCGTCTCCGTTTTTCTTTATAATCGGAATTTCAATCGTAGGATAATTGATTTCATTTTGTTCTAGATTTTCATAAAAATCAACCGCACTTTTGATGTAATCTTCATGAATAAAATTAGAATAATGATGCGAAATGACTTCTTCTTCAGCATAACCAAGAATCGAATAACCAAACTCGTTTATAAAGGTAAAATAACCATCAACGTTAATTTCGAAGATAATATCAGTCGCTGTCTGAATCAGGTTTTTGTATTGATCCTGAACAATAATCTGCTCTGTAACATCCTGACCAATACTAATAATCAAATCATTAGAAAACTTTTTGTCTTTCCATTGAATGTATTTGAATTCGCCGTTTTTGCTTTTTAATTTCCGAATGTATAATTTGTTGTCAACATACGTTTTATGGTAATTCTCTCGTATAAATTCCGGATCTTCAGTAAGTTTCCAAAATTCCATTGCCATAACTTCATCCGGCGAATAGCCTAAAATCGCCGTTATGGTTTCACTGCTAAATAAAACTTCGCCTTTTTTATTTGTGGCAATTGTTAGTGAATTTCCTTTGTGAACAATTTCGTTTGTAAACCTGAAATTATCTCTGTTGTTCAATAAAACCGCATAATTAACATGATTAATGATGAAAACAATGATACAGAAATTGATCAGTAAAATGGAAGATTTTATGGGTATTAAATGAAATATTACAGTAATAAGCAAATAGGTAAAGACGGCTCCAACAAATATCCAGTAGATTCTTATTGGTTTTAAAATGGTATACGAAAAGAAAAAGGAGAGTAGAAAAGTAATAATTGGAATTACATCATTGGGCAGACAGATAATATTGCGGCAAATATAAACGATGTAAATAAAGAAGAAGAAAATAAAAATTTCCCGGCTTTTGTCTCTTAAAAGTTTGATTTTATCTGTAATTAAATAAAGTAATAAGACTGATATCCCAATAATTACATTAAAAAGCAATAAACTACTTGGCCGGATTTTAAAGATTTCATTGATGATTTCAATAACGATAATCGCAATACCAAAAAACAAAGCATACAATTGGTATTCCCGGTGAGCCGTTTCGCTTTCCAGTTTTTTTTCTATGAAATATCCAATTCTTGCCTTAATTCTAAAAAACTGATAAATCAATAAACTAAGAAAAGCACAAAGCGATAATCCTAAAATAATGAGTTTAGGATTGTTATAAAAAATAATATCGGATTTTAAAACGAACCAATTTGTTACAATCGATTTCAGGGCATCTCCAAAATTGGCGATTCCTGAAATCGATGTGTTTAAAAAACTATAGTTCACTACCATAGTATTCGGGGTATGTTTGGTTTAGTAAAAGCATTTTAGAGTTTTCTGAAAGAGTAGGTTAGTCTCTTTTTTTTTGGTCAGAAACTTCAAATTATTCTGAATCAGATCCAATTGAATCGATGGTATTATCTTCTTCAGTATTGATTATCGCGCTGTATAAAGCATATTTCAATGAATACGTTATTGGAATCGTAAATACAATACCAATACAACACCCGATGAAACCAATAGCAGAACCAACACCGGCTACAAAAAGTAAAAGGATTATGGTAAAAGGCTGTTTGCTCACTATAATAATACTTGATTTTATGGCGTCGATTGCGTTTAAATTTCCAAAAATTATTAAAGGTATTGTTAATGAGGTAAATACAGTGATAGCAAGTGCAATTATTGTATCTACTAAAATAATTCCCAGCATATTAAAACCAACTGAAATTAAACCGCTTGTCAGCGAAATTAATAGCATAGCAATAAAAAGCTGTGGAAAATGACGGGAAGTATAATAACTGAAAATAGTCGAAACATTAAATTCTTCGTCTCTGTCTGCACAATAGGCCATTTTTAAAAAACCGGCAGTAAACGGACTGAAAACAGCGGCTATAAAAGCAATTGCTAAGCTATAAACAGCTAATAAATAAGTTGATGTTTCTTCATTTTGAAGACCTTTAAAAAAATTTTCATCAAAATACTGAACACCATATATTGCAGCAAAAAGTCCTCCAAAAAGGAAAATAGCCAGAATTGAAAATACCAAAAGTATTAATCCTGCGTAAAGTGCTATTTTTTTATAGTTTTCAAAAGCATGGTTAAAAACATTAGAAAAGTCCAGAGAATAGCCATTATTTTTAATGTCCTCAATTTGATCAAGTGTAGATTTCATTTTTTTTAAAAGTAGAATTGTTTTATAATCTGTGGTATTTAATTATTGAGACGTAAATATAATATTTTTAATCAAATCCTTATAAAAATCTGAAAAACATTACGGAATTGTTTTAGTGTTTATATCCAGTCTAATAAGCGTTTAATCGAAGCTAATTTATCTTTGTAAGGCGCGTAACGCATAGGTAAATCAATCCAGTTGCCTTTTTTGACAACTCCTTTGTGGTGTGTGAAGATATCAAAACTCAATTTGCCATGATAAGCACCAATTCCGCTATGGCCAACTCCGCCAAAAGGCAGTCTTTTATTAGAAAAATGTACCACTGTATCGTTGATGCAACCACCTCCAAAAGAGTATGTTGTGATTAATTTTTTAGAAAATGATTTATTTTCGCTAAAAATATAAAATGCAAGGGGTTTCTCATAACGGCTTACAATATTTTTAATATCATTTTCTGTTTCATAAGTAAGAATAGGTAAAATTGGTCCAAAAATTTCCTCCTTCATAACAGGACTATCCAAACTTGGTTCTTCGATAAGCGTTGGAGAAATATAAAATTTATTGGCATCAGTTTCGCCTCCAAAAATTACTTTTTCAGATTTAAGCATGTTAGCTAATCGCAGCCAGTTTTTGGTATTTACGATTCGGGCAAAATCAGGAGATTTTTCTATTTTTTTACCATATGCTTTTATAATTTCTTCCATCAAAAAACTAATGAAATTGATTTTCATATTTTTCTGAATCAGGATATAATCCGGTGCAATGCAGGTTTGACCGGCGTTGATAAATTTCCCCCAGACAATTCGTTTTGCGGCCAGTTTTAAATCGGCACTTTCATCAATGATGCAGGGATTTTTTCCGCCAAGCTCAAGAGTTACAGGCGTGAGGTTTTCTGCAGCAGCTTTGGCAACGATTTTCCCAACAGCAACACTTCCTGTAAAGAAAATATAATCCCAGCGTTTGGTTAGTAAATGAGTTGAAACATCGGCACCTCCCTGAACCACTTCGACATGTTTGATATGAAAAGCCTTTTCGATTATTTTTGCGATAATAGCAGAAGTATTGGGCGTAAGTTCTGAAGGTTTTAAAACCACTCTGTTTCCTGCCGCAACAGCAGAAATTACAGGACATAATGCCAATTGAAAAGGATAATTCCACGGCGCAATGACCAAAACTTTTCCGTAAGGTTCTTTATAAATATAATCTGTAGAAGGGAAGTTGAGAAGGGAAGGAAAAACACGTTTGGGTTTTGCCCATTTGTGAATATTTTTGATCGTGTCTTTTAGTTCAGAAATGACATAATTAGTCTCGGTAAGAACAGCTTCGAATTCAGGCTTTTTAAAATCATCATATAAAGCTTTTACAATTAAATCTTCGCTTTTCTGAATGTTATATAATAATTTTTTCAGCGTTTCTTTTCGGTATCCGATGTCATTTTTATAGTCCATTTTGCGATCAGCTTGTTTTTTGGTCCCTGCAAGTTAATCGATAAAATTTAAAAAAATAAGAAAATAATCATAAAATCATAAGGCATTCCAAATGGTTTCATCAGGAGTTGGAGCAACTATAGTAATATCTTCTTTTGAGACCGGATGCACAAAAACTAATTTTCTGGCATGAAGATGAATTCCGCCATCAGGATTACTTCGGTCAAAACCATATTTTAAATCACCTTTTATAGGCGAACCAATCGCAGCTAATTGCGCACGAATTTGATGATGACGTCCCGTATGTAAGTTGATTTCCAGCGCCACATAATTCTGAAGTTCTTTAAAAACAGTATAATCCAGACTGGCAACTTTACTGTCCGGAACTTCTTTTAAATGCGCTTTTGAAGTATTATTTTTTTCATTTCTTTTCAGATAATGAACCAATTTGGCAGTTGTTTCCAAAGGTTTATTCTTGACAACTGCCCAATAGGTTTTTTTCGTTTCGCGATTGCTGAACAATTCGTTCATTCGCGTTAATGCTTTACTTGTCCTTGCAAAAACCACGATTCCGGTTGTAGGTCGGTCCAAACGATGAATTACACCCAGAAAAACATCACCAGGTTTATTGTATTTGTCTTTAATGTATTCCTTTACAACATCAGATAAAGGTTTGTCACCCGTTTTATCTCCTTGCACAATATCGCCTACACGTTTATTAACCACAATAATATGATTGTCTTCGTGTAAAACCTGAAGATTGTTTTTATCGGAAATAATTTTATTAGACAAGGTAATTTTTTTTAGAGAGAAACTGAATACTTAAAACTGAGACTGAAAACTAATTAGTATTGTTCATTAGAATTAGGAAAATCACTAGATTTCACATCTGTCACATACTGACCAATTGCAGAAGTCATTTCCTGATAAAGATTTAAATAACGACGTAAAAAACGAGGGCTAAATTCATTATTCATTCCTAACATATCGTGAATAACCAAAACCTGTCCGTCAACACCGCCTCCTGCACCAATTCCGATAACGGGAATCGAAATACTTTTGGCTACTTTTTCGGCTAAATCAGCAGGGATTTTTTCTAAAACGATTCCAAAACAGCCAATTTTTTCCAGCAGTTTAGCATCTTCGATTAGTTTTTCTGCTTCTTCTTCCTCTTTGGCGCGAACGCTGTAAGTTCCAAATTTATAGATAGATTGTGGCGTTAAACCCAAGTGTCCCATAACCGGAATTCCTGCGTTTAATATTTTTTTGATCGATTCTTTAATTTCTTTTCCACCCTCCAGTTTCACTGCGTGTCCACCGCTTTCTTTCATGATTCTGATCGCAGAACGCAACGCTTCTTTTGGGTCAGACTGATAACTTCCAAAAGGTAAATCAACTACAACCAAAGCCCTTTCGATAGCGCGAACTACAGACGAAGCATGGTAAATCATTTGGTCTAAAGTAATAGGCAAAGTCGTTTCGTGACCCGCCATAACATTTGAAGCTGAATCTCCAACTAAAATCACATCAACTCCTGCAGTGTCAACAATTTTTGCCATTGTATAATCGTAAGCCGTTAGCATAGAGATTTTCTCTCCGTTGCTTTTCATTTCGATTAACGACTTTGTAGTGATTCTTTTATAATCTTTTTTAGCTACTGACATTTTGTGTTTTTTATTTTTTTTTGTGAATGTAAAAGTATTGAATAATTATAGATTGAAATCAGCAATAGAAGAATATTTCAACGAAAAGAAGCTTTCCGTCTTTAACTTCTATTCTAAATAGCAATAATAATGTAGTGTTTTTTTGAAAATATAATGTAGTTGATTTTGTTTGCCACGAATTACACGAATTTTCACGAATTACTATTTTTAATGATTATCATATATAAAAATTAGTGTAATTCGTGGCAAACCTTTTTTAACAATCCGCCATATTTACGGCAATCGCAAGTCCGCCTTCAGAGGTTTCTTTGTATTTGGAGTTCATGTCTTTTGCCGTTTGCCACATTGTATTGATGACTTTATCTAACGGAACTTTTGCATTTTTAGAATCGGTTTCAAGGGCTAATTCTGCAGCATTGATGGCTTTTATCGCGCCCATCGTATTTCTTTCGATACACGGAATCTGAACCAGACCGCCAATTGGATCACAGGTTAAACCAAGGTGATGTTCCATAGCAATTTCGGCAGCCATTAAAACCTGAGCAGGAGTTCCACCCATTAATTCGCAAAGCGCTGCCGCTGCCATTGACGACGAAACGCCAATTTCGGCCTGACAACCACCCATTGCTGCAGAAATTGTTGATCCTTTTTTAAAGATACTTCCAATTTCTCCGGCAACCATCAAAAATTGTTTGATTTCTTTTTCGCCTGCATCGTGGTTTTCAATTACCAGATAATACATTAAAACCGCCGGAATTACACCCGCGCTTCCATTTGTAGGAGCCGTAACAACGCGGCCTAAAGACGCATTTACTTCATTGACGGCAAGTGCAAAACAGCTTACCCATTTCAGGATCTGGCGAAATTTAACCTCGGTTTTTCTGATTTCTTCCAGCCATGTTTGCGGATTTGAATAATTCGATAAACCAATTAGATTCTGATGCATATCGAAAGCTCTTCTGCGAACGTTTAATCCGCCCGGAAGAATGCCTCCTGTATGGCAGCCAATGTACATGCATTCTAACATCGTGTTCCAGATGCGCATTAATTCCGAATGAATTTCGGCTTCAGGACGCATCGATTTTTCATTTTCATAAACAATTTCGGAGATCGATTTGTTTTCTGAAATGGTATAATTTAAAAGCTCAACCGCATTTTGAATCGGAAACGGAAAAGCACATTTTATTTCCTCTTTTATTTTGGCATTCGTGCGTTCTTCTTTCACTACAAAACCGCCTCCAATAGAATAAAAAGTAGATTCATATTCAGAATCATCTGCTTTGTAAGCGGTGAATTTTAAGCCATTGGCATGGAAAGGAAGAAAGTCTTTATTAAAAACAATATCCTGAAGAAAGTAAAACGGAATCGCGATCTGGTTGCCCAAAACGATTTCATTTTTGGTTTCGATGGATTTAATGATTCCGGCAATATCATCAATGGGAATATATTCGGGATCCTGACCGCTTAAACCCAGCATAACAGCAAGATCTGTCGCGTGGCCTTTGCCTGTTAATGAAAGTGAACCGTATAAATCGACTTTGACTCTGGTAATTTGTTCTAAAATAGATTCGTTTTTTAACTCTTCTAAAAAACGTTCTGCGGCTCTCCACGGACCTAATGTGTGGGAACTCGAAGGGCCAACACCAATTTTAAGCATATCAAAAACAGAAATACATTCTTCCATTGTTCAATTTTTATAAGACAAAGATAATTGAATAATGCAACGAACGTAAACATTTAATTGTTAATGTTGCGGTTTTGTTAAAAATGGTATTAAATTTTAATAATTTGGCAATGAAACAAATTTAATTCCTTAATATGCGGTTTTCATAAAGAGTTCGTGGTTTTTTTAGGTATTTTTGTAATGAAGCATTTACTGAAGAATCCGGTTTTCTTCACCTTAAATTAAATCGGATATATAATACCTTCTGAAATTGTATTTTGATTTTTTAGAGCTCTTTTTACGGAAAATAAAAATACCATAAAGAAGATAAAATTACATTATGATAGAATTTTTCAAGCATTTTTTACAAGAATTCGAATTACCGCTTAACAATCCAGTATTAATTTTTTCGTTGATACTTTTCATTATTCTGCTGTCTCCAATTTTACTTAAAAAAATAAATATTCCCGGCATTATTGGTCTTATAATTTCCGGTGTTATCATTGGCCCTCACGGACTTAATATTCTGGCAAAAAACTCTGCTGTTGATTTATTTTCAACCATCGGACTTTTGTATATTATGTTTATTGCAGGTTTGGAACTCGATATGAACGAGTTTAAAGCCAATAGAAATAAGAGTTTACTCTTCGGATTTTTTACCTTTATTTTTCCCTTATCTATTGGTTTTCCTGTTTGTTTTTACTTGCTGCAATACGATTTTAATGCCAGTTTTTTAACGGCAAGTATGTTTGCCACGCACACTTTGGTAGCGTATCCAATTGTAAGTAAAATGGGAATCGCTAAAAATCAAGCAGTTGCTATTACTGTTGGAGGAACAATATTAACAGATACAGCCGTTTTGATTATTCTTGCCGTAATTATGGGAAGCTCTCAGGGCAATCTGAATCAGGCTTTCTGGATCAAATTAGGCGTTTCATTAGCCATATTTTCAGCCATTATGTTTTTAGTTATTCCGAGAATTGCAAAATGGTTTTTTAAGAAATTGGAAAGTGAAAAACACGCCCATTATATTTTTGTTCTTTCTGTTGTTTTCTTCGCCGCATTTTTGGCGCAGGTAGCAGGAGTAGAGCCTATTATTGGAGCTTTCGTGGCAGGTTTGGCATTGAATCCATTAATTCCGCAATCATCAGCTTTGATGAACAGAATTGAATTTATTGGTAATTCATTGTTTATACCGTTTTTCCTGATTTCTGTGGGAATGCTGGTTGATATCAGTGTGATTTTAAGCGGACCAACGGCTTTGATTGTAGCCGGAACTTTAAGTGTTGTGGCTATTTTTGGAAAATGGATTGCGGCATTTTTCACCCAAATTGTTTTTAAATATACCAAGACCGAAAGACAGCTTATTTTCGGATTAAGCAGTGCACATGCGGCAGCAACTCTGGCTGTAATTTTAGTGGGTTTTAAAGCTAAAATCCTGGATGAAAATATCTTAAACGGAACTATTATTTTAATTCTGATTACCTGTATTGTGGCTTCGTTTGCAACAGAAAAAGCAGCTAAAAAAATTGCAATCTGCGAAGAAGAAGTTTCACATGAAGATACAAATCGAGATCATATTTTAGAAGAACATATTTTGATTCCGTTGGCAAAAACTTCTGCGACAGCGAGTTTACTAGATTTTGCACTTTTAATTAAAGATAAAAAATCAACCAATCCGGTTACTTTGTTAACGATTGTACCGAATAATGATCAGGCCGAGAAAAACATTTTAAGATATAGAAAAGCAGTTGATAAATTCGTTATTCAGGGTTCTGCATCAGAAGTAAAAATCAATACAATTGCCAGAATCGACCATAATCCGGCAAGTGGCATTGCAAGAACTTCAAAAGAAATTATGTCCGATATTGTGATTGTGGGCTGGCCAAGAAAAACAGGTTTTCTTGATAAAATTTTCGGAGAAAATGTAGATTCTATCATTAATAATGTAGACAAAAGCTTATTTATTTGTCGATTTGAAAGACCGTTTATAGAAGAAAAAAGACTGGTTTTTATTTGTCCGCCTTTTTCAGAAAGAGGAGTTGGGTTTCAGCTTTTATTGCAGAAAATAGCGAGGTTGTCTCAGGAATTAAGCATTCCGATTATGATTTATGCGGAATATAAAACGCATCAGGCTATTCAGCAAATTGCGAATAATTTGAAGCTCAATGCTAAATTAGGATTTAAGAGTATTTTGGACTGGGATGATTTTGAAGCGATTTCGGACGAAATTAAACCAACTGATTTAATTGCTTTTAATTTATCCCGAAAAGGTTCCGTATCGTATCATTCCATCTTTGATAAGTTGCCTCAGAAATTCGAAAAATCATTCGAAGAAAACAACCTCATTTTAGTGTATCCGCAAGACGATAATAAAGTCACTTCTATGGATGCGTACGAAGATTTTACCGCAACGCCATTAACAAAAGGTCTTGAAGCGATTGAGCAAATTAGTCGTGGTTTGGGAAGTATTTTGAAGAAGGGATAAAAAATAATTTTCTATTATGAAAAATTCTGAGAAAATCGATCAATTTATTAATAGTAATAGTGAATCAACTATTAAAGACTATCATGATAAATTATTTGAAAACTTAAAAGTATTAAATGAAAAGGAAGATAGGCTTGTTCTTTGGCAAATAGTGGTAACTTTTCTTTATATTTTTGCTAGTAATCTTAAAGTTAGCAATTTTAGTATAGGACCAATATCAATTAATGATGCGTCATTAGTATTAAAACTAATACCTCTTATATTTGTCTATGTACTATATGATTTGCATTCAGTAAGTCAACAAAAACAAGAAATTTTGTTAGCATTTGATATCATATCAAAAAATAGATTTGATAAAGGTTATAAAAAAGAGGATTATAATACTTATTTGGTAAGGATTTATAGACCATATGCATTTTCAAGTTCAATTATAAAATTGATTAGGGAAAAACCACATTTTATAGAACTTATTATTGGTGTAATTGTACTTCTTCCAATAATTATAATTGGAATTCTACCTTATATTATTACATTTTCAATGTTAATGGACATTTGGAGAAATCATATGAACGACTTCTTAGGCAAATTATCTTTTTTTTGTAGTTTATGGGTTGCAATTATAATAATTTATCAATTGATAGTTAGAATATTGATATACCGCCAAGGGAATTAATTATAAATTATATTCTTTAACACTATGCAACACAACATCCAATCCATCCGTCCTTTCATCGGCGCTAAAAATTTCGAAATCTCGAGAAGTTTTTATCGTGATTTAGGTTTTGAAGAAACAGTTTTAGATCCAAAATTTTCTGTTTTTAAAAGTGATATAATTGCCTTTTATCTTCAGGATTATTATGCCAAAGAATGGATCGAAAACACCATGGTTTTTCTTGAAGTTGATGATACCGATCTTTATTACAAAGAATTATTAGCTTTAAATCTTCCGCAGAAATATGAAGGGGTAAAACTGACTCCGACACGACATTTAGACTGGGGAAGTGAATGCTTTCTACACGATCCGTCTGGTGTTTTGTGGCATTTTGGTAAATTTGCCACAAAGACGCAAGGGCACTAATTTTTAATTCATAGTTTAAAAAAAAAGCTTTGTGACTTTGCGCCTTCGTGGCAAAAAAAACTTATAAATTAAAATCTTGTAAATGAATGGTATTACTTTCTCTTTGATACCAATCATTAAAAACCAATTCTACTTTATCAACCGTAAATTCGCCAAAATCATAGTCACGAAATCTCTCCGTTATTTCAATTAGTTTTTCCGGGTTTTGAAGTTTCTCCTGAAAACGCATGACAGTCGAATGTGCCGTTGCAATCGAATAACGGCTATCAATACTTTGTTGTAAAGGCGATTTTTTGAAGTTATCGCGAAGTTTGTTTCGCAGATTGTTCAAAGATTCATCAGCAGGAAAACCCTGAATCATTAGAGCGGAAGGAGAAGCCGTAACGCCTTGAAATTCAATTTTAATTTCACCCAGATCAACCAAACTTTCCTGAATGATTTTAATATAATCTTCGACTTTAATTTTATCTACACTAAAACCTTCATAACACGAAATAATCGACATTACCGTGATATGAATATCAGAATCAGGATAATAATATTGTTCGGGTTCGATTGCCTTTAATTCGTCTAAAAAGAACTGAATGTTAGCTTTTATTTTTTCGCTTGGGCGAATGAGTAACGTAATGCCAAAACGAGAATCTGATTTGTTATTTATTTGAGAATCTAAATTATAATTTCCTGCTAAAATGCTTTCTGCGGATTTTTTATAAAGTTGATTGTAATGCTCCATTAAATTCATTGGAAATTATTTCTTTTTTGCTTTTGCCAGATTTTCTTTTACCCTGAATTTTACAATTTTAGTAATCAGATCAAAAGGCATTGGTTTATCCAAAGGAAACTGAACAGAACCTTTTCCGGATTTATATTTCGAAAGTGCCTCTTTAAATTCTTCGTGACCGCTTGGCAACGCATATAAACCAATATGATTTTTAAAAGCAGCAAAATACACCACAATTCCGTTTTGATCAAAAGCCGGCATCGAATAACTGATTTTTTCTTTGGCATCCGGCGCTGCTTTCTGAATTGTTGCCCTGATTTTCTCTAAAATTTCCTGGACATCATTGGGGAATCCGCCAATGTATTCGTCGATATTTGCTGGTTTTTTGGTTTCCATGATTTTCTTTTTAACAAGTTTCAGGTTTCAGGTTTAGTTGTGAACTTGAAACAAAATAAACCTGAAACTTGAAACTCTTTCTACGCAAGACCTTTTGGAAATCGGTCTAAAACGAGATTCAGTAAAATATGATGTTCCAGATATGCTTTTGCTCCGGCTAAAACTAAAGTAAAACCTTCAGTTGAATTTCGAACCTGATCGATTATTTTATCTGTATCGCCTTTAAAACCGGAATTAGTAACGCTTACAAAAGTTTCATTTTCGTCTAGCGGCGTAAAAACCCATTCGACAAGCGTGCTTTCGTCAGGATTTCCCCATTCGATCACTATTTTTTTATTTTCCTGCAAAACATGCGTCAGGACCGTTAATGAAAAACCATACATTTCCCAGGTCCATTCTGTTTTTTTATCTTGTTCCAGTTTTCCTGAACCTTTTGTAAACCAAAATTTACTGGTGATTTCCGGATCAATAAAAGCCTGAAAAACTTCTGAAACAGGTTTTCTAATCAGCATTTCGGCTTTTGCGAATTTGTTATTTTCTGTTTTCATTTTTATGGGTGAAATATTGTTTGTAAAATGTCAATCCTGATTTTGAAACTATTTTTTTTCAACCCCCTAATTTAAGAAAGAAATTCTAATTACTTTAATAAAAAAATCCATACAGGTTTTCACGGGTATGGATTGTAAAATATAAGATCTAAAATCTAAAATAATATTTGTTATTCTCTTATAGTAGTTTTATCATTCAGCGCCATTTCGGCAATTTCGTCTTTGCGTTTAAAACTCACACCTTTATGCTGCTGCATGTATTTAATAAGATCATTTGCCGCTTTTACCATCTGTGGAGTTCCGCCAATGCGATCATGAAAACTAATCGACATTTGTCGGCGTTGTGTTTCACTTTCGGCATACAATTGATCAAATTCCATTTTAACCTGCTGTAAAAATTGATCTGCTGAAAAGTTTTTTCCTTCAATCAAAACAATATCATTATTTCGAATTGTGTAGGGTACAACGGCAAAATCTTTGTTTTTTACCTGAATAATAAAAGGTTCGTCTCTGCTAATATCATCAATATGGTATTTAAAACCAAGTTCCTGCAGAATGTTAAGCGTATTTGGTCCGCGGCGTAACCAGTTGGCATTATAACCAACAGCGGTAAAACCGGTTACATTTTTGATGGCATCAACACCATCTTTTATAAATTTCTTTTCCTCTTCATAAGGCATTGTGTATTGTGTACTCCAATTCATGCCGTGCGCTGCAGCTTCGTGACCGCGCTGTACAATTTCTTTTGCCAGTTCCGGATTTTTCAAAACAGCAGTTCCCACCATGTGCGAGGTGACTTTTACGCCTAGTTTATCCCAATTGTCCAGCATACGTGGAATTCCTTCCTTATAACCGTAGTTGTACCAGGTTGCAGCAGGAAGATCGATATAGCCTTTTTGTATATTTTGAGGAAAAGGACTTTCTGCATTATCAGGTTGTCCGCCTGCTTCAAACTGCATCGAAAGTGAAACCACTAATCTTGAGCCATCGGCCCATTTTGTTTTTGAAGGAGATAAAAAAGATTCTGTTTTGGATACTTCTGCGAATGTGTCTATTGGATTCATCATGCCGACCATTCCAATAATTCCGGTTTGTTTGATAAAATTTCTTCTTGAACTCATGATTATTGTTTTTTAATTAAAATATCAACTGCCCAACTATTATAATCGATAAATTGCAATAGCAAAGCAAAAAAAGCAACATGAATTAATTGTGACGGAATAGCTTCCCAGTTCTCAATCATTGAAGTTCCAAACAGTAATACCAGCATAACAAAGCCGCCGGCTATTAAAGCAGGTTTCGTAAAGAGACCTAATAATAAAAGCAAACCAATTGTAAATTCTGCTATTGGTAAAATGTAGCTAAAAGGCGTCACGATGAATTTTGGCAGCATAGAATTTTCAAAACTGCCAATCATCCAATTGCTAAAGATAGTTAATTTTGGCAGACGTACCAATCCGTGGCCAAACATGCTTATCGCAACGGCAAGACGGAGTAATAAAAAAGATGTAGTTTCCATATTTGTATGATTTTGTAGTACAAAGTTCAGAAGAACCCCTTTTTAAAACTTGTATAATCATTGGAATAATTTGTATTTTTGAAAGATGGAAATTAGAAATTTATATCATCCTTTTGAACTTCAGTTTTTGGAAGTTTCAGAATACGAAGCCAAGGAACGCAAGAATACGTTTTTTGAAATGGTATTCGTATTGGAAGGAAAAGGAATTCAGATTATAAACGATCACAGACTACCGTATGCCTCGGATAAATTATTTTTGATTTTTCCGCAGGATATTCACAGTTTTGAAGTGGCTGAAAAGACTAAATTTTTCTTTATCAGATTTCATGACAGTTATCTCAAAACGCAAAGCAGCGATTGGATTCAGAAACTGGAATTTATTTTTCACAATCACAATCATATGCCGGGCTGTATTTTAAAAACCATAACAGACAAGCCTTTAATACGCTCTATGATTGAGGCTTTGATTCGGGAAGAAAGCAGTAACTTTCCGCAGCAACAGGAAGTAATCAGGCAAATTCTGAATACTATAATTACAATTGCTGCGAGAAATATTTCACTAACTGCTCCACTTGCGATTATGCCATTTAATGCAGAATCAAGTCTGGATTTATTAAATTATGTTCATCAGAATATTTATCAGCCCGAAGCATTAAAAGCCATAAAAATGGCAAAAGAGTTTCATGTTTCGCCCACTTATATCAGCGAATATTTTAAAACCAAAACCGGACAAAGTATTCAGCAATATACAATTGCCTACAAAATAAAACTGATTGAAACGAGGTTGAAATTTACCAATATGCAAATCAACGAAATTGTCTATGAATTTGGTTTTAGCGATGCAAGTCACCTGAATCGGTTGTTTAAAAAATATACAGGACTGAATCCAAGTGACTATAAAAGGCAATTTAAAAATTAGGTTTTCAGTACTTTAGACTTTATCCTTATCAACCCATTTTCCAACGGTAGGCGCTACATAATTTCTCATTTGGTCTAATAAATCATCAATACTATCGCTCACCAAAAGCATTTGCTGATTGACATCTTTCAATAAACCTTTTTCAACCATCACTTTGGTTAATTCGATAAGAGCATCATAAAAACCATTGATATTTAAAATGGCGATTGGTTTTTTATGCAAACCTAATTGTGCCCACGTCAGCATTTCGAAAAGTTCTTCAAGAGTTCCAAAACCACCCGGAAGCGCAATAACGCCTTCGCATAAATCGTTCATTTTGGTTTTTCTTTCGTGCATACTTTCCACCAAAATCAATTCGGTTAAACCTAAATGCGCTATTTCTTTTGATCGTAAAAAATTAGGAAGAACACCAATTGCTTCTCCGCCGGCATTCAAAACGCCATCGGCAACGGCGCCCATTAAACCTACGTTTGCACCGCCGTAAATTAATTTTATATTTTGTTTTGCCAAAGTCTGACCCAGTAAAACGGCTTGTTCTTTATAAATTTCTTCGGTACCAAAACTGGATCCGCAGAAAACTGTTATGCTTTTCATTTTAATTATTTTTTTAATTCGTATTCGTAATGGATGATATCAGCTCCATTCATACTAAAAGTTACCTCATTTGTTTTTTCTGCTCCAAGTTTTAAAACGGCTTTTTGCGAACGGAAATTTGTTTCTGCAACATGAAAAATTACCGAGTTCAAACTTTCAAAAGCATAATCGATCATTAACTTTTTTAAAGCTTTATTATAAGGTCCGCCCCAAAATTTCCGGCTAATAAATGTAAATCCAATTGCAACACTAGATTTTTCGGCGTTGTAATCATAAAATCTTGACGTTCCCATAACTTCATTTGTAGCTTTATCTAAGATTAAAAAAGCACCTTTTGAGTTTATAGCTCCATCAAAAAAAGGTTTAAAATTTTCTAATTTATAACGGTCTTTTATAGGATATTGTTCCCAGATCAAAGGATCCGAAGCCGCTTTATGAAGTTCTTCAAAATGATTTTCCTGTAATGGAATTAATTTTATAATGTCGTTTTCTAAAACTTCTGGTTGTAAATTGAATGTTGTCATTGTTTTTTATTTTTTTGCTACGAATTGCACGAATATGCACGAATTATTTTTTTGCCACGGATTAAAAGATTAAAAAAGATTTTAAAATCTGTTGAATTTGTGTGTTGTTTTGGCAAAGTAACGCAAAGTTTGTCATTTCGACGAAGGAGAATCACATAATCAAAATCTACAAAGTGCGTTGCTCTCTGGATGCGATTTACTTCGTCTATTCGCTATCGCTCGAGTCTCCTACGTGGAAATGACATAAAATGTGTATAAAGACTAAAGATTATATCCTCTTTATCTGGACACAAGAAACATTCTCCATTTTAATTTCTTTCCCTGTTTTTTTAAGCATTCCTGTTTTTTGATTTCTTTTGAAAACAACCACATTCCCCGAAAGCACATTTGTGGCAATCAGGAATTTTCCGCTTTCATCGATGGCGAAAATTCTGGGATGTTTTCCTAAGGTTGATTGATAACCAATGTTTGTTAAAAGTCCGTTTGCATCAATAGAAAAAACGGCAATATTGTTTTCTTTACCGCGATTTGTAGCATACAGAAATTTTCCGTCGGGTGAAATATGGATGTCTGAACTTTCAAATCCTTCTTTGATTTTATCGGGATGTGTATTAATTCTTTGTATCTTTTTTAAAGTTCCGTTTTCGTATTGATACACGCTGATTGCGCCTGCCATTTCTTCGATACAATACCCAATTTTTTGATTGGGATGAAAAGTAAAATGTCTTGGTCCGGCTTCTAAATCGGTTTTTGTAAACGGATTATTTGTTTCAGTTAAAGGCTGTTTTTTGGATTCATCAAAACCATAACAGCGAATTTTATCAGCGCCTAAATCAGGTAAAAAAAGATAATCAAATTGTGGAGAAAATACCGCCGAATGAACATGAGATCGTGTTTGTCTTTCTTTGTGAAGACTTCCGTCGCTGTATTGGAAATTCTGCGAAAGCGAATCGATTTTTCCATTTTCTAATAACGGATGAACCGAAACACTTCCTTCCGTGTAATTGGCATTTACAAGCCATTTACCGCTTTTATGCACCGAAACATACACCGGATTTTCTCCGCCACTTGATTGTTTGTTCAAAAAAGTAAGGGTTTTGTTTTCAGGATTAAATTCAAAACTGCTTACACTTCCTGCGTTTGGCATTTTTGTATCGGTGCAGGCGTAAAGATATTTTCCGTTTGGAGAAATAGTCAAATACGACGGATTGATGATATTTTTTGCTGCGGTTATTTTAGTCAGTTTTCCATTTAAAGTGTCTAATTGATACACCTGAATAGATTCTGCTTCCTTGTCTCTGTTATACGATCCTAAAAATACGTAAGTGTTTTGGGAGAAAATATTGAATGTGACAAGAAAGGCAATGGCCAAAAAGCATATTTTTTGTTTCATGATTTTTTTGTTTCAGGTTTCAGGTTTTTTTGTTTCAGGTTTCATGTTCCATAATTAATATGTCCCCATGGTTGAAACCACGGGCTATGGTTTGAAAATCTACAATTTATTTCACACCTTTCAACCATTCTTTATTTAGAGACATAGCGAATGGTTTCAACCATTTGGACACAACATATCTCCACAATTCATATGTCCCCATGGTTGAAACCACGGGCTATGACTGGAAATCTACAATTTATTTCACACCTTTCAACCATTCTTTATTTAGAGACATAGCGAATGGTTTCAACCATTGGGACGTAACGTATTTCTACAATTCATATTTCCACAATCATATGTCCCCATGGTTGAAACCACGGGCTATAGTTGGAAAATCTAAAATTTATTTCACACCTTTCCACCATTCTTTATTTAGAGACATAGCCAATGGTTTCAACCATTGGGACGCAACGTATGTCCACAACGTATTTCCACAATTCATATGTCCTCGTGGTTGAAACCACGGGCTATGGTTGGAAAATCTACAATTTATTTCACACCTTTCTACCATTCTTTATTTAGAGACATAGCGAATGGTTTCAACCATTTGGACAAAACATATCTCCAAAACGTATTTCCAAAATTCCTATGTCCCCGCGGTTGAAACCACGGGCTATGGTTTGAAAATCTACAATTTATTTCACAGCTTTCCATCATTCTTTATTTAGAGACATAGCCAATGGTTTCAACCATTGGAACGCAACGTATCTCCACAACGTATTTCCACAATCTATATGTCCCCATGGTTAAAACCACGGGCTATGACTGGAAATCTGCAATCTAAAATTAATTAACTCCTTTCCACCATTGTTGAAATTCCTGGTTTTCATTTTTCAATTCAACTAATTCTCCAATTTTCGGTGTAACTAACGGAATCGGGTTTTCTGAAATGGCATTCAATTCTGTTACTCTGATTAAAGGTTCGTCCCAAGGATGAAGAGCGAGTGCAAATTTAGAAGAATGAACCGGAAAAACTCTTTTTGCTTTTATGTCTTTCATTGCCTGGATTACATCTTCCGGCAAATTGTGAATGTATTTCCAGGCTGGATTGTATTGCCCGTTATCGATAAGTGCAAGATCAAAAGGGCCGTATTTTGCGCCAATTTCAGCATAATGCGTGTCATAACCGCTGTCGCCTCCCAAATACATTTTAAAATCTTTGGTTGCTAAAACAAAAGAGGTCCAGAGTGTGTTGCAGCGTTTCGTACTTCTGCCGGAAAAATGTCTTGACGGAGTTGTATAAAGTGTCAGGTTTTGATCTAATTCTATTGTTTCGTACCAGTCTTTTTCGATGATAATTTCTTTTGGGAATTTCCAAAATTCTAAATGTGAACCCACGCCAAGCGCACAGATTATTTTTTTGATTTTTGGTTTTAATTCCATGATCGTGGCATAATCCAAATGATCGTAATGATCGTGTGTAATCAGCAAATAATCAATTTCCGGAATATCAGCAGCGGTGTAAATATCAGTTCCTTTGAATGCCTTTGTCGTTCCGTAAATAGGAGAGGCGTTGCCGCTAAAAACAGGATCAATCAAAAAACGTTTTCCTTCTAACTGAATAAAATAGGAGGAATGTCCAAACCAAACCAAAATATCCTGATCTAACGGAATTTCGTGTAAATTGGTTTTTATAGACGGAATAATATCTGTGGGAATTTTTCTGTCGACTTTTTTGAAGAAGAAATTATAAAAAACATCCACATAGCCGTAACCTTCGGCAAGTTCAGGAGTAAAACTAATATTTTCGAATTTTCCGTTTTTATAATTTGGCGATTTTTGTATTAAAGCTAATCCTTCGCCACTTGGCCTTTTTCCATATCGGGGATGTTGAAAAACGAAAATAAGAAGTGCAATTAAAATAAGAATTATTGTTAGAACCATGATTATTTGGAGATTGGGGGATATAATTTTTGTAATTCTGTTACGGATCCGGAAACTATGGTTTTCAGAATTTCGATATCAATATCAGCTAGTTTTTTGATGTAAATGCATCCTTTTGAGGCTTTGTGTTTTCCTAATTTAGAGAGAAGTTCCTCTTTATTATCAGCTGATAAATAAGCATAAATTGAAATAGCAGCTTTTCTTGGCGAAAAAGCAACAAGTGGCGCATCGCCTTCGTGACCACTTTCATATTTATAATGATAACTGCCAAAACCAATGATAGCTGGTCCCCACATTTTAGCTTCAAAACTAGTTTGTTTTTGCATTAATGCAACAAGTTCAAACGCATTATTTTGCTTCGTTACATCTTCAACATTGTTGATGAAATCTGTAACGCTGCTTTCTGTTTCAGTAGTTTTATTCTTTGCCATGGTTAACTATTTTCGATTCAGTAAATCACTTTTAAACAGCATATTTTTAATTTTAAATCCAGTAGCATAAAACAAATCAGGATTAGCAAACATTTGATTTTCTAAAACAATTAAGCTTATGTCACTTTCGGGAAAATACAAATTTACAGAAGAAAATCCATCTCCAAGTCCGGTATGGCCAATATATTTTACTGGTTCTTTTTCGATAATTCGAATGCCGTAACCATAACCTTCTTTTTCTTTTCCGAATAAATTATGCTGAGACAAAATAGTATATTTTAGCATTAATTGATACGTTTCCGGTTTTAGGATTTTTCCTTTATGGAGATTATTATTCCAAATAGCCAAATCATTTACGGTCGAAACTATTCCGTCAGCACCTAAACTTTCGGGATTAATCTGAGAACCTTCAATAACATCATAAACATCATTTTGAACAAAATGTCCCGAAGCTAAATTTTGAGTTTTATCTTTAGAATAGCAAAAAGTATTTTTCATGTTTAGTTTTTTGAAAAGCGAATTTGCCACTTCATCATAACTTTTTTTAGAAGTATTGGCAACAATTTTTCCTAAAAGATTAAAACTCAAGTTTCCGTATTTAAAATCTGTTCCGGGTTTAAAAAGCAGCGGTTTTTGTAAATCGACAATTCCGTGCGAGTGATTTAAAAGTTGATGAACCGTTACAGAATCTGCCCAGGTTTGGGTAAGTTCAGGCAAGTATTTTTTTATTGGAGATTGAAGATCGATTCTGCCTTTTTCTACTTCCAGTAATATCAAAACGGCTGCAACTTGTTTGCTGTTAGACATAATCTCAAACTGAGTGTCGATTGTCAAAGGCTTTTTAGTTTTAAAATTGGTAAAACCCTGCGCTTTACTGTACAGCGTTTTTCCGTTTTTGGCAATCAAAACAACACCATTAAATTTGGGTTCGCTAACTTTAATTAAACTGTCTATTTTAGCCGAATAATCGTCTTTTTTCTGTGCAAACGAATTGCAATTAGAAAGTAAAAATGTAAAAAAGAACAAGCAAGAAATTCTGAAAATAGAGTTCATTAGGAAAGTTAGGAGTTATGAATTATTAGTTATGAATTTGATAGCAGAAATTTGTTACTGAGACTGAAAACTGAGACTGAAAACTGAAAATCTAAAACATTCCATTCTCATTTATTGTTTCCTTAGGAACAGGCTGTCCTAAATCCCAAAGTTCGACAATTTTATCTGATTTAAATTTTAGAATATGGACTACGGCAAAGCCAAGTTCGACGGGAGTTTGTTTTAAATGAGAATGTACGGCAACGAAATTTCCGTCTTCCAGAATATGGTGAATTTTAAAAACTTTGTTGGGATTTGTTCGCGTTGATTCTTCCATAGCCAGCATCAAAGTATCGGCATCGCCTTTAAAGTAGGCGTTGTGATGCTTGAAATTTTTACCAACATAGCGTCGGAATGCCTCGTGAGAATGTCCTTTTGCGGCGAGTTCTAAAAAGTCCTGTGCAATTTCTTTCTTAGTCATGACTTGTATTTTAAAAGCTAACTAAGTTATGAAATTTACTAGTATCTTTTCAAGTTAAAGATCTGGAAATAGAAAAATATTAAATGATATTCTAATTAAAAGATTGTCTAAATTCCAAAGGTGAAATCGTAGTCTTTGTTTTGAACAATTTACTAAAAGACTGCTGATGCTCAAAACCTAAATCAAAGGCAATTTCGCTTATGGATAAATTTGTTGTCGAAAGTTTTTCTTTGGCTTTTTCGATCAGTTTATCGTGTATGTGCTGTTGTGTACTTTGTCCGGTCAGTAATTTTAATAATCCGCTTAGATAATTGGGCGAAACATTTAAATTTTCTGCAACATACTGCACCGTTGGCAATCCTTTTTTAGATAAAGAATCAGTAGCAAAATAATCGTCTAACAGATTCTCCAAACGTTCCAGAATTTGGTTATTACTGATTTTTCTGGTAATAAACTGACGGTTATAAAAACGCTCAGAATAAGTAAGCAATAATTCAATTTGAGCAATAATTACATCCTGACTAAACTTGTCAATATTAGACAGGTATTCCTGCTGGATGTTTTTGATGATGCCAATAATCATTTTTTCTTCCTTATCAGAAAGATGTAAAGCCTCATGAACAGCATATCCAAAATATTCATATTGCTTGATTTTTTTGGCAAGCGGCGTATTCCACAAAAAATCAGGATGGACCAGTAAGGACCATCCTGTATGCTGAAGTTCTGCATTTCCTTCAATAGAAAAAACCTGACCAGGCGCAATAAAAAGCAAAACACCTTCCTTAAAATCATATTCCTGCTGGCCATATCGCATGGTTGCATTGGCATGTCGTTTTAAGGCAATCGAGTAAAAATCAAGCATTAAGCTTTTGGGTTCATTTTCGTTTAAGTGTTTAAGATCTTCAAAATTATAAACGCTTACTAACGGATGTTCCGGCTTTGGCAAATCTCGAAATTCATGAAATTCGCTGATACTTTTTATTCGGAGTGGTTGCTGATTTGCCATAGTACAAGTTACTAATTTTGATTGTAAACGGCTGCAAATTCTTTTGCATATTCTGCCAGTTTTGTTTTTCCCATCACGGCTGGTCTGTTGCGTTCGTAATCTTTGCCCAATAAACCGTTGTAAAGTCCGGCGTACATTTCAACAAGACCAGCGGCGATTTTTGGCTGCATTCCCACAGAAGTTAAACCGTTCAACGTTTCTTCATCGCTTACTAAAACCCATTTTAAATCCGGTTTTCCAATTGCGTTACCTAATATTGCTGCAGTTTCGTGACCTGTAAGTTCTTCGCTTGCTACATAACGAATTTTTTTTCCGTCAAGCGGAGTTGTCAATTCTTCGGCAATTGCAGCCGCGATATCAAGAGGAGAAACCCACGGAATCATTTTGTCTGCACCATAATTTGCCGCAATAATTCCCGCATTTTTGATCATCGGAATATAAGCCAGCAAGTTGTAAAAGAATGAAGTAGGGCGCATAAACGTAATCGAAACATCCGTAAGTTTATTCAAAACACTTTCGATTTCGTTATAACGCTGAATAATTCCTGAATTTTTCTCTAAATGAGCGCCAATACTACTCAAAAATACCACACGTTTTACGCCGGATTGCTGAATTGCTTCTGCATAAGTATTTCCAATTTTACGGGTAAAAGCATCTAAATCCAGATTAGGATCAAAATAATTCGCACGCGGAATCATGCAATAAACGGCGTCTGCGCCGGTAAAAGCTTCAGTTAAAAACGCTTCATCTTCTACAGATCCAATTGCTGCTTTTGCGCCAAAAGCCTCAATTGCAGTTTTTTTTTCGACATCACTAGTAATTACCGTAACCTGATGTCCTTTTTGTACCAATTCCTGAGCCAGTGGCTTGCTGATGTTCCCTAAAGAACCTGTAAGTGTAATTTTCATCGTTTCTATTTTTTGATGATACAAAGTTGCGCATCATCACGAAAATTACTTTAGCCAAATCTACTATTGTCGTAGCCAAAACTTATTGCCATTACTTTGAACTCAATTTATTCTCATTTTCTGTTCTGGGTTTATCTTTGCCGTTTGGCTCGCCTTTTCCGGTTGTAATTAACTTTTTTAAACTATTCTGAATATAATTTGTCCACGCATCCTGGCAAATCTCAAAACATTCATAATCCGGAACCAAACCAAAATGAGTAAAACGAAGTTCGGTTTTTCCGTCTTTTTCCGAAATTTCAAAAGTGGGTTTTGTACCCGTCCATTCGGTTTTATCTTTTGTAAATTTGAAATAGTTGTTTTCAACCATCCAAACAACTTTCTGATTCGGAATCACTTCGATCAATTTTATTTTACAGCGATGCACATCTTCATAATGATAATCAAATTCATCATTTTGTTTCGCCGTATTTCCGTCAATTTCTTCAGACCACCATCCGCGAACGTTGGTAACGGCATTAAAAACTTCTTCGGGAGATTGATCAACTATTAATGTCGTGGTAAAATCTTTTGCGCTCATTTTGTGTAGTTTAGAAATTTATCTAACAAATTTACTTCCTAAAAATCAATAAATTAGGGTGTTTATGCGACAATTTTAAGGGTGGAATAAGACAGATTTTAGATTTTTAGATTTTTAGATTTTTGGAATTTCAATTAATTTTTCAGGAGCAGAAAAATCATTTTTCATCAAAGCCACTCGTCCCGCTGTCCATTATATCTTTTGTGGTGAACCCCACCACAAAAGGATGCCATTCCCATCGGGGCTAGATTAGAATTTTCTTTTTTATAAGAAATAAAGTTTATTCTCTATGCGTATCTATTATTTCTTTACGTAGGTTTTAATTTTCCCGATCACATCTTCAATCTGCGAAAAATGTTTTTTCATAACTTTCTCTAATTCTAAAGTTCCGCCGAGAATAAACATTTCTTTGTTTTCGAAACGTTTTCCAAGACGATCGTCCAACATAATGGTTTGCATGCTTTGCGCCATATTTATTTCTTCGAGAAATTCATTTGGATGCCCTGCCGTGCAAATCACAAGTCCAATCGGAATAGTTTTCATCTTTTTAGAAGTTTCATTTTGCCCGTAAGCATATCCAACGGAATATACACGATCAAACCACCCTTTTAGTTTTGCCGGACAATCGCTCCACCAAACCGGATATAAAAAAATAATGCAATCTGCTTTTTCAATTTTTTCCTGTTCAGCCAAAACATCTTCAGAAATCGGAAGATTGGTTTTGCCAAAACCTTCTCTGTCATATTCTTCTGCCGACATATCGCTTTGAAAATTCATAGCGTATAAATCTGAAATTTCAAGATTCCAGTTCTGCTTCGAGATCACTGATTTCAGTTGTTGCAGAACCTGAAAAGTATATGATTTTTCACTCGGATGGCTGTAAACGATTAGAATATTCATAGTTAATTGTCATTGGTTACGTATTCTGATTTTAGCATGGCATATTGAAATTCGCTTCCCCATTTTCCTTTAAAAAAAATATTTTCGACAAAATGACCTTCTTTTTTAAAGCCCAGACTTTCTAACAGTTTTATAGAAGCAATATTTTCAGCATCGACAATTTCTACAACACGATGGAAGTCTTCAATAGAAAAAAGAAAATCCAATATAGCTTTCATCGTTTCTTTAGCGTATCCTTTTTTATGATGCAAATGCGAAATTGTAATACCAATTTGAGCAATTCTAACATCATAATCATCCAGTTTAATGGCACAATCTCCAATTAATTTTTGAGTTGTTTTATCTTCAATTGCATATTGAACCCATCCGCCGGCTTTGCCAAATTGTTTTTCTTTTTGAGAATCTATAAAATCTTTTGCCTGTTCTATTGTCATCGTCTCAAAACCCTGGTATTTTGTAATTTCCGGATTTGATCGATACAAAAAGAAATCATTTATATCTGAATCGTTCAAATTTCGAATACAGATTCTTTCTGTAACAATGTTTAGTAATTGCATTTTTTTTCGCTTAATTATTAAAATAGCGCCTGATTTTGAATTCAAATTCAGGCGCTATATTTTAAACGAAAATACAAATTAAAGTGATTATTTTTTGCAGTTTATTTTTTGGCCGCAAAGATTTTATCCAATCCTTCCATTGCGATTGTAAATCCTTCTTTGAAGCCCATTTCGATTATCTTTTCAAGATCAGATAAGTTTTCGTGTTTGATGGCAATGTCAACAAAAGTAGTCTCATTGTTCTCGCTAAAAGTTACATCCCAGTCAGAACGTGGAAAATCTACATTTAGATTGCCTTCACTGTCGCAAAAGGCATCCAGATATTTAAAATTTGTTTTTGGAGTTATCGAAGTAAAATCTGCCAAAGCCCAATGTTCTTCGCCTTGTGGCCCAACCATCGCATACAAACGCTGACCGCCTTCTTTAAAATCCATTTTTTTTGTTCTTGATTTCCATGGGGCAGGAGCCCACCATTGATCGAGAATTTCTGGTTCTGTCCATGCAGACCAAACATCTGAAATGGATGCGTTAAATTCTCTTTTTACATTTACGGTGCTGGTTTCTTTGTTTACTGTAAAGTCCATTAAAAGATTAGATTTCATTTTTTTTAGATTTTAGATTAATTAATACTTGATCTAATTGATTAAAACGGTTTTCCCAATGTTGCTTAAATTGTTCCAGCCATTTATCAATTTCTTTCATTTTATCTATTTTTAACTGGTAATAAATTTCTCTTCCCACTTTGTGCTGTTCGAGCAATTCACATTCATTCAGAATTTTAATATGTTTCGAAACGGCTTGTCGTGTAGTATCAAACTGCTCCGCAATGGCATTTGGCGTTAAAGCCTGAGCCGTAATTAACACTAGAATTGCCCTGCGTGTAGGATCTGCAATAGCTTGAAATATATCTCGTTTCATTTTTTATTATTTAATTACGCAATCGATAGGTTGCAAATATAAGCAACCTTTTGGTTTCTTAAAACATTTTTCGGTATTTTTTTTGAAATCAATATTTGAAATTAATAAAAAAGCAAAAAGCTATAAATAAGTAATACGCTTATTTATAGCTTTTTGGAAACAGTATTCTTATTCTTTTATAGAAATAATGTTATTCTGTTTTATTATAATTGCGTAATTTTTCCGGTATGAACATCATATTTCATCGATACAATTTTAATATTATGTTCTTTAATAAGCTGATTGTCCTGAATCAATTTTACAGAATGTTTTATGTTTGCATCAATTGCACCGGAATAATTTGTCGCTTTAGGTTTTACTTTATCGGCTTCAATTTCTTCGTTTTCTTCAGAGATTGTTTCTACAATATTATCAATGTGGTTAAAATGCTTTTTGTATGCACCATCCTTATCATTAATATAAGCTTTTATAGCGCCACATTCTGTATGACCTAAAACGACGATCAATTTCGTGTCAAGATGTTCTATGGCATATTCAATACTTCCCATGTCGATATCCGAAATTAAGTTACCGGCATTTCTTATAACAAACAAATCACCAATTCCCTGATCAAATACAATCTCGGGCGCGACTCTGCTGTCTGAGCAGGTTATCACAACCGCAAATGGTTTTTGCCCGTCCTGATTCGCCAAAACAGATTGTTTGTTTTGGTGCGGATGAATTGATTTTTCCTCCAGGAATCTTTCATTTCCTTGTGTTAATCTTTCTACAGGATCCTGATTTTTGTCCGCCTCAACCATTTCCTTTCCCTGGTCACTTTTCTTACATCCTGCCAGTAATAGCAGCATAAAGGTTAATGCTAAAATTTTTGCTTTCATTTTTTCTTTTTGTTTAATTATAAAATTGTATCAATAATAAAGTAAATACTTGTTAATAATTATTTGCAAAGATAATTTTTTTATTACACTAATACTGTATTTTTCTTACAAATTATAATTAGTAATTAAATCGAAAACATAAAAAAATCCGGTTGCCTAAACAAACCGGATTTTCTAATTTATATAAAGTTTATATCAATTACTTTCTCGTTAAATCAGTAATTAACAAAGGATTATTTTCTTTCAACTTGGCAACCAGTTCTTCAACCGTTTCAGGATTTTCTTTTAACTTCTCATATTCGGCAGAAGTTATTCCTACGATTTGTAAAAATGACACTTCACCATGAGGCGTTTGCTGTTTTTCAATTTCCGGATCTGCTACAAAAAGCAAGGCGGTAATATCTGTTTCGGTGTCTAGTCTTATTGGTCCGTTTGCTGGCATATAATGATATTCTTCAAACCAGTTTCCGCTGTCAAACACATATTTGGCAATGTTTTGTAGTAACGCAATTGCCCAGGTTGGGTTTCCGTGGTCTTGTTTAAACGGTTTTAATCTAAAGGTGATTTCAAATCCCCATTTACTAAATTCGCTGTCCAGTTTTTCTTCGTTATAATACAATTCAGAAAAGCCGTAGGTTACAAAATGAAAGTGATCTGTTTGTTTTTTACTTTCATAAATGCTTACTCCGTCAAGCGGACTGTCTCCGCCCAGCATATAGCTTATTGCAGGGGCATAATGTTTTGGTTCCTGATTAGGATAAAGTCTCTCGAATTCTTTATCGATTGATAGCCAGCCAACAGCATTATCTTCTGAAAATTCTTTTTTATATTCTTCTAATGTCATGCGTATCTGTTTTTATCGTTACTGACGACAATATATGGCTTTTTGGTATAAAAAATAAAATTTCGCATTTGATTTTATTGTAATTATTTCATCATTTTAAAACTGTAAATTTTATCATATTAAGGGCAAAACTTCTTAAATAATACGACAAAAAAATCCGACTTGCTTTCACAAATCGGATTTGATATTTTGATAAAACCCGGAATTTTAGCCCAGTTTTTTTATTAGTTCCGTTACAGCAGCTTCCAGACCTTTATAATAATCTCCGTTTTTAAATTGAGGAACGGCAGAACCGCTTATAATTTCTTTTGTCTGATCATCACTTAATTTATATCGTATGGTATCTTCTCCCAAAATCTGAATTTGTCTTAATCCTTTGCTTAAAAGAATTAATATTGTAGGCTGCATTTTTAAATTAGTGTTCAGATATTTATCTAAATTCTGAGAATATTCAAATAAATCTGTATAAGGTTTTATAGAAGAAGTTGTGACAATAATAATTTTATACAGCGTCTTTTTTTCGAATGATTTTAAAGTAGTATTTAAAGTCATTATTTGATCCGGAGTTAGTATTTTTTCGAAATCATTGACATTATCATATGATTTTGCAAAAACAGTTTCTGATTCTGAGCTTGGTTTTGCATCCTTTTTTGTTTGGGCAAAAAAACTAAAAGGCAATAATAATGCAATTGTTACAATAAGTATTATTCTTTTCATCTTGGGCAAAGATTAGATTTGGTGCTGCAAAACTACCACTTTATTGTTATAAAATATTAAGTAATTTTATACTAAAGCGTTAATATTTGCGGTGAAAATAAAATCACACAAAACTATATCTATTTGTTACTGACTTTTTTGAGACAAGTTGAAAGTACCGGTAATATTATTTACAAAATCTTTTGTGTATTGCCCGTTTTGATCTAAATCCGGATCCAGGATTGTGATCTCAAGTCCGCTTAGTTTTTCACTTTGAAATAAATAAGCAGTAAGTTCATTAAATTCATTATAACTCAGACCATCCGGAGTTCTGCTGTCTACGCATGGCATTATTTCGTCATTTAAAACATCAACATCTATGTGAAGCCAAAAACCATTAAGATTCTTGCTTTTTACAGCTGAAAGGAATGATTCGGCACAATTTGAAATCCCTTTTTCGCGCAATTGTTTTAGGCTAATATAAGTCGCATCAGAATTCCTGATTTGATTTTCGTATGCATCATCATATTCGCGATTGCCCACGCACCAAAGATTTTCTTCTTTTATATATGGAGATAAATTCAGAATATTGGTTAATTTTTCAGGACCGTTTCCGGTTACAATTGAAGCTGCCATTCCGCCAACGCCACCGGTTTCTGATAAAGAAACATCCATAAAATCAGTATGTCCGTCAAGATAAAATAATCCGTAATTGCCTTTTTGTTTTAAAGCTATGGCCGGTCCTAAAAGAATGCTGCAATCGCCGCCCAGAATAAAAGGAAATTTATTTTGAGTAAGTAAATTATTGATCAGATAAGCTTGTTCTCTTGCGTAATCAATTAGTGAATTTGTGTTGAGAATATGAATTTCAGCATCCCTGACATTTGAATATTTTGGAGAATCAAGTCTAGTAGTGCCTTTAGGATTTATCGCTTTGTGCAGATTATGTTTCCACAACCAGTCCGGTAATTTTTTTACCCCAGGTTCTTTTCCCGGTTGAGGTTCTTTTAAGCCTAAATTAGATGGAAATTCAACAATATATACTTCTTTCATAACTCTGATATTTGGATATAAAGTTATTAAAATAAAGTGCTTTTTTGCTTACTTAAAAACAGAATAAATGATGCTATTTATTTTTTTTCAATTTGTTTTAGGATATAATTTTCAGCAAGTGGGCCCGTAATTTCTTTATTGTCACTATCTAATTGAATTAATTTTTTTTCACCCACTATGTATGATTTTTTATTGCTTTTGTCTGAAGTTACAGTTTTAATTGTATTTCCTTTTTCATCCCATTCAAAAGTACCGGTTTCTGTAAATACATTTTTTTGAGCTTTTTTTGTGCCGATATAAGTTGATTGTGATGAGAAAGTATTATCGTCGTTAAGAGTTATTTCTACTTCGATTCCTTCACAGTCTGCACAAGGAATAATTCCTTTATATGTACCTGTCCAGTCTAACGAATTTTTCGAATTATCTTCACTATGATGCACTTCAGCTTCTTTTATAGTGGTGTCTTGTCTTGCGGTTTCTTTATTATTACAGCTTAAAAGACTTAAAAGAGTTACTGTAAGGGCTAAAATTTTTGTTTTCATTTTTAATTATTTGAAATTTACAGACATAATAGTTTACATTTTAAAATGCAAAAATATAGCTTTTTTACTACAAATTAATCAAAACGACAAAAAATAATATATTCCAGTTTTAAATCCTAAAAAGATGTTATTCTGTTTATTTCAGCCGAATTAAAACTCCTTTACGTTTCACCAAATTTTTATAATCCCATTGAATTTCTCTTGCTTTATCGAGCCAGCGATTTACATCTTCGGGAATAATTTGTCCGGCTGAAGTATAGCGAAATTCTGCGGCTTTAAAAGAACCTTCATTTATCAGTTTATCTTCATCGAAAGATTGACCACTCCAAAATAGCAAACGAACAGAATCTTTTAGTTTACTGTATCCCGCAATTGGATTTCCGTCGAGAAACCAAACCGGATGCGCGTGCCAGATTTTGCTTTCGGCATCAGATAGATTTTTGTTGATGATATTGGCTAATTGATCGCAGATTTCTTTGTCTGCACTGGTTTGTGAATTATTGTAATCTTCTATAGCTGTTTTCATGATAATTGACTCAATAATAAATGTTTAGAAAAGTTTTTATCTGTATAAAGACAAGCTAAAATAGTCTTTTTTTTATTACGAAAACCAATCAAAAAATGATATTTCTGATGAAACGGTTTGCGTGAGGGATAGTAACGGAAAGCCCACAGCCTGACGAAGGAAGTGCGAGGACTTGCAGTGAATAGCCCGACCCGGAGGGACACGCCATTATGAAGATTCTCAGGTAAGGTTCTTAGGTTCTTAGGTTCTGAGATTCTGAGATTTCTTAAAGCGATGAAAAAACTTTGTCTAAAAAAAACTGCACAAAAAAATCCGACTTGTTTTCACAAATCGGATTTTAAAAATTGAGAATTATATATAACCGTAAAACGGTCTGTATTACAAGTGAATTACTTCGCCGTAAGCATCTGCAACAGCTTCCATTACAGCCTCGCTCATTGTTGGGTGAGGGTGAATAGATTTAAGGATTTCATGACCTGTAGTTTCCAGTTTACGTGCTACAACTGCTTCAGCAATCATATCTGTAACTCCGGCACCAATCATGTGGCATCCTAACCATTCGCCGTATTTTGCGTCGAAGATTACTTTTACGAATCCGTCAGCAGCACCGGCAGCTTTTGCTTTTCCAGAAGCTGAGAATGGGAATTTACCAATTTTTAATTCGTATCCTTTTTCTTTTGCTTGTTTTTCTGTTAAACCTACAGAAGCGATTTCTGGAGTTGCGTAAGTACAACCCGGAACGTTCCCGTAATCGATTGGGTCTACGTGTAAACCTGCAATTTTTTCAACACAGTTAATTCCTTCAGCAGAAGCTACGTGAGCCAAAGCCTGACCAGGAGTAACGTCTCCAATTGCATAATATCCAGGAATATTAGTTGCGTTGTAAGCGTTTACAAGGATTTTATCGCGATCAACAGCGATTCCAACTTCTTCTAAACCAATGTTTTCAATGTTAGTTTTGATTCCAACTGCAGAAAGTACGATGTCAGCTTCAAGAATTTCTTCTCCCTTTGCTGTTTTTACAGTTGCTTTTACGCCATTTCCTGTAGTATCGATTTTCTCTACAGATGAATTTGTCATGATTTTTACACCTGCTTTTTTCATCGAACGTTCCATTTGTTTCGAGATATCCTCGTCTTCAACCGGTACGATGTTTGGCATAAATTCTACAATAGTAACTTCTGTTCCCATTGAATTATAAAAGTGAGCAAATTCAACTCCAATTGCTCCGGAACCTACAATAATCATAGATTTTGGCTGCGTTGGTAATGTCATTGCCTGACGGTATCCAATTACTTTTACACCATCTTGCGGCAAGTTTGGCAACTCACGAGAGCGGGCTCCTGTTGCGATGATAATGTGATCAGCGCTATATTCAGTAACTTTATTGTCTTTATCTGTAACGTCAAGTTTTTTACCTGGTTTTAGTTTTCCAAAACCTTCAATAACGTCAATTTTATTTTTTTTCATCAAAAACTGAACACCTTTACTCATTCCGTCAGCAACACCACGGCTACGTTGAACAACTGCAGGGAAATCTTTATCGAATTCAGAAACTTTTAATCCGTAATCAGAAGCGTGTTTTAAATAATCAAAAACCTGAGCTGATTTTAATAATGCTTTTGTTGGGATACATCCCCAGTTTAAACATACACCACCAAGGCTTTCTTTTTCAACTACAGCTACTTTAAAACCTAATTGTGAAGCTCTAATTGCTGTTACATATCCGCCAGGACCACTTCCTAAAACAATAACGTCGTATTTCATTTTTTTTGTTTTTAGTATTTATACCGAAAACGAAGTTTAATTCCGAAACTCATTTTTCGATTTCTCTTGTTATTTGTGATTGCGAATTTAAGGATTTATTTTAAAAAACAGTAAAATGTAAAAAAGTAAAAAGGTAAAATGTGAAATGTTGGTTTAAATATCCTACATCTCACATTTTACCTTTTTAATCTAAAATCTTAAATCAGCAATCTAAAATTAGACTTTTACATGTCCCCAGTTTTCTCCGCTGGCAATACGTCTGATTTGCATTTCGCTTACGCCAAATTGTTTGGCGATCATTTTAAGGCGTGTTTTTTGTTCTGGTCTGGAAAGGATTTTTTTGATTAACATCACTTTCGTGGTCGTTAATTTTCTTCCGTCTGCTTTAAGATTGTGTTCGATCAGGTTCTTTTTCGCCTGAATAACACGTGGACTTTTACGGCTATGTGCCATCATTTCTTCCTTTGTTGCCCAACGTAAATTTCTCACATCATCATTGCTTCTGTTGTAATCAAGATGTAAAACATACGTTTGATCTTCGGATTGTTTTGGAATAAAATACTGGGCAACTAATTTGTATAAAAACAGGTATTTATTTACAACTGTATCGTCCTTTTTTATTTTAAATCTAAAGGTTGGATAGCCATCGCTTAATCCTCCTTTTAATATTCTTCCGTTTTGTATTTCGTCTGAAAAACTAATTAAACGACCTCTGTTTGAAATGGCATATCGAAGTTGCAATGAGGCGTTTATTTCGATTTCTTTAAATTCTTCGTTTGGATAAAATCTAGTTTGTGGCATTTTTCTTTTACATTTGATTTCTATTATCTCAAAGATAAAAAAACCAAAAACGTAAAAAGTTACATAATTTCGTTCAGATCTTACATTTATGATTCCTATAACGCTATTTTAACTTTTTTAAGAACTTTTTTAGCATTTCCAATTTTAGTTCGCTACAGAAAATTGTGAGTCGTAGAGATTTTTGTAGTAACCGTCTGCCTTATTCAGCAATTCCTGATGTGTTCCTTGTTCTACAATTAGCCCTTTATCCATAACTACAATCTTATCAGCGTTTACAATTGTTGCCAATCGGTGTGCAATAATGATTGAAGTTCTGCCTTTTGTAATCGTTTCCGTAGCACGCTGAATCAATTCTTCAGAATAAGTATCAATCGAAGACGTAGCTTCATCCAAAATCAAAATACTAGGATTACTCACGTATGAACGCAAAAAGGCGATTAACTGTCTTTGTCCTGACGAAAGCATTACACCGCGTTCTTTTACATCAAAATCATAATTATCAGGCAAACTCATAATGAAGTCATGAACGCCAATTTTTTTGGCCGCATTTAGAACATGATCTCTGGTTATTTCGGGATTGTGTAAAGTGATGTTATTGTAAATCGTATCAGCAAACAAAAACACATCTTGTAAAACTACAGCGATTTGTTTTCGTAAAGAAGCCAGTGTGTAATTCTCAATATTATGACCGTCAATGAAAATTGTTCCGCTGTTTATTTCATAAAAACGATTCAATAAGTTGATAATCGTCGATTTTCCGGCTCCCGTTGAACCCACAATTGCGATGGTTTGTCCCGCAGCGACAGAAAGATCGATACCTTTTATCACTTCTTCTTCCGGAATATAACTAAAACGGACCTCCTTAAATTCGATACTTCCGTCAAAAATAGGAGCTTCCAGCGTTCCTGTATCCTGAATGTGATCTTGTGTGTCGATAATATCAAAAACACGATTGGCAGCAATCATTCCTAATTGCATCTCATTGAACTTATCTGCAATTTGACGAAGTGGGTTAAACAACATTCCTATAAACATCGTGTATGAAAATAAATCTCCGAAAGTCGTAAAATGATCTCCGTTCAAAATTTTAAATCCGCCATAAACCACAACCAACCCTAAAGTAATCGAAGAAATAATATCGGCAATTGGAAAAAATATCGAGTTGTACAGAATCGTTTTGATCCACGCCACTCTGTGTTTGTCGTTGATTACTTTAAAATTATCAGCTTCGATTTTTTCCCGGTTAAAAAGCTGAACGATTTTCATTCCCGTAACACGTTCCTGTACAAACGAGTTCATATTGGCGATTTGCGTACGAACTTCCTCAAAAGCAACCTGCATTTTACGCTGAAAGATTCGGGTAATATAAACCAGAATTGGCATTGCAACTACTACAATCCACGTAAGTTCCCAATTCATGTAAAACATAAAAATAAGTACCACCAGCATTTTCATCAAATCACTAATAATCATGAATAACCCCTGGCTGAAAATACGTGCAATCGATTCAATATCAGAAACGGATCTGGTTACCAATTGACCTACCGGAACCAAATCAAAATACTTCATTCTGAAACTTAAGATGTGTTTGAAAAGTTTGGTTCGAATATCCTTTACAATATCCTGCCCAAGCCAGTTTGCCCAATACACAAAATAGAACTGAGAGAAAACTTCGCACAAAAGCACCACACCCATCAGGATAATATACATCAACAAACCTTGTTTATCTTGCGTCTTAATATAGCCGTCGACCGTTTGTTTTAGTAAATAGGGGCGAAGTGCCGCAAAAACAGAAAGTGAAATGGCAAAAATGATAACGCCGTAATAGCGCCACTTATAAGGTTTTGTATATTTTAAAATTCGTTTGAATAATCCGGTATCAAATGCTTTTGCTTTCATTATATTTTTTAGGAGCTATTCCTGCTTTCCGTTACAATCTTTTTATTTTTTAAAGGAAAAAATAAAAAGGATTTCCACTTCAATCAGGGCTATTTTATGATGTAATCGTAATAAATTTCGGTTAAATACAATCCGTGTGCGGGAACCGAAAACCCGGCTTTTTCTCTGCTTTTACTCGCAATAATGTTTTCAACATCAGTCAGAGAAATTTTGTGTAAACCAACGTTGATTAAAGTTCCCACAATGGATCGAACCATATTGCGTAAAAAACGATTCGCCGAAATCGTAAAAACCATTTTGTCGTTTTCAGTTTTCCAATACGCCTCAAAAATCGTGCAATCAAAAGTATTTACATCTGTATTCACTTTAGAGAAACACTGAAAATCGGTATGGTTCAATAAAATTTTTGCAGCTTCATTCATCAAAGCTACATCTAATTTTTGGTTAAAATACCAACTCAATTCCTCCAGAAACGGATTTTTAACAGTATTGATATGGTATTCATATGTTCGTTTCGTGGCGTCAAATCGGCAATGCGCGTCGTCATGAACTAATATAATATCAAAAATGGCAATGTCTTTCGGTAAATAAGAATTAAGCTTATGAACTAAAGTCTTGGTATCAATTTGAGTTTCAAAATCAAAATGGCCATACATTTCCGTTGCGTGAACGCCTGTATCAGTTCTTCCGGCACCCATAATGCTTATTGGCGCATTTAATAAAACCGAAAAAGCTTTGTTTAAAGTTTCCTGAACAGAAGACGCATTAGGCTGAATTTGCCAGCCATGATAATGTGTTCCGTTATAAGCAAATTGAATAAAATATCTCATTTGAAGGTGCAGAGGTTCTAAGGTGCAAAGGTACAAAGGTTTTTTTGAAGAAGCTAAAATTCTGAGGTACTAAGGTTCTAAGTTGCTAAGGATCTAAGTTTTTTTTAGTGCTGAGGTTCTGAGTGGCTAGGGGCTAAGTTTTTTGTACGATATATATTGTAGAGACGCACAGTTGTGCGTCTAACAAAAAATTTGAAATCTATTTTGCAAAAGAAGATCGGATTTTTTAATGTTTAAAAATGAAAGAAAACCGTTCGAAAGACGCACTATAGTTCGCCTCTACAGAAAAACCTCAGAACCTTAGTACCTCAAAATCTTAGCGCCTTTAAAAAAAAACCTTTGTACCTTTGTGCCTCTGAACCTTTGAACCTCTAATGAAAAAAATCCTCCTCCTTTCCGATACTCACAGTCATATTGATGATACGATTTTAAAATATGTAAATCAGGCCGATGAGGTTTGGCATGCGGGAGATATTGGTGATCTGAATGTTACGGATACCATAAAAAAACTAAAACCCTTGCGCTGTGTTTACGGTAATATTGATGATGCGCAGGCAAGATTGGAATTTCCGTTGCACAGTAGGTTTTTATGCGAAAATGTTTCGGTTTGGATTACCCATATTGGCGGTTATCCGGGGAAATACAATCCGGCAATAAGAGAAGAAATGGCTGCAAATCCACCTAAATTATTCATTTGCGGACATTCGCATATCTTAAAAGTAATGTTCGATAAAAAGAATAATTTATTGCATATGAATCCCGGTGCAGCAGGAAAAAGCGGTTTTCACCAAATGCGAACTATGCTTAGATTTGTGATTGATGATGATAAAATCAAAGATCTTGAAATTATAGAAATAGGGAAAAAATAAGATTTATAAAATAGGAACTTTTATTTTTATAGAAGTTCCGGTACTTTCATTTGGTCTTGAAATAAGAGTAAAACTCCCTTTTAGTTTTTTAATTCGGGCTTTAATCCTGTTAAGGCCAAAACCTTCCTGATTTAGTTTTTCGGTATTGAAACCTTTTCCGTCATCGTGAATGATAATGATTAACTTATCTTGTTTTTCGTGAAGTGAAATCTGGGCTTTTTGTGCACTGCTATGTTTTATGATGTTATTAAAGAGTTCGCTTACAATAAAATATAACTTAATTTCAAATTTCTCATTGTATCTTTTTGTAGTAGATACGGAACTGGTAAATTCAAATTGCAACGCTGAATTAGAATTTTTTTCGCATAAATCTTCTAAAGCGTAAACCAAACCAAACCGGACCAAAAGTGCAGGAATTAATTCGTGCGACATATCACGCAATCGATCGTGCGCATCTTCCAGTATAGATTTAGCTTTAAGAAGTTCCTCAGATTTTACATCGTTTTGAGCTGAAAATGCATTTAGATGCAAACCAACCGATGACAATAACGAATTTATATTGTCATGCAAAAAAGATGCGATTTTTTTCCTTTCGTTTTCCTGACCATCTATTCCTGCATTGATGATGTTGAGTTGTATTTTTTGCTGTATATCTTTTTGCTTATTCTTCCTTTTCAATTTATCATTCTGATAAACAAAATAAACTAAAACCATTAGCATTACGACCAGAACAATATATAAACTGACTATTTTTTTATTGGCAGCTTTTTGAATCTCGACTAATTCCTTTTTTTGTAGAATTGAAATTTCTGAATCAATTTTTCTTTTTGATTCTTTAATATTGCTTTGCTGTATAGACGCCGCTTCCTGACTAAAGACAGGAATTCCGTTAAGTAGAAATAAAAGCAGTAGAAATATTCTAAAAACAGACATAAGCAATTCGTGGGTATAAGTGTGTTTATGGTTTTATTAAATTGTTTTTCAGGGCATATTTTACAAGACCTATAACATTTTTGGTATTGAGTTTTTTCATGATATTTTTACGATGCGTTTCCACCGTATTAATGCTTATAAATAGTTCTTCGCTAATTTCTCTCGCGCTGTATTCAAGGGAAATCAAAGTGATAATTTCAGTTTCACGTTCACTTAAAAATTGATTTTCCGTATTAAAAGTAGACTTGTTTAATTTGGGGTTATTTTGAGTAAAGTTGGCGAATATTTTTTCCCTGATATGTTTGTCAAAATACTCTTCGTCTTTGTTTACGGCTTCAATTGCTTCGATAATATTTTCTCCGGCGCTTTTTTTTGTGAGGTAGCCTTTTGCACCTAATTTCATTACTTCTTTAACGATTTTTAAATCATCATAACTGGAAAGAATAATTACTTTACACGGAAATCCTTTTTCATTAAATTCCTTCAAAACTTCAATTCCGTCTTTGTTGGGCATGCTAATATCGAGTAACAAAATGTCGGCATTATTTTTTGTAATATCTTCATAAATTGATGTTCCGTCTAATGAATTGCCTACCACTTCAAATTGAGAAACAGTGCGTAGTAAATTAGTAAGTCCATCGATAAGTACCTGATGATCGTCAGCAAGATGTATCCTTATTTTATGTGTCATGAGTGTTTTTGAATCTGGAATCAAATTTATGAAAAATATCTTACAAATAGGTTTTTTACCCTTTGTTTTTGGGAGCTTCAATAAGGCTAATGAAAATGTCAGGCACAAAAAAACCCGAATTAAAAATTCGGGTTCTCTTCGCACATAAATAAAGTTTATAGGTTTACCTCAAACGATCTACAGATTTTACGAGATCTTCATCCTTCTTGATGGCCTTATTAGCTAACACTAATAATACGATAGCAACAATTGGCAGAAACATCCCAATACCTTTCTCAGAAACAGCGTTAACGGTCTCTCCAGATAAATTTAGTGATCGGTATACAAATAATCCTAATAAAATTAAATTTAATATTATGTTCAGTCTGCCCATTATAAACTGATTTTGTCTTTTTTTGTATGAAATAATACTAATGATAGTAAGCATAGTGCTTAAACCTAATAGTATCGTGTAAACCTGGTCCTGCATAAAATAAAATGTTTTCCCGTTATTTAATGTCCAAAGGGGAATAAAAAATAATAAAACCCCTGTAATTAAAAAGGTAAGAATTAAATATACAGTCTGAATTCGTTGTATCATGATCAATAATTGTTTTACAAAAATATATTTTCTTTTTTTAAAATACTATTGTATGATAAAATTTTATTCGTATTATTGCATCATAATACCGTAAGCACTTCATACTGCGGTCAATTGAAAACAATTATCTACCTATTCTTTTTACAGTATTTCCTTTAAAATAATTAAATTCATAGAACAATTCATGTTTGATATTTCTGCATTAAAAGAAATGAAGCTTTCTGAGCTTCAAGAAATAGCTAAGTTAGCTAAAACTATAAAGTTTAATGGTGTTAAAAAAGACACTTTAATCACTCAGATTTTAGCACATCAAGAAGCGACTGTAGCGCCGCCTGTACCTGCTGTTGCTCAGACAGAAATTGATGACAAACCGAAAAGAGCGAGAATTGTTCCTGAAAAAAAAGCAGCAATCAGCAAAAATGCTCCAGTTCTGGAATTTGATAAAGTAGAGGAAGTTCCTGCAAAGACAAAAGCCCCGGCGATTTCAAAGCAAAATCAAAAAAATGAGCAAGCTCCTAAAGCCGAGGAAACTGTAGAAAATACGGCAGTAGAGAAAAAGGGACCAAAAATAGTAAAATTCAACAAATCAGCTTACGAGAAGAAGGTTGCATTACAAAAGGAAAAAGAAGTTGTAAAGGAAGCTGAAACTGTTTCTGACGAAATTGAAGAAACTGTTGCTCCAACTCCAACAGCCGAAAAAGCAGAAGGAAATGCTCCGGTTAAAAAGATAAACCCAAATCAGAATAAAGCCCAAAACCCGAACCAAAATCCAAATCAAAATGGGAATGGGAATGGGAATGGAAACGGAAATGTAAATGGCAACGGAAACAACGGAAATCAAAATCCAAACCATAAAAATAAAAAAAGTAATTTCAGAGATTCAGATTTTGAATTTGACGGAATTATAGAAAGTGAAGGTGTTCTTGAAATGATGCCGGACGGATACGGATTCTTACGTTCATCAGATTATAATTATTTAGCATCTCCGGATGATATTTATTTATCCACTTCACAAATTAGATTATTCGGTCTTAAAACCGGAGATACAGTAAAAGGAGTAGTTCGTCCTCCTAAAGAAGGCGAGAAGTTTTTTCCTCTTGTTCGTGTACTGAAAATTAATGGTCACGATCCGCAGGTAGTTCGCGACAGAGTTTCTTTCGAACACCTGACACCGGTTTTTCCTTCAGAAAAATTCAAATTAGCCGAAAAAGGCAGTTCAGTTTCAACCCGTATTATCGATTTATTTTCTCCAATAGGAAAAGGACAGCGTGGTATGATAGTCGCACAACCAAAAACGGGTAAAACAATGTTGTTAAAAGACATTGCCAACGCGATTGCAGCCAATCATCCTGAAGTTTATCTAATCGTACTTTTGATTGATGAGCGTCCTGAGGAGGTTACAGATATGCAACGCAGTGTTCGTGGTGAAGTTATCGCTTCAACTTTTGACAGAGAACCACAAGAACACGTAAAAATAGCCAACATTGTTCTTGAAAAAGCAAAACGTTTGGTAGAATGCGGACACGATGTCGTGATTCTTTTAGATTCGATTACACGTTTGGCAAGAGCGTACAATACAGTTCAGCCTGCGTCAGGAAAAGTATTAAGTGGAGGTGTTGATGCCAATGCATTACAAAAACCAAAACGTTTCTTTGGAGCTGCAAGAAATGTAGAAAACGGCGGTTCGTTAAGTATTATCGCAACTGCATTGACAGAAACTGGTTCTAAAATGGATGAGGTTATCTTTGAAGAATTTAAAGGTACCGGTAACATGGAGCTTCAATTGGATCGTAAAATCGCTAACAAACGTATTTTCCCTGCAATCGATCTTACGTCTTCAAGTACACGTCGTGACGATTTATTATTAGACGAAAAAACATTACAAAGAATGTGGATCATGCGTAAATATCTATCCGATATGAATCCTGTAGAATCTATGGATTTTGTAAACGATCGCTTCAAGAAAACAAAAAACAACGAAGAGTTTTTGATTTCTATGAATGACTAAGGAAAGGGACAAAGGTTCAAAGTTGCAAAGGTTCTGAGGTTTCTTTCGGGATCAATAAATATAAAAAAAGGGATAAGTTTTAAACTTATCCCTTTTTTGGTTTTGTATTAATTTAATATGTTCATGTTTAAACTAAGGCCCACGGTTTTAACCGTGGGGACACAATATTTGTTGCCATGCGACCCCACGGTTGAAACCGTGGGCTATAAAATCTTAGAACCTTAGAATCTTAGAACCTTAGAACCTTAGAAACTAAGAACCTTAGCAACTCAGAATCTTAGCATCTAAAGAAAACCTTTGAACCTCTGCAACTTTGAGCCTTTGAACCTTTGAACCTTATTTCTTATCAACTACCGGTCTATTTTCTCTATTAGCTAATTCCCAGGCAACAACAAATGCAAGTTGTGTTCTTTTTGTTAAAGCATCGTATTCGATTTTTTCCGGTTCGTCACCTTTTCCGTGGTAATCTTCGTGAACTCCGTTGAAGAAGAAAACTGCCGGAATACCGTGTTTAGCAAAATTATAATGATCAGAACGCTCATAAAAATGATTTGGATCTTTAGGATCATTAAATTTGAAATCAAGATTTAATTTTGAATATTTTTCGTTTTGAGAAACTACAATATTGTGTAAGTCTGATGATAATCTGTCGGCACCAATTACGTATACATAATTGTTTGTATTAGCGTGTTCTACATCGCGACGGCCAATCATATCAATATTGATATCAGTAATCGTGTTCGCGATTGGAAACAATGGATTTTCAGAATAATAACGAGAACCGTGCAAACCGTGTTCTTCACCTGTTACATGAAGGAACAGGATAGAACGTTTTGGTCCGTGTCCGTCTTTTTTAGCTTTTGCAAATGCTTTCGCCATTTCCATTACGGCAACTGTTCCGGAACCGTCATCATCTGCTCCGTTGTAAACTTCACCATTTTTGATTCCAACATGGTCATAATGAGCTGAAATCACTAAAACTTCATCCGGTTTTTCAGAACCTTCAATATAAGCCCAGATATTTTCAGAATCAGGTAAATTTTCATTACGTCTTGCATTCAAAAACGCTGCAGGAACTGTCTGATAATAATCTTTTGCGCCTTTAGGAAACGAAATATTATTTTTTTTGTATTGCTCGATCATATAAAGACCCGCTTTTTTCTGGCCTTTTGAACCAGTTTCGCGACCTTCCATTTCATCAGAAGCAACAATATATAACATTGTTTTTAAATCTTTTTGGGTAATAACATTCATGTATTTGGTTGGATCCGAATTATCCTTCGATACAACCGACTGCGCATTTTTACATGAAAACGCAGAAGCAATTAATAATAGAACTACTAGTTTTTTCATTTAAGGGGTTTAGTGTAAATTAATAAATATGTAAAAAACATAAAAAGTTAGTAAAAATACAATAAAAAAGGAGTTTATAAAGAATAGGAATGCACTTTTAATAAACGAAACAATTCTGCTTTCTCCATAAAAACGATGGTGCGCCGGATAAAAATAATAACACAGCCAAATTATCCCAACAAAATTTACAAGATCAGCTATAAAAGATATTGGACTAATGGCTCCAATTGTTTTGTTGACAAGAAATAAAATGAGAAATATTAAAAGCAAAAATGAAAAATAATGCAGTGTAAATATCCCGTGATCAAAGTAATACCATTTCTTTTTATCGTGGAATATCCATAAGAAGAAAGCAAAGAAAGGCATTATTATAAATAATATTTTAGGAATATTATGAACGAATGATTCAATGAACTTTTCTATAATTTGCGCCTTGGTATTGTTTTCTGTAACATGTACCACTTTTTCATAAACCCAGTATTCAAAATCGGTATATTTTTCATCCGGTTTTCCGTATTTCTGAATCGAGTCGATTTCTTTCATCGGCTGTAATTTAAAATAGGTGTCTTGTTTTAAAAATTTTACGCTTTTTTTATTCTTTTTTACAAGGTTTGTAGTAATCTCTTTTTCGCTTTTTTGCAGATTTTCAGTTACATGAGAAGGAAACATGGCAATTAAAAGAAACGTAACAAAACTGATGAAGATATAAAGACGAACCGGCGCCAGATAGGACAATCTTTTTCCTGAAAGATATTCTTTAGTTAAGGTCGAAGGTTTAAAAAGTAAATTTTTAATCGTCTTCCAAAAAGCGTTTTCATAATGTGTTAAATCTTCGAAAAAGTGAATAAACAAATGATGAAAGGTCTTTCGGCTGTCTGTGTTTTCCTGTCCGCAATTCGGGCAAAATCTTTGTTCGACAACGTGCCTGCAGTTCAGGCAGGTTTTATCTTTTCTAATTGGACTATGTGACATTGGTAATTTGGTGGGTTTTTGGTTTAGTTTATTTTTTGCCCGCGGATGTTGCGGATTTAAACGGGTTTGCGCTTTTTTTTTTGCCACAAATTTCACAAATTAGCACAAATTTTAATTTAATAATTATCTGCGTAAATCCGTTTAATCCGCGCCATACGCGTGCCATTTTATTTTTTCAATACTTCATTTAAAAAAAGCTGTAAATGTTCAAAAGATCTTTTTGCAGCAACAGGATTGTAAGCAGCACCTTTTGAATTGTCATTTCCGGCCTCCGGATTTGTAAACGAGTGTACGGCATTTGCATAATAAATCATTTGCCAATCTGCTTTTGCGTCACGCATTTCTTGTTGAAAAGCAGTAATTTCTGCTGCAGGTTCATACGGATCATCAGCTCCATGACAAACCAAAACTTTGGCAGTAATTGGTTCAACAGCACGAGCAGCATCTTTTCCTAAACCTCCGTGAAATGAAACAACACCTTTTACATTTAGATGGCCTCGGGCAGCTTCAAGAACTCCCGTTCCTCCAAAACAATATCCAATAGCTACAATATTATCAGCATTTGCTCCGGATTTCACTAATTCCTGCAAAGCTGAGTTGATTCTTTTTTGATAAATTTCGAAGTTGGTTTTGTAGTAACCCGCTAGTTTTCCCGCTTCTGTTGTGTTTTTTGGATAATTTCCTTCGCCATAAATATCAGCGATAAAAACATTGTAGCCCAGTTTTGATAATTCTTCGGCGATTCCTTTTGAAGCATTATCGATTCCGAGCCAGGCCGGTAAAAGTAAGATACCCGAATTGCTGCTGCTTTTTTTGGCCGCTTTTATAAATAAACCATTTAATGCCTGATTTCCATCAGCATATTTTACAGGTTTTAATTGCGCATTTATAGTGTTAGAAAACAGTATAATAGTTAGTAATAGAATAGTGGTATTTTTCATAATTTTGACAATTTTGAACAAATATCAGAAATATTATGCTACAAAAAAACCTCAGAAGAATTTTCTTTTGAGGTTTGTATTTTTCAAATTAAACGAAGGGAATTATTACATTTTATAAAGAAATATTCCTTTTAAATGCGCATCCTAATTCTATCATAGAATCCGTTTTGGCGATTCCGGGAATGTTATCGATTTTTTCATATAATATCTTACGCATGTGTTCGTGATTTTTTGCCGTAATTTTTAAATACAGCGTAAACGAACCCGTAACAAAATAGCATTCTGTAATTTCCGGAATCTCTTTTAAAGCTTCAATAATTCGCTCCGAATCGGAATCTTTGTTAAGCGTAATTCCGGTAAACGAAGCCCAGTCGTAGCCAATTTGTTTTTCGTTTAAAATAGGTTTGATTCCTGTAATTATGCCTTGTTCAAACAAACGGTTGATACGCTGATGTACCATTGTATTGGAGATTTTTAAATTAGTTGCAATGGTCGAATAGGCAATTCGTCCATCTTTTTCTAATTCTTTGATAATCTTTATGTCAAATTCATCTAAAATATCCATGCAATTATTTTTTACGTTGTAATTTACTGTAAAGATAAAAATAAGTCTGATTTGATCTTTATACTCAAATGCTAAAATGACTTTTTATCAAGTAAAAATAAGTCACATTTATTTTATAGTACTAATTTAGAAGTTAAAAGTTGTGTTTTATTCGCTGTAAATAAATAAATTTTATATTTTTGTTTCAATAAAAGATACATTATGTCACATACACAAGAAGTTCTTTCGACTAAATCGGAAGTTTTGATAGAAAAAGAGAATAAATACGGAGCTCATAATTACCATCCGCTTCCGGTAGTTTTAGAAAGAGGAGAAGGTGTATATGTCTGGGATGTTGACGGAAAAAAATACTATGATTTTCTTTCCGCTTATTCGGCAGTAAATCAGGGACATTGCCATCCTAAAATTGTAAAAGCAATGGTGGATCAGGCTCAAAAACTGACTTTGACTTCAAGAGCTTTTTACAATGACAAACTAGGAAACTACGAAGAGTTTGTAACCAATTATTTTGGTTTTGATAAAGTACTTCCAATGAATACGGGTGCCGAAGCCGTTGAAACTGCTTTGAAACTTTGTAGAAAATGGGCTTATGAAGTAAAAGGAATTCATGAAAATCTGGCTCAGATTATTGTTTGCGAGAATAATTTTCACGGAAGAACTACTACTATTATTTCATTTTCGAATGATGAAAGTGCCCGTAAAAACTTCGGTCCTTTTACAGATGGATTTATAAAAATTGAATACGATAATCTTGAAGCTCTTGAAAAAGCTTTGGAATCATCAAAAAATATTGCCGGATTTTTGGTAGAACCAATTCAGGGTGAAGCCGGAGTTTATGTTCCTTCTGAAGGATATTTGGCGAAAGCAAAAGCACTTTGCGAGAAACATAATGTTCTGTTTATTGCAGATGAGGTTCAAACGGGAATTGCGCGTACCGGAAAATTATTAGCCGTACACCATGAAAATGTACAGCCTGATATTTTAATTTTAGGAAAAGCGATTTCTGGCGGAGTTTATCCGGTTTCGGCAGTTTTGGCGAATAATGAAATCATGAATGTAATAAAACCGGGTCAGCATGGATCTACTTTTGGAGGAAATCCTGTTGCGGCAGCTGTTGCAATTGCAGCTCTTGAAGTGGTAAAGGAAGAAAAACTTGCCGAAAATGCAGAACGTTTGGGAATCATTCTAAGAAAAGGATTAAACGAAATTGCAGAACGTAACGACTTAATCACTTTAGTTAGAGGGAAAGGTTTACTAAACGCCATTGTAATTAATTGTGGTGAAGATTCTGATCTGGCCTGGGAAATTTGCCTTAAATTCAGAGACAACGGACTATTGGCAAAACCAACTCACGGTAACAAAATCAGACTGGCGCCGCCATTGGTTATGACAGAGACTCAAATTGCAGAATGTCTTGAAATTATCGAGAAATCTTTGAATGATTTTAGATAAAAAATCAAGTTTCTAATTTCCTAATTTAGGAAATGTGTATGACAAAAGCATTTATATAATCCCTACGGGATATTTTATCTTTGGGATCTATAATTTTGCTACCAACATTTAAATCCTAACGGATTATTTTTCTTTAAGCTTTTGTCATTAATAAATCTTTAATAGTATATCTCGGAGAGATTATATATTGGTAGTAAAACAGTTAAAATCAAAAACATGTCCCGTAGGGACTACACTTTATTCATAATTCAGCTTACTTTATTAAATAAAAAAGCGTTCGCCACAGCGAACGCTTTTTCGTTATAATTACCTAAAATATCAAAAAAAGTAATTATTTCTTCAGAGCCGCGCCGCCTGGCATTGTCTCTGGTTTTAGTTTGAATTTACTGTATTCTACAACGCCCGTTCTATCGGCCCATTCAAAATAAGAAGCCGAAAGTTTATTTACGATTCCGGGATTTTGCTGTGCTACATTTGTAGTTTCACCTCTGTCAGTTTCGATATTGTAAAGTTCCCATTCATAAGAAGGGTATATGGAAACCAATTTCCATTTTCCGTCACGAACAGCTCTGTTTCCTGCTCTTTCCCAAAATAATGGTGCGCCTCTTTCTACCTGCGAAACATTATCAAATAAAACAGGCAATAAGCTCTTTCCAACCAAAGGATTTGTGGTCACACCATTATATTCTTTGGGATATTCAATTCCGGCCAACTCGTAAAAAGTAGGGGCGAGGTCAATAATATGTCCCGTTCCTTTATCAATGCGATCTGCTTTTATTTTTGATGGAAACCACGCAATAAACGGCGAACTAAAACCGCCTTCGTGCATATTATTTTTATATTGCTGGAGCGGAGTATTAGACAAATATGCCCAGTTTTGTTCCTGATAATCAAAAGATCCGGAAGTTCCAACAGGCCCGTCGTTTCGAACCAAACCTCTTCCTAACGGATTGTAAGTATTAAAACCGCCTTGTGCGCCATTGTCTGAAATGAAAATAATCAAAGTGTTTTTGTCTTTTTTCAAGGATTTTAATTTCTCTAAAACCTTACCGACGTTTTGATCCATATTATCGATCATCGCGGCGTAGACTTCCATTTTTGCTTTCCAGAATTGCTTTTCGTCATACGTCAGTTTACTCCATTCCGGAACTTCAGGATCTCTCGGAGAAACAGTTTGATTGGCTTGTAAAATCCCGCTTTCTTTTAATTTCTGAATTCTTTTTTCTCTTAAAACGTCCCAGCCTTCATCAAATTTGCCTCTGTATTTTGCAATGTCAACCGGTTTTGCCTGCAAAGGCCAGTGTGGTGCCGTAAAAGCCAGATATAAAAAGAAGGGTTTGTTTTCCTTATTCTGTTCGTCTAAAAAAGTAACCGCATTATTTCCAATTTCATCTGTAAAATAATAAGAATCATCTTTTGGATGTAGTTCTTCATTATTTCTGAGCAATTTTACCGGATAAGGCGTTTTTCCGAAAGGCAAACCTTTAGTGTCAAAATAATTCGAAGCGCCTTTTAGAATTCCATAAAATTTATCAAAACCTCTTTGATTTGGCCATTGCGCCTGATCTTCAGAACCTACGTGCCATTTTCCGGATAAGATTGTGCTATAACCGCCAGAACGGAAAACCTCTCCCAAAGTCAAAGATTCCTTGTTTAAATATCCCTGATACGCCGGCAGTCCCAAATTAACATCAAAAAAACCAACTCCGGCTTTATGCTGATATTGTCCGGTTAGTAAAGAAGCTCTTGTTGGCGCACAAATCGAGTTATTGTAAAATTCGCGCAGACGCAAACCTTCATGAGCCAGTTTATCAAGATTAGGCGTTTTGATTTCGGAACCATAATTCCCTAAATCAGAATAACCCATATCATCAACCATTATCAAAATGATATTGGGTTTTGTATTGTTTTGTGAATGTATTGAAAAGCTAAAAGCTAATAATAGGTTTAATGTAATAAGTGTTTTTTTCATTATAATTGATATTTTAATTTGTCGAAAATCATTGGGTTTACCTTTGTCAAAGTTTTAAACTTTGACAAAGGTTTACGTCCGAAATTGTAGATTCTATGACTATTTACTAAACAATAAAAAAGCAATAATCAACGTCACAATCACATTAAATAATTGCGCGATTAGAAAAGCATACAAAGGTTTTTTGCTGTTATTACTAAATAAATCCTTAAAATTAGTTTCAAGTCCAATGCTTGTAAAAGCCAATGCAAACCAAATTCCCTGCAGGTTTTTTAAACTGTCTTTTACCTGATCCCGAGTTTCCGGAGCGATTAAAAAAGAAAAAACCAGTGAAGCAGCAATAAAGCCAATTACAAATTTTGGAAAACGTTCCCAAATTACGTTCAAGGTTGGTTTCGACGCTATAGCTTCATCTGATTTGTTGTGTGTATACGTCCAATAAACCGAGATTGCGAAAGCTGCCAATCCCAATAAAACATTTTGCGAGAATTTTACAATCGTACTAATTTTTAAAGCCGTTTCGCCAACCAAAGTTCCGGAAGCTACGACTGCGCCGGATGTATCTATACTTCCGCCAAGCCAGGCACCTGTTACTTCTTCGGGGAAATTGAAATATTTAGCAATTATCGGCATAAAAATCATCATAGGAATTGCCGTTACCAAAACCATCGAAATAACATAAGATAATTTCTTTGAATCGCCTTTAATAGCGCCCGAAGTGGCAATTGCAGCTGAAACTCCGCAAATAGAAACGGCACTCGAAATCATCATCGTTAATTCATCGTCAACTTTTAATTTTCGGCAAAGCCAAAAAGCAAAATACCAAACCGATAATACTACGACCAAAGCCTGAATTAATCCTAATGAACCCGCTTTTAAGATGTCTGAAAAAATTACGCTTGTTCCTAAAAGAACTAATCCAATTTTGACAAATACTTCTGTAGCAAGTGCCTGACGAAACCATTCGGGAAGTTTAAATAAATTTCCAATAGCCAAACCAATAATCAGACTAAAAATTACAGCTTCAAGATTAATAGATTTTATTGCTGAATTTCCAGCCAGAATAAGGGCAATAAGCGTTAAGAAAAAAACGATGGGAAAAGTAAAAAGAAAATATTTTACGGATTTTCCAATTAAAAATACGCCGAGTGTTCCAATGAAAAGAAGGTATAAAAACTGGATTAAAAGAATTGTCAGGTTTTCTAGATCAAAGACTTTGGTTTTTAAATCTTCACTATTTGACCAGCTAAAGACAGGAACTTCCGGAAGAAAAATAAAAAGCGAAATCCCGATGATTATAAATCCCAGAATTACGACAGTCCAGTCTTCGTGAATATTAAATTGTTTTGAGTTAGTTGACATTTTATGTTTGTTTCCTGCAAGGTTTCCAAAACCTTTTAGGTATTATTAATTAGATGTTTAAATTAAACCCGACAGGTTTTTAAAACCTGTCGGGTTTGTATAAAAATGTTATGATTATAAATCGACAAAGTATTTTTGTTTGCCAAAATCAAATTCATAATAAGTCAAATTAGGCCATAAAGGTTTTACAAGACCTTTTTCCCAGTTTTGTAAAGCAGCGTGAAGTTCTTTTACTTTTGCCGGATTTTTTTGAGCAAGATCCGTTGTTTCAGATTTGTCGTTTGCCAGATTATAGAGCCATTCCTGATGTGTTTTTCCACTGATGATTAATTTCCAGTCACCGCTTCTGATGGCTTTTGCATCGCCGGAACGCCAGTATAAATTTTTGTGCGCTTCCTTATTATCGTTTACGGTTGAAATTAAATCAACACCATCATAAACCCTGTCGTTTGGTAAACCGGAATGCGTAACTGCTGCAATCGTACTAAAAATATCGAGTGAACTTACCGGAGTTTTATAGACAGTATGCGGTTTGATTTTTCCTTTCCACGAAAGTGCAAACGGAACATTGATTCCGCCTTCAAAATGAGAAAATTTACCGCCTTTTAAAGGTGCATTTGTGGTCGCAAACGTATAATCGGCACCGCCATTATCACTGGCAAAAATGATTAAAGTATTTTCTTCCAGGCCTTCTTTTTTTACTTTGGCAACAATTCTTCCAATAGCATCATCAAGCGCGCTGATCATGGCAAAATAGACACGTTTGTTTTCGTCTTTTACATTCGGAAAACGGTCGTAATATTTTTTGCGAACCTGAAAAGGCGTGTGTGGCGCATTAAAAGGAACATAAAGTAAAAATGGTTTTGTTTTATTTTTATCGATAAAAGCTTCTGCTTCATCCGCAAAAGTTTCGGTTAAATAGGCTTTGTCTTTGATGATCGTTGTATTGCGGCGAATTTGCCCAATTCCAACACGGCCATTTCCCCAAATCGTCTTATCGGTAAAATCTTTATGGTGATGGTTGATAATATCGGGATTATCATCTTCGGGCGTGTAAAGCGAAAATGCCTGATAAAACCCATAATGATAATCGAAACCTCTGTCCAGCGGAAAAAATCCTTTGTTATGTCCCAAATGCCATTTTCCGATAATAGCGGTTGCATAACCTTGTTTTTTGGCTAAATCGGCAAAAGTAATTTCAGATTGCGGCAAACCCTGCGTCGCAATCGAAGCTTCATTTGGATATTCAATTTTTTCATTGATTCGCCAGCTATCGGTGTTAATCAAATATTTGAAACCATAATATTCTAAGTTATTTTTGGGATATCGGTCTCCGGGCTGATATTCATGACCAAAACGTTCCTGATAACGCCCCGTCAGTAAACCCGCGCGCGACGGCGAACAAATAGAAGACGAAACATAACCATCTGTAAAAGTTACTCCGGAAGCCGCCAGAGAATCAATTTGTGGCGTTGGCGTCGATTTTCCTCCGTATAACGAAATGTCATATTTGCCCAAGTCATCAGCAAGAAGAATGATAATATTAGGTTTTTTTTCTGAAGATTTTGAGGTGTCTTTTTGGGCAAGAAATGCTGCTTTTCCGTCGACTAATTTTTGATTGGGTTTTATTAAATTTCCATTGGTATTAATGGGCCAGAATAAAAATGCTGCGAGAATAAGAAGCACGATTAAAATGGATAGTACAATTTTGGTTATTTTTTTATATGCTGACATTTGGTTGGTTTGTTGTTGGTGTTCCTGCAAGGTTTTCAAAACCTTGTAGGTTTAAATTAAGCGTAAAGAATTTAAAAAATCATACCTACAAGGTTTTGGAAACCTTGCAGGAATGTGGAATCTGTTATTGATTATTTTGAAGCCAAAGCGACATCGACATCGCTTTTAAGATTTCCTAAACCATCTTTTTTGAAAATAATTTTTCCATTTTGGTATAAAATCAAAGTAGGAAAGACTTTTACCGTTTTTAAATCTGCAATAACCTGTGGGCTTTCTTCCAATTCAATCTGAACAATTTTTAGTTTTTCGCCATATTGAGCTCTGATGTCTTCTAAAATTGGTTTTACGGTTTTGCAGGTGGCGCAATATTTTGATCCGATATCTACCAAAACAAACTGATTATCAGCGATGATTTTTTTGTATTCAGGCAAGGTTAATTTACTTTTTAAATTGCTATAGAAAGGTTTTCCGCCGCCAATCCAGCTTGCGATTCCGCCTTCTAAAATATAGACTTCAGTAAAGCCTCTTTTTGATAATTCAGTTGATAAAAGACCGCTTCTGTAGGCGGCAATCGAATAAATGAATACGGGTTCTGACGGATTTAAAGCTGCAACTTGTTTTTCAAAATCTTCTGATTTAGTGTTGAAATTTACAGCGCTTTCAATATGATTCAAGGCAAATTCATCAGCGCCACGGGCATCGATTATCTGTGGATTTTTTTGACTTTTGATTTTAGTATAAAAAGCATCGAGTAAGATATTGGCACTGTTTCCTTGCGAAAAACCGACAATTGTAAAGAGTAATATCAGGGTTGTAATACTGTTTTTGAGTATTTTATTTTTCATGATTTATGGTTTTTGCATAAGTTTGGCAGTGTATTCAAGTTTATTTTTGAATACACTGCCAATTATTATTTAGCCCGTTTGTAATGCAAAAAAAAAATAATTAAACACATAGAAACATAGATTTTATATTTTGAAAGAAGAAAGAAACTAGTTTCTCACACATAACTATGTTTGTTTAGTGCAAGTGAAACGCCTTTTTTTAGTTCAATAATCCTATGTTTCTATGTGTTAAAATATTATGCACAATGGGTTTTATTTGATTTATTTTGTCTGGTTTTATACCTGAGCCGGTTCGTCGTAATAAACCGGACTTGCAGCAACAACCGGTTCTGCTTTTGGTTTTAACGGAACTGATAAAACACCTTCTGCCAAAGCACTTCCTTCTTTTTTAGATTTAAATATTGGCCACAAAAACTGTGCGTACCATTCTTCTTGTTTGTATGATTTCATTCCGTAAGATTCCGGGAATTTACGAGTAATTAAACCCGTTCCAAAAATCACATCCCAGATAAAAAACATGTTTCCGAAGTTGCCTTTAAAATGTCCAACACCGTCTCCGCTTGTATCTGCATGGTGCGCGTGATGCGTTGCAGGAGTAGAAATCAAACGTTCTAATACCCATGCAATTGGATGTAAAACTCTGTATTTGTAGAACGGTTTGTCCCACGCAATGCTCGAATGCGCTCCCAAAGTGATGAAACTTTTGATAACCAAAACAAAAAGTGCCGGTAAACCTAAACCTAGATAAGTTAAAGTTGCAGTCAAATAAATTTGAGAAAAGAAAACCGTATAGATAAAGTTTTGTCTTGAAGCCATCGCCATTCCCATGTATGGAGCCGAATGGTGTGTTCTGTGAAAACGCCATAAAAACGGAACCTGATGGTGTAAACGGTGGTACCAGTATTGTGTTAAATCATCGGCAATTGCAATAAGGAAAAAACCTCCCCAAAACGGAACCCATGAAAGTGAATTGGCCAAATTTGGAATTAAATAGGGTAAAGCTGTTAAGCTGAAAAAAGCGATTACTGGCGGTAAAAGTACTTTTGGAGCTAAGAAACAAACGATATCAATTTTACGTTCTTCGCCCGTCCATTCGTCATCGTATAAACCTGCAGCAAATTCAATCGCTCCTAAAACAAGCATAAAAACAATTAATCCCCAGGTGCGGATGTGTTGAAATGCCGGCTGTGCAAATTCTAAAAATGATGGTAATGTAATATGGGATTCTGCAACAACACCATTTGTTAATTTAAAATAAAGGAAAATTGCGATTACAGGTAAGCTGTATATTAAAAGACTAATACTTAAATCTCTTGTCAGTTTTTCTTTTTGAACTATTGCCATGATTTCTTATTTTAAAAATTGATTAATTAATGCTAAACCACCTGCTAAAATCGCCAGTGGGACTAAAAATACGATTGCCCCAACGACAATCTTTTTTCCGATAATTTCATAGTCTACTCGTTTCATTATCCTGCGTTTTATGTTATTATTTATTTTTTTTAGGGTAATTTTTTTATTTCTAGAAATTACTTTCTATTTGTATTGAAAGTCAATTGATTGACTTGTGAAGCAAAAATAAAAATAAATTCTTTTAACTCTATAGATTTAGTAGAATATATTTTCTATTTTTTGATAAATTTTGTTACAATCTTCTCAAAAATGTGATTATTTAACTTTTTGAATAGAAGGAAGTGTCTCCACGGTTAAATTCTCTCTCAGTTTTTCAGATGGTAAATACAAACGAATGATTAAAGTTGTCTTTTTAACATTGTTGACCGGAAGCCAGTTTTCCTTTTTTTCTGAACCCGAAAGATTAATTTTATAAGAAGTGCTGTCGGCTTCGTATTTTACATCTTCAAGATTATAACTGTATTTATTGATTGGATTTTTAATTAGAAATCCGTTTTCGTCATAAGCCGTTATACTCCAATATTTAGCGTCAAGTTTTTTGCCCTTTATCACATAATCTGATTTTGGATCTAAAGCATTTCCTTCGCTGTCAGTACTTGTACTTAAATAGATCACTTCTTTTTTAGTTAAAGCATAAGGTCCGTAAACGGCTATTTGAGCTATAGTCAGCAAATCGGCTGTATTGAGATCTTTATCTTTATCAACAGTTTGCCAGTTGCCAATAGTACGTTGCGAATTGCTTTTTCCGGATTTGATACTATAAATACCGGCTCCGCTTCCAATTATGATTGCGAGAAGAATCAAGGCAAATCCTATAAGTATTTTTTTTATGTTTTGTTTTAAAGCCATTTTATTTGATTTAAGTGGAACGTTTTGTTTATGCGCAATCTTAGCCGAATGATTTTACTTCGCCAACTTTACGACTGTAACGCCATGTTGTAATTCTGCCAATGTTTTTACCGGATATGCTTTTGAAACTAAATAACGAAACAGAATCAATCCTTTTGTTGTTGGACTATAAATGATTTTCTCTTTAGGAATGTTTTTCAATACTTCTGATTTACTTCCTTCTTCGGCCAGATAATATTCAAATTTTGATTTTACCTGCTCTTCGTTTTCAACAAAATAGTTGGTGGTGTTTTCCTGATAAGCAGAAATTGACCAATAAGTTGAATCCGGAACAATACCTGAAATTTTCAACACGTTTTCCTTTAAATCATAATTAATAGTGGAATACAAAAAATCAGGATTTGGTAACGGAATTACCCTGCTGTTTTCTGCATTGGGCTGATCGCCAAATCGTGGTGTATTGACATAACCCAGACTTTTTTCGGCAAATTTATTTTGCACGTAATAAGGCGTAATCCAAATTGTCAGATAGTAAAAACTTACTGCAATGACTACAAGAACTAAGGCGAAAATCCCTTTTTTGATTATTGGTTTTGTTGCTGCCATAATTTTATTTTAATTTTTTTTATTTTAATGCTGCAAGGTTTTTAAAAACCTCATAAGTATGTTTTTTTTTGAAACCTGGAAAATTGAAAATAGTGATTATTAAAATGATTTTTTTTCTCGCAGATTTAAAAAGATTTAAGCAGATGCTCAAAGATTTATAATTTTAAATCAAAATTAATCTGCCAAAATCTGCAGAATCTGCGTGAAAAAAAATCGTGAAATTTGTTCGCCTATACACTCTCGTTTTATATAGCATACCTGCAAGATTTTGAAAACCTTGCAGGTTACCTGAATAATACTATTAGTTTGTACTTCCGGCTGGTTTATTGGCCTGACGAATTAATTCCTGAAGATTTTTCCCTTTATCCGTTCCGTTGTTATGTATTCTTCTGCTGAAAACATCCTGCCAGTCAATTAGCGGATAAACATTATTTTCTTTTGCCTGTTCATCAAACAGTTTTTGAAGTTCGGCTAACTTTTCAGGATATTTTTTTGCAAGATTATTACGCTCGTTAAAATCTTCGTTTAAGTTGTACAACTCCCAAACATCTGCATCAAAATTGCTTGGTGCCGGTTTTTCGTTTTTACCTAAATTATTTTTCAAAGCAAAAGAATCCGGTAGGTGTGCTGCAGCAGCTTTCCATCCATCTTTGTAAATAGCTCTGTTTCCAAAAATGTAATAGTATTGTACTTTGTGTAATGATTCTGCTTTTGCATCATTTAAAGAAGCATAAAATGTAGAACCCTGAATTTTGTCCTGTTTGATTTCGCGAATCGTTTCCGGAGCTTTAATTCCTGCAATGTCTAGTGTCGTTGGTAATAAATCGGTTACGTGACTGTATTGATTTCTGATGCCGCCTTTTTCCTTAATGCCTTTTGGATAAAAAACAATCAACGGATTGCGGGTTCCTCCTTCAGAATGTGCATCTTGTTTCCAGTTTTTGAAAGGTGAATTCGTTGCCTGAGCCCAACCTAAAGGAAAATTGGTATTCAAACCTTTTGCTGTTCCGATTTCGCCAATATTATTTAAATTATTCTGAAGATTTTGCTCGTCAGAAATTCCCTGAGAAAATAAACTTTGGTTAATTGTTCCTTGGGTTGTCCCTTCTTTACTGGCTCCGTTATCACCAATCGCAACAAAAATCAACGTATTTTCTAATTGATTGGTTTCTTTTAGATAATTAACAACACGTCCAATTTCATAATCCGTATACGTAAGATATCCGGCGTATACTTCCATGAAACGTGCGTAAACTTTCTTTTGATCCGGCGTTAATTTTTTCCAGTCTGCAATCAACGGATTACGTTCCGGTAAAACAGCATTGGCAGGAATTACACCTAATTTCTTTTGGTTTACCAATACTTTTTCGCGGTAAGCATCCCAGCCATCATCGAATTTTCCTTTGTACTGATCGCTCCATTTTTCTTCTACCTGATGAGGTGCATGAACGGCTCCCGGCGCATAGTACAAAAAGAACGGTTTGTTTGGTGCTGCTTTGTGTTGGTTTTTGATGTATGCAATCGCCTTATCCGTAATTTGATCCGTTAAATGGCGGCCATCGGGAACAATATGCGTATTATCTTCCACTAAATCAGGTTTGTACTGATCTGTTTGAGATCCTAAGAAACCAAAAAAGTGTTCGAAGCCTTTTCCTGTTGGCCATCTGTCAAACGGACCAGCGTCTGAAGCTTCTTCGTCTGGTGTTAAACCGTATTTACCAACGGCAAAAGTGTTATATCCTTTGTCACGTAAAATCTCGGCAATTGTTCCTTTATCAGAAGGAATTCTGCCATCCCAACCCGGAAATCCTGCCGACATAACCGTGTGGGAGAATCCGCTAACATGCACTCTTCCTGAATTTCTTCCGGTTAATAAAGCGGCGCGCGTAGGGGCACAAATCGCTGTTGTATGAAAATTGGTATAACGTAAACCATTATTGGCCAGTTCATCAAAAGTTGGTGTCTGGATCAAACCTCCAAAAGAACTTGAAGCTCCAAAACCAACATCGTCTAATAAAATCCAAACGATATTGGGCGCACCTTGCGGGGCTTTTACCGGCTCAGGCCAATATTCTTTAGAATCGGCTAAGGTTTTACCAATAACACCTTTGAATTCTTCCGGCTTATCTTGTGCAAAGCCCAGTTGTGCCACTAGCAATGCGGTAATCAAAAGTCCCTTTTGCGGACTTTTGATTTTTGAGTTAATTTTAATTTTTTTCATTATTTCTTTTTTTTAAAATTTTGTTTGTCTATGGATTTAATAGGATTTTAAAATAAATTTTTTTATTTGTTTGCCTTAGTTAAAAGTTCCTGAGCCGATTTGCCTTCGGTAGCCGGCGTTTTGTGTATTTTTCTCAGGTAAACATCCTGCCAGTCTATTAAAGGATAGAGGTTGTTTTTCTTTGCTTGCTGGTCAAAGAGTTTTTTAAGTTCGGCTACTTTTTCCGGGTATTTTTTAGCCAGATCTTTTCTTTCGTTGAAATCTTCGTTGATGTTGTACAATTCCCAAACATCTTTGTCAAAATCACTTGGCGGAAGATTCACCTTATTATTCAAAGCTTCTTTTACTTCAATTGAATTGGGATGATGCGCCGCAGCTGCTTTCCATCCATCATTATAAATCGCTCTTGATCCAAAAATGTAATAGTGCTGAATTTTATGAGCCGATATTGCTTTTGCATCATTCAAAGAATTGTAAAACGAATATCCCTGAATTGTATCCTGTTTAATTTCTCTGATAGCTTCGGGTGCTTTAACGCCCAGAATATCCAGCGTTGTTGGCAAAATATCAATAACATGGCTGTATTGCGTTCTGATTCCCGGAGTTTTAATTCCCTTTGGATAATAAACAATCAACGGGTTGTGTGTTCCTCCTTCAGAATTAGCATCTTGTTTCCAATATTTGAAAGGCGTATTTGTTGCTTGTGCCCAACCCAAAGGATAGTTGCCATAGGTTTGAGGCGTTCCAATTTCACCAATTCGGTTTAAGTTGTTTTGGAAAACTTTTTCTTCGGAATCACCATTTACATACGTTAATCTGTCAACAGTACCTTGAAGCGTTCCTTCTTTACTGGCTCCGTTATCGCCAATTAAAACAAAAACTACCGTATTTTCTAATTGATTGCTTTCTTTTAAATAATTAACCAGTCTTCCAATTTCATAATCGGTATACGTAAGATATCCGGCATATACTTCCATGAATTTTGAATATACTTTCTTTTGATCCGGTGTTAGTTTTTTCCAGTCTGTAATAGTCGAATTACGGTCCGGTAAAACCGCATCAGCAGGAACAACTCCTAATTTCTTTTGATTTGCCAGTGTTTTTTCGCGGTAAGCATCCCAGCCATCATCAAATTTTCCTTTATACGGATCGCTCCATTTTTGAGCTACCTGATGAGGTGCGTGAACGGCTGCCGGAGAATAGTATAAAAAGAATGGTTTTCCCGGAGCTGCCTTTTGCTGTTTTTGAATATAAGTAATCGCTTTATCTGTAATTTGTTCGCTAAGATGTCTTCCGTCAGGCGTAATATGCGCTTGGTCTTCAATTAAATCCGGTTTGTACTGATCTGTTGCTGAACCTAAGAAGCCAAAGAAATGTTCAAATCCTTTTCCTGTTGGCCAATGGTCAAAAGGTCCGGCATCTGTAGCTTCTTCATCAGGCGTTACGCCATATTTACCTACGCCAAAAGTATTGTATCCTTTATCGCGTAAAATTTCTGCAACGGTTCCGTTTTTAGAGGGTAATCTTCCGTCCCAACCCGGAAATCCTGCCGACATTATGGTATGAGAAAATCCTCCAACATGCACTTTATGCGAATTGCTTCCGGTCAATAAAGCCGAACGCGTAGGGGCACAAATGGCTGTTGTATGAAAATTGGTATATCGCAATCCGTTGTTGGCCAAACTCTCTAAAACCGGAGTTTCGATTAAACCTCCAAAAGCGCTTGAAGCTCCGTATCCTACATCATCGAGAATAATCCAAACCACATTTGGTGCACCTTTTGGAGCCGTAACGGGTTCCGGCCAATATTCTTTAGAATCGGCTAAGGTTTTGCCAATCACACCTTTAAATTCTTCCGGTTTTGTTTGTGCAAAACCCAACTGCGCAACAAGTAATGTAGTAATCAAAAGTCCTTTTTGCGGAATTTTGACTGCAATGTTATTTTTAAACTTTTTCATTAGATTAAATTTTTATTTAATTAATAATTCAGTGCTTTAACTATGCTATTTTATTTTATTCCAATCTTCAACACCTACTTTTACCGACCATTGCTGATGTAATTCAATCAGGTCTTGGAGCAGTTTTGGTTCTGATTTTGCCAGGTTTTTTGTTTCTGTGCGATCTTTTGCCAGATTGTACAATTCCCAGGGCTGATTGTTTTCGGCTACTGCTTTCCAATCGCCTTTTCGTACGGCTTTGCTGCCTTCGTGTTCCCAAAATAAGGCGTCGTGTGCTTTAGATTGTTGTCCTTCAAATTCTTTTTTTAAACTAATTCCTTCTAATGGTGTGAGACTTTTTCCCTGATAAGAATCCGGATATTGAAATCTCGCAAACTCTAAAACAGTTGGAAAAATATCAATCACATGACTTACTCTGTTGCTTATTGTACCGGGCTTAATATGCTTCGGATAATACGCAATAAATGGAGAAGCAATTCCGCCTTCGTGGGTGTTCTTTTTGAATAACTGAAAAGGCGTGTTGCTCACATTTCCCCAAGGACTTTCGTAACTGTCAATCGACGCAACTGAACCTGGCGTTCCATTTTTTTGTGTCACATAATTCCAGTTTTTCACATCATCGGAACTTCCTCCATTGTCAGAAAGAAACAGAATAAGCGTATTATCTTCTTCTCCCAAAGACTTCACTTTCTGCAAAATTTCTCCAATTCCGGCATCCATACGGTCGATCATGGCGGCATAAATTGCCATTCTGGTATCCCATTTGTCTTTTTCTTCGGCAGTAAATTTTTCCCAGTCCGGCACTTTTTCAAAACGATTTGATAAGTCCCAGTTTTTATCAATGATTCCCAGTTCTTTTAATTTTTTAAAACGGCTTGCTCTTAATTTATCCCAGCCTCCGAGATATTTGCCTTTGTATTTTGCAATATCTTCCGGCAATGCCTGAATGGGCCAATGAGGTGCATTATACCCCACATACAGAAAAAAAGGCTGTTGCTGATTGCGCTGTTTTTCTAAAGATGTAAGAGCGAAATTGGTAATTTCCTGAGTCAGATAGGTCGAAGTATCCGTGCGAATAACTTCTTTATCTCCTTTTAAAAAAGTGACTTTTCTTCCATCATTATACAAAGGTTCCGAGTTAAAATAACTGCTTCCGTTGTTTTGTAAAGTGAAAGAATCATCAAATCCCCGATTCACCGCCCAGGCTGATGGTACTAAACCAACGTGCCATTTTCCTGAAACAATAGTTTTGTAACCTGCCTGTTTGAGTGCCTGCCCAATCGTAATACAATGCTCGTTTAAATATCCCTGATAAGCTGGAAATCCTTTGTCCTGAACCATGTCGCCAACACCTGCCTGATGCGGATACAAACCCGTGAGCAAGGAAGCGCGGGAAGGACAGCAACGTCCGGCATTATAAAACTGTTTTATTAAAAGTCCGTTTGCAGCGAGCTTATCCAAATTGGGCGTTTTAATTTCTGAGCCAAAAGCACCAATATCCGAGAAACCTAAATCATCGGCCAAAATGACGATGATATTAGGTTGCTTCTTCTGTGCAAATTGCTGAAAGGGTACAACAACCAATAGGGCAATAATGAACAGTTTTTTAATCATTTTTTATGGTAATTAATTGTATCCCGGATTTTGTGGCAATCCAAGCGGATCAAAATTTCTTTCGCTTTGCGGAATTGGATAAAGATTATTTTTTTCAGAAACTGAATTTTTAGCGGTTACTTTTTTAACTTCGGTAACCAAAGTTCCCCAACGCACTAAGTCAAACCATCTTTGTCCTTCCTGAACAAACTCTTTTTTGCGCTCTTCCTGAATGGCTGCTCTAAAAGAAGTTTGGTCTAATCCTGCTAAATCTACAGTTGCATCCGGAGTCGTAATTGGTTTTCCAAAAGCTCTTCTTCTAACCTGATTAATCAATTCATACGCTTCTGCTGTTGGCGCTCCCTGCTCATTTATGGCTTCTGCCAAAGACAATAAAATGTCGGCATAACGAATAAGAGGGAAATTAATCGCCACGTTTCCAGGCGTTGCCAAATTGGTCAAATCCAGATATTTTTTGAAAATTGGTTTTGGAAAAGTATACAGCGTTCCTGTTACAGGGTTTAGCAATTGTTTGGCATAACTCACATCTCTGCGCGTATCGCCGGGAGCATAAATGTCATAGAACAAAGCTATATCAGAGATAATATCAGCAGGTTCTGTAGCTGTAAATCCGGTAAAAGAAGTACCTTGAAAAGTGCTTCCGCTAGATCCGTTTCCGGCCTGATTTGGCTCAAACTGAACAGAGAAAATATGCTCTTTTCCGTTCTTTTTTGATTTTGTAAAGATGTCCTGAAAGCTTTCAAATAAAGCATATCCATATCCGCCATTTATCACTTCTCTTGCCTTTGCAATTGTATTTGGCCAATCTTTTCTTGTAATATAAACTTTTGTCAAAATAGCTTTGGCAGCTCCGGAAGTGGCACGTCCGGCATCACCGGCACCATAAGTAGCAGGTAAGTTTTCGGCATCTTTTAAATCTAAAATAATCTGCGTGTAAACTTCATCAACAGTTGCTCTTTTTGATTTTAAACTTTCTAACTGAATAGAAGTTGGTTCGTGCAAAACAATCGGAACGCCGCCCCAAAGACGTACAGCCTGAAAGTATAATAATGCTCTTATGAATTTTGCTTCATTGATTAATCTGGTTTTGATAACCTCAGAACCGGAAACTTTCGGAATATTATCAATAGAAACATTGGCTCTGTTAATTCCGGCATAAATTTGACGCCATGCGACCTGAACACGGTCATTTGTTGCATCATGCGTTAAAGCGCTCATTGCTCTTACCTGCGGATTTGTTGCAGAAACTCCGGCAGATGCATAATCAGATCCCATATCTGTTAAGAAATAAAGGTTTCTTCCAAATAAACTTTGTTCTCCCGGATCAAGGCTTAATGAAGCATAAACTGCAGTTACACTTGCAACAGCATCATCCTGTGTTTTGAAATAATTATCTTCGGTTACAAAAGAGGTTGGTGTTACCTCTAAATCGGCGCACGAAACAAGCAACGTGACACTTACTATTATTGTTATGATTATCTTTTTCATCGTTTATTTTTTTACTTAGAAAGTTACGTTCAGACCAGAAATGAATGTTCTTGAATTTGGGTAAGAACCAAAATCAATTCCCGGATATAAGTTGTTTTGTTCGTATGAGCTTACCTCAGGATCATATCCGGTGTATTTTGTCCATGTCACCAGATTTTCTGCAGAAACATAGAATTTTACGCTGGTTGCTCCCAATTTTTTAGAAGTGCTTTTTGGTAATGTATACCCAAGCGTGATTAATTTTAATCTTACGAAAGAAGCATCTTCAACATAACGCTCAGAAACAATTCCTAAAGGAGAACTTGATGCTCTCGGAACGTCGTTAGTTGGATTTGCCGGTGTCCAGCGGTCTACTAAAGTAACATTAGCATTGGTTCCAAGTGTAGAAATTTCTAACTGCTGATTTAACGCGTTGAATATTTTTGCACCATAAGATCCCTGAAAAGAGAAATTCAAATCAAAGTCACGATACGAAACCGTATTTCCAAAACTTGCCACAAATTTTGGCTGTGAAGTTCCTAAATTTCCTTTGTCAAGAGCTGTAATTACGCCATCTCCATTCGTATCAACATATTTTCTGTCCCCAACTTTTGTATTGGCTAAACTGTTTATTTTTGGCTGAGTATTTACTTCTTCCTGAGTCTGAAAAATTCCGTTTGTTTTGTATCCCCAGAAAGTTCCCAAAGGCAGATCAACTTTTACGGTTACAGGCTGTTGTTGTAATAATGAACCGTTTGGCACCACAGGAAAAAACTGATCAACACCATTTCCTATAGAAACTACTTTATTTCTGTTAGCAGAAAATACAATGTTGGAGTTCCACGAGAAGTTTTCTGTTTTCAAATTTTCAGTCGTTAAACCAATTTCAAGACCTTTATTTTCAACACCTCCAATGTTTTGAAGTACGCTCGCATATCCTGAAGTCAACGGCACAGGAACGCTGATTAATAAATCGTTTGTTTTTTTGTAATACACATCAAAAACAAAATTTACTTTTCTGTCTAATAAGGATAAGTCTAAACCAACATTATATTGCGTTGTTTTTTCCCATTTCAAATCCGGATTTGCCAGACGGGTAGGAGCTAATCCGGTGTATAATGTACCTCCAAAAGAATAATTTACAGAACCCATTGAAGCCAGTGAAAGGTAATTTCCAATTTCCTGGTTTCCTGTTGTTCCGGCTGTAATTCTAAGTTTAGCTTCGGTTACGCCTTTAATATTATTGGCGAATTCTTCATCAGTAATATTCCATGAAAAACCGGCTGAAGGGAAATAACCCCAAAGTGATTCAGAACCAAATCTTGAAGAACCATCTGCACGTGCAGAAAGCGTGAAGTTATATTTTCCTCGGTAAGAGTAATTTACTCTCGCAAGCCATGATTTTAAAACACTTTCGAATGCGTCGCTGTACGGTTTTAACGGAACACCATCCTGAATAGAATTATACGTATTGGCATCGTTTACAAAAGTATTTGCACCTGCAGTAACGGTTTCTCCCTGTGTATATTGAAGTGTATATCCTCCTAAAGCTGAAAATTTATGGTTTTCACCGAAAGTAGTATTATAGTTAAGAGTGTTTTCATTTAAAACTGAACTTACCAATCGGTCTCCAACAGAAGCCAAACCTTTTGTTCCGGCACCGTTTGTCGTATTTGAAGGCGCATAATAGTTTTGTTTTGTGTTAATAACGTCACCGCTTACCGCCACTTTAGCAGTCAGTTTCTTAGTGATTTTATATTCACCAAATAAACTCGTCAGGATTCTGTTGATTTTAGTTTTGTTAATTGTATTTTCCAAATCATTTATTGGATTTGGCACATAACCATTCACAGAAGTTGCGTATATATTATTGGTTACATTATAGCTTCCGTCAGCATTTTTAATAGGGACTACCGGAGATGTTAGTACGGCACTTACTAATGGATTTGGAGTTCTTCCGCCCGTGCTGTTTGTTCCTACACCATTTGAAATGGAGTTACTATAATTAGCATTTACGCCAAATTTAAAATTCTGAGAATAGTTTTTTTCGTAGTTAATACGAAGAGAAATTCTCTTAAAATCAGATCCGATAACAGTTCCTTCCTGATCAAAATATCCGGCAGAAATGGCGTATCGAGATTTTTCGTCACCTCCTGAAAAAGACAACTGATGATTTTGAACGGGAGCTGCAGATCTAAAAGCTGCCGATTGCCAGTCGTATCCTCCAGAAGTTTTGAAAGCTTCGATTTGAGCAGCAGAAAAAGAAGGTGCCTGACCAATACTTGCCTGAACATCATTTCGTAAACTTGCCCATTGGCTGGCATTCATTAAATGAAGTTTTTTTGACACATCCTGAAATCCAAAATAACCCTGGTATGAGATATTGTCTACACCTTTTGTACCTTTTTTGGTCGTGATGATTACAACACCATTTGATCCGCGTGAACCATAAATCGCAGTGGCAGAGGCATCTTTTAAAACCTCAATAGATTCAATATCAGCAGGATTTATTGTAGACAATACATTAATACTTGCCCCGGCATTCGAAACTCCGGCAGAACCATTATTATTGTCGTTATAAATTAAGATTCCGTCTACAACATACAATGGTTCATTACCCGCTGTGATAGAGTTTCCTCCACGAATACGCACACTTGAAGAAGCTCCCGGACGTCCTGAACTTTGTGTAACTACAACACCCGCAACAGCACCTCTTAATAAATTATCTGCAGATGAAGTTACCTGAGATAAATTGGCTTTTGGCACAGAAGCTACAGAACCTGTAATATCCTTTCTTTTTTGAGTTCCGTATCCAACAACAACTAATTCTTCCAGTTCTTGTCTTTCTTCTTTTAAGCTAATCGTAACCGGATTTTTGTCAACTATGATTTCGGTTTTCTTATATCCAATATAACTTATTATTAAAGTATAAGGAAGTTTCTGACCCGTTTGAAAATAAAATTTTCCTTCAGCATCTGTCTGTACGCCGTGTGTAGTACCTTTAATAATAACAGAAGCGCCAATAATAGGCTGATTTGTAACATCATCGACTACAGTTCCGTCGAGTTTAGATTGTATAAGTGGTGTGGTATTTTGAGCATTAATTCCGGCTGATAACAGAAGGAGAAAAAGCAATGAGTATATGTTTAAATATTTTTTCATTTCTTTGTATTGGTTTTTAGTAATTAACAAGAAGCCCTGGAAGTTGATTTTTCAACTCCCTGATCGTTTCTTTTATTTAGCGATAAATTTTCTTTAAGCCTCGCCATTTCTGTTGCCGCAGAAATGGCTTTTTTTATTTATTTACAGCAGTGTTGCATTTTTTTCATTTTAGTTCATTTAGTTATTAATTATTTTTTTTTGGTTTATAGGTATATTTTCAAGAATCATAATGACACAAAATGTATCAAATAGATTTTTGGAATATTTAAAGCTAAGCTTTGATGATTTTAAAAAGGTTCGTTTTTTGAATTTGATTTTAAGAGGAATCAACATAAACGAAATAAGGTCGAGAGAATTAACAACAACAGAAACACATATAACCAAAAGTGTTATGTGTGTCATTTTTAGGAAAGATGTAATGCGATATGCTTTCGGTTGTTTTCAAAATTTAGTTCTTTATGGTTTGAAATATGATTTTAAACTCTACTAATCCTATAGACAAAGTTAATTTTAATATAATAAAAACCAAAAAAAAATGTATTTTTTTTCTTCTTACATGTCTTATAATCAATGTTTAGTGTTTTATTTTTTAATTAAATTATTGATTTTCAGTCATTTATAAGTACTAATTTATTTTTAGAAATGTTAAAAGTATTTTGTATTTAAGTTCAAAATTGTAGTATTTTATACTTAAGTTATTTAGTATTAATATCTTCCATGATTCCAAAATTATTGCGTAAACGTCTTGTAAAGAGTAATAAACAGAATTTTGGTCCATAATTTATTTTACAAATCAATTTTTAGAATCAATAAATCAATTTTCCTTTTTATAAGAAGTCTTAAAATATCTAATATCATCTATATCAGATTTTTATAATTAAAAAAAATTATGCAAATCAATTTATTGTAGGATTTTATTACTAATTTTAAGCAGAAAATAAAGAAAGCTGTTTGCCTTATATTTCCTTTAAAATTTACCTGCCTAAAAACACAAATAAGTTTGTGTCTCTCTAATTTTTGACAACGAATTTCCATCTGATAAAAGTCTGTAATATGACAATTGTCATTTTATGTAAGAATATATTTATTCAATTTTGTGTTTCAAATTGAATGCCCATTTTATTTGAATACGATTTTATTTAAGAATCCCCATTTAAAATAGTCTTATATATGAGTACAAATTTATCTCAATCACACAGAATTTTATTCCTAAATACATTAGCCTTCACAATATGTTTCGCCTGCTGGACCTTAAACGGTGTATTAGTCACTTATTTGGTAGACAAAGGTATTTTTAACTGGACAGTTGTTGAGACAGGCTGGTTATTAGGAATTCCTATTTTATCGGGTTCAGTATTTCGACTTCCAATAGGGATTTTGACCGATAAATATGGTGGTAAAATTATATTTTCAATATTGTTATTGCTTTGTTCGATTCCACTTTTTCTGCTTCCTTTTGCCAATTCATTCTGGAGTTTTGCAGTCTTAAGTTTCTTTTTTGGTTTGGTCGGAACCAGTTTCGCCGTTGGAATTGGATATACTTCTGCCTGGTATCCGAAAAACTGGCAGGGACGCGCTTTGGGAATTTTTGGAATGGGAAATGCCGGCGCAGCCATTACCACTTTTATTGCGCCAACTTTATTAAATCACTTATCAGAAAAAGATCCTGTAAACGGCTGGAAAATGTTACCAATCATTTATGCAGTTGTTTTAGTTTTTATAGGAATACTTTTTATTGTTTTTGCTAAAAATAAAACAAATCCAGGCGTTTCAAAAACAATGAAAGAATTGATGTCACCACTTAAAAACATGCGGGTGTGGCGTTTTGGAACCTATTATTTTTTAGTCTTTGGATGTTTTGTAGCTTATTCACAATGGCTGGTACCCAACTTTATGAACGTTTACCATACCACATTAGTAATGGGAGGAATGTTTGCAACAATGTTTAGTTTGCCTTCCGGAATTATCAGGGCTTTTGGCGGATACTTATCAGATAAATTTGGCGCCCGAAAAGTAATGTATTGGGTTTTAGGTTCATCAATCGTAATAAGTTTTTTACTGATGTTTCCAAAAATGGAAATCTTTACAGCAGGTCCCGGAGTTCTGGCAACCAATAATGGCGTTGTTACCGAAGTTTCGGCGGAAGCCATATCTATAAACGGAAAACTGCATAAAATCAATAAAAAAGAAACTTCCGAAGATCACGAAACAGCCATTTTTCCTGTAAAAAACTCGTGGCAGGAAATTGTTGTCAAACAAAATCAGGAAGTAAAAAAGAAAGAATTACTCGCCCAGGGAATAACCCAAATAAAGTTTAGTGCCAATCTTTGGGTATATGTGATTTTGGTGATTCTTATCGGTATTTCATGGGGAATTGGTAAAGCAGCGGTTTACAAACACATTCCGGAATATTTTCCCAATGAAGTAGGCGTAGTAGGAGGAATGGTTGGATTAATAGGCGGATTAGGCGGATTTATTGGTCCCATTATCTTTGGTTATCTTCTTAATTATACCGGACTCTGGACCAGTTCATGGATCTTTATTTTCATAGTATCAGTTCTTTGCCTGCTTTGGATGCATAGGACAATTATAAATGGAATGAGAAAAAAATCACCTGATTTTACCAGAGATATAGAACACAATCATTAAAAATTAAATAAATAGAATATATGAAAACTTGGCTAGACAAATGGGAACCGGAAGATGAAGTATTTTGGAACTCTACCGGAAGCAAAATTGCATGGAGAACTTTAATAATAACAACCTTAACTTTAGTTTTATCGTTTGCCTCGTGGTTTATGATGAGTGTTATTGCAGTAAAATTACCCGGATTAGGATTTCGTTTTACTAAAGATCAGCTTTTTTGGTTAACAGCAATTCCCGGTTTGGCTGCGGGTTTTTTGAGAATTATTCACACTTTTATATTACCAATATTCGGAACGCGACATGTAGTTTCGTTTGCGACCCTTATTAAATTAATTCCCGTGATAGGAATTGGTTTTGCTGTAATGGATGTAAATACGCCGTTTTGGGTCTTTGCCGTATTAGCCTTTACAACCGGTTTTGGCGGAGGTGATTTCTCGTCTTACATGCCAAGTACAAGTTTGTTTTTTCCTAAAAGACTTAAAGGAACAGCGCTTGGAATTCAGGCCGGAATTGGAAACTTTGGTGTTTCGGTAGCTCAATTTGTTACACCGCTTATTATCAGTGTCAGTATTTATGGTGCAGCCTCGGTATTCACCAGTATTGATCATAAAGAAGCAATAGTTGTTTTTCAGAATGCAAGTATTCAAAAACAAAAAGAGGTTTTCGCAGCTTTAGATCCTGAAGTACAAGCCAGAATTTTGACCAACGTAAAACAAACGGTAATTGACTCTGTAAGCGCATCTGTAAAATCAGATGATAAAGTGGTTCTTTTCACTTCATTGCCTTTAAAAGCAAAAGCTACGGCAATTGCAAATGCAAACCCAAAAATGGCTGAAAAAATATTAAATGATATCAGTCCTAAAAATACAGCGGTTAAAAACACAGAAATCTACTTGCAATCCGCGGCATTCTGGTACGTTCCTTTTTTAATCCTATTATCAATTATTAGTTGGTTCTATTTAAGAAGTATTCCTATGAAAGCTTCTGTTAGAGAACAAATGGACATCTTTTCGAATAAACATACTTGGTATTGCACGATAACTTATGTGATGACTTTTGGAACATTTGCCGGATTATCAGCAGCTTTTCCTTTAATGATCAAATTCTTATATGGAGATTTCCCAAATGCGCCCGATCCATTATTGTACGCCTTTTATGGTCCGCTTATAGGATCTGCAAGTAGAATTGCTTTTGGTTTTGTTGCTGACAGAGTAGGAGGAGCAATATTGACTACCATTACAGGTTTAGGAATTCTGGCAGGATCAATTATTTTGGTTACAGAAGGATTGGTAGCACCAACAAGTATGGATCAGTTTCCGCTTTTTGTAGCTGTTATTTTAGGAATGTTCTTCTTTACCGGAATTGGAAATGCAGGTACGTTTAGACAATATCCGATTATTTTCGCAGAAAACCAGCGTCAGGCAGCAGGAGTTATTGGCTGGACAGCCGCAATAGCCGCATTTGGACCTTTTATCTTTTCTAAATTAATTGGCAATAATTTGTCTGCTAATGGTACTGTAAATCAATTCTTTATCGGTGTTTCTATTTTCGTTATCTTAGCTACAGGTATCAATTGGTGGTTCTATAATCGTAAAGGTTGTGAGAAACCAAGTTAAGGAGTAATCATTAAAATTAATTAAGGATGAAAAATAAAACATTTAATACCAAAGCCTTACTTGTTGCAACGCTGGTTTCTGTACTAACCATAATATTAGTGTTTTACGGATCCAGGAAATTGCAAAATTTTGATGCAGCCCTGATCACTTATTTATTCGGAACTGTATTCGCTTTCTTCGGAATTGTATATCGATATACAGTCTGGCTTCAAAGACCTCCAACATGGATGTATTTTAAAAGAAGTATCAAATTTCTTTTTACCGGAAAGTTTTTTTCGCATTTATGGTTTTTAGGAAAAGAATCAGTTGAAAATATCGTGGTTCAGAAATTCATTTATCCGCGAAGCAAATGGCGCTGGTTTGCTCATTTTTGTATAGCTATAGGATGTCTTTCGGCATTTGCCATAACCATTCCGCTTACGTTTGGATGGATTCATTTTACATTGGCGCCAAATTCCATTTCAATTTATGAAGCCCATTTCTTTGGATTCACAATGATGGATTTTAAAATAAATTCTTTTCTGGCATTTTTAATTTTTCATGCTTTAAACTGGTCTTCCTGGTTAGTAATAATCGGGTCAGTTTATTATTTGCGAAGACGATTAACAAATCCGGGATTAATAGCAACACAATCTTTTGAAGGTGATTTATTGCCGCTTATTTTGTTGATAGCGATATCAGTAACGGGATTATGCCTTACTTATTCCTATCAATTCATGAAAGGATTTGCGTATGATTTCTTAGCCGTAATTCATGCCGTTACGGTAATTATGTTTTTGATATGGATTCCGTTTGGAAAATTCTTCCACATCATTCAGCGTCCGGCACAGATTGGAGCACATATTTACAAGAAAGAAGGAATGAAAAAAGGAATGGCAGTTTGTCCCCATACCGGAGAAGAATTTGCAACACAACTTCATATTGATGATTTAAAAATTGTGACCAAACAATTAGGTTTTGACTTTACGCACGAAGACGGAACCTCGCATCTTGATTTAAGCCCCGAAGGGAAAAGATCAAGATTGGCGCAAGCACACTTAAAAGCAAGATTAGAAAACGGCGGAAAGTTATTTGGATAATTAAAAAGTTCTCAGTTTTTAGTCACAGTTTACAGATTTAAACTGCGACTAAAAACTGCGACTGTAAACTAAAAAAAGACATGGCAAAATTACCCGTATCAACCGAAAAAATAATAGAAGATTTTGGACCGCATTTAAATTATGCTCCAAAAGATGGTTACGTTGGTAGAGATGAACCGGATGAGGTCGTAAAAACGCACTGTTGTTTTTGCGGCATGCAATGCGGAATTCAATTATTAGTAAAAGAAAATAAAGTAGTGGGTTTTGAACCGTGGATGGAATTTCCGTTTAACGAAGGACGTCTTTGTCCAAAAGGAGTTCAGCGCTATTTGCAAAATAACCATCCGGATCGACTTTTACATCCTATCAAAAGAGTAGAAGGCAAAGGTTTTGAAAAAACAACCTGGGATGAAGCGATGGATAAGACCGTATCTGAAATAAAACGAATTCAGGAAAAATATGGCAAACATGCTTTTTCAATGCTATCAGGGGTTTCACTTACTAACGAAAAAAGTTATTTGGTTGGAAAATTTGCCCGCGTAGCCTTAAAAACCAGAAATCTGGATTATAACGGAAGACTTTGTATGGTAAGTGCCGGAGCCGGAAATAAAAAGGCTTTTGGTTTAGATCGTGCTTCCAATAACTATTCTGATTTAGAATATGCTGAGGTAATTATTGTGGCCGGAGCTAATATTAGTGAGACATTTCCAACTTTAACCCATTGGATCTGGAAAGCCAGAGATCGCGGCGCAAAATTAATTGTTATAGATCCAAGAATGATTCCGCTGGCAAGAACTGCCGATGTTCATTTGGATATAAAACCCGGAACAGATTCTGCTTTATACGGAGCAATGTTAAAATATCTGGTAGATCACGATATGCTTGATCATGATTTTATTGATAATTATACGTCTGGTTTTCAGGAAACAATTGATGCCGTAAAAGATTATACTTTAGAATGGGCCGAAGAAATTACAGGAATTGATAAATATAAAATACAAGAAGCGGCAGAATTATGGGGCAAAGCCAAAACGAGCTTTTTGCTACATGCACGCGGCATCGAACATCATTCAAAAGGTGTTGATAATGTTTTAGGCTGTATCAATTTAGTTCTGGCAACAGGAAGAATTGGAAGACCTTACTGCGGTTACGGAACCATTACAGGACAAGGAAACGGACAAGGCGGCAGAGAACACGGACATAAATGTGATCAGTTACCCGGAAACCGTGATATCGAAAATCCGGAACACCGAAAATATATTGCAGGAGTTTGGGGAATTGATGAGAAAGACATGCCCGGAAAAGGCTTAACGGCTTATGAAATTATCGAAGCCATTCACAGAGATGAAATTAAAGGTTTAATCTCGATTTGTTTTAATCCGCTGGTTTCATTACCCAATAATAATTATGTCAGGTCTGCCCTTGAAAAATTAGAGTTTTATGTTTGTATCGATTTCTTTTTAAATGAAACTGCCCGTCATGCGGATATTGTATTGGCTGGTTCTCTACAGGAAGAAGAAGAAGGAACGACAACCTCTGCAGAAGGTCGTGTCATTCGTATTCGTCAGGCCGTTACGCCTCCGGGAGATGCCAGAACAGATACATCAATATTATTGGAAATCGCCAAACGACTGGGCGAAGAAGACAAATTTACGTACGATAATAGTGAGGAAATATTTAATGAACTGCGAGTTGCTTCAAAAGGCGGAACGGCGGATTATTTTGGAATTTCCTATAAAAAAGTGGAAGACAATATGGGTGTCTTTTGGCCTTGTCCGTCAAATGATCATCCCGGAACTCCAAGACTTTGGGAAGATAAAATTTTTGCCACTCCGGATAAAAAGGCGCATTTTAATCCCGCGCCCTACAGAGAACCTGGCGAGCTTACCAATGATGAATACCCAATTATTTTAACTACAGGGCGAGTAGTTTCGCAATATTTGAGCGGAACACAAACAAGAAGAATTGGAAAATTAGTAGACCAATTTCCGGAACCAATGCTGGAAATTCATCCGGAACTCGCTTTAAAATATAATATCAGACAACGCGAATTAGTAAGGGTAGTAACCCGAAGAGGCGAAGGAATTTTTCCGGCAAATATTGTAGAAACGATTCGAAAAGATACTGTTTTCATACCGTATCACTGGCCTGGCGCAAAATCAGCAAATCAATTGACGCCGGGAACATTAGATCCAATTTCTAAGATTCCTGAGTTTAAAGTTTGTGCCTGTTTATTAGATCCGTTAAATAAAATAGCACCGCCATCAAAAGATTCAGAAGCATATGCAAGTGTTTAATCTATAAAAAAATGACATTATGAACTTAACTAATTTTAATAAAAATGAAGAGTTTTTTGTAGATCTGCAACGCTGTATTGGCTGTAAAGCTTGTGAAATGGCTTGTGCAGAATGCGAAACAAACGGACAAGAATCATTGATTAGCGTCAATTATGTAGAACGTTCGTCAACTATTCAAACAACAGTGCAGGTTTGTATGCATTGTGAAGATCCGGTTTGTGCCAATGTTTGTCCGGCTGATGCAATTTCGCAGGACGAATTTGGCGTCGTCCATACGGCAAATACAGAAAGATGCATTGGCTGTTCTAATTGTGTAATGGCGTGTCCGTTTGGTGTACCTAAAAAAATGGAAGAATACGACCTGATGATGAAATGTACAATGTGTTACGACAGAACAAGCGTTGGCAAAAAACCAATGTGCGCAACAGTTTGTCCAAGCGGCGCATTATTTTACGGAACAAGAGCAGAAATTGAAGAAATGAGACCAAACAGTACGCCAATCAACACATTCATTTTTGGACAGGAAACTGTAAACACGAAAGTGAATATTATGATGCCAAAAGGAAGTACCGAATTAAGAATATATTAAATCTAAATCCATGTCAAAAGAAGATAATTTAAATCAAAACTGGAAAAAAGATTTCCCAATAAAAAAGCAGGAATCAACACAAGTTAGCCGACGTGATTTTGCGAAATTCCTAACATTTGTTTCCGGAGGATTGATGGTAGGAAGCGGATTTGTTGCTGCAAAAGCCTATTTTTTACCAAAAGAAGAAGTTCAGGGAGAACATTTTATTTGTAATAAAGAAGAGATTCCCGTAGGCGGAACAAGAGGATTTGTCATTGAAGGAAGCACAATTCCGTATATATTAGTGCATTTGGAAAGCGGTGATTTCAGGGCTTATGAACAAAAATGTACCCATTTGTCGTGCTCTGTTTTTTATAAACCCGGAACGGGCATAATTCATTGCCCTTGTCATGAAGGCTCTTTTGATGCCATGACCGGTGATGTAATTGCAGGGCCTCCGCCAAGAGCTCTGCCTCAATTAGAAGTGTTTTTTAAAGAGAATGCCATTTACGTAAAGGCGATGATTGAAAAAAAAGAGAGCTAGAAACCTAAAAAATAATTGCTATGAGTACTTTTAGAAGAAGTCAGAATCGAGTAAATCCTAACAAGCTCAACAACATACTTTCGACCCTTATTGTTATTTTAATTTTAAATGTGAGTATCCAGATTTGGCTTTTATATGCTTCATTAAATAATGCTCTCGAAAATAATAAAGAAATATTATTACCTGCATTTATTGCTTCTGCTATTTTATTTTTCATAGGTTTTGCATGGCTGTATTATTTGCCTAGTGGTAATTTCAAAAGAAAAAAGTGAAATGCGTATTAATTTAAATCATTACTAATAGCTATTTCATTGGTTTTTCTAACAGAATTAAAAGAATTAAGCTTAAATTTATAATCTTTTAAAAATTTAGATTACTAACGATGTGAACTAAGTAAAAATACTTATATTTGTAATAAGTATTTTTTGCTTTATATAAATAGCAGCCATGATTCAAGTTGACCAAGCCTTATCGATTATTGCAGAGAACAGCTCTACGATGTCCACTCAAAAATTTTTGGTGCACAAGGCATTAGGATATATTTTAGCCGAAACGGTTTATTCGCCAATAAATATGCCCCCTTTTCGACAATCAGCAATGGATGGTTATGCATTTATTCGCAGTGAAAGACATCAATACGATGTAATAGGAATTTCGCAGGCAGGAGATCATTCGGATATAAAACTGAAAGAGAATGAGGCAGTACGTATTTTTACCGGTGCTTTTGTTCCTAAAAATGCCGATACGGTTGTGATGCAGGAACATGTACTGGCCAATGAAAATTCGATTTTGATAACCATAATGCCGGAACAGTTTACAAATGTGCGCGCAAAAGGAGAACAAATTGTAAAAGAAGATGTAGTTTTTGAAGCCAATACTTTGATCACTCCGGCAGCAATTGGATTTTTAACCTGTTTAGGAATTACTGAAATTGAGGTATATAAAAAACCGAAAGTGGCAATCCTGGTAACCGGAAATGAATTGGTTAAACCAGGTAAAAAATTGCCAAAAGGAAAAATATACGAAAGTAATTCCGTTATGCTGAAAGCAGCGCTCCAAACTATCGGAATTAAAAAAACGAAAGTTTATAAAGTAAAAGATAACCTTAAAGCAACAAAAAAGGCATTAAAAAATATTCTTGAAAAATTTGATATCGTTTTAATTTCTGGTGGGATTTCTGTTGGAGATTATGATTTTGTAGAAGAAGCTTTGCTGGAAAATGGTGTGGAAGAATTGTTTTATAAAATCAACCAAAGACCTGGAAAACCAATGTTTTTTGGATCAAAAAATGAAACATTAGTATTTGCATTGCCTGGAAATCCAGCATCATCATTGACTAATTTTTATATTTATGTATATCCGGCAATCAAAAATAAAATGGGTTTTTCTGAAACTCATTTGCCAAAATTAATCCGAAAATTAAATTCAGGATTTACCAATACAACCGGCAAGACATTGTTTTTGAAAGCAATTTATGATGAAACGAATGTAACGATTTTAGAAGGCCAAAGTTCAGCGATGCTCAATACATTTGCCATAGCCAATAGTTTATTAATCGTTCCGCATGATAAGGAAACTCTTCAAAAGGACGAATATGTTACTTTGTTGCCGATTAATTAGATTTCTTAGAAAATAGAAGAAAGAGTATAGAAAATAGATTTTTGAGTACAATGATGAAATGCGGTATATAAATTAAAACATATAGCTTAAATCTTCGCAAAAGATTTGAACTTGAAACCTGAAACAAAGAAAACCTGAAACAAAAAAACAAAAAAAACATATGAATTTATTGAGTTCCGAAAATATTCTTTTATTCAGCTTTGCACTAATTGTAATTGCATTTCTGTATTCAAGCGTTGGACATGGCGGAGCATCGGGGTATTTGGCATTGATGACTATTTTTGCTTTTCCGGTGGCGATCATGAAACCTTCGGCTTTGTTGTTGAATTTGTTTGTTTCGAGTATTTCGTTTTTCTTTTATTATCGAATGAATTATTTTAAGCCAAAGCTCTTTTATCCGTTTGCAATTGCCTCGGTTCCGGCGGCGTTTATTGGAGGTTTTGTAACGTTGGATAATACCATTTATAAAATTATTTTAGGTCTTGTATTGGTTTTTGCAGCACTTCGATTGTTTGGAATATTTAATTTTAAAGAAAAAGAAGCGGTTGAAATTAAATTGCCTTTTGCTTTAGCGATAGGTTTTGCAATTGGTTTATTATCCGGCATGTTAGGCATTGGCGGCGGAATTATCCTGAGTCCGATTTTATTATTTTTAGGATGGGCATCGGTAAAAGAATCTGCGGCGGTTTCGAGTTTATTCATTTTTGTAAACTCATTTGCCGGGATGTTAGGTTTCTTTTTTGGAGGAAAATTAATTCCGACAGAAAGTTTTTATTTAGTTCCAATTGCCGTCGTTGGAGGAGTTTTAGGAGGCTTTTACGGAAGCGGAAAATTCTCTAACAGAACATTAAAAATGGTTTTGGGAGTCGTAATTTTAATGGCAAGTATAAAATTGATTTTTCCATGAAAATGGAATATAAAAATGATAAACAATACGTATCCCGTATCCCAAGGTTAAAACCTCGGGCTATGATAATGATTGAAACGAATAAAAAGGCAACGTATTGACATAGCCAACGGTTTCAACCGTTGGAAGCAATGTGAAACTCAGTATCCCAAGGTTGAAACCTCGGGCTATGATAATAATTGAAATGAATACAAAGGCAATGTATTAACATAGCCAACGGTTTCAACCGTTGGTAGTAATGTGAAACTCAGTACCCAAGGTTGAAACCTCGGGCTATGATAATGATTAAAATATAATGGCAACGTATTATCATAGCCAACGATTTCAACCGTTGGGATCAATGTGAAAACCAAAATTGGTAAAAACCTGAAACAAAGAAAACCTGAAACAAAAAAAGTCATGGAAACGCTAACAGTATTTATTCTTTGTGGTGGAAAAAGTTCCAGAATGCAGTCAGAGAAAGGATTGGTTATGTTTCAGAATAAACCATTTGTAGAACATATAATTCAGGCTATTTTGCCTGTTTCAGATAATATTAAACTGATCACAAATACAATTGATTACGATTATTTATCATATAGAAAAATACCGGATATCATTACAGACAAAGGACCTTTGGGTGGAATTTATACAGCATTAACACATTCTGAAACCGAATTTAATTTGATTTTAAGTTGTGATATTCCGTTAATTTCAACTGAATTATTATCTGAATTAATTTCAAAACATAATGAAGAAGCTGAAATCACGGTTTTTGCTTCCGAAAGCAGAATGCATCCATTAATTGGGATTTATTCTAAAAAAGTATTACCCGTTGTGAAAAGCGCAATTGACAACAATGAATTAAAAATGATGGATTTAATTGCAAGTGTTCCGCATCAAATCATCAAAATTGACGAAAGTGAAAACTTTCATTTGACTAATATTAATTCGGCTGACGAATTAAATGATCTGAATATCAATTTAAGTTAAAAGTTATGCGAAATTCAATTCCAAAATTAACGATTGTAGGCGCAGGTCCAGGTGACGCTGAATTAATTACTTTGAAAGCAATTAAAGCCTTAGAAAATGCCGATGTAGTGTTGTATGATGCCCTGGTAAACGAAGAATTACTGCAATATGCAACTAATGCAGAAATTGTTTTTGTGGGAAAACGTCTGGGCTGTCACGCTTATACGCAGGATCAGATTAACGAATTGATTGTTTCGATGGCCAATCGTTATGGTCATGTTGTGCGATTAAAAGGCGGTGATCCTTTTATTTTTGGAAGAGGAAGTGAAGAAATCGAGTATGTAGAAAAATTTGGTATAGAAACGGCAATTGTTCCCGGAATTTCATCTGCTTTGGGTGTTCCTGCTTCGGTTGGAATTAGTTTGACACAACGCCAGATTGCCGAAAGTTTTTGGGTAATTACCGGAACAACATCCAATCACGAATTATCAAAAGATGTTAATTTAGCCTCAAAATCGAATGCGACGGTTGTTATTTTGATGGGAATGCATAAATTAGAGGAAATCATTTCGATCTATAAGGAAAACAGAACAGATGATTTGCCAATTGCGATTATTCAAAACGGAACAAAAAATACTGAGCAAAAAGTGGTCGGAACGATTAGTTCGATTGCAAAATTGGTATCAGAAAATAAAATTTCTTCGCCCGCCATTATTGTGATTGGCGAAGTAGTGAAAAATACCTCAAAATTAACTTCTTATTTTCAGGAGCATTTTGATGATGAATTTATTTTTCAGAATTTAAATTTATAAGAATGATTGAGATTAAATATTTTGGAGCTGTCGCTGAAAAAACAAAATGCGACTTTGAAAAGATAACTTCTTCTGAAATTTCATTGCAGGAATTACTGCAGGATTTAGAAGAAAAATATCAATTTAACTCCTTGTCTTTCAGTGTAGCCGTAAACCAGAAAATAGTATCAAAAGCAACCGATTTTACTTTACAGACAAGTGATATCGTTGCTTTATTACCTCCTTTTGCCGGAGGATAAAATAGTTTTTATGAACACAACAAACCGATATAACCGACAAATTATTCTTCCTGAAATAGGAAATGAGGGTCAGGATAAATTAGCTAAAGCTAAAGTTCTCGTAATTGGAGCAGGAGGTTTGGGTGCTGCTATATTACCCTATTTGGCGGCTGCCGGCGTAGGCGAAATTGGTATTGTGGATGATGATGTTATCGAAATTTCAAATTTGCATCGTCAGGTGATTTATAAGAGTTCGGCTGTTGGGAAATCGAAAGCTGAAGAAGCCAAATTGATGATTGGGGAACTGAATCCTTTGATAAAAGTGAATGCAATTGCCGAGAGATTATCCGGAAAAAATGCGATTATATTATTTGAAAAATATGATATTATTGTGGATGCAACAGATAATATCGCCATTAAATACCTGATAAACGATGCCTGTATTATAACCAATAAGCCAATGGTTTACGGATCCATTTTTAGATTTCAGGGGCAGGTTTCGATCTTCAATTATCAAAATGGACCAACTTACAGATGTTTGTTTCCCGACGAAAATACCCAATCTTTAAATTGTGAAGATGCCGGAGTTATCGGAATTACAGTTGGAATTATCGGAATGCTTCAGGCAAATGAAGTTATCAAAATGATTATAGGAATAGGAGAGATATTAACTGGTAAAATACTGGTTTATAATATTTTGAATAACGAACAGCAAAAGTATGACTTTGAAAAGAATACGACTGTTATAATAAATGTGGAAATCTTTCATAAAAAATATAATACAGTTGAAAATCAGGTTGAAGAAATTTTAGCAGAATCAATTTTAGATAAAATAGATAATGATGAGGTTCTTTTTTTAGATGTTAGAAATGAAGATGAACTTCCGAAAATGAACTTCAAAAATGGAATTCAGATTCCGTTATTGAATTTAGAAAATGATATTGAAAAACTAAATCCGAATCAAACTATTTACGTTTTCTGTCAATCCGGAATGAGAAGTAAAAAGGCAGTTGAAATGTTGCAGAAGCATCAGTTTAAAAATATAAAAAGTATTGTCGGTGGTGCTTTGGCATTAAAACAATTACTAAAACAAGAAACTCCTATTTAAATTTTATACTATGAAAAAAATATTGTTTAGATTCTTTTTGTTCTTCTTTTTTACTCAGTTTATGTTTTCTCAAAATCAAGTTGATGCTACTGGTGAAACAGAAATTTATCAAGCTTATGAAAAAGCAGATAAAGAATTGAATGTAGTCTACAATCAATTAAAAAAGAAATTAGGAACGAAAGATCAAGCAGCGTTAGTTGTTTCTCAAAAAGACTGGATAAAGTTTAGGGATTCAAATTGTAAATTTAAATGCTATCCGGAAGGTTATGGAGGTGTTATAGCAAACAAAATGTACGCAGATTGTAGAATGCAAATTACAATTAGCAGAACAAAAGAATTAAAAAATTTAATTAGTGGTTTTTGAGGTTAAAGTTTTAGTCAATTTTTTTAGATTATTTTAGAAAAAATCTGCGTGAAAACTTTAAACTCAAACTCTAAAAAAAAATATAAATAATGAGTAAAAATGTATTTGTAGAAGGACCAATTTCTCCTGAATTTATAGCCGAATCGATTTCGAAACACCAATCGAAACATACGATTGGGGCGCACAATATCTTTTTGGGTCAGGTTCGTGCCGATGTGATTCACGATAATACTGTTGTGGCAATTGATTATTCAGCTTACACGGATATGGCAAATGAAGCGTTGCATGCCATTCGCGAAAAAGCCTTTGCAAAATTCGACTTAACCTGCATGCATATTTACCACAGTTTGGGTGTTGTAAAAGCGGGTGAAATTTGTTTGTTCGTATTTGTTTCGGCAACGCGAAGAAAACAGGTTTATGAAGCGACAGAAGCTATTGTAAACTGGATCAAAACGGATGTGCCTATATTTGGTAAAGAAATGTTTGAAAACGATACATTCACCTGGAAACAAAATACCTAATAAAATAATGGTAGATATTACGCATAAAATAAGCACTTTAAGAGCCGCAACCGCCACAGCAATTGTCAAAGTTAGCAAACAGGAAACAATTGATGCCGTGGTAAATAATCTGGTTCCGAAAGGGAATGTACTTGAAATGGCAAAAACTGCAGGATTATTTGCGGTGAAAAATACACATTTATCGATTCCGGATTGTCATCCCATTCCAATTGAATTTACTTCGGTTGAATATAAAATTGAAGGGCTGACAATTCAGATTATCTTTAATGTTAAAACGGTTTACAAAACCGGAGTTGAGGTAGAAGCCATGCATGGCGCGTCGATTGTTGCATTGACAATGTACGATATGTTGAAACCAATCGATAAGGAAATTGAGATTTCAACCATCAAATTATTGAATAAAGAGGGCGGAAAATCTTCTTTCAAAAATAAATTTCCGAATGCAATAAAAGCAGCAGTTTTTGTTTGTTCGGATTCGATTTTTGCAGGAGATAAGGAAGATCGTTCCGGAAAAATCATTGTGGAGAAATTAACTTCTTACGGAGTTGAAACTTCACATTATGAAATTATTCCGGATGAAATTGATATTATTCAGGAAAAAACAAAGGCTTTCGCCAGAGAAAACCAGTTGGTAATTTTTACGGGAGGAACAGGATTATCTCCAAGAGATGTAACTCCGGAAGCATTGTCACCATTACTGGAAAGCAGAATTCCGGGAATTGAAGAAGCGATTCGCGATTACGGACAACAAAGAATGCCGTATGCGATGTTATCAAGAACAGTTGCAGGAACATTAGGAAAAAGTTTGATTTTGGCTTTGCCGGGATCAACAAACGGAGCCAGAGAATCTATGGATGCTGTTTTTCCGCATGTAATGCACGTTTTTCATATTTTAAAAGGAAAAAATCATGACACCCTCTAAAACCGTTTTAACGGATGATTTTGGGCGAAAACACAATTATTTGCGTATTTCGTTACTGGAGAAATGCAATCTACGCTGTACGTATTGCATGCCTGCTGACGGAATCGCATTATCTCCAAAAGCCAGTTTAATGACGGCCGATGAGATTTTTGCTTTGGCTCAGACTTTCGTAGAAAATGGTGTTGATAAAATTAGATTAACCGGCGGAGAACCTTTATTACGAAAAGATTTTCCGGAGATAATTTCAAAATTATCAAGTTTGAAAACGTCACTTTCCATTACCACAAATGGTATTTTGATTGATCGTCATATTGATGTTTTAAAACAATCCGGTATCAAAAAAATCAATTTAAGTCTGGATACTTTGGTTTCATCCAAATTCCATTCAATAACGCTTAGAAATCAATTTGAGAAAGTGGTTGAAAATATGCATTTGCTTTTAAATCATGATTTTAAAGTAAAAGCAAATGTGGTTTTGATGAAAGGTTTCAATGAAAATGAAATCATAGATTTTGTTCAGTTAACCCGGCTTTTGCCAATTTCAATTCGGTTTATTGAATTTATGCCTTTTGCAGGAAACGAGTGGGACAGAAGTAAAATGGTTTCTCAAGATGAAATATTATCACAATTAGACACTGTTTTTTCATCAGAAGAAATTGAGAAATTAGAAGATGAAAAAAACTTTACAGCAAGAACTTATAAAATAAAAGGTTTCCAGGGCGATTTTGGAATCATTAGTTCTATTACAAATCCATTTTGCGATGGCTGCAACAGAATCCGCCTGACGGCAAACGGAAAAATTAAAAACTGCCTTTTCTCTAATTCAGAAACTGATTTGTTAACACCTTTCAGAAATGGGGAATCAATCGAGAATTTAATTTCAGAATCGATAAAAAATAAAAAGAAAGTAAGAGCCGGAATGGTTACCATTGAGGAAATGGATGATCCTACTTTGCATTTTGACAATCGCAGTATGATTGCGATTGGTGGATAATTCTTTTCATACAATGAAATCTTTGTCAGAGTTTTAACTTTGACAAAGACAATTACAAAAAAAAAAGGTTCAACTTAATTAAAGTCAAACCTTTGCATTTATAACTACTTTTTCTTTTTTGATTTCGATTTTTTATCCTTCTTTTTGTTTTCTAACTTTTTAGTCTTTGCTTTTGCTTTTTCCTTTTCTTTTTTAGCTTTTTCTTTCTTTTTAATTGCGGCTTTAAGTTTTTCTTTCTTCGCTTTTTCCAGTTTTTTTATGACTGCTTTTATAGCTTTTTCTCTTTTTTTAGCCTTTTCTTTTTTCGCCTTTTGCTTGTTTTTAGCGTCTGTCAGCTTCTCTTTGATAGTTTTTAAAACAGGTTCTTCATTATTTTCAACTGTTTGCTGCTCATCAGTTTTATTATCAAGTGTCTTAATTTCTATAATTTCAGGAGTTATCGTTCCTGTTTTTGTCGTTGTAGCTCCTGTTGTTCTTTTTATGATTGCTTTCGGAGTACTGGAAGAAGCAGGTTTTACAGGTGTTTTTACGGTGGCCTGCGGTGCTTTTGTAGTTCTCGGTGCTCTTTTAACCGGAGTTGTTGCAACAGGTAAATCTGTTTGGGTGCTATCTTCCATAATTGGCGCAACTGGTTCTTCTGCAGGTATATCGGTATTTTTTACAGCTGATGTTCTTGGTGTTCTTTTTATCATAACGGTATTTTTAGTTGAGTAAATTGACGATAACTAAGAGAGGATCTATTTAGAAGATAAATTTCTTAGTAAGTTAAATTTAAGCAATATTTAAATACAATAATGTTAAGATTTATCTAAGCTGTTTTAGCACTTAATTTTCTGCAATCTCTAAAATTTTGAAATTACTTTTTGGCGCTTCACAAAGCGAGCAGCAATAATTTTCAGGCAAATCTGTAAATAAAATACCTTTCGGAATATTTTGACTTTCATCGCCATATTCTGATTTATAAAGCGTTAGGCATTCCTGACATTGGTAAATATCCAATTGTGGTTTTTCTTTTTTCTGTGGATTTTCTGTAGTTTCAAAGGTTGAATTTCCAAGTTCATCAAAATATTTCCGACTCAATTCAATTAAAATAGTAGGCAATTCGAGTTTGTCAATATCCTGAGAATGCACAATATATTCTCTTGTATTGGGGTCGAAATTCCTGGCAAACAAAACATTATAGGTATCCCTAATTTTTATAGAAGCCAGATCCTTTGGCAGTTCATTTTTTTCGACCACTACCGAAGTAAAATAATGCCCATCGCGATTGTATTCGGACAAACCAAAAGTTAATCCGTAGGTACTAATATCGAATTGATCGAGTGTGCGAACAAGAAAGGTTTTCAAATTCAAAGCCCATTCCATCGCAACCGGCAAATGCCAGTTTAGTTCTAATAAAGAATGGCGAACGTTGATTCCTTTTTTACCAAGAAATTTTTCCCATTCTAGTTTTCTGTCTTTCGGAATTCCCTTTATTATAAATGATTTCCAAGGTGTTATGGATATTTTTCCAATTTTACATTCAAAACATAAATCACACATTTCTCTGAGGAAATCTAAATCATAAAGATTATTTCTCCAATATAAACCCAGCCAATATTGATCGATTCCCAATTTATTCATTCCCTCATAATACGGAAACGGATAAAAAGGAATTGTGAGCGGTTTGTCGATTGTGCGATTGTTAGTGTCCAAAACCTCACTAACCAAACTAAAAAGCATATCGATTCCGCACGATTCTTCGTTTACGATTTTCTCGATGGCATAATAAAATTGAGCAATGTCCCAACTGTAAATCAAAACCGGATATACTTCCATGCGCTCCCATTTTGGCAAACGAACGTACAAATACCAGTAATCTTCATGTTCTGATGCAATAAAATTAAGATGTCCGGTAAACAACGGAACCAATTGCTGTTTAGGATCAGTGATGTTTACCTTTAATTTTGGCTGCTCTTTAAATTGTTCCAGAATATAAAGAAACCTATTTCCCGTAAGCCAGTTGGTATTTCTGAAAATATCGGTTGAAACATAAGATGAAACAATATTATTGCCGCTTTCCTGATCTGGAAAAACAAAATGATGCTTGCCCAGGTTTTCTCTGTCTAAAGATTTTAATCCTTTAGGGAAAATAATATCCTGTCGCGAACCAAAAGAAATTGAATCTAATCCCTGATCCATAGCGATATTAACTACTTCCCGCAATTCTCCCGGCGAAATAACGCCTCCTTTTACTATTAGTCTTGTCAATTCCATTTTTTTTGGTTTTTCAGTTTTCAGTCTCAGTCTCAGTCTCAGTTTTCAGTCGCAATAAATAAAGATAAATTGAGACCGAGACTGAAAACTGCCACTGCGACTGAAAACTATTTACATTTCGCTAAAATCTCCTTAACCTCTGTTTTACAACTTCCGCAGCCTAAACCTGCGCCGGTGTTTTTGCACAAATCTGTGAAATTATTAACACCGCTTTTGATGGTTTCTTCGATATTGCCAACGCCAACCTGACTGCAGGAACAAACCAGTTTTCCTAAAACAGGTTTTGCGTTTGATGTTCCTCTGAGTAATAAATTTCGTTTGTCTGATAATTCGATTTTGCTTTCGATCATCGTTTTAAATTCGGCAAATTCATTTTTATCGCCCATTAAAATAGCGCCCACCAATAAGTCATCTTTTACGATACATTTTTTGTAATATCTCTTTTTCAGATCGGCAAAAATAATTTCTTCGTAAGAATCATCATTTTCAGGAATTTCGATTTCGCCAATACTGCACAGATTTATATCTTCGAGTTTTAAGATATTCATCAAAACCGAACCTTTGTAATAACTGCTGATATCTCCGGCCAAAAAATTGGCTAAAATATCCGCCTGTTCTTCTGCGGCAGATGTTATTCCGAATAATTTATTGTCGAATTCCGCTATTTCTCCTATTGCAAAAATATCAGGATTTGATGATTGTAAATACTGATTTACTTTTACGCCGCGTCCACAATTTAGGCCTGTTTCTCTGGCAATTTCAATATTCGGAATGGTACCAATAGTATAAACAATGGCATTTGCAGTTATAATTCTGCCGCTTTTTAAGGCAATTTCTATTTCATTTGCATTATCAGTTTCAAAAACTGTACTTACTTCATTATCAAAATAAATCTGAATGTCGCGAAGCTGAACTTCTTCTGCCAGAAGTTTACTTGAAATTCGGTCTAACTGACGTTCCATCAAACGGGAAGCCCTTTGAATTATCGTAATTTTTACTTTTTTATGTTTTAATGCCGCTGCCAGTTCCAAACCTAACAAACCACCGCCAATAATGACAACATGTTGTTCTTCAGTAGGTAAATTGGTGTTGTCCAGGTATTTTTTAAGTCGGTCAGCATCTTCTTTTCTTCTTACTGTAAATCGGCCCGGTAAATGAAGCTGAGCATTTTCAGGAATAAAAGGGCGGCTTCCGGTTGCTAAAATCAAAGAATCGAAAACATGAATATTCCCTTCATTGTCAACAACCGTTTTTTCAATTGTATTAATTTTTTCGATTGCCACTCCGGCTTTCATTGTAATTTTAAGCTTGTTTAGCGCTTCTCCGTCTTTTACTTTTAAGAGCTGTTCCCAGGTAAATTCGCCTGTCATATATTCAGGAAGCAATACACGGTTATAAAAAGGATTTACCTCATTCGAAAAAACGATAATTTCATCGGTTGAATTAAACTCACGGTAATTTTGAATAAACCGGAAAGAAGCTGCGCCGGCACCTACAATAATAATTTTCTGAAAAGGTTTGACATATTTGCTAATTGCAACGATAGTATATTTAAAATCAGGTTCTTTCGAAACCGGATCGACAATTGTATTCGTTAAATTATTAGTTCTGTTTAAATCATTTTCGAGTTGTTTTCCCCAGTGCATTGGCAGGAAAACGACTTTTTCTTTGATCGAATCTGTTACTTTTGCTTTTACACGAACCTCTCCGTTTTTACTCGAAACGACAACAATGTCGCCATTTTTTATATCGTTTTTATAAGCGTCAATCGGATTAATTTCCAGAACGGGACTTGGCGTATGCGTCATTAAACGAGATACTTTTCCCGTTTTTGTCATCGTATGCCATTGATCGCGAACTCTTCCTGTGGTCAGGATAAAAGGAAATTGTAGATTGGGCTGTTCGGATGTGTTTTCAATCGCGGTTGGCAAATTAAAAATTGCTTTTTGCGATGGCGTATAGAATTTTTTATCTGTAAAAAGGCGCGGAGTTCCGGGATGTCCGTAATCAGGAACCGGCCATTGAAAAGTTCCTTCGGTTTTTAAACGGTGATAATTTAAGAAAGAGATATCAATATTGGTGTTTTTGGTAAGCGCGCAATGTTCTTTGTAAATTTCTTCGGCACTATTGAAATTGAAACCGTTGAAATTCATTTTTTTAGCAAATCGAATCAGGATCTCAATATCCGGAAGTGCTTCTCCGGGAGCGTTTATTCCTTTAGGCAAATAAGAAATTCGGCGTTCCGAATTGGTCATCGTGCCTTCTTTTTCCAGCCAGCCCGCAGCGGGTAATAATAAATCAGCAAATTTAGCCGTATCGGCATTATGCGAAATATCCTGAACGACTACAAATTTGGCATTCTGCAACGCTTTTTCGATGCGGCGGGAATCTGGTAAACTTACTAACGGATTGGTACAAATTATCCAAACGGCTTTCATTTTTCCGGATTCCAGAGCTTCAAACATTTCTGTTGCTGTTAAACCTGGCTTATCTGAAATTTCATCAACTCCCCAAAAATCAGCCACTTCTTTTCGGTGTTCAGGATTTGCAATGTCTTTGTGAGCGGCTAAAAGTGTAGCCATTCCGCCCACTTCTCGTCCGCCCATTGCGTTGGGTTGTCCCGTTAATGAAAATGGTCCTGATCCGGGTTTCCCAATTTGTCCCGTTAATAAAGACAAATTCAGTAACGCCGTGTTTTTATCAACGCCCACAGCACTCTGGTTTAATCCCATTGCCCACAGCGAAATAAATCCTTTCGCTTTCCCGATAATATCTGCGGCAAGTTTTATGTCACTTACAGAAATACCACAAAGTTTAGAGGCTTTTTCAAGAGAAGTGCTTAAAACTAAATCTTTATATTGTTTGAAATTCTCAGCATTATTCTTTACAAAATCATGATCGACGTATCCTTTTTCGATGATTCGTTTGGCAATAGCATGGTACAAAATAATATCTGATCCGGGAAGAATCTGCAAATGTAAATCGGCAAAAGCTGCCGTATCAGTTCGTCGTGGATCAATAACGATGATTTTTATTTTTGGATTTTTTTCCTTGTGTTTTTCAATTCTTCGAAATAAAATCGGATGACACCAAGCCGGATTTGCACCAGTAATCAAGAAAGTATCCGCCAATTCAATATCGTCGTAAGCAATTGGAACAGAATCTTCTCCAAAAGTTTTTTTATATCCAACAACCGCAGAACTCATGCAAAGCCTGGAATTGGTATCGATATTATTGGTCTTTAAAAAACCTTTTACCAGTTTGTTTACGAGATAATATTCTTCGGTTAAACATTGTCCGGAAATATAAAATCCAACGCTGTCCGGTCCGTGTTTTTTTATGATAGAAGTAAAAACGGCGGCAGCACGATCAAGGGCAGTATCCCAACTTACTCGTTCAAGGGGATAGGATTTACTTCCGCGCATTTCAGGGTATAAAATTCGGTCTGAAGTATCGTTGACTACGTAATGCAAATTCATTCCTTTAGAACACAACATGCCTTTGTTGACAGGATGATCTTTGTCTCCGGTTACCATCACGCCATTTTTAGCATCATTGGTTACGATGATTCCACAGCCAACGCCACAATACGAACAGGTAGTTTTGATTTTAGTATTTTGCATTACAACTCGTTTTTGAATACTATTGTGTGAATTTACTTAAAAGTTAGATAATTCACTTATATCGACGTAAACAAAAATAAGTATTTTTACGTATAAATACGTAATTTTTGAAATTTATTTTATGCTATAGAATAGAAAGGTTAATTAGTCCATTAGTTTAGATGTACTAAATAAAAAATTTAAGAAATAAATAATGTATGCCGCAGATGTTCTAGGTGTGCATTATATTGAAGACTTTCTAAAATGTATTGTCTATTTTGTCCGCTTTATTTTAACAGGATTTTGTCTTGTATCAAAGACATCTGAAATTTGTATTAATTTTTTTTCTTCATTTATAGCATAAATGATTTTGTAATTATTACAAGTTAGATATCTGTATTTAATTTCTCTATCGAGTAAAAGATTTTCAACTTGAGAAATAAATGTATTTTTAAGTAATTTATTAGGTTCTGAAATTATTTCCTTGATTAATTTTTTAGCAATTCTGATCCCAGCTTTTTGACTGTAATATTCAAAGATTTTATCAAGTTCATTTTCTGCAAACTCAGACCATACAATCTTTAATTTCATTATTTGTATTTTTCTAAAAGCTCAGAGGTAGTTTTGTATTTGCCATTTTTAAAGTCATTTTCAGATTGATCAATTCTAGTATTAAATTCTTCAATAGAAATAGGCTTGAAAAATTCACTTTCATTGATATCTTTTTTGTTCTTGTTTTTTAATAAATTTTCAAGTTGAGAAATTAATTCCTCGCTCTGAATCTTTAAAAATTCTTGTACAAATTCTATTTTTCTAGTCTGTAAATCCATTTCATTAGTATTTTTTCAAATTTACGAATTATCTTTTATTAGAAATTCTTTTTAATGATATTTTATAATAACATATTGTAGAGACGCATTTTAATGTGTCTCCAAGTAGATGATGATGATAAATTATTTTTTTCGACCAACAAATCGAATAACTGAACCTTTTCCATTATGGAATAAACCTTCGTTCAGTTCAATTTCTTTTTCTACTAATTCAATGATTTCATAGTTTGGAAAATCAGCCTGAATTTCTTCAATAGAAAATAAGGATTCAATATCTTTTGGCCCGCCGACTTTATCGTTTATGGCCAGGTATTCTAAGTGTTTTTTACTGAAAGCTTCAAAAATAATAACTCCGTCTTTTCGTAAATAAGTTTCAAGAATTTTATGAAGTGATGATTTTATTTCTGCCGGAAAATGAGCGTAAATTAAAGCAATTGCATCAAATTGTTCAGTTTGATAATTTAAAGATTCTAATTCTCCAACCTGATAATCAATCGAAACATCGTTAGCTTCTGCTAGTTTAAGAGCTTTGTTTTTTCCTTCTTCACTTATATCAAATGCAGCAACTTTCCAGCCTAATTTTGCGGCATAAATTGCATTTCTGCCTTCGCCTTCAGCAGGAAAAAGAATCGTTCCGGGATTTAGTTTTTCAATTTGTTCTTTTAGGTAATTGTTGGGTTCTTCGCCATAGGCAAATTCTTCATTGCTGTAGCGGTCGTTCCATCGTTCAGTCCACGAATTGTTCATTTTATAAATTAAAATTAATGATTAAGGGTTTATGATCACTGTGCATTGTCCAGTGTTGGTAAGTTCCAACTTCAACGCTTTCTAAAATTTCAATGAAATCATTTGAAGCAAAACAATAACCAAGATGATAAGGTTTGTTTTCGTGACGGTATAAATACAAAGTCGGATGTTCTTCCTTACCCTGAATTTGGTTGAAATACTGATGATACGTACTGTAGATTTTTTTCGATTCGAGTTTATTTACAACCGTTGTATGGTTTCCTTCTCTGCGAGGTTTATCCCAAATCGTATTGCTGTTGAAATCTCCAATTAAAATCGTTTTGTTTTCCGTAATTAAATCTTCATAATAATTGATCGCTTTCCAAACCTGAGTTACATATTGCCCGTCTTTATCTTCGGGATTATTTGCCCAGATTGCAAACATAATAAAATCTACTTTACCACCAGTTACGGCTATTGGCAAAATATTTTTGAAGTTAGGATTATGACAATCTAATAATTGAAATCTATAATCACTATAAGAGAAAACACCCAATCCTTTGTGCGGATTTGTGCCATACCAAAGGATGTTGGCCGGCAATTTTGTGTCGCTGGGAAATTTTAGTTTTTCGGGACTTTCACACTCAGAAATAACGGCAATATCAGGATTATAAGCCAAAATGAATTCGGCTTTTTTTCTGAATGCCATGTTACAATTCCAGGCTATGATTTTCATTCGATTAAATGTATATGCGATTTAAGACTAAAAATCGCTATGTACTTTTAATCTTAACCCACAAGTTTTGTTATTCCGCTATCGATGTCAATTTCTGCAAAATTATGTTTTCCCATAACGATAAGCAGTTTGTTTGTATTATATCCTACATATCTTATTTGAGGTTCTCCAAATTTTGGTTCTCCGCAAACAGAAATTACATTTGTCTGCCATTTCAGTTTGCTTCTTTTGTAGGCAGATATGGTTTGCAAATCATTTTCAACATAATAAATAATGTTGTTTTTTTTAATTCCTCTTTTTTGTGTTTTTGCAAAATTTATTTCAGAATCTTTTGAAATTAAAGCATCATTGTATTTTTGCGCGATGCCAGTTTGTGTTACAATAAAAGTTAGCATTGATAATTTTAAAAATGGTTTCATAGGATAGAATTGGGGGTTCATAATCGTTTCAAATATAACTAATTAAACATATAATACGCATCCTGTGAGATAAAAAAAAAGAACCCTTTTCCGAAATAGGAAAAGGGTAAAATATAGAAGCTAATTTTGAAGAAAAACTATTTTTTCCAGCTAAAAATTCTTGGATTAACAGAAATCATTAACCACGCCCAATTGTTGGTATGACCGGCATCTCCCGGATTTTTTATAAACTCTAAAGTTTTAGAACCAAACATTTGAGAATATCCTCCTGAAACCACAATATCTTTTTTGAAATTATAGCCAAAAGTAGCATCAATTTCAGTTCCTAAGTAAGAATCCATTTTTTCATTTAAAGGTGTAACTACATCAGCAGCAGCTAAGAATACGTGAGGCATCAAAGCAAATTGCCATTTGTTTACATTGTAGTTCAGTTTTAAGAAAGCATCTTGTAAACCAACATTATTTAAATGACCGCCACCAACATAAAAATAATCCATATAACCATTAAAAGCATGATTTGTTCCGAATAATGGGTTGAATGATTTGATAACAGTACTGCCGTCATTTGAATCTTTTCCGGATAAAAACTCATAACCTAAACCAGCTTTAAAAGTTTCAGTTAGATTGTATCCAAAGTTGAATGCAGCATTCCATGCACTAACTTGTTTATCGGCACTTTTTCCGGTTTGACCGTAGGCACTTAAGTTAGTGTCAATTTTGTCGGTTTTATAAGTTAAGTAAGTTCCAAAAGTTTGTTTGTAGTCCACTAATAATTTCGATTGTAGATTCGCATATTCATAACCCGTATTCAGTACTAATAAACTTGCTCCTATTTTATCAAAAGTAGTGTGGTACCATGCATATTGCATCGCTTTATAATTTGCTATTGTATAAGGAGTCTGAAAAGTGTTTTCAGCATCTGAGTTATAGGCAACTCCCAAATCTAAATGATGATTTTCCGGATGGAAACTTACCGTTAATGCATCATGACTTTGTGCTTGCTGACCCCAGTCTTGTTCGCCCAAAATACGCTGATTATCGTATGAAAGCACCTGACGTCCCATTCTTGCACTCCATTTTGGCGTGAAATCGTATTGTGCCCAGGCTTCAAAAACGGCAACCCCATTTTTATCTGCTGTGGCTGTAGTAGGAACATCTCCCCAGGTTCTTGTGTTTTGCAAAGTTAGTTTCACTGTTAAATCCTCTTGCTTGTAATTGAAATTCAATCGTGAACGTTGCGAAACTTCAGAAGTTCCTTCCTGACCGTATGGTAAAAGGGTTTTATATCCATTTCGATATTCAAAACGCGGTCTGATTTGTAAATTTACGTCTAATTCCTGAGCCTGAATGTCAAAACTCATTCCCACTAGTATTAGTAAAATAATTACTCTTAGCTTTTTCATAAAATATTATTTTTAATGTGGGTAAATGTAAAAGATTTGGGAATTATATTTTGTGATAAAAATCATACAAATATATTTTTTTATTTTTAAAATAAGCTATTGATGATCAATAACTTTTGATAAAGACGGCTGTTTTTCGTTCATTATTTTCGTAATTGTATAGTGCATCCAGATCAGGCAAACCGCTGAAAATACTAAAATGAAGATCCAGGAACTTGACCAGATTCCGGTTGTTGTAAGCAGGTAGCTAAATATAATTGGTCCGAAAAAACCACCCAAACCACCAATCATTCCCACCATACCGCCAACAACGCCTACATCGTTAGGAAAGTATTCCGGAATATGTTTGTAAACTGCTGCTTTTCCAATTCCCCATGAAATACCAATTAAGATAACCAATACAAGAAAAACCCACATATTAGCGTCGAATTTGATCACCGTAATTCCTTTTGCGAGAAGTTCTTTTTTCTTAACGCTTTGATTTTCTGTAACTACCACTTGCTGCCAGGAAGTCTTGGTTGGAAAAATTGCGTTTTCATTTGTGTTTTCTTTTTTCTGGGCAACAGGAAAATCGGTTTCTCCTATTTTAATGTTTTCGTTTGAAACAGAAGATATTGTTCCTTTTTTTGTTGCCAAAACACCAGGTCCGGTTGTTGTAATTTCCATTTTCGGAATCATCAATAATGCACTTAAAATCACGGATGAACTTAAAACCCAATACATGATTTTTCGGGCTCCGAATTTATCTGATAAATAACCTCCAAAAGCCCTGATAACTCCTGAGGGAAGACTGAAAAGTGTGGCAAATAGTCCGCCCATTACCAGACTGGTTTGATAGACGTTCATAAAATTAGGCAACAGCCATTGAGAATAGGCTACAAAACAGCCAAAAACTAAGAAATAATAAGCTCCAAATCGCCAGACTCTTGCTGATTTTAAAGAGGCTAACATTTGAGAAACACTTTTGGTATTGCTTTCTATTTTTTTGTTTTTAGCAAAAATCAAAAAGGCAATTCCAATTACGACTAAAGAAACAGCATAAATAACAGGAAGTATTTTCCAGCCGTTTTGCGGATCTTCTATGGAAAAATGATTTAAGAGAGAAGGTGCTAAAAAGGTTGTAATTGCCGCGCCGGCGTTTCCCATTCCGAAAATTCCCAAAGCGCGTCCCTGCCATTCTTTTGGGTACCATATTGATGTATAACCAATTCCCACGGCAAAACTGGTTCCGACCATTCCAAATAAAAAGCTTAATAAGGCAAACATAAAAAAGCTGTCTGCAAAAGGCAATAAAAATAACGGAATAGAGCAGAGTAGGAGTAAAAGCGAAAACACATATTTTCCGCCAAATTTATCAGTGAGAATGCCAATTGGCAAGCGCATAATTGAACCGGTTAAAATTGGGATTCCCAGTAACCAGCCCACCTGCACTACGCTCCAGTGAAAAATGCCGTTGTCTACCAAAAAAGTTACCAAAACACCATTTAAGGTCCAGCAGGCAAAACAGATGGTGAAGGCCAAAGTATTCAAAAATAAAATCTTGTGTGATTGCGATAAAGAGTTTGTATTTTCCATGGTACTTAGATTTGTTTTATCAAATGTAAGTATATGTAAGTATTAATACGTATTTTTAAGTAAGTATTTTTGTTTTAACAAACAGATTTGTCAACATGATAAAAATGCCTGTCTATTTTATTAAAATACCATTTTTAAAAGGTGCTTTTTATCGTTTAAGCAGATTTATAAAAGAGAATATTCAGTCGCTTTATTTGAAAGTTCGATTAGGTTCTTTACTTTAAGTTTTTTCATTAAATTAAAGCGGTGCACTTCTGCCGTTCTTTTGCTAATTTCAAGAGCTTCAGCGATTTCCTTGTTTCCTTTTCCGGATAATAAAAGCGTTAGGATTTCCTTTTCGCGCTTGGTAATCATCGTATCTTCGGCTAAATTTTGTTTAGGTTCTGATGATGTAGCGGAATTTGTTAACTGGCTGATTAAAATGGAAGAGATGTCTCCGCTAAAGTATTTTCCGCCTGCAGCCACAGTATGCAATGCTTTCAGAAATTCTTCTTTGCTGGAACCTTTTAGTAAATAACCGTCGGCTCCGGCTTTAATCGATTTCAATACGTACTCTTCAGATTCATGCATAGAAAGCATAATAATTTTTACGTTATTATTTTCGCTTCTAAGTTTTTCTACTAGTTCAATACCCGTTAAGTTTGGCATTCTGATATCTGCAATAAGTAAATCCGGTTTACTTGAAGCAACAACTTCAAGAGCATCTGCGCCATCAATAGCTTCGCCTACAACCTCAATGTTTGCTTCGTTTTCCAGTAAAGATTTTATTCCATCTCTTACAAATACATGATCGTCTGCCAGCACTACTCGAATGATATTACTCATGGTTTACTTAATTTTGATTTGCGATTTTTACGTATATTCATCTATGAATATTAGGCTAAGATACGTAATTTTTTAATTTAGATAATTAGTCGATTAGATAATTAGATAATTTGGAAATGGGTTTTGGGAAATCTTCAAAGTTTAAACTTTGACAAAGATTTGCGTGCAATTGGTTATATATTGTTATCTCGACAAAGATTGGCCCGCGAGAGGGATGGAAGCAGGCTACCGAAGTAGCGCGTACAGCCCGACAGCATTAGGAAAAGGGGCGAATTAAGACAAAGTATATTTTGCCCCTTTTTCTAATGGTGTCTCGCCCTTATGATTAATGTTGAAGTGTGATTTTGAATTAATTTCCTAAATCGGGATATTAAAAGTAATTCTCGTTCCTTCACCCGGAATCGATTTAATGAAAACGCGACCGTTGATGTATTGAATTCGTTCTTTCATAAACAACAATCCCATTCCGGATTCGCTATTGCGTTTTTTGTCAACGGCGTTGATGTCAAAACCTTTTCCGTTATCGTCAATTATAATGCTCAACAAAGTGTCACTATGCGAAAGCTGTACAATAATATGCGATGATTCCGCGTATTTAATGGCGTTATTGATGGCTTCCTGCGTGAGGCGGTAAATGTTAATTTCGATTAACGAATCAAGGCGTTGCTCAAAACTGGTTTTATTGTAAAACAGAATTTCTTTTCCGGTCAGTTTAGAAAGTTCCTGCGTCAATTTTGCAAGGGACGAAACAATGCCGTGATCGCTCAGTTCAGGAGGCATTAAGTTGAAAGTTGCCGTGCGAACGCCTTTGATGATATCGAGGGATAATTTCTTTAAATATTCGATTTTTTGGGCTGCTTTTTCTTTGTCATCGAGATTGATGCTTTCCAGGCTAAATTTTAATCCGGTAAGCATTTGACCAATTCCATCGTGAATCTCTTTGGCGATTCGGTTTTGCTCATTTTCCTGATTTTCAACAATTTTACTCGAAATAATTTTTTGCTGATTGATTTTTTCCGTGCTGTTTTCAATATTTAAACGTTCGACCTCACGTTGTGCTTTTTTGCGTTCGGTAATATTGAAACACACAATCAAAAGTTCCAGTTCGTCTTTTTTGATCGTTACCGGAACCATCGATAAATCCAGCCAGATAGTTTGCGCTTCTTTATTGATGATTTTGATTTCGCCCTGCCAACCGCTTCTGTGTTTTTCAAAAATAATGCGGTCAATATTAAGCTGTTCTTTTTCGTCGGTCGTTAAAACTTCTGAGAACTTTTTATTCGATGAAAACTTGGTGTAATTTAAAAGTTTGGCAAATTTTTCTCCAATATGAATAATCGAACCATCGGGTGCAATACGGCAATAAAGCAGCGTATTTTCCATGGCGTAATTCAGTGATTTTAATTCTTTTACCGAATTCTCCTTGATTTCGCTGATGATTTCAGTATCGTAAGCCAATTTTAAAGCTTTCTTTTCAGAAGATAAAAGCTTGGCAATTAATCGTTCTATTTTTTTATTTGTTGGTTTAAAAATAAAGAAGAACTCTAAAAGAAGAATCAATAAAGTGAAACCAAAAATCCAATATTCGATCTTGCGCTGTTCAGTGACTTTTTCGTGTGCTTCAAGATCATATTGCGTTACGATTTGATTCATTTTCGAAAGAAAAGGATCTTCGTTTTCTAAAATGATCTGAACTAGTTTTTGATTTTCAACCGCGTTTTTTTTCTGTTTTAAATTCAACAAAAACAAATCGGTTGCTGAAGCCACTTTATTAAAAATGGGATTAATTTCCAGGTATAATTTATGGAGTGTTTCAGATTTTTCTTTTGGAAAAGCCAGACTGTCGTTTCCGTTTTCAAGCGCATTTTGGTTTTTTTTCCAAAGGGATAAAACATCTTTTAAATGCGAAATTTGTTTTGATGAAGCAGTATCAGAAACGTAATGCAGAATCAGAACTTCTTTTACGATTTTCTGGCTCAGCATTCTTTGCTTACCCGAAAAATTGATGATTTTGGAATCGCTAAGTTGTTGGTTTAAGTTGTATTGAACTAAAAACTGACTAACAATTATAGTTAGCGCAATAGTAAGAAGTGCAAAAAAATACAGTCGGCGTAAATTTTTGAAAGTAATTTTATCTGCAGCTTCCTGATTGTTTTTCTTCATATAATCAATTTACAATCCTAAAGAAGCTTTTATCAAATTTAAATTTTCTTCAGAATAGTTGATTTTTAACGCTTCCTGATGTCCTTTTTCAGACATTTTATCCCAGGTTTTTTTGATGATGTTTTTTAGTTTTTCATCATCGTGTTTGTGTACAAAAGGATCAAGATAATATTCTAAAAACACTAAACAAATTACATCTTCAAGCAATTGCGTTTCAGCATCTTTTTTAAGTAATTTTTTTTCGATTAAAAACGAAACACGATCTATAAAATCCTGATTGTAACCGGCTTTTTCTAAAATATGTGCAGTTGTTTTAGCATGAAATTTTTTAAGATCTTCTCTCCATCTCAAATAACCCACGCGATCCATTGGGTAGGATTCACGCGCCACTTTCCATCGGCAAATGTGCTGTGCTTTTGAGGCAATCTGAATTTGTTCTGATGCTTCCGGTTCAAATTGCATCAGTCTTTCGTACATCCTGTTAGAATACAATAATTCCTTCGGATATTCGGTATTTTGGTCGATTTCGATATTCGGATCCTGAGCGTTTTCGGCATCAATCCACTCGCTTGCTTTTTGAAAAGGTGTAGTCATTGTTGGTAAGTAATAGATTTCAAATATAGGGAATTAAGTTTTTTTTTCGCCACGAATTTCACAAATTCCACTAATTTAATTTGTGTAAATTGGTGAAATTCGTGGCTTTTAAATTTAATCCACAAAACCAACGAACACTTCGTCTTCAATAACTTTAATGGGATAAGTTGCTATTTTGTAATCGTCGCCGTTTAAATTACTTCCATCAACCAATGAGAAAGTTTTTTTATGCATTGGACAGGCAATTTTCGGGATATCATCTGTAGAACCGGTCATGCCTCTTGCCAAAACCATTTCCATTTTATGCGGACAGGCATTTTGACAAGCGTACCATTCGTTACGACGGGCGAAATTAAAAATAGCAATTTGTTTGTTTTTGTATTTAATGCAGCCGCCACGATTTGTTGGAAAATCTTCTACTTTACCTGCTTTGAACCAAATTGTAGCATCGCTTGCGTGAACTGTTTCGTATTGATTTAAGATTTCTTCCATTTTTATGTTTTTTATTTTTTGCCACAGATTAAAGGATTAAAAAGATTAATCATTCTAATCTGTGAAATCTGTGGCAAAATAAATTAGCGCTTAAAAAATCTATGTTTCTATGCGTTTAAAAATTATTTATAAAGTTACGACCACGCTTTTGGTGCCTTTTGATCTCTTAAAGGAACAAAAACAACATTGTCATCTTTTTCGTCAGAGTTTATAAAATGATTGAAACGTTTTAATAATCTTGGTTTTTCTAATACTTGTTTCCATTCACATTCAAAAGTGTTTACCAAAGTCTGCATTTCGGCTTCAAGCGTTTCACAAATTCCCAGAGAATCTTCAATAATTACTTCTTTCAGATATTCTAAACCTCCGTCCAGTTTTTCCAGCCAGGTTGCAGTTCTAATCAGTGGCCCGGCAGTGCGGATGTAGTACATTAAAAAGCGATCGAGGTATTTAATGACGGTTTCTTTATCTATTTTCTCAGCTAATAAAACAGCGTGTTTTGGATTTGCACCGCCATTTCCTGCGATGTATAAATTCCATCCGCCTTCAACGGCAATTAATCCAAAATCTTTTCCACGGGCTTCTGCGCATTCGCGAATACAGGCCGAAACGCCGCCTTTTAGTTTATGCGGAGAACGGATTCCTTTGTATCTGTTTTCAAGTTCAATCGCAAATCCGGCGCTGTCATCCATTCCGTAACGGCACCAGGCATTTCCAACGCAGCTTTTTACAGCGCGAAGTGATTTTCCGTATGCATGACCGCTTTCAAAACCATTATCAATTAAGATTTTCCAGATTTTCGGTAAATCACTTAAATGTGCTCCGAATAAATCAACACGTTGTGCGCCTGTAATTTTGGTGTATAAGTCAAATTGTTTGGCAACTTCGCCAATTACAATTAGTTTCTCAGCCGTAATTTCTCCTCCCGCAACTCTTGGAACAACAGAATAGGTTCCGTTTCGTTGAATATTAGCCAAAAATCGATCGTTTGTATCTTGTGTTGTAACATGTTTATTTGCCGTATCATTATAAATACTGGAGAAAATCGAAGCCACAACAGGTTTGCAAACTTCGCAGCCATCGCCTTTACCGTGATGATCAATTACATCGTAGAAATTCTCATATTTATTGATTTTAACCAAGTCGAATAATTCCTGACGTGTATAACTAAAATGCTCACAGATAACATCTTTTACTTCTTTTCCAAGTGATTTTTGAGTCGCCTTAACCAAATCAGAAACCATTGGTTTACAGCCTCCACAACCGGAAGTAGCTTTGGTATGTTTGACAACATCGGCAAAATTAGCACAGGTTTCATCTAAAAGCGAACAGCAAATTGCACCTTTCGTGACATTTTCACAAGAACAAATTACGGCTGTGTCCGGTAAATCCAGAACGCTTCCTAAACTTGAACCTTCAGATCCGTCTCTGGAACCCAGAATCAAATCTTCCGGATTTTTAGGTAAAGCCATCGCGTTGCTGTAAATCTGAAAAAGGGAATTGTAATCACTTGAATCTCCCACCAAAATTCCGCCTAATAAAGTTTTAGAATCTTTGGTAACATTGATTCTCTTGTAGATTCCGCTTAATTTATTCTCATAAATAATCGCAGTTACATTTTCATTTTCAATAAAAGGATCACCAAAACTCGCCACTTCAACACCAATTAATTTCAATTGCGTCGACATATCGATGGTTTCTCTCATGGTTTTAGAACCGTTTAAGATTTGCTCGGCAGCGACATCGGCCATTTCGTAACCCGGAGCAACAAGTCCGTAAATGTTTTGGTTGTAAAGTGCCACTTCGCCAATTGCATAAATCGTCGGATCTGATGTCTGCATTTGATTGTTTACCACAATTCCACCACGTAAACCCACTTCAAGTCCTGAAACTCGGGCAAGTTCGTCACGGGGTTTTATTCCGGCAGAAATAACCAACATGTCTACTTTTAACAATTCGTCATCGGCAAACATCATTCCCGTTATAGATGCTGCACCGTCAATATATTGTGTGGCTTTGTTGAGATGAATGCCAATATTTAATTCTTCGATTTTAGATTGCAGCATATCGCTCGCGCCTTTGTCCAGTTGTCTCGGCATCAATCGCGGTGCAAATTCCACCACATGCGGATTCAATCCTAAATCTCTAACCGCTTTTGCAGCTTCAAGACCTAATAAACCACCTCCCAAAACCGCTGCTTCTGTGGCGCCTTTTAGCTTTATTTTTTTGGCGTAGGCCATAATTGCATCCAGATCTTCAATGGTTCTGTATACAAAGACGCCTTCTTTTTCGACACCCTCAATTGGCGGTACAAAAGCCGAAGATCCTGTAGCCAAAACTAAGTAATCGTACGTATGTGTTTTTTCTAAATGGGTATGTATTGTTTTTTCCTTTCGGTTAATGTCTGTAATTAATTCAGAAGTATTGAGAGTAATGTTGTTTTCTGCGTACCATTCGCTTGTTGAAAGCGATAAATCATCTGCGGTTTTGCCTCCAAAGTATTCACTTAAATGAACTCTATCGTAAGCGCGTCTTGGCTCTTCACCAAAAACGGTAATCTGATACTTTTCCTGTCCTGATTTTGCAATGAATTTTTCGCAAAACTTATAACCAACCATGCCGTTTCCAACTACTATTACTCTAATCATGATTTCTTTAATTAAGTATTATTAAGCAAATATAAGTATTTATACGTATAAAAATACGTATTGTAATTATTTTTTTGTTAGAAAAATAGTCTTACAAATAAGTATTTTATCGTAATCATCAATGCCAATCAGGTTTTCAAAGAATTTGAACAATCTCAATTATTTTAAATTTGAAAACATTCTAAATAATAATTTGAAAAAAAGTCGTAAATTCATAAGAATTTTACTTGTATTTTGTTAAGGATTGATATTTAAATAAAACGTTATGAAAAAGATATTTTCACTTTTGCTTCTATCTCTGATTATAAGTTGTAAATCAACAGCAGGCAAAACTTCTGATACCACACAAACAACTTCTGAATATGGAACTCAGGAAGAGGAGATGAAGTATTATTTGACCGCCACCGGAAATGAACCATTTTGGGCTGTAAAAATGGGAAATGAAAATATCGTTTTTACTTCTTTGATTCCTGGAAAAGAGAAATTGGTATTTCCGTCTGTTGAAGCTGTAAAAGCAATGGATGCCAATGTGAAAATGTATAAAGTGAGCAATGAAACTTCGACCGCAACAATAACAATTCAGCAGTTAGATTGTCAAAATTCGATGTCCGGGATTATTTCTCCTTATAAAGTTTCAGTTGAAATTAAAAATAATGCTGAACTAGAAACTAAAAAACTTGAAGGATGCGGAAAATATAATACCGATTACCGCCTGCATGATATTTGGGTTCTCGAAGAATTAAACGGATTTAAAGTTTTTGTAACCGATTTTCAAAGAGAATTACCAAGAATCGAAATCAATTCGGCAGAAAATAAATTTATGGGTTATGGAGGCTGTAATGCAATTAGCGGGACTATTTTTTATGAAAAAGATTTACTGCGATTCTCAAAAGTTATTTCGACTTTAATGGCTTGTGCACCCGGAAACAAAGAAGGTGAATTTACCAAAGCGCTTCAAAGCACCACATCTTATTCTCTTGGTGATAATAAATTGACGTTGTCGAATCCGTCCGGAAAAATTCTTGTTTTTAAGAAAGTGGATTAATCAAAATGTCTTAATGTGCTTTAAAAATACCTTATGATATTCTAAGAAACTGATATCTCAGAATATTTTTGTAAAATAAAACTTATAAAAATATTTTACATGAAAAGGATTTTAATGCTATTTATTGCAGCTTCATTAGCTTTCAGTTGCAAATCTGCTAAAGACACGAATGCAACAGCTTCGACCACTGAAAACGCTGTCGAAAAGAAATTACAGCAAACTTGGGTTCTGGAAAATTTAAATGGAAAAATGATTACAGAAAAGGATTTTTCAACTCTTCCAAAAATCGTGATGAATGCGTCAACTTTTTCAGGTTCAACAGGATGTAATGCTATCAAAGGAAATTTACTTTCAAAAGGTGAACAACAAGTTCAGTTTTTGAATTTTACGTCAGAAACTAAAAAATGCGATGCAAAAAAAGAAGGTGAGTTTTTGCAGTTGTTAAGAACAAATTCAGGTTATTCTATCAAGGATAATAAATTGTTTCTTTCAAACCAATTTGGATTGACTATGTCTTTCAAAAAAGGATAATTCAAAAAAGATATTAAAATATAAAGGCTTCGATTAATTTCGAAGCCTTTTTTATATGTCATTGCGAGGAACGAAGCAATCTCATTGCTGGATCGATAAAGATCGACGTTGCTTTGTCATTTCGACGGAGGAGAAATCACATCCAGAGAGCGACAACTTTGCGTCTACACTTTATGTGATTTCTCCTTCGTCGAAATGACAAAAATTGCGCAAAATTGGAATTTGGAATTTAAAAAATGTTATTCCAATTCCTTCAGATCTTCTTTGTCTTCTTCAATAAAATCAAGTTCTAAAGCCCGAACTGTCTGAACCGCATTTCCGGCAATACCACGAATCGATCCGTACATTCCTAATGTATTATGCACTACTTTTTCGATTTGTTTTTCACGCTGTTTCCAGATTCTTTGCATTGCTCTTTTTTCGGCGTCAAGATCGCCTTGCATTTGCGTGAAACCTTCGACAATTCCTTCAATCTGCAAGCGGAATTCGTTGCTGGTTAAAAAATCATACAACATTGACATTTTATCGCCTTTGTTTTCCTGCGCCTGAACGGCCTGACTTACCTGAATCAAAGACTGACGCAAAACAGCACTCAAACCTTTAAATTCTTCATACGTACAAATCCAGATTCCGTCACGCATTCCCATTCGGTCCATTCCGGCGGGCATAACTTCGGTAACTAAAACTCCAATATTAGCTCTTTTAGTTCTGATATCGTTTTTGAATTTCTCAATCCATGCCGGCTGAAAAGCTTTTGTACGCTTACTTTCGTAATAAATAGAACCGCAATTTTGATGTTCGCGAGTATTTACAATCTGAAGGCAATCGGCGCCATTTGCTCCTTTTTTAACTTCATCAATACTGTCCAACGGGAAGTTATTGGCCAGCCATTCCTCAATCGCCAATTCCATAACTTCGCCTTGCAACTGCATAGAACCTTGTTCCTGCTTGCGTTTCATTTCTTCGATCAGCTTTTTTTGATCGTCAGATTGTTTCTGGTATTCTTTGATTTTTAGTTCGTTTTTTTCTTCTTCCTGCTTGCGGATTTTATCGCGTTCCAAAACCAAAGTGGCGTTCAATTGCTTTTGTGCTTCGGCTTCGATTGCTTCTTTCATCTCCAGTTTTTCACGCTGCAGTTTCGCAATTTCGCCCGTCATTTTATTCAGTTCACGAAGTTTTTCTGATTTTTCTGAAAGTTCTTTTTCCATCAAAAGCATTCGGTCTTTATTTTCTTCGTCGAGTTTTGTTTTTACTTTTTCGGTAATTTCTTTTTCTGCTGTCTTTTTTTCACGTTCTAAACGTTCAGCAAAAAGTTCATTTTCCTGTTTCTTTTTGGCTTCAAATTCGGCTTTTGCTTTTTCAAATTGTTCGTTTTTAAGTTCCAATTCTCTACTTTGGGCATTTGCTTTTTGTTGGTATTCTTTACGGATACTATCTTCTAACTGATGTTTTAGAATGTCATTTACATCGATAGTAGTTCCGCAATTTGGACACTGAATTGAAGATTGCTCTGCCATTTTTGTTGTAATTATTGTGTAAAATTATAATTTGCTAAGGTATCTAAAAGTTGGTTCTTTTCAAGGGATTTCGATGTGATAAATTGTAACTTTTTTGCCACGAATTTTAATTATTCTTGCAGGGGCGCAAAGTTTTTTGTTTCACGCAGATTTTATAAGATTTAAGCTGATTACGCAGATTATTACTCTCATTTTATGTCATTTCAACCGAAGGGAGAAATCGCACGCGTGACTCGACAAAGATTGGCGACATGCTGTGCGGAGCTTCTAGTGTGATTTCTCCCTTCGTTCGAAATGACAAACAGTTCGGGTAATTAATACTTATAAAAAACTTTACGCGACTATTTATAGCATGCAATTTAAATGCTTTCCATTACTTAATTTTACGGATTTCCATAATAAAAGAAATTCGGGAAAATTCGTGCCATTCGTGGCAAACTTTTTTACTTCCTAGAAAAATCCAATAAAAAATCAACTGCTGTTTTTGTGATTTCAGAATCATCTTCTTTTGAAGTAATCAGTGAAACATCCGTAAATAAATTAACTTCTTTTAATTCGATAAAACCAATTTCAGGATCTGGATTGTTTTTGGCAATATTAGAAGGAACGATCGAAATTCCTAAACCGTTTTTAACGAGTTGCACAATCGAATTAATGTTATTGGCTTCGTGAATAATCTTTGGCGTAAAGCCATAAAATGCACAAAGTTCCAGTAAAACTTCATGATAATGAGGCGCATAATCTTTGTTGAAAAAGACAAAAGTTTCATCTTTAAGATTTGAAATTTCATTCTCAGAATTAATTTGAATTATACTTTTATTGTAAACAACAGAAAACCCGTCTTTAAACCATAAATGCGATTTTATTTTGGGTGATTTTATTGGAGAACGAATAATTCCCATTTCGATTTTTCCTTGTTCTAAGGCTGAGATTTGTTTGGTTGTGGAAACTTCAAACAGTTTAAAATTGACATATGGAAATTGCTCTTTCAAATGTTTTATCAAATCTGAAATCACAGCCGAATAAATAGAACTGATGTAAGCGATTCTGAATTCGCCGGAAACATTCTCGGCAATTTTTTTCGTTTTCACGGAAATGCGTTCCAGATTCTGAAAAAGTTCTTTTACTTCTTTTTCGAAATATTTTCCGGCTTCGGTTAATTCGACTTTTTTATTGTTTCGAATGAAAAGTTTCGCCTGAAGTTCTTCTTCTAATTCCATAATCTGCCGACTCAAAGGCGGTTGTGAAATAAAAAGTTTTTCAGAAGCTTTGGTAAAGTTTAATTCTTCGGCTACAGCCAAAAAATATTTTAAGTGACGTAACTCCATAAATACCTATTAAGTATTGATAATTGACAAAATAAGTATTTTTGAAGTATATATCAAAGTGATAGTTTTGGTGAAAAATATATGTTCCCGCAGATTTGGCAGATTGAGCAGATTTTTTTTTTTAGATATGAAATGAATAATCATTTTAATCTTTCTAATCTTTGGCTAAAAAAAATATAGGCAATACAAGAGAAAATCTGCTCAATTGGCCAAATCTGCGGGAAAAACTAAAAAACAAAAAGCTATGAAAAAATCAACTATTGAAGAAATCAGAGAACGTTTTGATAATGATGTCGAACGATTTTCGAATTTAGAAACGGGTCAGGTTGCGACAATTGACGCTACAATATCTTTAGAATTAATAACTGAAGCTTCTAAAAGGATTGTTCCAAATGCTGTAAATGTTCTGGATATTGGCTGTGGCGCCGGAAATTATACTTTAAAAATGCTTTCAAAACTACCAAATTTGAATTGTACTTTGGTTGATTTGAGTTTGCCCATGTTGGATCGTGCTTTTGAAAGAGTTTCGGAAGCAACAAATGGAAAAGTAGAGGTAAAGCAAGGTGATATTCGCGAGGTTGAATTGACTGAGAATCATTTTGATATTATTTTGGCCGGAGCGGTTTTGCATCATTTAAGAGATGATGAAGATTGGGAAACTACTTTTACCAAAATATTTAAGTTATTAAAACCCGGAGGATGTTTTATGATTTCGGATCTAATTACGCAAGACACAGAATTGCTGAACGAATATACATGGCAGCGTTACGGTGATTATTTAGAAGGAATTGACGGTGCAGAATATCGCCAGAAAGTTTTGGATTATGTAGAAAAAGAAGACACGCCAAGATCCATAAATTACCAGTTGGATTTGATGAAAAAAGTAGGTTTTAAAAGTGTTGAAATCTTACATAAAAATATGTGTTTTGGTGCTTTCGGCGGGATTAAATAGTTTTTTTATAATTCGCGAATTCCTGACAATGATATGTGTCTAAGGTAATGGAAAATCTATCGGCTAATTAGTGCTATTCATCGGCTCTTAGTTTCTATCGGTATAATAATTAATTGTTGGATGAAAAAAAAGTGTTGTTTTGTATATTCAAGTTTTAGTTTTGTTTCACAATTCAATATTTACAGATGAGTAATAATCAAGAATGGAATCGCAGAAGTTTTCTGTTTACTATGGGTGGTGCAGGAGCAGCTTTAATGTTAAACCCGCTTTTATCCTGGGCGGCAAATGATGCGGATCCGAGGATTGCGGGTATTGTTGCCAGAACATTCGGAATTGACACGCATAATCACGTTGATGTGCCGCTAATAAAATCAGAACTTCCGGGTCCAAAAATTGATTTGGCCGGTGAGTTGAAAAAATCGGGTTTGTTGGCGATTTGTATGACATTTGCTGTTGATTATCAAAAGTTAATTAATCCCGGAGATGCCTACGAAAGATTTTTAAACGGTCTTACGGCAATGGATGAAATTTTGAAATCGAATAATATGAAGCGTGCTCTTAATTATACCGATTTGCAATTGGCACATAAAATGAAACAGCCAACGGTAATCCAATCTGTTGAAGGAGGTCATTTTTTAGAAGGTAAAATTGAGCGTTTACAGGTTGCTTATGATCGTGGTTTAAGACATCTGGGACTTCTTCATGATAATGATGCGTCGGTACCTCTGGGCGATATTTTTACAAAAACACCACAATGGGGCGGACTTACCACTTTTGGATCTGAAGTTATTAGAGAAAGTGAAAGATTAGGTATTTTAGTTGATTTGTCGCATTGTGACAATAACACAATTAATGGCGCATTAAAAATTGCCAGAAAGCCTGTTTTGGTTTCTCATACAGGATTAAATACTCGTCTGGGAAATAATGAGTTTATGTCTAAAATGATGATGCCAAGACTTATAAACAAAGAACAGGCTAAAATTGTGGCGGACAATGGCGGTGTAATTGGGATTTGGACACATCTTGCTGATTCACCGGCCGAATTTGCTGACAATATCAAAGCAATGGTTGATGTTGCAGGTATTGATCATGTTTGTATTGGAACAGACACTAAATTAACACCGGCTTATCGCTTTCCAAATGATAAAGGATGGGGACAGGAAGGGAATAAAAAACCACAAGGCCAGGATGCTCCGCCGAAAAAAGAAAATGAACAAAAAGGTCCGGGTGGTAAAAAGCAGGGTGGTGACGGAACTAATCTGGCTTGGGGAGATTTGAAGCAGGGATTTTATTATACCGTCGTGGAATCTTTATTAAATGCCGGTTTTAAAGAAGAAGAAATTGCTAAAATTGGAGGCGGTAATTATTGCCGAATATTTGACGCCGCCACTAAAGGATAATTTTTTTGCCACGAATTTTTGCATCAAGAGTAAGGATGAATTCGTGGCAAAAAAAAAGCATTATAAAATTTGCGCTGTTTTGTAAACCTGAATTGGTTCAGCTACCAAAACCTGACTATCTACGATAAAATCAACTAAATAAGGCTGAAGATTGTGGATGTCAAGTCCTGGCTGATCTTTCCATTCTTCCCAAAGAATAAAAGTATTTTCTGTGGCATGAAGATCGTAACGTATGCAGGCAGTTTCTTTTCTGGTTTCGGTAACCAAATGATGTAACATGCTATGCAATTGTTTTTTGTTTTCTGGTTTGCTTTTAAAAATCGCTGTAATTGAGATCATAATTTGTGAAAAGTTAAAAGTTAAAGGTTAAAGGTTAAACGTTTTTTCTAAGTGCTTTGTGTAATTTTCCTTAAAAAGGCTAATGTTTTCGGCAGTTGCACCTTTTTCAACGTCGTGAAAATGGAAACCATTCAATTTTTCCATACCTGTAAATTTATTCATTTTATGGAAACCAAACATAGCTCCGTCATCAACAGATGTTTCTTCGAAGAATTCTCCCGGAAGTGTGAAGGCTGTTGCAGGTGCATTCCAGCTTGTAGTAAGCATGTATTTGCGTCCGTGTAATTGTCCTCCGGTTCCGTAATTGATATCCGGATTTGTTCTGGTTCTTCCGTCGCTTTTGTAAATTCCTTTGTTGTGTCCGGCGGTGAAAACGTCGTCGATGTATTTTTTGAACTGGTTTGGCAATTGAAACCACCAAACCGGAGTGTGATAAACAATAACATCAGCCCAAACAAATTTTTCGACTTCTTCGTCAAGATCAAATTCTTGTTTAATATCTGTTGTTTTAATTTCGAATTTCTCGCTGTTTTTTAAAAACTCGATTGTCCAGTTGGTAACGGTTTGGTTGAATTTTCCGCCTGAATGTGCGAAATTTTGACTTCCGTTGATGATAAATATTTTCTTCATTTTACTTTATATTCTTATGAATTCGTGAGTGTGAGGGATAGAGGCGGTATCCTTTTTGTTTTTTCTTTAAAAACAAAAAGGATATAGCCGATAGCCCGGCCCTTGGGACACACCCAAATTATTTTTATTGTTTTTTAATTTATTGCGTTGAATTTTAAACACATAGAAACATAGATTTTTTGTTTGCTTTTAAAAGAATGCAAAAAGAAACTCGTTTCTCACACATAGCTATGTTTAGCTTTGTCAAAGTTTTGAACTTTGACAAAGCTCGAAGCTTACTTTTCCTCACAGCTATGTGAATTAAAATAAGTGAAACGTCTTTTCACATTGCTATTGGCTATGTTTCTATGTGTTTAATATTTTATATAAGGATTATTTAACTTTAGAAATTGCCTGATTAATAAAATCTAATTCTGAAATTGATAAATCAAATTCCATTGTTTTGGCGTTTGAAATGGCTTGTTCTGCGTTTCTTGCGCCGGCTAAAACAATGGTGATTCCTTTTTGTAAAGTTGTCCAGCGTAAAACCAATTGCGAGATTGAAATGTGTTTTGCATTTGCCAGTGAACTTAATTCTTCGACTAAAGTTTTTACTTTTTGAAGATCGAACTGACCGAAATATCCATTTCTGTGATCGTTGTCTTTGAGTTTGCTGTCGGTGAAATATTTTCCGGTTAATAAACCTCTTTCCATCGGACTGTAAGCAATGATTCCGATGTTTTCTTTTATTGTTAACGGAATCAAATCGGTTTCGATTTTACGGTTTAACATACTAAACGGAACCTGATTTGAAGCTAATTGAATTGTTTTTTGTGCTTCCAGAATTTGTTCGTTATTATAATTACTTACTCCGGCTGCTCTGATTTTTCCTTGCTGAATCAGGGATTCCAAAGCTTCCATAGTTTCGTGAATTGGAGTAGCGGAGTCTGGCCAGTGAATTTGCAATAAGTCAATATAATCTGTTTGAAGGCGTTTTAAGCTTTCTTCGACTTCTTTAATAACGTTTGCTTTTGAAGCATATTTATAAATTGGTACTTTTTTACCATTGTCATCGGCATCAAAAAAGAAATCACCTTTTCCGTTATTGCTTCCGTCCCAAACCAGGCCAAATTTGGTTAACAACTGTACTTTTGAACGATCGTGAGATTTTAATGCTTCGCCAATCATTTCTTCGCTTAAACCAAATCCGTAAAAAGGAGCGGTGTCAATTGTGGTTACGCCGTGTTCGATCGAAGCGTGAATAGAGTCGATTGAATCTTTCTTTTCGTTTCCGCCCCACATGTTTCCGCCAATCGCAAATGCGCCGTATGTAATAGTTGATAATTCAAGTTCGGTATTGCGTAATTTTCTATATTCCATAATATTGTATTTTTAAATCTAAATTTCACTTGGCAAAATTATACCATTTTTAAGACTCTTAATTTGTATATATTTGTCTTTTTTATGTAAATTTGCATCCTCAAATCATTATTACTGTTATGAAAAAAGAAAATTTATACGAGCCGTTTACTGTTTCATTTGAAACTTTGGATGAATATCCGGATGTTGGAGATCGTCATAATTTCTTTGAATTGGTTTATATTTTGGAAGGAACAGGAAGACAATGTATCAACAAGAATATTTTTGAATATGATGCGGGTCACATGTTTTTATTGACGCCTGAGGATTGTCATAATTTTACAATTGAAACCAAAACGAACTTTTTCTTTTTGAGATTTAATGATATTTATTTGAAAAACTCAAGTTTACAAAATGAGAATATTCAGCGCTTAGAATATATTCTGCAAAATGCCAATCATCAGCCGGGTTGTATTTTAAAAAATGATGCTGATAAATGTCTGGTAAAAGTGATGGTTGAAGCGATTATTCGTGAACATCAGGATAAGGATGTTTATAATAAAGAGCTGATTCAGCAATTAGTAAATACGTTGATTATTGTGGTTGCCAGAAATATTGCGAAGTATTTGCCGGAGCAGGTAAACATTGGCTGTGAGGCAAAAGCGATGGATATTCTGCAATATATTCAAAACAATATTTATTATCCTGAAAGAATTAAAGCGGAATCGCTTAGTGAGTATTTTGGAATTTCGAATACGTATTTAGGACGCTATTTTAAGAAACATGCCAATGAAACGATGCAGCAGTATATCAGTAATTATAAAACAAAACTGATTGAGCATCGTTTGCAATTCAGCGATAAGCGAATCAATGAAATTGCGTATGAATTTGGTTTTACCGATGAAAGTCACTTCAATAAATTCTTTAAGAAACAACGCGGAAATAGTCCTTCGGAGTTTAGGAGAACGATTCGTATTAGTGCGTGATAATGGCACGCGGATGACGCGGATTCGCAGGCGAAAACACTGATTATCACGAATTTTTAATCTTGATCTTCTTTTCCGGTTATAAAATCGAAATGCTGTATTTTGCCTGTTTTTAGGTTGTTGATTTCGTTTTTCAGAAGTTCTTCTAAGGATTCTGCGACGATGTTTCGTTCCCAGGATTCATTTTGAAGTTCTATGATTTGACCGAATTTCCCTTTTTCGGCAGGGTCGGAATCATATAATAAATAATCTCCATTTCGTCCTGTTGCAAACGGAATCCATTTTGGATTTGCATAATTGTCAGTCTTAATTTTTTCGATATCTACTTCTAATTCCGGAAGATCGTCTTCATCAAATTGTAGGTCTTGTATTGAATTCCATTCTTCTTTAATATCTTCAAACGGAATAAGATCGTAAGTCCAGTCACCGATCAAAAACTGAAATGCCGAAGTTACAGCATCATATTCAACATTTTTAACTTTGTAGAAATTTTGAAGCGCCAAAGGAATTTTGATGTCGTCTTCTAATGTAGCATGTTCTTTTAAATCTTCAGGAGAAATACCGTCTGTAAGATTGTAGTAATCATTGTCGGTTGCGACAATTTTATTGATTTCTGCGATCCATTCCTGCCATAATGATTCGAATTGTTTAAATTCCGGATTAAGAGGCATTTTAGTTTTTTTTTCTTTTTCCTGATAGGCAGAAATGTCAAGTGCGGTTGTTTTTCCATCTTCCGTATCAAACCAAACACTGATTCCGTTAAGGATGAAAGCACCTGTTTTGTCTCCTTTAAAAAGTTTTACTAACTGGTTTTTGTTCGATTTATAATATTCGAATAAGTCATGACCATCAAAAAGGAATTCTCCTGTAAATGGATTTTTTGAGCAATAATCATAATTTCCAAATTGCAGATCAAGCATTAAATTCTCTGCTTTTTGTCCTTCTTTAGAAAATGCAATAATCCCGGAATCATCCCAGGTATAAATATGATTGTGTTGTTTTTTTATATGTCGGCAATCTCCTAAGGCTTTTTTTAAAGTATCTATAGCAATGGGAAATTGAATAGTAAGATCATTAATTGTAAAGCCTGTTTTAGAAAGGGAAAGTTTTGCCACGATATTTTATAATTAAATGATCTTCTTGATAACGCGTAAATTATGCGTGTGTTTGTTGAGTTCAGGATTATAAATCCCTAAGTGATCTAAACGGTCAATGCGCACTTTTCCACTGGCGTGAATGATGTAATTGTTTTCCATTATGATACCAACGTGAATGATGTTTCCTTCTTCATTGTCAAAAAAGGCTAAATCTCCGGCTTCGCTTTCCTCAATAAAACTCAAAGGTTCACCGTCAAGTGCTTGTTGTGATGCGTCGCGATGAATTTTGTAGCCGTTTAGCTTGTAAACCATTTGTGTAAAACCAGAACAATCGATGCCAAAAGGTGTTTTTCCGCCCCAAAGATAAGGTGCGTTTAGATACATAAAGGCTGTGTTAATAAGAGCGCTTTTTGGTTTTATACCGCTGGTTTTTGTGCCTTCAAAATCAAAGTTTGAAGTATTGATTTCGTTGTTGTTTAAAAAAGTTAAGGAAGCGCCAAGCGGAATTGGTAATAATAAATTATCCGGCGCCGTGATGTAATCAATTAAATCTGCATTTAAGATTATGGCTTCTTTGCTTAATTGATTGTAATGTTCCTCAGAAATTACCTGATATTGTTTTGAATCTACCCAGCCTTCATAATCATCAAACTGAATTTTTATTCGGGCCCATTGATTTTGGCGTTCTAAAATTTCGATGTGTTCGCCAAACAAAAGTTGTGTAACGATTTCACTTCTGTCACTTGGTTCAGACCGAACGGGTACTATGGCTAGATTGCAAATTCCGAACATTTAAGGTAATTTATAAGTTGAAAATCAGGAGTTATTTGATAGAAATAGCTCCTGATTTTATTTATTATTATTTAAGCTCTTTCAATAACAATTGCAGATGCGCCGCCGCCGCCGTTGCAAATTGCTGCAGCTCCGGTTTTAGCATTGTTTTGTTCTAAAACATTTAGCAAAGTTACAATGATTCTGGCTCCCGAGCATCCAAGAGGATGACCTAAAGAAACGGCTCCACCATTTACGTTTACTTTATTGTTATCAAGATTTAATATTTTTGAATTGGCTAAACCAACAACTGCAAATGCTTCGTTGAATTCGAAATAATCAACATCTTCAATTGCAATTCCGGCTTTGTTTAAAGCCTTTGGTAACGCTTTTGCAGGGCTCGTTGTGAACCATTTTGGTTCCTGAGCAGCATCAGCATAACTTTTGATGTAAGCAAGAGGTTTTAATCCTAATGCGATTGCTTTTTCTTCAGACATTAAAACTAAAGCAGCAGCTCCATCATTTATTGTTGAGGCGTTTGCGGCAGTAACTGTTCCGTCTTTTGTGAAAACAGCAGCTAATGAAGGTATTTTATCCAATTTTACATTGGTATATTCTTCGTCTTTAGAAACGATAATTGGTTCGCCACGTCTTTGCGGAACTTCAACAGGAACAATTTCGTTGTCGAATTTTCCTGCATCCCAGGCTTTTGCGCTTCTTTCATAAGACTGAATCGCAAAATTATCCTGTTCTTCACGGCTAATGTTATATTCAGATGCACATAAATCAGCGCAAACTCCCATTGCGTTGTTATCGTAAGCATCTGTCAAACCATCTTTTTGCATTCCGTCCAGCATTGTTGCAGGACCAAATTTAGTTCCGTTACGCATTTGTACATAATGTGGAATCAAACTCATGTTTTCCATTCCTCCGGCTACTACAATTTCTGCATCACCACAAGCAATGGCTTGTGCGGCAAACATTACGGCTTTCATTCCAGAAGCACAAACTTTGTTTACTGTTGTAGCGGCTACTTCTTCAGATAAGCCGGCAAAAAGTGCAGCCTGACGTGCTGGCGCTTGTCCAACTCCGGCTTGTACTACATTGCCCATGAAAACTTCATCAACTAATTTTGGGTCAAGGTTAATTTTTTGAAGTGCGCCTTTAATAGCGGCAGCACCTAATTTTGGTGCGGGTACGGTAGATAAACCTCCCATGAAACTTCCGATAGGTGTTCTAACGGCAGAAACGATAACAACTCTTTTGTTCATTTTCTGTTAATATTAGTTAATCAAGCAAATTTACTGTTTATTTAAATAAATTCAAATTTTGTATCAATTCGATTGAATTTTAAATTTATATGAATTTTTTGTTAATTCTATTTGTTTGATTGTGAACATGTTTAAAAAAAAGATTGAAAAAAGATTAAAAAAAGCGCAGAAATAGTTGTGAGATATGGAATGTTGTCTTACATTTGCAACCGCAAAACAGGACACGTTCCTTGAGCTTGGAGAGGTGCCAGAGCGGTAATGGAGCAGATTGCTAATCTGTCGACGGGTAACCGTCGCCAGGGTTCGAGTCCCTGTCTCTCCGCTTAATTTTTGCCTTCGGGTTTTGAAGTAAGCTGAATATTGTGTCCTGACTGAAGATAGGGAATAGCACAGATAAAATCTTCGGGGTGTAGCGTAGCCCGGTTATCGCGCCTGCTTTGGGAGCAGGAGGCCGCAGGTTCGAATCCTGCCACCCCGACAAAACTTTTCCATAAGTTTAAAAAGAAATGGACGCATAGCTCAGCTGGATAGAGCACCTGCCTTCTAAGCAGGCGGTCGAAGGTTCGAATCCTTCTGCGTTCACGAAAAGCCACTCAATTGAGTGGCTTTTTTGTTTTTATATGCGCTCTATAGTCAATTTGTACTTGTTGTTAAGATTTTATGATAACATTTTTTTTAATTGATTTTAGAATCGTATTTTTATGCTAAACTTTTCTAAATCATATAAATGGAATCTCTAATTTTAAAATATAATAGTCTAGGAATTAGCGATGTATTGCATTATGAGAAATTCAATTTAATTTCGATAAGTCACCACTCCACAAAAATAGAAGGATCAACTTTAACCGAATTAGAGACTCAAATTTTGCTTGATCACGGTTTAACTCCGAAAGGAAAACCTGTTAATGATACTTTGATGGTCACAGATCATTTTAAAGCATTGCATTTTATTATCGATAAGGCAAGAAATAAAACACTTATTACCGTTGAATTAATTAAAGAAATTAATTCTTATGTAATGAAAAGTACAGGCGGAGTATACAATACAATTCTTGGAGAAATTGACGCAAGTAAGGGAATGTTTAGAAAAGGAAACGTTACTGCTGGCAGTTCATATTTTCCAAATTATGATAAGGTCGAAAGATTAACAAAAGAATTGGTTGTATTTATCGATACGCAAATGAGCAATGAGTTATCAGTTGATGAAAAATTAAATCTATCTTTTGATGCTCATTTTAATCTTGTAAGTATCCATCCTTTTTATGATGGAAATGGAAGAACTTCACGTTTACTGATGAACTATATTCAGGCTTTTTATAATCTTCCTTTGGCAATTGTAAACAGCGAAGATAAGCAGGAATATATTCAGGCTTTGATTGATACTAGAAAAAAAGAGGATATTGGAATTTTCAGAGACTTTATGAAAAATCAATACGAGCAATATCTTTTAAATGAAATAAAGAAATTTGAAAATAGCTTTTTGTAAAATCAAGTAAGTATCTAATAATTTCTTTTTGTAAAAGAAATTATTAGATACTTTTTTAGATCAATCGGGATTGAAGGTTAGGACTCTTCTGCATTTGAATAACAGGAGTCTAACCATTTATAATACCAAACTCCTTGAAGAAAGTTAATTCCAAAAAACCTTATTGTTTATTATAATTAGACCTTTTATAGTTATTAAACTTTCATCGGTATCTGAATTAAGAAAAATGTAACCCTCGTAATTCATTAACACTAAGATTTCTAGCAGTTTTGCCTGGTTTTCTCTTTCAGTAGCAATATCCATAGTAAATTGTGAACCATTTGGAAATGAATATACAAGTTTTGTCAGCTCTTCCAGAGTAAAGCTTGTGCTGTATTTGCTGGCAAGTATCTGAAGAATTTTTGTGAAAAATATAGATGATGTTTTCATATATAATTGCTTTAACTATATATACGAAGATTGCTTCATTTTAGATTATTTTTTAGAATCACAAATCGCTAATTGTTGTAATTACAATTTTTGTGTTTGCTCAAACATGCTTTTTTTTATAACTTAGTTTCTTTCGTACATCTGTAATTTTGGTAGAAAGCAGCGGAAAATTAACTGTAAAAAATATAAAAATGGGATTGGAGCAGGCGCGCGAGCATTTAAAAAAATGGAACAAGGATTCAGAAATTGTAATTCTTACTACTTCAAGTGCAACAGTAGAATTAGCTGCAGAAGCTCTGGGCGTTACCGGTGGCGAAATAGCCAAGTCCATTTCATTATACGATAAGGATGGAGGCGTAATTTTGATTGTAATATCGGGGGATCAAAAGATAGACAGTAAAAAATTTAAGGATGAATTTGGCTTAAAAGCTAAAATGCTGACTTTTGAGAATGTTGAATCTTTGGTTGGACATCCTGTCGGCGGTGTATGTACTTTTGGTATCAATAAAAAAGTTAGGGTTTTTCTGGACGAATCACTTAAAAAATTTGAATATATCTATCCGGCCTGCGGAAGTGTTAACTCTGCAATTAAACTTACCAATACAGAATTGGAAGAACTTTCAGGATCTGAAAAATGGGTGAATGTTACTAAAGAATAATGCAGACAAAGAAAATGGTGTATGTCAAAGGGAAAACTTAAATTAAAAGATTCATCTTAAAACAGAAAAAATTGAAAGTTTAGTTTACACCAAACAAGAGACCTGATACGTTATTTGAATGTTTTTCTAATTTCAAAATCGACCTCTTGTGGCGAAAGATTTTATTGCGTTAACTCTTATTTTTATTGAGCCAGTTTTATACTTTAAAAAATCTGACATTTATACACTTTAAACATAATTTCCAATTAATCGATATAAATGCATTCCAGATACCTCTTTATTTTTTTTATTTTGTTTTCAATTCAGGTAAATTCACAAATTGTAGAAGAGAAAAAAAATTTTCGCGCAGCAGATTCGCTTTTAAAAGAACATAGTTTTTCTGTTCACAGAGATAATTATTTTTTAACCGGAGTACCAATAAATGAGGATATTACCCGCGATAATGCGGATGTAAAATATCAGGTAAGTTTTAAATTGCGATTGAGATCCAAACCTTTGTGGGGTGGTTTTTTTCCTTATTTAATGTATACTCAAAAAGCTTTTTGGGATATTTATGCCAACTCAAAACCATTTTCAGAGATTAATTTTAATCCCGGTGTTGCCATTGTGCGTCCATTTTATTTAAAAGGAGGGAGGCTAACTTACGGAACAATTTCATTAGAACACGAATCAAACGGCAGAGATTCTATTTATTCAAGAACCTGGAACATGCTCGCATTTTCACTAAAATCACAAATTTCTCCCAGATGGATGGTTGGACTTAGAGGATGGATTCCGCTTGTTGATAAAGAGGATAACCCCGGACTTACTAAATATGTAGGTTATGGTGAAGCAAGCGCAACGTATCAGATACAACCCGGAAGATGGAGCGCCGATGTTCTTTTTAGAAAGGGTAGCGGGCTTATTAATTACGGATCCTTGCAAACACAGGTAAACTGGAGGCCATATAAAAATGAAAGCTATTACCTCACACTTCAATGGTTTGTAGGTTATACAGAAAGTTTAATTGATTATCAGGAACATAAAAGTATGATACGTTTGGGATTTACAATAAAACCTGATAATATGGGGATTTTTTAAAATCGTAGTTTTAATAAAAATCTGAATTTACAGGACAAGTAATAATACTGATAAAACCTTGCATTACAGGAGTAATGCAAGGTTTTTTTTTGTTTATATTCTTAATTTCCCTAATATCTAAAATTTTAGTAAATGTATTTCATCGGATAAATTAAACATTTAATCGATGTTTTATTTGTTTTTATAAAATATTAATACATATATTCGCAGGAAATTAGAAATAAAAGTTGTTTGTACACTTATCAATTTTAATGGTTTTAATGTCGAAGTTAGAATCAAATCCAGATGAGGTAAGATGATCCAGAAAAGTGAAGAGGTAAATGCAGTTGGAGTTTTGATTGTTCAGACAAAGTTTTAAAAGCTATAGATGAAAGTGAAGTTGTAAGGGCATTAGTTAATTTAAGTTAGCAATAGATTTTGATTAAAATTAAGATGAAACCCTCAATCACTTACATACCTATGAAAACACTTTTATTACAAGTGGCCCTTTTTCTTTGCAGTTATTTTGCAATGGGACAAAAAACGCTCTTTACCCCTACAGAATGGAGTAACCCCAACAATGAGTTTTATAACAATGTATCCAACTCGAGAAAGTATGAATCTACCAACTTCGTAATATACTGGGGCGATAAAGTGGGTACAAATCCCGCAGCTTATGCAGATGCTTCATTGCGATTTACCCCTAAATCTGTAGCTGATACATTAGAAACTAGCTTTAAACGTTATGTTACCGATTTAAAATTTGTGAGCAACGCTCCCACAACCAATCTGGGCAAGTATAAAATCATTATCATGATGATGAATACCTGGAATTCTACAGACGAACGATTATTGGCATTTGCACAGGCCAGCTCTTTTAGTAATACTATTGGTGCTATGTTTGTACATCCTGAAGCTACGAGAGACGGAGGCGCATTATCTCATGAGTTCGCACATACGCTGCAAATGATGATGCGCATTCAGGAAAATCCAGGCAACGGAACTGCGTTTGCAGGTTACGACTGGGCGAGTCCGTTTTTTGAAGGACATGCTAACTTTATGCGTGCTCAGGCTTATCCGCAATGGGCAGAAATTGACGGAACTTTAACCAGATGGATACAAACACGAAACTTTATGTGGTCGTCTAATCGTCATCATTATACCAATTTCCATTTGATGTATTACGTTCAGGAAAAAGAAGGTTTTGATTTTACCAGAAGAATGTGGGCCGAATCAAAAAATCAGGAACATCCGCTTGAAACCATAAAAAGATTAAAAGGTTTTACCCAGGATCAACTTGACGATTATCTTTGGGGTTATGCTCAAAGACAACCTGCTTTTGATTACCCAATTCAATGGACTTCTCAAATAAACAATACCAGTAATTTTGGTAAAAAAATCAGAGAAACGTATGCGCTTATTAAAAGCAGAATGCCGCGTTATACAAGCAGACAATACACGCTTTTAACCAAAGTGGCCGGAACGACAGATCAATATTATACCAATAATGACTGGGCGCCACAGGATTACGGAATGAATATAATTCCGTTGTATCCAACTTGTTCCGGAACTCAAAAACAGGTTTCGATTAAATTTAAAGGACATACAGAAGTAAATCCAAATCAGGCAGGATGGCGATATGGTTTTGTCACTACAAAAGCAGATGGAACTATTTCGCGCTACAGTCCGATGTATAAAACAGATGGTGAAGCATCATTTTCATTAGACACCGCCACAGAAGCCAATATTTTTCTGGTGGTGTTTTCAGCGCCTAAAGTTCATGTGAACTACAATATGGACGAAGGTTATCCAAAACAAAGAAGATATCCTTATGAATTAAAAATTGCCAATGCTAATCCGGAAGGGTTTCAGCCGGCAGCCGATTTTAGAAAATTTCTTAAAACTAACGGGCGTATTCATACAAACGGTGGCGGATGGATTTCGAACAGTGCCAATGTTGCTGCTTCAGTTTATGTTGGGCCTTATGCCATTGTAAGAAGCGGAACCATTTCCGGAAACGCGCGTATTGACGGATATGCAATGGTCGAAGGCGGAAACATTAGCGGAAACGCTATCGTGAGAGATAATGCCTGCGTGTACAATGCGACTTTATCAAGCAATGCAATAGTCGAAGGAAATGCCTGGATGGAAGGTGGTTCTGTTACAAATACAGCGAACATTAAAGGAAATGCAATGTTGTTTGCCGGAAACTTTGGCGGCGCTGTGGTTGTGGGCGGCGATGCAGAAATAGGAAGCTGTTCTACAACAGGTGTTTATTTACAGTTTCCATACTGGAGAAACGGAAGAACAGAATGTGATGGTAAAGGTGCCAGCGATGTTTCGAATGTGGATATAAATACTGCTTTTACCAATTTTTCAGCGGCTACAATGGCTTTTAGTGTTACGCCAAGTTGTACAACAGCTACATTAGGTCTAAATACGGATAAAACTATTTTAGAATCTGAAGCGGAGGTTGGTTTGAGCATCTTTCCAAATCCAACAGCTGGAAACCTAACGATTTCATTTTTACAAGTCGAACAGCAAAAAGTCAATATTACCTTGTTTGACATCAGCGGACGCAAAGTTGATGTGATTACGAATCAAACGTATGATAGAGGCAGAATTGAAATTCCGTACAACTCCGGTAAATTGATTAAAGGTGTTTATTTATTACGTATTCAAGCAGGAAAGACTGTTGTAAATAAGTCATTCATTAAACAATAAGTTTATTTTTTTTTATTTTTTACCCTGTCGTTTATGAAGATTCGGCAGGGTTTTTTATTTAGAAGAAAGATTTGTTTGTTATTTCAAAACAGGAATTTTAATAAAACTATCTGTATACCATTTTACTTCCAAAGGTTCGGCAGCATCTTTAATAGTTTCCTCACTAACTTCTTTACCGGTTCCGTAATTTAATTGAGAAAATGGATTTTTATTCACATCGACAACAATTAAAATACGGCTACCTTTGCTCAGTTTTTTACTTACTAAATGCGTATTCGAAAAAGAAATTGTTTCAATTGTATTCGGTTCTAAAAGATTTCTCTTTTCAATATCTTTCGAATAACTCGCGCGGCCAATATAATAAGATAAATGAAAATATTCGCCATTTGACATTATTTCATAAACCGTTACACCAAGATCAACATCTTTTTTATTGATGCTTATTTTTAATTCTCCCAAAAAAGATCCATTTACAATTAACGGTTCTTTTAAAGGTTCACTTATAAAACGAAAACCGCTTGTAGTATCAATTTCTTTTCGAATTATCGGATCAGGATAATAATCGTTGGTACTTATTTCGCGGTCAGCATAATCGATTTTTTGCAGTAGATATTCTTTTTCAGCAGGCTTTTTAGAATTTGCAGCATAAAAGCTGCCTGATTTGTTTTGGGTTAGATAAAAAGTTAAAAATTCATTGTGCATTTTATCGATTGACGGCGCGCTTTTCCATTCATTGGCACCCATAACTTCATAGTTAATTTTGTCTTTTAAAATTTCCGGTTTTTTGCCGTTTTTCAGGATATAATCAAACCATTGATAGGTGATTTTTTTAATATCAATTAATGCAGTATTGTCAACTTTATATTCATTTAAGATGGTTTCACCGCCAATTTGAGTTCCAAAATGACTGTAAGGACCTATAATGAGATAAGCTGGTGTTTGTGGACTGTATTTTTGAAGTTCTCTTAAATAATACAAACTTGAGTTTTGAGAATCATTATAATAACCATCAAATGCTAAAACAGGAATTTTAATCTGAGCAAAATCAGTTTTATAAGGCGCCATTCTTTGCCAATAAGCGTCAAAAGAAGGATGATTAATCCATTTTTGAAACCATCTGTTTGGCGCGCCATCAATGCTGTCCATTTTTTTGTATGCCGTTCCGGTGTCCCACCATTTAAACTGCATTTCGCGAAAGCGTTTCCTATTATTTCCGACAACTGTATCCAGATATTTATTATTGCCAACATAAAAAGCCCATTCGTAATTGGGATTTATAAAAATATTATTCTCCATTGGCAAACCCATTCCGGGTCTGTTGGCAACATATGGAACAATGGTTTTTAGCGCGGGATGAGGTGTTTTGCAAGCGGCCCATTGCGTAAATCCGTTGTAACTTCCGCCAAACATACCGATGCTTCCGTTGCACCATTTTTGTTTGCTAATCCAGTCGATCGCATCATAAACATCGTTGCTTTCATTTTCATACGGATTTATTTCATCAGGACTAAAACGCTTTCCTCTTGAATATACAATTACGCCAACATATCCATGATCTGCAGTTTCTTTTAGTGTTTTTAAATCTCTGCCTTTATCCCGGACATAAATAGTAAACTGAAGTATGGCAGGTTTAGGATTTTCATTTCCTTTTTTGCGAACAACAATTGCTGATAATAATGCACCATCACGAGTTTTAATTAATATACTATCCTGAATATTATAAGCACTTTCGTCACTTGCTAATTTCGCAGCTTTTGTTTGCTGAGCAGATAAGCTGATACCAATTAGAAATAAACTTAGAAATAATATAATAACCTTATGACGCATAATTAGAAAATTTAAGCACTTATAAAAAAGACGGTAACTATTCTAAAGTGTTACAGGAAATGCCAATGACAGGAGAGAAAAATATATAGTCCATTGTTATGATTATCTTTTTTAAGATATTTTTGAAATTAAATTTTCACTCATTTTTTTTGCAGCGCCCAAATCATCAATTAAAATGTCTATAATTTCTGTATATTGATCTTTAGCTTCTTTTAGCACGGCATATTTTCCAGATAAATTCGATGTAGCTTCTCGCATTCCAAGCATAGATTTTAAAGTGTTATTTATCTGTTGCGGAAGTGGCAAAAGCGCTTTTAATGAATCTTTTAATTCTTCTGAATTTTTGTCTTTTTTATAAATAAAAAGTAAGATATATTCAAGTGCATAAATGCCTTGTGAATAAAGCTTAGAGAATATTTCAATTTCATTTTCCATTCTTTTTGATGTAACATTTATAACTCTTCCCATTGATTTTATACATGCTAAAACCTCTGGTTGTTCATCTGTTAATCCTGCGTTACTGTAATCAATAAATCTATCAGTGAACATATTAATATGTTGAGTTAGTTCGGTTATATTTTCTGTAATTTTATTGATACTTGAAACAGATTCAGCAATACATGAAACATGTTCAATAAAATCATAATGAGCATCTGGTTCAGTTTTACCTTTATACAAATCAAAAAGAGTATTTTTTCTACTTTTTAAGAATATTTGTTTTAATTTATTTTTTGCTCTATTATCAAATTTATTATTTATTGGAATCTCTAATTTCCATTTTTTCTTAGTTTTTGAGAAGTTTTTCTCGTTAATTTCCAACCAATAAGTTTCTTCTTTGTTTGGTAAATGTGCAATTAATATTGAAGGAACATTCAAATTTAGCCAGTAGTTATAATGAACTCCACTTACATAATGAGTTAGTTTTTTTTCTGATATGTGAAAATTACCTTCTCCCGATTTTATTTGAAGTGCAATGAATTTTCCAGTAGGATTTCCATTTTCGACTTGTTCGATCATAGCATCAATCCCTACATCGGTAATAGATTGTTCTCGAAATATCCATTGTAAATTTTTTGTAACGATTTTATCAGTCTCAATTACTCCTAATCTTTCTGTATTAGTATATCTATTCAACATCTATTTTTATTTAAGATTTACAATTAATCAAATATATAATAAAAAGAAGGATGAAGAATTTTGTTTTTATTTGAGTTTTAAAAGTATTAAGTTTTTAATTCTTGTTATATTTACTTTAGCCGATGATTTTTTTAATTAAAAAGAGTTACATATGATTCAACTAAATAAGACCTTATTCACATTTGTATTTCTTTTTGGGATAACAACTGTAAATGCGCAAAATGAAGCGTATTCAAGTCCTGTAGAGCAACAAATTGCAGATACAACATTCGTAAATTTAAAAGATTACAGCAAAGATTTTATCTATGATATGAAATATGCTACAGAAGATAATTTCCTGAAAGCCAAAGTCTACGATTGCGCGGAATGTTTTTTGCGTTTGAAAACTGTTCAGGCTTTAATAGCGGCCAATAAAGAGTTTATGAAAGATGGATTAAAAATAAAACTATACGATTGTTACAGGCCTTTATCTATTCAGAAAAAAATGTGGGAGATTGTGTCGAATCCCGAGTATGTGGCGGATCCAAAAAAAGGCTCCATACACAATAGAGGAGGAGCCGTTGATATTTCGTTGGTGAATGCTGATGGAATTGAACTTGAAATGGGAACTCCTTTCGATTTCTTCGGAATCCAGGCTGGACATAATTATAAAAAATTGCCGGTTCGGGTAAAAGCAAACCGTCAGTATCTTAAAAGTGTAATGATAAAAAATGGTTTCAATTCCTTTGATTCAGAGTGGTGGCATTATAATTTAAAAACAGGTTTAAAAGATAAAGTGGCCAATCAAAAATGGAAATGCGAATAAAATTATTCAACGCATCTGATATTTTCCATAAAATAAGTATCCGGATGATATACTTTTTGGTTCATTTCAGATGTTAATTCACTTCTTACAATATAATCTTCAATATCAGTCAAATACTTAATTCGCATAAGCGATACAGGAGATTTTTTCAGTTCTTCAAAATTATCTTTCATAAACATAAAAATTCCGGTAGTGACTCTGTTATTGAATTCTTTTTCACGAATAAGAGTGCCGCAGTTTTCCTGATTAATATGGATTAAAGTTACGATTTTACCATTTTGCAATTGTAAAAATACTTTTGAGTTTTTGTCAAAACAATTTGCTTTTACAAAGTCTTTGCTTTTTTGAATCAATTGCAGGTTTAAGGTTGGCAATCCGTCCGTTTGTGCCAATGAAAAGAACACATAATTGGAAGTTCCGCCAAAGTTTTTTTCGCTAATAAGGTATTCATTTGTTACTTTATAAGTACCAATTGAGTCAGATACGTTGGTGCTGTATTCGCAAGGTTTTTGGGGAAAAGCAGTAAAGGTTAATAGAAAAAATGTTAATGTAATTAGTTGTTTCATTTTTAAATTATTTTTCTGCAAATTAAAACTATTTTGTTATCATTTTTATCTGTTGTAAAAAAACAATACAAATTTCCGCCATTTTTTATTTTCCATTTTTTTCGAATGTTTTCTACCGTCTCCGGAAAATTTCGCGTAGTAACATTTGCCTGCTGATTGTAGAGTTCTGTTTTCATATCGTTTTTTCCATATGAAATGGCTTTTTCGATTTCAAAAGTCCTTCCCGGAAAATCAATTAATTCATCAGAAGTATATAAATGAGAATGTTTATGCAGTTTGTTGATTTGGAAAGTAGTACTAATTTCATCAAATCCGCCTGATTTCATAATAGCCGAATTGGGTTCGTACACAAACTTTTGTGGCAAATGATAAAATGGATATTCAGATTCGCCTAAAATAAAGTCGAAAGTTTCGGTTTTATCCTTTAAAATATTGGCTGTTTTAATCGTTATTTCGCCCGAATACTGATTGTGAATTTCAAAAAGCAATTCTTTTACTTCATTTTCCAAAGCAATAATGTGAATGTTTTTTACAAATTTCAACTCCGATAAACCTGCTGAAATATCCAGTAAAGGCGCTGTTTTTATTAAAATCGAATCACTTTTCTCGAAATAAAAATCTAATGATTCCGGAACATTTGGCAAACAGTCTTTCAGCATAAAAACTTTGCCTTTTGCATCATTTCTTCGCGAAGGATCAATATAGATCCAGTCCCATTTTTGATTTGATTCTTTTAAAATATTTTCAGAATCACCGGCATGAAGAGTACAATTCTTTACTTTTAATTGTTCGAAATTATGTTTTACAATTTCTGATAATTCTTCGTTGATTTCACAATGTGTAACGGCATCAAAATGTTTTGAAAAATAATAATCATCAACACCAAAACCGCCCGTAAGATCAATCAGCGTTTTTCCTGAAATCAAAGAAGCTTTGTAAGCAGCAGTTTTTTCAGATGAGGTTTGTTCTACCGAAATTTTACCCGGATAAATTATATTTTCTGTTGAAAACCAGGTTGGTAATTTGTCTTTTGCTTTTGATTTGGCTTCAATTTGATTCAAAATAGAAATCCATTCCACTTCTGGAAAAGGGTTTTTCTGAAGCGCTAATTTTGTAATCGAAACACCGCTATTTTTAGTTATAAAGTCCTGAATATTTTGGTTTAAAATAGAAGTGTTCAATGCTAAATTCTTTCGGTTAATACGGAGACAATTTTGTTTTCAGGAAAAAATTCTTTCAGGATTACTTTTACCATTGTAAAAACCGGAATTGCGATAATCATTCCCACGATTCCAAAAGTAATTCCGCTAATTAAAGTAATCAGGAATATTTCTAACGGGTGCGAATTTACACTTTTTGATGAAATTATCGGCTGACTAATATTATTATCAATCGCCTGAACAACTAAAAATCCAATGATTACATAAATGGTTCTTGGTAAAATTTCTGTTTGAAAATCGCTTCCAATCATACTTATCATTGTTAAAAGTCCCGCTAAAATAGTTCCAATAATCGGTCCGATGTACGGAATAATATTCAGGATCGCGCATAAAAAAGCAATTACAAAAGCATTTTGGTTTCCAAAAATCATCAAAACAATCAGATACAAAATAAAAACAACCGTTAACTGGAGTAATAACCCAATAAAATAACGGGTTAAAAAGTGATTGATTTTAGTAACAGAGTTAATGATTTTATCTTCATTATTATCAGGCAAAATTTTTCGGGTAGTAGCTTTAAAACTATCCTGATCTTTAATAAAGAAAAAAGTGATGAAAAATACCGAAACCAGTCCCATTCCCATATCGGCAACAAAACCTAAAATTGAGTTGATAAAGCCCGTAAAATACGTAAAACTAAACATTGATGTAATTTTAGAATCTTTCAAAACTTTATTTAAATCCACATGCGGAATATTAAAATACGCTTCGATGCTTCGTTCTGTTTCCATAAATTGTGACTGAAGCTGATTTGTATCTAATAAGGATAAATTATTGGCCTGCGAAATAATCAAAGGCACAAATAAAAATATAAATCCAACCATCAATAAAATAAAGACAATAATAGTGACCGCTGCGGCCAGGGAATTTCCAAATTTCAATTTATTTTTTAAAAACTGCACTAGCGGATTTGCAATCAGACACAATATTAAAGAAATACATAAATAGACAATTACAGTTTGTATTTCGTATAGAAAATATAAAATTATACCCACAACCAGGATAGTTGTTAAAGCTCTTAATATTCCGTTAGATATTATTCTTGATGTGATCATGATTCAGTTTTAGAATATAAATATAGGTAAAAGCTTTTAGATTTAGTGTGTAAAACAAAAAAAGCGAGATAGTGTATATCTCGCTTTTGATGTATCAAATTGAATATCTTTTAGATACCAAATGCAGCTCTTGGTCCGCCGGTTACAAAAATCGCAGCCATTCTGCTTTTTTGTCCGTTAGAGAACATATACATTGCATTGTCATCAGTATAATCCATGTAGTTCATTGTCATTTCTACAGGAGTTCCAGAACATGTGCTGTAATGTGGGTAAGCAGGCACACCGTAATTTGCAGTGTTGTGAGTTGGAGTGTCAGATACTAAATCGCTTCCGCAAGTTGCATCTCCCCAAATGTGACGTAAATTCATCCAGTGACCCACTTCGTGAGTACCGGTTCTTCCTAAATTGTAAGGTGCATTTGCAGAACCTGAAAGACCAAAATATTTAGAATCAATTACAACTCCGTCAGTAGAAGAAGCTCCACCAGGAAATTGTGCATAACCTAAAATTCCGCCGCCAATTGTGCAAGCCCATAAGTTAAGTTTTGTTGTTGGAGAAGTTGGTGCAAGACCTCCCTGAGCGACTTTTTTCATAGCATCATTAGTTCCCCAAGATGTTTTTGTAGTCGATTTTCTAATTACCTGATCTAAAACAAATGAGATACCTACATTTGCTTTTACACCAGCGAATAATGCAGGAACACTACCGTAATCAGAGTTTAAGGCATTAAAATCCTTATTTAATACATCGATTTGTGTTTGAATTTGTGCATTCGAAATGTTTTCAGCAGTAGTTCTGTATAAAACATTTACGACAACCGGAATCTGAACTTTACCATTTACAAGTTTACCTGTAAGTAAAGCTTTGTTTGTAAAAGCTTCAATTTCATTCATTCTGATAGCTAATGTAGGATCAGCTTTCAATTGTGCTTCTAAAACTTCCTGAGTGGCACATCCTCTTTGGGCAATTGCACTTACACTTGCTGAATCTGCTGATTCTGTCTGGTCATTTTGACATGAAAACAGCAACAAGGCTGTAACTGCGGATAAAAGAACTTTTTTCATAATAATAGGGGTTTTTGTTATAATATTGTTAATTAGTTAAACAATGTCGCAATTTTATAACAAAACTTTTACGTAGCAAAATATTTACAAATAATTATTTGTGAGAATTTTACAATCCCTTGTATAGTCTAGTTCTTACAAAAATTTAACAAATATTATTAAGAAGTAATTTCGTACAAAGCGATACTTGCAGCTTGTACAACATTCATCGAACTGTTTTTTCCAAACATATTTATATGAACAATTTGGTTCGAAATTTTTAATAATTCATCGCTAATTCCGTCAATTTCACTTCCCAGTAAAAGTGCAATTTTTTTATTGTCAGGAATTACAACTTCTTTTAGCGGTTTACTATTGCTGGCAATTTCCAAAGCAATAATTTCGAAGTTATTTGAAGTTAAATAATCGACAAGTTCAGTTGTTTGTTCGATTACAGTATGAGGCACATGAAGATGTGTGCTTCTGGAAGTTTTATTGATTTTTCTGGGCGTGAGCGGAATATCTTTTCCTAAAAAGATAATATTTTCTACGCCAAAAGCTTCTGCAATTCTAAAAAGAGAACCAATATTTTGCTGGAAATAAATGTGATCGCAAACCAACGTTATCGGGAACGTTTTTCGCTCAAATTGATTTTCTTCGTGAGTAAGCTGCACTTTTTAATCTTAATTAGTGAAAATATAATTGATGATGTTAGCGCCCATTTTTAACGCTTTGTCTCTCGCACCAAGCGGGTCGTTGTGTACTTCGGCATCTTCCCAGCCATCACCCAAATCACATTCGTAAGTATATAATAAAACCAGTTTATTTTCGATAAAAATCCCAAAAGCCTGAGCGCGGGTACCATCGTGTTCGTGAATTTTAGGCAAGCCATTTGGGAAAGGAAACGGCTTTTGAAAAATAGGATGATTGGCAGGAATTTCAATTAAATTATTGTTTGGGAATATTTTCTTGATTTCTTTTCGGATATATTGATCCATTCCGTAATTGTCATCAATATGCAAAAAACCTCCACCGGTTAAATAATTTCTCAAATTCGCCACATCAGCATCGCTAAAAACTACGTTTCCGTGTCCTGTCATGTGTACAAAAGGATACGAAAGCAAATCAGGATTTCCGGGTTCAACTGTTGATGGTTTTGGTTTTATTCTCGTATTGATATTCGAATTACAAAACTGAATCAAATTTGGTAATGATGTAGGATTTGCATACCAATCACCTCCGCCGCTGTATTTTAGCAAAGCAATTTCCTGTGAAAAGGAGGAAAGTGAAACGAGAAACAATAAGTAAAATATTTTTTTCATGTAATTTATATTTTTTGAAGAACTAGTTTTTGTCATCTCGACGGAGGAGAGATCACACTAGAAACTCCGAATACTATGTCGTCAATCTTTGTCGGGTCACGCGTGTGATCTCTCCTCCGTCGAGATGACAAAGCGAGGCGCTAAACGTGTCTAATTAGAACTTTCATTAAAAAACACAACACTATGACAAGCCACAATAGCAGCAGTCTCAGTGCGCAAACGAGTATTTCCTAGCATTACTGGCTGAAAATTATTTTCTAAAGCCAATGCAATTTCTTTTTCAGAAAAATCACCTTCAGGGCCAATTAATACGGTTACATTTTCGTTTGGTTTTAAAACCTCTTTCAATGATTTTTTATCTGTTTCTTCGCAATGTGCAATCAATTGCAGGCCTTCGTTTTTTTGTTTGATGAATTCCTTAAATGAAATCGCGTCGTTTAATTTTGGAAGATACGTTTCGTTTGATTGTTTCATGGCCGAAAGAATAATTTTTTCAAAACGTTCCAAATTGATCACTTTTCGTTCAGAGCGGTCGCAAATTATTGGCGTAATTTCCTGAATACCAATTTCTGTGGCTTTTTCTAAAAACCATTCAAAACGATCATTCATTTTGGTTGGAGCAACAGCAAGGTGCAAACGAAATTTTGGTTCCGGAGTTTTTTTTATCGAAAGTACTTCAACAATACATTTATTATCAGAAGCCAGTGTGATTTCGGTTTCAAACAATAAACCTAAACCGTTTGTAACGTGTAGAATATCAGAGTCTTTTTTTCGTAAAACTTTGATAATATGACGGCTTTCTTCTTTATCAAAAGAAAAAGTTTCTGTTGATTCGTCTATATCAGGATTGTAAAATAATTGCATAATTAAAATTGAATTCGTGCTTTTGAAACAACCGCAGAAGTTTCAAAATGATTTGATAAATATTTTTGATAGCCCACAATTCCAATCATTGCTGCATTATCTGTGGTGTATTCAAATTTTGGAACAAAAGTTTTCCAGCCGTATTTGCCTTCGCTTTCCTTCAAACGGGTTCTGATTCCTGAATTTGCCGAAACTCCGCCGCCAATAGCAATTTGCGTAATTCCGGTTTCTTTTACCGCTAATTTCAATTTATCCATCAAAATTTCGATAATCGTATATTGAATGGAAGCACAAATATCATTCAGGTTTTCTTCGATGAAATTTGGGTTTTTTAATTTTTCCTTCTGAATAAAGTATAAAATAGCGGTTTTTAATCCGGAGAAACTAAAATCTAATCCCGGAACTTTTGGTTTTGTAAACGCAAATGCTTTTGGATTTCCTTCTTTGGCATATTTATCGATCAAAGGTCCGCCGGGATAGGGAAGTCCCAAGATTTTTGCGCTCTTGTCAAAAGCTTCTCCAACCGCGTCATCAGTGGTTTCGCCAATGATTTCCATATCAAAAAAACCATTGACTTTTACAATTTGTGTATGTCCGCCGCTAATAGTCAGGGCCAAAAATGGAAACTCAGGTTTATCAAAGCCTTCTTCGTCTATAAAATGGGCTAAAATATGTGCATGCATGTGATTTACAGCAATTAGCGGAATTTTTAATGCTAATGAAAGCGATTTACTAAACGAACTTCCTACTAATAATGACCCCATTAATCCAGGACCTTGTGTAAAGGCAATTGCAGTTAATTGTTCTTTTTGTACATTTGCTTTACGAAGTGCCGCATCAATCACAGGAACAATATTTTGCTGATGTGCTCTCGAAGCCAATTCAGGAACAACGCCCCCATATTGATTGTGAATTAGCTGGTTGGCCACAACATTTGAGAGTACTTTGTCGTTATGTAAAACTGCAGCTGCAGTATCATCGCAAGAACTTTCGATGGCAAGAATAAAAACCTCTGAATTTTGCATATAAAGGCACGAATTTTGAATTATATTTGACAAATCAAATTTTTAAATTTCTTTGATTGAAGTAGACGCCAAAATTAAAGAATTTTTATCAAAAACAGTCGTTCTTTGTCTGTTCAAAGTAAATTTAAAAGAAAACTAAAATTAAAGAGCTATCAAAAAAGTAAAGAAAATAATATCACGAACCCTAATTGGGTTAATTTTACTTTTGTTGGCATTGGCTATAACGCTCTCTTTGCCTATTGTGCAGACAAAAATTGCACGATATATCACAGATTCCCTAAACGAAGATTTTAAAACCGATATTACTGTTGACAAAGTTGCCATTAATATTTTTGGCGGTGTTAAATTAAAAACGGTTCTGATTCGCGATCATCATAAAAAAACTTTAATCTATTCAGATATTATAAGTACTGATATTTTAAGTATCAAAAGACTTCTTGATGGTGATTTGATTTTCGGCGACCTTCGTTTAACGGGTTTGGTATTTAATCTGAAAACCTACAAAGGCGAAAACGAAAATAACATCAATAAATTTATTCGCCTTTTTGATTCTGATAAACCTTCGAAAACCAACAAACATTTTTTACTGACAGCCAAGAACGCCTATATCTCAAAAGGTACTTTTTCTGTGGTTGACGAAAATAAAAAAACGCCAAATTTCCTGGATTTTAAAAAGCTGAATGCCTATATCAGTGAGTTTAAATTAGAAGGACCAAATGTAAATACTACTATTCACCGATTTTCGTTTATGGATCATCGCGGTTTGTACGTTTCAAATCTGGCAGCAAAATTTAGTTATACGAGAAAGCAAATTAAGCTTGAAAATTTAGCAATAAAAACCAAAAGATCATCGATTTATGGTAAGGCAATTTTAAATTATCAGGCGGGAGATTTCTTAGCTTTTACAGATAAAGTTAAGTTTGATGTTGCGGTGGATTCCGCTTCACTTGCCACAAATGATATTCGTTATTTTTATGACGGATTGGGTAAAAACCAACATTTTAAACTTAAAACCAAGATAAAAGGAACGCTTAATAATCTGAATTTAAAAAAACTAAGACTTTCTGATACAAATGGTTCACGAATTATTGGAAACATCAATTTCAGAAACCTTTTGGGCACAAAGGAACAAAAGTTTGCCATGGAAGGAAAGTTTGACAGATTAACTTCCAGCTATGATAATTTAGTGGTTTTACTGCCAATTGTTTTGGGTAAAAAACTTCCGAAAGAACTAAAGCGAATTGGTAAATTTAATATTGTTGGAAAAGCAAAAGTTTCTACAACAGAATTAGAAAGTGATTTTAAAATTGCCACCGATTTAGGAAACGGTAAGGCAAATATACACCTGAATAACATGGATTTTATTGATAAAGCCTCTTATTCAGGAAATATTGTTTTGGATAATTTTGATGTTGGTGCTTTATTGCAGCGAAAAGATTTAGGAAAAACAACCTTAGACTTAGATGTTGAGGGTGTTGGTTTTACAGAGAAATATCTAAACACTATTATAAAAGGTGATATTGCAAAACTGGATTATAATAAGTATACCTATAATAATATTGTAGTTAATGGTAATTTTAAACTGCCATATTATAAAGGACAGATTTCTATAAATGACCCTAATTTAGCCTTAACTTTTGATGGCTTAGTTGATTTAAGCAAACGCGAAAGCAGGTATGATTTTCATATCAATGTTGAAAATGCCGATTTGCGAAAACTGAAATTTATAAACGATTCTATCTCTCATTTTCAGGGAGATGCTGTTGTAGAACTTACCGGTAATTCGATTGAAAATTTACAGGGAAATATCTATATTAAAGATGCAATTTATCAAAATCCTAAATCGACTTATGCTTTTGATGAATTAAGCGTAAGTTCAAGTTTTGACGCTGACAGATTGCGTACCATAACCATTAATTCGACAGATATTGTTAATGGTAAAATTGTGGGTAAATTTCAGTTTGCTCAGTTAGATAAGTTGGTAATGAATTCGGTAGGAAGTCTTTACACGAATTATAAACCTTACAAAGTTAAGAAAGGACAATTTTTACGTTTCAATTTTCATGTTTATGATAAAGTTGTCGAAATGCTGTATCCGGAAATTAATGTGGATTCTTCCACTGTCGTACGTGGAAAAATTGATGCCGATTTAAACGAATTCAAGTTCAGGTTCAGATCGCAAAAAATTACGGCAGCAAAAAATACATTTGATAATATCCGAATTAATATTGATAATAAAAACCCGCTTTATAATGCTTTTGTGGAGTTAGATAGTATAAAAACGCCATATTATAAAATCCGTGATTTTAGTTTAATCAATGTAACTTCAAAAGATACTTTATTTGTTCGTTCCGAATTTAAAGGCGGTGAAAAGGGCAATGATTATTTCAATATGAACTTGTATCATACTATTGATAAAAACAAAAATAACATTGTAGGTATCAAAAAATCGGAGATGAAATTCAAGGATTATTTATGGTATCTAAACGAAGATGACGGAGAAGATAATCAGATTGTCTTTGATAAAAACTTCAAGAACTTTAATATAGATAATATTGTTTTATCACACGAAGATCAAAAAATTGATTTGAACGGAGTAATAAAAGGCAAAGATTATAAAGATATAGTGCTGAATTTTGAAGATGTTGATATTAATAAGATCACGCCGTTAACTTCAAAATTTGTATTTAATGGTAATTTGAACGGCAGGGTCAATTTCAAGCAAAATAAAGATGTATATCAACCCACGGCCTCTATTGTCATTGATCACCTTAACTTAAATAAAACAGAATTAGGAACACTAAATTTTGATATTTCGGGTGATGAAAGTCTGCGAAAGTTTACGATAAACTCGTCGATACAAAATGGATTTTCAGAGTCATTTAGCGCGAGTGGAAATTTTGCTATTGAAAATAAAGAGACTATTCTGGATTTAAAACTAAAACTCGAGGGCTTTAATCTGGCCACTTTAGGAACTGTTGGCGGAGATGTTCTTTCGAATGTGCGGGGAAGTGTGTCCGGAAATGCCGCAGTTGTGGGAAATCTTAAAAAACCGGAAATCAACGGTAGATTGTATGTAGAAAAGGCCGGAATGACAATTCCGTACCTTAATACAGATTATGAATTAAGCGACAGAACCGTTATTGATTTAACCGATGAGAAGTTTTTGTTTCGAAATAATCAGTTAACCGATACCAAATACAATACAAAAGGATTGTTGAACGGAAGTATTGAGCATCATAATTTTGGCGACTGGAAACTGGATTTAACTATAACGTCAAAAAGATTATTGGCATTAGATACCAAAGACAGTGATGATGCTGCTTATTTTGGAACTGCATTTATTAACGGTACAGCAAGTATAAAAGGACCAACAGAAAGTTTATTTATTAAGGTAGATGCTAAATCTGAAAAAGGAACCGAAGTCAAGATTCCTATTAATAATGTACAAAGTGTAGGAGAGAGCAGTTGGATACATTTTGTGACGCCAAAAGAGAAATACAATCAGGCAAATGGTATCGTAGAAAAAACCCGAAACTACAATGGACTTGAGCTTGAATTTGATTTTGATATTACGCCAGATGCCGAAGTTGAAGTAATTCTGGATCGAAATTCCGGTCACGGGATGAAAGGAAAAGGATATGGTTCGTTATTATTTAAGATCAATACATTGGGTAAATTTAATATGTGGGGAGATTTCCAGGCATACGAAGGAACATATAACTTTAAGTACGGAGGTTTAATCGATAAAAAATTCGCCGTTAAAAAAGGAGGATCTATTATTTGGGAAGGTAACCCGATGAAAGCCCAGTTGAATCTTGAAGCAGTTTACAGAACATCTGCAAATCCGGCCGTATTGTTAGACAATTCGTCTTTCAATAAAAAAGTACCGGTAGAAGTAGTGATTGGTTTGCGAGGAGATTTAACTAGTCCTGAACCTAATTTTGATATCCAGTTTCCATCGGTAAGTAATGTTTTAAAATCAGAGATACAATATAAGTTAGACGATAAAGATGTGCGTCAGACACAGGCATTATACTTATTGTCAACGGGTTCGTTTATGAGTCCGGATGGATTTAATCAAAGTGATTTATCAGGAACATTTGCCGAAACGGCTGCCAGTTTATTAGGCGGAATTATTAAATCGGATAATGATAAATTTAATATCGACTTGAATTTTATCTCTGCAGACAAACGAATTGGTCAGGAAGCCGATGGTCAGTTTGTGGCGAATATATCGTCTCAGATTAATGAAAAAATATCCATAAACGGAAAATTAGGAGTTCCGGTTGGAGGCGTCAACGAATCGGCAATTGTTGGAGATATTGAAATTCTGTATCGTGTAAACGAAGATGGTTCTATGAATCTTCGTTTGTTTAATAAAGAAAATGACATCAATTATGTAGGTCAGGGTATTGGTTATACACAGGGAGTTGGTATTTCGTATGAAGTCGATTTTGATACTTTCAGTGAATTGGTCAATAAAATATTCAAAAGCCATAAATTAGAAAGAGCTTTAAAAACTTCGCCTGATGATTTGCCGGATTCTTATGTAAACCCTGATTATATGAATTTCTCCAGTTCAAAAAGCACGGATAAGAATAAAAAGAAATCCGACAAAAAGGAGGAAGAGAAACCTAAACCACAGCCAACAAATAATCAAGGTTATATTCCTGATGACAATGATTATTAAGTTGAATACCTTATAAAACTGTTAAGTTTATTAAAAACCATTCCTAGAATGGTTTTTTTGTGCTAAATTTAGAGATTGTAATTTTTATTAAAATTGCTTCGTTCTGATTTTTATAACACTTCATTAAAGTATTGTTAATTTTAAAAATTTAATTAAAAAATACGCCTTTTATTATTTTATATGAATTTTTTCATATCAAAAAACTTATTAACGAAAACGTTTGAATTTAACATATTTTATTAATTTATGACAATTACCACCTGTAAAGTGGTGAATGTTTGCTAATTTTACACTTTAATACTTAAATAATGCCAAAAACAATAAAAAAAGTTGGTGTTCTAACTTCAGGAGGAGACTCACCAGGAATGAATGCCGCAATACGATCAGTTGTTCGAACATGTGCTTATCATAATATAGAATGCATAGGAATTTATAGAGGGTATCAAGGAATGATCGAAGGAGATTTCAAAGAAATGGGCCCTCGAAGTGTAAATAATATTGTAAACAAGGGAGGAACGATCCTGAAATCAGCTCGTTCTACTGAGTTTAGAACCCCGGAAGGTAGAAAAAAAGCCCACGAAAACCTTTTAAAAGCAGGAGTTGATGCTCTTGTTGTAATTGGTGGAGACGGAAGTTTTACCGGAGGTTTGATTTTTAATTCAGAATTTGATTTCCCTGTAATGGGAATTCCGGGTACAATTGATAATGATATTTTTGGTACAAGTCATACTTTAGGATATGATACAGCCTTGAATACAGTTGTAGATTGTATCGATAAAATCAGAGATACTGCAAGTTCACATAACCGTTTATTTTTTGTAGAGGTTATGGGTAGAGATGCAGGGCATATCGCTCTAAACGCTGGTATTGGAGCCGGTGCCGAAGAAATCCTTATTCCTGAAGAAGATTTAGGTTTAGACAGATTGCTAGACTCTCTTCAAAAAAGTAAAGCTTCAGGAAAATCATCAAGTATAGTGGTTATTGCTGAGGGAGACAAAATTGGTAAAAACGTATTCGAATTAAAAGATTATGTGGAAGCTAATTTACCTGAGTACGACGTAAGAGTTTCTGTTTTAGGACACATGCAGCGTGGTGGTTCTCCATCTTGTTTTGATCGTGTTTTAGCAAGCCGTTTAGGTGTAAAAGCAGTAGAATCTTTAATTGAAGGTAAATCTAATTATATGGTAGGTCTTCAGGCAGATAAAGTTGCGTTAACACCATTAGAACAAGCAATTAAAGGGAAATCTGAAATTGATAGAGAATTATTGAGAGTGTCTGACATCATGTCAACATAAAAATAAAAGTTTAAAAAGGAATGAAGTTTATTGTGAGGAAATTAGACTTTAAATTAGTGTAATAAAAACAAAAGCAAAAATTAAGTAAAATGTCAAAAGTAAAATTAGGAATAAACGGATTTGGACGTATCGGAAGAATCGTTTTTAGAGAGTCTTTCAACAGAGATAATGTAGAAGTAGTAGCAATCAACGATTTATTAGATGTAGATCACTTAGCTTACTTATTAAAATATGATTCAGTTCACGGTCGTTTTGACGGAACTGTAGAAGTAAAAGAAGGAAAACTTTTTGTAAACGGAAGAAATATCCGTATCACTGCAGAAAGAAATCCGGCTGACTTAAAATGGAACGAAGTTGATGTTGATGTAGTTGCAGAATGTACTGGTATCTTCACAACTATCGAAACTGCAAATGAGCACATTAAAGGTGGTGCTAAAAAAGTAATTATTTCTGCTCCTTCTGCAGATGCTCCAATGTTTGTAATGGGAGTAAATCACGAAACTGCAAAAGCTTCTGATATAGTAGTTTCTAACGCATCTTGTACAACAAACTGTTTAGCTCCTTTAGCTAAAGTTATTCATGATAACTTTGGAATTGTAGAAGCTTTAATGACAACTGTACACGCTACAACTTCAACTCAAATGACAGCTGACGGACCTTCAAGAAAAGACTGGAGAGGTGGACGTGCTGCATCAATCAATATCATTCCTTCTTCAACAGGTGCTGCAAAAGCAGTTGGAAAAGTAATTCCGGAATTGAATGGAAAATTAACAGGTATGGCTTTCCGTGTTCCTACTGCTGACGTTTCTACAGTAGATTTAACTGTAAAAGTAGCTAAAGAAACTTCTTATGAGGAAATTATGGCTGTTTTGAAAAAAGCTTCTGAAAATGAGTTGAAAGGTATCTTAGGATATACTGAAGATGCAGTTGTTTCTCAGGATTTCATTTCTGACAAAAGAACTTCAATCATTGATGCTACTGCAGGAATTGGTTTGAACTCAACTTTCTTTAAATTAGTATCTTGGTACGATAATGAGTACGGATACTCTTCTAAATTGATCGATTTATCTGTGCATATCGCAGGTTTAAAATAATATTGTATAAATTTGGCAAATCCCGTTATCTCATGGTAACGGGATTTTCTTATTTTGTTTTGTCTTTAATTAATGTAAAAAATACACTTTTAAATTGATGAGGAAAAACTAATCCAAAAAACTAAAAAAAAATGAAATTAATAGTTGATAGTGGATCTACAAAAGCAGACTGGATTGCAATTGATGATAATGGAAAAGTATTATTCACGACACAAACTTTGGGATTAAACCCTGAAATTCTTGACGGTCCTGAAATTGTTTCAAGATTAAATGATCGTTTTGATATTCTGCAAAATAAAAAAAATGCCACACACTTATTCTTCTACGGAGCAGGTTGTGGAACTGAAAGAATGCAAACAGCACTTTCGCAAATATTCCAGGAATATTTCAATAACGCTATTGTTGAAGTTCACGAAGATACGTATGCAGCAGTTTATGCAACAACTCCAAAAGGAGAAGAAGCAATCGTTAGTATTTTAGGAACAGGTTCTAACTGTAGTTATTTTGATGGAAAAGTATTGCATCAAAAAGTACAATCATTAGGGTATATTGCCATGGATGATTGCAGTGGAAATGTTTTTGGAAAAGAATTAATCAGAAAATATTATTTCAATAAAATGCCTAAAGAACTGGCAGTTGAGTTTGAAAAAGAATATAACTTAGATGCTGATTATATCAAAAATAAATTATACAAAGAACCAAACCCAAATGCATATCTGGCGACTTTTGCCAAGTTCCTAATCAAACATAAAGATTCAGAATTTTGCAGAAAAATCATTTTCAAAGGGATGAAATCTTTCGTAAAAAATTACATTAAACAATTTGATAATTGCAAAGAAGTTCCGGTACATTTCGTGGGTTCTATAGCTTTTTATCTAAAAGATGAATTACAGGAAACATTTGATAAATATGAACTTCAATTAGGAAATGTTTTAAGACGACCTATTGACGGATTAATTGCATACCACGTTGCTAATCAATAATTGATTATTTATGGAAATTGCTATTATTGCTCACGATGGAAAGAAGGCAGATATGGTTCAGTTTTTAAATAAAAACAAATTACTTCTTCTTCAGGAAAATATTAAACTGATTGCAACAGGAACTACCGGAAGTAAGGCTATAAATGCTGGTTTTAAGGTAAAAAGAAAGCTTTCAGGACCAATGGGAGGTGATGCGCAGATTGCTGCACGTGTTGCCGAAGGTAAAACACAGATGGTTTTCTTTTTTAAAGATCCTCTCGCAAGCCATGCTCATGAAGTCGATATTAATATGCTTATTCGTGTTTGCGATGTACATAATGTTCCTTTGGCAACAAATGAAGCTTCTGCTCAATTATTGCTAAATGCTGTCGCCTTGCAATTATAAAATTTCATTTATCATTATATAAAAAAAACCGTTTCATTTATTGAAACGGTTTTTTTTATGCTTTTAATTTTGAACGATATAAAGTCTTACTGTACAGCAATTATAGAAATTTCAACGTTTACGTTTTTTGGTAAACAAGCTACCTGAACTGTCTCACGTGCCGGAGCCGTTTTTTCGTCAAAATAAGATCCGTAGATTGTATTGATAGCGCCAAAATTATTCATATCCATAATGAAAATTGTTGCCTTTACAACATTCTCAAAAGTCATATCTGCAGCTTCCAGAATAGCAGAAATATTTTGCATTACCTGATGCGTTTCGTCATTGATATTTTCTGTAATGATTTCGCCCGAAGCAGGATTAATGGCAATCTGACCAGAAGCATAAAGTGTATTTCCTGATAATACAGCCTGATTGTAAGGTCCAATTGGAGCCGGAGCTTTTTCTGTAAAAATTATTTTTTTCATAGTAATTGATTATTAAATACCAAAATAGATTGTTCAGCCACTAAGAATTAAGGGTTGAGAAAATTATTAATCTAAAATACGATTTTATTATCGATTAGAAGTACTTCGTTTGTTCCATTTAATATCACTAAGAACACCCGATTTAATTCCGATAAAGAAATTCCAGTTAGAATTTACCCCAAGAGGAGTCCAGTTAAAAGCCATTCTCCAGCTTAATAAATCTCTTTCAAAACGGAATTGAGTAAATGTAACTCCCTTTTGTACAAAATCATAACCGGTAGAAACTCCGCCCTTCCATTTTGGAGTGATATCCATATTGGCCGAAATCATAATTGAATTATTGCTTATTTTGTTTTCTCTGTTTACATTTGAGTAGGTCAGGGAATAGGCTAAGGTCATATCCCAGGGTAATTTAGAACTAAAAAACTCTGTAATTACATCTTCACCATCGTCTTTTTCATTGGCAAACTGACTGTTTCGGCTATCATTCAAATCGGTATTGGTACCAAATAAATCATCTTTACGACCTCCGTTCCGTTCACTTTGTTTGTTTTCTTCTTTTCCTCCTTTATTTGAAAAGGAATAGTTTAGGGTTAAGTTTGCACTTGTCATTCTAAACAAACTTCCGCCATTGTCAATATTGTAAGTATTCATTCTGGTTCCTGAATTGTCAATCGCATATGGATCTAAAGTTGCACCAAAATTGACATTCATTTTATTGTCAAAAAACTGAGTTCCACCGCTTACAAGTACAGGCTGCCAGGCTAAAATTTCTTTTCCGTTAGCATTAAAATTATAACTTGTACTGAAATTTAAATTGTTCAGTAACATGATCTTTTTAGGCTCTGTTTTTGTGCTGTCGCTGTCTCTTACTTTGGCTTCAAAAGTATTGCTTAAAGCAAAAGCAACGATATTGGAATTTTCTTTACCCGGAGCACCATACACACCACCTTCAAATCGGGTATATTCTGTCGTAATTTTGCCTGAAGCATCTACGGCATAGGTATCGTAATATTTTTCAAAACTCGGCGTGTAAGAGTACGTAACCGTTGGTCGCATGACGTGGCGAATCGACTGGATTTTTTTATCATCACCAAAATTAAAAGTACCATAAATAGTAGTACCTAAGTTTGAGCTGAAATTGTAAGTTCTAAAAGCATCAAAACCATTTACGGTTGTAGTTTGCACACTACTTAAATTTTTATCGTATTCTTTGTCTACTGTTTTAGTAACCCATGTTTCCTGATAGTTTGTAGAAGCTCCGGCACTAAAATATTTAAAGATCTTAAAGTTGGTACTTAAAGGAATAGAGTGCTGCATTCCAATTTGGGCATCTCTAAACATTTGTGGTTTAAAAAACAATGAATCTGTAGTTACAATGTTGTTCTTACCGCTTAAGTTATATTGTAAGTTGATGTTTTTTATAAATCCTTTCTTTACCCCATCTTTACCCACAAAAGGATAAACACGGTCAATACTTGCCTGTAAAGTTGGTAAAGTCATGTTTATGACTTCCGTTTGGGTGTTTTGCGAGTGCGTGGCTGTTAACGATATTCTCGCTTGCGGAATCGTATTAAACGTTTTATTATAGGATATAGACGAACTTAAGGTGTTGTTTAAGTTTGATCCAACGTTGGCCTGATTGATCGATTGCTTAAAATATTTACTACTACCCATGTTTACAGAAGCTGAGAAAGTAGAGTTTGGGTTCGATTTTGTGTCCTTGGAATGTGACCACTGAATGTTATAAATGTTTTGTTTTGAATAATCAGGATAACCTCTTTCACTGCTGATCAGGTTTTCAAAACGAACATTAATATTTCCCCTGTATTTATATCGTGTTGCATATGCTGATTCAAACCGCATGGCATAACTTCCATTGGTATAATAATCTCCGAGTACCGTTAAGTCATAATTATCGCTTAAAGCAAAATAATACCCCATGTTTTGAAGAGAAAATCCACGGGTATTCGAGTCGTTATAACTTGGTATGATAATTCCTGAAACACTTTTTTCTTCGCTCATTGGAAAATAAGCAAACGGCAAAGCCAATGGAGTAGGAACATCTGCAATAACCATATTTGTTAAACCTGTAATTACTTTTTTCCCCGGAATAAACTTTACTTTGTTAGTCTGGAAATAATATTCAGGATTGTCGATATCTTTTGAAGTAGTAAATCTTGCCCCTTTCAAAAAGTAAACAGAATCGTTTTCTTTTTTAGTAATCGCAGCTTTAACTTTAAATTCGCCCTGTTCTGTCCTGGAATTATAAATTAAAGCTTTTTTTGTTTTAAAGTTAAAACGTATCGAATCCGGCTGGACTTCACTTGCGCCTTGTTTAAAATTTGGGTATTGTGTCAGCACACCTGCAGAATCTTTTATTCTACCGGCATAAACTTCATCTTTCTCATAATCAAGGACAATGATACCGGATTTTAATTCAACATCTTTATAATAGAGCTCACCTTCATTATAAAGTGTGATCCTTTTCTTCTTCTGATCGATTTTTGCGTAATCCTTTGCTCTGTATTTTACTTTTCCATCCAGAAAAGTCTTTGTAGGTCTAACAGTGTCAAGCTTTATCGTATCTGCGACAACAATTTCAGGTTTATCTGTTTGTTTTTCAGTTGATAAAGGAGTTTTTTTGGATTTTATCTCTTGCGAATATAATTTACCACAACCTAGTGTTAGGAAAAATGATAATAAAACGATATTAAATAAGTTTGTATGCAAAGGTTTAAATGCTATTTTTGTAAAAGTATGGCTTGTTTTTTGACATGTCAAACTTACATATAATTTTTTGTCAAAAATAATCAATTGTAAAAATTATAGCAGTTGCATTTTATTAAAATTAACTTTTAGATTTATGAACATATTTAACAAAACTAGACTAATCTTTAGTTTTTTTCTAACGATAACGACTTTTTGTGCTTACAGTCAATCAAATGTATTTAAAGTAACTCTTGATGCAGGACACGGTGATCATGATTTTGGTGCCGTTTACAGTGGAAGGATAGAAAAGAATATTGCGCTGGCTATTGTGTTAAAAGTTGGAAAGTTATTAGAAGCCAGTCCCAATATTGATGTCATTTATACCCGTAAGACGGATGTTTTTATTGATCTTGTCGAAAGAGCCAATATTGCAAACAGAGCAAATTCAAATATTTTTGTTTCCATTCACTGTAATGCAAATAAAAATACGGCTGCTGACGGAACTGAAACTTATGTAATGGGTTTGAGTAAAGTAGCATCGAATCTTGAAGCTGCGAAAAAAGAGAACTCGGTTATTACCTTAGAAAAAGATTATAAACGTAAATACGAAGGTTACGATCCAAATTCGCCTGAATCAATGATTGGAATGACCTTAATGCAGGAAGAATATATGGATAACAGTATTTCGTTAGCCAGTAAAATTGAAGATAATTTTGATAAATTAGGGAAAAAATTACGTCAGGGCGGGGTAAAGCAGGCACCGTTTATGGTATTGCACAAAGCGTATATGCCAAGAGTTCTGGTAGAAACAGGCTTTGTTTCAAACCCAACGGAAGGTAATATCCTGAATTCTGAAGAAGGACAAAACGATATTGCCAAAGCTATTGCCGAAGCTATTATAAGTTATAAAAGAGAATATTTTGGCTCTGGCGTTCCGGAAGCAGACACGAGACCTGCTAAAGATACTTCGACAGCAAAACCTAAAGTTATTGAAACACCTACAGTAGTAAAAAATGCTCCAAAAGGTACTTTTTTTAAGGTACAGCTTATTGCAAGCATAAAGAAGACACCATTAGAACCTAAAAACTTTAAAGGGCTTAAAAATGTAACGATGTTATTTGAAAACAATATATATAAGTATTTTTATCAGGAAACCTCAGATTACGAAATTGCAAAAAAATACCTGCAAGAGGCTAAAGGTAAAGGATATGGCGCGGCTTTTTTAATTGCTTACAAAGACGGAGAAAAAATCAATATTCAGGACGCAATTAAATAATAGCAACAAGTTCGAATATTTATATTAATTTTGTATTAAACACTAAGAATTTTGAAAATAACAAGAGAAATTAAAACGGCCATATTAGTTATCGCATCAATTTTATTATTTATTTGGGGATATAGTTTTTTAAAAGGAAAAGACCTTTTTGCAAATTACCAAACATTGTACGTTGAATATGGTAATGTCGAAGATCTAGCACAATCAGCTCCGGTAACTTTAAACGGACTAGGAATTGGTAAAGTAAGTAAAATTACAATCAACGAAACTACAGGTAGATTATTAGTAGAACTTCAGTTAAAAACTGATTTTCCAATTTCTAAAACCAGTAAAGCTGCATTATATTCTCCAAGTTTAATTGGAGGAAAACAAATCAAAATTATTCCAAATCTTGCAGATAAAGATCCTGCGGTTGATGGACAAACTTTAGAAGCGACTGTTGAACTTGGATTAACAGAGTCTTTGGGAGGTAAAATCGAACCAATTCAGGAAAAATTAAATCTGATGCTTGCCAATATCAATACGTTGGTTGCAGGATTAAATAATGTTTTGGATAAAAAAGGACAGGAAGATCTGAAAAAATCATTGGCAGAATTAAGTCAGACAATGGAACAATTTCACAGAGCTTCAGGAACTTTGAATTCTATTTTAGATACAAACAAAGGTCAGATTAACGGAGTTGTGACTAATTTTAATAAAATGTCAAGCAATTTCAATAAAATATCTGATTCTTTAAACAAAGCCGATTTAGGTAAGACAGTTAGAAACCTAAACCAGACTTTGGCAAAAGTTGACGGTATTATGAGTAATCTGAACTCAGGAAAAGGTACTGCAGGTAAATTGCTAAACGATGATGCATTGTATAATAACCTGTCTAAAACTTCAAAAGAGCTGGAGTTATTATTGCAGGATGTTCGTCTTTATCCAACACGTTACGTAAACGTTTCGCTTTTTGGGAAGAAAAACAAACCATACGTTGCACCTGTAGAAGATGCAAAAACGACTGATAAAAAATAATTAATACTATAGAATGAGTTATTTAGACAATATTTTATTCGCTATACTTCTGATAGCCGGTTTTGGTTTTTTTGCGACGAGTGTAAAAAAAATTATCCGAAACATTAATTTAGGAGTTGATGTAGATCGAAAAGACAATCCAAAGGCGCGTTGGGGAAACATGGCTTTGATTGCTCTTGGACAATCTAAAATGGTGAAACGTCCCGTAGCGGGCGTATTACATATTGTTGTTTACGCAGGATTTATTATTATTAATATCGAGTTGCTGGAAATCATCATTGATGGTTTATTTGGTACTCACAGAATATTTGCTCCTTATTTAGGAGTTGTTTACGATGTTTTAATTGCTTCATTTGAAATATTGGCATTTTTGGTTCTGGTTGCAGTTACTGTATTCTGGATCAGAAGAAATATAATCAGATTAAAACGTTTTATAAATCCGGATTTAAATGGATTTCCAAGAAGTGATGCTAATTACATTCTGTACTTCGAGACTGTTTTGATGATTTTGTTTTTATTAATGAATGCTTCTGATTTGCATTTGCAAAATGTTCCGGGAGGATTTTCTCATTTTCATAAAGCAGGAAGTTATCCGATAAGTCAGTTTATTGCGCCAATATTTAACGGAGTATCAAACGAACTCGTTGGATTATTATTTGAAGTTTTTTGGTGGCTGCATATCGCAGGTATTTTGGTTTTCATGAACTATTTATACTTTTCAAAACATTTACATATTCTTTTAGCATTTCCCAATACTTATTTTGCGGATTTAAATCCTAAAGGGAAATTTGATAATTTAGAATCGGTTACCAAAGAAGTAAAATTGATGATGGATCCAAATGCTGATCCGTTTGCTGCAGCTCCTGTTGATGAAAATGCAGCGCCAAGCAAATTTGGTGCAAGCGACGTTCAAGATTTAAACTGGGTGCAGTTATTAAACGCTTACACTTGTACAGAATGTGGTCGTTGTACATCAGCTTGTCCGGCAAATCAAACAGGAAAAAAATTGTCTCCTCGTAAAATTATGATGGATACAAGAGATCGTTTGCAGGAAGTAGGAAAAAATATAGATGCCAATAAAGGTGTTTTTGTTCCGGATAATAAAACATTATTAAACGATTATATTACTCCGGAGGAACTATGGGCTTGTACTTCATGTAATGCCTGTGTAGAAGAATGTCCGGTAAATATTAGTCCATTGTCTATTATTATGGATATGCGCCGTTATTTAGTGATGGAACAAAGTGCCGCTCCAATGTCATTAAATGCCATGATGACGAACATTGAAAATAATGGAGCGCCTTGGCAATACAATCAACAAGACAGATTGAACTGGAAGAACGAAAATTAGAATTAAAATAAGTTTAATTGGTTATTTGTTTAACCGTTTAACTGATGAATAAAATAATTTTTCGGTTTTTAGTAAAGTTAGAATCAAGATCGTTTATAGCGATTAAACAACTTAACAATTAACCGATTAAACAAAAAAAGAAGATGTCAGAAAGTTTAGTAGTACCAACAATGGCAGAAATGCTTGCCGAAGGAAAACAACCAGAAGTTTTATTTTGGGTTGGTTGTGCGGGAAGTTTTGATGATAGAGCAAAGAAAATTACAAAAGCATTTGTGCGTATTTTAAATCGTACAAACGTTTCATTTGCTGTTCTTGGTACTGAAGAAAGCTGTACCGGAGATCCTGCAAAACGTGCCGGAAATGAATTTTTGTTTCAAATGCAAGCCATGATGAATATCGAGGTTTTGAATGCATATGAAGCTAAAAAAATCGTAACCGCTTGTCCGCATTGTTTTAATACTTTAAAAAATGAATATCCTGAATTGGGAGGTCAATACGATGTGATTCATCATACAGAGTTTTTGAAATCATTGATTGATGACGGAAGATTAACTGTTGAAGGCGGACAGTTTAAAGGAAAAAAAATTACGTTTCACGATCCTTGTTATTTAGGAAGAGCCAATAAAGTGTATGAAGCGCCAAGAGATTTAATTCAGAAACTTGATGTTGAATTAGTCGAAATGAAACGCTCAAAAGCAAACGGCTTATGTTGTGGAGCAGGTGGGGCACAAATGTTTAAAGATGCCGAACCGGGAAACAAAGAAGTTAACGTTTTGCGTACCGAAGATGCTTTAGAAGTACAGCCGGATATTATTGCTGCCGGATGTCCATTCTGTAATACAATGTTAACCGATGGTATTAAAAATAAAGAAAAAGAAGGGCAAGTGAAAGTAATGGATATAGCGGAATTAATTGCTAATGCGCAGGATCTTTAAGTAAGGTTCAAAGTGGCAAAGGTTCAAAGATACAAAGGTTTTTAACCTCAAACTTTTCAAATCTAAAATCCAATAATCTAAAATCTAAAATTAAAAATGTATATACCTTTTGAAGATTTACCTGGTGAATCCAGAGTCTGGATTTATCAATCAAACAGAAAATTTTCTGAGGAAGAATTTTCTGAAATAGAAACCGATCTGAAAGCGTTTGTTGAAGAATGGGCTGCGCACGGAACGAGTTTAGAAGCTTCGTATCTTTTAAAATACAACCGATTTATTATTTTGGCTGTAAATCAGGAAGTACAGGCTGCAACGGGTTGCTCTATTGATAGTTCGGTTGAATTTATCCAGAGTTTAGAGAAAAAATACAACGTTGATTTATTGGATAAAATGAATGTTACTTTTAAAAATGGAGAACATATCGCACACAAACCTTTACTTGATTTCAAGAAAATGGTAAAAGATAAATCGGTTTCTGAAAACACAATTGTTTTTAATAACCTCGTAAACAATATCGAAGAATTTAATGAATCCTGGGAAGTTCCTGCAGCCGATAGCTGGCATAGCAGATTTTTCTAAGAATTTATAACATATTTTAAAAGGCATGAAATTTAGATTTTGTGCCTTTTTTTTGTGGTTAAAAGTTTGGTTTGTTTTACAGTTTCAAGTTTCAGATTTTTTTAGTTTGTCGTTGCGACGCAGGAGAAATCACACGCGTAACTCCACAAAGATTGGCGATATACTGTGCGGAGTTTCTAGTGTGATTTCTCCTGCGTCGAAATGACAAGATTGTCGAAAATGTGTGGAAAAGACCTTTGTCAAAGTTTAAAACTTTGACAAAGGTAAACACGAGAAACCTGACAGGTTTTTAAAACCTGTCGGGTTTACTTTTTCGGCGTATTTGTCGTTGCGAGGAACGAAGCAATCTCACTTGCTACATCAAGCATTATATATAGTTCGGATTGTGTGTAGTCCCTACGGGACAATTATCATTGGGGCGTATATATTTTTCTACCGACATTTAACCTCTACGAGGTATACTTTGATGGAAATTAAATTTGGTAGAAATTAAATTTGATAGAAATGAATTGATGCACACTTTTTTTAAACATTTAATTTTCTGCAAGCTCTACTCCGTTAGGAGTTATATGTTGGTAAAAAAAAAACAAGATACACCGCAAATTTGTCCCGTAGGGACTACACATAATCTATAGAACAATTTATTGTGTTTGCTTCGTTTCTGGCAAAGACGCCTTTGTCAAAGTTTTAAACTTTGACAAAGGTAAATCACGAGAAACCCGACATGTTTTAAAAACCCGTCGGGTTTACTTTTTCGGCGTATTTGTCGTTGCGAGGAACGAAGCAATCTCACTTGCTACATCAAGCATTATATATAGTTCGGATTGTGTGTAGTCCCTACGGGACAATTATCATTGGGGTGTATATATTTTTCTACCGACATTTAACCTCTACGAGGTATAATTTGATGGAAATTAAATTTGGTAGAAATTAAATTTGGTAGAAATGAATTGATGCACACTTTTTTTAAACATTTAATTTTCTGCAAACTCTACTCCGTTAGGAGTTATATGTTGGTAGAAAAAAACAAGATACACCGCAAATTTGTCCCGTACGGACTACACATAATCTACAGAACAATTTATTGTGGTTGCTTCGTTTCTGGCAAAGAGACCTTTGTCAAAGTTTTAAACTTTGACAAAGGTAAATCACGAGAAACCTGACAGGTTTTTAAAACCTGTCGGGTTGACTTTTCGGCGTATTTGTCGTGGCGAGTAATGAAGCAATCTCACTTGCTACATTAAGCATTTTATATAGTTCGCATTGTGTGTAGTCCCTACGGGACAATTATCATTGGGCGTATATATTTTTCTACCGACATTTAACCTCTACGAGGTATACCTTGATGGAAATTAAATTTGGTAGAAATTAAATTTGGTAAAAATGAATTGATGCACACTTTTTAAACATTTAATTTTCTGCAAACTCTACTCCGTTAGGAGTTATATGTTGGTAGAAAAAAAACAAGATACACCACAAATTTGTCCCGTAGGTACTACCATAATCTATAGAACAATTTATTGTGTTTGCTTCGTTTCTGGCAAAGACACCTTTGTCAAAGTTTTAAACTTTGACAAAGGCAAATCACGAGAAACCCGATAGGTTTTTAAACCCGTCGGGTTTACTTTTTCGGCGTATTTGTCGTTGCGAGGAACGAAGCAATCTCACTTGCTACATCAAGTATTATATATAGTTCGGATTGTGTGTAGTCCTTACGGGACAATTATCATTGGGGCGTATGTATTTTTCTACCGACATTTAACCTCTACGAGGTATACTTTGATGGAAATTAAATTTGGTAGAAATTAAATTTGATAAAAATGAATTGATGCACACTTTTTTTAAACATTTAATTTTCTGCAAACTCTACTCCGTTAGGAGTTATATGTTGGTAGAAAAAAACAAGTTGCACCACAAATTTGTCCCGTAGGGACTACACATAATCTATAGAACAATTTATTGTGTTACTTCGTTTCTGGCAATGACTTTGCTTGCGGGAATCTTTGTCAAAGTTTTAAACTTTGACAAAGGTAAATCACGAAAAACCTGACAGGTTTTTAAAACCTGTCGGGTTTAGAACATCATGTCTTGTGAAAACAAAACTTCTAATCTAGCCCCGATGGAAGCGGTATCCTTTTTTGCCGGGGTTCGGCGAAAAAGATATAGCGGACAGCGGGACAAGTGGTTCTTTTGAAAATGAATCTTGTGCTTCTAATAAAAAGATAAGTCCTTCTCCCGAAGCTTCGACTCCGCTCAGGATAACACGCGATGATATTTACTTAACATATTATTAGTGATGTTGAAATAATAGTCTAATGTGTAACAATCTAATACTCTGATAAATCTAATCTTCACAAAAATCTAACAATCTAAATCTTCAATTAAACGCTATTTTTGAGTACTTTCGTAGTTATTAAATTTAATACATGAAAATAGCAATAGTTTGTTATCCGACATTTGGCGGTAGTGGGGTTGTAGCCACAGAATTAGGCCTTGAACTTGCCAGACGCGGACACGAAATCCACTTTATTACTTATAGTCAGCCGGTTAGGTTGGCACTTTTGAATCCAAATGTTCATTATCACGAAGTAAACGTTCCTGAATATCCTCTTTTTCATTATCAGCCTTATGAGTTGGCTTTATCAAGCAAACTGGTTGATATGGTGAAATTATATAAGATTGAATTACTGCACGTGCATTATGCGATTCCACACGCTTATGCGGGTTATATGGCGAAGCAAATGCTGAAAAACGAAGGGATTAATCTTCCGATGATTACGACGCTTCACGGAACGGATATTACTTTGGTTGGAAATCACCCTTTTTATAAACCTGCAGTGACTTTTAGCATCAATAAATCAGATTATGTGACTTCGGTTTCGCAGAGTTTGAAAGATGATACGTTGAAATTATTCAAGATCAAGAATAAAATAAAGGTAATCCCGAATTTTATTGAACTGGATAAAGTTAAAAAAGATCCTCTGGCGCCTTGTCACCGTTCTGTAATGGCGAAGGAAAATGAGCGCATTATTACACATATCAGTAACTTTAGAAAGGTAAAACGTATTCCGGATATTATCAAGATTTTCTACAATATTCAAAAAGAAATGCCAGCTAAACTGATGATGGTTGGGGATGGTCCCGAGAAAGAAAGAGCGGAAGCTTTATGTATGGAATTAGGAATTTATGATAAAGTGATTTTCTTTGGAAACAGCAATGAAATCGATAAAATTTTACTTTTAACGGATTTGTTTTTACTTCCATCAGAAACAGAAAGCTTTGGTTTGGCAGCTCTTGAAGCTATGGCATGCGGAGTTCCGGTAATTTCGAGTAATTCAGGAGGGTTGCCGGAAGTGAATTTTGACGGAATCTCCGGTTATCTGAGCAACGTTGGAAATGTCGATGAAATGGCCGCAAATGCGATTAAGATTCTGAAAGATGATGATGTTTTAAAACAGTTCAAAGAAAATGCTTTAGAAGTAGCTAAAAAGTTTGATATCCAAAACATATTACCTAAGTATGAAGCGTTATATCAAAGAGCGATAGACGATTATAAATATGAGAAGCATTAATTAAAAATATACGCGGATGAAAAAAGTAATTTCGGTTTTAACAGTTTTTGTTTTAATTTCTTGTGGAGCAAAAAAAACATCAGATTCAAAAGCCCTTTATGAGGTTTTGACAGAACAATCAGACGGAGGTGGAAACATCAAGTTTTTTGAGATTTTAACGGAACCAAACGAAATCAAAATGCTTGAAAATGATCCTCTCTTAGCAAGCAAAATGAAACAGGCTGATATAGCAAATTCGAATTATATTATCCTGAATATGGGAGAAAAAAATACAAGCGGCTATTCTATTGGTGTTGAAAAAGTAGAAGAAACCGATAAGAATATCATTATTACTGTAAAGGAAAATGGTCCTGCTGCCGATGCAATGGTAATGCAGGTAATTAGTTATCCTTATACAGTGGTGAAAGTTCACTCAAAAAAGGAGATTATCATTAAGTAATTTATTTTAGGCGAGTTAAGGGATTCGACTCCGCTCAGCCTGACACTCACATTTGACATTTTTCATTCTGGAAATAAAAAAAACCTGTCGTTTACGCGACAGGTTTCTTCTTACAATTATTTTTTAATTTATTTTAGAATCTGAATTTTACTCCAAGTCCAACGTCGAAGCCAAAGTTATCATCATCATAATATCCAGAACCAATTTCAGGTCTTGCATCTAATGATAATGTAATTGGTGCTTCAGAAAATCTATATTCGATACCGATATCTCCAGCTGCAAAAACATAAGTTCCGCTGTCTGAATATCTTGCATCGTTGAAGCGATAATCATGATCCCAAGCGGCTATACCACCACCAACACCTGCGTACCAGTTAAAGCCACCATCGATGTTCCATACCCATTGGTAAAGAGCAACAGCTTTAATAGCATCTACATCGCTGCTGTTTCTAAAGCCTAAATCAAATTCAAGTCTGTTTTTTTGATTTAGTCCTAATTGATATGATACTTCGCCTCCAAATCCGTTATTGTCTCCTAAACGTAATCCTAAAGCATTTTTCGAAATTTCTTGTGATTGAGCTGTAAATGCTAAACCTAATAGCATAATGGCAGATAAAACGATTTTTTTCATAATGGGTATTAATTTTTTTCAAACTTACAATTACTCTAAAAGTCAAAACGTATAATATTATTTAAAATTGTTATATAATTTACACTTTGACTGATTTGTAAGAAGGATCAAAAATCAATTTTCTTTTTTATGATGTAAGTGGCTTTATACTAATGCTTTATTTTTGCTTGAGAATCGAAGTAATCAAATGGTTGCTTAATATGTCTTCCATTTCAAAAAGATTTTCTTCTTCAGTAAAATTAGTTTGAGAATAAGAAAATAATTTCCAGCGCTTTTTGTGGTATTCTAATGCGGTTAGGTTTTCAATCCAATCTCCCGAATTTAAATATAAGGTAGATCCGTGTTTATTTTCCTTAGTAATTATTTTAGGTTCGTGAATATGACCGCAAATTACATAATCGTAGTTTTTTTCTATTGCTAAATCAGTTGCTGTAGTTTCAAAATCCGAAATAAATTTAACTGCTTTTTTTACGCTTGCTTTTATTTTTTTCGAAAAAGAATAAGGTTCACGCCCTAATTTGGATAATATCCAATTGATGAAACGGTTGATTAAAATTAAATAATCATAACCTAAACCACCCAATTTTGCAATCCATTTTGAATGCTGTACAGAAGCATCAAAAACATCTCCGTGAAAAATCCATGCTTTTTTACCGTCTAATTCTAAAACTAATTTATCGACCAAAGAAAAATTTCCCATATTCATATCGGTAAATTTTCTAAGAATTTCGTCGTGATTTCCAGTAATATAATAGACTTTTGTACCTTTAGAAGCCATTCCGATTACTTTTTGAATCACCCTTAAATGTGCTTTGGGAAAGTAGGATTTTCTAAATTGCCAGGCATCGATAATATCGCCGTTTAAGACTAATGTTTTTGGCTTTATGCTTGACAGATAGTTGTTTAGTTCTTTGGCGTGACTACCGTAAGTTCCCAAATGAACATCTGAAAGTACGACCAATTCGACATTTCGTTTTTTCAATTTTTCTTATTTTGAAGTTTAGCAAATAAAAGAAACTCTCGTCAGTTTTGTTTTATCAAAAGGTTACCAATTTGGCGACAATTTTAATAAATTGTGATTTTTAAACAACTTAACCTTTATTTAATAATACCAATTTTAAATTTTTTAATTTAATTCATAAAACTTACATTTGCTCAAAACAAATTACAATGGCAGGAAATAGCTACGGCACTCTATATAAAGTTACTACATTTGGTGAATCTCATGGCGAAGCTTTAGGTGGAATTATAGACGGTTGTCCGTCAGGAATAGAACTTGATTTAGAAGCGATTGAAGTAGAAATGTCTCGCAGAAAACCGGGACAATCCGCAATCGTAACCCAAAGAAAAGAACCGGATGCAGTTCAGTTTTTATCCGGAATTTTTGAAGGTAAAACTACCGGAACGCCTATTGGTTTTATTATTCCAAATACCAATCAAAAATCAGACGATTACTCTCATATAAAAGACAACTACAGACCAAGCCACGCTGATTACGTATACGATCAAAAGTATGGTTTTCGTGATTATCGCGGTGGCGGAAGAAGTTCAGCGCGTGAAACAGCGAGCAGAGTAGTAGCGGGCGCAATTGCTAAGCAAATGTTACCGGAAATTAAAATTAATGCTTACGTTTCTTCAGTTGGTCCAATTCATTTGGATACTCCTTATCAGGAATTGGATTTTTCTAAAATAGAAAGCAATCCCGTTCGTTGTCCTGATGAAAAATCAGCAGCGATTATGGAAGAATATATTCGTGATATCCGCAAGCAGGGAGATACTGTTGGCGGTGTTGTTTCTTGTGTGATTCAAAATGTTCCGGTTGGCTTGGGCGAACCTGTTTTTGATAAATTACATGCAGAACTTGGAAAAGCAATGCTTTCGATAAATGCCGTAAAAGGTTTTGAATACGGAAGCGGATTTTCAGGATCAGAAATGAAAGGAAGCGAACACAACGATTTATACAATCCGGACGGAACTACAAAAACAAATCTTTCAGGAGGAATTCAAGGCGGGATCAGTAACGGAATGGATATTTATTTCAGAGTTGCGTTTAAGCCTGTTGCGACTATTATGCAAACTCAGGATTCACTTGATAATAAAGGAAATATTACGCCAATGACAGGTAAAGGCCGTCATGATCCATGTGTAGTACCTCGTGCAGTGCCTATTGTTGAGGCAATGGCGGCAATTGTTTTGGCTGATTTTTATTTAATCAACAAAACATACTAAAAAGTAAGACAGTGAGGGTTTTACTATTTTAATCTTAAAAACAAATTAATGCAAGTTACAGAAACCAAAAAAAAATCATTTCTTTCAGGATTAACAGGGCAAATTATAATTGCAATGATTCTTGGTGCCATTTTAGGTATCATTTTGCATAACTCTATTTCTCCGGAAGCAGCTCAGTCGTTCAGCACCAAAATAAAAATGCTGGCGACCATTTTTATCCGATTGGTACAAATGATTATTTCGCCTTTAGTATTCACTACTTTGGTAGTAGGAATAGCTAAACTTGGAGATATAAAAACTGTTGGAAGAGTTGGAGGAAAAGCATTGGGTTGGTTTTTTACAGCTTCATTCATATCCTTATTAATCGGATTATTTTATGTAAACATATTAGAGCCGGGAGTTGGTATAAAATTAGAACATGTTGATATGGCTGCAGCCTCAGAAGTGACGGGTAAAACCAAAACATTATCTTTTGAGAATTTCGTAGAACATATTGTTCCTAAAAGTATTTTTGAAGCATTGGCTACTAATGAAATTTTACAGATTGTAATATTTTCTATCTTTTTTGGATTAGCCGCTGCATCTTTAGGAAGCACTGTAAAACCGGTGATAAATGCTTTGGACAAAGTTTCGCATATTGTTTTAAAAATGGTAAACTATGTAATGAATTTTGCACCAATTGGTGTTTTTGGAGCCATTGCAGGTGTATTTGCCATAAGAGATGCCGAAGAATTAGTAATCACTTATTTTAAATTTTTCGGTTCGTTTTTAATCGGAATAGGTACATTATGGGTGGTTTTAATTGCTGTTGGATTTATTTTCTTGAAAGGAAGAATGACAGAATTATTAAAACGAATTATTGGACCGTTGGCGATTGCCTTCGGAACAACAAGCAGTGAAGCTGTTTTTCCTAAATTAACAGAAGAGCTGGAAAGTTTTGGTGTAAAAGATAAAATTGTATCTTTTATGCTGCCACTTGGTTATTCATTTAACCTTGATGGAAGTATGATGTACATGACTTTTGCCAGTATTTTTATTGCACAATTTTATGGCGTTCATCTTGATTTAGGAACTCAAATGGTTATGCTATTAGTTTTGATGTTAACCAGTAAAGGAATTGCAGGTGTACCAAGAGCAAGTTTAGTAGTTGTAGCAGCGACTTGTGGCATGTTTGATATTCCAATTGAAGGTATCGCGTTAATTTTGCCAATTGACCACTTTTGCGATATGTTTAGAAGCGCCACGAATGTTTTAGGAAATGCTTTGGCAACTTCAGTTGTAGGGCAATGGGAAAGTGATAAAAATGAGGATTTAAATACTATAGAAGAAAATTAATTTACTTCTACTCAAATAAAAAGCCGTAACAGATTTAGTTTGTTACGGCTTTTTTGATTTAAGCTATAGCTGAAGAGTTTCAATTAAATTATTCTCCTGCTGCAGCTGCTACTTTTCCTTTTCTAATAGCTTCCTCCTCAGGAGTTTCGCCACCGTTGATGGTTCTTTGTTGCACTTTAGTCAATTTTTCTGCTTCTTCAAATTTTAAAAAGTTTTCTAACATAATTTTTTGATTTTAATGCTCCAATCTTATAAAAACACTTGGGGCTTATGTTTGTTAATTTTGTTAAAGTTAAATTTATTTTTCAATCAATTTGATAAATTTTTAATTATTTTGTTAAAAAAAATAAAGGCGTCTTTTATAATATAAACGACAACAGATTACAAATTGATATCGAATTCCTACATTTTATACGCTTACATATTATTTTGTATTATAAAAATGTATATTTGACTAAACATATTCAAAATTATGCCCTATAGATTTTGTTTTTTAATTTTTGTTATTGTCACTATATTTTGTCCGGAGTCGCAGGCTCAGACCAATACTATATCAATTGTAAAAGTTAAAGAGATAACAAAACAAGCCTGTGATTATTTAGATGAGACCAATTACGAAAAATCCTTAGAAAAATCGGGAATTGCGCTGCAATATGCATTTGATCTAAAAAATGATACTCTGATTGCCAGAAACTACAATATAATTGCGATTAACTTTCATGATTTGGGTGAAGTTGATAAGGCTGTATTCTTTTATAAAAAAGCCTTATTCTACGCAGAACAATCGAATATTGTCAGTCTAAGAATGATGATAACGAGTAATTTAGGGAACTTATATTTTTTTGAAAAAAAAATGTATAACGACGGAATTACGTATTACAAAGAATCATTAAAATTTGGAAAGCAGGAAAAATATTTAAAAGAAGTCGCTATAACAAACCTTAATATAGTCTGGTCGTATTTTAATATTGGAGACTATAAAGAAGGATTGCCTTATCTGAACTACATTAACGAGCATAAAAATGATTTAAAAGGGGGGCAAAACGACATTGCCCTGAATTTTTTAAACGGAATGTACTGGTCTCATGAAAATGATAATGATAAAGCAAATCAATATTTTTTAAAAGCTATAACTTATAACGAACCTGAAGGTGAAAAAGCAGATTTATTATATGCCTATTTAGAGTATTCTAAATTTTTAAGCAAAATTGGTAAATTTGATGAAGCGTATAAAAACTTAGTCTCTTATAATAAAATCCGGGACGATGTAACGGATAAAGAAAAACTTAGAAGAGCTTCTACAGCAGGATTTAACAGGGAATTAGATGAGTATAAAAGACAGATTGATAAAATAGAAAATGAAAAGATAGAACAATATCACAGTCTTAAAAAATCAAGAATAATTGTCGTTCTATTTATCGTTATTTCTTTGATTTTGCTGCTTCTGATTATTACTTTAATTAAAAATATCCGCTTAAAGAAGAAAGCAAACATAGAGCTTTTACAGGCAAAAGAAATTGCAGAAGAGGCTTCGTTACTTAAAACACAATTTATTTCTACTATTAGTCATGAATTACGCACTCCGTTGTATGGCGTTGTGGGAATAACAAATATGCTCCTCGAAGAACATAAAGAATTATCAAATAGCCAACACCTGAGTTCGCTAAAATTTTCTGCAAGGTATTTATTATCGCTTGTTAATGATATTCTTCAAATTAATAAAATAGAAGAGAATAAAGTGGTATTAGAGAATCTGACTTTTAATATTTCAGATGAAATTGCGATGATCAAGAATTCACTTTCTTTTTTATCACAGAAAAATAACAATATAATATCAGTTCATATTGATCCTGATATCCCGGAATATTTAATTGGGGATAAATTGCGATTGGCTCAGATTCTGATTAATTTGGTTAGTAATGCTTTGAAATTCACAAAAGATGGAGAAGTGGAGATTATCGTTAATCTTCAGAAATCAGAAGGAAAATATCATTATTTAGAATTCAATATCAAAGATAACGGCGTAGGAATCGCCATTGTGGATCAGGGCAAAGTTTTTGAAAAATTTGTTCAGGTAGGAAGAAAAGATGAAGACTACCAGGGAACAGGTCTTGGTTTGAGTATTGTAAAAAGATTGTTAGGGCTTTTTGGAACCACGATACTTTTAAAAAGTAATATAGGCGAGGGAACTTCTTTTTTATTTACAATTCCTTTTGAATGTGATCCGGCCAAGACAAAAACCATTATAGATGAAATTCATGTTGATCTGACTTCAGATGAAATCTATAAAATTTTAGTTGTCGAGGATAATCTTATCAATCAGTTGGTAACCAGAAAAATTATAGAAAAAAACAATTATATATGCCAGGTGGTTGATGATGGTTTTGGCGCTTTGCAAATTCTAGAAAACGAAGATTTTGACCTGATTTTGATGGATATTAATATGCCTTTGATGAATGGATTTGAAACAACAAAAAGAATTCGTCAATTGGGTATTAAAACGCCTATTGTAGCCTTAACCGCTTTTGATAAAGATGAAATTACAGATGAAGCGCTTTCTTCCGGAATGAATGATATTATTATAAAACCCTTTGAGCCCGTAAAGTTGTTTAAAATCATGAATTACTTAATATACGAAACAAAAAACGTTGGGTGTTAGCCCAACGTTTTTGATGTAAATATATTTTAAACACAAATTTCACTAATTGTCACTAATTTTTGTTTTTGAAATTAATTTCACAAACCATTCCATTATTAATTGGTGCAAATTCGTGGAATTAGTGTTTAATACCAGCGTTTTTTATTTTGCTTAGAAGCGTTTGATTTTCTCGATTTGTGAGCGCCTCCGCTTCGGTTTGAGTTTTTAGGTTTCTCAGTCGCTGCTGCTTCCGGACTTCCTGCATGCCATTGATACGGATGATCTGTGATGGTTTTTACATCTACTTTAATTAATTTCTGAATGTCTTTCCAGTACGGATGTTCGTCTTTACTACAAAACGAAATTGCAATTCCGCCATTTCCTGCACGTCCGGTTCTACCAATTCGGTGTACGTAAGTTTCAGGAATATTTGGTAAATCAAAGTTAATTACAAAAGGCAATTGGTCAATATCAATTCCTCTTGCAGCAATATCTGTAGCAACAAGAACACCAACTTCTTTATTTTTAAAAGCATCCAAAACGCGTTGTCTTGCATTTTGTGATTTATCACCGTGAATGGCTTCAGCTGCGATATTGTTTTTTCTAAGTGCTTTTACAACATTGTCAGCTCCGTGTTTGGTTCTCGAAAAAACCAGCACATTCGATAAATCTTCGTTTTTTATTAAATGATAAAGTAAATTTCTTTTTTCGGTTTTTTCTACAAAGTAAACACGTTGTTCTACGTTTTCGGCAGTTGATGAAACCGGTGAAACTTCCACTTTTGCAGGATCTTGTAAAAACATTTCTGCCAATTCACGAATTGCAATAGGCATTGTTGCAGAGAATAATAAAGTCTGACGGTTTTTTGGCGTAAGCTTTACAATCTTTTTCACATCGTTTATAAAACCCATATCCAGCATTTGATCCGCTTCATCCAAAACTAAAGTATGTAAATGATCCAAATCAAGGAAACCTTGTTTTTGTAAATCCAGTAATCTTCCCGGTGTTGCCACTAAAATATCAACGCCTTTTTTCAACGCATCAACTTGTGGATTTTGAGAAACACCGCCAAAAATGGTCAATTGAGTTAAGTTGGTATATTTAGCGTAAGTATCAAAACTTTGTCCAATCTGAACGGCTAATTCACGCGTTGGCGTAACTATAAGAGCACGAATTACTTTTGCTTTTTTTGACGAACCAACGATTCGGTGTAACTGATGTATGATTGGAATAGCAAATGCTGCTGTTTTTCCTGTTCCTGTTTGTGCACAGCCAATAAGGTCTCTTCCGGCCAAAACGATCGGAATAGATTGTTCCTGAATAGGTGTAGGGTTTAAATAGCCTTCTTCAAATACGGCTTTTTGTATACTTTTTGAAAGTGATAAATCTTCGAATAACATATCTTAGGTATTAAGAATTTTAGTTTTAAGTACTAAAATTCTGTGCAAAGATAGGTTTATTCAGCCAATCGTTTATTTGAATTGGGGTTTATTTGGCAAAAGTGTTAATTTTCAGCTGTTGGTAACGAAAGTAACTTAAATTTTTTCGTTGTTTGCTTTTATAAAATCCGTAATTAAATAACCTATTAATTTTCCAATTAGATGATTGTTTGGCGATTGGTCTAAATCCGGTGCGCCTTCGCAAATATGCAAATAGGCAGCATTTCTGTGCTCTCCAAAAAACGAAACAAACTGACGTAATTCTTCTATAGAAAATCCGCTGATTGTCATGGCGCTGCTGGCGATGTTCGGGATGGCGTCCAAATCAATTTCGATACCAAAAGAATCTGTTTTTATAAATTCTAAAGCCAGAGCCATTTCTCTGTTAAAATCTTTTTCTTTTCGAATATTGACGCTGTCGTATGTATTGTAGCGAACACGATCTTCTAATTTTTTTATAATATCCAGAACGCTTTTTGAAGTATAATTTTCGTGCAATCCAAAAATGAAATATTTTTTCAGGAAACCTTCTTCATAGGCATACGAAAATCCATTTCCGCTGTGACGTCCTTCCAGAATTCTAAAATCAGAATGCGCATCAAAATTAATGGCATTGATGGGTTTTCCTTTGGCTAAAGCCGAACCTTTTATATTACCGTATGCATTGTTATGGCCGCCGCCAATGATAATCGGAGTTTTTCCGGCTTTAATGATAGTAAAAATAATATGAGAAACTTCTTTGTCTACTTTTTCAACAAGCTGACTTAATTTTGAACGGTCATCAATGTCGTTAAAATCCAGATTTTCGACATCGCGCATTTCTTCTGCAACATTAATCTGACCTAACACAATGATCTGACTGCCTTTAGCAAAACGGTTGTGCTGAATGTTTGCAATGCTTTTTATAGCACTATCCCACGCAGATGCCGTTCCGGGTCTTCCGTAATTAGCACGCACGCCAATATCTTCAGGAATTCCCAGAAGCACATATTTAGCTTCGCTTTCTTTTAAAAAATCGACCTTATCAACTCCATTGGGAATGATAATCATCTTTTCTCCAAACTTAATTTCACCACTTCGGTGATTAGTTACTTTAGCTAAGTCGTTAATAGTAAACGGGATTAGTTTTTCCATAAAAAAAATTATTGTTCAAAAATAATATAATTGTAGTAACTTACGTTATAACGATATATTAATTATTAAATTTGTTTTTAAGAAAATTATTTAAATATGGAAAACCCAAAGAACAACAACTCAAGTCTAAAGGCGGTAATCGCTGTTTTAGCAGTCCTACTAATTGGAAGTTTAGTGTATATTTTTAAATTATCGTCTGATACTGACGTAGTTAAAACTGAACTTACAACAACCTTAACAGAGAAAGAATCTGTTATGAAAGATTTGCAAGAATTAAAAGCAACTTACGATGCTGCAATTGCAGAAAACACTTCTATGTCTGATGAATTAATTCAGGAAAGAGACAAAGTAGTAGCTTTGATGGATGATTTAAATAAATCTAAAGGAGATGTATCTAAATACAGAAATCAGGTGCAAGGGATGCAGGCTAAAATGAAAACTTTAGTTGCTGAAAACGATGAATTGAAAAAACAAAATGGTGTTTTAACAGTTCAAAGAGATAGTACTATTGTAGTTTTAGGAGAGTCTAAAAAATTCAATGAAGTTTTAGTTGGTCAAAACGAAGAATTGGCTAAAACAGTTGAAAAAGGTTCTAAATTATCAATTTTAAATACAAAAACTGCTGCTTACAAATTGAAAAGCTCAGGAAAGCAAATTGAAACTGATAAAGCAAGCCGTGCAGACGTATTGAAAGTAAGTTTTACTATTGCTGAAAATCAAATTGCAAAATCTGGGGATAAAACGTATTATATTCAAGTTATTGACGCTAAAAACAATGTTTTAGGTGATAAGAAAACAGAAAGTTTTGGAGATAATACTTTAACTTACAGCTTTAAGAAAACAATCCAATACGAAAACAAAACTGTACAGGTTTCTGAAGACTTGCCAGGTAAAGATTTCGCTAAAGGAACTTATTTTATCAATGTATTTGATAATGACGAGTTAGTTTCTAAAACTAGTTTTTCTTTAAGATAATAATTACTTAAGGTAAAAGAAAAAGGTCTGTGGAAAAATTCACAGACCTTTTTTTATGGAAATTATTAAAGTGATATTTAGTTTGTTTTATAAAACTTCACCTGCTATAAAAACGCTTTCAATTAAATTACTGCCAAAAGCATATGGAATCTGATAATAAGATGAAATAGGTTTTGTGAGGATCAAATTGGCTTTTTTTCCTTTTGTTATACTTCCGTGGGTTTCAGAAATTCCCATTGCGTAGGCGCCATTTATGGTTGCAGCATTGATGGCTTCTTCGGGAGTCATTTTCATTTTGATACAAGCCGTTGCGACTACAAAATTCATATTTCCGGATGGAGTAGAACCGGGGTTAAAATCTGTCGCTAAGGCAATTGGTAAACCTGCTTTTATCATTTCGCGCGCCGGAGTGTACGGAATACTTAAAAAATAAGAGCAGGAAGGCAAAGCGACAGGCATTGTTTCTGTATTTTTTAAAGCTTCGATATCTTCGGGGTTCATGATTTCAAGATGATCGACAGAAAGGGCGTTAAATTTAATTCCGGCCTGTATTCCGCCAATAGAATTAAACTGATTCACGTGAATTTTTGGCTTTAAGCCGAATTGAATTCCCGCTTCCATAATTTGCTCGGTTTCTTCAACAGAAAAATATCCGGTTTCACAAAAAACATCGATATATTCTGCAAGTTTATTTTGAGCGATTTCAGGCAGCATTTTGGTTATAATTTCGTCGATATAACCCGCTTTATTTTCTTTATAATGTAACGGAAATGCGTGAGCCCCCAGAAAAGTAGCTTTTACTGAAATTGGATAATTTTCTGCCAGTTTTTTGATAACGCGCAGCATTTTTAATTCGCCTTCAATTGTAAGTCCGTAACCGGATTTTATTTCAACGGCTCCGGTTCCTAAATGCATGACTTCTTCAAGGCGAATTTTTGACTGCTCATAAATTTCTTCTTCCGAAGTTTCGTTTAGTTTTTTAGCCGAATTCAGAATTCCGCCGCCACGATTGGCAATTTCTTCATAAGAAAATCCATTGATTCGGTCTACAAATTCCTGTTCGCGATTTCCCGCATATACAATATGCGTATGACTGTCGCACCAGGAAGGCAAAACGATTTTTCCTGTTGCATCAATAATTTTATCTGCTTTGATTTCCGGAAGATTTTCCATCGAACCAAAATCATGAATCAAATCATCTTTTAAAATTAAAAAAGCATTTTTTATTGTGGGAAGAATTGCCATTTCAGCTCCCGAAACTTTAGAAACAGAAGTTTCCCGAACCTGAAGCAATTCTTTTATGTTGGTAATTAAAGTGATCATTAGTATGAAATTAATAATTTGTTAGTCATCTAATAAAACACAAATTTCACAAATTACCACGAATAGAGTAGTGACAATTTGTGAAATTTGTGTTGATTGGAATTTGAAATTTATTTTTCAGAAACTGTTATTTCGAAGATGCTTTCCCAGTATTTTCCGGTTACAAAAATAGTTTTTGTTGCAGGATTATAGGCGATTCCGTTTAAAACTTCAGCTTCAGGATGCTTGATGAATTTGCGTAAGCCAGACATATCCAGAATTCCTTCAACAGCTCCGGAAGTTGGGTTTACCACTGCAATTGCATCTTTCTGCCACACATTAGCATAAATTTTTCCGTTAATGTATTCCAATTCGTTCAGTACTTTAATTTTTGAATTGCCTGAATAAACATTGATATAATCAATCATTTTTTGGGTTTCAGGATCCATTTTCCAGATTTTTTCAGTTCCGTCTGAACGATAAATGTATTTTCCGTCATTTGTCATTCCCCAGCCTTCAATTTCTTTGTCGTATGTAAATTTCTTTTCCAGTTTTAAGGTTTGCGCATCATAAATAAAACCTGTTTTTTCCTGCCATGACAATTGATATAATTTTCCGTTTAGGAAAGTAATCCCTTCACCAAAATATTCTTTTGGAAGATCAACTTGTTTAATAACTTTTCCTGTTTTATAATCAACAGATCTAAAGTAAGAATCTCCTTTTTGCCCCGTACTTTCAAACAAAACACCGTCGTGAAATTCTAAACCTTCAGTAAAAGCTTTTGTGTCGTGCGGAAAAGTATTGACTATTTTATATTTTAATAATTTTGGTTCAACATTCGAAACCAATTCGATTCTTTTAGTCGCATCAGAAGAATCTCCACCAAAATAAACGGTCGCTTTTAAATATTGATATCCTAATTTTTGATCTTTTAATTCAAATTTAAATTTTTCATTTCCTTTCTTACTTGCGACTTTTTTATCGTTGACAAAGTAAGCAACACTGTCAATTTCTTTCGAATTTGGGTTTAAAATTCCGATAGAAACTGCTTCTTTTGACGTAAAATGAGCTGGAAAAGCCGAATCGTCGATATTAAATAAAGAATTTTCACCTTTTTTTGTATCTCCACAACCAATTATTGTGATTCCTAATAAAATGAAAGCTAGGAAGTTATATTTTTTCATAGTTAAAAATTTGAATAAGCCAATATACGACGATATTTTTATAGCAACAAAGCTCTTGCAAAAATATAAAAAGATTGTATATTTGCACCGGCAAGTCCTACACGACCAGCTCCTGCAGACTCCCCCAGGATGGGAACATAGCAAGGGTACGTGGTTGAGCGGTGCGATGTAGGTCGCTTGCCATTTTTTTATTATCCCGATGTACGGGATTTTTTTTTAGAATTAATTCAAAAGTAGTCTTCCTTATGGAGGATTTTTTTATTTTTGAAACTTCGTAAAGTTAAAAGTTATCAGTTAGAGGTTAAAGTTTGCCTCAACGATCAACTCATAACTTATAACTCAAAACTCATAACTTTTTAACATGAATAAAGTCGTTTTAATTACCGGAGGATCCTCAGGAATCGGAAAATCTATTGGAGAATTTTTACAGAAAAAAGGTTTCGTAGTTTATGGAACAAGCCGAAATCCTGAAAATGTATTAAATTCTGTTTTTCCACTTGTGGCTTTAGATGTTCGAAATGTAGAATCTATTAAATCGGCTGTAGCCAAAATTATAGCAACTTCAGGTCGATTGGATGTGGTAATTAATAATGCCGGAGTTGGGATTACAGGACCTCTGGAAGAAATTCCGACAGAAGAAATCAAGAACAACTTCGAAACTAATTTGTTTGGTCCAATAGAAGTTATGAAAGCGGTTTTGCCACAAATGCGGGAACAAAAATCCGGTTTAATTATCAATATTACGTCAATTGCCGGTTACATGGGATTGCCATACAGAAGCGTTTATTCGGCATCAAAAGGAGCTTTAGAATTAATTACAGAGGCTTTAAGAATGGAAGTAAAGTCTTTTGGAATTGAAATAACCAATGTAGCGCCCGGCGATTTTGCAACCAATATTGCTTCAGGACGTTATCATGCGCCTGTGCTTCAGGGATCTGCTTATGAAAAAGTGTATGGAGATACTCTTGTTGCAATGAACGAAAATGTTGATGCAGGAAGTAATCCGAATGAAATGGCAAAAGCGGTTTATAAAATCATTCAGCAAAAAAAGCCGAATGTACATTATAAAGTAGGCGCTTTTATGCAAAAGTTTTCGATTGTATTAAAACGTGCGCTTCCGGATAAAGTCTATGAAAAGATGTTAATGAATCACTATAAATTATAAGATATGGGAAATATTTCGGAAATTATTCCTGGTTTAATTGCTATTGCTGTTCTTCTTGCTTTTTGGTTCATTATTAGGAATGTTTTTAAGGCATTAAGCAATAAAATAAATAATTGAGAACTTTACAGGGAAGATACCCTTAGGGTTTTGGAAGAAATCAGGGATGAATTGAAAGAATTAAATAGACATAATTCTCCGAAATAATATTGATTACTAGATAAAACGGGCAAAATTTGAAATTAATCGATCGGAATAAATATTTCAAATTTTGCTCCTTCATTTAAAACTCCTTCCGCTTTAATAAATCCGTCGTGATTTTCTACAATTCTTTTTACAATCGTAAGTCCGATTCCGGTGCTTTTTAAAGGTTTTGTATGTAGTGCCTGAAAGAGACCAAAAATCTTTTTGTTGTAGGATTGATCAAATCCAATACCATTGTCTGAAATGGTTAATTTATAATATTTAGTAAGCGGAGCAAGCTTTTCGAGTTCCCCATTTGTAATTTCTGCTGCTACAGTAATGATTAAATTTCTGTCAGGACTTGCAAATTTTAATGAATTATTGATCAGATTATAAAGCAATTGCCTGAATTGAAACTCTATTACGGAAAGTTTGCCTAATTCCCGAATATCAAAAACTACCTCTTTATTTTCATACTCATCCGTAAGATCTTCAATAACATCCTTTGCAATTGTGTTCAGGTCTTTTAATTCAAATTTTCTTTCATCAAATTTGGTCTTCGAATAAATTAGAAGATCATTGATTAAATTCTGCATTCTAAAAGCTGAATTTTTAATTTTTGAAAATGCAGCTTTACCTTTTTCAGATAAGTTATGGGCTTCTTCGCGCTCTATTGTATCAGTAAAAAGCTGAATCTTACGCAAAGGTTCCTGAAGATCGTGACTTGATATATAGTTAAAAGCTTCAAGTTCGCTGTTCATTCTTTCCAGCGAAATATTTTTTTCAATCAGTTTCTTTTCGACTTCCAGTTTTTGTTTTTCAGCCTTTTGTTTTTCAACTTCGGTTTTAGCGATAAGATTATTTTTTTCTAATAAAATCGTTTTGCTCTCCGTTGCTTCCTCGATAGTGCTAATGTGAAAAGAGATTAAATTAGCAAATAAATTAAACATTTCCCTAATTTTAAACTCCTTCAGGCTGTTTGGTTTAGTGTCGATAGCGCATAATGTACCAAAGAAACTTCCGTCCTGAAGCATAATGGGAACCGAAATGTAGCTTTGAAGACCGTACATTTTGGGTGTATGATGGTCACGAAATTCATCATCTTCACTAACATTGTCAATAATTACAGCTTTTCTGTCTCGCTGAATTTCATGACAGATAGTGGTTCGTATGTCTAATTCATCTCCTGGCTTCAAACCAAACGCAACATTATCCTGAACACTGCATGTTATCCAACGATCCTCTGTAACTCTCGCAATTGCTGCAAAACCCATTCCTGTGGTTTGACAAATTACACTCAGTAAGGTTGGTATAATTGTAATGTTTTGAATATTAGTAATGTCTTGTTGGAAATTCTTTTCTAGCACTTCACTTATTTTAGTGTCTAAAATTACGCTTTTTGCTTAAGATTTTACAATGATTAACGTTGAAATTCAGAATTATTTTTTAAAGATTTTAGTTTTTGAAAAATTATAAGTTGTAATTTTGCACCGATTTTGAAAGAGATGAAGTAATGGTAAAAATTTAATCTTTGATTTATTGATGTTTTAATAATAAGATTAAAATATTGAGCAATTGCAAAATCAACTCAACCAGAAATAAGAACACAATTAAATAGATATAATTATGAAATTTTTTATTGACACAGCTAATTTAGCTCAAATTAAAGAAGCACAGGCTTTAGGTGTTTTAGATGGTGTAACGACTAATCCATCATTGATGGCAAAAGAAGGAATTACAGGAAAAAACAACATCCTTAAGCATTATGTTGACATTTGCAATCTTGTAGAAGGCGATGTAAGTGCTGAAGTAAATGCGTTGGATTATGATGGAATGATTAAGGAAGGTGAAGAATTAGCTGAATTGCATGATCAAATCGTAGTGAAATTGCCAATGACAAAAGAAGGTGTTATGGCAGCGAAATATTTTTCTGATAAAGGAATTAAAACCAATGTAACACTTGTGTTTTCTGCAGGACAAGCTTTATTAGCAGCAAAAGCAGGAGCAACTTATGTTTCGCCTTTTATTGGACGTTTGGATGATGTTTCTACAGATGGTTTGAATTTGATACAGGAAATTAGAGAAATCTATGATAACTACGGATACGAAACTCAAATTTTAGCAGCTTCTGTACGTCACACTATGCATATTGTAAACTGTGCAAAAATTGGTGCAGATGTTATGACAGGACCACTTTCTGCAATTTACGGATTGTTGAAACATCCTTTAACTGATATTGGATTAGCTCAGTTTGTAGCTGATTTTGAGAAAGGTAACAAATAGTTTACTTTAAAATAAATAATTTAAAATCGCCGTTTTGTAAGAAAGATGGCGATTTTTTTTATCTTTATATGTCTCAAAAACAATGACATATGAAAAAAGCTATTCTGTTTCTTGTGTTTTTAATATCAAATATTGCGGTAAATGCACAAGCTAAAGTTTTGACGAGTGTAAATGAAGCGGGTGATGTCGCTACTTATGAGCTAGATAGTTCTGTAAAATTTCAGACGCTGGCAAAAGGTTTACGGTACACAATTACGCGTCACGAATTTAAGGGGCCGGAAATGAAAAATTCCTACCGAATAATGTTGGTAATGGATGGTTTTTATTCTAATACATTAAATAGTACAATGACTATATCGGCTGTGTTAAGTGACGGAACTGCGATAGATGCAAAAAAGACAATTGAAGAAGATGGTTATTTTGATGGCGCCTGTACGTTAAAGATCAAGGATCCAAAAGCGCTTTTAACGGCTAATATCGATAAAATTATTGTTCATGCTGATAAAGATGTAGTTTATACTTTATCTGAACAGAATAAGGCTGTTTTTAAAAAGAACTTAAGCAATATTATAAATGCTAAATAGAGGTTCAAAGGCACAAAGGTTCAAAGTTGCAAAGGTTTTGGCTAAACGTATAAAACCTGTTGTGCTTAGATAATAAAGCTGTAAATAAAAAAATCCAAATCCCAATCGATAAAATTGGAATTTGGATTTTTTTTATTGTTATTTCTTAAGTCTTAGTGACCTCCTGAAAGTTTTTTGTCAAAGCTAATTCCTTGTTTTCTAAGGATTCCGCTTACGCTCCAGGCGTAGAATGCTAAGTAAGCAAAACATAGGATTCCAACAACATAACTTGCCTGGATACCAATGAATTCAGATACGAAACCTTGTAACCAGCTGATAACTCCACCACCCATAATCATCATGATTAAGAAGCTGCTTCCCTGGCTTGTATTTTTTCCTAATCCGCTTACGGCTAATGTAAAGATACATGGCCAAAGTGTACTACAGAATAATCCAACACTTGTAAAAGCGTAAACGCTCACAATACCGCTGGTAGACATTCCAATTGCTAAGGCAACAATTCCTAATGCAGAGAATATAAGCAACATTCTGGCAGGATTTCCTTTACTTGCAATATCAGCAGCAATTAATACTAAAATAATTAATCCGTAGATATAGAACGGCGTTAAATCGTGTTTTGCGATTGCATTTACAGCTAAAAATACTCCAAATGCTAAATAGGGTGCTACAAAACGTAATATTTGTTGTAAACTCGCTTTGTCTGTAAAAGCTTCAATAGCTCCAGTCCAACGACCAATCATTAAACTTGCCCAATATAATGAGATATATGGTGCAACGTCTTTTGTTAAAAATCCTAATTTACTTTCCATGTAAGCAGGTAAGTTACTTGCAGTAGAAACTTCTACACCAACATAAAGAAAGATAGCAATCATTCCCATTACCAATTGTGGATATTGTAATGCAGATTTTTTTGCAGTAAAGCCATCGTGAGCAATTTCTTCTTCGATCAAAGCAGGTCTGTCCGGTAATGAAGAGAATTTTAATAAAATTGCAACTAATAAAAACGCTAAACCAAGTATTAAATAAGGGATTTTTACACTTTCAATACTTAAAGTTGAAGATCCTGTGCTTGATCCGAAGATAGCAAAACTTACAATAAGCGGTCCGATTGTAGTACCTAAATTGTTAATTCCACCTGCTAATGTCAAACGCTGAGAACCAGTTGTAATTGGTCCTAATGCAATAGCTAATGGATTTGCAACAGTTTGCTGTAATGAAAAACCAAGCGCTACAATGAATAATCCTGACAACATTAAAGGAAAAGATCCTGTATTTGCAGCAGGGTAAAATAATAATGTTCCAAGAGCAGAAATAAGTAAACCTAATGAAAGACCATTTTTGTATCCTATCCTGTTAACTAAATCTTCTTTAATTAAAACAGAAATTCCCATATAAATAAGGGATCCTACTGTATAAGCGATATAAAAAGCTAAAGATACTAATTGACTTTCTCCTTGAGATAAGCTGAAGGCTGTTTTGAAAACAGGAATCAGGATGTCGTTACTTGCAGCGACAAATCCCCAAAAGAAGAATACGATAACTAGGGGAATAAACTGTCCCCACTTAGTTTGCACATTTTCTGAACTCATAATTTGTGATAAGGTTAATTTTTAATTTTATTGTTTTTTGAAGACCGTAAATATATTTGTTAACTATATCAAAAAAAAATAAAAAGGCACAAATAATGTTAAATTTAAACCAACGGCATCATTTTTTCAACAATGTGTTAATTTTAACCTACTTAGAAAATGAAATGTGAAATTGTATTTACTCTAAAATCTTATTTTTGACGTCTTTACTGTAATTTCGGCCTATTGGAATGGTATAAGATTGGATTTGTATTCTATTTCCTTCAATAGATTTAACCTTATTTAGCGCAATTACATACGATTTATGTATTCTTAGAAATCGATCTGCCGGTAATTCTTCTGATAAAGAGGTTAAAGATTTGTGGGTAATGTAAGTTTTATCCGGAGTTACGACTTTAATATATTCTTTCATTCCTTCGATAAACAAGATCTCTTCAATATTAATTTTCATCATTTTTTTATCTACTTTAATGAAAATATGAGAATCGCCTTTTGTGGTTTCTACTTTAATATTGTTTTTTAGATTGTATTCGGTTGTGATTTTGTTAATGCATTTTATGAATCTTGGTAACGGAATAGGTTTTACCAAATAATCCAGAACATCAAGATCGTAGCTTTCGGCTGCAAATTCCCTAAAAGCCGTGGTGATAATAACTTTGGTTTTGTTTTCGATCAAACTAATCAATTCAAATCCCGTCATCATAGGCATATTGATATCTAAAAATACGGCATCAACAGCTGTACTGTTTATAAAATCAAGTGCTTCAAGAGAATTATTGAACGTGGCAATAACTTCAAAATCTGTAAAATTGCTGAAATAATTTTGCAAGACTTTGATAGCTAATGGCTCATCATCAATCAATACGCATTTAATTTTCATTATGAATAGGTATTTGCAAACGGATTATATAGTAATTAAGTTTAGTTTTGTGTTTAAGGCTGAAGTCATTTTTATAAATTAATTTCAGTCTCTTTTTGGTATTGACCAATCCAATACCGCTTTTTGGGTTAAGATTTTGTGAAATTACAAAATTATTTAAGATTTCAAAATCTAACATTTTATTATCAGTAACTTTACAATTGATCTTGATTTTTAAGTTTGGGTTGTTTAATGCGCCGTGTTTAAAAGCGTTTTCGACCAGTGAAATAAATATTAGCGGAGGTACTACAACATCTTCAATATCTGACTCCAGATTTATCGTAACTTCTACATTCTCAAAACGTAATTTCTCGATTTCGATATAGTTTTGAATGTAATCTATTTCTTTTATAAGCGGTACAAACTTGGTCCCTTTTACATCATACAAAACATATTCCATCAAATTTGATAATTTAATAATCACATCCGGAACTTTATTCGAAGATTCTAAGGATAAGGCATATAAATTATTTAAAGTATTGAAAAAGAAATGCGGCTGAATTTGATTCTCCAGATATTTCAATTTGATTTTAAACTGATTTTCTCTTAATGACCGGTTTCTCTCACGTTCCCGCAGCCAGGTCAAAGTCAGATAAACAGAAGATGCCATGGCTAATACATACAATTCGCCAATACAAACGGCTACAATATGATTAATTTCAAAAGGATGATATTCTCTATTGGCTTCAGGCCAGATATTCTCAGATATAATATAGTAGGTAAGAGCCGTTTTTAAAAGATAAATTCCAAAAAGACTTAATAATAAAGCAAAAGTATACTGGATGTATTTCTGTTTTAAAACAAATTTAGGAACAAGAACAAAAAGATTAAAATAAACTAACGGAATGTGCAATGAAAATTCAATTAGATTCGATTTGAAGGAATAAGGGTAATCATTAAAGTAGGCTCCCCATCTTAAAAAGTTAAGAGTAAAGTAACTTCCCCAAAACCAAATATGATTTTGCAGTTTTATTTCAAATTTCAATTTTTGAATTTCGTTCAATTTAGATTGTTGGGGTTCGTTCAATTTAATATTCTGCAACTTTAAACAATTACTAGCTAAAACGCAATTGTTTTGAATAAAATTTTATGAAAAATGGTATTTCGTCGATTATTTTTTGAAGGGATCGTTTTCGTAAAACGCATTATTGATTGATTTATGTCGTTTGTTTAAGATTTGCGACAGTTTGTTTAAAATATTTCATTTATGTTAATTTTAACAATAGATTTATCGCTTAACCAATAAAACCATGACAAAAATGAAGAAAATCACATTAATCTTTGTTGTTTTTTTAATGACGCAGCTTATGTTTGCTCAGGTAAAAACAATAAAAGGTTTGGTAAGCGATCAAAAAGGATTGCCTTTACCGGGTGTTACTGTTCTTATCCAGGGAACAGCAAAAGCAACCCAAACAGATTATGACGGGATGTATACCATTGAAGCATCAAAAGGCGATGTTTTAGTATTTTCATACATCGGAATTAAAACTAAAGTGATAACAATTGGAGATTCTCCTCAGGTAAATGCATTACTTGAAGAAGATGCTCAAAACTTAAATGAAGTTGTTGTTACGGCATTAGGTATTAAGAGACAAAAGAAAGAACTGGGGTATGCAGTTCAGGACATTAAAGGAGATCAGCTTAATAAAGTGATTACAACAAATGTAGCATCGGCACTTTCAGGTAAAATTGCCGGTGTTGATATTTCTATGCCTGCAACAGGCGCCGGAGGAAGTGCCAGAGTAATTATTAGAGGAATTTCGAGTATAGGTGAGAGTAACCAGCCACTTTATATTGTAGACGGAGTTCCTATTGATAACTCAGGATTAAATAATGACAGTGCTGCAGCCAGTAAATGGTTTGACGGAAGAGATAACGGAGACGGAATTTCGAGTATTAATCCAAATGATATTGAGAGTCTTACTGTATTAAAAGGTGCGGCGGCATCAGCTTTATATGGTTCAAGAGCGTTAAACGGGGTAATTTTAATTACAACTAAAAAAGGAAGTAAAGGAAAATTGCAGGTAGAATTAACGAGCGGTATTAGTTTTGATCGTGTAAATGCAAAATATGACGATTTTCAAACGGATTATGGTACAGGGGGTCATGGGATTTTGCCGGATCCTTCAAAAGCACCTACTGAAATTTACGGATATACGACCAGTGCGTGGGGGCCTAAATTTTCTAATAGTGTAGGAACGCAGGTAAAAATATTTGATGGTTCTATGCGACCTTATGCCAGAGTCGAAAATAATATTCAGGATTTCTTTAAGACCGGAGTTACGACAACAAACGGAATCGCACTTTCGGGCGGAAGTGAAAATGCATTCCTTCGTTTTGGATTTAATAATATGAAAAATGATGATATTGTTCCTAATTCCGGATTAGAAAGAAACAATGCCTCATTAAATGCTACTTTAAAATCGGAGAAATTTACCTTAGACGCTAATGTAAATTACATGGCCGAAACCACAAATAACCGACCTGGATTAGGAGATTCACCAAACAATGTTGGCTATTCCTTAAGCGGTCTGGCGCCAAATATTGATCAGGCGTGGCTGAAAAATTATGGAAATCCGGAAACAGGAGAAGTTTATAAATGGAATAACAATATTTATCAACTGAACCCGTATTTAACAGTAAATGCAAACCACAACACATCTAAGAAAAATCGTTTTACAGGAAATGTTGCCGGAACTTATCAGCTGGAAAAATGGGTGGGATTGACTTTTAGAACCGGTTTAGATACTTATGTTTTTGATTCTAAAGATTTCATGGTACCGGGAAGTACATGGCCGGGAAGAGATACCGGTTATATTGGATTGAACGATATCACGGTTTCTGAAATGAATAGCGATGTTATTGCTACTTTTAGCGATATTAAATTAGCTACAGATTTGACCTTTTCAGCAATTTTAGGAGCAAACAGAAGAGATTTTAGAAGATCGGAAAATTCCAGCCAGGGAACAAACATTATTCAGCCCGGAACAGAATTTATTAGTAATTTTTCAACTCAGAGCATCAACGCGCCAGTAGAAACAAGAACAAGAACAAATTCGGTTTACGGTTCTGCAAAGTTAGATTACAAAGGTTATTTGTATGCTGAATTTACAGGAAGAAATGACTGGTTTAGTGTTATTAATAACGATGCTTTTTATCCGGGAGCTTCATTAGGTTTTATATTCTCGGATGCGTTTAACATTAAGGGTGATGCTTTTTCATATGGTAAATTCAGAGCATCTGTGGCAAAAGTTTCGAATGCTCCGGGAGCTTATAAAAATGCCTTAAATTATACGACGTATTCTTCTTACGACGGACAAAGTGTGGTAAATGTTAAGAATACATCGGCACCAAATGCAAACCTGACTTTCCAGTCAAAAGTAGGAGTCGAATTTGGGTTAGAAACTGCTTTTTTTAAAAACAGGCTAAAAGCAGATATCACAGTTTATCGTGAAGATACATCGGATCAGACACTTGATTTAGCATCTTCATCAACATCAGGATATGAATTTCTTTCGGTAAATGCAGGAGAATTGCGTAACGAAGGTATTGAGATCTTTTTATCGGGTACACCAATAAAGACTAAAAATTTTGAATGGGGAATTGATTTGAATTTTTCTAAGAATAAAAACTCTATTCTTTCTTTGCATCCGGATATCAATACCTATACTATTTCTGAAGCTCGTTGGGCTAATGCATCGATTGTTGCGGAAGTTGGAGGACAATATGGAACTATTATCGGAAGAGATTTTCAAAGAACACCTTCAGGAGAAATGATCGTAGGCACAAATGGTTTGCCTCTGTACACAGACAATAAAGTTGCATTAGGAAAAGGAGTTCCGGATTGGGCAGCTGGTTTAACCAATAGATTTTCGTATAAAGGAATCACGCTTCAGTTTTTATTAGATATGAAATTTGGTATGGATGTATATTCTATGACCAATTCAGTCGCTGCAACAAGAGGATTATTAGATGTTACCACAGAAGGAAGAGACGAGTATATTGCTGCAAGAACACAAGCTGCTGCAAGTGATCCTAATTTCGATATAAATACATGGGTTCCTACGGGCGGTTATGTAGCAAATGGAGTGGTAAATACAGGAACGGCTGACAATCCGGTTTATGTAAAGAACACAAAACCTGTAGATCCTCAGGAATATTGGAGACAAGTTACAGATGCTACTCCGGCACCGTTTATTTATGATGCTTCTTATGTTAAACTTAGAGAGGTAAGTTTAGGATATAACATACCTAAAAGTGTCTTTGATGGTGCAAAAATAAATTCAATCTACCTTTCTGTATTTGGACGAAATCTATTGACATTCAATAAAGATTTACCAAATATTGACCCGGAGTCGATGTATACTTCAGGAAACGGACAAGGTTTTGAGTATGGATCATTACCATCAAGACAATCGTATGGTTTTAATATTAAAATTACATTCTAAAAAGTAAATTATGAAAATCAAATATATAATAGCCATACTTGCAGTGTTTACGGTAGTTGGCTGTACAGAAAATTTTGACGAACTGGAAAAAGATCCTGTGGCGTTATCCGCAAATCCCGCAGGTCAGCTCACCTTTACCCAATTGTGTATGTCCGGAGATGGATATTATCAACACAGGACTAACTTAATATATGCCGGAGGTTTTGTGCAGCATTACTCTGGTTCCTGGGCAGTAACAAATTACGGTGGAAAATTTAATAATTCAGAGGAATATGCAGTAGCTTTATGGAGAAACGTGTATGCGCATGAAATGAAGAGCGTTGTTGATATTCTTGATGTAACGGGTAAAGATCCTTCGGCCGTAAATATGAATGCTGTCGCTAAAATTATGAGAGTGATGATCGCACAGCGATTGACTGATATTTATGGCGATGTTCCTTATTCAGAAGCTGGTTTAGCCTTTTCTCAAGGAATTGTAACGCCTAAATATGATAAACAAGAAGATATTTACGCTTCTTTTTTCGTCGAATTGACTGAAGCTTTCAATCAATTAAATACCGGAAGTGATTTGATAAAGGGAGATTTGTTTTATAAAGGAGATGTTTCAAAATGGAAAAAATTAGCCAATACGATGCGTTTGCGTCTGGCCATGAGAATCTCTGAAGTAAAACCTGCCGAAGCAGAAAAACAAGCTAAGTTAGCATTACAAAATGGAGTTTTTGAAAGTAACGCCGACAACTGTATTATGCAGCATTTAGATTTTCCTTTTAGTGATGATCCTGCCAGACTTGATTATAGAGGAAATGGATTGTCTTATGGTTTTATAGGAAATGAGCAGGGAGATCATTTTAGTTCTTTACTAATAGATTATCTAAGGGATAATGGAGATCCAAGATTAACCATGATCGCCACTCCCAAAACAAGCAGTAGTGTGGTTCCCTGGTCACCAATACAGCCGGGCGAAACATTGTATGAAGGTGTTAAGCCGGGAGTATTTAGATGGGAACTTGAGGGAGGATCAAATTCAGCCTCAGGTATACAGCCTTATTTAAAATTAAGAACAACTCCGTTCTTGCATGTAAGTTATTCAGAAACAGAATTGTTGTTAGCCGAAGCCGCTTTTAGGGGCTGGGTTTCAGGTTCTGCTGCAGATTATTACAAAAAAGGTGTTGAAGCAGGAATTAAACAATTAGAAATTTATGGCGCGGCTCCTGCGAGTCAGGCAAGTATCGACGCTTATGTAAATGCTAAACCTTTAGTATCGGGAACAGAAAAAGAACAAATTGGAACACAAATCTGGATTACCTACCTATTCAACAGTATTGAAGGATACTCTAACTGGAGAAGAACAGGATATCCTCAATTAATACCGATAACCAATTCAGATTCCGGAACAGGAGGCGTTGTACCAACTCGTTTGTATTACCCATCTGATGAATTGCAAAAAAATGAAAAAAACTATTTAGATGCAGTATCCAGATTAGGAGGAAAGAATGACTGGTTCGGGAAAGTTTGGTGGGATGTAAACTAAAAAAATCCCAAACATAAAATCTATGCCTAATAAGGTGTTATTTTCATTCTAATTAAAATTAAAAACAACCGTTTAAATTAAAAATTATGATAAAAAATAAAGCCTTATTAGGCATCCTTTTTTTTATAAGTTCTCTTTTTTCGGCGTATAGCTGTTCTACTCAAAAAGAAAGGGAACCGGAAAATTCAAAAAATAAAACAGCCCGGGTTGTGGGCTATTTATCGACGGATAATTTCGATAAAATCAATTTGATTCAGTTTTGCAAATTGACACATCTTAATCTTGCATTTGCAAATCCTGACAAAAACGGAAATCTGAATTTTAACGGCGATATTGATGCTTTGGTGAAATATGTAAAATCAGTCAATCCCAATATTAAAATCAGTATTTCACTCGCAGGCGGTGTTTTATCAGAGGAAGTAGCATCAAATTGGAAATTCCTAATTGATAATCCGGAAAATAGACCCAATTTAATTCAGAACATAATAAACTTCATTGCATTACATCAATTAGATGGAGTTGATGTGGATCTCGAATGGGATGCTGTAACCATAGGATATAGCGGTTTTGTTTTAGAATTAAGAAAAGAACTAACTGCAAAAAAGAAGCTTTTAACGGCTGCTTTGCCTAACAATTCCCGTTTCGAAAACATAACGCAGGAAGCCTTAAATGCATTCGATTTTTTAAATATCATGTCGTATGATAGTACCGGACCGTGGACACCCAATAATCCGGGACAACATAGTTTTTTTGAAAATGCTAAAACCGGAATTGAATTTTGGAACAAACTCCAGCATATTCCATCAGAAAAATTAACGCTTGGCGTACCTTTTTACGGTTATAATTTTACTTATCCGGAAGTTACAAGTTCTACTTACGGTGAAATTGTGGCGGCAGGAGTTCAATTTGCAGATCAGGATGAGGTGGGTAAAATTTATTATAACGGAAGACCAACAATTGAACAAAAAGTAATTTTCGCTTCGCAAAATGCAGGCGGAATCATGATTTGGGAAATTGCTCAGGATTCTTTTGATCAATACTCACTACTAAACGTAATTCATCAAACCTATACGTCGTTAAAATTCAAAACCACAAGATTATGTGGAAATTAAATCCATATAACTCAGTCATTTAAAACACATAAAAACTCTTTATATTTTGTTAATTTTTTCACATAAAAATGCGCTAAAAGCTTCATTATTATAGCAATATCAATTAATAGGTGAATTATTTATATTAGATAAATCTTCACTAAATATCATTTTTTGTTGAATATAATTCGGCTTATTGTAAAAAATGTTATCGTTAATTGATTTGAAAACGTTTTCGTGAAACGCATTATTGAATGTTTTATGTCGTTGGTTTAAAAAACAAAGCTGTTTGTATAAATAATTTTTTTTAACAATCCCTTAAGAATAAATTTACACCATAACTAACAAAATAAATTAACATGAAAAAAATTTTCTTAATCTTTATGATTGCTTTTACGGCGCAAGTTTCGCTTGCTCAGGTAAAAAGTATCAAAGGTGTGATTACAGATTCTGATGGGATGCCATTACCAGGGGCATCTGTTGCAGTACAAGGAGGTCAAAAAGGTTCTACAACCGATTTTGACGGTTTGTATACAATTGAAGCACAAAAAGGACAGACTTTAGTTTTTACTTATGTAGGTCTTGAAACACAAAACATAGTTGTAGGAGATGCCACTACAATTAACGTTAAAATGGGACAAGCAGCATCAAATGCACTTAACGAGGTTGTGGTAACATCATTAGGTATCAAGAAAACTAGAAAATCTTTAACATACGCTGCTCAGGAGCTAAAAGGTGAAGAGTTAACTCGTGTAAAAGATGCAAACGTTATTAATACTATCGCTGGTAAAATTGCCGGTGTTGCCGTAACTAAAAGTTCAGGTGGAACTGGAGGATCTACAAAAGTAGTTATTCGTGGTAACTCTTCTGTATCTAATAGTCAGCCTTTATATGTTATTGATGGTATACCAATGTTGAACTCAGGTTCAGGTCAACCAAATGACTCATTCGGTAGTTTAGCAGGAGGTAACCGTGATGGTGGAGATGTTGTATCTTTAATAAACCCGGATGATTATGAAGGAATGACAGTTCTTAAGGGTGCTGCTGCTTCTGTATTATACGGATCTCAGGGAGCAAATGGTGTAATTTTACTTTCATCTAAAAAAGCAAAAACAGGAAAAGCTAATATTTCTGCTTCATCTGTTACAACTTTTGAAGAAGCGGCTTATATGCCTAAATTTCAATCAGATTATATTGCTGCACCAGGATCAGAAGAAACTTGGGGAGCTAAACAAAAATCACCAGATCATGTAAAAGACTTTTTTAATACAGGAACAACTCAAATTACATCAATAGGTTATTCAATAGGTTCTGAAAATTCTTCTACAGCATTTTCTTATGCAAATACATCTGCTACAGGTATTGTTCCTGGAAATAGTTTAAAGAAAAACAATTTTGGCGTTCGTCAAACTGCTAAATTTCTTGGAGACAAATTAACTTTTGGAGCAAATGCAAACTATACTTCTCAAACTATTGTAAATAAACCGGTTAATGGTTTTTACTTTAATCCGCTTACAGGTGTTTACTTAATGCCAAGAGGTTATGATTTTAATGAGTATAAAAATAATTACGAAGTTTTTAATTCAGAAAGAAATTTAATGGCACAAAACTGGATGACTAATAGAGATATTATGCAAAATCCATACTGGGCTATCAACAGAAATAGATCTGAAGATAAAAATGATTTTTTTAACGGATCTTTATCTTTATCTTATAAAGCTAATAATTGGTTAACCATTGCTTCTAGATACAGTTATAATAGGGTAACAAGTATTTTTGACAAAAAGATATACGCTACAACTCAAGGAACTCTTTCAAATATTAATGGAAGATATATCAATGAAAATTCATTAAGCACACAACGTTATGCTGACTTAATTGCTACAATAAATACAAAAATTGGAAAAAATTTCTCTTTTAATGCTAATATTGGAACAAGTGTCACAAATACATTAACGAATCAAAAGACAATTTTAGATTCTGGTATTGGTGGAGGACTAAAATATGCAAACTGGTTTACATTGCATAATTTTAATAATAACGATGGTAACTATCAGACTATTGATTCAAGAAGAGAGGTTCAATCTGTATTCGCAGCTACTACATTTGGTTACAAAGATATGTTGTTCTTAGATTTAACCGGAAGAAATGATTGGTCATCAACTTTAGTAAATACAGGTACTCCAAGCTATTTTTATCCTTCAGTTGGTTTAACAGCACTTATAAGTGAAATGACAACATTGCCAGAGTGGGTTAATTTTGGAAAAGTTCGTGCTACTTATGCACAGGTTGGTAATGATATTTATCCTTTTATTTCGGCTCCTACTAATTATTTTCCTAATGGTAGTGGAACAAAATATAATCCTATAGTAGCACCTAGACCAGGAACCACATTAAAACCAGAATTAAAATCAGAATATGAGTTTGGTACTGAATGGAGAATGTTTAGTAATAGATTAGGTTTTGAAATTTCTTACTATAATTCAGAAACTAAAAACCAATATTTACAAGTTGTGGCGCCAGTTGGGAATAGTGCAGGTGCTGATTTTTATGGTATTAACGCAGGAAGTATAGAGAATAAAGGTATTGAGGTTGTATTGACAGGAGGAATAATCAGAGGAGATAAATTTTCTTGGGATACTACAATTAACTTCTCACAAAACAAAAATAAAGTAAAAGAAATTCCTACTGAATTAGGAGGTAGAGTTAACTTAACAGAATCAGGTGTAAATAGCTACCGATATGCTTTGGTTGAAGGACAACCATATGGTATTATTGAGGGTTATAATATTAAGAGAGATGCTCAGGGAAGAATGTTATTAAATAGCGAAGGGAAAATTGAAAGAACTGATTGGGAAACAGTTGGTAACTCAAATCCTGATTTCATGTTAGGTTGGTCAAACTCTTTTAAATTGGGATCTTTCTTCGGAAATGTATTAATTGATGGTCGTTTTGGAGGTAATGTAATGAGTATGACTGAAGCTCAGAATGATTCATTTGGAGTTTCTAAAGCTACCGGAGATGCAAGAAATGCAGGTGGAGTTACAATCAATGCAGTTAAACCTGATGGAACAGTAGTTACTACAATGGATGCACAATCTTATTATACACAAGTTGGTGGCAGAGCTGGAATTACAGGTGAATATGTTTATGACGCAACAAATGTAAGTGTAAGAGAGGTTTCTGTAGGATATAATTTCAATCCAAAAGCATTACCTTTTATTCAATCGGCAAGTGTTTCGTTAATTGCAAGAAACTTATTCTTTATTTACAAAGATGCTCCTTTTGATCCAAATATTGCATTAAGTACAGGTCAAGGTTTACAAGGGGTCGATATCTATGGTTTACCATCTACTAGAAGTATCGGTCTTAATTTAAATGTAACTTTCTAATTATAAAAACATGAAACTAAATAAAATAACAAAAGTAACTATTTGTACATTATTACTTGCTACAGTAGGTTGTACAGATAATTTTGAAGACATAAATACCAATCCAAATGGTATTACTCTTCCAGATTTTGAGCAGGACTTTAATCATATAAAAGGAGGTTTTACTCCTATGTTTAATAATATTCAGGTCTTAACTCCAGAATGGGTGTATCAATTACAACAGGGCTTAAATTGTGATATATGGTCTGGTTATATGGCAACTCCAACAGGTTTTGAAGGAGGAATAAATAACACGACTTATGCATTAGTTGATAACTGGAATGGATTTATTTGGGATTATGGCTATAAAAATGTCATGTTTAATGCCTATGATATTGCTAATAAATCTAAAGGAAAGTATAATCAATTCTACGCCTTATCATTGATTTTGAAAGTTGAAGGTATGCACAGAATGACCGATACATTTGGCCCGATTATTTATTCAAAGTTTGGTAGTAATGAAGCTACTATTGAATACGATTCTCAACAAGAAGTTTACAATCAAATGTTTTCTGAATTGGATACTGCTGTAGAAGAATTAACAAAAAGAGTTGATGCTAAAGAACCTTCACTTTTTCTAAGCACTGACTTATCGGGATATGTAAAAGCTGAAGAAGCAGGTCCTGGTGAGAATTACAAACAATGGGTAAAATTTGCAAATACTTTACGATTAAGATTAGCAATGCGTATTGTAAAAGTTAATCCTGCATTAGCAAAAACAGAAGCTGAAAAAGCTGTTGCTCAAAAGTTTGGAGTTATGATGACAAATGCGGATGCCTTTAAAATTATATCTCCGGTTTATACAAATCCTATAGCAACAATTAGTAATTCTTGGTTAGATATTAGAATGTCTGCAGACATGGAATCAATTTTAGGAGGATATCAAGATCCTAGAATGGGAACATATTTTGATGTATCGAGTCAATTTCCAGGTCAATATAAAGGGGTTCGTACAGGTATTAATATAACTGCAAAATCAGATCACCAAAATTTTTCAGGTGTTGGGGCTGTAGTGAGATCAAAAGAAATTGTTTTATTTACAACTGCTGAAGCTTACTTCTTGAGAGCAGAAGGAGCATTGAGAGGTTGGAACATGAATGGTACAGCTCAGGAATTATATGAAGCTGGAATTAAAGCATCATTTGACCAAAGAGGAGCTTCGGGTGCTGCTGCATATATTGCAGATAATACAAAAACTGCAATCGCTTATGTAGATCCTAACTTCCCTGAAAATAATTCTGCACCTGTGAACAACGTTACTGTTGCCTGGGATGCCGCTGCAACTAACGAAGTGAAATTGCAAAAAATTATTACTCAAAAATGGATTGCAGGTTTCCCTGAAGGACAAGAAGCATGGTCTGATTACAGAAGAACAGGTTATCCTAAACTTTTCCCGGTACTTAAAAACTATAGTGGAGGAGCGATTACTACAGAATTTGGTGTACGAAGAATCAACTATGTTAATTCAGAGAAAGCTGGAAATTCAGGAGGTGTTGCAACTGGAGTTTCTAAATTAGGAGGTCCTGATACAGGAGGAACAAGAGTTTGGTGGGATACTACTGGTCCTAACTTCTAAAAAAAATAAAAAAAAAGAAAGAATATTAAGTTTGGTTAGTAAATGGTATAAGCGGTGAGAATTGCTTATACCATTTCAAAACCAAAATGGTAATTACTATAAAAAGGAAAAAATGAAAAGTGCTTTAGAAATAAAACCTGATATCAGCTATAAAAGTGCGGGGAAATTTGAAGAGACCAGATTCGAAAAAATTCACAATGAAATTTTCAAAAGTTCTGCCGAAGCTTCGATAATTGTTGCCCAGGAAATTGCACAATTAATCAGAACCAAACAAGAAAAAAGTAAATCTTGTGTATTAGGTTTGGCAACAGGTTCTTCTCCTATAAAAGTCTACGAAGAATTAGTGAGAATGCACAGAGAAGAAGGACTAAGTTTTAGCAATGTAATTACTTTTAACCTGGATGAATATTATCCAATGACAAAAGAGAACAATCAGAGCTACCATTATTTCATGCATCAGCATCTTTTTAATCATATTGATATTAATCCTGAAAACGTTAATATTCCGGATGGTACTGTACATATTGATGAACTAAATCAATATTGCATTGACTACGAAATGAATATTAAAAACGCAGGCGGACTTGATTTTCAATTATTAGGAATTGGGCGTACAGGTCACGTAGGTTTCAACGAGCCGGGATCGCACACTAACTCAGGAACCAGAATTATTACACTGGATCATATTACAAGAGTAGACGCTTCATCAGATTTTAATGGTATAGACAACGTTCCGAAAAGAGCGATTACCATGGGAGTTTCTACGATCATGAGATCAAAAAGAATCGTATTAATGGCTTGGGGACAAAATAAAGCCGATATCATCAAGAGAACTATTCAGGGCGATATCACTTCAGAAGTTCCGGCGACATTTTTACAAAATCATCCAAATGCGACTTTCGTATTGGATCAGTCTGCAGCTTCAGAATTAACGCGTTTCAAAACGCCTTGGTTAGTTGGAGAATGCATTTGGACACAAGAATTAAAAAGCAAAGCGATTGTTTGGTTATGCCAAAAAACAAAACAATCGATATTAAAATTAACAGACCGTGATTACAACAACAACGGAATGTCTGATCTTTTGGCACAAGAAGGTTCTGCTTATGATTTGAACATCAATATGTTCAACGTATTGCAGCATACCATCACAGGATGGCCGGGTGGAAAACCAAACACAGACGATTCACATCGTCCTGAGAGAGCAAATCCTGCAAAAAAACGAGTGATTCTTTTTAGTCCGCATCCAGATGATGATGTGATTTCTATGGGAGGAACTTTTTCAAAATTGATAAAACAAGGTCACGATGTACACGTCGTATATCAAACCTCCGGAAATATAGCGGTTACAGATGACGAAGCATTGAAATTTGCTGAGGTTGCCAAAGATTTTGTTGGCGATGCTGCGAGTGGAATCAACTTCAAGTCGGTAATTGAATTTTTAAATAACAAATCAGAAAACCAAATCGATTCTTTAGAAGTTCGAAAATTAAAAGGACTAATCAGAAGAAGAGAATCTTATGCCGCAACAAGATACATCGGATTAAAAGATGAAAATACGCATTTCCTGGATCTTCCATTTTATGAAACAGGACAAGTAAAGAAAAACCCTTTAGGCCCTGAGGATATTGCGATTGTAAAAGATATTATTGCTAAAATTAAACCACATCAGGTATTTGCCGCCGGAGATTTGGCAGATCCGCACGGAACGCATGAAGTTTGTCTGAATGCGATCTTTGCAGCCATGAAGCAATTGAAACCGGAAAAATATATGGATGATTGCTGGTTGTGGCTTTACAGAGGAGCTTGGCACGAATGGGACATTCACGAAATTGACATGGCCGTTCCGCTTTCTCCATCAGAAGTATTATTGAAACGTCACGCGATTTTATACCACCAGTCTCAAAAAGACAGAGTTATGTTTCAAGGAAACGACTCGAGAGAATTTTGGGTTAGGGCAGAAGATCGTAATAAAAATACGGCCATCTTATACGATGAATTAGGTTTGGCTGAGTACGAAGCTATTGAAGCGTTTAAACGTTTTGACTATTAGCGTTGTTTTAAAAAGGATTCGGGTGAGAGCGAATCAAACTACAAAATTCAGACTGACTTTCATAGCGATTTGTGAGGGTTTCTTGAAAGTCATCTGAATTTGTTTTTTATCTATTTACTAATGTTATTTCGGTAACATCTTTCAAACAAAAAAAATGAAATATTTATTAGTCCTACTACTAGCAGGTATAACTTCTGGTGCTCAAATTAAGAAAGAGCAGTTAAATCTTATGCCTTGGCCTCAAAGTATTGTTTTAAACGACGGTAATTTTGCTTTAACCAAAAACTTTAAAGTAAACATTACAGGAAATCCAAATCCAAGAATTTTTGGAGGCGTAACCCGTTTTTTAAGACGACTAGATGGTAGAACCGGTATTTTTTTCGAACAGGGTTTTATTACAAAACTAAATGAATTTCCAGCTGCGGAACTTCAGATAAACTGTACCAAAGGCGGAAAAATTGCTTTGTATGAAGATGAAAGTTATCATTTAGACATTAAACAAAATAAAATTACAATCAATGCAACAAGTGATTTAGGTGCTTTACACGGCCTGGAAACGTTATTGCAAATCCTGCAGAATAATAATACCTCATTTTATTTTCCAAACTCACAAATTTCTGATTTTCCAAGATTTACCTGGAGAGGTTTAATGATAGATGCTGCAAGACATTTTCAGCCGGTAGATGTTATCAAAAGAAATATTGACGGACTGGCTGCAATGAAGATGAATGTTTTTCACTGGCATTTAGTCGACGATCAGGGTTGGAGAATTGAAATGAAAAAACATCCAAAATTAATCGATTTAGCTTCGGATGGAATGTATTACACACAAGAGGAAATTAAAAATATCGTAAAATATGCTGATGAGCGCGGTATTTTGATCGTTCCTGAAATAGATGTTCCGGGTCACGGATCTGCAATATTAACGGCTTACCCGGAAATTGGCAGTAAGTTGATGACGCTGACAGGAGGAACTTCAGAAAAAAATATTCAGGGAACCGCAATTGCGACCTATGGAATTGAAAGAAATGCCGGTATTTTTTCGCCAACATTAGATCCTTCAAATCCTAAAACATACCAATTATTAAGTGAAATTTTTGATGAGGTTTGCCCATTATTCCCAGGTGCTTATTTTCATATCGGGGGAGATGAAAATGAAGGTAAAGACTGGGATGCAAACCCAAAAATTCAGGAATTTAAAAAGAAAAATAAATTAGCGACAAACCACGAATTACAAACCTATTTTACGATGCAATTGGTTCCGATGCTTAAAAAACACGGAAAACAATTAATGGGCTGGGAAGAAATTCTGACCAAAAACATGTCAAAAGAAGCTATTATCCATTCGTGGAGAGGACCAAATGAAGGCGTTGTTGCAGGCCAGTCATTGACTGAAGCCGTAAAAAAAGGATACAAAACAGTACTATCAAACGGATATTATATCGATTTGATGTATCCAATAGAAAGCCATTACTTGAATGATCCGATGCCAAAAGGTGCTGATTTAACGGCAGAAGAAAAAGCAAGAATTTTGGGTGGAGAAGCACCAATGTGGACCGAACTAGCCACTCCTGAAACTATTGATTCGAGAATTTGGCCAAGAACAGCTGCAATTGCAGAAAGACTTTGGTCGGCAGAAGATATCACGGATGTTGCCAATATGCGTAAACGTTTGGAAACAATTTCTTTTAGACTGGAAGAACTGGGCTTAACGCACATTCGAAACAAAGCAGTTATTTTTAGAAACATTGCCAATAACCAAAATATAAAATCGCTTAACGAATTCTCGAATGTCTGCGAACCATTAAAAGGATACACAAGAAATAAAGGAGGAACAGAATATCAAATGTATTCGCCGTTTACCCTTTTTGCAGATGCCTGCACGCCAGATGCCAAAGATGCTTTGGCTTTTGATGACGCAGTAACACAATATAGGGCAAACAAATCGCCTGAAAATAAAGCAAAAGTAGCAGGATTTTTAAACAAATGGATTGCGGTAAATAAAGGTTTAGTTGAGTTGAGTTCCAATGCGCCGTTAGTACAGCCAATTTTGCCTTTATCAAAAAAATTAAATGATGCATCACAAGAATTACTGCTTGTTTTAGATAATAAATCAACTTTAAAAGCAGAAGATTTAAAAAGTTTAATCGAACAATGTAACACAAAAGATCATGCAGATGTGGAGCTCGCAGTTTATGCAAGCTTAAAGAAACTAATATAAGTTTGGTTTGAATTAGTGTTTAGTAAGTTTATGTTACCATGATTATTTGTAATTATCTCTGCTGAATTTCAGCAGAGGTAATTATAATAGTAAACTTCAGGACAAAAAATTTTTTCAAACTTCAAAAAAAATTAACCAAAAAAATCATTAAAAAATAACCATTAAAAGAGTATTAACCTTAAAAAACCAAATAAAAAGAATAAAAAACATGACAACACAAGTATTTAGATTGATGAGTTATCCCAAATTTATCATTTGTATGTAATACTAATTTTTAAAAGAATTATCCATAAATATCAATCAATACTATTTGCTAATGATTATGGTAGAATCAGTAATAGTAATATTTATTTATTGAATGTAATACGAATTAATTTCCAACGGATTGCGATGTTTTCGATTTGCAATTTATTGAATCCCGGTTGTTCTATTTTGCATGCTTTATTGGCATGTGAAGTATTGTAATTGGAATATTTATTTTCTATTAACCAATATTTATTAATTATGAAACATTATTACAGATTGCTTTTATTGTTATTGTTTCCCTTACTCGCCATGGCCCAACCAGCTCATGGTAAAAAAGTAGTAGGGTACTATGCGCAATGGTCTATTTATGCGAGGGACTTCAATGTTCCTAAGATAGATGGAAGTAAGATTACGCATTTGAATTATTCTTTTTATGGAACAAGTTACGATCCTGCCCATCCGGAGAATACAAAACTACAATGTTTGGATACCTATGCTGATTTTGAGCATATGGAAGGCGGAATTCCGTGGGATGCTCCTGTAAAAGGGAACTTTTATGATTTGAAAAAATTAAAAGAAAAGTATCCCCATCTTAAAATTTTAATTTCTGTTGGAGGATGGACAAAAGGTCAGGATCTTTCTCCAATAGCAGCAAGTCCTGTTGCAAGAGCCGCTTTGGCTGCAGATATGGCAAACTTCATAGTAACGTATCCTTTTATCGATGGATTCGACATCGACTGGGAATATCCGCTTTCTGGTGGAACAGACGGTACGGAAGTAATTAACGGAGCTCCAATTCCTCCGCAAAAATACAGCCCGGATGACAACAAAAATTTAGTTTATTTATTGAAAGCAATGCGTCAGGCAATGCCAAATAAATTAGTCACTATTGCTGCCGGAAACAATGTTCGTAAAGTTGCTCAGCAATATTTAGGGCCATCAAACAGATCTCAATACGGAATGACAGAAGATATTTCGACGTATTGTGATTACATTACTTATTTTGGATATGATTTTGGTGGAAACTGGTATGACAAAACATGCTACAACGCTCCATTATACGCCAGTGGAAATACAAACGATCCGCTTTATGGCGCAACACAATCAGAATCATTAGACGAATTAACGAATCAATATCTGAACGTTGTTGGTTTTCCTGCGAATAAATTAATCATGGGATTGCCTTTCTACGGAAAAAAATTCGATAATGTTGCCAATAACGGAACCAATCCAAATTTACCCGGATTATTCGTCTCTGCACCAAGATATATAGTTTCAGGGTGTACAAATCCGCAAAATCCAACAGGAACATGGGATGGTCCTGCAGCCTGCGAAAAATCTGGAAGTATCGAAATTTGCGACTTGGTTGGAAATCCGGTTACAAATTCACATGCTTATTTGGATCCAAGCACTATGCAGGTTACTCCAACAGCTGCTTCTGCTGGATGGGTACGTTATTTTGACAACACAACAAAAGTTCCTTATTTATACAATGCTACTTTAAAACAGTTTATCTCTTATGAAGATAAACAATCAATGGATTTAAAAGTACAGTATATTAAATCGAGAAATTTAGCAGGAGGAATGGTTTGGGAATTATCTCAGGATACAAGAGGATCAATTCCAAACGCGTTATTAACTCAGGTAGATACATCATTTGGAAGCGTAGTTCCGGGAACAGTAAGCATTTCAGGTTCAGTAAAAAACGGATCATCTTTAGTTTCGAATGTTACAGTTTATTTGCGCAATGCAAGCAATGTAATAATACAAACCGTAGTTTCAACAGGAGGAAATTTTACTTTCAGCAACCTTACTTCGGGACAAAATTATATACTTACAGCTTCAAAAGCGACGTATACTTTTACACCGGTAACGTTAACCAATGTAACAACAAACCAAACAGCAGTTGTTATTAACGGAACTCAGCCTTTATACACTGTAAGCGGAACAGTTCTTAACGGAACAACAGGAGTTTCAGGAGTTACTGTTACAGCAACTTCAGGATCTACAGTTTTAACTGCAGTTTCAAATGCAAGCGGAGTTTACAGTGTTACAGGTTTAACAGCCGGACTTAACTTTACCGTTACAGCTGCAAAAACTGGATTCTCATACACGCCAACTTCAACTGTTTATACTGCAATCGATGCAAACAAAACATTGAATTTTGCTCAGGGCGCACCAGTTGTTTATTACACCGTAAGCGGAACTGTATTAAACAATACAACTCCGGTTTCTGGCGTTACCGTTACAGCAACTTCAACAGTGGGAACATTTACTGCAACTACAAATTCAAGCGGCGCTTATACAATTGCTAATTTGCCTTCAGGCGGAAATTATACTGTAACAGCAGCTTTGGCAGGACAAACATACACGCCGGCTTCAACAGTTTATACGAATCTGACAGCGAACAAAACATTAAACTTCACACAAGATGTTGTTGTAGTTCCTTCAAGTAAAATTAGCGGAACCGTTAAAAACGGATCAACTCCGGTATCTGGCGCAAAAGTAGAAATAGTTTTACCTTGGACAGACAGTACACACAACTGGAAAAGCGTTATCGCGATAACAGATGCACAAGGAAAATACAGTTTTGACAATTCAGTTGTAGCAGGATATACAACCGTTACAAGTTTAAAATTAAACTCTTGGGAAAACGGGGAAACAGCTTATTTTCCAAACAATCTGGCTAACTTTGCAGTTCCTGCAAACCCAACAGTTTATAACTTCAACACAAGTACTACAGCAAAAGCAGCACTAGTTGCCGCAAATTTAATTAGCGGAACCGTTAAAAATGGAACAACTCCGGTTGCTGGAGCCAAAGTAGAAATCGTTTTACCTTGGACAGATAACACCCATAATTGGAAAAGTGTTTTGGCAACAACAGATGCATCAGGAAATTATACTTTCGATAATTCAGTTGTAGCAGGTTATACACAAATTTTGAGTTTGAAATTAAATTCATGGGAAAACGGTGAAGTAACTTATTATCCAAATAACTTAACCAACTTTGCAGTTCCAACAACTGCCACGACTTATAATTTTAACAGACAAGCGGTGGTTGCGACTAAGCCGGTGGTTACCATTACAGCACCAACAGCCTCGGCGATTGCTATAAATTTAGGATCGGCAATTAATTTTGTTGCAACTGTTGGATTAAGCGCTGCTGATGCCACTACAATCTCATCTGTAGTATTTAGTTTAGACGGACAAACCTTGAGCGCTACCAATGCTTCGGGAACATATACATCAGTTTGGACACCGGCAGCAAATCAGTTTTCGCTTCCTCATACATTAACCGTTACGGCTACTGCATCAAACGGAACAACAGAATCAAAAACATATAGTTTTACATTAACTTGTTCAGGTGCAAACTGTCCAAATTCATTGCCTGTAATTACGTGGAATTCACCATCGAATACTACAGTAACCCAAAGTTCTTTTCAGGTGGTGCCAATTTCAGTTACAGCTGTTGACAGTAACGGATCCGTTTCAGGTGTTACAATTACCATAAATGGAGGTACATTCAACATGACAGCCGGTACAAATAATACTTATACGTATAATTTCACACCAACTGCTTATAAAGATTATCCAGTTGTAATCAAAGCAACCGATAATCAATCTGGTGTAACTACATTAAACAATACCATTAAAATTGCTCCGGTAAGCACAAACAGATTCATTCCGCTTCCATCTAAAATTATTTTAGGCTACGCACATTCATGGGAAAATGCCGGTGCACCATTTTTATATTTTTCTCAAATGGTGGGAAGCAAGTTTAACGTAGTAGATTATTCTTTCGTAGAAACGGTAAACCGTGATGGTTACACACCAATCTTAACTACAAACGACACTAGATATTTGACAAATGGTGTTTTCAATAAACAATTGTTGAAAAATGATATTAAATCCTTAAGAGACAGCGGCGTTCCTGTTATTGTTTCTATTGGAGGTCAAAACGGGCATGTGGTTTTAGACAATGTAACTCAGAAAAATATTTTTGTAAATGGTCTGAAAGCCATTATTGATGAGTATCAATTTGACGGAGTCGATATCGATTTTGAAGGCGGATCGATGAATTTTAATGCAGGAGGTTTAAGAGATATTTCTTATGCGGGTATTTCAGCTTATCCAAGATTGAAAAACGTAGTAGATGCTTTCAAAGAATTAAAAGCGTATTATGGTCCTGGATTTTTATTAACTGCAGCTCCCGAAACACAATATGTACAAGGAGGATATTCTACCTATACGGATACTTTTGGTTCGTTCTTGCCAATCATTCAAAACTTACGTAATGACCTTGATTTGTTAGCCGTACAATTGTATAACACAGGAGGAGAAAACGGATTAGATGGTCAGTATTATGGTTCAGCTAAAAAAGCAAACATGGTAACAGCCCTGACTGATATGATCATAAAAGGGTATAATATTGGAACAACAGGAATGCATTTTGACGGTTTACCACCTTCAAAAGTTCTTATTGCATTACCGGCTTGTCCAAGTGCAGCAGGTAGCGGTTATTTAACGCCGGCAGAAGGAATTAGTGCAATGCATTATTTAAGAACCGGAACCACTTTCTCTGGAAGAACCTACACAATGCAGCCAGGCGGACCATATCCTGCTTTAAGAGGTTTAATGACCTGGTCTGTAAACTGGGATGCCTCTTCTTGTGGTAATTCATCTGAATTATCTAAAGCCTATGCCGCTTATTTTGCTTCACAATCAGCAGCAAAAACATTAGCAGTTGAAAAAATCGAAGCAAAAAGCAATACAATCGTTTACTTTAGAAACAATGCCTTATCGGTAACAAATGAAACCGAAGATATTGCGCACATTGACGTATTTAATACGATTGGACAAACATTAGTGAACTATCAAAACGTTCAGCATAATAAAGAAATCCTGTTGCAAAACCAAAGTTTCTCAACTAAACAATTGTTTATAGTTGTAGTTACAGACAAAGCAGGAAACAAAAAATCATTCAAAGTAATCAACTTTTTAAACTAAGATAAAATGAATGTAAAAATTAGAAATAGAAAAATTGGGACGGTTAAAATTGAGTTTGGTTATTTATTTTTTAATCAGGTTTTTATTTCGAATAAATGCATTGAATTCAGGTGATTTGTTATTTGGTTTTCACCTGAAGGAGAGCATTATGAACCCGGCAATTTATTGCCGGGTTTTTTTATGGTTCAAAGCGAGGTAGCGTCAAAGTATGTCATTGCGAGGAACGATGCAACCGCACTAAGTATTCGACAAAGTATGTCATCCTGAGCGAAGTCGAAGGAAACGCAGGAAACTCCGCATAGAAAATCGCCAATCGTATGTTTTATTTTTTGCGGAGCTGTTTCCTGCTATCCGTTCCAATCTTTTGTGTTTTTAAAGAAAAAACACAAAAGGATTTCCACTACTATCAGGGCTAGGGCATTAGTTTTCATAAGAAAATCTGTTTTTTAAGACAAGTAATCATAAAGTAACCCCAAAGTATGTCATTGCGAGGAACGAAGCAAATAAGTATTTCGACAAAGCTGTCATCCTGAGCGAAGTCGAAGGAACGCAAGAAACTCTATATAGAAACTCTGCAATCTTTGTCGAGCTTCTTGCGGAGATTCTTCGTTCCTCAGAATGACAAAAATGAGCATAAAAAAAATCCGCATAAATCCGCTTTTTCGCAAAGGGAATCCGTATCATCCGCGTTCCATCCACATCCCAATAATAAAAAAAAATAACTACTTTTGAATCTCAATTCCTCATCAAAAATGCAAAAAGCAATCACCATCATATTATCCCTAATATTCACATCAACTTTCGCCCAAACAAAATTCGGAAGCCCTGAAGTCGACCCGATCCAAATTCAAAAAAACTTCACAGATTGGTCCGCGTATCAAAACAAAAATATCATGCTTTCCAGAGATTTTGTGGCACTAGATAATCTTTCAAAAGAAATCACCAAAGAAACATTTCTGGATCAGTTAGCAAACGGAAATTTCATCCCAATCAAATTAAAATCAGACGATTCAATATATTATTACAAGCTATTCAAAATTCAGCCCAAATCTGATACCAGCATAAAAGCCACCATCAATCAAATAGGTTTTGACGCCTATAAAAACTACAAAATGGAAGGCACCGCATTTCCTGAATTCTCCTTCAAAGATTTAAACGGAAACTTAATTTTAAACGAAACCATGAAAGGAAAAATCATCGTTATAAAATGCTGGTACATTCACTGCACACCTTGTATAAGAGAATTTCCACAGGTAAATAAACTAACAGAAGAATACAAAGACCGAAAAGACATTCTGTTCATAAGTCTTGCCGAAGATTCTCCGGAACAATTGAAAGTGTTTTTAGCCAGAAAACCATTGGCATATTCCGTTATTCCGGATATGAAAATTTATATGAATGAAAAACTCGATTTAAATGCCTTTCCCACACATTTCATTTTAAATAAAGAAGGTTTGATTTCAAAGGTTTTGCCAAATTTTGAAAGTTTAGAAGTAGCGTTGGCGAAAGAAAGTAAACTGTAGAGGATTAGTACTGTTTGTCATTTCGAGGAACGAGAAATCTCCACAAGTAGCTCCGCAACTAAATTCCAAACTTTGTAGAGTTTCTCGTGGAGATTTCTCGTTCCTCGAAATGACATAAAATGAGAAAAAAACTCTTCTGAGCACATTTGCTCCCGATAACTATCGGGATTGCGAGAAAAATCTCGTCCGTATAAAAAACTTAGCCACTTTGCACCTTTGCAACTCTGAACCTTTTTCACTACTTTTGCACCAAATTAATTAAAAAGACATTCATGTTAACAGTCAATAATTTATCAGTTCAATTTGGCAAACGAATTTTGTTTGACGAAGTAAATACCACATTCACACACGGAAATATTTATGGAGTTATTGGAGCCAATGGTGCTGGAAAATCTACTTTTCTAAAAATCATTTCGGGCGATATCGATCCAACTTCTGGCCACATTCATTTAGAACCGGGAAAACGTATGTCGGTTTTAAACCAAAATCACAACATGTTCGACGAACATACGGTTTTGGAAACTGTATTGATGGGAAATAAAGTTCTTTATGCTGTTAAAAAAGAAATGGATGAACTTTATTTAGATTACAACGATAAAAACGCAGACAGAATTGGAGAACTTCAGGTTCAGTTTGAAGAAATGAATGGTTGGAATGCAGATTCTGACGCCGCTGCAATGCTTTCGAACTTAGGAATCAACGAAGAACACCATTATACTTTAATGGGCGATCTAGAGGGAAAAATTAAAGTTCGTGTGCTTTTGGCGCAGGCACTTTTTGGAAATCCTGATTTGCTTATTATGGATGAGCCTACCAACGACCTGGATTTTGAAACAATTGCCTGGTTAGAAAACTTCTTAGCAAACTACGAAAATACGGTAATCGTTGTATCTCACGACCGTCACTTTTTAGATGCTGTTTGTACGCATATTTCAGATATCGATTTTGGAAAAATCAATCACTATTCAGGAAACTATACATTTTGGTACGAGTCTAGCCAATTAGCGGCGAAACAACGTGCGCAGCAAAACAAAAAAGCAGAAGAAAAGAAACAGGAATTGGAAGAATTTATTCGTCGTTTTAGTGCGAACGTTGCAAAATCGAAACAAGCAACATCTCGTAAAAAAATGATTTCTAAACTGAATATTTCTGAAATCAAACCTTCAAGCCGTCGTTATCCTGCCATTATTTTTGATCAGGATCGTGAAGCCGGAGATCAGATTTTGAATGTAGAGGGATTAGCAGCTTCTGTAGAAGGAGATCTTTTGTTTAAAGATGTAGATTTGAATATGGCAAAAGGCGATAAAATCGTGCTTTTCTCAAAAGATTCACGTGCTACAACCGCTTTCTACGAAATTTTAAATAACAATCAAACCGCAGACGCCGGAACATTTGATTGGGGAATTACAACAAATCAAGCCTATTTACCTGCAGAAAATCATTCCTTTTTTGAAAATGATTTGACTTTGGTAGACTGGTTACGTCAATACGCAAAAACAGAAGAAGAGCGTGATGAGGTTTTTATTAGAGGATTCTTGGGGAAAATGATTTTCTCCGGAGAAGAAGCTTTAAAAACAAGCCGTGTATTATCAGGGGGAGAAAAAGTACGTTGTATGTTATCAAGAATGATGATGGAACGCGCGAACATCCTAATGCTTGACGAACCAACGAATCACTTGGATTTGGAGTCGATTACAGCATTCAACAACTCTTTGAAAAACTTTAAAGGATCTGTAATTTTCACTACACATGACCACGAGTTTGCACAAACAGTTGGTAACAGAGTAGTAGAGTTAACACCAAACGGAGCAATCGACCGTTACATGACATTTGACGAATATCTTGATGATGAAAAGATTCAGGAATTAAGAAAGAAAATGTATAATCTATAATTAGATTATTCTATATAAAAAGAAATCCCGTTTGCCAAGCAAACGGGATTTTTTATGTTTATTATCTTTTGAAAAACCTGGTAAAGATCCAGATAATTATGGCGATTACAAAGATCACGATAAATATTCCGACTCCCATTCCGGCTTGAAAAATATCTCCAACTAGTTCGCAGCTTGTAAATGAAAACAGTATTACGAATACCATTAACAAACGTGTAATGTTCTTTTGCATGATTTTGCTTTTTTAATTGTTTTAAAAAGAATTTAGTATTCTAATTATCGTAGTATAAAATTACTTTAATCAGCAAAAAAATGTTTTATATAATTTGGTTGAAAAGTTCTATGATTTTGGGATTGTACATTTATAACAAGATCTTTATTAGTGATAGTATCATTTGATACTATCACTAATAGCAGTAAATCAATATTTAAATTATAGTCAAGCCTAAATATTTATTCCCCAATAGTTCCAGTCTTAACCTTACCAACTCTTTTATAATTAACAATAATTACTCCCTTTGAAGTAATTGTATTTTCTGTTAATTCAAATGTTGCCGCAGTAGCATTATCATTAAATAATTTTTTTCCTTTTCCCAAAACGATTGGATGAATTTTAAGCCAAAGCTCATCGACTAAATCATGTTGAAGCAAAAGCTGCACAAGCGATGCACTTCCCCAAACTTTAAGATCACCGCCTTCTGAATTTTTAAGTTTTTTGACATCTTCTACATTAGAAAGAAATACCGAGTTTTCCCAATCAGAGTTATTTCTGGAAGAAGACAAAACATATTTTTTGACCTCATTAATTCCCGGCCATCCGTTTGCGTGTTCCGGCCAGTAAGATTCAAAAATATCAAATGTTTTTCTGCCCAAAAGAATATCGGCAGGTTTCATTTGCTCCTGCATAACCTTTCCGTAAATTTCGTCACTCAAAGGCGCAACCCAGCCTCCGTATTCAAAACCACCCGAAGTATCTTCTTCAGGTGCGCCAGGTGCTTGCATAACGCCATCGATTGTAATCATGGTTAAGACGATTATTTTTCTCATGATGTTGGGTGTTTTTTATTGTAAAAATAAGGATTTTCTTAAAATTTATTTACTACATGAAATATACTTTTGTGGGTACTTTGAAGGCACGTAAAGGATTTCTGCGTTATTGTTGGTCAGATTATAGTAAATTATATAGACTGTTCAGTTCCTCAATCATTAAATTCAATCTTATTATTAATTCCGTAATATCAACTCCATTTAAAAAATCAAGTTGTTGAGAAGGTGATTTGTGTACTAAAGTATTTCTATATTGAATTAAAAATTTTAATTCAGCATGAGTTGTATTGTTAATGTAATTACTTTCTGCTAATATTCGCACTAATCTTAATAATGATGATGTGTGTGGTTCATTAATGACTAAAAATTCGGAAAGTGTTCTAATAATATAGTCAAGACTGTCAAAATCAAAAAGGAATTCGTTTTTAAATTTAGAAGAAGTATAATCGGTTTTTGAAACTAAAGAGTTTAAATGTCGTTTCAGATGTTTATTAAAAAATCTTTCAGCATCAAAAAAGAATAAAGTTTTTTTAGTTGCGAGGTAACAAATTTGGATATAGTGATTATGTGGTTCTTTGTTTTCTTTTAGCCAATCACCTTTTGAAGTGTCATATGTTAAGAAAATGGTATCAGTTTGATTGTCACTTGAATATTTAAGTATTTCGTGGAAAATTAAATAATCCCCATATGGATTTTCAGGCTTTTCCTTTATATCCATTGCTCCAGGAAAAGCATTTTGTGGTTTATTAATCTCATTTTTAATTTTAGAAGTATCAATTAACTTTTTTAATGTATCAAATTCACTTTTTAGAAAATTAATGTCTTCTTCTGCTAAATTGTCAATCAGGTTCATTTCTAATGTCAAAGAAAGAAATTCATCTTTAAATTTAGTATCATTGTATCTTGATTTGACTGCAGTAATTTCTTTTTCTAATTCTTCTTGTGCTTTATGGATATCTTCGGTTAAAGAATTGATTTTCTTTTCAAAAAGCGGAAAATCTTCAAATAGAATTTTATTTCTTTCTACATAAGATTGAGCTTTGTTTTTAATCTCATCTTTAAAATTACCTTCAAGTTTTTCGAGCGTATCAGTAAAAAACCTTTCAATTATGTCTTCTCTGTTTTTTATGAATTCTTTTTGAACTTGTGAAGTTATGTAGATTCTCTTTTTATATTTTTTTAAGAAATCTAATAAAGTTTTACGCGAAACAAAGGAAATACTATAATACTTTAAAAGAATATTTGTATCTATAAAAATTGGGATGTTTTTTGTAAGTTCAATTGCTGCTTCAGCTGATTCCAAATAAAGTTTTAGCGATTCAGCATATGATTTTACATCTAATTCTTTTCGTTTTGTTAAGAAACTTATTTTATCAATGCTTAGAGCCATAGTTTATATTTTAAAGTTATGTTTTTTTTATTTATAAAGGTGAAAAAAATATTTTTGATATTTCAAATTCCGAAGCTGAAATCAAAAATAAATATTTCCCATCCCAACACCCCAACAAATAAATTCTGATTTCGTATATTTGCCCAACCAAACATCACACTTAATTATGAGCCAAAAAGTATTACTTAATTCAAAAGAAGTTACTATCATACTCCATCGTTTGGCTTGTCAGTTAATCGAAAAACACCTTGATTTCTCCGATACAATCTTAATCGGAATTCAGCCAAGAGGGGTTTATTTAGCTGAACGTTTAAAACAAATATTAGAAAACGAATACCAGACACCTGAAATTTCTTTGGGATATCTGGACATCACTTTTTTTAGAGATGATTTTCGCCGAACTGATAAACCACTGGAAGCCAATAAAACACAAATAAATTTTATAGTCGAAAACAAAAAAGTCATTTTTATCGATGACGTATTGTTTACCGGACGAAGCATTCGTTCTGCCTTAACCGCAATTCAGTCTTTTGGGCGACCTTCAGAAATTGAATTGTTAGTGTTAATCGACAGGCGTTTTAGCCGTAATTTACCTATTCAGCCCGATTATAGAGGCCGTCAGGTAGATGCAATCAATGGCGAAAAAGTAAAAGTGAGCTGGAAAGAAAATGATGGTGAAGACGTAGTTCACTTAGTAACAAATTAAAGTTTAATCGGTTAACCGGTTAATTGTTTAATCGGAAGAAACGATTAAACGCTTAAACAAATCAATAAATAAACGATTAACAATAAAAAATGACAGAGAACGAAGCGTTTATTTATGAATCAATTTTTAATCAGGTCAGAATGGGATTTCTTTCTCTTGATGAGATTCAGGAAAACATCAGAGAAGAAATTGAAGACAACGAATTTGAAGATGAAATTTCAGAAGAGTGGGCTTTCGACAAAATAAAAGAAGAATACCAAAAGTTACTTGCAGAAAGTAAACAATGGAAAAATCCAACAGATACTGAAAAGCTTATAAAAGCGTTTGATGAATTATGTGACGATAATATAATCGCACTTCATAATGCTGGTTACACTACAAGTGATGCTGAATATGAAGTGGTTGAGGTTGAAAGAGAACTACAGGAAAACGAAGTCGAGTCTGATGGTTATTGTTTTTATCACGGACAAGATTTAGAAAGAGCACTTTCTGTTGAAAATTCAAATTTGTTTATCGCTTTTCAGAAAGTAGACAATTCGGATGATGCCACGACAATAGAAGTAGGAAAACGAGTTGCCGAAGTTTTAATAAACAACGACTTCAAAATAAAATGGGATGGCTCTTCAAGAACAAGAATTGAAATTCCAGGTTTTAGATGGCAGAAAATTTTTAATGAAGACGACAGAGATCTGCAGGATTACAGCGAGGTTGTAGACAGAATGATTCAATAAAACAGCTTCTCTTTAAGGAGCATTGACAAATAAATATTAAAGAAACAAAAATGAAAGAATTAAGCGTAAATCATTTATTAGGAATCAAATACATCAACGAGAATGATATTAACCTGATTTTTGAAACGGCAGATCATTTTAAAGAAGTCATTAACAGGCCAATTAAAAAAGTTCCTTCATTACGAGATATTACGATTGCCAATATTTTTTTCGAAAACAGTACCAGAACAAAACTTTCTTTCGAATTAGCCCAAAAACGATTATCTGCAGATGTTATTAGTTTTTCTGCCGCACAGTCATCGGTTAAAAAAGGAGAAACCTTAATTGATACTGTAAACAATATCCTATCCATGAAAGTTGACATGGTTGTAATGCGCCACTCCAATCCCGGAGCGGCTTATTTTTTATCTAAAAATGTCAAAGCCAGTATCGTAAACGCCGGAGACGGAGCGCACGAACATCCAACTCAGGCTTTATTGGACAGTTATTCTATCAGAGAAAAACTAGGCGATGTTGCCGGAAAAAAAGTAGTTATTGTAGGCGATATTCTGCACTCCAGAGTTGCCTTATCCAATATATATGCTTTACAGATGCAAGGAGCAGAAGTAAAAGTTTGCGGACCAAAAACCCTGATTCCACGATATATTGAATCGCTTGGAGTTACCGTCGAGCCGAATTTACGCAAAGCATTAGAATGGTGCGATGTTGCCAATATGCTGCGTGTGCAAAACGAGCGTATGGATGTAAACTTTTTTCCTTCAACACGCGAATACGCACAACAATACGGAGTTGATAAACCATTATTAGATTCTCTTGGAAAAGAAATCATCATCATGCACCCGGGGCCAATCAACAGAGGAGTAGAGATTACTTCTGAAGTAGCAGATTCTAATCATTCCGTGATTTTGAATCAGGTTGAAAACGGAGTAGCGATCAGAATGGCGGTGATTTATTTATTGGCTTCGAAGATTCAATAATTTAGTATACAGTTTTAAGTCGCAGTTTTCAGTTTTGAAAATGATTGTCACCCTGAGCGGAGTCGAAGGGCGCGCCAATTGGAACGAGGCTTCGACTCCGCTCAGCCTGACAAACTTGTAACGTTTAGCTCGATAAACCTGAAACTTGAAACCTGAAACTTGACACTAAAAATAAAACTTCGTAACTTAGTACTCAAAATATATCCCCAAGTTATAAAATGAAAGTAGATCAAAAAGGACATACCGTTACAATTAAAGATACTCAAGGAGATTTTAAAGCTTTCCTTGAAAAAGTAACGCAGCAGTTTAAAACCTTTGAAAAACAAAATATTATAATTGATTTATCAGCTGATGATAAATTATCAGAAAGTGATTTGAAACTTTTTTTACCACTTTCGAAGCAACACAAAAAAGCAAAAAAATCTTTTGTTATTGTAGTTTCTGATCTTGATTTTAATGCTATTTCTGATAAATTGGCTGTAGTTCCTTCGCTTTTAGAGGCACACGATATTATCGAAATGGAAGAAATTGAGAGAGACTTAGGGTTTTAGATTTTAGAGTTCAGATTTTAGATTTTGAATACTGTAATCTAGATTTCTGATTTTAGATAGTATCGTTTTAAGGTTAAAATTTTTCCAATCTAACATCTACAGTCTACAATCTAAATTCTATAATCTAAAATCAACAATCTAAAATCTAAAATGAGATTAACTATACTTGGCTGTTATGCCGCAACTCCCAGAACAATTACCAACCCGACTTCGCAGGTTTTAGAGATTAAAAACAGATTGTTTTTAATTGATTGTGGCGAAGGAACTCAGGTACAATTGCGTAAAAACAAGATTAAATTCTCAAAAATTAATCACATTTTTATTTCGCATTTGCATGGAGATCACTTTTTTGGATTAATTGGGACAATCTCGACTTTTGCACTTTTAGGACGAACTGCAGATTTACATATTTACGGACCAAAAGGGGTGAAGGAAATCATCACTTTGCAATTGCGTCTGTCAAATTCGTGGACGACTTACAATTTGTTTTTTCACGAACTGGAATCTGATAAAAGCGAAGTCATATTTGAAGATAACCGTGTAATTGTAAAAACGATCCCGCTAAAACACCGCGTTTATACCAACGGCTTTTTGTTTCAGGAAAAACCCGGAGACAGAAAACTGAATGTCGAAGCCGTTCAGGAATATAATATCCATACTGCTTATTATCAAAAGATTAAAGGCGGTGGAGATATTACGCTTGATGATGGAACAGTAATCGAAAACAAGAAATTGTCTTTTGACCCAATTCCGGCAATGAGTTATGCTTTTTGTTCGGATACGGTTTACAGCGAAGCAATTATTCCGATTATAGAAAATGTAGATGTTTTATACCACGAATCTACTTTTTTAGAATCAGAAGCGCCTTTGGCAGAAAAAACACTACACTCAACAGCAAAAGAAGCCGCAACAATTGCACTCAAAGCAAAGGCAAAACAACTTATTTTAGGACATTACTCTACACGATATGACGGTATTTTGCGTTTTAAGGAAGAAGCTGAAACTATTTTCCCAAACGTCCTTTTAAGCGATGACGGAAGAAGTTTTGAATTTTAGTCTAAGATACTAAGGTTTTAAGGTTCTGAGTTGCTAAGTTTCTAAGTAAAACAAATAAGGTTTTAGAAAAATCTAAAATCTAAAATCAACAATCTAAAATATAATGGCATGAATGATTTAAGCAATTATAGAAAGTCTTACGAAAAAAGCGAATTATTAGAAACCAATATTCCCGAAGACCCAATTAATCTTTTTAACCGATGGTTTCATGAAGTGGAAGATTTTGGCGCAAGCGGAGAAGTAAATGCAATGACAGTTTCTACAATTGGTCTGGATGGATTTCCGAAATCGAGAGTGGTTTTATTGAAGAAATTCTCTGAAGAAGGATTTATTTTCTATACCAATTATAATTCAGAAAAAGGAAAAGCAATTGCTGCAAACCCGCATGTTTGTCTTTCTTTTTTTTGGCAGGAAATGGAACGTCAGATAATTATTAAAGGAATTGCCCAGCGAACTTCTGAAAATATCTCTGATGGTTATTTTGATTCCCGTCCTGACGGAAGCAAATTAGGCGCAATTGTTTCGAATCAAAGTGAAGTAATTCCGTCCAGAACATTTTTAGAAGAAAATCTAAAGAAACTGGAAGCCGAATTTGAAGGAAAATCAATTCCACGCCCGGAAAACTGGGGAGGATTTTTAGTGACGCCTTTGGAAGTTGAATTCTGGCAGGGAAGACCTAACAGATTACATGACAGAATTCGTTATCAGAGTCAGTCTGATTTCTCCTGGAAGATAGACCGATTATCTTCTTAGTTGTAAGAAAAATATATTGCATTTGTTTTAATTGATGTATTTCGTCGATTATTTTTGTAGTTTGCCGACAAATTGAATAAGTTTGAATCAGAATTAGAAAAATATATCATCTAAATATAAAGCATTTGCCCCAACATTTACTTTAAAAATTAACTACCATTTGATTATGAAAAAGATGATATGCATCATGACGTTCATTGCAGTATCCATTGCAATGAACTCATGTTCTAGTGACAATGATGACAAAAAAACGGACGTGGAAACGGAAGTTGTTGTTACGCCGGAAACAATTGTTACGACTTACAATTATAGCGATATAGAGTCTGAAACAATGAGATTGATAAATGAACATCGTTTGAGCATTGGCTTAAATGCATTAAAAATACAAAATCATATTTCTTATAAAAGCATGGAGCATAATAAGTATATGATTCAGAAAAACGACATGAACCATGATAATTTCAGTTCGCGTTCTGAAAATATAATGAGATTGCTTGGTGCAAAAAAAGTAGGCGAAAATGTTGCCTTTAGGTACAAAACAGCCGCAGAGGTTGTACAGGGATGGTTAAATAGTCCCGGGCATAAAGAAAATATCGAAGGAGATTACACTCATTTTGGTATAGCCGTAACAAGTGATGCTTCGGGCGATAAATATTTTACTAATATTTTCGCAAAAATATAAAAATTCATTGGACTGGTTTTTTAGTTAGTCGTTGTAGCTCTTTTAGGGCTACAACGATTTTTTTTTGGCAGAAAATAATCCTGGAACTTTAGATATATTAATTTTAACCGCAAAGATCATTTAAAAGGGATGAATTCTATAAAAGCTTAATGTAGAAAAAAATAACCTTTGTTAGCGATAAATTTTTTCTCTCAACAGCTGGTTTTAGAATTAATTCATGTTAACAGAATTAAAAAATAGGGTACTATTACAATTTCTTTTGTAAATTAGAACTTCAATAAAAAGTAACTTCATTTTTGATGTTTCGAAATCCTTTTACTTATGAAAAATTTAATTTTAATACGACATGCCAAATCAAGCTGGGAAGCACCTTTAAAGGATTTTGACAGGCCTTTAATGAAAAGAGGAATTTTAGATGCTCATGATGTGTCGACCAATATTTCAAAATACCTTCCTAAAACCTACATAATCTGGAGCAGCACTGCCGCACGTGCCTCTGAGACAGCACTTATCTTTGCTCAAAATATATCTTATCCCATAGAAAGCATCGTTTATAAAGACGATCTTTATACTTTTGATGATAAACAACTCGAAAAAGTTATCAAATCATGTGATAATAGTTTCGAAAGCGTTATTCTTTTTGGACATAACGAGGCTATTACAAATTTTGTTAATAAATTTGGTGATGTTTTTATTGAAAATGTACCTACTTCAGGATTTGTATCGCTTAAATTTGATACCGAAGCCTGGGAAGCAATTCAAAAAGGCAAAACACAAAAAACCATTTTCCCCAAAGATTTAAAATAAATAAAGTGTACGAGCAGAAATATATCGATAGAGAAAAAAGTTGGTTAGCGTTTAATGCACGAGTGCTTCAGGAAGCAGCAGATAACACGGTGCCACTTTTAGACAGGTTGCGTTTTGTTGGAATTTTTTCGAACAACTTAGACGAATTTTTTAGAGTTCGATATGCCGCAATTCGAAGATTGAGTCTTTCTGGAATTTCAGGCGAAAAATATTTAGGTGGAGTTTCTGCACACCAGCTAATTAAGGATATTACCGAAATCGTAATTCAGCAGCAATCTGAAAGTTTGCGTATTTTAGGAAATATCGAGTCTGAACTTGAAGCAGAAAATATCTTTATTATCAACGAAACCCAAATTACCGATTATCAGGATAAATTTCTGAAAGACTTTTTTACCCAAAAATTAAGTCCGGAATTAGTGACGATTATTTTGAATGATTTGGCTGAATTTCCAATACTTAAAGATACTTTAGGGTATTTGGCTGTTCGTTTAGAGATGAATACAAACGATGAAGTTCGATATGCTGTTATCGAAATTCCTAAAACCATAAACAGGTTTGTCGTATTGCCATCGCACGATGATAAACAATATGTGATTTTAATTGATGATGTAATTCGCCATAACCTGAAAAACATCTTTAATATATTTGATTATAAAAGTGTTTCGGCACACATGATCAAAATTACACGAGATGCGCAATTGGATATTGACAGTGATTTGAGCAAAAGTATGCTCGAAAAAATTGCTACATCCGTGAAAGACAGAAGAATAGGAGAGCCTGTTCGTTTTATTTATGATAGTTTAATCGAAGAAGATACTTTGCGTTTCTTCCTTGATAAAATGAAAATTGTAGAAACAGACAGTATTATTCCAGGGGGAAGATACCATAACCGTCGTGATTATATGAATTTTCCAAATCTTGGAAGATACGATTTACTGTATAAAACGAATGATCCGCTGCCTATTCCGGGATTGAGTTTAGGTGGAAGTATTTTGGAAAAAATCAGCAAAAAAGATTATTTACTGCACGCTCCATATCAGTCGTTTTCATATTTAACCAAGTTTTTGAGAGAAGCGGCTTTAGATCCAAAAGTGACCAGTATTAAAATTACTTTATATCGTTTGGCAAAGAATTCGCAAATTATCAGTTCGTTGATTAATGCTGCCAAAAACGGAAAAAAAGTAACGGTTCAAATCGAACTTCAGGCGCGTTTTGACGAAGCTTCTAATATTTCGTATGCAGAACAAATGCAGACGGAAGGAATCGAATTGATATTTGGAATCAAAGGCTTAAAAGTGCACAGTAAAATATGTGTGATCGAAAGAACCGAAGATGGAAAAAGCCGTCGTTACGGGTTTATTTCAACAGGAAATTTTAACGAATCGACAGCTAAAATTTATACTGATGTTACGCTTTTTACCTGTCATTCCGGAATATTAAAAGACATTTCTAAAATCTTCGAATTCTTTGATATCAACTACAGAGTACACAGATACAAGCATTTAATAGTTTCTCCGCATTATACGAGAACTAAATTTATAAAATTGATCGATCGTGAAATTCTGCATGCTTTGGCTGGTAGAAAGACGCACATAAAGCTTAAAATGAATAGTTTATCTGATTTTAAAATGATTGATAAATTATACGAAGCCAGTAATGCCGGTGTAAAAATTCAGCTTCAGGTAAGAGGAATTTGCTCTTTGATTCCGGGAATTCCGGGAATGAGCGAAAATATCGAAGCCATCAGTATTGTCGACAATTATCTGGAACATTCCAGAGTTTATATTTTTGGAAATGCCGGTTTAACCGAAGTTTATATTTCATCTGCCGATTTCATGACCAGAAATCTGGATGGAAGAGTTGAAGTTACCTGTCCGATTTATGATCTTGAAATCAAAAAAGAGTTAATTGATAATTTTAATATTGCATGGAAAGGGAATGTTAAAGTGAGATATCATTCCTATAAATTAGACAATAAATACAAGCCTAGAAACCATCATGCCCCATTTAGAGCTCAACTTGAAACCTATAAATATTACCAGAATAAGATTTCGGTATTAGAAGAGGTTGCACAAAAAATTAATTAATAAAACCAAATTAAATCATAAGTGAGCATGATTAATATAAAGAAATATGCAGCAATAGATATCGGTTCAAACGCCATGAGGCTTCTGATATCGAATGTTGTAGAACAAGATGGCAAAGAACCGCAATTCAATAAAAGTTCCCTTGTTCGTGTGCCAATTCGTTTGGGACAAGATGCCTTTACAGTAGGAGAAATTTCAGAAGAAAACATAGATCGAATGGTGGATGCGATGAAAGCATTCAATCTTTTGATGAAAGTACATAAAGTAGAACGTTATATGGCGTTTGCAACTTCGGCAATGCGTGAAGCTTACAATGCCAAAGAAGTTGTGGCTTTGATCAAGAAAAAAGCCGACATTAAAATCGAAATTATTGATGGTAAAAAAGAAGCCGCAATTATAGCTTCTACAGATTTACATCATTTATTGAAAACAGACGAAACGTATTTGTTTGTGGATGTTGGCGGTGGAAGTACCGAATTTACACTTTTCTCTGACGGAAAAATGATTACTTCCAGATCGTTTAAAGCGGGAACGGTTCGTTTGTTAAATAATATGGTTCATGATGTGGTTTGGGATGAAATCGAAAAATGGATCAAAACCAACACAGCAGATTATGATGAAGTCACCTTAATTGGTTCTGGCGGAAACATCAATAAATTGTTTAAAATGTCTGGAAAACAGCAGGAAAAACCGCTGTCCTACATTTATATCAATTCGCAATATGCTTTTTTAAATTCCTTGACTTACGAACAAAGAATCGCCGAATTAGGATTAAATTCTGACCGTGCCGACGTTATTATCCACGCAACACGTATTTATTTAAACGCAATGAAATGGAGCGGAGCACGCCAGATTTACGTTCCAAAAATCGGACTTTCTGACGGAATCGTAAAAGCAATGTATTACGGTAAAATTTAAAAAAATAATAGCCACGGATTTCACAGATTAAAAAGATTAAAATCTGTGAAAATCTTTTAATCTGTGGCAAAAAAAATCTTAGTAAATATTATTTGTAAAATGAACAAAACAAGACTTGAAGCTTTTAGTGATGGTGTTTTAGCGATTATCATCACCATTATGATTTTAGAAATCAAAGTGCCTCACGGAGTTGAGTTTGCTGATTTAAAACCACTTATTCCAAAGTTTCTAAGTTACATTTTGAGTTTTATTTATGTTGGAATTTACTGGAACAACCACCATTATCTACTTCACAGTTTATCAAAAGTAAACGGAAAAATACTTTGGGCAAATCTTCATTTATTGTTCTGGCTTTCGCTAATTCCTGTTGCGACAGGATGGATGGGAGAACATAATTTTGCAAAAGCAGCGATGGCATTTTACGGAATCATTTTATTGCTTTCTGCGATTGCATATGTAATTCTTCAAAAATATGTTGTTAATGTCGAAGGAAAAAATTCTGCATTGGCAAAAGCGTTGGGAAAAGATTTAAAAGGAAAAGCTTCTGCAGTTTTGTATACCGTTGGAATTGTGGCATCGTTTTACAACGAATGGGTTTCCGGTGCAGCTTATTTTATCGTTGCCATGTCCTGGTTAATTCCGGACAAAAGAATTGAAAGACTCTTTACTAAATAGACTGTTTATCAATTTTCGCCAAGAATTTTTATTCTCAAAGATTAGCAAAAATAATTCGTGAATTCGTGGCGAAAAAACATTAAGTATGTAAATCCAATCCAAAGGTTGAACGCAAAAGCTCAATATTAGGATTGATTTCTACTAAGCGATTGTATCGATCCTGATCGCTAAAACTTCTTTTGGTTTGGATTGTTTCATTTACAACAATTTCAATTGTAATATCGTGATTGTGCAAATGTCCTTTTAAATGTCCCAAAAGCCCGTTAAGCTGACTTTCAAAATCTAACTTAGAACCTTCGTTTGGTAATTCAAGCGTAATAACCGTTCCGTTTAAAGTTGGGTCGTTAATTAATAATAACGATTCCATGATTTTAAAGCCTTTTTCACCCAAACGCTGTGCATATTTGTTCCAATGCAATAACATTTCGGTTTCTGTAAATTCTTCTGTAGGCAAAACCGAAGAAGGTTTTACATACGATTTACTGCTTTCTTCCATTGCTTTTTTAGCACGGATACTCGCCAGAGAAAAAGCAGAAACTTTCGGTTCATTTCCAATTGTTGCTCTTGGAGTTTCGGGAGTTTCGGCAACTGGAATTTCCACTTTTGGAGGTGAAACTGTTTCTTGTTTTTGAGAAATTTCGACTTCGGTTGAAGTTGCCGGATTTTCAGTTTTAGATGTTGTATTTACTGCTTCAGTCTGACTTTCAACCTTTGGCTTTAAGTCTTTAACTTCAACTATAGAATACCCTCCATTTTTAAAATAAGTGGGCGGAATTATGAATTGCTCAACTTTTTTTTTTCTCCATCAAAGTTGATAGAGGCTAATTGCATCAGACATAATTCGACTAAAAGACGCTGATTCTGGCTCAGTTTGTATTTTAAATCGCAATCGTTTGCAATGTCAATTCCTTTTAATAAAAAGTCTTGTGAACATTTTTGCGCTTGTGCGCCATACATTTGCTGCGCTTGCTCGCCAACTTCAAGTAAACTTAAAGTCGCTGGAGTTTTGCTTACCAATAAATCCCTGAAATGTGAAGCTAAACCGGCAATAAAATGATGTCCGTCAAAACCTTTGGAAAGAATTTCGTTGTAGGCAATTAAAAGATCCGGAATTTTATTTTCTAAAAGTAAATCGGTGATATTAATGTAAGTTTCGTAATCTAAAACGTTTAGGTTTTCGGTTACGGCCTGGCGTGTTAAGTTGGTTCCGCAATAAGAAACCACACGGTCAAAAATAGATAAAGCATCACGCATGGCACCATCCGCCTTTTGGGCGATAATGTGCAAAGCATCGTCTTCAAAATTAATTCCCTGGCTTTTTGCAACTTCTGCCAAATGTTCTTTAGCATCTTTTACCGTGATTCTTTTGAAATCAAATATTTGGCAACGAGATAAAATCGTTGGAATGATTTTGTGTTTTTCTGTTGTTGCTAAAATGAAAATAGCATGTTTTGGCGGTTCTTCTAATGTTTTAAGGAAAGCATTAAAAGCTGCCGAAGACAACATATGAACCTCGTCAATAATATATACTTTGTATTGTCCGGTTTGTGGCGGGATTCGAACCTGATCAATCAGACTTCGAATATCATCAACCGAGTTGTTTGAAGCAGCATCTAACTCAAAAACGTTAAAGGCAAAATCTTCATTTGGATCGTCATATCCCGGCTGATTTATTTTTCGAGCCAAAATACGCGCGCAGGTTGTTTTTCCAACTCCACGCGGTCCGGTGAATAAAAGGGCAGAAGCAAGGTGATTGCTTTCGATGGCATTCAGCAAAGTGTTGGTAATGGCTTTTTGCCCCACAACATCCTTAAAGGTTTGCGGGCGATATTTACGAGCCGATACTACAAATTGTTCCATATTCTATTTTATTCGATAGCAAATATAGTCTGAAAATTGCCAAATCACAAATCTGAAAATCATAAATCTTTCAGGGATTTTTGAGTGTTTTGAATATGAGAAACTAACAGATAATTTTAACAGTAAACCTGACGTAATGGAACGCTGATGACACGGATTCGCTAGACCTAAAACGCGGATTAGATCAATTTTTTAAAATTGTAACAGTAATAAATTAAGATAATTTAAGCATTTTTTCCTGTAAAAATTGGTATTTTTAAGGATAGCTAATTTTGGATTTATCCTGAAAACTTATTTTATGAGAAAGTTAAAATTACAAATGAATATGACTCTTGATGGATTTGTAGGGGATCTTAAGGGACAATTGAATTGGATGCTGCCAGAAGTCGATGAAAACCAAATACAGTATTTGCATAAACTTACAAATAGTATCGACACCATAATTTTAGGACGCGTAATGGCAACAGAAGGAATTCCGTATTGGGAAAGTGTGGCTAAAAGTAAAAGCAAAAATGAGGAAGTGGCGTACGCCAATTTATTTGTAAAAACACCCAAAATCATTTTTAGCAAAACTTTAAAAAAATTTGAAGGTGAAAATACCTCAATTGAAAAAGGTAATTTAAAAAAAGCGATAGCAGAATTAAAATCAGAGTCAGGAAAAGATATTATGGTATACGGCGGTGCACGATTTGTTTCGTCTTTAATTGAACAAAATTTAATAGATGAATTGCACTTGTTTATTCATCCTGTGGCAATTGGTAGCGGTCTGACAATTTTTAATAAAAAATCTAAGTTTGAATTAGTAAAATCCGAGACTTACAATAATGGGATTGTTTTGCATCAGTATAAGGCTTTTGAAAAGTGATTTATTGTATATTTCTTTTTAAAAGGATGGAAAAAAGGTAATTCTATATTTTTCGGAATAGCAGCGTTATGGGAAACTAGGAAGATGTCTGAGCGAAGTTAAAGGATTGTTATTATTAACGGCAATCAAGTCCTTGCGAGGAATGAAGCAATCCTATGAAGTTTATAAAATTTGCGATGTTAATAATAGTTTTTTAAAGGCGTGATTATTTTTATTTATATTTTTGTTTTAATTTAAAACGCTTATTATCAATGTTTAAAGAATGATTTCAATATCGATTTCTTTATTAAAAGTGCAACTAAACTAAATGATATATATGAAACGATTTTTATTGACCCTATTATTAATTGCAACATCTATTGTTAAATCTCAAACCACAACACAAACAAGTCCTGTTTATCAGTTACGTATTTATGAAATTTTCGAAAATAACAAGAAAGAATTTCATGATCGATTTCGGAATCATGCAATACAAATAATGAAGAAATACAACTTCAATATCAAGTCTATTTATGAATCAAAATCAGATAAGAAAACAGAGTTTGTTTATTTTTTAGAATGGCCCAATGAAGCCACAATGAAAAAAGCCTGGCAAGATTTTAAAACCGATAAAGAATGGATCGAAATTAAGAAACAATACACGGCAAAATATGGTGATGTAGTTGGAAACGTCGAAGATAGGATTTTGACAAAGGTTGATTATTCTCCGAATTAGCTAATATAATTTCAAAACTAAATGTTACATTGCATGAATATTTTTGTAAAGAAATACAATTAAAAATGAAAAAAATTTTGATTACTAGTGCAATTGTTATTGGGATTTTCGCGCTTTTTTTAGGATTAATCGTGTTCTATTTTTTGAATATTTTTAGTTTTAATTTTTAAAGGAATAAGTATAAGCAGGGGAAAATTTCCTGCTCATGAACTCAATCAAATTCAAATCTATAATGAACATATATTCAATTCAATATTTTGAAAATATAAAAATCTGAGACTTTTATAATAATGATATTGTTTTGCGTTTGTATAAGTCTTTTGAAAAGTGATTTTATTGTTTTTTTCTTTTTACAAGAATGAAAATTAGAATCAAGAACAATAAGATGTTTACAATCAATGAAATGATAATGTATTTGCTGTGAGTTTCTATTTTCTCTTTTTCAGAAATTGTATTTTGAGCAGTTTTGAAAGATCGTAATTTATCTAATTGATAAAAAAATGTTTTCAGAGTTTCATTTCTGATTTTCAAATTATCTATATCATTACTTAAAGAATCTAGTTTTGTGATTTTTTTTCCGTAAATATTATGGTATGGAATAGGTGGCGGAAATCCGTAAGGAATATCCATTGTTTGAGTTGGTGATCTTAGATTAAGAGAAATAGTTTTGTCTTTATTAAATTTAGCATAAACAATCCACAGGTCATTTTTAAACGGAGCAATAAAAAAATCTTTTTCATTGTCTGTAGCTTTAATAAATTTTGAATGATAATTACCTTTAAATAGTTCAAGGATCTTAAAATCATATGTACCTAAAATTGTATCAGCTTTTATAAATTCTCCATAAAAGATAATATCGGCAGCCCTTAGTCCTCTGTTAAATTTTTCCTGTTTCGGATATTGAGGATACTCTGTGGAATAAGAGTTAGTAAATACGAAAGAGAAAACTAAAAACAAAATGTATTTGAATTTCATAAGAAAGATTTTAATACAATAATAGTTATTTTTATAATATTACTTCCAAAACAAAATCACCAAATAAAAACAATCTCAAAATGAAAAATCCTGCACCAATCATAACCGTAAACGAAACCGAAGGACAAAAACTAAAAATTGCCGGAGGAAATTACCGAATCATAATCTCAGGAAAACAAACTAATGGAGAATATGCGGTGATCGAAATGTCAGTTCCTCCTGGTGCGGGGCCAAATCCGCATGCACATCCTGATTTTACGGAAACGTTTTTTGTGTTGGAGGGCGAGGTTTCTTTTAAATCAGAATTAGGCAGTTATGTTGCTAAAACGAATTCGTTTGTCAATATTCCGAAAGGTGGAATTGTTCACGGTTTTAAAAATCTGAGTAATCAGCCTGCTAAACTTTTATGTACCGTAAGTCCGGCCGGATTAGATGACTTATTTGTTGAAATGACTACTTATATGGAAACAAATAAGGATAATGAAACCACGACAAAAGATAAAATAAACTCGATTTTTGAAAAATACGGACAAAAAATGTTTCCTGAAAATTATTTAGATTGAATATTGTAAGTTTTTAATTATAAATAAGTCAATGTTTTAGCTGTAAAATTTATTTCACTACTGGGAAAGATATAAAAAATGTAAGATTATTATGTAATATTTGATGTTTTAATTCGTTTAATTTTATTAGTAAATAATTAAAAATATCAATTATGAAGATTAAATCAGTTTTATTAGGAATGGGTCTTGCAGTTTTACTAGCAGCTTGTGGGCCTAAAGATGCAGATATTCAAAAAGAAATCAGTGCAAAATTGAGCAATACGCCAGAAGTACAAGTTACAGTTCAGGATGGTGTTGCAACAATTTCAGGAATTTGTAAAGATGATGCATTGAAGCAAAATGTCGAAAGTTCTATAAAAGAAGTTAAAGGTGTAAAATCTGTAGTGAATAACTGCCAGATTGTAGCTCCTGAAGAAACTGCAGCTGCCGCCGTTATCATTAGTCCTGATACAGAATTAGATAAAGCAGTACACAAAGTAGTTGATACTTATGATGGTGTAAGTGCAACTGTTGTAGGGGGTGTTGTAACTCTTTCTGGAGAAATCAAAAAAAGTCAATTGCCAAACCTGATAAAAAGTGTACAGGAATTGAATCCTAAAAAAGTTGATAACAAGTTAATTATTAAATAAGAAGCCATGAGTTTACTAGACAAATACAAAGAGTTAACAGATTTGGCGACTAATTTAGGTACATCAAATTTGCAGGTTAGAGAGCAGGATAATGTATTGTACATCGACGGTACAGCAAAATCTGCAGACGATAAAGAAAAATTGTGGAATGCTTACGGAAAAATTGATCCTGATTTTAGAGCGGGAGATGTAGTGATGAATATTGAAGTTGCCGAAGGTGCAACAACAGACTACACAGTTGTAAGTGGAGATTCATTATCAAAAATAGGAAAAGCACACGGCGTTTCATGGCAAACTATTTATGAAGCCAATAAAGATATAATTACAAACCCTGATGTTATTCAGCCGGGTTGGAAATTAAAAATACCAACGGCGTAATTTAATTTTTACGTTGTTTTTAAAAGTCTGTCATTTTAATGATGGACTTTTTTTGTGGAATTTTAACCGCAAAGAGCGCAAAGAATTACGCAAGGTTCGCAAAGATTTTGTCTTTTCGAGGAACGAAGCAATCTCATTTGCTAAATCGACAATCTTATTTACTTTCGAATTATGAAATTGTACCAAATTTTGGTAACTTTACAATCTTTAATAGGAAGATTATGGGAAGAAATACTTCAATATCACTAGGTAATCATTTTGAAAATTTCATTGAAAACAGTCTTTCAGAAGGAAGATTTAAAAATGCCAGTGAAGTTATAAGAGCCGGGTTGCGTCTTTTGGAAGAAGAAGAAAATAGATTAATTATTTTAAAAAATGCTGTTCAGGAAGGAATTGACAGTGGTCGTGCTATAGATTTTGACCCGAAAAGACATCTCGAAAGTTTAAAAGCAATGAGAAAAAATGGCTAAATATTATTTGACTAAAAAAGCTGTTGAAGATCTCACAAATATTTGGAATTATACTTATGAAGAATGGTCAGAAAAACAAGCTGATAAATATTATTTTTTGCTTTTAGATTCCTGTCAGGAAATTGCGGAAAGTCCAAATCTTGGAAAAAAATACGAGAATGTAAAAGAGAATTTACTGGGATATAAATCAAATGAACATATTCTTTTTTATCAAATAGTTTCCAATACTGAGATTGAAATTGTTAGAATTCTTCATGGAAGAATGGATCTGAAGAGTAAATTTTAGTTTTATGAGCTATAAAGCACGGACATTTATGCAACGTTTTGTCCTTGCGAGGGACGAAGCAATCTCATTTGCTGAATCAATTTTGCTTATTGATTAGTGCTTAGTGCTTGCTTCGTTTCTCGCAATGACTTAGATTGTAGTTAATTGTTTTTAAACATAATTTTTCTTTTGAAACCTAAATCCCTAGCCCTGATGGGAGCGGCATCCTTTTGTGCCGGGGTTCGGCGCAAAAGATACAGCGGACAGCAGGAAACAGCTCCTGAAAAACTACCTTCCTCTAATACTTAAATCGAATAAAAATTTTGCGGTTTCCTGATCGGAGTCGGCGGAGAAACCTGCTACGTAAACGCCTTTTTTGCCTGATGTTGATTTAATTCCGTATACAACTGCCTCATCGCCCGGGTCCGAATCCCCTTCGTATCGATACACATGAACAATTTCAAATTTTTCAGGATTCTTTTTAATCGCATCTGCATTTCGATTAAAATCACATGTAAATCCTTTTTCATTCAATTGATCTAAAGCCTTTGAGACAGTTGCGTAATGATACATTTTAGCCATAATAAATGAATTTAAAAATTAAGGATTTTAAAGGTAACCAATTTAAAATTAAATTGTTACGAAAATTTTATAAAAATCGGAAATTTAAATTCTCGTTTCTTCGTTTATAAATCGCTACTTTTGCGCCGCAGACCGCCTTATCGTCGTTCCGTTTATCGGGAGGGAGGAAAGTCCGGACACCACAGAGAAGCATAGCGGGTAACACCCGTCGGCGTTAGAAATAGCGCAAGGACAAGTGCAACAGAAAGTATGTACAGGTAATGCTGTAGTGAAACCAGGTAAACTCTATGCGGTGAAATACCAAGTATATCAGCATTTAAGGGCTTCTCGTCCGTTGTTGAAGGGTAGGTAGCTTGAGTTCCGAAGTAATTCGGAATCTAGATAAATGATAAGGCTCTGATTTATCAGGGACAGAATCCGGCTTACAGGTCTGCATTTTTTATATATTTGTGAATACTAACTTACTTTCATGGATATAACTACTCCAAAATCTGCTGGCAAACCAACAAAAAGTACTTTTAAAACAGTCATTACCAATCTTACTTTTTGGGTTTTAATCGCCATTATAGCAGGCGTTTTGCTCGGACATTTTTCGCCTGAAAATGGGGTAAAAATGGAAATCATCGGGAAAACATTTGTCGATATTATCAAATTATTTATTGGTCCGATAATTTTCTTAACCATTGTTTTGGGAATTTCCGGAATGGGAAATCTTAAAAAAGTGGGCCGAATTGGCGTCAAAGCTTTGGCTTATTTTGAAGTCGTTTCTACCGTTGCTTTGACAATTGGCGTGGGAGTTGCGTATTTTTTTCAGCCCGGAAAAATTGACAAATCAGGATTGACTTTACAAGATCCCAGTAAATATACTACCCATGCGGCTGAGCATTTCTCTTGGCTGCAATTTTTTCTTTCGAATTTTACGCTTCAGGTTTTACTGGCGGCGATTGTATGTGGAATTGCATTGAATTTTTATCAAAAAAGAGAACAGACCATTTTGGTTTTGGAACGCTTTTCAAAAGTTGTTTTCCTGGGATTAAAATATGTTATGTATCTGGCGCCGCTTGGTGCTTTTGGAGGAATGGCGTACACAATTGGTAAATTCGGATTAGAGACTTTGATTCCGCTTGGAAAATTGATGTTGTGCGTTTATCTGACAATGGCGTTGTTTGTTTTTCTGGTTTTAGGAAGTATTTTGAGATACTTCAAAATCAATATTCTTTCGATTTTAAAATACATCAAAGAAGAACTTTTACTGGTTTTGGGAACTTCGTCTTCAGAAGCGGCTTTGCCAAGTATCATGGTAAAACTGGAACAAATGGGCTGTAGTAAATCGGTTGTTGGTTTGGTGATTCCAACTGGATATTCTTTTAATCTTGACGGAACTTCGATTTATTTGTCGATGTCGGTTATATTTCTCGCGCAATTGTATGATGTGCATTTGAGTTTTTTCGAAATCCTGAGTGTTATCGGTATTTTGATGATTACGTCAAAAGGCGCAGCGGGCGTGACGGGAAGCGGTTTTATTGTTCTCGCATCGACTTTAACAGCTTTGCATAAAATTCCGGTCGAAGGTTTGGCTTTTTTACTTGGAGTTGATAAATTTATGAGCGAAGCAAGAGCGATTACCAATTTGATTGGAAATACGGTAGCAACGATTATAATTTCGAAAACAGAACATGATTTTACGGAGTTGAATTTGGAGCGTGTTTTAGAGGAATAACTGGTTTGCGGATAATGGAACGCGAATGAGGCGGATTCGCTAAAGCGAAAACGCGGATTTTGGCGGATTTTAATCTGATATTTATTTCTGCTTTGTCATCCTGAGCGGAGTCGAAGGAACGCAAGAAACTCCGCATAGAAAATCGCCAATCTTTGGCGAGCTACTCATGTTCCTTCGACTCCGCTCAGGATGACAAACGGTTTGACCACTGTTTTATATTTATTTAAATTTTATTTTTTTAATTGTAATTTATGAAAACAAGAATTGGAATTTTAGGACTTGGCGGTGTTGGCGGATATTTTGGCGGACTTTTGGCAAAAGCTTATTCTAAGTCTGAAGAAGTTGAAATTGTATTTATTGCTCGCGGTGAAACCCAAAAAGCAATTGCCGAAAACGGTTTAAAAATCATTACAGACAGTACTGAAACGATTGTTCGACCAAAAATAGTTTCGAATAATCCGGATGAAATTGGTGTTTTGGATTATTTAATTTGTGCGACAAAAACCTATGATATAAAGGAAAGTCTGACTTCAATAAAACCATGTATTGTTCCGGAAACTGTAATTCTTCCTTTGTATAATGGCGTAGATGCGCCAGAACGCATTCGAAAAATATTTCCTGAAAATGATATTTTGCAAGGCTGCGTTTATATTATTTCGATGATATTTTCGCCTGGAACAATCAGGAAAATTGGTTTTTATGAGAAGTTGTTTTTTGGTTCAAAAACGGCCTCGGTTTCAAAATTGAATGAATTGCAAAGTATTTTTGAGAAGGCCAAAATAGAAAGTTATCTGGTCGAAAATATTGAAGAAACCGTATGGGAGAAATTCATTTTTATTTCTGCACTGGCTTCTGCAACTTCTTATTTAAATCAGAATATTGGTGAAATTTTAAACAAGAAAAAATCTAAGGCAGTGTATGTGGAATTACTGCATGAAATTGAGGCTGTTGCCAAAGCCAAAGGTTTGCAATTGCCGGAAGATATCGTGAATCAGACTGTTATAAAACTCGAAAAATCGCCTAAAGAAGCGACTTCATCGATGCATAGGGACTTAACCGCCGGTAATAAAACCGAAGTTATGTCGCTAACGCAATTTATTGTAAAAGAGGGTTTAAAGTATAAAGTAAAAACACCCCTTTATGAAAAGATAGCAAATGCTTTGGTTTAACTATGATTCGTCTTTTGTAGCTCGAACTAAACTAATTCCTGACATGAAAAATACAATTCCTAATATACCGTAAATAATTAGCGATTTAATATCTCTAGTTTCTCCGGAAGTTCCCGAAAAAATTACTGCAGTATATATTAGTCCTATAATCCCAAGGAGGGTAAGTAGTCCTCCAAATAATCTCTTTAGATTCATGATTTGTGTTTTTATGGTTTATAACAAATGTATTTACTAAATAGTTTTACACTGTTATACAATTGCTTACAAAACTTATATGATTTGCAGTATGGATTATTTAGAATTATCTATTTTAAATTCTAAACCAATATTGCGAACACTTTCAATACTGATTTTTGGATCAGAATTAAAATATTTTCTAAGCCTGCTGATAAAAACATCCATGCTTCGCCCGGAGAAATAATCGTCTTTTTTCCAGACCGACATTAAAATTTGATCTCTTTTTAATAACTGATTATGGTTCAGATATAAATACTCAATAAGTGAAGCTTCCATTTCTGTAAGCTGCTGAACATGATCTTTATTGTTTAGAGTTAACCTTTCATTATCAAAGATATAAGAACCAATTTCAATTATATTATTTCCTTCCAGACTTCTTTTCTGTTCAATTCTCTTTAAGATATTCTGCAAACGCAGAATGAGTTCGTCGACTTCAAAAGGTTTTACGATATAGTCGTCTGCACCAAGTTTTAATCCGATGATTTTGTCTTCTTTTAACTTTCTTGCCGTCAGGAAAATAAATGGAATCTCAGGATTGATTTTAATTATTTTTTCGGCCAGTGAAAATCCGTCCAATTTTGGCATCATGACGTCAAAAACACAAATATCAAAAGTCTGATTTGTAAAATAATCTAAAGCAATTTCTCCATTTTCTGCCCAGATTACTTCAAATTGATGCAGTTCTAGATATTGTTTTAAAATCGCTGCAAAATCAAAATCGTCTTCAGCTAAAAGTAATTTTTTCAAAATAAGGTAATTAAAGTTTTAATAAAATAATAAACTGACTTCCTTTTCCCAGATCACTCACAACGTTAACAGAGCCCTGATGCGCTTTTATAATTTGATCAACATAGTACAATCCTAAACCTAAGCCTTTTGTATTATGAAGATTTCCTTGTTCGACACGGTAAAATTTCTCAAAAAGGAGCGATTGTTTTTTCTTTTCAATTCCAATTCCGTCATCTTCAATACTTATCGAAAATTGATTTTGGATTATTCTCGTTTTTATCGTAATCGTATTGGAACCATATTTCACAGCATTTTCCAAAACATTTAAAAAAGCAGTTGTCAGATGAAATCTGTCTAAAACTAAAATTGTTTTGTGCGTTTGAAAATCAGTTTGAAGATTAATTTTTGGGAATGTAATTTTGAAATCATTTATAATGGAAAGCAGAAAATCTTCGGTTTCTATTTTCTCTTTTTGCAGTTCAATTTCATTTTCTGCTAATGAATTCGCCATAACCTGATCGATTAAATTTTGTAAACGATTGTTTTGGCGCGAAATCGTATTAATAATTGCAGTAAAATTTTCATCGTTTTCACGAATGTTTTTTTGCTCCAGAATTTTGGTCGAAATACCCAAAGTTGCCAAAGGCGTTTTGAGTTCGTGTGTAATATTATTGATAAAATCAGTTTTGACATCGCTCACTTTTTTCTGTTTGATTAAAGCTCTTAAGGCAATTACAAAAAGCGTAATGAGCGTTAAAATCGAAAATAAAGAGAGAATCAAAACAAAAGTCATTCGCTTTAAAACAATCATTTCCCAATCGATTACAGAAACATACATCGAATCTTCGGTTAGTAATTTATAATCCTGATTTTCAAAAGTTCCGTTTGTCGTTCCGACATAACTCCGAACCAGGAAAGCATGATTTAAAGAAGCCAGATTTCCGTATAATTTATTTTGGATAAAAGGCTTTTCAGAGAAAATAGTGTCCGCCTTTTTTGTGTTTTGGTACAGAATAAATTTATTTAATACGATAGCAAAATCTATTTTCAGATTCGGTAAATCCCTTTCAAACTTCCGTTGAATTTTTAAGGTTAATGCATCTCGAAATTCATTTGCAAGAACACTATTTTTCAGGTCAATTTTACTCTTTTTTCCCTGAATATAATTTTCTGATAATTGTTTATAAAGCGCTTCTTTTTTTGAAACAATAACCGAATCGATATCACTGTAGTTATTGGAGATTTGACCAATTTCGTTTTTAATTTCCGTATGAAACTGCGCCACTTTATAATCGTAAGTTGTTTTTACCAAATAGCATTGCACCGTCGATAAAACGATCAAAGCGATGACTGAAAACGCGATTAATAAATTGATTCTTTGCTTCATTACTTTTTAATTATGGCTCACGGATGACGAGGATTAAAACTGGTTTACACGGATTTTTTTATTTTTCACGCAGATTTAAAAGTGATTTAAGCAGATTAAAATTAATCTCATTAATCTGCCAAATCTGCAGAATCTGCGTGAAATTAATGCACGCTGATTAGTAAAATCCTCAGGCAAATTTTCAAGTCAAAAATAATGCTTTTATGGTTTCAAAAGCACGTTAACTCCTCATTAACCTTCAATTAACCTACAGAACTCTTTTTTAGAATCACTTTTGCAACGTTTCAATCTAAGATCAATCTAAAAATGAACCTTTATTTGCCTTTAAAGCTTTTTCTAATTTTATTATTGTTTTGTTTTTCTTTCGTTGCAAATGCGCAAAACGAAACTCCAAAAGACAGTATTTCGAATAAATTAAATGAAGTTGTGATCACTCAGAATAAAAAAACATTTTCTAATCAAAACGGAAATATAAAAGTGGATGTTGCCAATTCTATTTATAATTCGATTCCAAATTCAGTTGATTTATTATCAAAATTACCAACGGTTCAGGTTAGTTCAGACCAAGAAAGTATTACGGTTATTGGAAAAGGAAATCCGCTGATTTACATCGACAATCAAAAGGTAGGAATGAACGATTTGAATGCTTTGGCTGTCGCCGATATTAAAACCATCGAAATCATTCAGAATCCATCTTCTAAATACGAAGCCGAAGGACGCGCTATCATTTTAATCACCAGAAAGTTTAGCAGGAAAGATAGTTTTAAAACCGAGATTTCTGAAGTCGCATCGTTCAGGAAAAATTTCAATAATTATTTGGGATTTAATTCTAATTTCAAAAAAAACAAACTGGAACTAAAAGCTAATTTTAATTACAATCGATTAAATCCGTGGGAAGGTCATAGTATTGATTATCAAATTCCGGCTGCAGAAATTGCTTCAAAATATGACGTAACGGCTGACACAAAAAGAAAACAATATGTTTTTGGTGCAGGTTTATTTTATAAAATAAACGAGGACGATTATTTTTCGTTTAGTATAAACAGTAAGCTGCAATCGGATACTTTTCCAATCAATACCATAACGGATAATAAGAATAAAGAGGTAGAAAATAATGTCGTGACTTTTACGGATAATGAAAGCAAAAAGAATTTTGTGAACTCCTTTTTAAATTATCAGAAAAAAATAAAATCTATTGAAACGCAGGTTTTTACTGGTTTGCAATATTCTAATTTTGATCAGCGATTGTTTACGGAAGTAAATAATAATTTTAATAATACAGCATTTGAATTGTCACAAATCCGAGATCAGAAATTTCAGATTAATTATTTTTCGGGAAGAATTGACGTCGAGAAAAAGTTTAGAAATGAAATGAAATTTGAAATAGGAGGATTGTATTCATCCGCAGATTCCAAATCTGATGTGACTGTTTTTGATACAGAAACGAATCAAAATGAATTGAGTTATTATGATTTTAAAGAGGAAAATTTATCCGGTTATACACAATTATCAGGAAAGATTAAAAAAGCTGATTTCTCGCTTGGTTTCAGAATCGAAAATTCAAATGTAATTGGAAAATTCAGAACAGATGAATTGCCATTATTGAATAGAAATTACACCAATTTTTTCCCCAAAGCACAGTTTACATTTCCAATAGACAGCGTTAAAAGTATTTCTGTAAATTACGCCAGAAATATTTCCAGACCCAATTATTCGTCACTAAGCCAGGGAGCGACTTATATCAATCCTTATTTTTTGTATGCGCGAAATATTAATTTGGGACCAACAATTGTCAATGAAATTTCTACCACTTTTCAATATCATGATAAATCGGTTAAATTAAGTTTTAGTGAAGCTAAAGATCCGGTTTACCAAAGTTTTTCTTTTGATAATCAGAATAATATCATGACACTTAAAGATATAAATTACGAAAAAAGTTCAGGATTTACTGTTGATTTTACGCTTCCGTTTACGTATAAATTTTGGACAACGACTAATTCCTTAATCTTTATTTTAGAAAAAATTGAAGATCATTCCGCAGCATTTCTGGATTCAAAACCGTATTTGTATTATACTTCAAATAATGAATTTAAAATTCCAAAAGACTACACTTTTATGTTGAATTTTTGGGGACTAACAAAACAATATACAGGTGTTTTCGAAACAAGTCCTAGATTTATAATGGATTTGGCACTTTCAAAAACGTTCTTCAAAAATTGGAATTGCACATTAAGCGCTAATAATATTTTTAAGAATAATATTCAAAGTGAAAAATTTACCATCAACGGTATTAACTCAAAATCAAGATATGTTGTTGATAATCATCTGATTTCAATAGCAATAAAGTATTCTTTTGGAAAAGTAAAAGATGCTGAATTTAGAGAGAAAAACAACGACGAAAATCAAAGCAGAGTTAATTAATTTAAGTTGCTAGCTAATAAGTGTAGTCCCTACGGGACAAAAAATAGGGTACAAATAAATTGATTTCTACCAATATGTAATCTCTCCGAGATATTTTTATTACTGCGTTAAGAGTTAAATATTGGTAGATTAACGAATGGCACACATTGGAATATCCCGTACGGATCATACTTTTTTACAGCCAATTTATTTATTGAATTGTTAAAAAACGGCAACTTGAATTAATTAATATTAATTCTAAAACCTTTGTGGAGAAAAAAATACCGCAAAAAAACACTAAGTTTTTGTACTCTTAGCTTATGTAAAACACAAAGTTCGCAAAGCTTAGAGAATATAACTTTGCGAACCTTGCGTAAACCTTTGCGAATCTTTGCGGTATAAAAAATACTTAGTAAATAAAAAGAAATTACCCTTCGTCGTCTTCAACAATTTTTAAAGGTGAATCATCCGAAAGTTCTTCGTCATCGTCTGTAGAATTTAATTCGAAGAAACTAAAAAAGGAACCGCCGTAACTTTTCTGAAAAGAGAAATTACTCAAATGCTCCATTTTGGTATATTTTGAATGTTCGATGATCATCATTCCTTCGTCGTTAAGCAAATCTCTTTCGAAAACCGTTAAAACAATTTTTTCAAACGCAGCCTGATCTAAACCGTATGGAGGATCGGCAAAAATAATATCGTACGATGTTTTAGCATTGTCGAGGAATTTATAAACATCACTTTTTGTCGCAGCAATATCAAAATCATATTCTGATGAAACCTGTTTGATGAATTTTACGCATCCAAAATCGCCGTCTACAGACGTAATTGGTGCGCTTCCGCGTGAAGCGAATTCAAAACTAATATTGCCGGTTCCTGCAAATAAGTCTAAAACCTTTAAGCCGTCAAAACTAAAATGATTATTTAAAACATTAAACAATGCCTCTTTACTCATATCAGTCGTAGGTCTTACAGGAAGGTTTTTTGGCGGAAAAATGCGGCGTCCTTTGTATTTTCCTGAAATGATTCTCATGATTGAAATAAGATATAATGTTTTTGATTCTGAGCTGTTGAAAAGTTGTTTTTTTCCTGTAAAGTGCTTACGTCCAAGAAAGAAACATTGCGTATGTATTTGTATGCGATAGCGTAATACGGATCATTTTTTTCTATCGTCCCCAACAATTCAAGTGGAAAAGTTTCGGGATTCAAGCTCAATTGTTCGGCCGTAAAAAGCAAATAATAGATAAAATCTGTTGGAGATTGATATTCGAATGAATTGAATAACAATAACTTTTGATTTTGAACGACAATAATTTCAAAATGACCAATATTAAAGTTAACGATCATTTTTTTATCATCATTGTTTTTTGAACCTTCTAAAATTTTCTCAATCAAAATACTATTCGCATGTTTGTAATCAAACGAACCAACCTGATCAATCAGGAAATTGTTGATGTTCACGTACGGAATATAAACAGAATTCATTTCGTAGTTTGAAATCTGATCGTATGTAAAAAAATCAGTTTCAAAAACCTTTGTTGTATACTGTAAATAACTTCCAAGATAATGTTCGTCAAAAAGCGCCATTGGTACAAAAGTCGAAAGATTGTTATTGTGAATAACCATAATTTCGTCGTAAGTATCCTTTAATTCAGAATATTTTTTAAAATTATCCTGATATAATTCTTCTATTTTGGCCGTTTTTTGAGAAGGATCAAATTGAACTTCATTAAACGAAGTAATCGTATTATTGAGTGTATCAAAACAACAAAATGAAAATCCGCTCAGAGAAACCTGAATCGAAAGTTTTTTGTATTTTTTTGATGTAATATTAGTATTTTGTAAAGACATAACTTGATTTACAATTCGTTACCTGATTAGTGTCAAGAAAGAATTTAATTCGATCACAAACTTACAAATTAAAAAGGAACAATAATAATTGCAATTTCAAAAATCAAATTTAAATGGATTTTAAAAGAAGGTTAAGAAAAAGTTTTTTTTAATATTTTTTCACCATATAAGTTATATAAGTTCAATTAAGTAGAAACGCAATTTTATGAATGCTTAAATTAAATGAACTTATATAACTTATATGGTTTAAATTTTTGAAATTGATATTGAATTTTGACATTGACATTGCCATTTAAAAGCCCGTACTTTGTATTTCAATTTTTCCCTATGAATTCATCATTGTTTTACGGCATTTTGCAAAAAAGATTTCCGTTTGCACCCACTTATAAGCAGGATATATTTTTTCAAAAAATCGCCATTTTCTTAACCGATACGCACAACGATACCATTTTTGTACTGAAAGGATATGCCGGAACGGGAAAAACAACCGTGATTTCTACGATTGTAAATAATCTTGGCGACATCAATAAAAAGTTTGTTTTGCTGGCGCCAACAGGCCGCGCCGCAAAAGTAATTGCCAATTATTCGAATACGCCGGCTTTTACAATTCATAAAAAAATATATTTCCCTAAAAAATCAGCTGGTGGAGGTGTGGCTTTTACCAAACAAGTCAACAAACATAAAAACACCATTTTTATTGTCGATGAGGCTTCGATGATTTCAGACAGTACTTTAGACAGCGGTTCGCTTCTGGATGATTTGATTAATTATGTATATTCCGGAAGCAATTGCAAAATGATTCTTTTGGGAGATACAGCGCAGCTCCCGCCCGTAAATTTAGATATTAGTCCGGCGTTAGACATTCAGACTTTGGGCGTTCATTATGACAAAGAAATCGAACATATTGAACTTGATGAAGTTATGCGTCAGGAAGAAAGTTCGGGAATTTTATTCAATGCCACCGAATTGCGTGAATTACTGAAAGAAAGTTTTATTACGGAATTTAAATTCAATGTAAAAAAGTTCAAGGATATCGTTCGTTTAACGGATGGTTATGATATTCAGGATGCGATTAATACGGCGTACAGCAATTATAGTATCGAAGATACGGCCTTTATCGTTCGTTCGAATAAAAGGGCAAATCAATACAATGAACAAATCAGAACCCGAATTTTGTTTAAGGAAAGCGAGCTTTCAGTAGGCGATTTTTTGATGGTCGTTAAGAATAATTATTTCTGGCTAAAAGAAACCGACGAAGCCGGATTTATTGCCAATGGAGATATTATCGAGGTTTTAGAATTATTCGGAATCAAGGAATTATACGGATTTAACTTTGCGAGAGTAAAAATTAGAATGGTAGATTATCCGGATCAGAAGCCTTTTGAAACGGTTTTGCTTTTGGATACCATAAAAAGTGAATCTCCATCGCTAACGTACGAAGAATCAAATCGTTTGTACGAAGAGGTGATGAAAGATTATGAAGAGGAGACGACAAAATATAAGAAATTCCAAAAAGTAAAAGAGAACGAATATTTTAATGGTTTGCAGGTAAAATTCTCGTACGCCATTACGTGTCATAAATCCCAAGGAGGGCAGTGGGACACAGTTTTTATTGAACAGCCTTACTTACCAAACGGAATCGATCGCGATTACATCAGATGGCTTTATACGGCGATGACGCGTGCCAAAAATAAATTATATTTGATAGGATTTAAAGACGAGAGTTTTGAAGAATAAATTTTTCCGCCACGAATTCACGAATTTTATTTGAATAATTCGTGAATTCGTGGCAAAAAAGAAACTTTAGCAAATGACAACACTAAACGATTTACACTCGATTTCATCTACGTTTTCGAATACAGATAAAATGCCGGTTTTGTTTTTAGGACACGGAAGCCCGATGAACGCAATTGAAGAAAATCAGTTTGTGTCGGGTTTTCGCAATCTGGCTAAAACATTGCCGCAGCCGAATGCGATTTTGTGCATTTCGGCACATTGGTTTACAAACGGAACCAAAGTAACGGCAATGCAAATGCCCAGAACAATTCATGATTTTGGAGGTTTTCCGCAAGCGCTTTTTGATGTGCAATATCCTGCAAAAGGAAGTCCGGAATTAGCTCATGAAACTAAGAAAATATTAGAACCCGTAAACGTTGATTTAGATGAACATTGGGGTTTAGATCACGGTGCGTGGAGCGTGATTAAGCATTTATATCCTGAAGCCAATGTACCGGTCATTCAGTTGAGTATTGATTATACAAAATCGGGACAATATCATTTTGAGCTGGCGCAGAAGTTACAATCATTACGACATAAAGGTGTTTTGATTATTGGAAGTGGAAATATTGTTCACAATCTTCGTTTGGTAGATTTCAGAAATTTTGATAAAGACAATTACGGTTACGATTGGGCAATTGAAGCCAGAGAAACCGTGAATAATTATTTGTTGGATGGAAATTTTCAACCTTTAATTGATTTCGAAAAAATGAGTAAAGCCGTTCAGGTTGCTATTCCAACACCGGATCATTATTTACCATTGTTGTATACTTTAGGTTTAAAAGAAAAATCAGAAGAGCTGAGCTTATTCAATGATAAATTATTAGGCGGATCATTAAGCATGACTTCAGTAAAAATCATGTAAAAAGATAAAAAAACTTTGTGAATCTCTGTGAAAAACTCGGTGTCTCTCTGTGGTAAAAATTATAACACAAAGTTGCACAAAGATTTACACAGAGATTCGCAGAGAAAAAAATAGAAAAATAAAAGATATTTATAATGAAAATAATAGCGGTAATCCCGGCGCGATATGCATCAACACGATTTCCTGCAAAACTCATGCAGGATTTAGGAGGTAAAACAGTAATATTAAGAACTTATGAAGCTGCGGTTTCAACAAATTTATTCGACGATGTTTTTGTTGTAACCGATTCTGATTTAATCTATGACGAAATTGTTTCTAAAGGCGGAAAAGCCATTATGAGCATCAAAGAACACGAATCAGGAAGCGACCGAATTGCAGAAGCCGTTGCAAATCTTGACGTTGATATCGTAGTAAATGTTCAGGGTGATGAACCTTTTACAGAAGCCGGACCTCTGGAGCAGGTTTTGTCTGTTTTTAAAAATGATACCGATCGCAAAATTGATCTGGCTTCGCTTATGCGCGAAATTACAAATGAAGACGAAATCAATAATCCTAATAATGTAAAAGTGGTTGTAGATCAGTCGCAGTTTGCTTTGTATTTTTCCCGTTCGGTGATTCCGTATCCGAGAGATAAGGATGTTGGTGTTCGTTATTTTCAGCACATTGGGATTTATGCTTTTAGAAAACAGGCTTTGTTGGATTTTTATAGTTTACCAATGAAATCGTTGGAAGCTTCTGAGAAGTTGGAGCAACTTCGATATTTAGAATTCGGGAAACGCATTAAAATGGTCGAAACCACGCATGTTGGAATTGGGATTGATACGGCTGAGGATTTAGAAAAGGCGAGGGCTATTTTAGCGGCTAAGTAGTTGCGAGATGGCACACGGATGACACAGATTGGCTAACGCGAAAGCACGGATTGACGCGAATTTTTTATGCACATTTTTGTCAGGCTGAGCGTAGTCGAAGCCCACGTTCCAATTGGCGCGCCTTCGACTACGCTCAGGATGACAAACGAGATGTAAAAACAAAAAGCTTGTAAACAATTGTTTACAAGCTTTTTGTATGTTTAAAAACTAAACCAAATCTATATCTATTGATATAAATTTGGATATTTAGCCGGATTAACTTCATTCATCATGCTATATACTTTCTCAAAAATATCTTCGGCAGAAGGTTTAGAGAAATAATCGCCATCAGTTCCGTAAGCTGGTCTGTGGGCTTTTGCAGCAAGTGTTTGTGGTTTGCTGTCTAAATGGATGTAAGCATTTTGTTCTTCTAAAATTTGTTGCAGAATAAAAGCAGAAGCTCCGCCTGGAACATCTTCGTCTATTACTAAAAGACGATTTGTTTTGGCGATACTTTTTACAATATCTTTATTTACGTCAAACGGAAGTAAGGACTGAATATCAATCACTTCGCAATCAATTCCTAAATCAAGTAATTCATTTGCAGCTTGTTCTACCAATCTCAAAGTCGATCCGTAAGAAACTAACGTAATATCTGAACCTTCTTTTAGGGTTTCAACAACACCAATTGGCGTTTTGAATTCACCAAAATTCAAAGGTGTTTTTTCTTTTAAACGATAACCATTCAAACATTCAATTACCAAAGCCGGTTCATCAGTCTCTAAAAGAGTGTTATAGAATCCTGCAGCCTGAGTCATGTTTCTCGGAACCAAAACGTGAATTCCGCGAATGGCGTTGATGATCATTCCCATTGGTGAACCAGAATGCCAGATTCCTTCAAGACGATGTCCGCGGGTTCTGATGATTAATGGCGCTTTTTGCTTTCCAACAGTTCTGTATTGTAAGGTAGCCAAATCATCACTCATGATTTGAATAGCATACAATAAATAATCTAAATATTGAATCTCAGCAATTGGACGTAAACCTCTCAAGGCCATTCCAATTCCCTGACCAATAATAGTAGCTTCACGAATTCCGACATCGGCAACACGAAGTTCTCCGTATTTTTCCTGCATGCCTTCCAAACCTTGGTTTACATCGCCAATGTTTCCAACATCTTCACCAAAAATCAAGGTTTCAGGATATTTGGTAAACAAAGCATCAAAGTTATCACGCAAGATCATTCTGCCGTCTAAATCAGCTTTTGCATTATCAGCATATACAGGAAGTACTTTTTCTACAGAAAACACATTTTGATCTGATTCAGAATGTAAATTACTACTGAATCTTGGTTGTGTAATTCCAATATAATCTGTAATCCATTTTGATAAAATTACTTTACTGTTTGGAACCTCAATAAAACGCAAAATCTTTCTCGCAATTGCAAGCATTTCCTTTTTTAAAGGTGATTTTATAGCGCTTAATTCTGAAATATATTTTTGAATTCTTTCTTTATGATTGATGCTTGCGTCTGCAATTTGCTCCAATAAAGCCAAAAGATTTTTCTGATCTTCAATAATTGGGTTGATGAAAGAATTCCACGCTTCTTTTTTAGCTTCGAGAACTTCTTTTTTCAATTCAAAATCAATATCGGCTAATTCTTCCGGAGAGGCAATGTTGATGGCAATCATCCACAAACGCATTTGGCGGATACAGTCAAAATCTCTTTCCCAAGCCAGTCTTTCTGCGTTTTTATAACGCTCGTGAGAACCGGAAGTAGAGTGACCCTGTGGCTGCGTTAATTCATTTACGTGAATTAAAACCGGAACATGTTCTTCTCTGGCCACTGCTGCGGCTCTTTCGTAAGTCGAAACCAATTCAGCATAATCCCATCCTTTAACCCTAAAAATTTCATACCCTTTTGCATCTTCGTCGCGTTGGTATCCTTTTAGGATTTCAGAGATATTTTCTTTTGTAGTCTGATGTTTGGCGTGAACCGAAATTCCGTATTCATCATCCCAAACACTCATTACCATCGGAACCTGTAAAACTCCGGCAGCATTTATAGTTTCAAAAAACAAACCTTCAGAGGTACTTGCGTTACCAATAGTTCCCCAGGCAATTTCATTTCCGTTTACAGAGAATTTGTCTTTAATTGTGATTCCGTCAACATTTCTGTAAATTTTAGAAGCCTGAGCCAATCCCAATAATCTTGGCATTTGTCCGGCTGTAGGAGATATATCTGCGCTTGAATTTTTTTGTTTTGTTAAGTCTTTCCAGGAACCGTCTTCGTTTAAACTATGTGTTACAAAGTGTCCGCCCATTTGTCTTCCTGCAGACATCGGATCATAATCCAAATCGGTATGACCGTATAAACCTGCAAAAAATTGTTTAGGAGTTAATTCTCCGATTGCCATCATAAAAGTCTGATCGCGATAGTATCCGGAACGGAAATCCCCGTTTTGAAACGCTTTTGCCATAGCAAGCTGCGGCACTTCTTTTCCGTCACCAAATATTCCAAACTTGGCCTTTCCTGTCAATACTTCTTTACGTCCTAAAAGACTACATTCGCGGCTGGTAACAGCAATTCTGTAATCTTTCATTACTTCAGTTTTGAAATCTTCGAAAGTAAGTGTAGTATTGTTTTGTTCTTTAATCATAATCTCTATGGGTCATGTTACGCAGCAAAATTAATTAAAAAGTATCAATAATCATAATTCATTAAACTAAATATAATTTAATTATTTATAACTAATATGCTAAAACTACGTACATTTTTTATGTAATATTTAATATTTTTCTCTTTTTTGTATAAATAATTCATGTTTTTGTTTAAATTTTATTGAATTAAAACCATTTTCGGGTAAAAAGAGTGACTAATGTTTTTGGTGATAAAGTAACCACAAAACGTATTTTTTCATTGTACTTATTTTGAGAAATCTCCCAGCCATTGTTGGAATAAACCGGAAAATAAACTTCAAAATAATCCGTAACCAGGTTTAATCGGATACCGCTGTCGTAGATAAACTTCTCATTTTTAACTTTATTTTTCATTAAACCAAGGTCGCCATAAACTTCAATCCAGTTCCAGATCGAATAACTGGCGTTTAAAGTCGCCATCCATTTATCAGCATATCTTGGTTCTATTTTAGATTTAAATCCACCTTCGGCCATTATATATTGCTGGCTAAAAAATCCGGTACTTTCTGATCTTCCGTAAAAATTATAATCAAATAAATAATCTGTTGGGCGGTCTAAACCAAAACTAAAATAATCAGAGTTTGTTTTGTTGTACAGAAAAGTTCCGGCATACAATCTCAAATTCAATTTTCGATTATCATCAAATAAACGTCGATATTCTACTTCTCCCGCCAATTTTCCAAAATCTCCCGAAAACTGAACATCGGTCATGAAATTAAAATGATTGATCAATTCGGTTTTGGTATTTGAATATCTGGCATTGAAAACAGAATAATTGGGTTTCGAATTATCTGTGATATAATTACTTGCTTCACGATTTACAATAACCTGACGAAGTAAAATCAATTGTTTTCTGTTATCCCTGAAGTTTTCTTCCCGAATTCGGAACTGAACCATCGGATTCAATCTCAAATAAGTCGCATCCGGTGTATAGTGAAAATAATTCTGGCTAATCGAATAGCGCACATTATAAAGTAAACTATTTCGATAATAATGATTTAGCACAAATGCCGAAGAACCGGAAAGTGTTCCGGCTTTGATTGAATATGCAGGATTAACATCAAACGTAAAAGGTTTATCAAGAATCGTTTTATTATGAAAACGAACTCCGGGCGTAAAACCATCGTATAAATTATAAGTAAGCGTAGGAATATATAAAATCTGATTATAATACGGATCTTCTAAGTCTTTGGCAAAATTAAATTTTATCGGACGATTTGTTATGACCAGACTTTTCAGCGATTTCCAGTTGTTTCTTTGGTTATATTCCGGAACTTCATTATCGTAATTAATAACAATTTTATCCGCATTTTTTCTTTCAAAATGATAGATTGAATCATTGTTTTTTGGTTCAATCCATTCTTTAAAAACTATTTTATTTTTTTTGATTCCGTAAATCGGAATAGGAGCATAAATTCCGGTTCTGTTATTGATCGAAAATTGTATGCTGTCTTTTGTTCTCAAAACATTCGAAAATTTATAGTCTATAATTTCTCTAGAATCGATAATCGTTTCAAAAAACCAATCGATATTTTTAGGGCTGTTTTTGGTCAGTATGCGTTCAAAATCAGATCGGTTTGTTTGTGCTGATTGATTCAGTTTATAAAATTCCTGAACACTTTGCGGAACAACATTCTGATCTAAAAAATCATCCAGATAACTCAGGCTTAAACCTGCACGATATTTACTGGCAATTTGCTCGTTGAATTTTATCAGCGTATTTTTTGGATCTCCAAGCGGCTGATCCAGATTTTTTCTCGCCATTAACATATAATAATAGCTGTATTGCTCATTAAATGTTAAGTTGGTGATGTTGTAACTTTTAAACAATTTCATGTCGGAAAGCCTGCCCAGCATTTTTTGGTCGGCATGATGTTCTTCCATAAATTTCATCATGGCATAAATCTGAATTCCGTCATAAACCCAATTGTCTTTTCTGGGATCCAGATGCAAACTATTCTTTAAATAATTATTCAGATAGGTCTTTAAGAACGTAATTTCGAAGATAAAATCATCAGAAAACGGACTTATAAAAGATGGAAGCTGATTTAATCCATAAAAAGGATTTCGATCATAATCTGCCTGCGCCACCGTTATTTTCTCATATGGATATTGCCCAATAAAATCATTCGCAAAATTAGCTACTCTGTTGATGATAATTGCTTTTTGAATCTCTGTGATTTTTTTACTTTTCAGATCCGAAAGTATTTCTAAAGAACCGTTGTTGTAACTTTTAAACGAATTTTGTTTTTCAATAAAGAAATTAAAATCGGTTCTGTTTTTTCCTTCAAAAGAATAAGTCGTATAGGATGCATTTGAATTGTCTTTTGTCACTGAATTTAAATCAGTTGTAATCGAATATTGATTCGGAATTTTGATTTCAATTTCATAATCTGAACTGGCATTGGCAATATCGTCCAGATTAAAATTATTGTATCTTATAAAGTTATTATTCTCCAAACGCGCCGGACTCAAAAACCAGTTTTTCAGGCTCATTCCGCCATTTGGATCAAAACCGTAATGCGTGAATTTATCGCTCGGAATTTTTGAAATATAAGTAAAATGTAATTCGGTTTTTTCTCCCGGAAGTAATTTCTGTTTCAGCTTTACAACAATAAAATCCGGATTTTCATCGGTTCTTTCCCATTCAATTGTATTATTTTCAGCATCAGTAAGACTTGTAATCGTAGTATTTCCTCTTTCTGAATCTTTTGCCAGATGAAAACCTCTGTAAAATTCATCCGAAAATCGTTTTGCCAGCGGTGTATTTTTATGAGAAAAAGCATTATTCCAGTCGTTCAAAACAATCGAACTCAAAGTATCTCCGGTATTGTTGTAAAATTGAAGATCCTGTTTTACATTCAGCGTTTTAAGTTCAAGATTTACCGCCACTTCCATCTTAGAATGATGTTGCGCGTATTGTTTTATTGAACTGAATAAAACGACAATGAAAAGAATGATTTTATAAAATGATTTCAAAGGATGACTTAAAAATTATAAGATATACTTAAGTTACGAGCATACGGTGGTTTCGGTTTTTTGTAAAAATAGTATAAAAAAAGCTGTTAAAAAAAACAGCTTTCAATTTTTGCGATATTTAAAATTATTTAACCATATAAGTGATATAAGAAAAATATAAGTTTTTGCTAAGCAGTCCAATTTAAATGAACTAATATAACTTATATGGTAAAAAAAGTATTAGAAATTTGGACTTAAATCGTATTTTTTGTAGAATTTATCTAATACGTCAACCACTTCATCTTCAGTGTCTACGATTTTAAACAAGTTTAAATCGTCCGGACTAACAGTTTGCATTTTTTCAACCAAAACTGTTTTTACCCAGTCGATTAATCCTGACCAGAATTCAACACCAACTAAAATAATTGGGAATTTTCCAATTTTCTTGGTCTGAATCAACGTGATTGCTTCAAACATTTCGTCAAGCGTTCCAAAACCTCCCGGCATAACCACAAAACCCTGAGAATACTTTACGAACATTACTTTCCTCACAAAGAAATAATCGAAATTCAGGTTTTTATCGTGATCAATATATGGGTTAAAGTGCTGCTCAAAAGGCAATTCGATGTTTAAACCTACCGAAGTTCCGCCTCCTAAATGTGCACCTTTATTACCAGCTTCCATGATTCCGGGACCACCTCCTGTGATCACACCGTAACCAGCTTTACTGATTTTGTACGCAATTTTTTCTGCCAATAAATAATATTTGTCTTCCGGTTTTGTTCTCGCCGAACCAAAAATCGAAACACACGGGCCAATACGCCCCATACTTTCGTAACCGTTTACAAACTCAGCCATAATTTTAAAAATCGCCCAGCTGTCGTTTGTTCTAATTTCATTCCACGTCTTTTGTTTCAAACGGTCCTGAATTATTTTATCCTCATCATTATCAAAATCTTCTAATCTCATTTTAGGTATTTTAATTTATTTATATTTTTATTTAAGTTGTGTCTTTTTTAAAAATTGCCATCCAAATTGTCACATTGAGCGGAGTCGAAATGAGGAGCTGTTTCCTGCTGTCCGCTATATCTTTTCCTTGCTAAAGGAGCAAGAAAAAGGATGCCGCTCCCATCAGGGCTAGGGCACCAGTTTTCAATTGAAACATCAGTTTATAAAAGGAAGAATTCGCTTTAATACGTTTGTTCTTCGATTGATTTAGTAATGTTGCTTTTTACTTTTCCGGTATGCTCTGTAGTTTTCGATTCAATCAGCATTATTAAACATTCATCCTCCGAAGAAACCCTGTGATTTATTCCTTTTTTCACCACGAATAAATCTCCTTTCTTCATAGTAAATGAGGGTTCGTTTTCAATTTCCATTAAAAGTTCACCATCAACAATATAAAATAATTCGTCTTCATTCTCGTGATTATGCCACGGTACTTCCTGACCTTTTATTTTAGCCACTTTAATATATTGATCATTTACTTCATCAATAATTTTAGGTGAAAAATATTGGTCTACGCTGCTGAATTTCTCTTTTAGATTCATAGATTTTATTTTTACTCTTTGCCAAAATCAAAACTTTGACAAAAAGGGCGTACTAAATTAGTGCTTTTTTCGAGAATTGTTTTAGAAATGAAGATTTATTAATTTAAAAGTAACTTTTGTAAAAGGTTACTTTTTGCTTTTTATTGGTTATCAACCAATTGAGGACTATCTATATTAATTAGATATTATTAGCTATTGTTTTCTTCTTGTGTTCCAAATTTCGGGATTTCGACTGGTATGAAATACTGCGTAAATTTCTACTGCACTATATTCTTCATTAATTGAATAATAAATCATAAATGGAAATTTTTTCACAAGCATGCAACGAACACTTTCGTAGCGAATTTCACAGATGTGTGGATGGCTTTTTAAAGAATTAATTTGGGATTTAACTTGCTTGTGAAAACGTAGTCCTAAGTTTTGTAATTGACTATTGTACCAAATTACAATCTCACGAATATCATTTAACGCTTCCTCATCAATTTTGATATTATACATTATCCTATAATTATTGAATAGGCAAATCTGAAACTTCATCCCAATCTAACATTCTCTCGGGTGAAGTCTTGCTTTTTTCAATTCGACTTAAAACTATTTTTTGATGTTCAATTGGGATTTCAATATTATCTTTCCAAATTTCTTCATTTAGTTTTAATTTTTCAGAAGGAGAGAGCTGTTTTACAACTTTTAGTAGTTCTTTAAAATCTAAATCTACCTTTAAACTTAAACTGTTCATAATGCTATTTATTTAAAAAATAGTGATTTAATAATTTTTAGTAACCAAATACTAAATTAACTCTTTTTTCAAAAACTTAGCCGTATAGCTTTTTTTATTTTTCGCTACTTCTTCCGGAGTTCCCTTGGCGATTAATTGTCCGCCGCCTTTTCCGCCTTCAGGGCCAATGTCGATGATATAATCGGCAAGTTTGATAACATCCATATTATGTTCGATAACCAGGATTGTATTTCCTTTGTCAACTAGTTTATTGATAACGTCCATTAGAACGCGAATGTCTTCAAAATGCAAGCCGGTTGTAGGTTCATCCAGAATATAAAATGTGTTTCCTGTATCTTTTTTAGATAATTCTCCGGCTAGTTTTATACGCTGCGCTTCACCACCGGAAAGCGTTGTACTTTGCTGACCAAGTGTAATATATCCTAAACCAACATCCTGAATTGTTTTTACTTTTCTGTAAATCTTCGGAATGTTTTCAAAAAACGGAACCGCTTCATCAACCGTCATATTCAATACATCCGAAATTGATTTTCCTTTGTATCGAATTTCAAGTGTTTCTCTGTTAAAACGTTTCCCCTGACAGGTTTCGCATTCTACATAAACGTCAGGTAAAAAGTTCATTTCAATGGTTCTAACTCCGGAACCTTCGCAGGTTTCGCAGCGTCCGCCTTTTACGTTAAAACTAAAACGTCCTGCTTTGTAACCGCGAATCATACTTTCAGAAGTCATCGTAAACAGATTTCTGATTTCGGTAAAAACCTCTGTATATGTTGCCGGATTCGAACGAGGCGTTCTGCCAATCGGACTTTGGTCAATATCAATTACTTTGTCAATATGTTCTAAACCTTCTATTTTTTTATAAGGCTGTGGTTTTTTTACACCATTAAAATAATAGGCGTTCAAAATAGGGTAGAGCGTCTCGTTAATCAAAGTCGATTTTCCACTTCCTGAAACTCCTGTAACACAAATTAATTGTCCTAAAGGCAATTCGATCGAAACATTTTTAAGATTATTTCCTGTTGCTCCGGTTAGTTTTAAAAACTTTCCATTTCCTTTACGGCGTTCTTTCGGAATCTCCAATTTCATAGTACCGTTCAAATATTGAGCAGTAATCGTGTTTGATTTCAAAGTTTCTGCCGGAGTTCCAATGCTGATGATTTCTCCACCGTATTTTCCTGCTTTTGGACCAATATCAATTACATAATCTGCGGTTTCGATCATGTCTTTATCGTGCTCCACGACAATAACAGAGTTCCCGATATCACGTAATTGTTCCAGAGATTTGATTAGTTTTTCATTATCTCTTTGGTGTAAACCAATACTTGGCTCATCCAGGATATACAAAACCCCAACCAATTGTGAACCAATTTGTGTTGCCAATCGAATACGTTGTGCTTCTCCTCCTGAAAGTGATTTTGAACTTCGGCTTAAAGCCAAATAATCTAAACCAACATTCATCAAAAAGTTCAGACGGTCTTTGATTTCTTTCACGACTTCTGATGCAATTAAAAGCTGTTTATCAGACAAATGATTGTTTAAATCCTTAAACCAAGCTGTTAAGTCTGAAATATCCATATCACACAATTCAGTGATATTTTTTCCATTTACTCTAAAAAACTGTGCTTCTTTTTTCAAACGGGAACCTTCGCAAACCGGACAATTTACTTCATCCATGAAATCTTTTGCCCAACGTTTTATTGTTGTCGAAGCACTTTCGTCATATTGATTTTTGATGAAATGTGAAATTCCTTCAAAATCTATTTTGTAATCGCGCGTAACTCCTAAATCTTTTGAGTTTACCGTGAATTTATCTTTTCCTCCGTGAAGAATCATGTTCATGGCTTCTTCCGGAATTTTCTCAATCGGATCTGTGATTTTGAAACCGTATTTTTCTCCAATAACTTCTAATTGCTTAAAAATCCACGAAGATTTATATTCGCCAAGCGGAGCAAAACCACCACTTTTTATAGACAATTTAGGGTTTGGAATAATCTTTTTAATGTTGATTTCGTGAACCGTTCCCAATCCGTTACAATGCGGACAAGCTCCTTTTGGAGAGTTGAAAGAAAATAAATTCGGTTCCGGATTTTGATACGAAATTCCGGTTGTAGGGCACATTAAATTTCTACTGAAATAACGTACATCATTCGTATCCTGATCTAAAATCATCAGCACATTTTCGCCGTGATGCATCGCGGTATTGATACTTTCTGATAATCTTTTTTGATTGTCTTCGGTATTTTCGATCAACATTCTGTCGACTACAATTTCAATATCGTGAGTTTTGTAACGATCCAGTTTCATTCCCGAAACCAAATCCTGAACTTCACCGTTTACACGAACTTTCAAAAATCCCTGTTTGGTAATTTGCTGGAATAATTCGGCATAATGACCTTTTCTGGCTCTAATAATCGGAGCTAGAATATTGATTCGTTTTCCTTTAAAATCCTGCATAATCAAATCCTTAATCTGATCATCAGAATACGAAACCATTTTTTCGCCTGTGTTATAACTAAACGCGTCAGCGCCACGAGCGTATAAAAGCCTTAGGAAATCGTATATTTCTGTAATTGTCCCAACTGTTGAACGCGGACTTTTGCTGGTTGTTTTTTGTTCAATCGCAATTACGGGAGAAAGTCCGTCGATTTTATCAACATCCGGACGCTCTAAACCGCCAAGAAACTGTCTGGCATACGCCGAAAAAGTTTCTACGTAACGACGCTGACCTTCGGCATAAATAGTATCGAACGCCAAAGATGATTTTCCCGAACCAGATAAACCGGTAATAACAACCAGTTTTTCACGCGGAATGGAAATGTCTATATTTTTCAGATTATGAACTCTTGCACCAAGAACTTCAATAGTATTGTCTTTTTCTAACATAAATTTGAGCAAAACGCAAAGTTACCACTTTGATTTGTTCTTTTAGTACTAGAGTACAAAACTTTATGTTACAATTAGTAACAAAATAACGCTAAAAAAATAAACACGAATTTCACGAATTGCTACTAATTAGTTTGTGAAATTAATTTCATAAACTAATTTAATCTTAAAAATTAGTGCAAATCAGTACAATTCGTGTTTAAATTAATTTAAAATATTTGAATCCGATGAAACTGAGTTATCGTTTTCTTTTTCGGGTTGCCATATATTCTTCGATGGCTTCTTTAGTGGTGTACCAGTTTCGGCCTTCTTTATAAGCATCTATTTTTCCTGTTCTGGCCAATAAACTCACATATTCCTGACCGTACGGAGTTTCTGGCTCACTTACAATATTTTGTATCGGCTGAAAATCATAAGTACTTCCCGGCATGGCTGTTAGATAGATATTTAAGGTCCTTTCTAATGCCTGACACATCAAAAGGGTTAATTTTTGATAATTGCCATTATTGGCCTGGTTTAATGCTTCGTAATATTTTTTTCTGTCATTCTTTAGAATAATGGCAGGCGGAAAACCACAACGCATCAACAGCAAATTCATGCTCAAACGAACTGTACGCCCGTTTCCATCAAAAAAAGGATGAATCCAGACAAGCTTATGATGGTAAATTGTAGCCAGCTCAATATCATTTAATCCTAACGGATTTGTGTTGATAAAATCAATTAATTCATCCAGATAATCGGAGACTTTATTAGCATTTGGAGGCATGAAATTAGCGCCGGAAATACGGACACCGCCGTTTCGCAATCGCCCTGCAAAATCATCTTCAATAGAACGCAGAACTAATCCGTGAATTGATAAGATATCAATACTTCTCAATTTATATTTATCATCAACAATCGAGTATAGATAATCAATTGCCTTATCGTGATTATGCGTTTCAAAATGTTCCCGCAGTGATTTTCCTTTTATGGTAATTCCTTCCTGAATCACCATTTGGGTTTCGCGCAAACTCATGGTGTTTCCTTCAATACTGTTCGAATTGTACGTCCATTCGAGAGATAAGCTTTCGCGGATTTTATGCAAAGCAATATTGGGCAATGGTCTGCTGTTTTGCAAATCAAGCCTTTTTTGGTACAATCTGTCAAATGTCGATTGAAATTCTGTTCGGTATGTTAGGTCTATATTCCACATAATCCCACAAAGGTACTTCTTATTATCGGATAATTCTAATTTTTAACCTATCCGATATTAAGACTATTCTATTGTCATAGAACGAAGTTTGGTTCTGTAGGCTTCGAGCGCAATAGATTTGGAAATAAAACCGAAATATTTACCATCGCGTAAAACAGGAATAAAGGCAGTTTTAGACCTTTCAAATTTACCCATAACGACTTCCATACTATCAAAAGAGGAGATAACTGCGGGCGGCGTTTTCATGACGTCTTTAATCAAAGTGTATTTTACACGATACGGATTAAAAATAATTTCGCGAATATCATTAAAATGAACCACGCCTACGAGTTCATTTTCTTTACCAACAACGGCAAAAACAACCTGATTAGAGTGCGAAATAAGATCGACCAATTTAGTCAGATGATCGTCTGGTGAAACAGTCAAATAATCACATTGAATAATGGTATCAATATCTAAGGTCGAAAGAATATTAGAATCTTTATTACTTGTAAACGCATGTCCTTTTTTGGCCAGGTTTTTTACGTCAAGCGAATATTTTTCAAATCGTTTTGAAATCGCAAAGCTTATAGAAGAAACAATCATAAGCGGAATCATCAACCCGTAACCACCGGTAATTTCGGCAATTAAGAAAATCGCGGTAAGCGGCGCATGAAATAATCCGCTCAAAATACCCGCCATTCCAACCATGGTAAAATTACTGATAGGCAATTTCGACAAACCAATTAAAGTGATGAATTTTGAAAAAAAATATCCCAGATACGATCCCATAAATAAAGAAGGGGCGAAGTTTCCTCCATTTCCACCGCTTCCCAGCGTTAAACCTGAAGCAAATACTTTTACCATCATCGTACAGCCAACGAATAAAAGCAAAACCCATTGATTGTTTCTAAAACCGGCAAATAAAGTATTGTCTAATAATTGTCCCGGATCACTTTCTGATAAGGTTTTGATACTTTCGTAACCTTCACCAAAAAGCGTTGGAAAAATAAAAATAAGCAAGGCTAATATGGAAGAACCAATTAAAGCCTTTTTGTAAGGTCCCATTTTTAAATTAGAAAAATAATGCTCAACTCTTTGGAAATTTCGGGCATAATAAACCGCTATAAAACCGGTTAAAACGCCTAAAAGAACATAAAAAGGAATATTGTGGTAATTGAATGTTTGTTGTTGTTTGAAAGATAATAAAATGCTTTCATCTAATAAAATAGCAGAAACCAAAGCACCCGTCGCCGCAGAAATCATAATAGGAGTAAATGCAGAAATACTCACATCGACCAATAAAACTTCAATGGCAAAAAGAACACCCGCAATAGGAGCGTTGAAAGCAGCTGAAATTCCGGCCGCGACGCCACAGCCAATAAGTAAAGTTCTGTCTTTGTATGCTAATTTATAACCTTGAGCATAATTCGATCCAAAAGCCGCTCCGGTGATTACAATTGGGCTTTCTAATCCTGCAGAACCTCCTAAACCTACTGTTAAGGAACTCGTTATGATTTGAGCATACATTTGTTTTTTCGGAATAATACTGGCCTTTTTTGCAACGGCGTATAAAATTTGTGAAGTACCTTTTTGAATGTTTCCGTTAAGGACTTTTTTAACCACAAATACGGTTAGCAGAATACCAATTATAGGCAAGATTCCGTTAATGAAATTTAATTTTAGAATTCCGTTGATGTACGTTGCAAAAGAGAAAACGCTGTGGGCAAAAGTTTTTAAAACAATTACAGCCAATGAACAAGAAATACCAACTAATACACTGGATAAAAATATAAATTGCTTTGGAGTCAATATGGATTGAGCTAAAGCAATAATGCTTTCTAGTCGGCGAAAAAGTTTTCTTAACATTATTTGTTTAAAAAGTTAGGTAAACCACAAATTTAACTCATAGGATTCAAAAAAGTAAACTATTTCCTTTTATTTTTTTGGAAAACTAAAAACCGGCAGCGGCGTCATCTCCACGAAAATCGGCGCCTCCTTCAAGATTGTTATTTGGTAAAACCAAAATCGCATCGACTTTTCCAAGTATCGGAGTTGGTTTTTCGTTGATTAAATAACCTTTTGCTTTTAATAAGTCTAAAGTCTTATTGTCAAAAGCTTCATACTCAAAATTAATCAGATCCGGCAGCCATTGATGATGAAAACGAGGCGCGTTTACAGCTTCCTGCATACTGAGTTTGTATTCGTAAACATTCAAAATAGTCTGTAAAACCGACGTTATAATTGTAGAACCACCCGGAGTTCCGACAACCATAAAAAGTTTACCGTTTTTTTCGACAATTGTAGGCGTCATCGAACTTAACATTCGTTTTTGCGGAGCGATGCTATTGGCTTCATTTCCAACCAAACCAAACATATTGGGAGAACCTGGTTTTGCACTAAAATCATCCATTTCGTTGTTCAGGAAGAAACCCAATTCGTCACAATAATATTTAGAACCATAACCGTCATTTAAGGTTGTGGTTGCCGCAATTGCGTTTCCAAATTTGTCGACAATAGAGTAATGTGTCGTCTCGGTACTTTCGTTATACGTTATTTTACCTTCTTTTATTTCAGAAGATAAACTGGCTTTGTCAACATTAAAAGTCGACATTCTTTCTTTTAAATAAGCATCAGAAAGCAAGGCGTTCACCGGAATTTTTACAAAATCAGGATCGCCTAGAAACTGGCTTCTGTCTGCATAAGCCCTTCTTTCGGCTTCGACAATTACCTGAATTGCTTCCGGAGAATTATGTCCCATTTTTGCCAAATCATACGGAGCAATCATTTTTAATATTTGTGCCAGACAAATTCCGCCGCTGCTTGGTGGCGACATCGAAGTGATTTTTAAATCTTTGTAATTAAACTGAAGCGGTTTTCTCCATTTTGCTTCGTATTTGGCTAAATCCTGAAGCGTAATAATGCCGCCTTTTTTCTGTAAATAAGCAACTAAAATTTTTGCCGTTTCACCTTTGTAAAACTCATCACGTCCGTTTTTTGAAATGCGTTTTAGAGTATTGGCCAAAGCCGTATATTTTATGGTATCTTTTTCTTTAAAATTGGTTGCCAAAAGCGTCGTTGAACCGTTTACTTTTACGATAGATTCGCGATAATTGTCCATACTTCTTTCCTGTTTTTTAGTGACAATAACGCCTCTTTCCGCAAGGGCAATAACAGGTTTTAAAATTTCGGACATTGGCAGGGAACCAAATTTTTTATGTACGGCAAAAACTCCCGCGATAGTTCCGGGAACACCAATTGCCAAGGCCGTTTCGGTACTTTTGCCTTTTATAACATTTCCGTCTTTATCCAGAAACATATCTTTTGATGCTGCCAAAGGTGCTTTTTCGCGATAATCCAAAGATCCAACGTCGCCATTTGCTTTTCGGTAAACCATAAACCCGCCGCCGCCAATATTTCCTGCAAAAGGAAAAGAAACGGCCAAGGCCAGTTCTGTTCCAATCATGGCATCAAAAGCATTTCCGCCTTTTTTCATAATTTCGACGCCAATTTTAGAAGCTTCTCCACGTGCAGAAACAACCATTGCTTTTGAAGTGACTAAACCTGTTGGATTTGTTGAAACCTGAGCTGTGCAGCTAATATAAATAAGGGTGAATAAAAGCGTAATTTTTTTCATAAAGATTGCAGTTTTTGTTTGGCATGCACTTTTATATCTTCAAAAAATAAGGTAAATTCCTGTTCAAATTCATCGTAGAATTCTTTTAATTCTTCACTGGCAAACTGCATTTTTGATGCATTTTTTGATCTTCTGTCCATTTGGGTTAAAATTCGGTGAATTCCTTCGACAGTTCGATAACTCAAAAGCCAGTTTTGATCGATCATATAAGGCATCATACCTTGCGTTTTTTCGGTTAGAATATCATAGTTTTCATGTAACGAAGAATAAAATCGGTTAATGAAATCTTCCAGTTTTTCATCCGAATAATTCGACCAGTTTTTAGCTAAAAAATGATCGTAAACAATGTCTACAATCACGCCTGAATAATGATGGTATTTTTCATGTAACCGTTTGGTACTTTGTCTGAAAACGTCGTGTGAATCTGTGTAAGTATCTATAGCGCGATGCAGAATGATCCCTTTTTGAACATCTTCTGGAAAATGTTCAAATTGTTTTCCGCGAATTCCATCGGCCATAAAATTGCCAATTTTGATTAAATCATTTTCGCCGGAAAGATATATGTGGGCAAGGAAGTTCATTTTTTTTGAGTTGCTAAGGTTCTGAGAAGCTAAGTGGCTAAGTTCTCTCTTGTAAATGTATAAAATCTTTTTTAAATGGTTTTTCAATTAAAACCTTACAATATAAACTTAACACTTTAGTTTTATTTTAAAATCTCGGCAACTTAGCCTCTTAGCAACTTAGAAACTTTTCTATATTTGTAACTGGTAACCATAACTCAAAAAAATGACTTTAATAAAATCTATCTCAGGAATACGCGGAACGATTGGAGGAAAAGTAGGGGATAACCTGACTCCTGTTGATGCGGTAAAATTTGCATCGGCATACGGAACGTTTCTGAAAAACAATACTTCAAAAGAAAAATTAACGGTTGTAATTGGTCGCGATGCCAGAATTTCGGGTCCAATGATTCACAATCTTGTGGTAAATACTTTAATAGGTTTAGGAATCAATGTAATTGATCTTGGACTTTCGACGACGCCAACTGTAGAGGTTGCTGTTCCTTTGGAAAAAGCAGATGGCGGAATTATTTTGACGGCTTCTCACAATCCAAAACAATGGAATGCCCTGAAATTACTGAATGAAAAGGGAGAGTTTTTAAGCTGTGCGGAAGGTGCAAAAATCCTTGAAATTGCTGATGCTGAAGCTTTCGATTTCTCGGATGTGGACAGTTTAGGCGAAATTATTTTCAATGATGCTTATATGGATATTCACATCGACGAGGTTTTAAATTTGCCTTTGGTTGATGTTGAAGCGGTTAAAGCAGCAAAATTTAAAGTAGTTGTGGATGGCGTAAATTCTTCTGGCGGAATTATTATCCCGAAATTATTAGAATTAATGGGCGTGGAAGTAGTAAAATTATATTGCGAACCAAACGGACATTTTCCTCATAATCCGGAACCTTTGAAAGAGCATTTAACTGATATTTCTGAATTGGTCGTAAAAGAAAAAGCGGATTTGGGTGTTGTAGTTGATCCTGATGTGGATCGTTTGGCTTTTATCAGCGAAGACGGTGAAATGTTTGGTGAAGAATATACTTTAGTGGCTTGCGCCGATTATGTGTTGAGCAAAACTCCGGGAAATACAGTTTCAAACATGTCATCTTCTCGTGCGTTGCGTGATGTAACGGTTGGACACAAAGGAAACTACGAAGCAAGCGCAGTAGGTGAGGTGAATGTGGTGGAATTGATGAAAAAAAATAACGCGATTATTGGCGGTGAAGGAAACGGTGGAATTATCTATCCTGAATTGCATTACGGTCGTGATAGTTTGGTAGGAGTTGCTTTGTTTTTAACGCATTTGGCCAACAAAAAAATATCAGTTTCTGCATTGCGTGCTTCTTATCCGGAATATTATATGAGCAAAAATAAAATTGAATTAACACCGCAAATTGATGTTGATGCAATTTTAGTTGCCATGACTGAAAAATATAAAAACGAAGATATTTCAACAATTGACGGTGTAAAAATTGATTTTGCTACAGAATGGGTACATTTGAGAAAATCAAATACAGAACCTATCATTCGTATTTATACGGAAGCTCCTTCTCAGGAAAAAGCAGATGTTTTGGCACTTCGTATCATCGATGAAATTAAAGCAATTGCTGGAATTTAATTTACAATCAGGAAATAATTTAACCGCCAAGAACGCAAAGGTTTTTTTATATTAGGTTTTACAAAAATGCAAAGTTCGCAAAGCTAAATCAATAAGCTTTGCGAACTTTTTGTTTTCTGTGTATTTGGATATTTAATCGCAAAGTTCGCAAAGCTTTATATTAAACTTTGCGAACCTTGCGTAAAACCTTTGCGCTCCTTGCGGTTAAAATCTTTATAAAACTTAGTTCTTAATAATCTTAATAGATTTTTTAACTGACCCATAAGAAGCCTTTACAATATAAACTCCTGTCGATAATTTATCACCAATTTTAATATCCTCATTTGTAAAATAATCATCTGAAGAATAACAAATACTTCCTTTCATATCTACAATTTTTAGCGATAAAGGTTCAGTAACAGACGATTTTATATGAAGCGTCGATTGTGCTTTAATTGGATTTGGATACACAGTGAAAGAATCCTTATCTGCAACAGGATCGTTAACGCCTAAACTTGCCAAAGAAGCATCAATATAATTAAAATTCATTCCGTTTGATTTGAATTTAATTTTCAGGTAAACTTCTCCTTTTGGCAATACAACTCCTTCTACGACTTTATTCGTATAGGTTTGCATTGCGCCTGTAGCGGCAAAAGTTTCGTCTGTTTTTACAACAACATTGTTTACCAGAATATCAAATTTTCCGGCAGTAGTGGCAGAAGCTACTCTAAAAGTAAGTTTATACGCTCCGGCATTGGCAACATCGATTATAAATTCATTCCAGTCTCCGGTTTCGATCGAAGAAACATTTTGTACCGTTCCGGAATCGGTTGTGTTTTGCAAAGTTGTTCCTTTTCGGCGATAATGTTTGTTTGCGGTAATCCGTCCGGGAACATTCATTTTTTTAGAAGTATATGTTGCATTGATGTATTCTGTTCCAATAGGTTTTAGAACGCCGCTTTCAGGTGTTAGTAATTGTCCTTCAAGCATATCTGTCCATGTTGGATCAACTCTTCCCGTAAACCATGAATAACGGTAGATATCCGGATCGTTTTCAAAACTGGCGACAATCTCCTTCATAAAAGTAGTTTTTTCGGCAGCAGTCTGAATTACTCTATTTGCAAATTCAGTTACCCAGACAGGACGATTGTATTTTTTTAAAAGTCCCGTAACGCCAATAACAGATCCCGATGAACTATCATAAGTATGAAAAGCAATATAATCGACTTTGCAGTTTGGGCATAACAGAAAAAACTGATCATGCCAGGCAATCGGGCTTGTGTAACCGCCGTAATTAACAGGGCCATTAAAAGCAGGCGACGCACTTACAATTTCCAGATTTTTTGCAGCAGCAATTTTTTCGACATTCGCCCACGCATTTACAGCTTCCTGCGGCGTCATTCTGGCTCCATCATTAAAATTGGGTTCATTAAAAGCCAGTAAATATTTTGCACCTGGTTTTATTCTGCTAATAAAAGCCTGCAGATCGGCATCACTAACGCCATTCCACGCCATTGGAACATATTCCAGACCAATAGCTTCATAATTGGCATTTGTATCATTTTCCGGAGAAGATCCCCAGTTGTACCACCACGAAATTCCGGGTTTTAAGGCTAATAAATCAGCAGTAGAATTTTTTCCAAATGCTATTCCGCGTTTTGGGCTTTGCGAGAATGCGGTCATGGAGAAACATGCGATTAAAAAAAATAGGTTTTTTTTCATAATAGATAATTAGATTTGGGTAAAATTTTTATCAGTTCCAAATGTATGTAGTTTATACATTGTATCATAAAAATCTTATCAAAAATAAATAGTACAAAAACACATCAAACCTTATTTTAAGACCTAAAGTTCAAATTCCAGAATCTAAATTCCAAACCCAATCTAAAATCTAATTCTACAATCTACGATCTACAAGTTAAATTCCAAAATCTACAATTTACAATCTATATTCTATGTTCTATCATCTATAATCTATATTCTAAAATCCAAAATCTAAAATAAAAAAAGCCCGAACATCAGTTCGGGCTTTTCTATATATTTTTAAAATTCAATTAGAATTTATACGTTAAGCTTCCCATGAAAGTACGTGGAGCCTGAACGTTGATTGTAGTATAACCGTTAAAGTACAATTCGTCTGTAAGGTTGTTTACTTTTACAGATACTCTGTATTTAGGTTGATCGTAGTATAATGCAGCATTTACTACAGCGTAAGATGGAAGTTCGAAAGTTTCAGCTCCTCCGCCATTATAAACGTATGTAGCATCTCCGTAATTACCTCCAAAACCTAAACCTAAACCTTTAAGTTTCTCAGTTTGCAAGTTATAGCTAATCCAGTAGTTGATAAGAGTTTCAGGTCCGGCAGTTGCAGGTCTTAAGTCATTTAGCTCTGAGTCATTTTTTGAAAACCCTGCAAGTACATTTAATCCCGGAATAGGGTTAGCTGTAATTTCTAATTCAAAACCTTTACTGTATTGTGTACCATTTTGAATGCTTGCATTTGGCAAACTTGGATCATTTGTTACAATATCCTGAACTTTAATGTTGTAGTAACTAATTGTAGCGCTCAATTTATTTTGGAAAGCATTTACTTTAAAACCACCTTCTAACTGATTCGCCTGTTCCGGATCAAATTGTTTCATTTGAAGAGTACCGTCAACATTTGCATTTAAGAATCCTTTGTTGTTAAAACTGTTTTGGTAGTTACCAAATACAGATAACTGATCTTTTAAGATTTGAAAAACTACACCAAATTTTGGAGAAAATGCATTTTGAGAAAAAGTGTCAGCTTTTGTATCTGTAACAGCATTAAATGTTCCCTGATTTTCAAAATGATCAAAACGTACCGCAGCTGAAACAATTAATCTGTCTGTAACATTAACTGCATCTGCAACATAAGCGCTATAAGTTGATATAGCACTATTTGTAGTATATGGATCATAACCTGAACCATCACCAACAAGTCTGTCTCTTACATTTGTTGGGTTAAAATCATAGTAATTTGTTGCTGTTCCGTTGTAATTGATTACATCGTACGGAGCATAACCTGGTAAATTATTGTATCCTAATTTATTTGTACCGTGGTAAAAATCAACACCTGCTAAAAAACGGTTTCTAACTGATCCGATTTTGAAATCACCATTAAAGTTTTGTTGGAATTCTATAGCGTTGTCTATTCCATTTGCATCCCAAACATTTCTTGATAATTGTTCGTTTGCTAAAAGATAAAACCATGTTTGTAAACCAGCTGCTTTATTTGAGCTGCTGCTAAATACAGTTTGTGAAGTCCATTCTTCAGACATTTTATAATTAGCCTGTGCAAAAACATTGAATGTTTTTGTATTTGTCATGAATTCATCTCCTAAAAATGATCTTTTGTAGTTGATGTTGATGTCTTTTGCATTTTTGATTCCCAAAGCAGATGGAAGTCCGCCAAGGTAAATTAACGGCATACCTGAATTATCCTGATTTCCGATTTCGGCATCAATAGAGATATTTAGTTTGTCGGTAACCTGATAAGAGAAAGACGGTGCTATAAAGTAACTTTTTGAGTAACCGAAATCCTGAAAAGTGTTTGCAGTACCAACAGAAGCATTTAATCTGAATAATGCTGTGTGATCGTCGTTGATTGGCGTGTTAACGTCTGCAGCCAAACGGTTAAAACCATAACTTCCGCTTTGGTAAGCAATTTCTCCACCAAAATTTTCATTTGGTTTTTTAGTAACACGATTGATTAATCCTCCGTATGAAGAAAGTACGTTTCCAAATAATGTAGCCGATGGTCCTTTGATAACTTCTATTCTTTCAAGGTTTGCAGCATCAGAATTACTGTTTACTTTTCCTGCAATACCGTTTCTTACTAAACTCTGAGTTGTAAATCCACGTAGTGAAAACCATGAACCACCATCACCTGCACGGTTTGTAGCGCCCCATAATTGGTATAAACCCGGTACGTTTTTCAACGCTTCATCCTGATTGGTTACCAATTGATCTTTCATCAATTCTTTTGTAACAACGTTGTATACTTGTGAGTTTTCAAGATTTTTTACTTTCATTCTTGAAACATATTCACTTTCTGATTTGGTATATTTGTTAGCGTTTCCTTTAACAAATACTTCAGTAAGCGTTTCAGATGAAGTTGTCAATGTAAAGTTTTCTACAAGGTTATCTCCGTCAGTAATAGTAACAGATCTTTCTTTTGATGTAAATCCTACTGCAGTAGCTTTTATTGTATAAGTACCTGGTTTGATGTTTTTGATCTCATAGTTTCCCTGATCATCTGTATTGGTACCAATTTTTGTTCCTCTAATAGTTACAGAAACGTTATCGGCACTTTCATCATTAGATAATGAAACTCTACCTTTGATAGTACCATTCTGAGCAAACGAAGCTACACCAGTCAGGAACATTAAACAGCAGATCAACTGCGAAAAAGATATTTTTACTTTCATGTTATTTAGAATTGTTTTGAATAGGGCAAATGTATTGGTTGTGTTAAAACAAACCAAATTATCTTTATTTATTCTAAATAATAAAGTAAAATAAGTTTTTTGCTGTTTATTTTTCAATAAATTATCAGTAAAAAAATGTAATTCTTAATTTTAAATATAAATACTTATTTTATTGGAACAAAAAATAACCGTTTTCAAGTGTTTTCATAAGCTGTTTTTTACTTTTTGTACTTAAATGAAGCAAAAAAGCAATCATTAATTAACGATTTATTCATTGGAAGAAAATTTATTAACGGGAACTTTTTTATTTATCGAAATCGGACTAAAACAAAAAATCCAAAAAACAATACATGCCTTTTGGATTTTAATTTTTTAATTTTTGAAGAAGATTATTTTTCAACCTTATGTTTCCATCTTTTGTGTGTCCACAAATAATATTCAGGAACTTCATAAATTTGTTTTTCAACTTCTCTCAGATATCTTTCTGTGATTTCAAAATTTTCAAATTCGTTCGGATTATCAGCAATCGTAAGAAATGTAGCTTCGTAATAACCTCTGCCTACTTTTTTTACTTTTACCATTATCACGCTCAAATCGTATTTTTTTGCGAGCATTTCCGCTCCTGTGTGTACCGGAACTTCAATACCCATAAATTTCATAGAATGAAAAATCCTGTCCAGTTTTGGAGACTGATCACTTGCTAAACCGTAAAGGCTTAATTTTCCTTCACGCTGGTTTTGAGCCATTGTTGGAATAGCCTGTCTTGTCTCAATCAGTTCGGTATTATATTTCGAACGAATTTCGCGGATTAATTTGTCAAAATAGCGATTGGCAATTTTCTTGTATATAGCAATTCCCTGAAAGCCAAGTTTGGGATTAATGGTTAGAAGCCATTCGTAACTGGCATAATGCGAAGCCACGAGAATGACACTTTTCCCTTTTTTGGCATAATCCTGTACGAGTTCAATATTTGTTACGCGAAATCTCTTTTCCATTTCTTCCGGCGAAATACTCATCGTTTTGATTGTCTCCATAAACATATCGCACATATGCTGATAGAATTTTTTTTCGATTACTTTTCGTTCCGCATCGCTCAAATGAGGCAAAGTCATGGCAAGGTTTTCTCTTACCACTTTTTTGCGATATCCTACAATTCTGTAAATAATAAAATACACCAAATCAGACAGCCAGTAAAATATGCGGAAAGGTAAAATAGAGATAAGCCAAAGCAAAGGATAGGCCAGTATATAAACGAGAAATTGCATTTATTTTTTTTTGCAAATATAAACGAAAAATGAATAACCACCTATATTTTGGATTGACGCTAACATATGTTTAAGAATGACTATATTTACAATTCAAATTAAATATTTTTTATGAATACCATTTTAATTGGGATTATAGTCGCCAATGTTTTGATCAGTTACAAAGGTTTTAATGATCTTTCTTTTTTCAGAAAATACGAATTTCATGTAGGAAGTATTCGTTCCGGTGAACAAATCAGAATGCTTTCATCCGCTTTTTTGCATGCAGATATGATGCATTTAATTTTCAATATGCTTACGCTTTGGTTTTTTGCTCCGGTGGTTTTAGGCTGGCTGGGTAATTTTTCGTTTGTGCTGGTTTATTTTGGAAGTTTAATTTTCGGAAGTCTGCTCACCATGGTTTTCCATAAAGACGATTATAGTTATCGTGCCGTAGGAGCTTCGGGCGCTGTAACGGGCGTTTTATATTCGGCCATTCTTTTGCAGCCGGATATGATGTTGGGGATATTTTTCGTTATTCCGATTCCGGCATATCTTTTCGGAATTTTATATTTGTTGTATTCGATTTACGGAATGCGTGCTAAAAACGACAATATTGGGCATACAGCGCATTTTGGAGGTGCTGTAGGAGGGTATTTGATTACTTTAATAAAACAGCCTTCCTTATTAACAGATCAAACTTATATGGTAATCTTATTGGCGATTCCAATTGTGATACTTTTTGTATTGGCAAAATTGGGAAAAATATAATGCTGGCATAACTTTTGAAATGTCATTAACAAATAACTTAAATATAACAAAAATGAAGAAACTAGTATTATTTTTAACAATCATGTTTATGACTATGTCTTACGGCCAGGATAACAAACAAATTCCTCAAATCAATGTAAACGGAGAAGGAAAAGTAAAAGTTGCTCCGGATCAGGTTTTAATTTCAGCTACAGTTGAAACAAAAGGAAATAATGCTAAGGACATCAAAAAGCAAAACGACGAAAAAATTGATGCGGTTTTAAAATTCATTAAAAAAATGAATATTCCGGCAACAGATTTCAGAACAAAACAAGTACAACTTAACCCACAGTACGATTACGAAAAAAAGAAAACAACTTATAATGCTGTTCAGACTATCGAAATTGTATTAAAGGATTTAACTAAATACGACGAATTAATGGAAGGTTTGGTTCAACAGGGAATTAACCGTTTGGACAAAGTTTCTTTTGAAAGTTCTAAAATAGTGCAATTACAATCTGAAGCCAGAAAATTAGCGATGAAAGATGCTAAAGTAAAAGCAGAAGATTACGTATCAGTTTTGGGACAAAAAGTAGGTAAAGCTTTTGTGATTTCTGATAACACACAAATTTATCACCCGCAACCAATTTATGCGATGAAGTCAATGGCGATGGATAGCAACGGTGGTGCTGAAAATGAAACTTTAGCAGTTGGTGAAATCGAAGTTACGGCAAACGTAAGTGTTAGTTTTATTTTAGACTAAATTTTTTAGAAATACCAATATTTTCTCCTGAAGCTTCGGGAGAAAATTTCAAAATCCAAATTCCAATTTTACGATTGGGATTTGGATTTTTTTTTGTTTTTTATTTTAGAAATAGTTCTTCAAAATACCAATATTTTATCTCCAACTTCGGCACAAAATTCCAATTTTGCGATTGGAAAATTTGGTTTTTTTTATTCAGAATTGATGCAATTGCACCGTATTTTAAGGGAATTCAAAGGCTTTTTCAGTATTATAATTTGAAATTTTTGGTTTTTTTTATGAAATAATGGTATCGGTTTACAAAAATTCTTACACAATAACAAAATTCTGTATAAATTTTATTTAATTGAAAATCAGTTATTTATAATTATTAAAACGTTTTCGTTAACATTTTTTTTTCAAAAAAAAAGAATTAAAATTTTGGCACTAATATTTTTAATATACCTTTGTTCTACCAAATTAGTAGAATTTAAAATGAATCATCCAAATACATTAGAGACTTTCAAAAACCTCCCATTTTTAAAGATGCACAAACATATGTCAGCTTTTATCATGACGCGTTGCTATTAAAAATTCTTCAATCTCTAATTCATAATATTTCAATAAATCCTTTAATGTCAGGATTGAAATTTTCTAAATGCAAAATCAAAAAAAAATAATAATCAAAAAAAGAAGTAAAATGAAAAAACGAATGTGTTGCAGATAAAAAAAAACCATTTCTGTTGCAGCAGAAATGGCGAAGCTTAAATAAATTGTACATCTCTGTAAGGGAAGCGAAAGGAGTAAATCCGTTTTCGGCTCGCCTTATTTATTAAACTAAATCAAAGTAATGAAAAAAAAATTAAATAAATATATCTGGTTGTGTATTTTATTGATTTCTATAGGAGCTAATGCTCAGGAAACCAAACCGCTAATCCAGTCCAAGCTTGAAGGGATAGTCGTAGATGCTGTTACAAAAGAGCCTGTTATCGGGGCTTCAATAAACATTAAGGGTACTACACACGGAGTTCAGACAGATTTTGACGGGAAGTTTTATTTCCAGACAGGACAAAAATTTCCTTATACACTTCTGGTAAGTTATATGGGATATAAAAAAGCTGAAGTTGTAGTAACTGAAAATCCAATTGTGATTAGTCTTACTCAGGAACAGAACGCATTGTCTGAAGTTGTAGTGACTGCACTTGGTATTACAAAAGAAAAGAAATCTTTAGGATATACTACTCAGGGAATTAAAGGGAAGGATCTGGAAACTACAAAAGAAACAAACTTCCTGAATGGTCTTAGCGGAAAATTAGCCGGTGTACGTATCACCAATTCACAAGGAGATATGGGATCTTCACGTATCGTTATTCGTGGTGAAACTTCAATTGCAGGAAATAACCAGCCATTATTTGTGGTAGATGGAATTCCGGTAGACAATACACAATTTAGCAGTTCAGGTGGTGCTGCTGCTTCTCGTGATTTCAAAAATGCAATTGCCGATTTGAATCCACAAGATATCGAATCTATAAATGTATTAAAAGGTCCTAATGCTGCTGCTCTTTACGGATCACGTGCTGCGCATGGAGTTGTTTTGATTACAACAAAATCTGGAAAAGGCCAACAAGGATTGGGTGTAACGGTTAGTTCGGGTATAACAATTACTGAAGTTTCTCTTTTGCCTGATTATCAAAATACATTTGGACAAGGTTCAAACGGAGCATTCAGCTATAAAGATGGTAAAGGTGGCGGTATCAATGACCAGACTGATGAAAGCTGGGGTCCAAGAATGGACGGACGCTTAATTCCTCAATTTAATTCGAATGGTGTAGCAGTACCGTTTGTGGCTCATCCTAATAATGTAAAAGACTATTTTAATACGGGAGTTACTTATGAAAATAGTATTTCTGTAGCAAAATCAAATGATAAATCAGATTTCCGTTTAGGAGTAAACAATCAAAAGCAATTAGGTACAGTTCCTAATAGTGAAGTAAATAAAACAAACTTTACGATCAACTCAAATTATCAAATTTCTGAAAGCATAAAAGTAGGGGTAACCGGAAATTATATTGTTACAGATGCTCCAACATTGCCAGGTGGACCATCAGGTAATCGTGCTGCAGGTGTAATGCTTCAGTTTACATGGTTTGGACGTCAGGTAGATATGGATGCTCTTAGAAATAACAGGGACAATAACTGGAACAACAGTTATTACAGCAATCCATACTGGACAGCTTATTATAACACTACAAGTCAGCAGCGTAATCGTTTAATTGGAGATATCCATTTGGATGCAAAACTTGCGGATGGATTGAATTTCAGATTCCGTACTGCAGTTGACTATTATAACGACCGTAGAAAATACGAGATTAAATACGGTACAAACGGAACTCCTTTTGGATCGTATGCTGAAGATGCTTACACAGTAAACGAACAAAATACAGAAGGTATTTTTACTTATACTAAAAAAATAAATGATGATTTTAATGTAGATGCTCTTGCCGGATTCAATATTCGTAACCACAGCGATGCAAACAATTATCAAAAAGCGCCACGTTTGGCTGTGCCTGATTTATATACATTAAACAATTCAAGAGATCCGTTGTTGTCATCGAATACTTTGTCAAGATTGAGAGTGTATAGTGCGTATGCTTCAGCACAATTTGGGTACAAAAATTATGCATTTTTAAACGTTACGGCTCGTAATGACTGGTCATCTACCTTGCCAAGCAGTAACCGTTCTTATTTCTATCCTTCTTTTAATGGTAGTTTGGTATTATCTGAAGCTTTTAATCTAAAAGGCGGTGCTCTTGATTTCCTGAAGCTTAGAGGTGGATGGTCTGAAGTAGGTAACGATGCAGATCCTTATCAATTGAATACCGTTTACGATTTTCAAACGGCATTCGACGGAAATCCAATTCAAACTTCTTCTAAGCGAAAACTTAATGAGAATTTGAAACCGGAAACAACACGTTCTACCGAAGTTGGTTTAGAAGCTACTTTCTTTAAAAACAGACTTCATTTTGATGTTGCTTATTATAACACGAATAGTTTTGATCAGATTCTTGAGATAAAAACAACTGCTTCAAGTGGTTATACATCGCAATTGATCAATGCAGGTAAAATAAACAATAGAGGTATTGAAGTTCAGTTGGACGGAACTCCTGTTCAGACTGAAAATTTCAAATGGAATATTGCAGGAAATTATTCTAAGAATACGAGTAAAGTAGAGATTTTGGATTACGAAAAACAGATTCAAAACTATACTATTGGTTCTTCGTCAGGGGTTGATGTATTGGCATCTGTAGGACAAGCGTATGGAGCCCTTTACGGAACAGCTTATGAGCGCGATGGTAATGGAAACATTGTAGTAGATTCTAACGGACTGCCAAAAGCCGCTACGGATAAGAAAGTACTGGGACACTATACTCCGGATTATATAGCAGGTCTTACTAACACATTCACTTATAAAAATATTGAACTTTCGTTCCTTGTTGATGCCAGTGTAGGTGGAGAACTTTTTTCAGGAACTAACAGAGTAGGTAATTATACAGGTGTATTAGCTCAGACTCTTCCGGGTCGTGGTGCAGAAAATGGAGGATTAGATTACTATATAACAACTGTCAATTCAAAACCTGTCAAAAACCTGGTTTCAGGCGGTAATGTTCCATCAGGGGCAGTAATATATGATGACGGTATGATCTTTAACGGAGTATATGCTAACGGAACTCCAAACACTTCAGTACTTAGTGCACAAGAATATTACAAAGCATCATACAATATAAGTGAAGCTTATATTTACAGTTCAACATTTGTAAAGTTAAGAGAAATAAAACTTACTTATAATTTGAATAAAAGCTTCGCCAAAAAACTGGGATTACAATCAGCAAGTATTACTGCTGCAGGTCGTAACTTGTTTTTTATCTACAAAGACGTGCCAAATATTGATCCGGAATCGGCTTTCAATACAGGAAATGCACAAGGATTGGAACTTTATTCGTTGCCATCTACGAGAAATTTCAGTCTGAATGTTAATCTTAAATTTTAAAACACAAAATCATGCTAAAAAAAATAGCCTATATAACGCTTTTTGCATTAACATTTAGTTCTTGCAGCGATACATTGGATGATATTAATGCAAATCCAAATGCAACCGAAACACCATTAGCACCTTACCTTTTAACAGGAACTTTAAAACAGAGTGCTGACTTATATTGGGGTTCAACAAATAACTTTGACTCTTCTTTATTATTTGTTCAGCATTGGGCTAAAATCCAATATACAGAACCTGATATGTTTAGTTTATCAAACAGTTCTTTCACTACTTTATGGAATACGGGATATGCAACCCTGATTACAGATTTGAACACGATTATTAATTTTCCGGATGCTCAGGCAAATTCAAATTATAAAGGAATTGCACTTACTTTGCGTTCATGGACTTTTTTATTGTTGACAGATGCTTATGGAAGTGTTCCTTATAAAGAAGCAGGTCTAAAAGTTACACCGGGATATAACACTCAAAAAGAAATATATACAGGATTACTGGAAGATTTAAAACAAGCTCAGTCTTTATTAAGTACGTCAAACGGTGCTGTAACGGGGGATTTGTCTTATAAAGGAGATATTACAAAATGGAAAAAACTGGTAAATTCGCTTCGTTTGCGTATAGCTTTGAGAATTTCGGATAGAGAACCTGCATTAGCTAAACAAACTGCAATCGAGGCAACAACAGATGCGGGAGGCTTAATCAGCAGCAATAATGATATCTTTAAGTTTACTTACACAAGTTCACCACAGCAAAATCCGGCTTCTGCCTGGTTTGAAACTCGTGATGATTATCGTATTTCAAAAACAATGGTTGATAAATTATATGAATTATCAGATCCGCGTTTGCCTGTTTACGCTCAATTGCCATCAGATGCAAGCGTAGGTAAATATGTTGGAGGTGCTAACGGATTATCAGTTGCTGCAGCCAATGCCCAGGGTCTTGCCAAAACATCAAAACCTGGAACATATTTCCTTACTTCTCAGTCACCGGCTGTAATTGCTTCTTATTCTGAAACATTATTCAATCTTGCTGAAGCAGCAGCGCGTGGTTATATCGCCGGAGATGCAGAAGCATTATATAAAAGTGCTATTACGGCATCGTTCAATCAATTTGGTATTACAGATGCGACAGTTATTTCTAACTACCTTAATCAGGCAACTGTGCAGTACGATGCAACAAATTATGCGAAATCAATAGGTACTCAAAAATGGATTGCATTTTACGGACAAGGTCTTGATGCTTTCGCAGAATGGAGAAGACTGGATTACCCTGTTTTAATAGCGGGTCCAAATACGCTTTTAGAAGGACAGATACCTTCTCGTTTCTTCTATCCGGGTACAGAGCAGTCGTTGAACGGAAATAGTTACCAGGCCGCAGTAGCAGTTCAGGGTAAAGATTTATTGACTACAAAACTTTGGTTTGATGTAAAATAAGCTGAATTATTGAATAGATATTCAACTTTAAATAAAATGATACAAGCTAAAAAGTCCTAATGAAAATTAGGACTTTTTTTTGGCTACATTTTAATGACGTCTATTTTCTAGATACTAATTTCTTTTACCATCGTTAAAATCCATCTGTATTCTGGCTTCATGGTTGGGTAATTAAGATAGTTTTTGTCAGTTTGTATAAAACCGTGTTTTTCATAAAAAGATTTTGCCTGACTGACTTCCATGGTTTTAAGCCAAAGAATGGAACTTTTTTTCTCTGTACAAAATAGAAGTATAAAGTCCATTATTGTTTTTCCAATTCCTTTATTCAGGTAATCTTTAATTAGATAGAGCTTGTCTATTTCAATACATTTTTTCTCCGGATATTGTTTATTCGGATTATCTTTTAATTTAAAATAACCTACTGCTTTATCGGCATCATAAATTAGAAAATAAAAAATATCAGGCGCTGAAAGTTCCTTTTTGAAATCTTCTTTATTATAAAATCGTTTAAGATAAGCCAGACCTTTATCGGTCCATAAATATTGATAAGTATCATTATAGCTTTCTATTGCAACTTCAAATAATAAGTCAAGCTGATTTTCTTTACATTCTTTAATAATAATCACCGGTTGTGTATTTTGAGTGCTTTAATTTAGTTGGTAAATTTATAACATTATTAATTGTAAGGAGATATAACATCGTTTAAGAAACATGATTAAAACAACAAAAAAAATCTCCAACGAAGAATAAATTTTTATAAATACAATTTCAGAACTTTTATTTATTTTTACAGTCTATGTACGAAATATTCCAAAAATATCTGGACGATAAAACCACGCTGACTCCATCAGAATCAGATTATATACAATCCTTTGCCATTATCAAGAAACTTCGTAAAAGACAATATCTGCTTCAGGAAGGAGATATCTGGAAATATGATGCTTTTATAACGCAAGGCTGTCTGCGCACTTATTCGGTTGATGAAAAAGGAAGTGAGCACATCAATAGTTTCAGTATTGAAAACTGGTGGACAGGCGATAGGGAAAGTTTAATGTTTCAACAGCCGTCCCGTTTCAATATAGATGCCATTGAAGACAGTGAACTCGTATTGTTTACACATGAAAATTTTGAATTGCTGTGCACGGAAATTCCCGCCTTTAATAATATGGTAAATGCCATTTTGCAAAAAAGTTTTATAGCCGCACAAAACAGAATTCAGGCTTCGCTAAGTTTTACGGCAGAAGAAAAGTATTTGAATTTTATAACCAAATATCCCGGATTTGCATCACGAATTCCTCAAACTATGATTGCCTCTTACCTGGGCATGACGCCGGAAACACTTAGCCGGATAAGAAAACAAACTGCAAAAAAATAATAAATACATCAGGAGTTTTTAAGCTCCTTTTTTTATGGCAATTGCAGAACTCTTGATCTATATCAAGTTTTTACTTATTTCTAATCAATGTGCACGTTTTGCCTTTGACGCAACTTTGTAATGTTCAAAAGAAACAAACATTATAAACATTTAAAAATAGAAATCATGTCAAAAACAATTTTCATTACAGGTACAAGTTCAGGATTTGGTAAACTTACAGCTATAACTTTAGCAAATGCCGGTCATTCCGTAATTGCTGGAATGCGCAACACAAAAGATAAAAATGCAGCAGCAGCAAAAGAACTTTCTGCACTTTCAAACATTGAAGTAGTAGATATCGATATTACAAATGATGCTTCTGTAAACCAAGCGTTTGAAAAAGTGCTTATCAAATACGGAAAAATTGATGTCCTTATCAATAATGCAGCAGTAAGCGGTTTTGGTTTACTTGAAGGATATTCAATAGATCAAATGCAAAAAATGTTTGATGTAAACGTTTACAGCGTACTTCGTACTTATCAGGCTGTTCTTCCTTCGATGAGAAAAGAGAAAAACGGACTTGTAATCAATATTACAACCGGAGCAAGCGGGCATACACTTCCTTTTATGATTCCGTATATCGCTTCAAAATTAGTGGTAGAAAGTTTTACAGAAGGCTTACAAGATGAACTTGCCGATTACGGAATTGAAAACGTAAGTATTCAGCCGGGCGTTTATCCAACAGAAATGAATAACGGCTCAAAAGCAGGTATACATGCTGACAAACAAGAAATTATAGCACAATACGGAGACGCTGCAACAGAAAAATTCAATGCGTTGGGCGGTGCATTATTTGGTAAAATGGCTCAGTTTGATATGAATCCGCAAACTATTGCCGACGGAATTCTGGAATTGGTAACTATGAAAAAAGGCGAGCGCCCGCTTCGTTTTCCACTTGATGCCATCGCTCAGGGAACCGACAAAGAATTTATAGAAGCGCGCGCTGCCATAAAAGCAAAATGGTTAGCTGCTTACAGCAATTAATTTTACAAAATAACAATTTAGAATAACAACAATAATTATAATAAAATCATGAAAACAAATAATAAAATATATACTCCCGCTGTTGCATTACTGAATCTAGTTTTTTTCTTTTCGACTTCAGAAAAAGCTACAGCACAAAACAATGCAGGAATTCTGGGAATTGATCACGTAGGAATCAATGTTCCTGACTTAAACGAAGCAGTAACCTTTTTTCACGATGTACTGGGATTCACGCCCGTTACACAACTCGGACCAATTCCCCTTGATGCGGGTTGGAAAGAAGCCAACCATATTAATCCGGCGACGGGAGCCGTAACCATAAAAATGATAAACACCGGAACAGGCGCCAGTATCGAAGTGTTTTATTATGCTGATAATAAAGGAAGTAAAACACATCCTAACTCTGATGATATTGGAGCTTCCCACATCGCTTTTTATACCTCAGATATAAATACAGCCGTAAAATATTTAAAAAGTAAAGGCGTTAAAGTTTTGGGCGAACCGTTCCTGACTCCATCTGGAGATACTGCCGGTGAATCATGGGTTTATTTTGAAACTCCGTGGGGTTCTAAAATGGAACTTGTTTCGTACCCAAATGGTAAAGGATATGAAAAATCAAATCCTAAAACAGTATTATGGTCACCAAAAACAACAGTGAAAAAACCGGTTGCAGATGATTTTGACCTTGAAAAAAAGAAAGCGCTAATTGAAGGACATTTCGAAATCTGGAACGAAAGAGACGAATCGAAACGTGCTGGATTATTAAATAAAGTGTATGCAGCTGATATTGAAATGACAGATCGCCACTTTATATCAGTAGGAACCCATGATATTAATAAGTTTGTTACAGAACTTCAGCAAAAAAATAAAGATTTCAAATTTACCGTTAAGTCATTTGAAACACATCATAATGTAGTGCGCGTTTATTGGCAATTTGGCCCGAAAAGCAAACCCGCAACAGGAACCGGAATGGATTTGTTTGTGATTGAGAACGGAAAAGTGCAAAAACTATATGTTTTTGTAGACGAAAATAAAAAGTAATAAATACCAAAAGTGTTCTAAAAATAAGAAACCTGCAAGTTTAAAGATTTGCAGGTTTTTTTTATAGTTTTAAATAGTTGTTCGAATGTTTATTTATCCTTGAATAATTTTTCAAGCTTTGACATCATTTCATCTTTCTCTTTCAACATACGCTCATATAACGCAATTTTTTCTTCGTGTAGTTTAACCAGTTGATCAATTTGATTAACGGTAGAATTGTAAAATATAGATGCCGGTTGCTGACAATTTTCAAATGTATTCGAAATAATATTTATGGCTTGATTCTCATCAAAATTCTGAAAAGCCTCAACAGGAATTCTTAACGCATGTGAGATTTGATTAAGTATATCATATTCAATTACATTCTTTTGTTCCAGCATAGAAATTTTCTTCTGATTCCATTCATTTCCCAGATCAAAAGCCAAAGCTTCTTGTTTGATGCCAAGCATTTCTCTGAAGCGTTTTACGTTTCTTCCCTGATGTATTTTCTGTTCCATAATGAATATCAATTTTTCTAAAGGCTCAAAGATAAAGCCATTTGGATTATAAATCCTGAGTTTCAAAGATAAAAAAATCTCCCGTAAAACATTTCTTTTTGTCAGATATTATATCTGCATTCCGAATAGATTATCCTTTTAAAAGAATAGAACTTTGCTTATGAATTTTAAATTTCCAAAGCATTCTAAAAACAAAAAAAACCTGCAAGTCCAAAGATTTGCAGGTTTTACAATATAGTTTTAAAAGTTTGATAAAATTACCTTTTCACTTTTCAAAAATGAATTAGTTTATCTTAACCAAATGCGCTTCAATAGCCGCTCTGTCAGATTCGTATTGTGCAGGAAGTTTCAGGTTTTTTCCCAATTCTTCTAAGCTTTCATCTACTGTAAAACCAGGGTTTTCTGTAGCGATTTCAAACAAAACTCCGCCCGGTTCTCTGAAATAAAGAGAGTGGAAATAATTTCTGTCAATCTGTGGCGTAATAGACAATCCGTAAGCTTCGATTTTTTCACGGAAGTGCATTAAAATTTCGTCATTTTCTACTCGGAAAGCCACGTGATGCACAGATCCGTTTGCTACATGACCGCGTTTTTCGTCAGCCAATTCTACAAGGTCTACAATTGCTGCATTTTCTACAGAATCAGTTGCATAACGGTAACGGTTTACATCCTGGTCAATCAATTTATAACCAAATATTTCAGTTAAGATTGCAGCGGTCGCTTTTATACTGTTCAAAGTCAGGGTGATATTGTGGAAACCTCTTGTTGCCACATCCGCTTTTACTTCGTCAGTTTCCCACGGTTTTCTTTTATCGTTTGTTTTAGATTCTATTAATTCTAATTTTAAACCGTCCGGATCTAAGAAAGTCAGGTATTTTTCACCGAATTTTTCCGCTGGTTTGTTATAGATTACATTGTATTTTTCAAAACGTTCCTGCCAGAAATCAAGACTTCCTTTTGGTACAGAATAGCCAATTTCAGTTGCCATTCCGGATCCTTTTCTTCCTTGTTGAATTCCTTCTCCCCAAGGGAAAAAAGTTAAGATTGTTCCGGCGCTTCCTACTTCATCACCAAAATAAAAATGGTACGTTCCCGGATCGTCAAAATTCACTGTTTTTTTAATGAATCTTAATCCTAATATGTTAGAGTAAAAGTTGAAATTACGTTTAGCGTCACCTGCAATTGCAGTAATGTGGTGTAAGCCTAAAATTTTATTTTCCATGGTTTTTATTGTATTAAGTTGTTATTGATTTTCTTATACAAATTTACTGCGGTTATGGTTGTGCATCGATTAATGTAGATTAAGAAATAAGAAACCATAATTTTGTTGAGAATATTTTTTAACCGCAAAGTTCGCAAAGATTTTTATCTGATAGTAATACATAATAAATAGAAAGTTCGCAAAGCTAAATCAACACAAAGCTTTGCGAACTTTGCCTTTTTTATAAAAGTTCAATAGCAAAAAACTTTGCGAACTTTGCGGTTAAAATTTTATTTCAAGTGTTTTATTTACAATTTTATAAATATTGATTTTCGCAGTTTCGGTTCAATATTTTTTGTTTTATGACCTTTTCCTGTTGTGTCTTCAACCAGTAGAATCGAACCTGTTTCAAAAGTTCTTTTTTCGCCTAGAGAAGTTTCAATTTCTACGCCGCCTTCCAGTAAAACAATATATTGGCGATCCGGAGCATTATGAAAATCGTAATCATAAGAAGGTTTCACTTCTCTAAAAACAATTGACCTCACAGGCTCATCATCAGATAAAAATCCGATATCGCCGTTATTTTTCAACGGAACTTCAAAGTCTTTAAAATGACTTTCGCCATTTGCATCGCTGTAAACCCGGGTTATCTGGATCATGATTTCTTTGCAAAAACAAGTTCGTTGGCCAAATCTATTTCGTCCTGACTTATGGTGTGACCCATATTTGGGTAGATTTTTTTAGTTACACTTGCACCTAATTTTTTAAGAAGCGCTTCAGATTCATTCACTCTTTCAACAGGAACATGAAAATCAGGATCACTTGTTCCGATGAAAATAGGGGTGTTTTCAAAATTTCCATGGTAATGATTTTCATATACTTTATCGCCAATAAGTCCGCCTGTAAAAGCTACAACACCACCGTATTTAGCTGCATTTCTAGCTGTAAATTCCAAAGCAAGACAAGCGCCCTGAGAAAATCCAAGAAAGTAAATATTCTCTTTTTCAATTCCGTTTTGCTGCACTGCAACAACAACCTGATGAATATCGTCTAATGACTTTGAAAACGAAGGTTCATTTTCTTCAATTGGAACTAAAAAAGAATACGGATACCAGGTTCTGTTTTCTGCCTGAGGTGCCACCAATGCAAAATCATCGACTTTAAGATGTCTCGCAATCGAAAGAATATCATGTGCACCGGCACCGCGTCCGTGTATCATAATTAATGCCTTTTTTGCATTATTTAAAGGCACACCGTCTGTTATAATTTCTAAACTCATAAGTTTTTGTTTTTAATATTTGATATTGTTTCGAGAGTATTTTTTTTCAGGAGCTAATCCCGCTATCCGTTTCAATCTTTTATTTTTTTAAAGAAAAAAAATAAAAGGATTTCCACTTCTATCGGGGCTAGGGCAATCATTTCCATAAGAATATTTCCGTCCAGTTTGTCATTCGACCGAAGATAGAAATCACACGCGGGATTCGACAAAGCTTGGCAATTTTGATTTGGCGATATTCTTTATCAAAAATTAATTACTTTTTCCAAATATCCTGATACTCTTCCGGATGTTTTTTAAATTGTGCGTGTACATATGGGCAAAGCGGTAAAACCATCAAATTGTTGGCACGTACATACGATACCATTTCTTCCAGCAGTTTTTTTGCGTAGCCTTTTCCTTCGGCTTCCGGTTCAACTCCAGTATGGTAAACGGTTAGTAAATCGTCTTTTAGGCTTGCGGTCATTTCGCCTAGTTTTTTTTCATCTACATAAAGATTAAAAGCCCCGTGTTTTTTCTCGTCTAATTCCAGTTTTATTGTTTCCATATGTTTTTTTATTATTGTTTTTAGCAGATAAAAGAGTACCAATATTCATATTTTAAAGATACTATATTATCAGAAATCTGCAATTTTAAATCCGTGTTTGCTAGTTTTCCCGGTGATAGAAATAACAAATTATCATGGCTGCTCCCGGCACAATTAAAGTTCCCAATCCGAAAAATTTTCCGGCTACGGCTCCTAAGAAACATCCCACAAGAAACCCGATTATGGTAACTAATTGTTTCTTAAAACTTAAAACGACATCAGCATCTTTTAATCCGTTTTTTAATAAATTTCCCAAATCAAGAGAAGCCTGTGTTACATTTCCCGTCATCATGGTTGTCGGGCCGTGTGTTTCTTTGGCATACAATTTTCCAAAAGCATTCTGAAGCCCCATTGCAAACACGGTTGTCATAGCGACAGTGTACATTGTCCATTCGGAGAAAATCTCTAAATAGCCAAAAACATACGAAGCAATACCGCTCAAAACCAATATAATACCTTCCCAAAACAAAATAGAATAACGATTTGTCGCTTTTAAAGCAATTCTTCCTCCAACAATTACAGCCAGAATAAAAACCGGAAAAGTCAATAATTTTACCCACGCATGCAAGTCTGATCCTTTGATGATTTGATAAGCAAAGACGATAAAGTTGCCCGTAACGTGCGCCGAGAAAATCGAATCTGCCGCCACAAAAGTTACGGTATCACAATACCCTGCTATTATTGTGAGAAGCAGGGTAACGTACCAGATGTTTTTTTGTATTTCCATAATTTTTATTTCAGGTGAGCGCGAAGCATCCACGCCATTTTTTCGTGATTTTCTAAAAGACCCGTAATATAATCGCTAGTTCCGGCATCGTGCAATTCTGCAGCAAAATTATTGATGTTTTCACGTAAGTGAATTAAAATACTTTCGTGGTCAGCAAGCAATTCTTTGATGTAACCCGTGCTGTCATTTTTCTCTCTTGATTCTTCTGTAAGATGCGTTAATGCCAGATATTCTTTCAAAGTTCCAGGCGCATAATGACCTAAAGTTCTGATTCTTTCGGCAACGGCATCTACAATTTCGTCTAATGCTTCGTATTGTTGTTCGAAGAAAAGATGCTTGTTGTAAAAATCCGGTCCTTCTACATTCCAGTGTGCTTTTTTTGTTTTGGTATAAAGTACAAATTCGTCTGCCAGAACTTTGGTTAATACATCTACCACTTTTGTAATGCTTTCTTGTTTAATTCCGATGTTTGCTTTCATTTTAAATTTGGTTTAATATGTTAATGATAATTCTAAATATTTTGAACACATAGTGACATAGATTTTTTGATTTTGAAAAAGGATAGATGTCAATGTCATTATAATGTGCCGCCAGGCACTAAATGTTGGTAGTTAATATATTTTAGAGATACGTTGGTGTGCCGTAGGTACGCAATAATTATTATTTTGTTGCGTACCTACGGCACGCTGGGTTTATTCCGATTCCTTTTAGCTACCGATATTTAGTGCTTAACGGCACAAATTACAGGCTCTCAAATCTTATGTTTATTAAACAAAGACGGTCAAAAATCTATGCTTCTATGTATTTAAATTAATTGTTTATAAAGGTTAATAAATAAGAATCTAGTGAATATGTTCCTGCTCCAAGCGCGAGAATTAAGAGTAAGGATAAAGTATACATATAAGGAACGTCGCGGACTTCGGGCGAATCTTTTCTGTGCACCACAAAATAGCCTACGGCTGTAACGCCAATGGTTGGCAAAACAACAAGTCGGGTTCCGATGCCCAGCATAATTAGAAACGGAACAACAGTATCAGAAAAAGTAGCGACTAATCCGTTTAGTTTTTCCGGCAAATGCAGCGGATTCGGAACGTGTTCTCTTTGTCCGTTTTCGACTCTGAATTTCTTCATTCCGTGAACCCTGAAAAGTTCTATCGCAAGTAATATTCTAAAAACTAAAAATGCCGCATTGTTGAAGGCAGATCCTAAATCAGAATAGAGGATTTGTTTGATAATTTCAGTCATTTCTTTAAATTTAAAAAGCAAAACAGGAACACCCAAGTGCGCCCCAAAATGCGTTATAGTTATTTACCGGTACATTGCTCATTCTGGCAATATCGTGGCTGTGAGCGTGAACATCACAACTTCCTGAACAGCTGTGTATTTGCGAAGTCAGTTTTGGTTTTGCATCTGCTTTTGCATTCTTTTCAACCACATTCTGGAAACTGCTTCTTGCCGGATAACCGTTGTAAATATTAGTTGGCGACCAGTCCGGCAAAATCGGGATATGTGGCGGCGAAAACGAAGAGAAATCTCCGTTAGCATACACAATCTTTCCGTCGACAATAGTCAAATCCGATTCTATTTTCTTGATTTCTTCATCATCAATCGTAAAATAATCACGATCCAAAACCACTAAATCAGCAAACATTCCGGTTTTGATATCTCCTTTTTTTGCTTGTTCCTGCGAAAACCAGGCGCTTCCTCTGGTGTATAATTCCAGAGCCGTTTCTCTGCTTAATCTGCTTTCATTGTACAATTGCAAACCTCCAACCGTTTTTCCAACTGTCATCCAATACATAGAAACCCACGGATTATAACTGCTTACCCGGGTTGCATCAGAACCTCCGCCAACGGGAACTTCCATTTCAAGCATTTTTTTAATTGGCGGTGTGTTTTCGGCTGCTTTTGCTCCGTAACGGTCTGTGAAATATTCACCCTGATACGCCATTCTGCTTTGCACTGCAATTCCGCCGCCCAATTTTTTGACACGTTCGATATTGCGTTCGTCAATCGTTTCGGCGTGATCAAATATCCACGGCAACCCGTTAAACGGAATTTCCTGATTGATCTTTTCAAATACGTTTAAGAATCTGGTAATGCTTTCGTTATAAGTCGCATGAAGTCGAAACGGCCAGCGATTTGCTATCAAAAGGCGGACAACTTTTTCCAGTTCAGCTTCCATATTTTCAGGAAGATCAGGTCTTGGCTGAAGGAAATCTTCAAAATCTGCCGCAGAAAAAACCAGCATTTCGCCCGCGCCATTATGACGGTACATATCATCGCCCTGATATAATTTTACAGTGTCGATCCAATCTTCAAAATCTTCAAACTCATGTTTTGGTTTTTGGGTAAAAAGATTATAAGCGATTCTCACCGTTAATTGTTTTTTCTCATTGAGTTCATTCACCACTTTATAATCGTCCGGAAAGTTTTGAAATCCGCCTCCGGCATCAATAACACTTGTAATTCCAAAACGGTTCAGTTCTTTCATGAAATGACGTGTCGAATTGATTTGATGTTCATATGAAAGTGTCGGGCCTTTTGCCAAAGTCGAATACAAAATCATGGCATTTGGAGTCGCAATAATAAGTCCGGTTGGTTCTCCTTTAGAATCTCTTTCAATTTGTCCTCCCGGAGGCGCCGGTGTATTTTTAGTATAACCAACTGCTTTTAAAGCTGCTCTGTTCATAATCGCTCTGTCATACAAATGCAAAATAAAAACAGGCGTTTCCGGAGCAATCGTATTTATTTCTTCCAAAGTTGGCATTCTGCGTTCAGCAAACTGAAACTCAGACCAGCCGCCAACCACACGAACCCATTGCGGATTTGGCGTACGATCTACTTGTTCTTTTAACATTCTAAGTGCATCTGCCAAAGAAGGAACGCCATCCCAGCGCAATTCCAGATTATAATTTAAACCACCACGAATAAGATGAATGTGCGAATCATTGATTCCCGGAACGACTCTTTTAGCATGAAGATCAATTATTTTGGTTTCCGCAGATGCAAATTCCATTACGCTGCTGTCACTTCCAACAGCAATAAACTTTCCATCTTTGATTGCTACCGCCGTAACATTGGGTGTTTGGGCATTGAAACTGTGAATTTTACCGTTGTGTAATATTAGATCTGCTTTCATAATCGATTTATTTAGCATTAAGTTTAGCAATCGCTTCTTTGATTCCTTCGCCGGCAACCGTATAAAAAGCTGGCCCGGCAAGCAGAATAATTTTGGTTAAAGGCTTATAATCTGCTAATTTTTTATCTTTTAAATAGCTTTGCGTTCTGTAAGCTTCAAAAGAACCTAAAACTACGTTTGTCGCTACCAAAGCGGTTGGAGAGTCGATTCCGGCATCTTTAATATCACTGGCAAAAGAATAATTGCTAACGCCTAAACGCAAAGCTTCGCGCATGGCCGTACTTCCCACACTAATCATTAAATCCGGTGTAAATTTATTGCGGTCACCAAGGCCAATCAGCAACAATTGTTTGGCTGCCAAAGTACCTTTTGGAGGTGTGATCAATAAAGTTTCAAGTGTATGGCCCGTAAATTTTCCGCTTTTGCGTAATTCGGTAATAATACCTTTTAAAGCATCGTCTAAATGAACCATTCCGTTTAGGTTTGCAGGAAGGGCAGGAGGGTTAAAAATATCACCTTCTGTATATTCAAAAACGCAGGCAACTTGTAATTCTGCTTCGGCAGCAGACGGTCCCTGAACCAATCCGTTTACGGCAACTCCGTCTACTTTTCCCCAGGTAGTAGTTGAGCCAACAGAAGCCATCTGTGCTGAAGCTGAAAATATTGTAATAAAAAGAAATAGAGCAGAAAAGCTAAGTCTGTATTTTGAGAAAGTTGATGAATTTTTCATGGTTTTGAATTTATTTAATTGTTAGTTTTATTTTAATTATATAATGAATTTGTCTTTTAAAATTTAAATCCGAGTCTGGCATTAAAGAAAACACCGTCTTTAGAATTTGGAATAATGTCGTTGATGAAAGCGCCTGTTTTAAAATATTGAATACCGCTTACGACTGAAATATATTTGTTTACGCTATAAGAGAAATTGGCAAGATAGGCTGTTCCGATATAGCGTTCTTCAGAAGCACTTCCTTTAAGATTTAATGAACCGCTTGGTCTGTAAACGCCGTCCTGCAGTGAATATCTCCAGTTAAAAACCACATCGACCTGCATCTTTAACTGAGGTAATAAATCCATCGTTGCATACGGATGAATATCGATAAGGTTAACCGGACCAACCTGCGGACTGAAACCAAAATAACCTCCTTTTGGGTATAATGGATTAAAGGTTTGCAGACTTCCGTCGCCTTCTTTTTTATCCCCTGAAATGTAATCATTTCGCAGGTTTATTGTGGGTTTAAACTTCACGTTTTCAAAAGAATAACCAATGTCAATAGATCCTGTCCAGGCATTAATGTTTCCTGATCCAAAAGTTCCGAATTGATAAGCGGCTTCTAAATTATAGATAAAACCTCCGCCGTATTTCCAAAGTCTTGTGCCAATGGTGTGCCTTTTTTCAGGAGCGATTCCTTCCTCAAACAACGATTCGTCTCTTCTGATTCCGAGATAATAAAGATCCAGATTTCCTGCTTTTGGAAATATTATTTTAGAATAAGCTCCCCAAAGATTCAGCTCTTTTGACATTTTATTATCAAAAGCACCTGTATAAATGGTATCGGCCATCATGGCAAATCCGTCAATGGAGAATCGGGCAGACGAATACATTATTTTTCCTCCTGTAAAATAAAGTCTCGCATTTGGACCTTCCCGAACCGAAATCAATCTTCCGGAACCGTAATCGAGTTCTTGTCTTCCGGCGCGAACAGTTATTTTTTTATCTTCTTTCTGATATACATTCACATCCAGAAAAAGATTCTGAACATTGAGCTGATCTTCGTCAATGCCGCGCGAACCGTTGATTCTTCCGTCCTGCAAGGCACTTCTCAATTGGGCAAATACTCTGAAGGTTTTTCCTAAATGAATATCAGCACCAAGATCATAACGCTGTAATAAAAAGTTGTTGTGACCAATATTTAATCTTCCCCAATCTTCATTATTGAAATCAACATATTCATAACGGGCTTCACCTCCAAGAGATACGTAAAAATCTTTCTCTTTATTTAAAGGAATAAATTTTAAACTCTCATAAAAGTTTCTGGTGGAATCTTTCAGGAATTCGTAGTTTTCGTCATAGCGCAAAAGTTTAAAATTTTGTGCCGATGCTATGCTTCCTATTAAAAGAAAACACATCACGATGATTCTGAAGTTATTATTTTTTTGCGATATGAATTTTGATGATTCCAAAATAATGAAGCGTAAGTGGGTTATATTGATTTTGTTTTAGGTTTCAGGTTTGACGTCGAAATGAATTAGTGTTTCAACATGTTGTGTGCATGATTTTCCGGTAATAATAAGTTTACTGATGGTTTCATAGAATGTTTATTGTATGTTGTTGGCTAATACCAATAAAATGCCAAATTGCTAACTGGCTATTATGATGGTTTTTAGGTTTTAAGTAGATTGTTTTCTTTTACGATATTTCGTTAAATTATTATCGTGTAATGAAAAAGCATTAGAATGTGTTATTTGAAAATATTTTTTATTAAACACACTGAGACATAGATTTATATTCTGAGAGAATTAAAAGAATATAAAAGAAAGCTAAGAAAATTTAAAAACTGCCTGCAAAAGCAAACCTTTACAGGCAGTTTTGATTATGTGATCTGCTTATGATTTAATAAAATCAAGAATATCTTTATTGATTGTTTCAGCCTCTGTAGTTGGCATACCGTGCGGAAATCCAGGATATGAGATCAGTTTTCCGTTTTTCAAAAGTTTGGCTGCTCTTGGCGCTTGTCCGAAAGGAACAATTTGGTCATCTTCTCCGTGTAAAACCAGAACCGGAATATCTAAACTTTTAAGATCTTCTGTAAAATCTGATTCAGAGAAAGCTTTAATTCCTTCATAATGAGCCAAAACTGAACCCATCATTCCCTGACGCCACCAGTTGTGTTTAATACCTTCCTGAACTACTTTTCCTTCGCGGTTCCATCCGTAAAATGGAATTGGAAAATCATAGAAATATTGTGCTCTGTTAAAACCTGTTCCTTGTCTTATTTCATCAAAAATAGCTAATGGAACACCTTCAGGATTTGTTTCGTTTTGAATCATGATTGGAGTTACCGCACTAATAATTATAGCTTTTGCAACACGTCCTTTTCCGTATTTTGCAGCGTAACGAACTACCTCGCCGCCTCCTGTTGAGTGACCTACGTGAATGGCGTCTTTTAAATCAAGTGCAGCTGTCAATTCAGCGATGTCTGATGCGTAAGTTTCCATGTTGTTTCCTTCAGAACTTTGACCAGAACGTCCGTGTCCGCGGCGATCATGTGCAATAACTCTGTATCCTTGTTTAAGGAAAAACATCATTTGTGCATCCCAGTCATCGCTTGATAAAGGCCATCCGTGGTGAAAAACAATTGGCTGACCATTTCCCCAATCTTTGTAATAAATTTCTGTTCCGTCTTTTACTGTAAATGTGCTCATCTTTTTATGGTTTTAGATTATTAAATTTTTTAAGGTTGAATTTCAAAAATTAGTATTGTGATTGATCTAAGATTTGAACTATTTGTTATTAAATTTCTTTTACAAACTTACGTCCGGTATGAAAGTCTGTCGATTAATCTAGATTAAGAAAAGAATTAATCTTGTTTTTAAATTCAAAATCAAGTGCGATTAAAGGATTTTGTTGCTGAAAATGAAGTGCTTATGAGAAATATGAATTTCTTGTGCTCGTAGTTGTTTTTCTTTACTCATGTTTACATCTTTTAAATTAATATTGGATGCCAGACATAAGCCAACTAATGTGCCCAAAGTAAAAGTTCCTTTGAAATCAGTGGTTTAGAAATTTATCGTGTTGTTTTAATTACGATATATCGAAATTTTATGAGAAGGTTATTTTATAAGATATAAAAAGCAGAAAAACCTGTCATGATAAATTTTACAAGTCTATAAGACAAATGCACAGCTTTTGTATGTTTTGTAGATAAAAATGGTAAAATATTCAATTATTCTAGAAGATATGATCCTGATATTGAATAGTATTGCCCTTGTCTTCATAAAAGAATTAAAAATTTTAAAAAAATAATTAACAGAACTAAAATTCACTTCATGCAAGTAAATACTGGGGTTCAGGTATGTAATTATAGTATCTGATTAAAAAAAAATCTACTTTTTATTAAAAAAAGATTGTCTTAATGTTCATGTATTCAAATATTTATAATATATTTAACAAATGAAACATGGGAATTGTGTAAGATTTATACATAATTTTGCAAAGTCAAGTTAGATGATTTGATGAGCTGTCCCAAAACTGCTGTTAACTTAATTTTGTTTTTTGTATGAGAATATTTTTTGTAGCCCTGCTGTTTTCTTTGACTTCTTTTACAACTTACCATACATCTGGTAAAAAAGAAATTCTTAATGAAATTGAATTTGCAAGACTTACAAACCATGTAAGTGAGATTAAAACTTTTACTACTGCCAATCATAAGTACAGCAATAAAATTGCTTTTTTGGTGGACATGAAAATCAAATCAGGTAAAAATCGTTTTTTTGTTTATGACCTTCAAAACGAAAAAATAATCGATCAGGGACTTGTAGCACATGGCTCAGGATCAGAAACAGGAATAAAAGGCGATATTTTACAATTCAGCAATGAACCAAATTCCAACTGCACATCATTAGGACGTTACTCTATAGAGAAGTCTTATAGCGGAGTTTTTGGAAAAGCTTTCAGATTAAACGGTCTGGATGAAACAAATAACAATGCTTTTAAAAGAGCTATTGTATTGCACCGTTACAAAGAAGTTCCGGATGAAGAAAAAGAATATTACATTATCAACAGTCACGGCTGTCCTATGGTAAGTGAAGTATTTTTTAAAAGACTGGAAAAATACATAGAAAGCTCAGATTCTAAAGTAATGCTTTATATGTATTATTAAAATACAGCTATTAAATTAGATATAGATAAGATAAAAAAAAAGAGCTCTCAGGGCTCTTTTTTTATTTTTGATTTGATTCGGTACATATAAACTATACGTTATCTTTTTAATTTCTGTCTGCCTTTAAAATAGAATGAAATAAAAAAGACAGTTTTAAACTACATGTTGATTGATTTCTTAAATTTGTACAACGCCAAAAACTTTCACCATGCCTATAATTGAACAATCAGAATATAATTTCCCTTCTATTATTCATCGTAACAGGCATATCTCTACTATATATGCGGCTTTGTTTAAAAAATTCGATGCTCCGGGATATACAAGAGAAAAACTGGAATTAAATGATGGAGATTTTATCAATATCGATTTTATTCTTAATGATCCTAAAAAAGCCGTTATTTTATGTCATGGTTTAGAAGGAGATTCCCGAAGAACATACAATAATAGTTGTGCGGTTTATTTTGAGCAGAAAGGGTTTTCCGTTTTTGCCTGGAACAATCGTACTTGCGGAGGAGAGATGAACCGGCTTCCCAGACTTTATCATCATGGGGCAGTGGATGATCTGGATGAAGTGGTACAGTTTGTTTTACAAAAAGGATTTGATGAGGTTTATTTAATCGGATATTCAATGGGCGGCGTTCAGCTCTTGAACTATTTAGGCTGGACAAAAATCGATAAACGTATAAAGGCGGCAGTCTCAATTTCTGTGCCCACTCATATCGCAACAAGCGCTGCTGTTCTCAAACAGGGATTTAACAAAGTTTATTTAAAGAATTTCACCATAGATATTAAAAGAAAGCTGAAACACAAAGCAGCACAGTTTCCGGATTTTATAAACCGTGATCAAATTGACAAAATTTCCTCTTTTGATGAAGTTGATCAGTACTTTACAGCGCCGCTGCATGGTTTTGCGAGCCGCGATGACTATTATCAGCGTGTCTCTCCGGAATTTTCTCTTAAAGATATTACCACTCCTGTTTTAATTATTAATTCGCTTGATGATCCTTTTTTAGGAGAAAGGTGCTACCCAAGGGCTATAGCGCAAGATAGCGAATATGTTTATCTCGAAACTCCAAAGTATGGAGGGCACTGTGCTTTTCCATTGCGCAATTCAGCCTATTCATATGCAGAGAAGAGAGCTTATGAGTTTTTTAAATCCTGCAAACCAGTAGAACTTTTTAAAGCGTAATAAAATAAGGATTGCTTTACTTACATTAAAGTATCCCATTTTTTAAAACGGGATACAATAAATATCAAAGTAATATTTTACATTATTGTTTTTTATTCTCAAGCTGCACTTCGAATTTACCCCAAAAAGGATTATCAGCCATTTGTGAATGTCCAATCACTAAAATATAATTTCCTTTTTGTTTGAGAGGAATTTTCAAATCGATTCCAAAGGGACCATCTGATGTTGCATCGGGAAAAATAATTTGGTTAAAACGAACGTTTCCTTTTCCTGTAGTAGGAACAATAGTTCCTTTTAATTCACCAGGATCTTCATTTTTAAATTTGACATATATTCTGGGATGAATAGAATCTAATAAACCTTCGGCTATATACAATCCTTTTTCATTTATAAAATTCATAAAGATAGTATCGCCGATTTGTTTATTCTCTTCATTGACTTTCTCAGTCACTTTATTGTCTTCTTCTGTAGCAACTGGTGCTGGTTGATCATCCGGAGCGTTTTTATTATCTTTTTGTTGGCAAGACAAGAATAAAATGGATATTAATAGCATTAAATTTTTCATAAACTGTATTTTTAGTAAGCATATCAAATTTAATTCTTTTTAAAACCGCATTGTTACATAATAGTATTTTGATTTTGCAGGATCTGAATCTTGTTATATGATTGTTTTTTCCATTTAAGTTAAGATTTGTTCACTTTGGAATTATCTATGAAGTTGATATAGGATGATAGATTATGTTGCGAAGTTCATAAAAACGGTACTTTCTTAATTGGTAATATTATTAAAAAACAATACAAGTAAGAAAATTCATTTAAAAATATAAAAAAATTTAAAAGCTAAACTTTATGTTATCAGAAAGTTAAGAAAAAGTTTTAAAAAAGATTAAAAAAACTTGATGCAAATGCCTTGGAAATGTAAATAAGTTTTCTACTTTTGCACCCGCTTTGCAACACAAGCGAAACAGAAATTGAAACACGTTCGTAGACATATTGAATTGACAGCCGTTTTGAAAGAGATTTCAAAACAAAAGAATAAGAGTAATGGAATCGAGAGATTCGAAAAGAACCGATAGAGAAAACGTCGAATAATAATTAGTTCTGATTTATCAGAACAAACAATATACGATGAAGAGTTTGATCCTGGCTCAGGATGAACGCTAGCGGCAGGCTTAACACATGCAAGTCGAGGGGTATATTTCTTCGGAATTAGAGACCGGCGCACGGGTGCGTAACGCGTATGCAATCTACCTTTTACAGAGGGATAGCCCAGAGAAATTTGGATTAATACCTCATAGTATTATAGAATGGCATCATTTTATAATTAAAGTCACAAC